>Ga0208939_1000005_pt1 | contig 227143 bp, 251 predicted proteins | sample AD_STIC12_MetaG_FD_184437 | JGI IMG/M metagenome (GOLD analysis project Ga0208939, IMG submission 184437) | Active sludge microbial communities of municipal wastewater-treating anaerobic digesters from USA - AD_STIC12_MetaG (SPAdes) (version 2) | ecosystem: Engineered > Bioreactor > Anaerobic...
ACTTGTTACACAAAGCCGGTTTTTGCGATTTTAGAACTAGATTGTGGTTTCTTCCTTTTTTATCTCTATGTTGCTACTTGTCAGAGTTGGTCGCAAAAGAAGCCTTAATGGATCCTTATCAGGGTATCTTATGACAACATCATTATTAGATATAACCTCTATTTTCACTGTTGCTGGTTCTTTATCTATGAAATCATCAATATGCCCTGCACCAATACAGTAGTTTAATTTTGGGTTTTCCTTAAGTATTGTTAATAGCTCATTTCCAATAAACGAATTGTTAAAGACATCGCTTGCTTGAGGAATAATTACTAACACGTCCTCTTTTACTTCTTCAGATAATTTTTTAAGTATTCCATAAATGTAATAAACGTGCAATGGGTTATTTCTATTAATCATGAAGACCTTGCTTGATCCTATATTTTTATATGTGCTTTCAAAAACTATTGAAAGATCAGTCTCTCCAAAATAACCACAATACACATCATCAATAATATTCAATTTAGAGATTATCCTCCATTTTTCAAAGTCAGTTATTTCATCTGTAATTCCTATGGCTGCGATATTCGCTATTAATTCAGAAATGTCCTTTACATTATCGGTATATGCCTGATCAATAATTTTTTGAGAAACACCAGTAAATTTAAATAAATTGATAAAAGCCAATTTTGGTATTGTGTATAATGGTATCTTAATCTTAAAAAAATCAATTGTGTTTATTGGGAAGCCAAAAGGAGAGACCTTCATATCAAAGGCACTCAACAGTTCTTCTTTTTGCTGAGGATAAGATAATGTCTTAAACACCCCTGTGCTATCAAAGACAATCACTTTCTTTGAAGACAGCAGGTAATTTTCAGCAATAACTTTCATTGCAAATATTCTATCTTCTTCTTCTGAACCTGTTACTACAATTGACCTTAGATTCTCTAAGCTGGCATTAATTGTAATTCCATTCTTTCTACCAACCAACAACTTATCTACTGAACTAATTGCTGATGAAAATTCTATGTTGTTTGGAGAGTTGGTCAATACCTTAACAATAAACGGATCATAAAAGAAATAATTTTTCTGTTCTGGTGGCAACATCTTTAGTGACAATAGTTTTATGTTATAAGATTTTATTATAGAAATAATGGAACTTGTGATTTTGTTTAATTTTAATATTTTCTTTTCTATGTGTTCATTAAGTTGAGAAGAATCTACTATTTCTGTATCTGTGTTTAATATGAAAAATTTGTGAGTGTTCTTGTCGCCAATGTCAAAATGCTTCTCAAAAACAATACACTGGTTTGGTAGTGTTTCTGCAAATAATTCTATATCCCCATCAACACCAAACACCTTGTATAATTGAACAAGCACCGAAGACGGATCTTTTGATCTTAATAAAGAAACAAAATAGTCATCATTAAATAAAATTGCCAAATCTTTTTGACCATATACACCTTCAAAAAGTGTACTCCAAGTTGTTATTTGTGCCATGTTATTAATATAATATTTATTACCTTATTCATATTTTAAATCAAAACATTTAAATAAATTATTTATTATATATTTTTAATAGCTATAGTATATAAATGGTTTTTATAATGGTAGATGCAACACTAATCAAAGATACAATTACTGAATTATTGGAAGCAAATGTAGATAAGGAAACAATCTATCAGACTTTAAAAGACATTGGCGTAGACAGTGCAGATATTGATAAATACTATAGAGATGCAACAACTAAAGAAAAAGCAAAGCAAACAGAAACCAAAACACCAGAACCTGAAACAGAAACAGAAACACCAGATGTTTCTGAAAATTCAAAAACCGAAGAAGCAATACATCATAAGCCAAAAGTAACAACTGAAGATTTAGAAAAAGCAACTAAAGAAGTTATTGATTCAGAAGTTATGAAAAATCAAGAAGATATAGAAGATAACATAATTATAGAAAAAGATAATGCTCAAATTTTAGAAATTAACAACACAATTTTAGAAATTAAAAAACAAGTGTCTGGTCTTGAAACCCAGATAAGTGATATTAAAGCGCAGATTAGTGGCCTTACTAAAATTATGAAAGATATTCTTGAAGAAAATAGAAATATTTTAAACAAGTTAAAGTAACGCTATTGATTACCAAGCATTTTTAATAAATCTTCGTAACCGCCACCGTCTTCTTTTGGAGCACCACCTTTCTTAAATATAGCAGATAAAATAATTATTAAACTACACACACCTAAAATGATTAACCATAAATGAGGGATTTCTGCTGTAGTTATAAACAACATTATTGCTAAAAGAAAGACTAAAAGTAAATTTATCAAACTAGGAAAAAATATAGAATATAGTATTACAACAACTGGTGCAATAAAATAATAATTATATTGAAAAGAAAAGATAATAAGCAAGCCAATAACAAAAAAACTTAAAAAGTCAAACATGTTATTTTTTTACTCCTGTCCAGCTTTTTATTGTGTTTTTCAAATCGCTTCCAAATATCCAGTATATCCCTACTCCGATAGCAACTAACCATATCAAATCTGGGTATTTGTAGAATAAAAGAAAAACTAAAAAACCAGTAATTAATATTGCAATTAATTCATTACCAATTTGTTTTTTTGCCCAAACATAAATTGATATTGAAAAAACTATGAATAATATTATCCAAATAGAATCTTCTAAAGATGTTGCTAAAAAAATATTATTCATATAGCATCCTCATTTTACTTTGCTTTTCTATCTTTTGCTCTTATTGACGGTCTATTCTTTTCTGTGCCTTTGCCTTTTTTGTCAAGACCCCTGTTTTTCTTGCCAGCGCTTGTTACTCCTTTATGTACTCTGCCTTTATTCTGTGGCCAACATATCCAATTGATATCTTTGTCTTGCATAATCCTTGGATGATTAGGATCAACCAAAATTACTTCATAATATTTCTGTTGACCATCTTCGCCAATCAAATATGAATTTAAGACTTCTAAACCAGGATATTTTGATGCAGCTCTAAGCTCAGCAATCCTTTGAATAGATATTCTTCTTGTAATCTTATTAACACCCATTCTTTTTGGTCTTCTGCCATTAACTGGTCTTCTAATTAAACCAGCTCCTTTTCTAACTTTTGCTAGAACCACAATAAACCCTTGCTTTGCCTTATAGCCAAGCTCTCTAGCCCTTGGAATATTTGTAGGCTTATCAAGTCTTGTGACTGCTTCTTTTGAGCGTCTATACTTGATTAATCTGTCTGTATATAATTTTTTATAATTATAATTTTCGTCTTTTTCTCTTTTAAATTCATTTTGTATTGTTTTTTTTATGTATTTTGATGCTGTGCTCATATCTACTCCGTTTTTTAATTTTTTGCATTCATTAATATATTATTTATACAATATAAATAATTAATAAAACAAAATATTTATATAGTGGTTGTTAAAATAAGCAAGAATCAAGCTTATTTTCAAAAAATACAGAATTAAAAGAGAAATATGCGTTTCTTTTCATCAACAGAGGCACGGAAAAAAGCAATTATTGCTTTAGTCATATTTGTTTTTCTTATAGTTGCAGCAATTGTTTTTGTTTGGCCATATCTTTCTATTTTTACAAAGCCATCTGTGATTAAAGAAGTTGTATTAAGTTACGGTATTTGGGCACCACTTGCTTTTATTGGATTACAGATATTACAAATGGTTTTTTTATTTATTCCATCTACACCAATAATTATTGTCGGGGGTTATGTTTTTGGAGCCTTGGGTATACTTTATTCTATTATTGGCATAGTTCTTGGATCAGTTATTATTTTCTATATTGGAAGACTATTTGGAAGACCATTTTTAGAAAGTATTCTTGATAAAAAAATAATAAATAAAATTGATGGAGAATCAGACAATATCGCAAAAACCTTGTTTATTTTATTTTTAATACCCCCATTACCACACGATGCTTTTTGCTATCTGACAGGATTTACAAAAATCAAATTAAAGAAGTATATACTGGTTACGATAATAGGGAGATTACCACAAATTGTGTTTTTAACTTTAATTGGCTATCAACTTACTAAATTAAATTTGTTTTGGTCCTTAATAATTATAGGGATTATAATTGTTGGTTCAATTATCATCTTTCAAAATAAAAATAAAATCGAAACACAACTACATGGTTATGTAGGTAAATTGGAGAAAAAATAAGGTCCCATGGTCTAGTGGTTATGACGTTACCTTGACATGGTAGAGATCCCCGGTCCGATCCCGGGTGGGACCATAGAATTAAAAAACGGTTCTTTTATATGATTTCAAAACTAATTTCTCTTGTTGTTCTTTTTTTTGTAATTATAGATCCATTAACTAGTTTTGTTGTTTTTTTTGTAAGCACTAAAGGTTTTAATAACAAAGCAAAGATAAAGATTGCAACACTGTCTGTTCTTTTAGCAGCCTTTATCTCTTATCTTGTTCTTTTTTTAGGACAAAGTCTTTTGAAATTATTTAGCACAGACATAAACAGCTTTAAGATTGCAGGAGGAATAATCTTGGTTATTCTTGGGATAAACATGTCTCTTGGAAAATCATTTAATGATCTTGAAAAAATGGAAGGGGATTCTGTGCATGCCGTTGCTTCAATTATTGCAACTCCATTAATCAGCGGGCCTGCCACAATCACTGCAATCATAATTTCTGCATCTGACTATGGTAGGTTTTTAACAGGAATTGCCATAGGGATAATTCTTGCGATAATTGCAATATTGTTTTATTTTTCAATCAAATTTCATGATGTTACTTCTAAAGCAAAAACCACAATGCAAGTAGTAACAACAATAATGGGGCTTATCACTCTTGCTTGGGGTGTTAACTTTATACTTACTGGTGTAAAAGCATTATTTCACTTGATCTAAAGCAGTTTCTTTTGGTATAGCTCATTAACTATGTTGTCAACAGTCTTCCATTTCATTCTAGTATATTCTGGAAAGCTCTTGTGCTTTTTAAAATAGTCTTTTAGAAAATCGATTGTTTTTGGATCAGAAGAATAACCAGAAATATCCAAGCCAACTAGTTTTTTTAGCATCTCGTCTCTTGTAACTTTGGCAAGGATTGATGCACAAGAAACAGATGGATGGTTAAGATCGGCCTTGTGCTCAGAAATTATTTTATAATTATATTCGTGCTTTATGGCTTTTAAGTTATCCTTTATTCTTTTTGTAAACTTTGTTGTTGTGGTATCTGGGGAATCAAACACAAGATAAAGAGGAGTTGATTTTAATTTGCTTATAGCAAAGGCAGCTTTTTGCGCCTCTATCTCGTTAAGAGAAAATCTGTCCATTAATATGTTTAATTCCTCTGCAGGAACAACCACTATCTTATACTCTTCTGCTTCTTTTTTAATCAGTTCAAATAGTTCTTCTCGTTGCTTTGAAGACAAGAGCTTAGAGTCTTTTACTCCTGCATCTTTAAACATCTTTTCCTTGTTTTTGTCTATCACACAAACTGCCAGGACAAGCGGTCCTAAGACACAGCCTCTTCCTGCCTCATCAAACCCTGCAACTAGTTGTTTAGTCATTATTAATCAAGCTTTTTAAATACTTTGTTTATTAAATATAATATAGTACTTATTTTAAAGCTTATTAATGGTGAAAAAATGAAAGGAACAATAATGAATTACAGAATGGGCGTAAACACACAAAAGAATAATCATTTACTTATAAAGATAGATGATGAGAAATACAGAACCAAAGAATCTGTTGCTCCATTGTTTGGAAAGAAAGTTGTTTTTACAACAATTGGAAAGAAAGTAATAAATGGCAAGGTTGCTTCTGCTCATGGTAACAAAGGGATTATCAGAGTAATCTTTGAGAAAGGTTTGCCAGGGGACGCAATTGGCCAGAAAGTAGAGATTAAATAAATCTCTATTTCAAAAATACAAATTCAAAAAACATGCAAGCAAAAGAAGTTTTTTTCAAAAACACTATTTTAAAAATTAAAAAAGAACTTCAAAGCCCAGATGCTAGAATTATTGCAATTTCTCAAGTGCTTTCTGGCTTGCCTAAAAACATAAATGAGATATTTGAAGAGCTTAGGATTATTGGAGATGTTCTTTATCCTAATCTTGAAAAAGAACTAACTGTTGAGGAATATGTAAGGCTTTGCTCTCTTGAAGATGTCTCAGAAAGCACATTAAAAAAAATTTCTCTTGATAAAACAAAGATACAAAAGGTTCTAGAAATACAAGAGATGGGCTTGTCTGTAGAACTAGAAAAAGAAGAAAAAACAATATTTATCAATCTTGCAAAGAACCTTCAAGCATTAATTGATATTAAAAAAAATCTTGAGGACCTGGAAGAAAACCTTGTAAAAACCAACTTTCCAAATTTTTCAGAAATTACAACACCAAAGATTGCTTGTAAGATGATTGAAGTTGCAGGCTCTTTTGAAAGACTTTCAAGATTTCCAGCTTCAACCATACAATTGCTTGGGGCAGAAAATTCCTTTTTTAGAGCATTAAGAACAGGCAATAAAAAGACGCCAAAATATGGTTTTATTTATTCTCATCCTTTGTTAATAAACTTAAACAAAAAAGAAAAAGGGAAAGTTGCAAGAACAATTTCTGCAAAGATAGCAATAGCAATCAAAGCAGATATTGCAGGTAAAGACCTAAGAAAAGAACTATCTGAAAAAATAAAAAATAAATTAAAGAAATAAATATGGCACTAAAAAATCTTATAAAGGAAAAAGGAGATTTCTTTACCTTTGACTTAAACACTAAAGAGAAAAGATATTGGGATCCAACACGCTCAAAGGTGTGTGCAGCCTTAAAGAAAGGACTAACTATCTTGCCATTAAAAGAAGACTTTAAGGTGCTTTATCTTGGTGCTGCTGAAGGCTATACTTGTTCTTATATTTCAGACATAGTAGATAAAGGAAGCATCTTTGGAGTTGATTTTTCAGCATACAGCATGCAAAAGTTTGTGCTTCTTTGTAAGCATAGAAAAAACCTTTATCCAATACTTGGAGATGCTAACAAGCCAGAAGAATACAAATCACTTTTAGATTGCAAAGTTGACTTGATTATTCAAGATGTTGCTCAAAAAAACCAGATAGAAATCTTAAATAAGAATGCAAAGGAGTTTTTAAAGCCAGAAGGCTATGTGATTTTGAGTCTTAAAACAACTGCTATTTCTCAAAAAGACACAAGAGCAATCATTGATGAAGAACTAAAGAAATTTGAAAAAGAGTTTAATATCATTGACAAAAGAAGACTAGACCCTTTTGAAAAGAAACATATGATAATTGTTGGAAAAAAGAAATAAACTATTTTACATCTTTAGATTTTAGATATGCCTCTATTGACCTGTCATATGTTTTTTCTGTCTTTGTGTCAAAATAACATGCTGGAAGCTCTCCATTTTTTCTGTGATGTGCAATACACTCACAGCAAATGCCTTTTCTCTTACAGTCATATGTGCAGTTGCAAGATTTCTTGTTAATTTCTTTTTTGCATTCCATAATTTTTCACCACATTTAATATGTAAAAAGAAGAATTATAAAAATAATATAAAATAACAACAAAACAAAGCCTTCTTTTTTTGTTAATTTTTTATCAATTATAACATAGATAAAAGAAATCAAAGCCAAGCCTAACATTGGTATTGCAATCTTGAAGATATGGGTTGGAACAATAATAAAACCAAAGAACCTAGAAAAGCTAGAAACTATCAAAATATCAATTATGCTTGCACCAATGATGTTGGCTACAGCAATGTCAAGATGTCCTTTCTTTACTGAGATTATGCCAACAACAAGCTCTGTTAAGCTAGTGCCTAAAGCAATAACCGTTATTGCAATAATCTCTGGAAATATCCCTACAATTTTAGAAATATTAAGCATAGAATCTACAACATATTTTGAACCAACATATATCAATATTGAATAGATTAAAATTAAAAAAACACAAAGATAAGAGTTTGTTTTTATCGGAGTATCTAATTTGGCTGGCTTTGATAACTTGTACTGATAAATCGAATACACTATATAAATGATTGCACACAAAAAAGCCTCAAGTAGCGTAAAATTACCATCAATTATAAATAAAACAAAAAGGCAAACAACAATAGCAAGCATCCACAAGTCTGTCTTTAATGAGCTTTTGTAAATATACTTTGTGCCATATAAAAAACCAACAGTACCAATAACTAAAAAAATGTTTGTGGTAACTGAACCAATAATTGTAGGAATAACAATCTCAGAACTTCCTTTTAATGTCCCATAAATTGAAGAAGCAAGCTCTGGCAGGGTTGTGCCAATACTAACAATGATTAGGCCAATTAAAAATGTAGAAAGTCCCAAGTTCTTACCTAGCTCTTTTGATTTCTCAACAAACAAGTCTGCTGAAAATATCAATAACCCAAGACTCAGTAAAAATACAAATAACCAAAACAATAAAGCAAGTAACATAAACCCCTCATTTCTTTACATATGCTTTTATAATTACTATATTTTCTTTTGGCCAATCTTCATGACCAGCATTAATTCCTGTTTCTACAGCTTCTATTGCTTTAACTACTTCCATACCCAAAACAACTTTGCCAAAGACCGCATAGCCAGGATTACTTGATGAATAATTTAGAAAATTGTTATCAACAGTATTAATGAAAAACTGAGAAGTTGCAGAGTTAGGAGATTTGGTTCTTGCCATAGCAATCGTGCCTTCTGTGTTATATAGGCCATTGTTAGATTCTAGGACTATTGGACTGTTTGTTTCTTTTTGAATGCCAGCTGTTGTAAAGCCACCACCTTGTATCATAAACCCCTTCATTACTCTATGGAAGACTAAGCCATCATAAAAACCAGAATTAACATATTCTAAAAAATTAGTAGTTGTTATTGGCGCATGATTAGTATCAAGTTCGATTTCTATATTTCCTTTTGTTGTTTCTAAAACTACTATTGAGTTCATATTTTTGTCCTTTTTAGATATTGAAAATATATTTATTAGCAAAACAATTAAAATGATTACTAAAATTAAAAAGATAATAACTAATTTTTTATTTTTCATGAACTTACCTCTTTCTTTTCTAATTTATTAACTATTGGAACAAAATAGTTTTCTATTACAAAACTTATATTGTCAATAATCTCATTTAAGGTTTTAGATATTATTTTTTCCCATTCTTTTATTTCTTTCTCTACCTCTTTAATTTTGTCTTTATTTGGAGATTGCGAAATAACATAAAGCCTTAATTGAAAAACAAAATCTAATACATTCTCTTTAATAGACATTAGCTGATATCTTAGCTTTATTGTTTTTTTCGCACTATCATATACAAATCTTGGACGACTGTTTTTCTTGTATTCTCCTGAAACAATAGGAGAGATTAAACGATAAAATTTATGTTTTATTTCAGTCATTGTGTTTGCAAGATCTACTGGTTTCTTTATTGGCTTTGCTTTAATATTTATGTTCTTATGAATATTCTTAATATCCAATTCAAGCCTTGGCTTGATCTTTTTTATGGGACTTGGCTTTTTTAGTCTTATTCTTTTGCGATATATTACTGACATAATTTTTCAAATTTAGCCTCTGATGGGAATTGGACCCACGACCTTTTGCTTACGAGGCAAACGCTCTACCACTGAGCTACAGAGGCAAAAGCAATTTATTTTATTTTTGAAAATTTTGTTTTACCACAATAAAGCTTCTCAAGAAGCTTGCCTATAGATTTTATTGGGACTCTCTTTTGCTCTTGGCTATCTCTGTCTCTTATTGTTACTGTTTGTTTTTCTAAGGTTTCGTGATCTATTGTTAAACAATAATTACAACCAATCTCATCAAGGCGTGCATATCTCTTACCAATTGAACCAGTTTCATCATAAAAGACATCATATTTTTTGGACTCTTCTTTTAATGTCAAAAAGATTTCTGTTGCTTTCTCTGAAAGGCCATCTTTTTTCATTAATGGCAAGATTGCTACAAAGTAAGGAGCAACTTTTGGATTAAGATGCAGGAAGTTTCTTTCCTCTCGGTTAATTTCTTTTATCTTGAAATTATTTTCTAACAAAAGATAAAAAAGACGCCCAAGGCCAATTGAACAAATCTCCAAGACATGAGGTTGTATTCTTTTGCCTTCTTCAGATACAGAAAGGTCTTTCTTTGAGCCTTTACTATGTGCTAAAAGATCATAATCTGTCCTGTAGTTAATACAAAATAATTCCACCCACTCGTTTTCTGATTTGATCTCACAATCAAAAGTTTGTTTGGAATAAAAGGAACGATCATTTTCAGGAACTTCCCTAAACCTGATGTTTGAGTGGGAAAAGCCAAGATCTTCTAAAAATTTCTGAGTAATGTAAAGAGCATAAGTTATTAGATTGCCTGTTGTTATTTTCTTTTCTGTAATTTTTGCAATATTATAGTCTTTTTCTTCCTTGTCTTTTAATAATTTAAATCTAATCTTGTATTTGCTTATTGTTTCAAGAGATATTGGAGTTTCATTAATCTTGTCTGGATCAAAAAACATTTCTGTTTCTAATTGCTCAAACTCTCTGGATCTTAATAAGCCGTTTCTTGGAGAAATCTCGTTTCTGTAAACTACTCCGTGCTGAGAGATAGTTATTGGTAGAGATTGCCTAGAAGTTTTATATAATCTTAAAAAATCTAAAAATATAGATTGACAGCTTTCGCCTCTAAGATAACCAATATTTCCAGCTGTTGTTCCAACATTAATGCATGACATTAGGTTGAATCTCTTTATGTCTGTTAGCTTGCCTTTACATTTTGTACAAACAACCTTGTTATTATCAATTAATTTTTGATATTCCGCAATAGAAAGATTTTCAGCAACCTCTGTTTTTGTAATTTCAGAGATTAATCTGTCTAAGCGATATACTTGCTTACAACTCTCACAAGTAGCTATCGGGTCATCAAAGTTACCAAGATGTCCTGAAGCCACAAACACATCTTTTGGAAGAATAATTGACCCAAAGATTTCTAAGAAATTGTTCTTTCTTACAAACTCCTCTCTCCAAAAATTAATAAGATTAATTCGAATTCTGTTGCCGATTGGCCCATACTCATAAAAACCAGCAAAGTTATTAGCATAAATCTCAGCAGAAGGAAAGTAAAGAGATCTTGTAGCACAAAATTCATTAAATTTTTCTAAGCGAGTAGCCATGTTTTTCACTATTTCATATTATAAACATTTTGTTTTCTATTATATTATATAGTAATAGAATAAAAACATATTTAAAAATGGCTTTTTTCTATTCCTTGTTGTGCAGGGGTTCCCGAGCGGTCAAAGGGGCACGGCTTAGGACCGTGTGCTTAGTGCTTCGCAGGTTCAAATCCTGCCCTCTGCACTTTTTTTAAAAAACTAGTTTTAATTGTGGCTTTCTTTTACTCTTTTCATTTTCTCAAAAAAAACATCTATCCCTTTTGAATTTTCAAGTCTTAACTTTGAGAATTTGCTTTTAATAGCCTGATATTCCTTAAGGGAATTTTCAATAGTTGCCAATATTTTTCCTCTTTGCTTTGCAGATAATTTTTTGAGATTTTGGCCTTCATATTCTAAAACTCTTTTATATAAAGAATGAAGTTTATTGCCAACCGCTCTTTCAACAAAATTTTGTGCTGTTATTGTGCTTTTTCTGAATTTTTCAAGAGCTTCTTCAAATTGCAAAACTGATTTGTTTGGTTTCTTGCCAGCCTTTATCTTAGAAATATAATCTAATTCTGCATTGGCAATTGCTTCATATTTTTGTAACCTGCCATAATTTCTACTTACCTCTGAGAATTTGCCTTCAAGTAAAGATGTACCTAATTTCATTTTCTGTAATTGTATTTTCCAATCTCGTAAATTATTTGCACCTTTAGTTAATCTAGCTTTCACACTTTCAGGAATTGCCGGCTTCTTTACTCTTGTTGGTTTTTTCTTTGTTTGTGTTTTCTCTATTGTCTTTCGCCTAATTCCTGCAAATTTTGGCATAATATTTTACCTCTTAATTTATATTAACAATAATAAAATAACTATATATAAAACTATCATTTCAAAACTTTTTGATTATTTGAAAATTGTGCCTGTCTCTATATACCAGAGATAAAGATCAAGCTCACCAAGAGCAAGGTTGGTTTTTTTTGCAAGAGCCTCTAATTTTTTCTCAATTTTAAGGTAGTTTTCTTTATTCAGGGTTTTTGGCCTTTCTATCAGATTATTTTCTGCCAAAATATCAATGATGTGAAAATCAATAATCGCATAATCAAAAAAACCTATGTTTCTTAAGAAATGACTAGACTCCTTAAAGCCCAGGCCTTTAATGTTCTTTACAAGCCACTCTCTTCTTTCATACCTATCTTTTATTAAGAATATTTTGTCTTTAATGTTGTCTTTATGTTCTTGTGCCAAAAAAATAAAATGAGCCCTTGTGTTTGGGAACCTGTGGCCGTGTTTTTTAAGAAGGGCAGAAAGTTCCTTTTCTGTGGCTGTCAAGAACAAATCACCACAGCTCTCTTGAATCTCAACAGCCCTTTTAGCATTAAAGTTAGCAGTCATCAAACAAAAACAAAGCTCCTTAAAGACCTCATGATTGCTTTTCTTTTGAAAAGATAAAAACTGCTTTTTCTTTTTCCCTATGTCTTTTCCTAAAGATGAGGACTTTAGAGTATTTATTTTAGAGAGAAGGGAATGCATGCTTGTCCAAGAATTAGTGTTTTTAGAGAAAGGAAATCATTGTGATTTCCAAACTCCGTGTAGATTACAATGACACCTAGCACTTACCTTATAGCCACTTGCCTTAAACTCAGCTACTGGTTCATCGCCGATATTTAGTTTTTTAACATATACTGCTCCATCAATATTAACTTCGATCCATTTGATGTGGTGCTCTTCAGTCATTGGGTGAGTTATCTCTCCAACTCTAACAATAATTGCGTCTCTTGTTTTTTCAATTACTGGAACGTGTTTTTCTTTTAGTTGATCTTCACTAGTATTTTCGTGATGAAGGTCCATGTTTTGCCCACAGCACACAAGTGTTCCGCCACCTGCATCAATTACCTCTACAACATTTCCACAGATTGTACATCTGTATATTTCTCCTTTCTTTACCATATTTTATACCCCCTTTAATAATTTTCATCTTGAACTTTAAAATAATTTGTTTCATGCCCACAAGATGGACAGATCTTTGGTGGCTCTTTGCCTTTGTGCACATATCCACATTTCATACAAAGCCACACTACCTCTTTGTCTTTTTTGAACAGTTTATTTTCATTTAAATTTTTAAGTAATTTCTTGTATCTTTCCTCATGATGTTTTTCTGCAATTGCAATCGCTCTGAGTTTTTTTGCAATTTCTATCAGGCCTTCTTTTTTTGCAATATCTGCAAACTCTGGATACATCTTAGTATATTCGTGGTTTTCTCCAGCAATTGCTGCTTTTAAATGATCTTTTGTATTCCCATAAACTGTTGGAACATCTGTTTCAATAATAATCTCTGTATTTATATTGTACTTCTTCTTTAATTCCTTAATTAAAACAAATAATTGCTTAGCATGTTCTCTTTCCTGTTCTGCGGTCTCTAGAAAAACATCAGATATCTGATTAAATCCTTCTTTTAAAGCAACCTTTGCATAAAAAGTATATCTGTTTCTAGCCTGGCATTCTCCAACATATGCTTTTGCTAAATTCTCAATTGTCTTTATTTCCATAAAATAAACCCCCTAAAATATCGCTTACCTGTAAATATATATAAAAGCATAAATATTAAATATATTGTTATAATATATTTATTGTAAAAACATGTGAAAAATATGACAGATAAAATAATAGAAGCACTAAGCCAAATAAAATTCAAAGCAACAAACATTTATGAATCCTTTACTTGTCCACTACACCGCACAACCAAAACACAAAGAGTACCAACACTAAAAACATTAAAGGCAAACATTGATGAACTAACCAGATTATTAAATGGCCTTTTAGGTTATTCTGCTATACAGTTTAATAAAGAAATAGAGCCAGAAAAAATAAGACTGTTCCAAAACAAGTTTATGGAAATTTCAGGTAAATTACAACAATCTATTTTCTTAGAAGAACACACAACAATTGTAGAAAACAATCTAGTAAATATCAAAAATGAAATTGCAACACCTGAAAAATATTTTGGAATCGAACAATCTGTGAAAAACAATATAAATAATTTAATTATCTTTATTGATTATGCAAAGAAACAAATAGATCACAAATATGTTAGCCTAGCAAATCAAAAAAAATCAGTAGAAGAATTATTAAAAACACTTGAAAGAAAAGAACAAACAATTCTTGAACTTAATAAAAAGATCGATGAACTTAACTGGATTGATGCAAAGGAAAAAGCAAAAGATTCTAGGCTTGCCAATCTAGAAGAAGAATTACTTAAATCCCATAAAGCAAACGAACAGGATCTTACTATTTTAAAATTACATATTATACAAATTGAAAAAGCACTAGATAATATTTTAAGAGAATCAAAATCATTAACTCAAGATATAAATCATCTAGAAGCAAAAAACATGCAAAAAGAACAAGCATCATTAGAGCTGATTAAAGAATTAAAAAAAGAATTGATTGCTGCAAAATATAATTTAAGAAATAAGTGATAAATAATGTCAGAATTTGACCCTTTTGGAGGGTATTCACCTCAAGGAAATGAAAAACCAAAATCTAATTTTAAATTGGATAAAAAAACAACGGAATTGATTAAGAAAGTAATTATTTTAATTGTAGTCCTAGGTGTTGTTGGCGGAATTGTTTATTATTTCTTTTTTAATAACATTACAATTTATTTTTCAGTAATAGATACCGAAGGAAAAAGTTTAAATTCTGCAGAAATAAAAATCTCAACAGGGAAACAAAATAAATCAGTCATATATTCTCCAGGAGATGACATAAAATTAAATAAAAATAAAAAATACAAATATTCTATAAATCAAAAAGGGTATAAATTAATTAATGACCAATTGAACCCAAAAGACATAGAAAACACCAATATAACTATTAAATTAGAAAAAAACATAAGGCTAGATGTCCTTTCTTTTATTTGCCCAGATGAGGTGTTTGTTGGGCAAACCGTTAAATGTGAATTACAATTAAATAATATTAGTGAAAATGAAGACTATAATCTAGAAAATTTAATTTTTGAATACAACCAGCAAAATAAATGGATTGATTTAAATGATGATTCTCTAAGATTTGTAGATGGGTTTAATCAAGACATTCCAATTTCAAAAACAATTGGGCGAAAAACAAAAGACACAGTTTTTGTTTTGTTTAGGTTGCCTGAAAATTTTAGTGTCGGAACTACAAAAAAAATAATGGCAAGAGTCAAGTATACAGACAATAAAAAGAGTTGTGATATAAAAATATCTCAACCACCAAATATTACCTTTTCCTCAGAACTGAGTGGTTCTTTAGCCCTTGAAAGCGGAAATGAAATCACTAAAACTTATACGATTGATAATACTAAAAATAAAACAGACATATCCGGATTAGAACTAGAAATAGATGCAAATTATGAGCCCTCAACTGGTGAACCACCTTCTAATTTCAATGTTAATGACATTTTTATAACAGATTATACATCGCTAAGTGTCAATGCATCCTCGCGTTCAGTGGGGCAAATTTCAATTAAGTTACCTGCTAATTTAAGAGCAGGAAAAATTAACGGAACATTAACATTAAACAGCCCAATTTTTTCTGACCCAAAAAAAGTTTCATTTATCATTAATGTAAAAGAACCAGAAAATAAATTTACAATTAGCTTAACAAAAAATTCAGAAACATTAACATATGATGCAAATAAAAACATCACAACAATTAAACAGGTTACATTAAATTTAGATAATAAAAACAAAATTCCTGTCCACATAAATTCTATCTATGTTGAAAACTCAACAGGAACAACCGATTGTAATAATTGGATTGTCCTGCCAGTAGAGTATAATGGCTATGACATCCAACCAAATAATAATCCTGCCCCAATTATTTTATTACAAGGATCAAACTTTGACTCTTTTACAACAATAACCGGATTAAAGATTTGTAACATAAATGTGGATTACAAGCACCCTTATTTAGATGAAGATATAATTATCAAAAACAAGATACAAATAAGTGTAAATTAAAATGGACTATATTGATTGGATAATTTCTAGTGTTTTATATGTAACAGTTATTGCACTAGTGCTTATTAGCTTATTTAATGTCATGCCTAAATCAAACAATGATAATACAATAAGCGATTCACTCTACAAATCAACAATTTCACAAATTATCCCAATTTATAATGTTTCTATAAATACAAATGATTCAGAAATATACCCTTATGTTATTTCAGACATTAATTTTGGCAGAGCAGGAAATATGTTTACAATAGATACAAACAATAATTTGCAATTTGGATTGATTTACGATAAAGATAGATTTTATAATTATGAAACTGACATTAATGCTTTATCATGCTTAGGAGTACAATTGCTATTAGAAAATTTTAATGATTATAATTATCAAGATACTTTTGATTTAAATTCAGGAACTGCTACGATAAAGTCAGGAATATTAGAACTTAATTCAGGAACAATTATTGATTCTACAATTGAACCAACTAGATATCTTGGCTCTTTTTTAACTAATGCAGAAGACATAAATGTGTATATTAATTTTGGTGATACAAGCGATATCTTTTATTGTAGTTTTAATGCAACAGGAGCGCAACTTTTTAAAATTAGAGAAGAAGTAATTACAGAAAACAACACAACCCCTAAAATCACAAACTGGAGAAGACTAAATTTTGGATATTACAGAGATTTCAATGGATTGTCTTGGTTTTTCTGTGGGATAGACAATAACGCCAACCTCATAGAAACAAGTAGTGTGACTGCTCCAAAAAATGCCAAAATAAGAATAGAAGCAATTGAAGATCAAACATATATTGATGATTTTATAATTTATAAAAGTTTGATAAATGCAATAGACTACAATGGCACAACCCTAAAAACCGATTCTTTAAAAACAACAATAACAACTAACGAAGATATGAATGTGGATTTTTTTGTATTTACTGAAAATCAAGCAACAGAAGTATTAGAATATTCTCTGTCTTTTTCCAATCTGGGAGAACGCCTAAACAACCATAATGAAGAACCAATTAAAATTTTCTCAAATGATTTAAATCAAAACAAATTGGTTTTCTTTCCTATGGCTAAAGAATTTTGGATATATAAATATACAGGCGAAAACTCATTGACTATTAATTATAAACTTGTAGATTCATATCCTTCTAATTTCGGCTCTACTGCAGGAAATTGGCAATTTGCAGATTTAAACAAATTATCTGGAAACTATGCTGTGCCAATATCTTTTGTTTCAGAAAGTTCTTTTGCTACAACAGATATTGTCTCTTTTGATATGAATTTTAATAAAGTCTTTTCAGAGATTACACCTGTTAGTGGTTCTGAAGCACCAACCATAAACTTTTGTAATTTTGATATTTGTACAGATATTACTAACGATTCTAATTTTGTATATAATATTGACACAAATATTGCAAACGTAATTTTTAAGTTCCCTGAAGAAATAGTTGCTAACCAACCATTTAATATCATAATTAATTTTAATTATTTAGGTTTAGAAAATATAGAAAATGTGGCAGGAGATATAATTCCTCTTGAAGGCACCCAACTTACAGCAAGAGAAACTTCTGAAGATATAAATATTAATGCTAGTAAATTATATCTGTATAATATCTTTAATCCAACTTACCCAGAAATCAAACAAACAATAATCTTTGATGTGTTTGACAACACAGGATTATATTCTCAAGATTGTAATTTTTCTATAGATTACAATTCTCACAACATAATCCTAAATTGCGATAAAAATTATCTGCTTAAAGTAAGATATAGATTTGCTGATTTAAATAACACCATTCTAGAATATCCAAAACTTAATATTACAAAAACAAACGAAAGAATTGTAACTCAAGAACATTTTGAGAGCTTGTCTTGTGATTCTTATTTTGTAAATATTAAAAATAAAACACTAGATGTTAACTGTGGTATGGGAGTTAATCCAAATTACAAAACGCTAACAAAATATCTTCACAATAATGGATTACTAGAAAATGCAAACATATATATAAAATAAAACCTAATCACATTATTGCCCTAAGAACAAGAACAAGAATTGCAATACCCAAAGACAAACCAATAACTGCCTCAGGAGTCAATTGTGGACCGGCCACAGATTCCTTGAATTTCATTATGCCTATAGCTGAACTTGGACCTTGATTTGTATTTTTAGAATATTTCATTTTCATAAATTTATCACAATTTAAATAGAGCTATATATAATTAAAGAAACCAAAACCTTTTATATTAATCTATTTTATATTTTATTAGAGTTGAATTGGTATGGCTGAGCAGAAAAAGCAATCAGAATATAAGTGGCTTGTAAGAATATTATTTCTATTAGTAATTATAATTGCAGCATTATTTGTATTTATATGGACAGGGACAATGAGATGCAGATCAATTCCTGGTGGCTGTAACATATATTGGAGCGTTATGACCTTAGTTACTGGTAAACAACAACCAAGTGTTCTTATATTATATGACCCAACTGATCAAAAAGGGCTGGGCAACCCTGAACTATTAAAAGATCTACTAACAGATAGAAAAGGGGTGGCAATACACCCAACTCTAGCAGATATTCGCTATCTTAATTCTGAACAATTAAAGAACGTAAGTCTTGTAATTGTAGAAAAATCCAGAAAGATTTCAACACTTCAATTAATGACTATGCTCAACTATATCTCACAAGGCGGAAGATTAGTTTGGATTGGAGATGCAGGAGTAGAGGCTGACACAGATAGAGGAGATATGCTATATGTTGGCCCAGAAAATGATAGAAACAATGGATGGGTAAGATTAACAGACACAAATAGAGTTATATTTTTTAACAGGGCTCTAGGGGTTAATTTTGTTACAAATTTCTGTGATGTAAGAGATTGCCATGTTGGAGATAAATATACAGGTAAATTAATGCCAAGCTCTGATACCCACCCATTAGTTTATGGTTTAAAATCAAATCTCCCAATCTATGACAATTATTCTATAGTAACTTTGATTGAACCAAATCCTGTTCCATTAAAGATAGATTTTGGATCGAATCTTAGAGATACTAAAAATCGTGCTTATGGAGACATATTTGATGCTATAGTTACAAGCAATTCAAATAGAGTTGCTTACTATGCTATTCCCCCAGAATATCTTGCAGAAGAAAGAGATGGAGATAACAAATATTATTCTATTGTTTATAACATGTTTGAAGGAATGGTAAATTGACATGACAAAATCTTTTGAAGTCGCAATTTCTATAATCTTGCTTTTATTTTTTGTTTTTTTTTTATTTGAGGCAATAAATCAAAATAATTTTGAAAAACCAATACCTGATGAAATAAAAACCATAATCTTATTAGAAGCAAGAGACCCTGGATTTAGGGAGCTTGTCTCAAATTCAGAAGTTGATAATGTCTATTCTCTGCTTTATCCACAAATTGACTATAGATTTAATGTAAGCATTTGTGATTGGCTAAATAGTAATTGTGAAAATAAAGAATTAGATAATTTCAAAAAGAAAAGAGAATATGTATATTTCTTTTCTGATACTAATAAAACCCTTCATATTGAATTAGATTAAAGGAGTTAGATGATTTTGAATAAAGGATTTACATATATTATAACTACAATGCTACTTATAATACTTATCAGTGGGGTTGTTATTGTTTCTAATTATAACAGCAACAAAAATAAAACAAATCCTGTAGCGACACTTGCAAAAAACTATGAAAACGAGTTCTTAAATATTTTAGAAACTGGTTCAACTGTTGAAGACATTAATTTGTTAAACTACAGATTTAAGAAATTTATTAACAGCAACAACTATGATGCGAAAATCTGCAATCTTATTACTACAGAAAACGGCCTTATAGCAAGTAATTTTATGGACCAAAATTGCGATTTAATAATAAATGGAGAAAAACGACAAACAATTACAGAAAACGACACAATTCTAACAGATATATTTATAAATGATACGAATATATATTTATGTAGCTGTCATTACAAGGCAGGCGAGAATATCTATTATATAGATATCTATAATGAAAATTCAAAAACCATATTTAAAAACTAGAGGAGATATTATGAAAAACGTTACTGAACTTTTAAATAAAATAGAAGAAAAAACACACATAATTGTAGCAAAATTAGAAATATTAAGATTTGCAGAAGAAGATGTTCAAACCATTAAAAAATCATTAGAATCAATTAAAAAGAAGCTTGAAGGTGGAGAAATAAGTAAATTTTCGTATGCTACTATGTTAGAATTAAACAAGAAAAGAGCAACAGAAAACACCAATTCTAAAAAGAAAACCTGGGATGAAATTGCAGAATCAATAAACGAAATAAGCGATTTATTAAATGAATTAAAAGATACATTCAATAGTAAAACTGAATTTGAAGGAATTGATGAGATTAAAATAGACAAATCATAAATTATTTAAAAATAGAACATAAGATGGGCCATGAAAATACCAAATCGAAAAGATACATCGAAACTTTATGACCTAATTCTTAATCTTAAAAATATCGAAAACCAAAGAACTGCAAAAGAAAAAGAAATATTAGATAAATTTTATAATCAAGAAATAGATTCTAAAAAACTAGTTTTAAAATTAAAAAAAGAAAAACTATTTTCTAATTCTAAAAAGTTAGATTTAAAATTTATTAATGCGTTTCTGGAATATAGCAAACACTTAGAACATATATCAAAAAACATAAATGTAACTACAGTTAACAAATATAAATTAAGTAAAAGACCAGCTCCTTTTATTTTAGGGCTAAAAAAATTATTATCTCCTGGAAACGCCAAAGAAATCAAAAAAAAGAAATCTGCAAAAACAAAAATAGTAGAAGTAAACCCAAGTGAGAAAAAACAACACAAAAATATATTACAGAGTTTTTTTAGAGATCGTAAGCATAAAGAAACAATCAAAATTACAGAAAATTTAAATCCTTTGCCTTCTTTTGAAGAACCAAAAGAACTGTTGCCTGAAAACTACCAAATATTAATTGAAGGCTATGCATATGCATTTATTGAAGAAAAAGACGGAGTAAAAAGATATGTTGTTGCAGAACCAGAATTAACAGCAGCAGAAGAAAAAATACTTACTGAGACAAAACAAGAGCTAATAAATAAAATATCGCTTATTGAAATAAAAGATGAATCAGAATTACTAAAAAGAATTGATAAAATATTTACTAAAAAAAAACTTACACCTCAACAGAAATCAAAAATAATGTATTATGTAGGCAGACAAATTAAAGGATTAGACATTATAGAACCACTAATGCACGACCCATTAATTGAAGATATAGAATGTGATGGAACAGGCATCCCTATATTTATTGTTCATAGAAAATATGGGCATCTTGAAACCAATATATTATTTAAAGACGAGAAAGAATTACAACAGTTTGTAATTAAGATGGCACACTTAAGTAAAAGCTATGTATCCTATGCTAGCCCATTACTTGATTCTATTCTTCCTGATGGTTCTCGTGTTAATGCCATATTGACAAGTAATGTTTCAACTAGAGGACCAACATTTACAATCAGAAAATTCCCACAAAAGCCATTAACTGCAATTGATTTAATTAATAGTGGCACATTAAACCCTATGCTTGTTGCTTATATTTGGACAATTATGGAATACCAAAAAAATGCATTAATTATTGGTCCAACTGCTGGTGGTAAAACAACATTATTAAATGTCATTACTTCTTTTATCCCACCAGGAAAAAGAGTTGTTTCAATTGAAGATACTAGAGAAATAAATTTGCTTTTAGATAACTGGGTTCCACAAATTACTAGGCCTGGATTTGGACCACCAGATGGCACAGGTAAAAAATACGGGGAAGTTACGATGCTTGATCTTATTAAAGAATCTTTCAGACAAAGACCAGATTATTTAATTGTAGGAGAAGTTAGAGGAGAAGAGATGTCTGTCATGTTTCAAGGTATGGCATCTGGTCACTGTTGTTTATCTACAGTTCACGCAAAAAGCTTAACAGACCTTGTAAACAGGCTTATAACGCCTCCAATTTCTCTTGAACCAGCACTATTAACTTCTCTTGACCTTGTTATTATTACTGGCTTTGAAGGTAGTAGCGATATAAAAAGAACAATTAAAGAATTAGATGAGATTAAAGGATTTAATACTAAAGATAATAAAATAGAATATACAGCAATTTACAATGTTTATGATAAACCTCAAAAAAAGGAAGGAGATTTATTCACGCACGAACTACCAATAACCTACAAAAGTGAAATTTTACAATCTATTGCAAAAGAATATAATATAAATATCAATAGTTTATTAGATATGATAAACAAAAGAATCAAATTTATAGAAGAATTAACAAAGAATCCACCAAAGGATTATGTTGAATTTAAAATAGCAATCAATAAATACAAATCACAAGAAAAAACAATTACTAATTAAATTTACTTAAAGGGGTCTCTTCTATTAAACAGATATTCTGGATCTATCTCTTTTGATTTTGTATTTTGTTTTGGTTTCTTTTTTATTTTGATTTTCTTTGCTAAGGTAATGCCAACAAGAATTACAATAGTTGCAACAATGATATAAATAAAATATTTTGTGAAGTCGTGTGTTTCTATCTCTTTAACTCCTGTTTCTTTTATTTTTTTAACTTGGGTTTTAGCAAGTTTTATCTTGCTAATGCTTTCTTCATATCTGCCCTTGTTATATAGTTCCTTTATTTGAGAATAATTTTGACTTAGTTCTGATACTGTTTTTGCATCTTTCCATAAATTTAAATTTTCTGAACTTAATATTTGGTTTATTGAATTATCCAAGGTTCCTTTTAAGTCAGCACTATAGTTATATAGCAAAGATTTTGCAATATAATAATTTTGTCTGGTCTCCAGAGTTTGTTGTAAGATCTCTAATGGGCTATTTGGTCCTGCTTTTTCAAAGTCAGCAATCACCAGAGAATAGAACTGATTTGTTGATGCGAGGCTATCTGTTATTGTAGCAATACTACTATTTAAGTTGCTTGGTGCTTCGATATAGCTCATTATTATCTTTTTTGTGGTTTCATCTAATTTTTTATCAGCAACTACTACTTCTACAATCTCATTTGTCGAATCGCGGTAATTTACTGAAGAAGAAACAATGTCGTTATAGCCTTTAAATGTGTTTTTATATGATAATATCAAACTATCTGTTTTTGTACAGTCAGTAGTGTCTAAAAATACAGATTGTTCTTTTTGTAATTTACTAAGCTTTGTTTTCATATCTTGTAATTGATTGATTAATAATTCTAATTTGTCTTTTGTATTTTGACATTTTGCAGTTATTGAAGAAGAGTAATTTGACTTGATTATTCCTTCTATTTTTGCAGATTTTGATTGCAAAATAATATTTAAATTATCTATCTTATCAATTAATTGCTGAGATAAATAGTTATTCCCGCTTTTGGTTTTTATGTTTCTATTAAGTAAAGCAGTTTTAATGATATTTTGGGTGCTGGTATTTCTCTCGTAGCTTACAGAGCCGTCATTGGATTCTATAGGCAAAAACAGCACAATGTTTGATTCTGAATCAACAATATTTAGTGTATAATACTCGTGATTATCGCAATTAATATAATAAACACTGCCAGGATCTAAATATTCGTTTTGCAACATATATTCTTTTGCAATATCCTGTGCAGAATATAAAGAAATGGCATGCGCCAAAGGAATAATTAACAATAAAAATATAATTGCTATAATTTTTTTCATTCTTCCTCTTTTTTAAATATTTTATCAAACAGATATATTGTTACAGCAAATATTAAAAAAACTATTGATAAGCTTGTATAAGCCAAAGATGAAATCACTAATGCAAAGAAAAACGCAAAGTTGCTTTCTATAAACCCAATAAACGGAATTGATTTTATAGCATCGATTATTTTAACTTTAATAACTGGCGCATCAAGCTCAGGCATTAGTTCTTTTATTTCTTCGGGTGTTTTATTTGCTGCTGCAGAGTATTTTATGTTTTCCATAAAATCCGTAAAGTCAGAAGATGTTTCGTCTGTTTTTGATCTTAATGCAGAATACTCTTTAGATTCCATAATAAATTTTAAATTGGACAAGGTACATTGCTGGTTAATTGTGTAAGATGCACTAATCCAAGGATCCAAATCATCAGCAACAAACAAATTTACTAGACCTGCTTCAAATTCCTCAACTTTTTTACTTTGTTCTGGAAGAATATACAATACAGAAGAGATAAACAATCCAATAACTAAAAAAATAGTTAATTTAGATAGGTAATTTGTTGTTTGGTTAAACATGTTTTTTTCTGATGTTTTTTTAGCTATCAAACACAAGATAATGTGTGCTAAGATATACAATATTAAAAACAAAACAAAATAAATTTTAATTTTTAAAAAAATGATTGCAAAAATCAAAGACAAAAACAAACTAATACCAACTACAATTAAACTTTCTTCTTTTATAGAGTTGTAAATGATTGCTAAAATAATTATTGAGGTTATTGGGAAAAAAATTGCAAAAAGCAGGAAATTTAGAGAAAATATAGAGTTAAGTATTGTCGCCAAATCAAATACTCTAAATGCATAAACTGTTAGTTTGGAAGATATCAAAAAATAAATCCAAAAAAAAGAAGACATAGCTACAATTAATATTTTTAAAAGCAATTTCGAATTAAATCCAACTGCTCCTTTCTTATTTATCATAAATCCCACTATTCAATTATTTCATTTATGTTAATTAGATCTATTATTTCTTTATTTTCTTTATCATAAACAAATGTTGTTTCTGCCTGAGAAACAAAAGAGTCTTTTTTATCTATTAACACTGGATATGCAGATATTGCCCGTGCTTTTAATAATTCTCTAAATGCGACTTTTCTATCAAAGCTTGAAAGCTCTTTGCCAACCCAAAACTCTGAGAATGCCATGCCATTAAAGCTTTTTATTTCCTCTAGTATCTTTCGAGCATTAGGGTTTCTAACAGAAACATCTTCTTCAAAAATAAAGATATATACATTATTTCCTTCTGTTACAAATCCTTTGCCAGTACTAGAGAATGGCTCTATTGCAAACCAGGATTCTATGTCTGATAATTTTATATTAATGTTATTTTTTATGTTTGGTATTGATGGTTGATTGTGAGTTGTATATCTTGTAATGGTATGACCTGTTAGATTACTTACTGGCTTATAGCCATAACTTGTTATGGTCTCTTCTATAATTTCTCCGATTTTTGAAATAGTTACTGTGTGCGGATTATTAAAGATATAGTCTTTGGATTTTAATAATGCCTTGTCACTTGACTCTTTTAATTTTTCGTGAGCTTTAGAGAAAATGAAAGTTTGAGAAGAATCAGTAATGTAGCCATCAATTGAGACGCCAACATCGACTTTTAGAACATCTGTTTCTTTAAGAATTACTTGCTCTTCAGGGCTATAAGAGTTGTGAGCAGCCTCATGGTTTATTGAAAGATTAACTGGCCAAGCAGGCACAGCATCTTGCTCTTTTATGTAATTTTCTATTTGTGTTCCTATCTCTAGAAAAGAAATGCCTGGTTTAATTATTTTTTTTGCAAGTTTCTGTGCTCTATTATTTATATTTCCTGATTTTTTTAAAATGTCTATTTCTGTTTTGTTCATTTTTTTTCTTCTCTATTTGTTAAAAAAACTATAGCAATAAATGCAATAATAAACCCAAAATATATTGGCATATCAGGAACAGGAACATTCTTTTGTGCTTGTTTGATCATGAACCACACTTGCCCACTATTGTTTGTAGGTCTTTCATCAGGTGTTAATACTGTTGCTCTAATAAGATGTTGAGCAGTAGAGGCGTTAGTGTCTGAAATTGTAATATTTACTAAAATATTATTGGAATCGTTTGCTCCAATATGTATTGGGTTGCCGTCTTCTGTATTATAATTTACATCAAAAAGACGATCTGATTTAGGATTATATACTTCTACTCTTAGATTTACATCTGTAGACACACTAGAATTATTAACAACAACAACATTTACATCAAAATTAGTGTCTTCAAGCACTACTTTTGGTGCGATAATTTCACCTACATAAAAGTCAGCAAAAACTGCACCACACATTAATACTAAAAATGCAAATATGAATATTTTTCTCATATATTTATTCCCCTAAATATATTATAGTAAATATAAAGATAATAAGGTTTATAAAATTAGCTAAAAAAGAAAAAAAGAGAATTAGTTGATCTTGGAATCGTAATTTCCTGCATTTAAATCCTTTAAAGCCTCTGCTGGTGTTTTTCCATCAATATTAACTCCAAGAGATCTACAGGTTCCAAAAACTTCTTTAATTCCTGCTTTTAAACATCTTGCACTTAATTGGCCATACTTTGCTTTTGTTATTTTCAGGACCTTATCAAAAGTTAAGTTCCCAGCAGTTTCAGTTCCTGCTTTTCCTGAGCCTTTTTTAATATTTAATTCTTTTTTTATTAATGCACTTGTTAATGGAGCACCGACTTCAACAGAATAGCTTTTATCTGAATTAATATGGACTTTAACAGGCACTTGCATACCCTCTAATTCCTTTGTTACTCTGTTTATTTCTTTAACAACTTCCATTGTGTTAACACCCATTGGCCCTAAAGCTGGACCAAGTGGTGGACCTGCACTTGCTTTTCCTGCATCTACTAAAACTTTTATTGTTGGCATATATTTTTCACATCCCTCTTTAGTTTAATAATTTAATATTTTCTGCTTTCATAGTTATTGGAACTTTTACTGTTGCATCAAACAACTCAATAACCACTTCTTCTTTTGCAACATTTACTCTTGTTACTTTTGCTCTTGAGCCTTTAAAAGGACCAAGTATTATCTCTACTGTCTGGCCAGGCTTAATAGAACTCATTAATGGTCTGGATTCTAGGATTCCAGCTATTTCTTTAATATCAATATTTCCTGTAACCATTTGCCCACCCTTAATGTGTGGCACATTATGAATCAATAGCTCTACTGTCTTTTCTTCTTGTGCTTCTATCAAGATATAGCCTTTAAGATCTGCCATCTCCACTAAAGAATAAACAGGAAGCCCTTCTTCTTTTATTCTATGGTGAAGAATATCAATAACAACTCTTTCTTGACCAACCGTTGTTCTAACTGTAAATATCATACTTTCCCGCCTATTATGTTCATAATTATTCTTACTATAAAACCAATAACTCCAATAACAATCATTCCAATACCTACAATCTTTGCCATTAACCAAAATTCTTTCCTGCTTGGTTTCTTGGAAATTAATAAAATTCTTTTTGAAGATTCAAAAAATTCTTTTATCTTATTTGCCATTTTTTATTCACTTTTAAATTTTTTCAATATCTAGATCTAAATTTTCTTTTTTATTTGTGTTGTTGCCTACAATATCACTTAAGTATGGAATATCAGCACCTGCAATTACTGCCATAACTTTAATTGAATTTCTTGGTATGTCTTCATCTATCATTGCCCCCCAGATTATGTGGGCATCTTGGCTAATCTTTGATGCTACTGTTTCAACTATCAGCTCTGCTTCTTTAAGAGTCATGTCTTGGCCACCCAAAACGTTTACTAAAGCTTTTTTTGCATTATTGATCTCTATATCAAGCAATGGAGAGGTTAATGCATCTTCTACAGCTTCCATTGCTCTTGAATCATTGTTGTTTTTATTTACTGAGCTTTCACCCACGCCAATCATTGCAAGACCGCCATTTGAAAGTATGGTTTTTAGATCTGCAAAGTCAAGATTAATTATTCCTGCTTTTGTTACTAGTTCAATTATTCCTTTAACTGATTGTGTTAAGATCTTGTCAACCTCTTGAAAAGCAATCTGTAATGGCAAATCAGGTGCAATCTCTAAAATTTTGTCATTTGGTATAATAATCAAAGTATCGACTTCTTTCTTTAATCTTTCAAGACCAGTTAATGCATTTTCAATTCTTTGCTTTCCTTCAACAGCAAATGGCAAGGTTACAACACCTATACAAAGTGCTTTCTTTTCTTTAACAATTTTAGCAACCTCTGAAATTGCCCCTGTTCCTGTTCCACCACCAAGGCCACAAGTTACAAAAACCATGTCAGCATCTTTTAATACATTTTTAATTTCTTCTTTTGATTCTTCTGCTGCTACTCTTCCAACTTCAGGGTTTGATCCTGCACCAAGGCCTCTTGTGGTTTTTTTGCCAATTAACATTTTCTTGTCTGCTCTAATCTTTAATAATGCCTGGGCATCGGTATTCATAGCAATCATTATTGCTCCTTCAATACCTGTCTGATTCATTCTGTCAAGGCTATTGCCACCAGAACCTCCAACACCTACAACATAGATGTTTGGAAGTGATGCTTTTAAAAACTCCTCTAGTTCTTCATCATCGCTTCTTTGTACTTTTTCGCTGTTAGCATCTTGTGCAACAACCCTACTGCTTTGCATTCCTGACAAAATTCATTCCCCCTGGCTTGTTATCTTATCTTTAAACATAAAATATAAATATTATATAAAAAGAGATATATTATTTATAGATAAGAAACCTTTAAATATAAATCTATTTTATGATATATAGAGAATAATAACAAAAATTATGTGAAATATATGATAGATAGAGAAATTCAAAGAATTGCAAAAGATATAAAAGATATAAAAATACAGGGTGCTAGTAAGATTGAACTTGCAGCAGTAAATGGCATAAAAGAACACATATCTAAAAGCAAACTAGAAGGAAACGACTTTTTGGGAGATGTAGTAAAAAACATAAACCATTTGATTTCTCAAAGACCAAATGAGCCAAAACTTAGAAATTCTCTTTCTTATATTTGGCACATGGCAAACAAATATCCTAGCATGACAAATAGAGACATATTGATAGACTATATTGAACACTATGAAAGAAACACAAAAAAAGGCAATGATCTTATTGCTGAATATTCTGCGCAGTTAATAACAAACGGCTCAAGAATACTTACTCATTGCCATTCTAATCTTGTAGAAATGGCATTTAAAAAGGCTTATGATAATGGTATTGACTTTGAAGTCATATGCACAGAGACCAGACCAAAATATCAGGGAAGGATTACTGCCAAAGCTTTATGTGAATATGGCATAAAGACCACACAAATTGTAGATTCCTCTGTTGCATCATATCTTAAAAAAACAGATTTGTTTTTGACAGGCGCTGATGTTGTTCTTCATAATGGTTCTATCATGAACAAGATTGGAACACACACAATTAGCATTGCCGCCAAGCATTTTAAGACACCACATATTGTTCTAACTTCAACTCATTGTATAGAAACAGATATTTTTGTTTCTTTAAATGAAACTGTAGAAGAAAGAGATACTGATGAGGTTTGGAAAGCAGAAGACGGCAGGCCAAAAAATCTTGTGCTTAAAAATCCATCTTTTGATATCACTCCAAGCGAATTAATTGATAAATTTATAACAGAAGAAGGGGTGTTCTCTCCAGAGACTCTTGCTATCTGGAACAGAAAAAACCAGAAGTGATGTTATTCCTCATACCAATTTTCATATTGTTTGTGATTCCCTACAAAATGAATTGATTTGGTTTTTGTTGCTTCTTCAACAACAAAACAAATACGATATTGTCCAACTTCTTCTACGCAGTATTTTGATTGATGTAATCGTCTATGATTTGACATCGTCATAAGTTGAAAAATTTTCTTCAAAATGCGAATTTGAACTTTTTTATCAAATTTACGAAAATATCTATCCCAATTTGGTATAGTATCAATCTTCCATTCAGTCATAGTTTATCCAAGAGGTGCTTATATTTTTTCATGGCTTTATCATAAGGGATATATTTTTGATTTTTCTTTTTCATTAGTTCTTGTTCTTTTTGCATTTTTTTTGCAACCAATTCAAGTTCTATATCTTTTACAATTCCATATTCTTTGTTAAAAGACAACATACCCATCCTTAGAGCTTCGTTTTTTGTTTTTGCAATACCTAACTCTACTGCTTTATTTAAAACCAAGTCCATAAAACCATCTGTTGAAACACTCATTCTCATGTTAAACTCCTTGCATCATTTTGGTGTAATTTTTACACCACACATATTTTAAGAACAAAACAATTTAAATGAGTTTCTTTTAATATATTTTGGAATTTTTACTTAATAAAACCAATAGTTGACTTTTTTTGTAATATTTAAGAAATAACCTAAAAAAATAGCAAAAATACAAACTTTAAAAATCCATTAGGCCTGTTTGCTTGGTGTTTGTGATTAGCTCGTCTTTTGAGATGTCTAACTCCCCAAGTATTGGAAGTATTGCAGGAACTAACTGGTTGTTAATGTAATAATCAGAATCATAATCTTTTTCCTTAACAAATTCAGCAATCTGGGACTTGTCAGAAATTGTCTTTCCTGATTTGTCAGTAATAATATATTCTACAAGATCCCCAACCTTAAATTTCTTACCAGCTTTTTTAGCGTTCTTTACTGCTGCCATTGCAGGATTAAGGGTCTTGTAGCTTTCTAAGGACTTGTGAACAAAAGTCTGAATAATCAATTTAGAATTTGGAATTTCTTTTTTCTTTAAATCCTCAATTATTAACTGCACATACTTTAGTGCTTTCTTTGAGTCCTGCTCTTTTAAAACAAGTTTTAAAATTTCTTTTTGTGTTTCCTTAACAAGAGGACACCAATCATGCCTTACATACTCAAAGCCTTTTATCTTGAGGTTTCCATTATAATCAAGAAGAGCATATTTCTTCTTTGCTGCTCTTTCCTTGTCTCTTGCACGCACAAACAATCCTGACAAATATATGTCTTCTAGTTCTAGATGCATAGCTTTAGGAATAATAGAATTAACATAATTTATGTCTTCCTTTAGTTTTTCAACATTTCTAAAATCAATAAAACAAGAATCTGTGTCTCCATAAATTACTAGATAACCAAGCTTTTCAAATTCTTTAATAACTTCTTGAATCTTGGATCTCACTAGATGATACATGATTTCAAGAGATGGCTTAGAATACCAGCGAGCACCAGCAAAGCCCATATAGCCATAGGTTGATGCTAAAAATATCTTTAAGGCATATTGTTTAGCATACATGTTTCTGTATTCTTGTGTGTCTTTAGATAGCTGTTTTGCTTTTTCTTTATAGCCTGCTCTTAAAGCCAATAATTCTTCTAATATCTCTGGAACAAAGCCTCTTTTATTCTTGCATATGTAGTGGCCAGCAATAACATTTGTTTTTTCACAACAAGAACAATCAACAGTTTCTGGAGAAATGTTATAGGACATCATAATTGATATGTGATAGCTTCTAAAATCCAGAACTGCTATGTTCTTGTGAAGGCCAGGAATTGGGGCTTTAACAAATGCTCCAATAAAGGTGTGTTTCTGTCTTTCTGCAATTTCTTCTCCTCTTGGCTTGTTTGGAATAATCTTGTTTTTATTATAATAATATTTGAAAAATAATCTTTCAACCATTGCTCCTGCAGAAGAAAAAACAATGTCATTAACAGGGTAGTTAATAAAATCAGAAATTTCAAAAGCAATTGGAGTGTAGTTGTTTGCAAGTTCTAAAGTTGCTAAAATATCATCAAGATTATAATCTATGATCTTGTAATATTTATCTGAAAGATAATATTCTCTCATTTCTTTTGGAGTAAGTGTAAGCTTTGGATTTCCTGTCAGTTTTGAATACAAGGAATTTAAATCTAGCTTAGGGTAATTAAAAACTTGCAGATATCTTAATAATCTCATTAAGGCATAGATGTCTATATGAACAGTTCCTTCAAGATTTACTTTTTTGTGTTGTGATCTTGAAAAGACCAACCGACTATTTGAGAATTTTAAGTTTTTTCCTGTTCGTGCCTTGTAGGTTTTTTCTAAATATTCAAAATCAAATATGCCATTGTAGGTGTAAACAATATCTGGGTTTTTAGAATTTACATATTCTGTAAAACCATCTATTAACTTTGCTTCATCATTAAAAAGCCTAATGTCTAAAAACTGATAATGTTTTTTTAGCTCTTCTTTTCTTTTTTCAAGATCGTCTTTTTTATCTATTAAAAAGAATACTGCTTTGTCTTTGTTTGTATCAGCATAAGAAATTGAAATGATTTTGTCAACGCCAGGTTTTGGAAAAGATAAATTTTCTGGAACTAGCACTTCTATGTCAAAGACACAGGACAATAAACCATCTAAACTCATATCTGATTTTGGGATAATATCTGTTATCTTTCCTTGATCATCTAAAGTGTAATCTACGAGTTTAAAATTACTTAGGCCTTTATCCATTAAGAACCTATAGACAAAAGGAATGTCATATTCAAACAACTTATATTTCTTATCTGGGAAAGCATTATTTTCAAGAATATGATTTCTGGTCTTTACTAAATCCTCTACTGTTTCAAAAACCAGCTTGTAGGTGTTTTCTTCTTTTTGAATAATTCCTAGAACATTTTCCTGGGTTTTTAGATTTTCAATATCTTCAGAATTAAGTTTTTGGTTTAAAGAAAGATAGAAGTAGGGTTGATAGTCTACTGGATAGGTTTCTTTTTTTTGATCTTTTTTAATAGTTACAAAAAGTTGGCTTTCTTTGTAGTAGGCATCAATAAAAATTCCTGTGTTTTTTTTTAATTCTTGATTATTTTCTTGTTTTGGTGTTTTTTTAAATATATTGAACATAATTAAAAACTATTTAAAAATAAGAAATTATATAAGGCTTATAAAGAAAATTAAAGCCATTAACAATAAAGTTAATGCAATCTTGTAGATTGGTTTTTTAACTTTAAATCCAATTTCTGTAAACTCGTAAAGCATTATTATCCAATAAACAATCATGAATATTGTTAATAAAAATAATAATATTAAGCCAATTGTGTTTGCGAATGTTAATTCTGGGAATAGTGTTGTGCTATTTATTAAATTTGGGTTAACTGCAAGCATTTGAAGAGAAGAAATCAATGATGGAAATAATATAAAGACAATCAATGTGCAAAGAATTGTGTAGATGATTGATGTTGCTCTAAATGCAGCAATTGTAGAAAGAACTTTTTCATAAGGTCTTTTTGGAAGATCTTTTTGCCCTCTTATAAAGTACATTATTAGAAAGATTGCTAAGCCTAAGAGTAGCCATGTTAGAATAACTCCTGTTAGAAACTGATTAAGTATATAAAAGCCTATATCTTGGCCTTTTAATAGCAAATAAATCAAGATATTAACAATAATTGCAAAAAGAACAATCAATATGCTTTCTCTTATATTTATTTTATTATAGAAATAATCAATTATTGCTTTTGGTCCTCTTTTAGGCTTATAGACCTCTGGTAAGTTAGTTTCAGTTTTTCTAGCTACAGACATTATTTCACCAAATTTAATATATTTTATCTAAATATATTTAGATAAAAGAATATATAAATGTTATGAAAAAGAAGAAAAAGAGATTTAAAAAATAATGAAGCAAGAAATGCTTGCCTCATCTAGATCTTGGAGAATAGATTTTATCTATGGTCTTGGGGTTGGGGGTCTTACTGACCCACCACCTATATCTTCTTCTCTGCCTATTGGATCTATTGGGTCTGCTGATACCTTATTTTTTATATAGTTTCCAACAAAGATATCGCTATCTTCATATCCTTCTTTAACAGCTATTGCTTTGAGAGTGGTGGTTTGGGTAATTTGTATTGCTTTTCCCCCTCCTTTAAATTCTGAACTTGCTGTTGTTGGTGTAGACCCATTTGTAGTATAATAGATTGTTGCACCTTTTGTTGCACAACTTAATGAAACAGATATAGAGCTATTAAACAACCCTGGTGCAGGGTCTGCTGTCGGGGTTTCTACTTTTAATCTTTTTGCGTTTGTGTTTGAGATGTTTTCCAAATTTATATATTTATTATCTGAAGTTATTAGAACAACAGTTACTTTTGAATCTGCAACACCAAGATCAAAAAAATTTTCTAAATCAAAAGTATTAACTCCTTCTTCTAAAATTAGTGGTGTGTTAAATGTTTTTTCTTCACTTTCTTTATTTTCTGAAATAATTTTGTATTTTGTAATTTCTATGTTTTGTGATTCTAAATCTGCTGGTGGGCTATACCTAAATTTAACAACCCCAGCATCTATTTTTTCTGGATAAACAAAATCGCTTGCATTATATTTTGTTTCAGTTACTGTTTGGGCTTGGTTTACTCCTTTGTCTGTGTAGCCACGACCCCAACTTAGTAATATTCCTCCTAAAATTACAGCAACAAAAACTAAAAGTACAGTTATGATTATTGCTGATACTCCTTTATTATTTAATTTTTTCATATTTTATCTAATCTCCTGTATTAAATATTAAATAAGGATAACCATTATTTTTGTTTGGATCAATTGCCCAAACATTTGTAAAATCCCAACCAACATAAGTTTGTTGTTGTTTCATTTCTTCTGTTGTTTTTGGGGCTCCTTTGCCAGTATCTGATTGCTCAGAAGTATTTGTATCATATACTGAATAATAAATATCGCTTGCATTACCACCTCCAACAAACCCCCCGACATTTGAAACACCAGTCACCCTGCCAGCTGAGAAAGAATAATAAATATAGCCACTAGGAGTAGGTGGAAAACCCATACCACTTCCAATTTTGTTCATACCCACTAATCCACCAACATAATCATTTCCTGAAACCTCACATAAAGAATAGGAATTATAAATTTTTCCTCCATTTATTCCAATTGTACCACCAACATAGTTTCCAGAACTAGTAATTGATCCTTTTGAGTGTACTTTGCTTATAATGCCTTTATTGTCGCCAACAATGCCTCCAACATTGTCTCCATTTGAATTAATAATTATATTTGAATTACTATTTTCAATATTGCCAAAATTTCTTCCAATTAATCCACCAGCATAAGCTCCACTAGAATTTATCTGCCCAGTGAAACTTGAAAAATTTAAATCTCCACCAATTGAATTAAAACCGCCATAAGTGTTTTTTCCAACTAATCCTCCCACGTAACTTTCTCCATTAATTGTGCCTGAAGAATGAACATTAGAAATTATAGCATACATTGCAAAATTTGCAGCAATACTTCCTACATTTTGATTGCCAGTAATATTTACATCTTTTAAAATTAAATTTTTTATTTCTATAGTTTTTCCTTCATTATATGCTACAAATCCAAAAAGCCCAATATTATCGTTATCTGTATTTATATATAGATTACTTATTGTGTGATTTTGACCATCAAAAATGCCATTAAAACCATTTTCAAAATCAGTGCCGATTGGCTCCCAGCCCTCTTCTTCTCTTCTTGAATAACATTTAAGATCTATGTCTTTTCCAAGAACGTAATTTGCATCAAGATTTAACCTTACTGCATTTAAGTCATCTGCATTACATACTACTATCGGGTCTTCTTCTGTACCAGTACCACCAGAAGAACAAACCATGTCTGGATCTCTAACACTAATATCTATGTATTTGTAATCAGCTGTTATTAGCTTTAAATCTACCTTGTCTTTAACACTATGCTCATATAAACAATCAAGCACCAAAACATTTTGAGAATTTGCAGAAAAAGTAAATGGCGTCTCAAGTTGTATTGGTTCCATGCCTGAAACATTTGCAATCTTATAACCAGTAATTGTTATTTCTTTATCTTCAATATCTGCAGGAGGATTATAATTAAATAACAATACTCCATTTTGCATCTCTTTTGGATAAATAAAGCTTTCAGCATCTGAAACAGTAAAATTGTCTATATCATTAGTTCTTTCAAGGCTCTTGTTTGTGTGTTCCCGACCAAAAGATAATATCAATAGAACTAAAATTGTAGAAATTACAATTAGAATTATTACTGTAACAATCGGTGTTATACCTCGTTGTTTGATATTTTTAGAAATATTAGTCATATTAATCGAATTATTATAAGCTAAAAACATATTTAAATATTACTTATTTTTAAAAGCTTTTATAAATTTTTATAACACTATATTCTATTAATGAAAACTAAAAAACAGGTCTTTTCCAAACCATTTAATCTAGTTTATGAAAATAACTATCCTGATCTACTTGTAGGACCTGGTTTTTTTACAGAACAAACTATAGCAACATCTTCTGACCCTAAGGCCTGGGTTAAACAAAAACCAGAAGAAATAGAAAAAGAAAGAGCAAAGCAAGTCTTTACTTTCAAGAGCTTTAAAAAAACAGATGCCACAAAGTTTGATAAAAATCTTTCAGAAATACAATTGTTATCTCAATCAGAAAAAACAACAGAGATTGAGGTTGGGCTAGATGAAAAGAAAAGCAAACTTGTCAATGAAAACTATTCTGGAATAAATAATTTTTCATATAATCTTGAGGATCTTAAGATTATTGATAATGTCAAGATACCACAAAGTATTGACAAGGTTGTTAATGATACTGACCTTAAGGCAAAAGAAGGGATATTACAACTGAATAATAAACTTGATGATGTTTATAAGATAGAACAAATATTATCCATGGGTCTTCTAGGAATAGGCAAGAACAGAGTGCTGGTTCCAACAAGATGGGCAATAACTTCAACTGATGATGTTATTTCTAAAGACATAATTGAAAATGCTCTTCTGGATTTTGGAACAATTGACAAATATGAGGTGTTTTCTTTTATGTTCTATCAAAACATCTTTTATGTGTTGTTCATTCCAAGAATCTGGGGCTTTGAGCAGATAGAGATGCAAGGAGAAAATATTTGGAAGGATTTTGAACTTAACGGCCCAAGAAAGAAATATGCAAGTAGTGTGACTGGCGGGTATTATGCAGCAAGAATTGAAGTTGCTAAGTATCTCTATAAAAGAAAGAGACAAGCATCAGTTATTGTCTTTAGAGATATCTCTCCAAGCTATAATTCTAAGGGCGTTTGGGTGATAAGAGAGACAGTAAAAGAAGCATTAACAAAAGAGCCATATGTCTTTGATTCTTTAGAGCAAGCAACAGAATTTATTAATCAAAGAATAAGGAACGGGATAAACCATTGGCTAAAACACTCAGAGCTTTACAAAGAAATAAAGACGCAAAAAAGAATAACTGATTTTTTTAAATATTAAGCTAGATTTATAATCTCTTTTATTGTAACAACAACTGCGCCTTTGGCAGGAAGCCCTTTGTTTTCCTTTAGTGCTTTTACTTGCTTTGTCCATTTTCCTGAAGAAAAATACCTTGCTGTGCCTTTAAGTTGATAACCGCAATCCTGTTTAGAATCAGTAATTGCAATTGAACAATTTTTGTTATCAAGAATATTTCTTTTTGTTTTGTTCATATAGTTGTCTGTTATTAGAATTTGATATTTAGAAACTACTTTTACACAAGAAACAAAAACAACATTTGGCTTATTGCTTTTGTCTATTGTTGCCAATGCCAAGTTATTTCTTTCAATCATTGTTTTTAGTTTTTTGTCAATCATATCTATAACCTATAAAAACAAAATAAAGCCTAAAATACAAACTGCGACCTCTACAAGGAGAATGCCACAAGTGACTTGCTTTTCTGTAAAGCGTTTTTTAAATAAAGTAGGGAGAAACATCATTATGTGTGTCCAAGAATAAATGCGTTTATAAGGCATCTTTAGTGTCCCGTCCTCTTGGAGATCACCAAGGCTTCTGACCTTTAATTTCCCTCGTAGTTTCAGAATTATTTCAATACCCCAAGGAATAAAAATAAATAAAGCAAAACTCTCAATATTTCCAATTATAGCAATGCTTGCAAAAGTTGCACCAAAAAGATAAGTCAATGAATCTCCAGGAAGCATCTTTGCAGGATACCAGTTATTTAGAAGATAAGGAATTAATGCAAACAAAGCAACAAACGAGATAATTGCAGCTTCTGTTCTGCCATTAATAATTGAAAAGATGCCTAGAGAGATCATGACTATTGCCATTAGCCCCCCCTCTAAACCATTAGCACCTGCAAGCATATTTGTTGAGTTTGTTATAACCACAAAAAGGATTGGAACTATTAAAAGAGCATAAAACACTCCAAAATTAACAGTGCCAATAAAAGGGATACCCATTGTAGAGTCCCCTGCCATTATTGCAATCAAAGGGGTTGCTGCAAGAATAGTTAAAAGAGGCTTTAGCCATTGTGGAAGCCCAACCCTAATCTCTAAGTCCCCATAAATGTTCTTTACTGGTTCTTTACTAATATTTATATCATCAAAAAAGCCAATTAATGTTGCAATTAAAATTGAAAGAGTTGTTGCAATTATCAAAACTACGTCTGTATGAAAATAAAAAGTAGAAAGCAAAACAAAGAACATAATGCCAATTAGAAAGCCAAAAAATACTGGCATACCACCTGATTGTGGCAAAGTTGGCTTTTCTTTCTTTTGCTGATCAACAGCAATTATTCCCCTAGTCACAAAGAATTTTTTAAATTGCGTTATCGCAAAAAAAGACGCAATAAATGAAACTAAACAACTTAATATCAAGATTAGATAGTTCATTTTATTTTCCTAGTTTAATTTGTCCTTATTAACTTTGTAAACTCTTACATCTCCAGATGAATAGACAAGCTCCATAAAAGGCTCAATTGTCGTATCATTAAACCAAACTCTTGCAAATATTGTTTTATTTATCGCAGCATTTATTAAATAAATCCTTGAGTTGTCTTTTTCTTTATAAAGATATACAGGCAACCCCTGCATTATTTGGTCAGGCACTGTGTGATACTCAGTTTTTATTTTTACCATCTCTTCTTCAGGTAATACATTTCCTTGACAGTTATAGCTTACAGCTCCTGATATTGGTGTAACAACTTTAGAACAGCCAAGACCTATGCCTGTATATTTTGTAACTCTAGGATCACTAAAGTTAGTAGTCCAATAACCATAAACTGCAAAAGAAGACATTCTGGTTAGATAAGATGATTCTGTCATTACAAAATCAGCATCATATTCCTTTAACATCTCTTTTGAAAAATTAAGATCTTCAGAAATCAAAAACATACCAAAATCTTTTGTGCCTTCAGCATATGCGTTTGTGTTATCTGTGCTTACTTTTCGTTCAGTAAAATATGCTATCCAGTGTCCAGAATCCCACCAATTAAAGATTTTAGCATTCTCTGAAGAATTATCTTTTACCCAAAACATTGCATTTTGCCAATTCTTTTCTTCAACAATTGGAGGGACCTTGCTCATGACAAAGAAACTACCAGCAGCAATTGCACCTATTAAGAAAATTGCAGAGATAATTGTTAATGTTCTTTTATAAGCTAAAGATTTATTTTGTATCGTTTCTGTTGCTAAGAAAAACAAGAAACCAAATCCTGCAGCAATTGGCAATCCTAAAGTATAAGTAAACTTTAGTTTTGTCCAAGCCATAAACCCTGTAATTAATATCCAGAAGAAAATTATCAAAACAAAATAATCAATATTGTCATGTTTATGATCATTGTCTTCTTTTTCTTTGTTTTTGTATTTTCCAAATATCAAATATAACGGAATTACTAGTAAAGCCAAAAACGGAATAACCACTAAAAGACTATACTTTTCCAAAAAGAATTGCTTACCAGTATTTTCTTCACCAACTGTTGCTCCAATCACATCTTCTTGAGCAACATTTACTTTGTTTATTCTGTCTATGTTGTCTGTAGAGATTGGCAAATAATTTGTAACATACTCTGATGTTCTCTTTATCCACCTTGTTCCACTATACATAGTAGTAACAATTGTGAACAACAAAAAACAAGTCAAAAATACTTTTGAAAAAGCAAGTATTTCTTTTTTGTCTATTTTCTTTATGGCCATGTATACTAACATGGTTCCAAAATAAGAAACCAGCACCAAAGGAATTAACAAAAACATATCCCAGGTTATTGCCATCAAGAAAAAGAAAAACGCACCTACTATTGAATATATTAACCAGTTCTTTAATTTATGTCTGTTTTGTATAGCCATTACTAAGAATATAAAACCTAAGACTAGCCACAAGAAACCTAAAGAATCTTCTTCAAAAAAACCACCCATTGTTCTATAAACAAAAGCAGGAACTGTTGCTGCCATTACTCCCATAGCAACACCTGTTCTTGTGTTATACATTTTCTTACCTAAGAAAAACATGGCTACAGAAATTAAGGCACCAAATATTGCAGGAAGCCATCTTGCATATTCCATCAATAACCATTTATTATAGGGCGCTCCAAAAGTAGTTATTGTATAGATTGCTGCTGTAAAATACCACAAGAAATTTGGCCAGCCACTATATTTTGTCCCGCCTTGCTGATAGAAACCTAATGGATCATTTGCTGGGAGATCTCCTTGAACAACATAGCCTGTTGCTCTAAGATGCCAATAAGGGTCATATTCAAACATATACTCGTATCTTAGAATATGCGCTCTTATTGCAAGTCCCAACACAAAAATCAAAACCGCAATCAAAATTACTAACCAATATTTGGAAAAAAAATTCTTAATCTTCTTCATTGAAAGTCAACTCTTATTAAAATATGCATAAATAATTAGAGCCATTATGTTTTTAAAAGAAATATATTTTAGAAAAAAAAACATTTTAAAAAAAGATTAAAATTTTTAAGTTAGCAACTAACTTGCCGCTCCAAGAAAGAACTTAGTGCAAACAAAATCGGAAATGAACTTTACTTCTGGGTTCGGAAAGGGTCCAGGTGTTTCTCCATTCCTATGGTCGCTAACAAATAATATATATTAGATAAGGTTTTTAAATGGTTGGTTTTTCTTTATTCCAAACTAGTTATTTGGGAGGCAAGCATACAATCTTTGTAATTTAGAAATATATTCATTAGTCAATCTCTGCCTTGTGTTTCTATCAACTTTATCAGGAAGACTTACTTCTTGTTGTATAACATGATATTTATTTTTAACTTTCTTTATTGAAACTAAAATAATAGGGATTTTAATACCAAGCTCTTGTTGTGCTTTGTTTGCTATATATAGTGCCCCGGAATGCCCAAAACCAGCTGTGCTTTCAGTATACGCTGTTGGGAAGGCACCAAGTACTTTTCCTTCTTTTAAAATATTTATTCCTTCTGAAACCATTCGCCTAGTTTCTGCAACCGTAAGATTTCTTCTGTCTATTTCTATATTTTCTAGGCCTTTAGTTAATTTATTTAAAACTGGTGTTTTTGAAATAACTATTCTTTTACCAAAAGGCCTTATTGCCAAACTGGATATCCAATGTATGTGTTTTTTTGACATTGTTTGTATTAGAAAAGGCTCTATCCTTAATGGCTTTAAGTCGTGTGTTCCAAGAACTATGGCAGGACCTTGTGCTGCTCTTTTATTTAAAAGATTTTCACTGAACAGTTTTATTTTCTTTTTATAAAGTAGATTTGAAAATCCAGAATAAAGTTTTTTAGTTGTTTTGCCTTTAGGTTTGAGTTTAGGGTTTGTAGGCCTATTTTTGGCATTTGTTCTTTTATATTTTAGCATAGTTTATCTAAATATTAATATTTGTAGTTCTTTGAAGAAAGAAAAAAACCTTGGTATAAAGGCTATCTTTTGCAAGCCAAGGATCAAAAAAATAAAGTTGTCTTGTCTTTAAATCAATAAAAACATTTTTAGGCAAAAAATCCTTAATTACAACTTTATCTTTTGTAAGTTCAAGTCTTAGATTTGGAAGTTCTCTATTTATATTTCTATCAATTTCTTTAACTTTTTTTAAAAAATCTTTGTATTCTTGTTTAGAGATTAGCCCTTGTTTTTTAGCCTTTCTAAATTCTATAAGATCAGTAAAATCTGAAACAAAAAAGCCAGTTGTTGATTTTTTTCCAATTTCAGTATATGCAAGATGAGCATCTATGGTGCTAAGGCCAAAAATCTTTTGTATCTGGGTTCCAAAATATTGACTATAAGTGTTATGATTTAAATTTTCTGAATTTTCTTCAGCTTTAATAAAAAGCCTTCGTGTTTTTCCATCAACCTTAACATCCATTACAAAACCTTCACTAATATTAAAACCATGTTCTCCTTTTTCAATATTACTCATCTTCGGTTTTCTCTTGTAAGTTCTTCTTATAATGTAGTTGCCATTGAGATCTTTAATCTCTGTTGCTGTTTTATCTTTAAAAAGAGTAAAGAAAGATTTCATCATTCCTGGATTTTTTCTAACTACCTCTTTAGCAAACGGGTTATAAACTAGACCTTTTTTTACACTACCGCGTTTATTATCACGAACCAAAGATTTAGAAAAAGAAACAAGTGGTTTTAATGATGCTTCTATAGATTGTCCTTTCTTTATAGAACCAGTAAATCTATCTTTTAATCGCCTAGAAGCATTAGTCGCCTTTTTTGAGGCATAAAAATTAAATTTTCTTGCTGCTTTCATACTATTTCTTTTTGGCACTAGCAAGTACTTTCTTTAGCTTGTTAAGACCCTTAACAATATCTTCTTCTGACTTAGCACCAGCACATATTAGTTTGCCGTTCTTGAAAAGAAGCATTGTTAGCTTTGGATTGAATAGTCTTACTATTGCACCAGGAAATTGCTCTGGCTCATATTCTATGTTATCTAAAGTTACTGCTGCATTAAAAAGATCTATCTGTTTATTAAGGTTTGATGTTGCAACAAGATTAACAATCTTATAGCTTACTCTTTCCTTTAGAACAACGCCTTTTTGTACTTCGCCAATTATCTTTGTAGCTTTTTTTATTGCTGTCTTTATGTCTTTTTCTGATGATGCACCTGAAATAATTATGTTTCCGTTCTTGAAAAGAAGTAAAGAAACTCTTGGCTCATCCATTTTTAGGATAGCACCAGGAAACTGCTCTGGCTCATATTCGACTTCTGGTATCGCTGTTGCTAGATTATACAAATCAAGACCAGCGCCTAGAGAACTAGAAGCAACTAGATTAACAATTTTATATTCCATGTTATTTTCTCCTTTATATTATAGTAAAAAGCAAATATTTATATATATAATTTATATACCCAAGCATTTATAAACTGCTTTTTTGGTGTTTTTCATTAACCTTTTGTGCAGTTTTGGTTAATATTGCTAATTTTTGTGATTGGTTTTGTTAGGGTTTTATTTCGTATGTAGTGCCTTATAAAAGCTTTTTGCCTCAATAATTATATATTAAATTTTAAAAAAATAAAAAAAGGAATGAGATAAAAATGGCAAACAAAAAGGCAAAAGGAAAAAGATCTTTAACACGAAGAAGATTTAAAAGAAATGTAAGAGACAAGACAACAGTTAATCAATTGATTAAACCAATAAAAGTTGATGATGTTGTTCAAGTAAATGTAAATAGTTCAGTTCATTCTGGTATTCCACACAGAAGAGTAGACGGGATTACTGGAAAAGTTATTGGCTTTCAAGGGGATTGCCCAATAGTTCAATTAAAAGAAGGAAACAAAACAAAAAAGATAATAACACACAGAGTGCATCTTAAAATAATCAAACAAATAGCAAAAGGTGAAAAAAAATGATAAATAACCCAACCTATGTTGATGATTTAAGTCTTGCAGAAATTAAGAAAATCTTAACTGAAAAAGGAAAAGACAAAGAACTTAATTATGAGCAGAAGATGGCACTAGAACATGCAAAGCAATTTGCAAAATTAACACCATTAAAAGCAGAAAAACTGAAAAAGGAATTGCAAGACATGGAATTGCCTAATGAGGTGGCAACTAAAATTGTAGATATCTTGCCTAATGCAGTAGAGTTGGATTTGATTGCAGAAAAAAACAAGGCAATAACAGACGATAACAAAGAGAAAATATTAACTCTTGTAAACAAATACAAAAAGGAAGAATAAGTAAAATTATGATAGAAATAAAAAAAGAAGCAATTGTTCTTGACAGAGCAACAAAAGAAGTGCAATTCAAGCACACGCCAGTAATTCAGTGTATTGGTGTCTCTAATTTTTCCTTACTTGAAATGTATAGTGATGACACGCCAAAATTACAAGAAGTTATAAGCACAGAAGACAAGCCAATAAAAAGAATACCTTATGATAGGCTTACAACAATAGCAAAAAAAGAACTAGAAAAGGCAGTAGAGACAATTGTTAATAATAACCAAGAAAGATTTGTTGCTTTCTTTAATAATGCTAGGCCAATAAATGCCAGAAGACATCAGCTTGATTTGCTTCCAATGATTGGGAAAAAACACAGAATGGCATTAATGAGCTATTTAGAGAAGAACGGACCAATAACTTCCCTTGATGATCTTAAAAAGATAGATTTGTTTCCAGATCCAATAAAAGTAATTGTAAATAGGGTAATTACAGAAATAGAAAACAAAGAAGATGAGAAATTCTTTTTGTTTACTGTTCCTATTGTTAAAAAATTCTGAATTCTTAAAATATGATCAAAGAACTTTATTCTCAAATGCTAAAATATAATTTTAAACCTAGTCATAACTTGGATCAAAATTATATTGTTGATGACAAAGTGATTGAAAAGGTTATAGATTTACTAGATATCAAGAAAACAGATGTAATCTTAGAAGTCGGACCAGGAACTGGCTTTCTTACAAAACAAATACTATTAAAGGCAAAGCAAGTAATTGCTATAGAAAAAGACAAAAAGATGTTTGAGATTTTAATGCAAGAATTTAAATCAGAAATTGAAAACAAAAAACTGCTTTTAATAAATTCTGATATTCTAAAAATAAACTTTTCAGATTATAAGTTTAATAAGATTGCAACCTTCTTGCCATATTCAATATCTCTTCTTTTTACTGAAAAAATACTTGATTGTAATTGCTTGATTGTTGAGATTGTTCAAAGGGAATTTGCAGAAAAGCTAGTTTCAATCCCTGGTTTTATTAATTACAATGCAATTTCTGTTCTTGCTCAAAGCTATTATGATATAGAAATTAAGAAAAATGTTTCCAAAAAATGTTTCTTTCCGGTTCCTGCTGTTGACTCATCTATCTTAGTTTTAAAGCCAAATAAAAAAGATTTTGATAAAAGATATAATGATTTTGTAAAAGGGGTTTTTAGATATCCTAACAAAGATGTAAGTAATGCGCTTAATCTTTTCTCTAGAGATATTAAAGATAGAAACATTTCTGAGAAAAGCAAAAACATAGATGACAAGATACGCGATAAAAAGATAAGGCAATTAGAAATAAAAGATATTGAAAAAATATATTCTGTAATTTACTGAACATTAAGTAATTATTTTCTCTAATTCCTCTTTTGTTGGAAGATATAACTTATATTTTGAAACAAAAAGATTATTTGTTATTCCTCCAAAAGCATACTTTACAAGTAAATCGTTTTTGTCTGCAGAAAGAACAATTCCTATCGGTTGATTGTCTTCAGGGCCATTTTCTTCTTCTTTAAAGTAATTAAGATACATGTTCATTTGTCCAATATCTGAGTGATTTACTTTGCCTGTTTTTAAATCTATTAATATAAAACATTTTAATATCCTATGATAAAATACTAGATCAATATAATAATCAACATTATCTAAAGTAATCCTATATTGTCTTTTAACAAAAGTAAATCCTTTGCCTAATTCTAAAAGAAATTGTTGTAATTTATTTATTATTTTTGTTTCTAGTTCTTTTTCTGATAATTTGTAATTTTCAGAAATATTTAAAAATTCCAAAATATATGGATCTTTTATTATGTCTTTTGGTTTTTCTATTAGTTGCCCACAATTTGACAATTGCTTTTTTGTTTTATTTTTTGTAGAAATTAATCTATAAAACAATCCAGAATCAATTTGGCGAGACAATTCTCTTATAGACCAATTTTCTGAAATACATTGTTTTTCGTAAAATGATCTTTCCTCTATGGAATCCACACCTATTAACTGTATGTAATGTGACCAACTTAATTTGGCAGACACTGTCTGCCAATTTTCATATGTTAAATAAAATCTTCGCATATCCGAAACATTTCTGCGAGAAAATCCTTTGCCATATTTAGATTTAAGATCTTTTGATAAACTATCTAAAAGATTAGAACCGTATTCTGCTTTTTCTTTGCCTTCTTGCTCATACTCTACTATTTTTCTTCCTATTTGCCAGTAGGTTTTAAGTAATATACTATTTACAGAAACAACTGCTTGTCTTCTTCCTTGTTCTAAAATATTTCCAATATTAGTTATTAGACCAGAATATAATCTTGAAGTCATAAATATATTATGACTTTAGAAAGAGAGGTTGTTTTCGGGAGGGTAGCTGTCCAGTGCAAGATTTAAAAAAAGATAAGTTAACCAATCATTGATTAACTTCTTCTTTCATTATTTTTATAGTGTCTGTCATTGTGTCATTTGCAAGCTCTGTTGCTATCTTTAGTTTTTCTTTGCTATTTGCGTGTATTGTAAAAATTAACTCTTTTGGTTTTACAATGTCTCCTACCTTTTTATTAAGAACAAGCCCTGCAACTTTATCATGTGGAGCACCTGCAGTTCTTGCAATCTTTGTGAGGTTTGAAACATTCATTCCAACAATCTTTCCGACATCTTTTGCTAAAATTTCTTGCTTATAATTTGCTACAGGTATTTCTTCAGAAGAAAATATCCTGCCATTTTGTGCTTTTAATATTTCCTTAAACTTATTTAAAGCAGCTCCAGACTTTAAAGTCTCTTTTGCAAGATCATAGCCTTTCCCTGGCTCAACTCTCTCTACAAGTTCAAGAAGACGACCAGCAATCACACAAGACTTTTCTGCAAAGTTATCAAAGTATTTATTTTCTAGAACTTCTAATGCGCCTTTTGCTTCTAGTGCTGCACCAAAATACTTACCACAAGGAACTGCCCCGTCTGATTGAACAACTTGTGCTTTAATTCCAATATCTTTGCAAATTATTAAAAACTTACTAGCCCATCTATCAACTTCTTCTTTGCTTCTAACTTTAACTGTTGGGCCAACAGGTATATCAATTATCAAGTGTGTTGCAGAAACGCTTTTCTTTTTTGCAAGAACAGAAGCAATGACTAGGCCTTCTGGGTCTAGCCCTAGGCTGTGCCTTATTTTAATCATTTTATCATCAGCTGGGCAAAGGTCTACCTTTCCATTCCAGGCAACTATTCCTCCAACTTTTGATACCATCTTTTCAATATCTTTAACACTAAAAGAAACATCTCCTAAAACTTCCATACAATCAGCAGTTCCTGCAGCTGAACTTATGGCCCTAGATGCAGTCTTAGGCATAACATAGCCAAGAGCAGTAATGATTGGCGTAACAACAATAGAAACTCTGCCATTTATTCCGCCAATAGAATGTTTATCAAGAACTTGAGGCACATCAAACTTTATAACATTGCCAACTTCTATCATTGACTTACAAATATTTGTGGTTTCGTCAAGATTTAAGCCATTAATTGAAACAGCAGTTAAAAATGCAGAAATTTCAATTTCTGATAATCTGTCATTAACAACATCACTAATTATTTCATTTATTTCTGTTTCATTTAAAGCATTATTTCTTATTTTTTTAACAATATGATGAACAGAAGATGGGGATGGCACAACCTTTACTTCAACTTTATCTCCATCTTTAAGTTTTGTAACGCCTGTTACATCTTTGTAAATGCCAATTGTGTTTTCATCAATCAATGAGTCAGTGATATCTAGAATAAATATTTTTGATACTCCGTTGTTTTTAACATCTATACGGTTCAGTGCCACTGCAAGAAGATCACTTGCAGTCTTGCTGTTAAGCAAAGCAATCGGCTTATCAGCATCAATATCTATAATTTTAACAGTTAGTTTTTTAGTATATTCCATAAAAATCCCCTATTTATAAGAATCAACAAATGATTTTAACATAGTTTTTGGAAGAGCACCTGTCTTTTGTGCAACCAGCTTTCCGTTTTTAAAAACCAGAATAGAAGGAATTGACATGACTCCATATTTCTCAGAAGTTACTGGTGCTTGGTCAATGTTTATCTTTGCACAAACAATATCTTTGTTTTCTTTAGAATATTCTTCATAGATCCCTGAAAACATTCTGCAAGGCCCACACCATTCTGCCCAAAAATCAACAACAATAAATTTGTTCTTTTTAATTTCGTCATCAAAATTCTTGTCTGTTAGATGTAAAATATTTTCGCTCATTTTATTTTCCTCCTATAATATGCCTATCAAGATATAGGCAATACCTAAAACAAAACAGAAATATGAAAACTCAAGTTTTCTTGCAATCTTCATTAACATACCAATTGTTAGGTATCCAAATATAAAAGCCATAGCTACAGAAACTAAAATCAATGGACTAAATACAAAGCCATTAATCACTAATAATCCAATTTCTGCAATTAAAATTGTTGGAATAGAAAGTAAAAAGCTATACTTGAATGCAGTTTCTGGATTATTCCCCCTAAACAATAACACGCTTGTTGTCATTCCTGATCTGCTAACCCCAGGGATAACAGAAAGGCCCTGTGCACTACCAACCCAGAATGCATCTTTTGCTGTAAATTTTGGAATTGCTTTTTTTGCTTTGTTAATTTTAACTTGTAATAGCCCAGTAATTATCAAAAGCACACCTATTGCAATAGTTAATATTCCAACCATCTCTGCTGTTACATTTTGTTTAACTAAGAAATATATTGGAACACCGATAAGCAAAGTAAAGAAAACAGAAACTAAAATAAATCTAGAAACTTGAGTTGTGTTATCAAATTTTAAATTTTTATTAAATTTTAAAAGATCAGAATAATTTGTTTTTGTAAATAATTCTTTTATGTCTTTCCAAAAATAGACTAAAGCTGCAATAACTGTTCCAAGATGTAAGAATATAGACATGTCAATAGCTAATTGTGGCGCAACATTAAACATATTCATTAAAACCACAACAGAAATTCCTTGAGAACTAACAGGAAGCCATTCAAATATTCCTTGAATTACCCCTAAAAGAATATATGCGATTAAATCCATAACTTTTCACAATTCCCCTTTACTAAAAATTATAATCCAAAACAAATATAAAGCTTTAAACATATATAATATTTATAAAAGGTTTAAAAAAAGATGCTATAATGAATAAAATCAATCATATATTGTTTGCAAGCATATTGTTCATAATATTTTATATGTTCTTTGCAGACATACTTAAAATAACTGGACCAAACACCTTTGTGGCGTACGTTATTTGTGCATTATATTCTTTGATACCTGATTTAGATCTTAAAAGCTCATGGATAAAAGGGCAATTTAATAATTTTGTGCTTTATGCTATTGTTATACTTGGAATAATCTATCTTTTCGTATCTCAAGAAATAACACTTGTGATAATAATGGGTGTACTTGTTTTATTTGCATTGCTTTTGTTTTTGATGAAACACAGAGATGTTTTACACACTCCTCTTATTGGAGTGATATTTGCAATCCCTTTGTTATTTATTAATTATCCGGGTATTGCCTATTTCATATCTGGATGCATCGGATTTCTATCTCATTGGCTATTAGATAAAATAACTTAAGAGCCATTTTTAGAAAAAATAATTAGTAATATTAAAATTACAAGAACCCCAAACAAAACATAAGTAAAACTACTAGATTTTGCTTTTGAAAAACTTAAAAAGCCAGTTGCTGATTTTGGTTTTTCTGTTATTGATATGCTTTGATTTTGGTTTTTTATTTCTTTTAAAACATCGCCAGTATATCTTAACTTAATCTCTGGTAGCTCTTGAGAAACATAGGAATTATTTAGTTTACAAGAAACAAAGTAGTCACCTGACTTTAAATCCTTGGCTTTAGGGTCAATTGATAGCTTTATATCTGTTTTTCCTGGGCCTTGATATTTTTGTTCAACAACTATTGCTTCATTGCTTGTTAAACAAGATAATGCAAGAGTGGAGTTATCTTCCATTTTTGTATATACAGAAATAACATCATAATCTTTTAAACCATTAATTACTGCAACGCTTCTTGACATTGAATAGCCAGTATATCTTGGCTCTGAGTGTGTCTTTGTATATTCATAATAATTATTTGAATTGTTTGGTATGATTTTTAGATATAGGACTTTTGTGAATAAGAGATTATTATAATTATCAAAGACCTCTGCTTTTATTTGAAGATTTGCTGTTTGTGTTAATTGTTTAGTATTAAGATAAATTGTTTCTGTATTTGAAAAATTGTTTGTAAAAAATATTTCTGTGTTTGAGAGTTGAATATCTAGGCCTTTTATGTCTTTTAAAAATTTATAGCTATAAACAATCTTTCCATCTTTTATTTCTTCAGATTTAAAATCATAGCTTACACCAAAGTTTATTTCTCTTGTTGAATAATTAGAGACATAGTAACCGTTTGTGCCAATGTCTGCAGGAGTTAACATCTTTAAGTCATTAGCAAAAACTGATGGAGCCATGCTTAAGAAAAATCCAATAAATAACAATAACAAGGTGTTCTTTTTCATTATATAATTATAGAAAGTTAGTGCTTTTAAAGGTATGGATTTATGCAGAAGGATTAGTTATCCTTCCCATAAACAAAATAGCGCCTGTGCTGTTTTCTCTTATAAAGAAAATGAACGGATGATCTGCATTAAAGACAAACCCCGCGGATGCCATTCTATCCATCATAACAACAGTTGCAGCTGTAGCTTCTGTGCCTTGCTCATCAACTTTTATAAAGGCTTTATGTAATATATTTGAAATATATAGATCTTTGGTACCTGTCATCTTTGAGAAATCAGCATTTTCTGTAGAAAAGGCATTGACCATTCCCAACTCTTTAAGCGGTTCAACAACTCTTGTTGATTTTTCAAACTCTAATTTTGGCAAATATATTTGATCTACTTTAGTTAATCTTAAGTTTTTTGTCCACTCGTTTAGTTTTTCAAAATCCATATCCTTTTCTAGATTGCTTAAGCCATATTCTTCTTTTGGCAAAAGAACAACCATAGAAAGCTCTTTGTCTTTATATGGTAATTCCAAAACCTGAAGATTATCATTTTCATAATAATTAAAATTTTCTTTTTTTGGGGCCATAAACATCATTGGAACTTTAATTGTTCCAGTAGGTGCTTTAAAATCCCTATTTTGTGTATCTTTTTTGTCAAATTCAACTTCCCATTTGCCTTTAAAATAAATTGCATTTGATATTACTAGTCTTGTTAAAGGGTTTAATTCACCAGAAGGGATAATATTTTTTATTCTGTTATTTGTTTGTTCTTCAATAAATTTGTTGATTGTGTTTCTGGACAATTCTGTTTCATTTATAAAATCAAGATTAACTGCTTTGCCTCCATAATATTTCTCAACATTTGAAAAATAAGAATCTAGAAATTTATAGTCTTTTTGTGCCCAAAGAGCATTTCCTGTTCTTAGCTCATATCGCTTATCTTTTTTGTTTATTCTGTTATATAGTTCAGCAAAATTAGGTCTTAAGACTTCATTTTCTGGAAAATAAAACACATCTTTCATTTGCTGAGCAGTGGTTCCGTCTGCTCCTTCATAGGTCATGGCCAATGCTGAGAAAATGCTATATGAAGAAAAGAAAATATTGTTGTTTTCTGTTGTTGCTACTTTTTTGTAAAGGTCAATATTAAATTTGTTATTTGAAATAACAACTTGAGAAAGCCCATCTGGTGTTGAACCTTCTGAATTAACCGAAGGCGGGCTCGTTGGATTATAGGGCTTTAGAAAAACAACCGCCCCTGCTGTTGCTGCGCCAACAAACAACAATACAAACAATATAATTAATATTTTTTTATTCATCTTTATTTTCTCCTTTATTTTCTATAAATAAATTATGACAATTAGTTTATATAAATTATGATTTTTACTTAGGTTTAAACCTTATAATAGAAATGAACGAGTCTTACGCAAGGGATGGGATTTGAACCCATGTGCGTTTTTAAGACGCATCTAGTTTTCGAGACTAGCACCTTCAACCAGACTCAGTCACCCTTGCTTATATAATAAATCGTTTATGATCTTTAAAAGATCAGATAACATTTGCTTAGCAATTTTTTCCTGAATAGTGTCCCTTATAATTATCTTTAGAGATGAAAAAATAGTTATTGTTCCTTTCTTTGTTTTTAGAACTACTAAAAATGGAGAATTGTCTTTTTCTATATAATAATTTTTAGTTCTTATTTTCATTAATAATTTTTCAAGATCAATCTTTATCGGTTTTTTTGGATAAAACTCAAAACCTGGCGTGGCTTTACAGCTATCCAAAATAAAAGAATCTACACTTAATGATTTTTCTTCTTTTTTCTTAAGTAGGTTTAACATATATTTCACTCTTATGAATCAATGATCTGGCCAATTACAGCATCAACATAAATTTTTCTTTCGTTTGCTCTCTTGTCTTTGGAGACTATATCCCAAAGAGGCCAGAAGATCTCTGTTATTTCTGTTATCTCTATATCTGGCCATAATTTTTCTAGCCTATTTACAATAATTTCTTCAGATATTTCTTCTTGAATATCAGATTTGGAAATTAATTGTTTCTTTAATGGCAATTGGTTGATAGAAGTAAGAATTTCATATTCAGGAGCAAAAGGCAAATCTATTCTTCTCTTTATTCTAAAGCTTTCTTTTTTATTAATAATATCAACATCTGCAAGATTCCTATCAACTAAAGAAATCAAATCTTGTTTTATGACCTTTGCATCATTCTCTAGAATCTCTGATAATTCTTGTGCCGTCTTCCATGCATAAATATTATCTAAAAGAACAAGATCATCAACACTTAACTCCTCAACAAGCTTAAAGCCATTTGAGGATTTAAAATTTCTGCCATCAAATTGCAAAAACTCTCCAGAAACAGAATCAATAAAACAGGTTGATGGCTTGTAGTTTTCATCTTTATCAAAAATATTAAAATTAATCTTGTAAACTTTTCTATAAATCATTGTAATTTGAGAGATAATTTCTTCTTCTTTTAAAAATAAAAATCTTTTTTTGTTTGTGCTTTTGGCAATATTGATTGCTATGTCTCTTGAGATTCTTGATGTAATTACAGGCACTGTATCAGGTTCTAGGTCTTCAGTAGGTAGTGGCATTTCATCTGATGTTTCTGAAAGCTCATTTGACCTTTCAATTGCTTGGTTGATTGTTTGAATTTCTTCTTTTGGGATTTGTGCTTTTTCTCTTTTTGTTTTTTCTGCAAATAAAAGGACCTTATCTTTTTCTATAACACCCATCTTGCTTAGAGAAACTAAAATCTCATTAAAGGTCACATCACTATTATATTTAGAATTAATGACATCTAGAATGTCCTTAGCATCACTTGTTTTTAAGGTTCTTGAAGACAATAACTTTTTGTAAATCATGTCTGAGCAAAAATTAATTATTTCTTTTTTGGAAAGCTTAGGCACCTCTCTAATTGTCTCTGCATCTCTGCCTTCGTGTTGGCTTAGTCTTGGCTTGATCTTTAAAATAAATGCTCTTTTGGTTTCTTCGCCTCTGTCTCCAGTTAAAGCAACACCAACAGGAAGAGTCTTAATAAAATTAGGGTCTTTATAGGCATCAGGAATTATAGCTGGCATTCTTTTTTGAACAGCGTGAATATCATCATTAAAGACTAATTTGTGGCTTATAAAAATATCAACTTGAGATAAAACTTTGGAATTGATTGCTGATGGTTGCTGTGTTGCTAGAACCATGGAACAGCCTGGTCTTCTTCCTTGCTTAACATATTCTACGATGGCGTTAGTTGCAGGAGTGATTGTGTTTCCTGAAGGAATCAATGTGTGGGCTTCATCTATATACACCCATGTTGGAGGAATAGATATCTCTAATAACTCATCTGGGCTTTCTGAAGCAGAATCTAATTTTTTAATAGCATCTTGTCTTGTCACTAGCTTTCTTGCTGAAAGTATTCTTCTTGCAAGTATGCCTATGACTAGAGCTGTAATATTATCATCTAAAAAACTAGTATCAAGTATTGTTAATTGCTTTTCTTTTGATAGCTTTGATAATGGAGTACCATGATCACTGAAAATACCCCATGATTTTGCTGCCTCAAATCTTGAAACTAATGCTCTTATGGAGTCTTGTTTATATCCTGAAGAAGAAGATTTAAACTCATAGGCATTTTGCAAACAAAAAATAATATCATCTAGAGTATAGAGATTGCCTTTTGCTGGAATCTGCTCTATTGTTCTTTCTTGGTCGTTTGGATCTCCTGCCTTGTAACCGTTCTTAACAAAGGACAATGTCTTTTCTAACAGCAAACCTGTTGGATTAAACCTGTCAATTCCAAAGGTTAGGCACCAATCATCTGTAAGTAGCATAGAAGGATACATAGAAAAAGTTTCATCATATGTTTCTTTAGAAACTTTTCCAGTAACGCCTTCAGGCACAAAGACTTTTAGGTTGTCTAGACCTCTTGGCTTTTGCCCCCATTTTTCTAATTCTTCTATTTCTTTTTTTTCCTGATTTGGAAATCTCATTGACCAAAAAACCCCGACTGGATCAACAACTATTTGGCCGATATAAGGGTTATTGGTTGCAAGCTCTTCAGCAATAACACCAAGACCATAGCTTTTACCTGAACCTCTTGAACCATCAATAAATACGACATGTGGGTTTAAGCCATCTAGATAAACCTTCTTATCTCTTAAGTCATCTTCATAGACCTTACCAAGAAAAGCACAAGATTTTGAACCATGTTCTTTTAGAACTGATTTTTTTCTTCCAATATAAACTATTGAATCATCATCAGGATCTGTTAAAAATTCAAGTTTGGGAGTGATCTCTTTTGAGATATTTGTTTTTTTTGGTTTTTCAGAAGCAGACTCATAGATGCTTTTGTCTTTCTCTATCTTATCAAAAGGATCTGTTCCATCACTTTTTGTTTTTATGGTAGCCATAATTTATCAATAATATATTTATATAAGAAACTAAAGAAATATAATATATAAGGATTTTTAAAGATTTTGGATATGTAAAAAGATTAATATCTTCTAAGCTTATCTATGCCAAGAGAGATCATTTGCTTATGCATGCTTTCTGTTAGCTCTATGTCTTTTCTTAGATATTTTTCTATTTGTTTTTTGCCATCGGCCTTGTCCTCTTGAAAACAAAGACGAGAAATGTCTTTTGCTTCATTTTCGTCTAACTCAATCCCCATAGCTCTACCAAAGTCTTTAAGACTGCCTCTTGTCTTTCCTATTCTAAAAAAAGAAATTAAATCTCTTAGATCAATAATTTCGTTACCAGATATTGGAAGAACACTTACTTTGTTGATAAAACTTCTGGTGATTAAAAAAGACATATCAAAGCTTAAAATATTAAAGCCAACAATTCTTAGGCTTGTGCCATTTCCTCTTAATTTTGAAATTGTTTGCCACATTTCTTCTAGAAGTTTTTTTTCATTATCGTCTTGAAGAATGATTGTATCTTTGCTATCAGAGTATTTTAGGCCAATAGCAACAATCCTTGAATCTATTGGATTAAGCAATTTTAGCTTTGCTTCTTCATCTTCTAAAGACTCATAAAGTTCTTGATCAATTGGGCAAGTTTCAATATCAAGATATAAATAGTTCATAAATAATAATGAGGGAAAACATGTTTAAACTATACTATTAGATTATAAACAATAAAGAATAAGAAAAAACCAAAGAGATTTATTTTAGTCTTTGGTTTCTGTAAATTTTAGCTATTCTTTCCTGAACAAACCCTATTTTGTTTCTTTCAGACATTAGCCTTTCATAGACTTCTTTTGGGACTTTGTGGTATTGGTAAATATAGCCTAATCTATATTCTATCTCTAATATCTGACTATCAGGATCATAGCCAATTGATACTAAATTTCCTATCAATCTAGAGTCTTTGCCATCTACTGGTTGTCTTTCCATTTTCTATCCTTCTCCAAATATTATTTGTGTAGTTATTATCTATTTTAATAACAATAACTATTTAAAGAGATGATTTGCAATTTTATTATCTTTCCTGGCCAAATTTTGTTAATTTGTTTTTGATTAATTTAATTTTTACAGAAACAGATTATTTTGAGATTTGCCAACTCCACTTTTTAGCATTTAAATCAATATCAAACCCAAAAACATCTCTGAATTTATCTTTGTTCTCTATGATTTCTTGCCCTGTTTTTGTAAGGCCAGTTACTACAAACAAATGCAGTCTTTCAATTTTTTCTTTAGACAAGATAATTTCAATTGCATTAGTTGCCCTTAGATATCTAATTGCCCTTTCTAATCTCCAACTTCCCCATCTTGTTTCTTTAAGTAGATTTTTTGCAGAAATGGTTTGGTGATGTATTTTAGAGAAATAATGCAGTAATTCTCCTGCATCTTTTTTACTTGTCATATGTTTTTCACTAACAAAAAAAAGAAAAAAAGAAGCAGTTACTTTTTTGTAACTTTTTCTTCTTTTAATATTACTTTAGCAATCATAAATACAACAAATGCTATGATTATGAAGTTTAGAAACTCGCCTAAGAATGCACCCCAGCCTATCTTGAATGGGCCAATGGTTAATATTGCTGTTCTCCAGGCGCCTCCAGGTATCAATGGTGCGATTATTGGCATAATAATGTTATCAACTAATGATTTTACTAAAGTTGTAATTGCAGCACCGATAACAAAAGCAATTGCTAGGCCAACCACTTTATATTCTTTTAAAAATTCTTTAAATTCTTTTAAAATACCCATATCTTAAAACCCCCTTTGGATATATAATATAATTAGATATAGTTTATAAACAGGTATTTTTATAAAAAAATAAAGCTTAAATATTATTTGGAATATCTATTATAAAGGAGATAATTATGTTAGAGAAAGTAATACTTGGAAACACCATAAGAAATTATTTGTGGTTTTTATTTTATATATTTGCAGGAATTGTGACTAGTTGGGTTGCTATTTTTATAATTAAAAATATATTTATTAAATTAACAAAATATACAAAAAACAAAATTGACGACATAATTGCTAAGATATTATCTAAGCCTATGCCAATTAAACTGATTATACTTATTATTTTTGTTAATATTGGATTTAGATGTTTAGAAACCACTCCAACAATTGCAAAAATAATAGACAAGGCAACATTTATTGCTGTTGTTTTAGCAATAACTTTATTTTTAATTAAGTTTTTCATAGGGTTAATAGAGGTGTATTTAGAACCAAAAGCAAAAAAGACAGATTCTAAGTATGATGATCAAGTAATCCCTGTTTTAAAATCAATAACTAAAATAATATTATTTACTTCTGCATTTTTAATTGTGCTTTCTAATCTAGGTTATAATGTTACAGCATTACTTGCAGGACTTGGTATTGGTGGTATTGCTATGGCCTTTGCAGCAAAGGACATCTTAGAAAACTTTATTTCAGGAATCACTATTTTTATAGAAAAACCATTTAAGGTTGGTGATTTTCTAAACACCTCAGAAGGTCTTGGAACTGTTGAGGAGATAGGCATAAGATCTACAAAGATAAGAACAGCAGATAACACAATTATTGTTTTGCCTAATAGATTGTTATCCACAAACTCTGTTGAAAACATATCTGTTAGAAGAGCAAGAAGAGAAAATTTTCTTATTAATTTGGTTTATGGAACATCTGAAAAGAAAATACAAAAGGCACAAGAAATAATTAAAAAAACACTTGTTGATAATAAAGCTGTTGAAAAGGACAGCATAATTATGGGGTTTGAATCTTTTGGTGATTTTTCTCTAAATATAAGGGTTATATATTGGATAAAAGAAGATGATTATTCAGAATACATTAATATAAAAAACAAAATAAACTCAACAATCAAAAAAGAATTTGAAAAAGAAAAAATAGAATTTGCATATCCTACTCAAACAATAAATATGAAGAAATAAGATTTGTAAATTAAATATTTACAAGAAAAGCGCAGAGGACGAGATTCGAACTCGCGTAGTCTTGCGACTCTAGCTTTCCAGGCTAGCGCGTTTGACCACTCCGCCACCTCTGCATAAGACCCTTTTCTTGTAAGAAAAGTTCCTTCATCCCTAAAAGAACTTAAATTGAATCCTTTGGAAAGAAAAATATTATTTTTTCTTAAATGTTGTTTTTGACATTGTTGTTAGCCACTTGAAATGCAATATTATATGAACCAATGATAAAGCAAGCATGGAAAAACCAGATATAGAGTGTATCTCGCCCCATGTGTGTTTTGTCATACCCCAAAATGTGTGATACCCTGCTTGTCTTACTCCACTTGGAAGAAAGAAAAATAATATTAGGCTCGTTATTGCTACAACAATAAATGAAATAACTAAAAGAATATCAATAAAATAATTAATTTTTACTTTATCCATAATTCGCCTCTCTTTTTTTATTTTATAGTTATTTAAATTAATGAACACTTGCTCCTGGTTTTACTTGCTCACTTGGAAACAAAAGACCATCAACTTCTTCATCACCAATTGCCATAATCATTCCCTGACTAACAAGGCCTGCCATTTTTCTTGGCGCAAGATTAACCACCACAGGTATTTGTTTTCCTTGTAGGTCTTCAGGAGAATACTTGGTTGCAATTCCTGCAAGCACTTGTCTTTGAAAATCTCCAAAATCTATAACTAACCTTATTAATTTCAAACTGTTTGGAACTTTTTCTGCTTCTATAACTGTCCCAACCCTTATATCAAGCTTTGAAAACTCATCAAAGGTAATGATTGGCTTTTCTTCTGACATAATTTATCTTCTGTGTTTTTTAAGAATTGCTTTGGAATGTAAAACAAACAATAGTTTGTAAGCGCAGAGGACGAGATTTGAACTCGCGTAGTCTTTCGACTCTAGCTCTCAAGGCTAGCGCGTTTGACCACTCCGCCACCTCTGCATAAAAATCTTACCAAAGAAAATACTTTTTAAAATATCCTTTGATAGAAACTCACTTTATTGGTCGTAAATATATATTTAAGATTAAAAAACTATATAAATAAAGCAGATTTTCTTTAGGTTTTAAAAACAAACAACAAGGATTATAAACTGTTTATATTATAATTTTCTAAACTTCTTGTAGTGTGATTATTATGAACTATAAAGATATTGGTAATATTTACGATTTAGCAAAAGAAAAAAAACTAAAGCTTATTGTTGTTACTGGAGGCGTGCTTTCTGGACTTGGCAAAGGGGTATCATCATCAAGTACCGCTCTTCTCTTAGACAAGAATCTTAAAAAAATACCAATCAAGTGTGATGGCTACCTTAACTATGATCCTGGCACTATGAACCCTATAGAGCATGGAGAAGTGTTTGTCCTAGATGATGGAACAGAAGTAGATATGGATTTTGGGCATTATGAAAGATATCTAGACATCTCTTGTAATGGCTCTCAAAATATAACTATGGGAAAAATCTATAAAGAAATTATTGATCTTGAAAGAAATGGAATGTTTCAAGGAAGAACAGTCAAATTAATTCCAGAAGTTACTGACTACATAGAATATAGAATACTTAAGATTGCTCTTGACAATAGTGCAGAACTTGTGCTATTAGAGATTGGCGGAACTGTTGGAGATTTAGAAAATGAACTTTATATTTCTGCTGCAAAAGGCATTAGAAAAAAGCTTGGAAAAGAAAATGTTTGTTTTGTTCATCTAGCATATGTTCCAGAGATTACACCAAGCGATGAACAAAAAACAAAGCCTGCACAAAACAGCATTTCTGAACTTTTTAAAAGAGGAATAACTCCTGATGTCTTACTTTGTAGATCAAAAAGAGTGCTTGATAAGAAAACAGTAGAGAAATTTTGTGATAATTGTGGGCTACATCCTGATCAAATAATATCTGCTAATGACGTTAAAAATATTTATGAGATACCAATTAATTTTAAAAATCAAAAACTAGATGTTTTAATTTCTAAAAAACTAAACATAGACACTAATAAAGAATTTGATAAATTTGTTGAAGCAATTAAAAAAATAGAAAATAAAAGTCCGGAAAAGATTAAGATTGGAATTTGTGGAAAATATACAAGAATGGATGATTCTTATGCTTCTGTCATTGAAGCATTGCATCATGCTAAAACAACTATTCCGGAAAGTTTGGATATAAGATTTATAAATTCAGAAAAATATGAGGATAATAATGTAAACACAGAAGAAATTAAAGAACTTGATGGGATTATTGTTCCTGGTGGCTTTGGGCCTAGAGGAGTTAAAGGCAAACTAAAAATTATTAATTTTGCTAGAACTAATGATGTGCCATACTTGGGACTTGGCTATGGTATGCAACTTGCTGTTATTGAGTTTGCAAGAAATGTTTGTGGAATAACTGATGCTAATACTACAGAGATAGAAATTGATTGTAAAGAACCAATAATTACAATCTTGCCTGATCAAGATTATAAAACAAGTAAAAAGATGAGGCTAGGCTCTTGTGTTGCTGAACTTTTAGAAGGATCTAAAGTTTCTGAAATCTATGGTAAAAATAAAATTACAGAAAGGCACAGACACAGCTTTGAAGTTAATCCAAAATACCATTCTGTTCTTAAAGAAAATGGGCTTGTACTTTCGGGGTTTGACCCAACTGGAGAGCTTTTAGAGTTTATAGAACTAAAGAAACACCCTTTCTTTATTGGAACGCAAGCACATCCTGAGCTTAAATCTAAGCTACTAACCCCACATCCATTATTTGTAGCTTTTATAAAAGAATGTAAAAAAAGAAAAGAAAAATGATTCTATTTCTTTGCTAATTTTTCAGAAATTTGTTTAGGGGTGTTTCCTGATTTTTCTTTTAGTATTTCTAATTGATTAGAAGATAATGATTTTTGTTTCATTGTTTGGCAATTAATTTGCTTATAAGTACTTGCGGATGTTAAAAGTTGATTGCTTGTTGTAATATCTACTGCTAAATTTACATAATAATCCAAACCATTTGCTAGGATTGTATTTGCTTCATTTGGAAAAAAGCCCGTATAAAAATAGTTTCTTTGTGGTGTTGAATCCCAATCAAAATACCAAAAATCGGCATTATTTGGATTATATATACTTAAGTAGAAATGCACATCACTAATATTTCCTGCATTTTTGTGCCCCATTTCGTATTGACCACTACAATCAAAATCGAAATAAGTAACTTCTGCAAATTGATATCCACTTTCGTTTTCTACTGCTTCGTGATGTTTATATATCGAGTGTCCATTTTCTAAAATAAATTCTCCGTTAATTGAAGAATAAACTGCTAAATTGTTTTGATTAAATGGAATATAACTGTAAGTATATCCTTGTGTAGAATATCCATTTGATGCATCTAGTTTTAAATTATCATAATTGCCAGTTGTATACCCCCCTACAGTAAAAGAAGAGTCTTTATTTACTGTTGCTGGCACATTTGAATTTATAAATTCCATTAGCATGTAAATATAATTTTTATAATTATATCCTGATACATTATCAAAACCTTGATCTAATCTTAAATAATCATCTATAGAAACACTTGTATTTACATTATTCATTTCATTTTTGGATTTTGCATAAATATTCGAAGTTGCTTGTCCAGTGGTTGCTAAACTTGTTATTAATAATCCTAAAAGTATACCTATTATTAGCGAAACTAATGTCCAAAGTATTAATGAACTATTATTTTTTTTTGCCATTTATAATTTCCTCCATTTAAATTTTGTTTAAATTTGTTTTCTTATTATATATTATTAGTATAGAGGGATGGTGGGTTTTATAAATAAATCTATTTTTTGGGATTTGAAAAAAGAGAAAAGATATGAAAAAAATCGCAAAAAACGGAAAATTTGCTTAAAATCTTAAGCAAGAAGTCAGACTTTTTGATGAAAATTAGGTGCAAATTACAGAAAAAGAAAAGAAGAAAATTATTTCTTCTTTTGCTTTGAAGACTTGTTTCGTTTTATTGCAACCACAATAAAATAAACAACACCTATAACAATTGCCCAAGGTAGTGTGCTTGCAATAAATCTTAATAAAGAGTTTGCACTGTTAATAAAAGCCTTAACTAGCGTTGAAAACTTTACAAAGGCAACTCCAAGATAATCTGATTTTTCTGTAATGTTTAAATTAATTGTTGAATAGTCAACTCTTTCTTCTATGCTTTTTAAAGAATCCTCTAGATATGCAATTGTCCTTTCTTGATTAAAAATCCTATCATTTATATTTAATTTATCCTCAATTTTTGTTGCTTGAGCATACATTTCCTGATATCTTAAAAGCCTTTTCTTTTCTGCTTCTAGCTCCAATTTATTATTTGTGTATTGACCAGTAACATCATCTTCCCCTTCATTCAAGCGAGTTACTTTTCCTAATGTTTTAAGTTTAGAAATCACATCATCGTAATCACTAGCCTTTACTTTTATTGTGTAGTTTCCATAATATATATATTTGTTGTTTGCAGTGTTTGTGGATATGTTCTCTTTAAGTATAAAAGCATTCTTACTTGAAATATATGATTTTAGTTGTGCATCTGTTTCTTGAAACTTACCAGCTTTAATTTCTAAGCCAAGACTTGAATTTTTTATAACTTGCCTGTATATCTGTTCTGGCGAAAAAGATGTGGATTTAGAATTATACACTGAATCATAATAAACTTCAGATGTAGGATAATAAAGTGCTGCTTGGTCTGTTGCATAGTTTGCAGAACGGCCCACATAGTTTGAACCCAATCCCAACACAGTAAATAACAAAACAACCATTACTATTATTGCTAAAACCAGCAAAAGCCAATTATCTTTTATTTTTATTAATTGTTCTTTAAAACTCATGTTTTTTCCTCCAAATAATATTTTATGGTCGTATTATTTAAATAATGACTGAAATACTTAGGAAATTACCTAATTTTTCTTGACTCAAGATAATATCTTTTTTCGTGCGCCTCGCCCATTGAAAAGGTTTTACGAGGAAGAGAACCATCAACAATAACGCTTTTGAAGAATTGCTTTTTTTGAATGGTTGGAAGATAAATGCCAGCATTATTAGGTTTTTGACCTAGAGAACACAAAACATCGTCGCCATGAACATAATCTATTTTCTCAAAGCCGTAGTTTCTTCCGAGATTGTCCAAGAATTCCTGTATTGTTCCTACTGGAATATTTGATTTAGGATTTGTTATTTTTATTATGCCTGTTTTCTTAGGGTTATCAGTAATCAAACCAATAAAATGCTTGTCTCTGATTTTCTTAGTTTTAATAATTTTAATTACTTCTTCTTTTGGTTTTTTTGCAAATCTAAAAGAATCCCCAAAATAACTTTTCATCTCCTTAATTATGTCTTTCTTGAGATTAAACAAAACTCTGTGTATTGCTTCAAACTCTAAAGACTCGTCATGAAGATTAACAAGCTCAATTAAAGCATATCTTGCTGGATGATTCATAATCTCTTTCTTATTTGGTGCTTCATTTTTGATTATCTCCCAGACCGCCTTAGCTGTTGCAAGAGAATGGTTACCATCACCTACTGCATAAAGAAGAGGTGGATATGCCTTATCAAGTTTATATTTCTTTTTAAACTTCTCTGGAACTATTAACTTTTCTAAAGCCCTTGTTGCTTTTTTCTCAAATTTTTTAGAAATTAAATATCCAGAAATACGCCCTCCATTTTTCATAAGCTCAAAAGAATAAAGTTTTTCAAATTCTTGTTTGTTTTCTGACATAATATTTATAACTTTTCCTTTAGGATCATCAATTAATACCATTATGTGTGGCAACTCTAATGGAGCATCTTTTCTAATCTCTATTCTTGGTGGAAGCCTATCTAAAATTGTTCCTTCTGTTGCTCTTACAAGTGTTGTTGAGCCAACATGATAATTATATTTTTCCAAATCTAAAGCAACAATCAATCCTTTTCGCACCTTATCTTTTATTTTTCGTTCAACATAAACAAAGCCATTATAATCTTCAAATAATTTATTAGAAATAAATTCTTTCATATTCTTTACAATAGACTTTATCCTTTCTGGCTTATCTTCATCTTCTAGATAAATTTCAGGAAAAATAATATTTAATGTTGATGGGCTATTATCTACAATCTTTTTAACTGAATTCCAATATTCTGGTTCTGAAGTGTACTGGTCACAAGCAACAACAGACCATTTTGTTAAATCAACATTTTTTGGCAATAATACTCTTGGAGCACAAAGCCCTACATTTTCATAATATCTTAGTTTCATATTTTCTCTCCTTTTTAAATTTAAATTTATACTCTTTTCCTCTTTTTTTATTATTGTGTAGTTCTTTTCTTTTGGCACCTACATTTTCTTTTCTTGTAAGAAAAGAAAAGGCAGATATGCAATCACCGGGACTCGAACCCGGGTCTCAAGCTTGGGAAGCTTACATCCTAACCACTAGACTATGATTGCTAAAATTTATAATTCAATACTTTGTCCAAATTCTAAAGTTATTTGCTTAACCTCCAGATTTTCTTTTTCTATTAATTCTTGTAATTGTTCTGGTGTGCCATAAAGGTTCATAAAGGTTTTATAATGCATGGGGATTACATATTTTGGCTTTAGTTCTTTTAAAAACTCGATTGCGCCTTTTGGATCTATAGTATACACTCCGCCAACAGGAAGAATCGCAATGTCTGGTTTAAACTTTTCAGCAATCTCTTTAATCTCTATAAAATAATCTGTGTCTCCTGCAAAATAAATTGTGTTCTCTTCTGTTTTTATAATTAACCCTGTTGCTACTCCGCTGTCCGAGCGATGAACTGCCTTTACAAAGGTAACTTCTATGCCTTTGTAGTTGATAGTGTCTCCGACAGTCCCAGAAAGAACCCAAAGCCCTTTTGCCTTTAGTTTTTCGCCTAGACCGTTTTCACAAATGATACTGCTGTTGTTTACTTTTGCAATCTTTTCTGTATCACCAACATGATCAAAATGATCATGACTAACTAATATCAAATCAGGGTTGAAATTATCAAGGCTTGCTTTAATCAATGGGTTTTTAGAGATAAACGGATCAATCAAAATTTTATGCGTTTTGTATTCTAAGACAAAACAAGCGTGTCCTATATACTTGATTTTCATTTATTTGTTCTCCTGACTTTTTGTTTTCTTCTGATAGTTTTCTTTAATTTCTAATATCTGATTGTATGGGCCTATAAAGTATAGTTTCCCTATTTTTAGATAGATTACAATTTCCTTAACATATATCTTAAATCTTGTCTGCATTATGTTATCTAGCTTAGACAAAAGCAAATTCTTTAAGACGTCAATGTCTGTTAGCTTAAGCACAAAAACATTATCTGGTTTTCTTGTAAACTCTGGATGTGTTTCAAAAAGCATTCCTGAGTTTATGTCTGTTTTATCACAATCGATTATTATTTCTGAGATGTTGTTTATTTTTAACAGTTCTTTAATAAGCGAAAATGCATTCTCATCAAGATTAATCACAAATTGGTCTTCAAAATTTAGATCTTTCAATGACTGAATCTGTCTATCAAAGGCTTGTTCAAAATTTGTTAATCTAGTTTCAATGTTTTTTTTTATATCCTCTAAATCAGATATATAAAATGCAGCACTTGTCTTTCCCATTTTTAGAAGTGTTTGATCTTCTTTTGATCTTTCCAAGAAAATTTGTAGATTTCTAACAATATCATCAAGATATTGTAAAGATCTTGCAGGTGATTTTTGTAAAAGATCATTTAAGCTGTTTATGTTATTAAGCATCTTGTCCTGAAGCTTAGATTCAACTATTTTTTTTCCTTTTTCTGTTATCTCAAAGAAGTCTTCTGTTTTTTTAATATAACCAAAAGATACCAGATTTTTTATAACTCTTGATAGTGCAGCTCTTGCAGATTCAGTACTTGAATAATTAGGAATAATTCTTGTAAGCAATTCATTAAAGTTTGTTTTCTTTTGATTAATCTGTAAAAGAATAGAATCCATTACTGTCATAAATAGCCCTCTTATATATATTTTAGGGTTTTGTTTAAAAAGCTTTTGAAGCACCATTTTATTATAAAAAACGTTATTTTTAGTTTAAATTAAATAAGGGGGTTATTTTATGGCAGATTTACCAGTAGCAGCAATTGATAGACTTATAAGAAAGGCAGGAGCTGAGCGCGTTTCTGAAGATGCGGCAGAAGAACTTAGCAAAATACTTTCTGAGGTCGCAATAGATATCTCTAAGCAAGCAATAGAACTTGCAAAACATGCCAAAAGAAAAACAGTAACTGGCGAAGACATAAAACTAGCAACAAAGACAATGCAGTAAATTTTAGGTAGAAAATATGAAATGCGATTTACATATTCACACTCGCTATTCCGATGGCTTTCATTCAGTAGAGTATGTTATAGAAAAGGCTGCTTCTAAAAATTTAAAGGCAATAGCAATTACAGATCACAACTCTATTTCTGCATTGCCTGATGCACGAAGACTTGCAGAAAGAAAAAACATAGAATTAATTACAGGCGTTGAGATTAATTGCGAAGGCACAGAAATATTAGGTTATTTTTTTGATGTAACTTATGAGCCTTTACTTAAGATTATGGAAGAAAATGCAAAGTCCATACATGATGTTACCATGCAAAAATTCTATTGGCTTAAGGACAACGGGTATGATATAGACTTAAAAGACATTATGCATTTTGTTGGGCCAAACAAGATGCTACAAGCCACACATCTTGCTTTAGAGCTTAAAAAGAAAGGGTACGTTCCTACACTGCAAGATGCTTTTTCAATAATTATTAAGAAAATAAAAATTGATTATAGGCCTAAAAGATATCCCACAAAAAAAGTAATATCTGAAATAATAAACGCAAATGGAGTTGCTGTTTTACCACACCCATGGTATTTGCCACCAACTATCAGAAACGACTTTGAGGTTTACATTTCTAAACTTAAAGAACAAGGCCTTGTTGGTATTGAAACAATCGGGCCACACAATAAAGAAGATGACAAGATAATTGCTAGATTTTCAGAGATTGCTAAAGAAAAAGATTTGGTAGAAACTGGTGGCTCTGATTTTCATGGTGCAAGTTATTTTCCAGAAAATAAACTTGGAGAATATACAGTAAATTATTCAGTTATAGAAAAGCTCAGAAAAAAAATCATTTAAGTTTTATTTTCTTTTTAAGAAAAGACATTGCTTTATTTTCTACTTGCTTAATTGATAATTCATTTGTATTAATTACTAAATCAAAGACCTTCTTGTCTTTTCCTAAAGTAAAGCCATATAGCTTTTTGAAATGTTCTTTTGAAAAATTGTCTTTCTCTTTCAGTATCTTGTAAGCTTCTTTAAATGAAATCTTGTCTCTTAAAGACAATCTTTTTGCTCTTATCTTTTCTGTGCCATCAAGCCAAATCTTAATTATATTTTGGTTGTTTTCTACAAGATATGGTAAAGTCCAAGAGTCAAGAACCATATTATCTTTGGTGTTTACTAGGTTAATCAAAAACTTATCTAGCTTTTTATCAATAGATTTGCTTTGTTGCCTTTTTTTGTCAAGACCTGAAAACTCATACCACCCTTTATTCATTTTTGTGTTTTCAATTTGTATCTTGTCTTCCGGAATGCCACAAGCAAACTGTTTAAGAATATCAGATGTGTGTATGTGCTTATACTTAAGTTTTTTAGCTACAGATTTAACAAGATAACTTTTGCCAGAAGCTGATAAGCCGCAAATCAATACAATCATAAAAAAATAATATTTGAAAACATTTAAAACTGCTTCCTTTCTTATAATATAGTAAATATGAAAATAATATACGCAATAAATTCAGATGGATTTGGACACGTTACAAGAAGCATACCAATCATCGATCATTTGCTAAAGAAAAAACACAACATAAGTATAATTACAGATAAAAAAGTTGCAGATTTTCTCAAAAAAAAATATCCTAAAATACCAATTACAGTTATTCCACAAATTTATTTTGAATATACCAATGATAGCGTTAAGACATTTAAGGGCTTCTTTAAAAGTTTTAACAAACACAATTTTAGAAATCTTAAAAAAACAATACTTGTTATAAAAAATGCAAAACCAGACATAATAATATCTGATCTTGAAAGATATTCTCTTTGGGCAGGAAAGTTTTTAGACATACCAACAATAGAAATTGACAATCACGCCACTATTTTTAGAGGGGATGTAGAATTTAAAAAGAAAGATACTGGTGATTTTCTACAAGCAAAAACAGTTTCTAAGATTGTATATCCTTTTGCAAACTATTATTTTGGGCTTTGCTTTTATAGAACAGAAATTACAAAGAAAAATACAGAGATATTTGACCCAATCTTTTTGGATGATGTGAAAAAACATAAGCCAAAAGAGAAAGACTATATACTTGTCTATAATAGATTCATGGACAAGACAAAGATGATCCCTGTTCTTAAAAAAATAAAAAACCAGAAATTTTTAATTTTTGGATATAATGTAGATAAAATTGATAAAAATCTAGAATATAGAAAAACAAAACCTAACCTTTACAAAGAAATTGCAGAATGTAAGGCAGTAATAACCAATGGGGGACACACCTTAATTTCTGAAGCCATCTATTTCAAAAAACCGATATACTCTATACCAATTAAACGCCAAATTGAACAATTAATTAATGGGCATTATCTTGACCTTTTAGAATTTGGTGAATCGCACAGAAAAATTGATGTGCAAACCCTTAGATCTTTTATTGAAAAAATACCACATTATAAAGATAAACTTAAAAAACACAAATACCAAGACAAAAAACATTTCTTAAAAAGACTTGATGAAAAAATAAAAGATTTGATACAATTATCAAGAACCAGACAATGATTTTTTGCTTTTATATAGGTGTTTTTTTTGCTAAAGATTTGTTTATAAATCTATTCTATGAATATATATTATATTAAATCTTGGACAGAGGTTAAAAAATGTATACTGTTAAAGACACATTATCAGATTTTAAAAAAATAGCAAAAATCAATTCTAATTGTGAAGAATTGCATATCACTAGGGCATTTTCCAAGAAAAATCTTATAAAGATTCTTGCAAGATGCAAGAGATTAAAGACAATAACTGTTTCTAATTCCACTAATGAAAGAATTAGTAAAGCTTTAAAGGATTTAATTAAGAAAAAGGGCATTACAATAATTTTGCGAAAAGAACAAGGAAGGCCAATTGATATTAAGGTTGAAAAACTACAAAGGATTTTACGAGAATACAAAGATTACAGTTACAGAGACCTTGAGAAAAAGCTAGGCATTCCAAAAAGCAAGATACACTATTTAATCAAATACTCAAAAAGAAGAAAAATAAAAGATGGAAACAAAATCATCTATCTTAAATGATTTTGTTTTTGGCTATTTCTTTATCTACAAGAATTACACATATGTACTTGGTTCTTTCTGCTGTTAAATTGCTATATTTGAAAAAGGTATTAAAACCTATGGTAATATTATATTTATATAATATATAAGAAGAAAAAAATGAGCAGAAAGAGAAACACAATAATTGCTGTAATCATTACTTTTATTATAATCTGTGTATTTGTCCTTATTTTTATGTATTCTAAAAAGCAAAAAGAAGAAGAAATGTGGAACATGGCATTAAATGCGATAAGTGATGAAGAACTTGAATATGAATTAAGTATTGAAATTCCACCAGAAAATCTGTTTAATGATGAAACAAAAGATAATTTTGAAAAACTTATGGTTGTTGAAGACATAACAGATAACAAAGTAAAAGAAACAAACACAAAAAATAAATTAACAGGGTTAGTGGGAGCAAATAATATAAATAATATAATAAATATAAAAAGTGAAAAAAAGGAATTAAAACTAAAAAATAAAATATCTTGGGAAGATTATTACACACCAGGGCATCGCCAAGAGTGTAGGCGTTGTGCGATAATGTCTACTGTTGCTGCATTAGAAGCGTATTTTAATAAAAAATATGAATTAGAACCAAAAATAAGTTTATCTAGACAATATTTAACATCTTATACAGATTTTTCAGGGTGTACTGGGAGATATACTTTATATTATATTAATTCAGTAACACTCAATGGAAAAAATGATAATATAGAAACCAGAAATGAAAATTTAAAAAATAAAATTAAAAATGAGATTGATATTGCAGACCAATTTTATAAAAATTCAAAAAAATTAGAATCAAAACATCTAATGACAAGAACACAATATAGCATTGCTGCAGGAGAAGTGCCTTTTGGTATACCGAAAAATGAGCAATTGCCTTGTGTCCACTATGATGCTTGCGAAATTGTAAAAATTGACCCTGAAAATCCTGATTTTGCAGTAACAGGAATGGACTTAAGAATATTTGATGAAATTTATTTAAAACAAAAAGATTTTAAAGACAATTGGGAAGAGAGAAGAAAAACAATACTTACAAAAGAATTTTGCGCAGATAGAGGAGATAAAAAAAACAATAAATTTACCACACTTAAAAGAAATGATGATTTTGAAAAAATATTTGTGGAAAACTATTTTAAAATAGATAATTCTAAAGATAGCGCAACAACAATAAGATTAATCAAAGAAGCATTAGAAGTTTCTCCATTAGTAGTAAGAGCGCCTTTTTTTGAATCTATAAGAAAATATCAAGAAGGTGTTTGGGAACAAAAAACAGATGATAATAAAGAAAAATCTTATCATTGTTGGATTATATCAGGATGGGGTGTTGAAGAAAATTCGGGAAGAGAATATTGGATATTAAAAAATAATTGGAGTGATAATTGGGGAGACAAAACATTTATGAGGGCTTGGATAAATGATCCGGCACTAAATATAGAAAAACAACCAATTTACGGATTTTCTGGAGAGATGGTCACAATTCCTGGAAAAGAACTTAACAAATTATTAGATGAGGTCAAAGAAGAGAAAAAATATAAAAAGGCAGAAGATTTATTTCCTAATACAATTTCGCCAACACCAGACAATATTAATGATACTGACTCAATAATAAAAGAAGACACATCTAACAAATACCAAAATACAAGATATATCTCAGACAACAAATGCACAACAATCGTAAGTTGTATATATGATAAGTTAGCTGTGTTTTATACAGATAAACAAAATGAGTTTAGTTAAAAATAAATTAAAGATTTTAAAAAAATAAGAAAAAACGAAGTATTTATTGTACTCCGCTCATTTTGCCTTTTTCTTCTGGTTTGTCTTTACTTTCTGCTTTGGTCTTATCATTTATCTTTTTTAAAATTACATCTTCTTGCTTTTGAATGTTTTTTATTCTTAAATCAGTTGTTTCTTTAAGGTCCTTTGTGTCCTTTAAAACATCTTCTTTGTCAGATAAGATAAAAACATTCCCAACGCCTTTATAGACCTTCTTCTCTTTTGTCTTTTCTAATTCTTTTATTGTGTTTTCTAAAACGCTCTTTTGAAATTGTAATTGTTGCTTTTGTTGTGTTAAAAACATCAATTGCTGTCTATACAAATTTACATTATCACTCATAAATCCACCTCATATGTTTTTTTAATCAATTCTAACAGATTAATGTAATTGTTTATTGTTGCCTTGTAAGCAGTTATGTCTTTTGCAAAGATTGTTATCTTTAAAGTCTTTGTTTTATTATCTATTGTAATATTAGAGTCTGATCTTTTAAAGTCTTTTCTGGCCATCTCTAGATCTAAAAGCTCTTTTAGCTTATTTGGATTTTTTGTCTTGATTGTTAATTCTTCTTTAATAATAGAACCAATCATTGTTTTTCCTCACATAAAATTTTAAAAGAAAATAAAATTTCATTTTTGATTTTAAAGACAACCTCATTTTCTTTTTGTGTGGCTTTTATTTCTGAATCGCTATCTGTTTTTTCAAGAAAATAAAAAAAATTCCCTTTAGCGCTTGCGCTTGTTATCTTGTCTTTTGGTTTCTTATAAAAGATGTCTGTTAAAATAAAAGATCTGTCAGGAAAAAAACTTGTTTGCTTTCTTTTGTAAACCATTAGCTCAAGATTTCCTTTTTTTCTTCCAACAATTAGAAGAAAATCATCACCAAGATAACTTGCCTTTTCAAAAAGCTTTCTTAACTGATGTTGTCCTCTTGGTATGTGCTTGACTTCTGGAAAAAACATTGCAAAATATTTACAAAATCTTTTCTGGAAGATATCTGCATTTCTTGAAGTTGTAATTAGCATCTTTCTAGTCAGCTTTTACCTTCTTAACAATTGGCGCTCTCTTCTTGTAGAATATTCTACTAGAACAATTCTTGCATTTCTTGCTCTCTGGCATCTCGTTATAATTTTCATTACATTTACCACAATAGTACATAAGTTTCACCTATTTTGTCGTAGTCTTGAACTTATATGCTCCACCAGAAACCTTAGTCTTACATTTTTGACATTGATAGATTCCTGTTGCTACTCTTTTAAGCTTGTCTTTTGTCCCACATTTTGGACAAACTTTCTTTGTTTTATCTTCTATTGCCAATAGATATTTCTTTCTAATACCTACTCCGCCTCTAACTCCATATTTTCCTGTTTTACCTACTTTTTTTGTACTCATTGTTCCTCACATATTTTAATTTTTATATCTGAATATTTCTTACTTGCTTCATCCATCATTGCATTTACATCTTCAATATTAAGAGTGCCATTTCCTCCGCCTTTATGATAAGCAACAACGTCGTTACCAACAACACCAATTGTAAACCTTGTGTCGCCAGCAAGTTCTTCAACTTCGGTAGCATCTGCAAAAATCTTATTTCCTGATTTCCAGAAAGTAAAGGATGCAGCTATCTTTTTTAAGTCAATATTTAATTTCTTGCCAGAATATTCATTATTGACAATGTTATTGTTTTCATCAAGCTTTGGAATCTTACAATCAAGTAAGGCAGCCATTGCTGCATATTCTGCAGCATCAATTAGGTTACCATCAGCATTTAATGCATAACAATCAACATAAAGTATAAAAGATTTCTCGCCAGTAACAATATTAAGCTCTTTAAAGTCTATACATTCTGAAGACCTTATTACTCTGTCTACAACTCTTCCATACTCCATAGCATCAATGCTTGGTGGGCCTGTGTCAATATCAGCTGAAGCAATCCCTGACATCTCAAGATTTAAAACAAAAGATCCCTCATCAGGAGAATCAGGATATGGGGTTCCAACAGCGAACTTAACGCCAGCAATTACCTCGGTATTGCCTAGCTTTACCCAAGCAGAACCATCTGCAGACTTCATAACATCTCTTTTAATATCTAGTGGTCTATAATCTAGTAATTGCCTGTTATCTAATCTCTTGCCTGCAACTAAAAGTTTTCTTGCCTTATCTGACTTTATTATCTTTAAAATATCTACATCACTCATTGTATACCACCTTCAACAGGATATTTGCTTACAAGTGCTTTCTTTTGAATCTCATAAACTTTTTCTGCACCTTTTAAAGCAGTTTCTAAAATCTTTGAACACTCTTTTTTATCTGCAAAACCGTCCATCTGAAGAAGAGCAAGTTCTTTTTGTGGCATTAAAAACGCACAAGCCATATCTACAGCATCTTCTGTATCTTCATCTTCTTTATTTAGATCTAGAACGATTTGTTTGTTTGCTCTTCCAGCAGCAACTGCACTTATTAAGCCTCTCATCGCAAGACCTGCGTCTGCAGCTGCAAGACTAGCTGCAGTTAAAGCAGCAACTCTAGTTCCTGCATCTGCTGAAAGAATCAAAACATTAACATCAATCATGGTGTTTGGAAATTGCTCAACCATCACAGCAGCCTCAAGAGCATGACCAGAAACTAAAGAAATTTCTTTGTCTCTTTTTCCTGGCACTGGTGATTTTCTTTCAGGTACTGAAAATGTTGCCATCCTATATTTATAATTGATTATTGCTTTACTTGGATCTGCTAAATGTTTTGGTAAAACAGGTCTTGGGCCATTAACTGTTGCTACCACGATGTTTTTACCCCACTCTAAATAACAAGAGCCATCAGCATTTTTTGCAATCCCTAATTCTGCTTTAATGGGACGCAACTCGTCATAAGACCTTCCATCTGGTCTTTTTGCATTACTCATATTAAACTCTCCTCTTTTATTGATTATTTTTTAAATATTCTTCTATAGTATTAGTTAGATTTGATTTTTGAGAATTATTTACAATTAAAGAAATCGCATTCTCTAATAAATTTCCGTTTTTTGAAACATACCAAATCCACCCATTTCTTCCAACCAAGATATTCGAAGATGTGTATTTCTTTAAGATATTAAGCATAGAATCATTCTTGCCAATAATTCTTGGGATCTTAACTGAAGAAACTGCATATATAGAACCCTCTGGAAGAATGTTGATATTATCTAATTCAGAAACTTCTATACCATCAACGCCTTTAACTCTTGCAAAAAGCATTTGCCCAATCTTTAATTCCCTTGTAACAAAAGACTTTGGAAAAAAACAATCGCTATGAGAATTGACATCAATGATATATCCATTAGCAGTGATGTTTCTTACAACACAAACTACTGGGTCATTTTCCTTAGGAAAGTAAGGTCCATTTAATGGCACAATAGAAACAAAATCGCCTGTTTCATTTAACAATCCTAATACAGAACTATATATTTTATTTTCCTTAATAAAAACATTCTCACCGATTTTCTTTCTTTGATCTGTGATTAGTTCTCCAGGAATTACTATTTTTTTCATATAATCACACTCTCTATTGTTTTTCAACAGTAATTATTACTGAACCACGGGTTATGTTATTTAAATCAGTAATTAATTTTTGCTTTAAACCCATTGGCAAAGATACCTTTGCAAACAACCCACCACTTGGCAACCATTTTTCTTCGACAATATCGTATTTGTGAAGGATAGGCAATAACTTACCTGAAAACTGAGAGGTTACTTCAATTGATAAAATTATCTTGTCCATGGAGATTGGCAATGCTTTTTTTAAAACAAGCATAACTTGATTTAGCTCATCATCTCTTTTTCTTGAAAGATTAAACTTGAATTTTGCAGCATCTAAAGCATTGATTATTCTTTGGGGTGGAATTGGAGTCATCTCTTTAGGGTCATGAGTGTTCTTTGCTATAAAATCTATTATTTCGTTTTCTCTTCTTTTAAGCATCTCGTTTCTTTGAGTAGTTGTTAATTGAACATCTCCGTCAATTATTATTTTTTTTGCAATTGTTAAGAAATCTGTGGTTTCAAAAACTTGTTTAATAATTTCTTCGGATGCTAATTTTCCTTTTGCAGAATCAGAATATATTTCTTCCATCGCAAACATGTTATCTAAATTAACATCTTTTCCATGCTTTAAATCCCAAGCAAGATAAGGGTCTACAAAAATCTCAAAACGATGTCCATCTCTACTATACTTAGCAAGAACCGCATCATCAAGCTTAACCATTATTTATCACCTACAATAATTTTGAATATTTTTCTAATGGAACAACTGCATTTGTGTTGCCATTGTCAGTTACATTAATTACTTCTATGCTCTGAGCATTTAGTTTTTGTTTTGGTTCTAGGTTTAAAGATATTGCTTTTATACCTATTGCTAATGCATCTTCAAAGCTTAGATTTTCTTTGTAATTTTTCTCTAGATAATCCATTAATTTTTGTTTGTTCTGGCCGATTGCCAAAGCCTTATAAGCGGTTATTGCACCACTTGGTTCTGCTTCAAAGATGTGTTTCCCTAGAGAATCGTAGCCTGCAATAATAAGAGAAACACCAAATGGTCTTCCACCTGCATATTGAGTGAAATATTGAATTACTGATGCGATCTTCTTGACAAGCGTCTCAACCTCAATTGCCTGATCATAATAAGTTCTGTTCTCTTGAGACATTTGTCTTGCAAAATCAACAAGTCTTCTGCCATCGCCTATTAATCCTGCACAGGTTGTCCAAATGTGATTATCAATCTTAAAGACCTTTTCCACAGAGCTTGGAATAACAAGGCTTGAATGTATTTTCTTGTCAGCAATTATTATTATTCCTTGTTTATAGATTATAGCTACTGCTGGACTTCCTTTTTCTATAATCTTTGAGGCATAATCTACTTGGTAAAGATGCCCTTCTGGACTAAACATTGTTGTTGATCTATCATAACCTGCTGCTGCACCTAGAGAATTTGGTATCAAATTATACTCACCATTTTAGAATTTTATAAATATCATATTTAAATATATAAAACAATAGTTAATCTAATATATAATATAGACAAGAAGCATTTAAAAAGCTTATTTTAGGCCAATTTTCTTAATTGTGCTTTTTATGTTTTTTATTTTTAATAATCCTAAATCCTGTTGCGCAAAAAATAACGAAGCAAGGAATTCTTCTAGATAATCTTTGTTTACTCTGATTAATATAGTTTTTGCTTTAGAATCCATCTCTATTATTGTGATATTTGCTTCTAATTGAACGAAAATGCCACTTTGCTTTTGTAAGGCTCTTGAAAGAGATGAATATATGGTCTTAGAATCAAGAGCGTGAGGATAAGTAAGCAACTCCAAATGTACATATCTTTTTTTATGCCTTAAATTTGGCCTTATAACTGCTAGTTTTTTCTTTTTCATAAATCCTCTAATACTCTTTTTATCATTGCTCTCTCTAAGCCAAGATTTCTTAAAAAGCTCTTAAGAATGATTGGGTCTACAAGCTCTTCTGGAACTTTGGCCATAGACACAAAACGAAACTCAACATTTCTTTTTTTTAATAATTCTAAAATAAATAATGTCTGCTTTATTGCTTTGTTTTGGTTGTGTCTTAGTTCTCTAATATCAAAGAAAATTATTTTATTGTTTTGCTTTGCTAACTTTGCTAAACCCTCGTCAATTGCTGTTTCTGAGGAGATCGGGTTAAATAAATGAATTTCTGATTTGCTTGATATAATGTTTGTGTTGGAGGAGAGGGCGCTGCCTTGTCCAAGAATTAATGCATTTTTTGGAATCTTGCTTTTTAGGTTGCTATAAAGATTTAAGTCATTAAAAAGAAAAGCAGGAAATGTGTTTTTTACTTTTGGAAAAACAAAACCCGTGTCCTCTTTTTTGTTTATCTCTTTGACCACATAAATTTTTTGAATATTTAATTTCTTTAAAATCTCCTCAGCAAAAGGTTGCTTGAAAAAATCACTTGATACTACATCAAAATATTTTTCTTTCATCTTCTTTATCACATTTTTTCAGGAATATCTATGCCCAATAACCACAACGCATTCTCTAGGGTTTGAAGATAAGCACTAATTGTTGCTAGCCTTTGTTCTGTTATTTCTTTATCAACAGAAAGCACAGGACAATTAGTATAAAACTTATTAAATGCACGAGCTAAATCTAGGCAGTAGCTTGCAATAATGTTTGGCTTTCTTTCTTTTGTGGCATATTCTACTTTGCTTGGGAACTGCAAAATCAAATACAATAGCCTTTTTTCTTCTTCAGTTAACTCTTTTGGCTTTGAAATTTTCGAGGTTTTTTTATAGCTTGCTTTTCTTAAAATACTTTTTGCACGCACCCCGCTATATTGTACATATACACTTGAGTCGCCTTGAAGATCAAGAGCAGAACTGATATCAAACACAAATGTCTTATTAAAACCAATCTTTAACATCTCAAACTTAATTGTTCCAAAAACAATCTTATCAATTATTTCCTTTTGGTGTTCTAGGTTATTTTCTGTTAATACTTGTTTTACCTTTTCTTGCAATTGGTCCCTTAAGTCCTCATAAAGCACCATGCCACCAGCACGAGATGCCATCTTGCCAGTTGTTAGATTTACCATCCCTAGAGATATGTGCTCATGTGTGGTTTTAGGATAAATCACAGAAAACAAGCTAAACAATTGCCTAAAATAAAAATCCTGTTCTGAACCAACAACATAAATAAAATGCTTACATTTTGGAAATTTCTGTTTTTTTATTTGAACCAAAGCAATATCTTTTGCTGCATAAAGTGGCGCACCGTTCTTTTTAATTAATACTAAGACATCAAGCTTTTTGTCTTTTAGGTCTGCAATTATCGCATCTTCGCTTTCCTTTATTATATCCTTGTGCTCTTTGATAAATTCATCTTTAATTTCTAAAAACTTCTTTTCTGTTTCGCTTTCAAATATTTTATCAACAAGCTCTACTCCAAGTTCTGTTTTAACCTGCATATATGCTTGATAGCAGATATCCCTTAGTTTTGCGATTTCTTTTTGTAAGTCTTTATCAGTTAAGATTTTCTTTTGAATATCGTCTATTTCTTTTTTAGAATCAACATTATCTTTTGCTTTTTCTCCTGCAGCAATATAGATTTCTCCAAACCATTTAGAAACATTTGTTTTTGGAATTTGTTGCTTGTCTTTTGGCAATTGTGAATAACACCAATACCATTTGGCTACATGTGTTCCTACATCTCCTCCATAATATACTGGTTTAGAATCATAGCCAGAGAATGATAAAAGACGAGAGATAGAATCCCCTCCAACAATCATTCTTAAATGCCCAACATGCAAGGTTTTGAAGGTGTTAGCATTAAAGGTATCAATTACATATTGTTCGTTTGCACCAATTTTTGACTTGCCATAATTTTCTTTTTTTTCAAGAACATTAGTTATTGTTTCTTTGTAAAGTATTTCTGGCTTTATCTTTAAATTGATATATCCACCGACAGCAACATAATCAAAATAGTCTTTATTTTCTCTTAGCTTCTCAACTATTTCTTTAGAGATATCAAGTGGCGATTTCTTTAATTCTTTTGCCAAAGAAAAACAAGGGAAAGATAAATCTCCAAGATTAAAATCAGGTGGTTCTTCTATAAATTTAAGAGTTTCAGATATATCTTTTTTAGTAATTCTTGAAATCTCTTCTGCAAATTTTTCTTTAAAGTTAAACATAATTCATTACCTTTAAAGCGAGCCCGGAGGGATTCGAACCCTCGACCCACAGCTTAGAAGGCTGTTGCCCTATCCACTAGGCCACGGGCCCATAATCTATATAATTTAGAAAAGAAAATAAATAAAAATGGAATAGAAAGAAACACTTATTGTGCTTGCCCTTCTAAAGATTCCTGAATCTTAGAAAAGCTCTCAGGATTTTCATCTACCCATTTTTGCAAAGTCTCCATTTCTGAGTTTATTCTGGTTACATCTTCTGAATATTTTTCTAGAAGTTTATTCTGAACTACTTGTATATTTCCTGAAAGCTCTGAAGAATTATTAAATAATTCAAGTTCAGCTTCAAAATATTTTCCTTGCTCTCCAGCACAATTAGCATATACTGCTGCAGAAGGTTCTGAAGATACCATCTCTTTTGGTAAATATTTAATTTTTCCTGTATCAATATATTCTGATTTTAATTGCATTAATGATTCTTGTGCTAGCTTCTTACAATAGCTACAATAATAATCAGAATAAACATAAACTACAACCTTCGCATTCTCATAACCGAAATAAATGTCTTCTTCTTGATAAAACAGGTCTTCTACTGCATTTCCATCCATCGCAACATCTATTTTTTCCTTTAATTCTGCATAAGTTAAATAGCCCCCTGCATAATCGTTATTTATTATTATTGCAGGAGTTCCTGTTATACCAATCATTTGTGCAAATTGTGTGTCTCTAACAATCTTTTGCAAAATTTTTGCATCTTCTGCTTTTGTTTCTGAAGTAATGTTAAGGTTTTTTGCAACACAAGAATCTATTTTTGATTTATCTAAATTTAATTTTGCTGTTATTTTATCAAATACTGGCTTTTGCTTTACTTGTATTTCCGATAATAGTTCGGTTTGTATTTTTTGACTTAATTCTGTAAGATCGTACATTAATTTAGAATATCTTTCTCTAAATTCGCTTTCAGTCAATCCGGTAGCAACATTATCTGTTATATTAGCATCTGATTCTGGAACAGTGGATTTTTTATTTCTGGTTAAAATAGTTGTTACAATTACTGCTCCAACAATTAAAATAATCATAATTATAATTCCTATAATCAAGAAAGTATCTGATTTCTTACTATTCCTTTGTTTAATCTCTTTTGTTTTGGTATTTGGTTTTTTTTCAACAGTTGTTTTCTTTTCTGGTTGTTTTTCTAACTTTGCTTTATCTTCAGTTTTTATTTTCTTTTCTGGTTTTTTTGTTTTCTTTATTTTTTGTTTTTTCAAAATATCACCATTTTTTAATATGCTTAACTATAAAAATAGTAGTATAACATATTATATAGAATAATAATATTTTAAAAATAAGTGTTTTTATGGCAAAAGAATTAATTTCTAAAGAAAAAATAGAAAACTTAAAACACAAGCATTATGGCATATATGGCAAACACTCTGCTGTTGAGATTTGCGAGTGGAATAAAAAGGCACTAAGAGGAGAAGGGGTTTGCTATAAACAGCAATTTTACAATGTAGAGTGCCACAGGTGTGCACAAATAACTCCTGCTGTTCTTTGGTGTCATCAGAATTGTATTTTTTGTTGGAGACCTGCAGAATACATGACTATTGATAAATTTCAACCAAAAGATTATGATGAGCCTAAAGCCATAATTGATGGGCTTTTTGCAGAAAGAAAAAAATTACTTTCTGGCTTTGGCGGGTTTCCTAAGGTTTCTAAAGCAAAGCTAAAAGAAGCAGAGATACCAAGCCATGTGGCTATCTCTCTTTCTGGAGAGCCAACAATCTATAAGGATCTTTGGAAATTGATAAAGGAATTAAAATCCAGAAAAGAGATCAAAACAATTTTTGTAGTTACAAACGGAATGGAACCTGAAAATCTTTTGACTTTACAAAAGCACAAAAGTTTACCAACACAGCTCTATCTTTCTTTTGTTGCTCCAAACAAGGAATTACATCTTAAAATTAATCGCCCAAAAATAAAAGACTCTTGGGAGCGTTTACAAAAGACAATATCTATTATGCCAAAACTAAAATGTAGAAAAGTAATTAGATTCACATTAATTAAAGGAATAAATGATGATAAAAAATATATTAAAGACTTTGTGAAAATCTTTGAAAAAACAAAAGCTGATTTTGTAGAAATTAAATCGTACATGTATCTTGGCTATTCCAGAAAAACACTGGTTTTAGACAACATGCCTAAATACGAAGAGTGTTTAAAATATGCAAAAGCTTTTGAAAAAGAATCAAAAGATTATAAAATCTCAGATACTTGTAAGCCATCAAAGATTATTCTTTTAAAAAATAAAAATTCTAAAGTTGATAATTTCATTATTAAAAAAAGAGGTAGAAAATAAATGGTTGAAATAAATTCAGAATTAAAAGCAGTGGTTGATGCTTTGCAAAATGAAAAGACAGTTTGTCTTTTAGCGCCTAGCTTTCCAGTTGATTTTTGTTTTCCAGATATAATTCTGGATCTTAGAAGGCTTGGCTTTACTAAAGTTGTAGAGCTTACATATGCTGCAAAACTAATAAACTATAAATATATAAGAACAATGAACGAAAATCCTGACAAGCAGTTTATTTGTGGGAACTGTCCAACAATTGTTAAATTAATAGAAAATCAACATCCTGATCTAAAAGAAAATATTCTAGATGTTGCTTCTCCAATGGTGGTTATGGCGCGTTTTGTAAAAAGAGAATTTGGAGAAGATTACAAAACAATTTTTATTGGGCCTTGCTTTTCTAAAAAAACAGAAGCCAAGGAAAATTCAGATTGTGTTGACTTTGCTCTAACATTCAAAGAATTAACTGAACTTTATGCTTATTGCGAAGAAAATAAACTTCTAAAAAACATTGAAGACAATAAAGCAAATAGAGAGTTTAATAAATTTTATAATGATGTTACAAAGATCTATCCACTTGAAGGCGGGGTTGCTAGTTGTTTAATTACCAAAGATATACTACATCTTGAAGAAGTGATGGTTTGCGATGGTCCAAAAAATATTGAAAAGGCAATTTCAGATTTTAAAAATAATAAAAAAATCAGATTTTTTGACATTGTCTTTTGCGAGGGGGGTTGCCTTGGCGGGCCAGGAATGATAAGTAAAGATGATTTGAAAATAAAGAAAGACAGAATCTTTGAATATAAAGACAAATCAAGATATTATCAGCCAGACGGAAACTACGGCAAGTTCGTGCATGCTTTTGGACTTGATATAAGCAGAAAAAAAGATTCAAAATGATGCTTCAAATATAGTTTGTTTCTAGTATACAAAGTAAAAAGACATGATTGTGACTTTTAAAGGAGATAATAAACAAGAATTAGGTTTGTGAGTTGTTATATAACAACAAATAATATCTTGATTTATAGTGTTATGATAATCATTAGAAATTACAAGAACAGGTCTTTTCTTTGATCTAAATAAATCTGTAAATGGGAATAATGCTAAATATATTTCTCTTTGTTTAATATTTGTCCCATCTTTTGTCATCATTATTGTTCCAACTTTTCAATGATTTATCTAGCATCTTGTAATATTCCTTGTCTTCTTTGGTTTTTATTATATCTTCTGCTTTTTGAAGAATTATCCTTTTTTTATCAACAACCAAAAGCAGAGACTCCCCTCTCTTTAAGTTAAGTTTATTTCTAATACTTACAGGAATACTTATTTGCCCTTTATCACTAATTGTTGCTGTCTTAATTAACATTTTCTTACCTTTCTTACTAACAAGTAAATTAAGAAGCAACAACTATATAAAGATATAAGATATGGAATCTAGTCAGTGATTCCATTCTCTGTAACTTGATAAACTGCTTCGCCATCAGGAAGGCTTGGTGAATCAACTAATTTTGCAATTCTTTTTGATCCGGAGCCTTTTCTTAAATAGATTCTTGTCTTTGATGCGTGTTTAACAATGTTACCACCAATAGCGTCTGTTGGATCTCCAAACAAAACATCTGGTCTTGACATTACTTGGTTTGTTACAAATACAACCACATTGTAAAGTTCAGCAATTCTTTGAAGCAACCTCATATGACTATTTAGCTTTTGTTGTCTGTCTGATAATTGCCCTCTTCCAATAAACTCTGATCTAAACTGGCTTGTTAAAGAATCAACAATCACAAGCTTAATGTTCTTTTCTTTAATAATCTCTTGAGCCTTGTCAGCCAATAACATTTGATGGTTGCTATTAAAGGCTCTTGCAACATAGATGTTTTTCATAACCTCTTCAGGATTTAAGCCTCTATATTTTGCAATCTGAGCAATTCTTTCTGGTCTAAATGAGTTTTCTGTATCAATATAAAGAGCACCACCACCTAGCCCTCCTTTTTCAACAGGCATTTGTGCTAAAACACATAATTGAAAACACCATTGTGATTTACCAGAAGCAAACATACCATAAACTTCTGTTATTGATTGGCTTTCTATTCCTCCACCCAAAAGTTCATCAAGCTCTGATGAACCAGTTGTTAATCTAGCAATTGTCTTTCTTCTATCTAATATCTTTTCTGCAGTTTCATAACCCATCTCTAGTGAATCTCTTGCTGCTTTAATTGCTTTAATTGCTGTCCCTTCGCCAAGACCAGCAACAGCCACTAATTCGCTTGGAGAAGCAACAGCTATTGCCTCTAAAGAATCATAACCAGCAGATAAAAGCTTTTCTGCAGATGCTGGGCCAATACCTGGTAAATCAGTAATAGACATGTCTTTTCCAGGAACTGCCTCTTCTTGATTATCTATATAATCTTCATCTACATTTTCAAATTCTAAACTCATTTTTTCTACCTTTTTTTCTTTTGCCATATATATTACACCTCTTTTTATTTAAAAGTATTTGGTTTACTTATAATTATACTGGTGTTCTTCAAATAGGGGTTATTTTCGGGGGGGTAGCTGTCCAGTGCAAAGTTTATAAATGTTGCATATTTTTTTACCTAATAATAAAAATCTCTTTAAAAAAGGTTACTGCTTCTTTTTTATTTAATTTGGTGATATTAAATGATACAAGAAAAATCTCAAGAAGAATACGATACACAAAATAAAACATGGCTTATTTTATCTTTTGCAGGGGTAATTATTGCAGCAATTTTAAGTATCCTGTTTGCTCCAATAGGAGGAAGAATGAATCTCTTTCTTTTGTTGTTAATTGCAGGAATATTTGGTTTTTCTAGCGCATATATTGTTTTGTCCGCAATACTTGATATATTATCTTTATTTATTAAAAAATTAAAAACAGATTATTATACTAAATTTACTATAAAAATGGTTATTGGCTCTGCTGCAACTATTATTTTATTAATTATATTAATTATTGGAAATTTTGCTAATTTAGATGGCAGGAGTTTATCTCCAATAATTTCAACTAAGCAACTATTATCTGACCAAATAAACAATCCAGGAGCAGAAAGCTGTACTGATCCAGTTACATTTACTAAAAAGGTATCACAAATCTCTGCAGAAGAACTTACCAGAAATACAAGACTAAATTATGAGCAAGTTATTTTTGCTAACCCTGATGATATCCTTAACTTTTATGCTAGTAATTATTCATTAAAATACACTGGCACAACCAATAAAAAAGTAATAATGTGTGCAATTTGTTCAGGCAATGGTAAAACAGGACTAGAGAGAGCACTTCAAAAAAATGGGGTTAATTTAACAACAATTTCATCAACTATAGAAGAAACCCTTTGTGTTATTTATCCAAAAAAAGGCTAATATCACATAAATTATTTGCTGCTTTTAAATATTTTGGTTTTCTTAACCAAAAAGGCTTTAAAAAGAATATATAATATATTAATGGGAAGTAAAATAAAAAATAAAAATATGTGAAGATTTATGGCTATGGACTATGAAAACATACGATGGTTAAAAGAACTTGGTTCTACAGATTCTAGAACAATTGGAAGAAAAGCAGCAAGGCTTGCACAGTTAGCTTCTAGTGGCATTTCAGTACCAAGAGGTTTTGTTGTTACTGCAACCGAATTCTTTAATTTTATTCAAACTAATAATCTTAAATCAAAGATTATAGAAATACTAAGAAGCATAAACTATAATGATAGACAAGATATAGAAAATAAATCAGAAGAAATAAAACAAATAATATTAAAAGGGAAATTAAATCAAGAAGCAGAAATCGAATTATACAAATATTATGGCAAACTTGGAGATGTTGGTGGTGGCTGGTTACCTAGCAGTGCAGATGCTTTTGTAGCAGTTAGATGTTCTGTTGTTTGTGATGATGGAGAAGTGTGCGACACAAAATTTATAGAAGAGGAAGGGGGCTCATTAAATATTAAAGGAAAGGCAGAACTTGTAAATTGTCTAAAAGAAACCTGGGCAACACTTTACAGCCCAGATGTGCTGGAATACGCACACAAAAAAGGAATAAATGTTGAAAGGCTTGGTATAGGGGTAATTATTCAAAACATGATTGCTGCCAAATACTCGGGAATTATAATCTCAAGCAAAAGTGCGATGGATCCTAACACTGTTATTATTGAAGCAGTATATGGCTTTGGAGGTTCTCATGTTATTAAAGAAATAACTCCTGACCATTATGAAACCCAAAAAAAGCCATACCAAACAATTAGCAAAACGGTTTCTAAACAAGATTGGGAACTAAAAAGAATAAAGGGGCGAACAGTAAAAGATGCAGTTCTAGAATCAGAAAGAGAGAAACAAAAAGTAAATACCCATATTCTAAAAGACCTAACAAATACTGCAATGAAAATAGAAGAATATTTTGGAACTCCACAGATTATAGAATGGGCAATGGATAAAGCAGATGTCTATATTATTTCTTCTGAAGCAGTTAACCCAAACACTGTAGAAAAAACCAAAAGAAACCCTCAACAAAAAATTAGTTCTTTTAAAAACCAATTACTAATGAAAGGGGTTGGGATAAATGGGGGAGTTGTTAATGGAATAGTCGTAACAATAATCAATTATAATGATCTTGAAAAAATCACACATGAATCAATACTTGTTACTGCAATGACTGATCAAGAAATGCTAGGTGCTATGAAAATTGCAAGAGGCATTATTACTAATGCAGGAAGTTCTCTGTGCCACGCAGCAGTGATTGCTAAAGATTTAGATAAGCCTTGTATTGTTGGAACTAGATTTGCAACAGAACAGCTTCTTGATGGCGAGAAGATACAAATGAATGCACAGACTGGAGAAATTTATGCAATTGCTTCTCTTGATGTTGTAGATATTCATCCAGAAGAAGATTCTTTTTTAGATGAAAAAGAACAAAGAACAAAACAGCTTTGGGAAGAACAAAGAGAACTTAGAAATAAAGGGGCAGTAATCACTAATAAAAAAGCACCTAAAAAACAAGCAGCACCAAACCACATTATTTTTAACGAGCCAGTTGTTGAAAAACCAAAGGTTGCAGAAAAAGCAACATCTAAATATATAGATGCGCAAGGAAACCTAAATATTAAAGATTTAAATCATATTGAGATTGAAAAAGTCAAGCAAATAGTAATTCCAATAAATTTGTTGTTTGGAGCTGACGACATAAAAAAACTAAAAACAGAATATCCTGGCTCAGTTAGCATGGTTGCAAAAGAAAAAATAAAAAAAGTCCTAAAGGATATTAAAGATATATAAAAGATGCATATGCCAAGAAAAGTAATAACACTAAGACCAAAACCAAAAATTAGTAAATTTAAAACAAAACCAAGAGTTCAATTAAAAGAAAACACTAGTAATCCACACATAAGAACAGTAAACACATTATTTTCAAGTGCCAAAACAACAAGTGCCCAATTTGCAAAATTAAAATTTTGTTATTCTTCTTTTGCTAAGAAAAGAAGAAAATTAGAACGCATACTTATAGAAATCAAAAACAACACAAGTCCTGAAAAGATATTTAGAGAAATAGAACATTTTGATATCGCAGAATATAAAGCAATAGGTAGAGAAAAATACTGCGCTAATTTAGCAAAAGAAATTTTGTCTTTAAAACAAGCATATAATTATGCAGATAATATTCTTAGGAAATATAAAAAATAAGCCTTGGCAGAGAGTCGAACTCTGTTCTTTCGCTCTGCAGGCGAATGCATGACCGGTCTGCCACCAAGGCACATTATTTGTTATATATTTAAGAAGGAATATCTTTTTAAAGGAAACAATTATTAACAATTTCTGTTTATTATTTATTTATGAGAATTGGGATAATTAGTGATTGGCATCTAGGTGTTAATTTTGATAATGAGCTAGGAAAAGATTGTTTTACAAATCTCTTAACAGCATTCAAGCAACTTGAAAAACAAGAAATTGATTTGTTACTAGTTCCCGGAGATCTTTTTGATGTTTCTGTTCCTAGCCACGAGGTGCTGTTTGAAGCAATTTCTATTCTTAAAGATTTAAATCTAAAAAACAACTTTACTGAACTTTCAAGCAATCTTCCAATCATCGCAATAATCGGTAACCACGAATATCGTTCAAAAGACTATATAACAACTGTTGAAATTTTAGAGTCTCTTGGTTTTTTAAAATTACTAAAAGCAGATTGCTTGAAATTTGAAAAGGAAAAAGTAGCGATCTTTGGAATGACAGGCGTTCCTGAAAAATATGCCAAAGATTATCTTCTTGAAAAGTTCAATCCAAAGGCGATTTCTGGTTATTATAATATCTTGATGATGCATCAATCAATTGTTGAGTATTTGCCATTTGAAGATGAGATGATTGCAACTATTTCTCTTTCTGATCTTCCATCAGATTTTGATTTGATTGTTAATGGACATCTTCATTGGTCAAGCATTGTTGATCTTCCTCAAGGCTCCAAATTCCTACTACCTGGTTCAACAGTAACAACACAAATAAAGAAAAAAGAAACTGAAAAGCCAAAAGGTTATTTTGTTCTTGATACAAACACCAAGGAATTTGAGTTTTTTGAGATTGAAGGTGTACGAAAAACTTATTATCTTGATATTAAGTTTACAAAAAAAACAACGGCAACAGAAATTATTTCAAAGGCAAAAGAAGAGCTTGAGAAGTTAGAAAAAACTCCTGAGAAAAAAGCATTAGTAAGGATTAGACTAAAAGGTGAGCTTGAAGATGGCGAGCTCTTGAAAAACCTTGATATCAATTCTTTAAAAAAAGAATATTCTGATTATTTTTATATTTCTTTAAAGAACGACATTTCTGAAAAAAAGCTAAAGGAAAGCATAGAGCAACTTAAAAAGCTACAAACAGAGAACAAAAATGTACAGGAACTTGCAAAAGAAATCTTTTCTGAGCAGATTGAGCAAACCAAGATCTCCAAAGATTTTGATTACAAAAGACTTTATGAACTTTTGGAAAATGGAGATATAGAGAAAGCAAAAAGTTTGATTTACTAAGATATCTACAGGACCAAGAAAAAAAACAAAAAGGATTTAAATATTTAGTTTCTAACTACAATATATTTATAAAATATTATATATTATATATATATATATGACTAATAATTTAATCTAATTGTTTAAAATGTGAAATATTTATGGCTGAAAAAGCACAAGACAAAAAAGAAACACAAAGAAAAGAAGTAGAGGCAGAACAGCTGTTTACTGAGTTTAAAGAACATTCTGTAGCAGATTTCTTTAAGAAAAACAAGCAGATGCTAGGCCTTTCCGGCAAGCAAAGGTCAATGACTACCATTGTACACGAGCTTGTGACCAATTCTCTTGATGCATGTGAAGAAGCAGGCATTTTGCCAGAGATTGAGGTATCCATTTCTGAGCTTGGCACAGAATATTATGAAATTTCTGTAATTGATAATGGCCCAGGAATACCAGAAGATAAACTAGCAAGTGCTATGGGAAAATTACTTGCAGGAACAAAGTTTCATAGGCTAGTCCAAACAAGAGGCCAGCAGGGAATTGGTGTTAGTGGTATTATTCTTTTGTCACAGATGACAACAGGAAAACCAACAAAATTGATTTCTGGAACAAATAAAGGAAAAACAGTTTCTATGGAGATGTTAATAGATAGTAAAACTAATACTCCTAAGGTTGCAAACAAACATTATCTAGATAACAAATACAGAGGTTTAGCTGTTAAATGTAAGTTTAAAGATATTATCTATAAAAAAGGACAATCAAGTGTTGATGAATATCTAAGAAGAACAGCGATTGCCAACCCTCATCTAACAATAAGTTTTCAAGATCCATTAGGTGAGAAAACAACCTATACAAGAACAGTAAATAAACTTCCAAGTATCCCAAAAGCAGTCAAGCCACACCCTATCGGCGTTACTGTTGATGAGATGCTGACCTATGCTAGACATTCTACTGGTTCAAGAAAAGTAAATTCTTTTTTAATGACAACTTTTGACAGGTTTGGTCAAACTTCTGTTGATAATGTTCAAAAGCTTGTGCATTTTGATTTGAATAAAGATCCTAGGGCATTAAGTTGGGAGGAAGCAGAGGACTTAGTAAAGGCAATAAAGCAAACTAAGTTTATTGCACCAAGCACTGATAATCTTGTTCCAATTGGCGAAGAGCAAATTAAGAAATCTTTAAAATCAATTGTTGAGCCTGAGTTCCTTTCAGTGGTTACTAGAAAGCCAACAGTCTATCAAGGAGGTTACGCTTTCCAAATAGAAGCAGCAGTAGCATATGGCGGAAAAGCAGGAAGGCTTGTTTCTGTTGAAAAAATAGTTGATAAAAAACAAACAAGAATTGAAGAAGTAAGATCTTCTGAAATTATAAGATACGCTAACAAGGCACCATTACTTTTTGATGCTGGTGGTTGTGCTATCACAAAAACAGCAGAATCTATTGATTGGAAAAGGTATGGTATTAGCAATTTTGACACTAGTCCAATTACTATTTTTGTTAATCTAATATCTGTTCATATACCTTACACTTCTGCAGGAAAGTCTGCAGTTTCTGATGACCCAGACATTGTTAATGAAATTAAACTTGCATTAATGGAAGTTGCTCGTAAAGTTGGAACATATATTATTGACAAGAAAAGAGAAGAGGAAAAAAAAGAAAAGAAAAAGGTGTTTGCAAAATATGCACCATATGTTGTTGATGCGATTGTGCATACGACTGGCGAAAAGGACAGAGATTTATTATTGAAAAACCTAAATAACATGGTTCTTGAAAAGCTTAAGATGGAAGAAGAAGGAATAAAGATTGCTGATGATGAGATAGCTGAAGAGGAAGAAATAATAGACGACGAGTATGAAGAATAAATGTGATAATTATGGCAAAAAAAAAAGAAACAACATTAGTAAAAAAACGTCAACATAAAAGGCTTGATAAATATGAGACTGAAACTACAAAGGAAGTAGAAAGAAAAACCTATCAGATAGCAAAAGACATTGTTGATCAGATAAAAAGCAATAGACACCCAACCTTTACAACAAAGGTAAGAGGGCTTAGCAATGTTTATTTTGATGAAGACAAGCAATACATACAGCTTGGAGACAAAAAAACAATCAGGCCTTTTCTAAATCTTGGGGCTGCAAGAAAGTTCATGCAGACAATGCTTGTTAATGATAAATGTAATGAATATTTAAAAGAAGGAAAGACAGCATCAATCAGAGAAATCTATTATGAACTAAAACGAACAGTAGCTAACACCAAAGAAAACACCTTTGAATCACAAAGCGAGTCTAATGAAGTTATTGTTGATGTTGAGCATGCTGCTAATACCATTAGAGAAAAATTAGGATTGCATGCTGAAGCGAAAGGTTCTCTTTATGGCGATATTACTCTTAAGGATCTAAAACACGACAATGATGTTTTCAATTGTAATTCTCTTGGCAGAGGTGGCTGGAGCATAATGTCCAGAATTGAGCCTGAAGAGATAGAGATTGTTGATATTAATGCTGATTTTGTTTTAGTTATTGAAACAGCAGCAATGTACAATAGACTGATAGAAGAAAAATATGCACCTAAGCACAATGCAATATTAGTTGGAACTGGTGGTCAAGGTGCAAGAGGAGCAAGAAGATTAATTCACAGATTAAGATATGAATATGATCTCCCAGTCATTGTCTTTACAGATGGAGATCCTTATGGTTGGTACATCTATTCTGTTATCAAAAGCGGATCAATGGCATTAGCTGCACATTCTAAATATCTGGCGGTTCCTGATGCCAAGTATGTTGGAATGACCCTAACAGATGTTGAAACATATGGCTTACAAAATGTTACTGAAAAAATGAAAGAAGGAGATGTCAAAAGAGCAAAGGAACTAATGAACTATGATTGGTTCAAATCAGCAAAATGGCAAGCTGAATTAAAACTTGCGATTGATAAAAAAATCAGAATAGAACAACAGGCTCTTGCAAACAAGTCTCTTGACTTCGTTGCTAAAAAATATTTGCCAGAAAAGATAGAAAATGAAATTTTCTTATAATTTTAAATAGGAGGAAAAGAAAGTGCCACAAATATTAAGAATGAGAAGGGTTATTCCTGGAAAAAGAATAAAACCACCAAGAAGAGAAACAACAACTGGAAGTGTTCTTGGTTGGAATAGAACCAAACCAAAAACAACTGATTATAGGGCAAAAGGCGATAGAAGACCTAGAAACGATATTAGAGTAAAAGATTTTGAAAAAGACAGTAGTAACATAAATCAAAGGCTTCGCAGAAATAGGGGCAGATCTACAAGAGATATAGAGTTTGACTAAATTTAATTTAAGAGGCTAAACACTTCTTAGATCTTTTTCTTTATCAGGCAATATCTGGTTTAGTATTATTCCAATAACACTAGTAAGAGCAACCCCGCCTAATGAGAAATTGCCAAAAGATATCATTGCCCCACCAACACCAATAGCAAGCATAACTGCAATTATTACCATGTTTTTTGTGTGATTGAGATTTACTTTGTTTTCCATTAGTGTTTTGATCCCAATAATAGTTATCATCCCAAATAACAAAAGCATTATTCCTCCTAAGATTGCTTCAGGGATTGTATATAAAAAGCCACTGATCTTTCCAAGAAACGCAAAGCAAATGGCTGTAATTGCTGCAATTCTTAGAACTGCTGGCTCTGTTATTTTTGTTAAGATTATAGCTCCTGTAACTTCAGAATATGTTGTTGTTGGTGTTCCTCCTACACAACCAGAGAAAAAAGTTGCACAGCCATCTCCTAACATGGTTCTTGAGAGGCCAGGATCTTTTACAAAATTTTTGTTTGTTACTTTAGAAATTGCATATATGTCTCCAATATGTTCTATTATTGGAGCAATAGCAACAGGTATCAAGAACAATATTGCATTAATATTAAATGTTGGCATAGTAAATTGTGGTATAGAAAACCAAGGAGCATTTATTAGTTTGGAATAATCTACAACTTTTAATATGGCTGCAACAACATAACTAACAATCAATCCAAAGATAACAGGCAATAACTTAAGAGTGCCTTTCCCAAAAACAACAACTATTATTGCAGTAGCCAAAGCAATAATTGCAAGCAACCAATTGCTGTTTGCCATTTTCACGCCTGTTCCAGCAAGAGATAAACCAATAACCATTATTACTGGTCCAATAACAACAGGCGGGAAAAGGTTAGACAAGAATTTAACTCCTTTTTTCTTAACAACAAAGGCCATTATCATATATACAACACCAACAGCCATTAATCCGCTAAGAGTTCCTGAATACCCATAAAGCTCTGTTGCTTTAATAACAGGAGCAATAAAAACAAACGAGCTTCCAAGAAACAACGGGATTTTGCCTTTAGTAACAAAATGAAAAATCAAAGTGCCACAACCAGCAGTAAAAAGAGCAACAGCAGGATCAATACCAACAAGCAAAGGAACAAGAACAATTGCACCAAATGCAACAAAAAGCATTTGTATTCCAAATATTATTTTTTTAAATGTGCTTAGCTTGGCTGGTTGTTCTTTATCTCTCATGAATAAACCAAAGATAAAAGATTTTATAAAGCTTATTTTTATAATCTGTTTGTTTCTATAATTATATTAGTCTAATTTTAATAAAAGGAGAATTCAAAATGAACATACTAATAATTAATGCAGGCAGTAGTTCTCTAAAGTTTCAATATATCAACCCTGATACTGAAGAGATTTTAATAAAAGGGCATTATGATGGCTTAAACAGAACTGATGGCAAATCTTGTTTAAGGATTCTAACAATCGGCTCAAAAACCACTCAAGAAACAGAAATAAAAACACATAGACAAGCAATTGAAGACATGCTTTCTGTTCTTTTAGAAAAGAAAATTGTTGAAAATCTTTCTGATATAAGCTCTATTGGGCATAGAGTTGTACATGGTGCAGAAGAATATTCTAAGACAACAGAAATTACTGACACCATGCTTTTGCATCTTAAAAAGATTTCTTTTTTAGCACCTCTTCATAATCCAGTTAATATTGAATGTATTGAGATTCTAAAAGAGAAACTTCCACAAGCAAGACATTTTGCAGTCTTTGATACTGCATTTCATCAAACAATTCCAGAAAGGATATATCTTTATGGGCTTCCAAAAGAGCTTTATGATAAGTTCAAGATTAGAAAATATGGCTTTCATGGAATTAGCCATCAATATGTTTCTAAAAAAGCAGCTGAGATCTTAGGCAAAGACTATAATAGCCTGAAGCTAATAACTTGCCATTTAGGAAATGGCCAGAGCATTTGTGCAATCAATCAAGGCAAGAGCTTTGATATTTCTATGGGCTTTACGCCTGTTGATGGGCTCCCAATGGGAACAAGAAGTGGAAGCTTTGATCCAGAGATTGTTCTTTTTCTTTTAGAACATGGTTATTCCAAAGAACAAATAAAGAAAATAATAAATAAAGAATCTGGATTATTTGGAATAAGCCAAATAAGTAGCGATCACAGGCAAATAGAAGATCTCTCAATAGCAGGAGATAAAAAAGCAAAACTTGCTAATGATATTCTTACAACAAGAATAGTTTCAATTATTGGAAGTTATATTGCTGAGATGAACGGAGTTGATGCAATTATCTTTACTGGTGGCATTGGTGAGAAATCAGCGTATCTTAGAGAGCTTGTTCTTGAGCACTTTACTTATCTTGGCTTAGAGATAGACAAAGAGGCAAACCAGAAACACAATGTTTTTATTTCAACAAAAAACAGCAAGGTCATAGCAATGGTAGTTCCAACAAACGAGGAGTTAGAGATAGCAATTGAGACTAAAAAGAACTTATAGCTTCTCTAGTTTCAATAGCTCTTCCCATCTTCTATCTACTTCTGCCTGTATCTCTTGTAGTATTTTTTTATTTTCTGGTTTTAAGAGCTTTTTAAATTTGGTTTGTGTTTTTAGAAATTCTTCGATTGGAAGTTTCTTTGCTGGCTTATAGTTGATAATTACTTTGCCATTAATCACTTCATAAAGAGGCCAAAAGCAAGTTTCTGTAGCTAGCTTGCTAATACTAATAGTATATCTTGAATCTGCTTTCATGTTTGTTGGGCATGCTGCAAAAGAAATAAGCACTGCTGGGCCTTTAACATCAAAAGCTTTCTTTGCTTTTTCAAACATATCCGTTTGGTTATGAGAATTAATTTGAGCAACATAAGGGATGTTGTGTGCAGAAGCTATCTTTGTTAAATCTTTTGGAAACTCTAATTTTCCAATTTCTGTTTTTCCTGATGGCGTTGTTGATGTTGCTGCTCCTTTTGGAGTTGCTGAGCTTCTTTGGTTACCGGTATTTTGATAGCCTTCATTTGAATAACACAAAAAAACAAAATCATGTCCTCTCTCTAAGGCTCCGGAAAGTGATGCAAGCCCTATGTCATAGCCACCACCATCTCCAGAAATTACTAAAAAATTAATGTCTTCTTTTATTTTACCTTTCTTTTTTTGTGCCTTGTATGCTCGTTCAATTCCTGAGATGGTCGCAGGAGCATTTGCAAAAAGAGAATGAATCCAAGGGATATTCCAAGCTGTTTGCGGATAAACTGTTGTTGTTACCTCTGCACAAGATGTGGCGCTTGCTGCAACAACAGGCTTATCACTTGCCGCAATAACTGTCTTACAAATAATCATTATTGGACAGCCTGCACAAGTCCTATAACCTGGCACTATTGATTTATTTTCTAATAATTTAATTGCAAGTTCTTTTGAGTTCATATTTTATCCCTTAATTCCAATATATCTACTTTTTATTTTTTTTCCAGACATTACAGAAACTAAAAGTTCTTCAATATCTTTTTGATAAATGTCTCTTCCGCCTAAGCCAAAGACAAACGAAAATATTTCTGGCCAGTTTTTATTATCCCTAACAGTTAAACAAATTTCCTTGTAAAGAGGAGGAAAGCTACCAGGGCTTTCGGTTCTTTCAAGAACAATTATCTTTTTTGCTTTTGTTAATGCCTTAGAATATTCCTCATATAAGAAAGGCCTAAATAAAATTGGTCTAAGAAGGCCAACATCTTTTCCCTCCTTTCTTAATTTATCAATAACATCTTTTGATGCTTCGCCAGTAGAGCTTAGAACAACAAGAACAGTTTCTGAGTTGCTAGCAAAATAGTCTTCATAAAATTTTATGTTTTTTCCAAAAGTTTCTTTATATTCTTTTGAAATCTTCAGATAATTTTCTTTAACTTTAAAAAACGCATCATACATTTCCTTTCTAATTTCAAAATAACTATCTGTAAGTGAGAGTGCTCCAACTGTTATTGGCTTTTTAATATCTAACAGACTATAGTTTGGTTTAAAATTTCCTATAAACTCTTTAACTGTTTTGTCATCATAAACATTAACTATTTCCATGTTGTGGCTAGTATAAAATCCATCAATACAAACCATTATTGGAAGATAAACTGATTCAGCAAGTCTTAAGCTAAATAAGGTCATGTTATAAGCTTCTTCAGCATTCTCACAATAAACTTGCATCCAGCCTTGATCAAGAGTTGACATGCTGTCACTATGATCACAATGGATGTTGATAGGTGCAGAGATTGCTCTGTTGGCAACAGGCATTACAATTGGTAGCCTTAGGCCACTAGCAACACTTAATGCTTCAAACATATACATCAAGCCTTGTGATGCGGTTGCAGTTACTGCTCTAACCCCAGATGCTGATGCGCCGATGGTTGCAGAAAGAGCAGAATGTTCAGATTCTGTTCTAATTATTTCAGTATCTACTAGGTCATTAGCCACAAACTTAGCATAGCTCTCAATGATTGGTGTTTGTGGAGTAATAGGATACATTGCAAAAACCTCTGGATTAATTTGCTTTAATGCAAAAGCAATTGCCTCTCCGCCATTTAAACCTAATTTTGTCTTTTTCATATTTTTACTCCTTAACCATCTTTATGCATTTAACTGGGCAGACTTCTTCACATATCCCACAGCCCTTACAATAATCTAAATCTGTCTCTTCTCTTTTGATGTTCCCTTTATCATCTTTCTTTGCCTTTATACATTGTTCTGGACAAGCATTAAAGCAAAACATACAATGTATGCACTTTTTAGAATCCCATTCTGGTTTTAAGCTTCTCCACGAGCCAGTTTTATTTTTATGGGCTGTTCCCCCAGGAATAACCCCTCCAATCATTTTAGTTTCTGTCATAATCATCACTTAAAATAATCAAACCCTTTTTTAAGGCATAAGAGATTAGGTTCAATAACCTCTTTTTTTCCTTTTTTTTCAAATTCTTTTTTTATAGATTCTTCTACTGAAGAATATTTTATTTTTTTAAATAGCTTAACAAAGGCCCCAATAAGAACAGAATTAGGATTATTTATTTTTAATAATTCTAAAGAAATCTTACTACCATCAATCACATTTATTTTTTTCTCGTCTTTGATAAATTTTTTAAAATACATTTTGTCGTTGTTGCTATTGATTATATAGCTACAATCAAATTTAGAAAGAGCAGGCAACACCTTAAACAGCCCACTATCAATAACAATTACTAGGTCTGGTTCTGTGATTGGCTCATGCACTCTGATGTGTTTGTCTGAAATTCTCACAAACGACCTGACTGGCGCTCCTCTTCTCTCTGGGCCATACTCTGGAAAAGCCTGAACAACCTTTCCATCAATTAATGCAGAATCAGCAATCAATTGCGCACAGGTCTTTGCACCAAGCCCTGCTCTGCCATATATCATTATTTCAAAAGTATCTTTCATAAGTCTTCACTTGAATTTCATTTTTTATATATTTCTTTTTTTATGATTTGTAAAAATAATTTATCATGATTATCCATAAAACTACTCATTTCCATATTGCCATAAAAATCAAAAAATCTCTGGGATTTTGCGGTTTTTAAACAACCCAAAAATTCTGACACTTTCATTTTGCCAATTTCGCGTTTTAGGTTTGCTCTTGAATATTCAGCGCCAATTATTATTCTTCTAATATTAGATCTTGTAGATTTAAAGCCAATTACTTTAGATCTTTTATCACCCACTTGTATTCTAACTTTTGTGGTTTTTGGATTGGTTTTTGGTTTTATATATTTTTTCATAATTATTCTCTCCATTAAGTATTAAAACATAAGAAAGAAACCCTTATATATATATTTTTAATATATAGTTATATAGAATAAATTTAAATAGTGATTATCTTGAAAAACCTAAATACCTTTTTTGAACCAAAATCTGTATGCCTTATTGGCGCCTCTGATAAAAGTGGGAGTGTAGGCAACACCATTGCCAAGAACCTCTCAAACTTTAAGGGCAAGGTGTATTTTACAAATCCTAGGCTTTCTGGAAAAAAGCTATTTGGCAAAAAGGTCTTTTCAAGCATTACTGGGCTTTCCGAAAAGATCGATCTTTCTATTGTTGCAACACCTGCAGCAATAACTTATGAGGTTGTAAAAGAGATAGCCAAAGCAAAATGTAAAAATATACTAATGGTAACTTCTGGGTTTTCAGAAATCGGCAGAACCGACCTAACAGAAAAAATAAAAACATTAATATTAAAAGAAAAAATAAATCTTATCGGGCCAAACTGTCTTGGCATTCTTAATCTTTCTAATAATCTTGATGCAACCTTTAACTCTAGAGAAAATTATGATTTGCCAATGTGTGGCAAGGTCTCAATCATCACTCAATCAGGAGCATTAGGCATAGCTCTTCTAGATGTTTCTAGCAAGCAAAGATTAGAGATTAACAAGTTTGTGTCTTATGGCAATGCCCTAGATGTTGATGAAACAGATCTTTTAGAGTATTTTGAAAAAGATACAAAAACAGACATTATTCTTTGCTATATTGAAGGAGTAAAGAATGGAAATAAATTTTATAAGACCTTAAAAAAAGTTACTAAGAAAAAAAAAGTAATTGTCTTAAAAGGCGGAATATCAGAAAAAGGAACTACTGCTGTAAAAAGCCACACTGCAGCAATTGCCGGCTCTACAAAGGTCTTTTCTACTGCTCTAAGACAAGCAGGAGCAATAGAAGTAAAAACCATAAAAGAAATGTTTGATCTTTCTAGGTTCTTTTCTTGGTATAAAGTAGATAACATAAAAGATTCACAAATCATAACAAACGGTGGGGGCTTTGGGGTTCTTACAACTGACCAGCTTGAAATTAATAAACTAAAGCTTTCAGAAGTAACAAAAGAAACAGCAGAAAAAATAAAAAAAATAATGCCAGGGTATGCAACTATCGGAAATCCAATAGACCTAACAGGAGATGCAGGAGATGATAGGTTTGTACAAGTAATTGATTTGTGCCTAAAAGACAAAAACACAAACTCCATAATCGTTTTAATGTTACTTCAGATGCCAAGCATCTCAAGCACGATACCAGAAAAAATAGCTAAGCTAAAAGCAAACACAAAAAAACCAATAATGGTTGTAACAATTGGTGGAAACAAAACAGAAGAAAAGATAAAAGAGTTTGAGAAAAGAAAGGTGCTTTGCTTTAGAGACCCTTCCGAGATTACTAGTGTTCTTAAATATCTAAAATAAATTTTATCCTTTTTTTACTTTTCTTTTAGGTTTTGGTTTTTCTGCTTTGTCTTTGTGTTTTAGTATTTTATTAATATTAAGTAATAATTCTTTTTCATTTAGGCCATACATTGAGCAAATATAACCAATCTCCAGATTGTCCATTTCTACTTTTGCTAATGGACAAGTAACACAAGGCACACGATGGTTAGTCAAGATTTTCTTCATGCCTTTTAGTTTTATTATTTTGCCTAGTTTTGTGTGTCTATCTACTTTCATATCTACCCCCTCTTTTATTTATGATTACAAGCCTTCTTTGCACAACAATGTGTGCACGCAATTGTTTTTATTGTTTTTGTTTCTTTTCCGTTCTTTGAATAATAGTCGTTGATTGCTGCTTTTAGTGCATCTGCAGCCAGATTAGAACAATGCATCTTTATTGGTGGAAGGCCATCAAGGCTACTAGCAACATCTGCTCTTGTAATATTAAAAGCCACATCAAGAGCCTTTCCTTTTGCAAGTTCTGTTATCATGGAAGATGTTGCAATTGCTGCTGCACAGCCAAGTGTCTTAAACTTAATATCTTTGATTATTTCTTTTCCGTTCTTGTCTTTGGAGACCTTGATGTAAATATACATAACGTCACCACAGTTTAAATTTCCTACCTTTCCAATGCCATCAGCATTCTTGATTTCTCCCATGTTCTTTGGGTTTAGGAAATTTTCCATAACTTTTTTAGAATAGTTTTCCATATTTATTTCACCTTATATCTATATGGATTCATGTTCCTTAATTTTGCTATGACCTCTTTAACAGAATCAATAGTATATTTGATATCTTCTTTTGTATTGTCAATCCCAATAGAGAACCTAATGGTTCCGTGTGTCTGCTCTTGCTTTAGGCCGATTGCCTTTAAGACATGGCTTGACTCTAGAGTGTTTGATGAACATGCTGAACCTGTTGAAACAGATATCCCAAGAGCATCAAGATAAAGAAGAATTGCTTCGCCCTCAGCATACATAAAGGAGAAATTTGCATTGTTGCAAAGCCTTTTGCCTGAATCAATTTTTGGCCCATTTAGCCAAGAATCTGAAACATCTTTCAAGCCATTAACAAGCATGTTCCTTAAGGTTGTCATGTTTGAAATGTCTTTTTCAGAAATCACTTCTGTTGCTTTAGAAAAGCCAACAATTCCTGGCACATTAACTGTTCCACTTCTTAGCTTATACTCATGCCCACCGCCATGAAGAAGAGACTCAAGCTTAATTCCTTCTTTTATAAACAATCCGCCTACTCCTTTTGGGCCGTAGATCTTATGGGCATTGATTGTTAAAATATCAATATTTTCTTTTTCAATATCTATTGGGTGCTTAGTAAAGCTTTGGCAAGCATCTACATGTAAAAGAGTTCCATTATCATGAACTATCTTAGATATTTCTTTAATATTTTGAATAGTTCCTATTTCGTTATTTCCTTGTATTACTGAAACTAAAAGAGTGTCTTTTTTTAAGGCATTAACAAGCGCATCTGTTTTTACAAAACCATATTTATCAACATCAAGATATGTAACAGCATATCCGTTTTTTTCTAAAAATTTAGCAGTATTAAGAATAGAATCGTGTTCTATCTTTGTTGTGATGATGTGCTTTTTGTTTTTATCTGCTTGGCAAAGACCTTTAAGTGCAAAATTATTACTTTCTGTTCCGCCAGAAGTAAAGATTAGCTTGTGGTTTTTGTTATTTACTTTTTTTGAGATTTTTTCTCTTGCAATATCTAGTTCATCTTTTGCAACTCTTCCAATCTTATGAAGGCTAGAGGAATTACCAAAGTATTTTTCTTCAGCAATTGACATCTCTTTCTTTACAGAAGAGTGCATTTTTGTGGTTGCAGCATTATCAAGATAAATTGATTTCATTTCTTTGCCTCTTTTTTACAACATTTTGTTTTACAATAGTCCTTAGCGTGTATATTTACAATTTTTATAAGTGGCCTTATTGTTTTTCTATTTAAGGAATAGATAATATTTTTGCCTTGCCTTTTAGAAAACACAAAGTTACAATCAAGAAGTGCCCGTAAGCTGTGGCTAACCTTTGATTGCTCTTCTTCAAGAGCTTGGCATATTTGAGAAACAGTCATTTCTTTTTTGTAAAGGGATTTAACAATTTTCCAGCGCAGTTCGTTGCTAAGAACAGAAAAGAAGTTATATGATTTGCATTTCATATATAATTTATATCAAAAGTAGTATATATATGTTTTCTTTTATTTTAAAACAATAGTCGAAATATAACAAAATTAGAAAGTAATATCATCAACTTCTGTTTCTTCTTCTTTCTTGTAGTCTTTTGTTTCTTTTGCAGCCTTTAGCATCCTAAAGACTGTTGAGTGCTTACACCCGCCAATTATTGCTTCTATTATTTCCTGAACCTTGACCATATCGTCTGCCTTAGCAATAATAGAAACTGTTTTTCCAAAGATGCTTAAGTGACAAGCAAACCTTCTCTCAATTAGGCTTTTAATCGAGCCATCTCTACCAATAATCCTGCCTTTTATTTGTGCTAGACGGCTTTCGTTTTTTCCAATTACTTCTGGTATAGAGATGACTTCTAAAGTATAATCATCTTTTAAAATAAAAAAAGCATGTTCTGGAGAAAAACCTCTAGAGATTGCATTTATTATTTTTTTCGCATTATAAACGTCATAATAATTATTGCCACCAACAATTGTGATATCTCCTGTGTGGCTATCGATATCTAGGCTTGTGTGAGTGGCCTTCTCTATCTCTCTTTTTGTTTGGCCATTAGGCCCTATTATTACAGGTATCCTTTGTTGCGTAACTTTAATTATTTCTTCCATATATTTCTTGCTTCTTATTTTTTAAATCCTCTAAAAATTTTTCAGGAGAAAGTGCCTTGTCTGGAAATTTCTTTTGTAAAAAAGAAGTTATATTTAGAATATCTCTTTTTAGAAAATCTTTTGCTTTAGGATGATTTTGTAGAACTGCTTGCCCTACATCAATAATTGTTATTTTCTGGGTCTCTGGATCTATCAAGATATTAAATGCAGAAAAATCAGAATGCACTAGCTTAGCACCATATAGCATCTTTGCGTAGTTATCAATAATCTGAGGATAAACAATATCATAATCAAACTCTGACCTTACTAGTTGAGGATGAGGGATATCATCTTTGCCAATAAAAGACATAATCAGGATGTTTTTTTCTCTTGCTATTGGAACAGGACAACAAACATCATTATTCAATGCTAGAGTTAGATTTTTATATTCCTTACTTGCCCACACAAGGATAATGTCTCTTTTGTCTTTTTTAAGATTTTTAAAACGATAATCTCCTTTTATGTATTTTTCCATGTTCTTAAATTTGCTTGTTTCAACTTTATAGATCTTTGCAACAAGAGGGGCATCTCCAAGATGTCCTAAGAAAGTTATTGCTTCTTTGCCTGAGGCTATTGGAGACTCTATAGAATCTATAATGTTATTACTTGATAATTTAAATAAAGCCTCATGTGTCTGCTTATCAAAAACATAACTTTCTATTTTTTTTGTATCAATCATATTGAATCTAAATTAAAAAAAGAAAAACTAATCGTAATCTTCATCTTCATCATCAATGTTTTCTTCATCATCAAAGGTTTCTTCGTCTTCTGGTTCTTCCTGTTCTTCTAGTGGCTTTTGGTGTGTTGGCGTTTCTTGATAATTAGTTACTTCATCGTGAGTGTATTCATAAAGCTTTGTTAGCTCTCCTCTTTTTTCAAGAGCATTTTTTTGAAAGCCTTGATATCTCCAAATAACATCTGCCTTGGTTGGCTGGAAATCCCAAAGCCTAATGATAACAATATCATTTGCTTTTAGCCAAACATGCTTAAATAATTTGCCAGGAATCCTACATATCCTGTCCTTGCCATCTTCGCAAGCAATCTTAACTTGATTAGAACCCATTAGTTGTATGACTTTACCATACATCTCTAGTTCTTTTCTAAAAGGTGTTCTAATCTTCTTTAAAGCATTAGGATCTTGCTCTGCTGTTCTTTGTTGTTTATTAAAATATGCAGGCTTGTGCCCGCCTGTTGGTTTATTAACTGCCATTTCTTTACTCCTTTTTATTTCTTTTAATATAATTTTTGTATTCTTTTATCCATTTATCACAATAATCTAGAAGATCAGTTTTTGCTTCTCTAGATATACCATAATTTCCGGCCGCGATTTGTGTTTGGTGTTTTTCTAATATTTTTATTCCTTTTTCTATATTTTTAATATCTGGTTTTCTTGTAACTGTGTTTTCTTTAAAGGCTTCAAGAATAGAACCCCAAATCTTGCCTTTGTATGCTGTATATTCAGGGGTCACATAAAATTTTGGCCTCTCTGCCATTAACCTATTTGGCTTCTTTTCTACCAATTGCTTTGGCTTTGGTCTAATTCTTATTGCTTGCCTCTTTATCATAAATTCTCTTTTTCTATATCTTGTAAATTTGCGTGTGTGCGATCTTGTCTATGTGAATTATTTGACCTTTGGTGATTATCTTTTTCTTTAATAAGATATCACAAGCACGGTTTCCAAAAACATTTGCACAATCGCAATTGTTGATTTGCTCTAGGAAGCCTTTTTCAGTGATTTTTTCTGAACCATAAAATGATTTAGAAAGATGTATTTCTATTTCTCCGTGTTTAAGTGTTTTGTCCATTAACTCCTTATCGCAACAAGCAAATATTATTTTGCCATTCTGATTATGCACCTTTCCTATCATTGTTTAACTCCAATCTATAGTTTTGGCAATGGACTAACTGCACCACACGCAGTACATCTTAAAACCTTTATGTTGTTTTTGGTTACGATCTCTGTGTCTGGTTTTTTACATGCAGAACACAAGACATAGATATTTATGAACTTATCAAGTATTTGGTTTATCTTATTATAATCAAAAGTGCCATTTAAAACTAAAGAGGTATTATTAACAATAGTTGAAGAGGTGCTAATCTCTTTCATAACAAATTTGTAAAGAAGGTTAGTGTCTCTATTTAGGTCTTTAGAAACCTTAACAAAATTCTTCCATATTGTCTGCTTACCCTGAATGATTGATTGAGCTGTTGGAATTTCAAATCTTTTATGCTCTTTGGCTTTTGAAGGTAGAGACATATATAGCCTATCAAGTAATTTGTTGTAATTTAAATCAATATCAGTTGTTGTTTTTTCAATGTCTTTTTTTGTCTTTGCCATATATATAATATTGCATAAATGCTTTTATAAAGCTATTTTTGAGCTAGTTAAATAATAAATTAATTAATAAACCTAAAGCGTATGATACAACTAAAACAGCAAAAGCAATAATCGTATTTTTAATAATTGTTTTTAGAATATTTTCGTTTTGGGCAATAGCTATTAATAGATTTAAAAAAATAATTAATAATAAGCCCCAAATAATACTAACAATTATTGCAGAACTTAAAGAAAACAATAAAAACGGAAATATAAAGGACAAGGCAAAAATCAACTTGCCAATAAAAACATTGATTGCAGATTTAAGTGCTTGTTTTTTTGTTGTTCCTCTTTCTGAAATCTTTAAAGAATAAACACCTAAAGAATCAGATAAAGAATCTGCTATAGCAATACTTAAGATACCGCCAATCACAGCTAGCCTTGAAGCAGTAGCGCCCATTAACCCTACCATCACACCAAGTGTTGTTAATACTCCAGAAGATATGCCAAATGCAAACTTGCCAAAAACATCATAAAGCTTAGTGAACAAACGATCTATTGGCTTTTGTTTTTTAAGTAGCATATCAAAGTAAGTTTGCTTTATTGGTTTTGATGTAATCTTTAATTTAGAGATTAAGGCATTCATTTCTCTTAATTTTGACTTGTCCAAAATTACAAACCCAATAAATTTGCCTAAACCTTCAACATCATCAATATTGATAATTACAGAATGGTAAACATAGATGCTTCTTCTCTTATTAATTTGAAGCTCTTCAATATAGTTTTGGTTTAGATCTTTTACTTTTTTATCTAGAATCTTTCCAGTTATTTTTTGAGAATGTACAAATTCTTCTTTACCTAGGATATGCCGGTGGCTGTAAATAATAGTGTCTGTATTTTTTTCTTTTCTAACTCTTAGGGTTTCGTTCGTTTTTTTGTGCTTGTAATATTTGTCTTCTTGAACAATTACCCCAATCTTCTTTGCACCAATGGCTAATAACTTGCTTCCAGAGATATTCTGCTTAAATGTTTTTGTAAATTCGTTAAATCCAGAGTTTTCTAACATATATGCTCAAATTTAATACTATATTTACTAACGATTAACTTTTAAAGTATTTAGTTCTCATAATTATATAGTGGTTTGATAAAATGGCTAAAAAGAAAAAATCAGATAAACATTTAAGTTCGGATTTGTTTAAGCCAGGAAAAGTTACTATCTATGTTTATGTAATTGTTATTTGCCTTATTATTGGATTTGTAGCATTAAGTTTTGTTTCTAGCTTAAACAAAACAGACAAATACAAGACACAAGCAATTGAGGATTGTGTTGCTCTTTGTAATGAAAGGCTTGTTAAAAATGACTTGCCATCTACAGGGCCTTGCCTTTCTGAATCTATTGCTCCTGGCTGGGTTTGTGATTCTGTAAGCACTCCAAGAAACAAATATGTAGATGATCTTAAAGAAAACCAATGTGAGTCCTATCTCTCAGGAATAAACAAAAGGTTTGTAGAAGTTAGCACTAATTGTGAGTTTCTAAAGACAAACTAATGTTATAACAATCACTACTAGCATCAGTGCAACCTGTATTGGCAGAGCAGGAAGTGCCTTTATTTTTGCCTTGTATTTGTCTAAGATATAGAAGGTCAAAAACAACCCAACAATTGAAGCAATCCAGATTCCAGAAATTGGAATTAATATTTGTAATAATGAATATTTCTTAATTAATAAAGCCAAAAGACTAGAAGAAACAAGGGCAGGGACAACAAGATCTCCGCCACCAAGCTTATATTCTCTTTTTTTTGTTGGAATCAAAAACAACAATGATATTTTTTTCTTAATAATCATGTCTGCAAGAGTAATCATGTGCTTTGTAAAAAACACAGCGACAATATCATAGATTGCAAGAAGTATTAACAAAACAATTACAGGGATAATGCCTAGGCTTATGCCAATAATTGCACCAGCACCAGCAATAGCCATTGCCAAGATAATGTTGTTATACCATTTTGTGTAAATTGTTTCTTTTTTAAAGGAATATTTTATTAATAACAAAACCATAGTTGCTAGATATGCAAGAATTGTAGGCAAAAACATTGAAAAGATCAAAGACACTCCACCAAACAAAGCTAAAGCCTCAATCACTACCAGGTAATTTTGCCTTTTGAATATTTTTCTTAAAACAATAATGATTACAGAAAATAAAATTATGTAGCCGACAATAAAAAAAGCATTCCAAACACTATTTGGATCTTTATCAACAAGTGTTAATTGCAGGTCTTGAGGAAGATAACTGATAGTCACAAAAATCGCAATCACTTGAACTAGAAAAAACAAAAACAAAAACGAAAGTAAAAATTTTCTATCCTTTAAAGCACTGTACATTTTTTTATCACATTGGCTGTTGTTCAACTGGCTTAATCAGGCCAGATTTTGGCTCATAAAGCTCTCCTGATTTCTTTAATTTTAAGATGGCGTCCATTAACTTATCTCTGCTTATGTTTTGTTTTTCCATAGTCTCTGAGATTTCTGCTATTGTTACTGCTTTGCCATCTACAGTCATATCTTTAATTATGTTTAGAACCCTTTTTATAAATTGCCTTTCGCTTGTTGAGGTGCCTGTTGTTATAATGTCTATATCAATCTTTCCTGTTTCCATATCTACTGCTGTTTGCTCAAGAGAAATCTTAAAGATATTTATTGCTCTTTGTGCATCTTCAAGCTCTATTGTTGATTTTAAACGAACCTTTGCACTTGCCTCTGATAACCTTATAAGACCCTCAAGCTGTCTTGGGGTTGCTGCAAAGCTTTCTGATTTTCTGCCTAGGTCTCTCAAGTCAATATAGTAGTTTAGAATCTTTTCTGAAGCCTCTTTACTTAACTTTGGTCTAATATACTGACGAGCATATGCTACATATTTCTTGAAAATATTAGAATCTATTTTTGGAAGAACTGTGTCTTGGATTTTTTCCATTTCTTCCTTTGTTAGTTCGGTGTTTGGTTCAGAAAGTTTTTGAGCAGCCTCTTGAACATCTATTATGTGTCTTCCAAGCTCTATGTCAAGAGTTCTGTTTAGAACATCTCTAATAATAAAATACAAATCAAATCTTGAAAGAAGAGAAAATGGCAAATCTATCTGCTCTATTGGATTCTTGAACTTATCAAATCTATTGAACTTTGGGTTTGCTGCTGCAAGAATAGAAGTATCTGCTCTAAACTTAGCATATAGTCCTGCTTTGGAAACAGAAACTGTTGCTTGGGCCATAGCTTCGTGAAGAGTGCTTCTGTCTTCATTATCCATCTTGTCAAACTCATCAATCATTGCTATTCCGCCAGAAGCTAAAACAACAGCACCGGCTTTTAGAGTCCAACCACCTTCGCCAAAGTCATCTTTAACAGCAGAAACTGTCAGACCTGCACCAGATGCACTTTTTCCAGAGACAAATATTGACTTTGGGGCAATAGTTGCTGCGTTTCTTAAAAGTTCGGACTTACCTGTAGATGGGTCACCGACTAGAAGAATATGGATGTTGCCTCTAAAGTCCTGTTTTTGAACTTTCTTTTTTACACCACCAAACATCTGGAGAGTAATTGCTTGTTTAACAATATCGTGACCATAGATCTTTGGGGCAATTGATTGAGCAAGTAACTCATAGATATCCTCTTTTTTGGCAAGCTGTTTAATCTCTTCAATCTCATCAGGAGTAATGTCAAGCTCTTCAAATTCCTGATCTACTTTTTCTAGGTGGTTTGCTATCATGTACTTATTAAACATGTTTGAATCTTTCTGTGGCTTTAGTTTTACAACGCCTGTTACAATTACCTTGTCACCAGCAGAACAAGAATTTACAAGATCATCAGAAATAAAAACCTCAACATGATTTGCTTGTTCACTGCCTTTTAAGTTTTCTATAGGTTCTTGAATTTCAAGCTTTTGGTAATCTATAAATTTGCTTTGTTCAAGGTCTAAATCAAACTCTCTAGATTTGCAGTCACACACTACTGGTTTTGTTAGAGTTTGAGATGTTTGTTTAATGTTATAAGAATTTTGACATTTTCTACAAATGAAATGGGCGTCTGTCATTTTTTGTAGCCTTTCAGTAATCTGTCTTATCATGCCTTCTGCAGACACCAAACAAGTAAGGTGCTTAGAGCCGATATCTCTAATATCTACTCTGTATTCTTCAGGGAGATTAAAGAACCTTATGTGTGGCTCAAACTTTTGATCTGTTTGCTCAAGAATTCCAACATCTATTCTTCTTAGAGCAACTGTTGCTGCTTCAATTATTATGTTTGGGTTTTCTATCAATCTTTCTGAGATATTAAGATCATAGGCTTCTAGTTTTTTATAATCAATGTCTAGGCTTTTTTTTTCAGGATAGTTTGATGCTAAAATTTCTATTTCTTTTTTATAGACTGCTTCTAAAAAATCAGTAAATATCGATATATATTCATCTAGAGCCAAGTTTGTTTTGCCATTTTGGCTTTCGTCAAATTCTTCTTCAAAATCAAACTCTGTCATAAATTAATCCCCTAATATTATATTAGGTCAAATTCGTTATATGCCTGCCTAGTTAGGAAATACCCGCCATTTTGCATAAAAACCCACAAAAACAATACAGGAAGTGAGGGGGAAACATAAAATCATCTGGGCTTAGAAGACATTCTTCTGTATGTTTCTTTCATTCTTTTTATTCCAGGAACAACGACCTTGACTTTTCCCTTTGTTTTTTTCCCTTTTATTAATTTTCTTTTAGCATAAACCTCATCTAAGTGTCTTTCTAGTTCTGTTTTTACAAGTTTTTTCAAAAACCGCTCTTTATCTTTTGACATCCAAAAAGGTTTTTCTATTTCTGCTGGTGTTCCAAAATGAATTCCGTTTTTGGTTTTTATTGCATAAATTTCTAAAGTTATTGGGTCAATTGCCAATTCTAGATACCCTTTTCCTAAATTCATCTTTTGTGATCTTAGTTCTTTATTTTCTCGTTTTGTTAATATATTATTTTCTGGTGAGCCAACCTGAGACTTAAAAAACATTCTTCTTACTGTTCCATCGGGCATAGTGACTTTTGCTGTTGTTATTGTACCTGATCTTATTGCTCTTACAAAACCATCATAGGTTTCATTACATTTTTTATTAAATTCTATTATGTGGGGTTCTCTTGGAATTGTATTAGTGTGTAATGATTTTAATGTGGGTATTACAGACCTGTGTAGTTTGTCACTTGCATAAGATTTGCTTAATTTTTTTAAGTTTATTAAAAAGACAGAAAACTTATTTGCTAGTTCAATATTAGAATATTTGTCAGAAAGCCTGACTAAAGAAGACACGATTTCTTTTTTTTCAGGGTGTGGACATTGACTTAAATATTTTAATAAAGGAATATCAAAAAATCCTCTGATATTGAACTTTTTTCCAAAAATTTTTATTTTTGATCTATCTATTCTAGAAGAATGATAGAAATCAAAAAAATCTTCTAAGAAAACTATTGATTTTTTTGCTAATTTTTGTTGTTCTTCGTTGTAGAAAATAATTGTTCTTTTGTTGTTTTTTTCAATTATGTTGATTGTTTGTGGTGATACCCTAAATGGTAATGAAGAATCGTAAATTAATTCTGTTTTCATATCTTACTCTATCTCAAAAGTGCTTGCCATAAACTCTAGTTGGTTTGAAAAATCATTTATCTTTGCTTTTCCTGTAACAGTGGCCTTCTTACCTAAAAGCTTACTTTCTGCCTTAGAAAATATCTTTTCTTTCTCTTCTGGTGTCAGGTCTTTTTTTAGATCTTCTTTTTTAAGATCATAAACGCTTTCTAAAAGCTGGTTGAAAAGACTTACTTTTATTACTCCTGTTGAGTCATCAAGAGTTACTGAAGAAAAGATATTCATGTCAGGATCTACTGGCTTGTTACAAGCTTCGCAAATAAACTCGTTATTGATAATAAAGACTTTTTCTCTACATTCTGGGCATTTGAAAGATCTTAAGTTTCCCTTGTTAATTGAAATTATTGCCCCAGAGATCTTGTAGTTGTTATTGTTTTGAAGAGCACTAATCTTTTCCTCTTTAAAATCATTTGAAACAAGCTCGCTTAATGGAGGGATCTTTATTTTAGTGTTTGGGTCTTTTGTGACAGTAGAATTCCAATTAATATATAACTCCAGATCATAAAGGCCATCTTTGATTGTAACATCAGATAATCTTATTAGGTCGCCTTTTTTTAAATTATTTGAAATCTCTTTTGCCCATGCATCAAAAGCAATACATCTTATAGTCTTTAAGCCATCGCTTATCTCAAAATTAATAACAAACCTTTCTCTTTCTTCTCTTGTAAATGTCTTTATTGGATAAAGGGCGATGATTCTGCCATAGGTATCAACTGTTCCTTCTGGTGCAGAATCAATTTCTGAAATCTTAATTACATTTTCTTTAATCTTTTTAATATCTGTTCCTTCTGGGTTTTTAATTACTTGGCCACCTTGTCTTAAGGATAGCTCTAACTTATCATTATATTGGTTGATTGCTGCATCTTTTATCAGAACCAGATCGTTCTTTTCAAAGCCCTGTTCCTTAACAATTTCTGCCTTGTCTTGCCATAGATTAAGTTTAATTATTCCTGTTTCATCTTCTAGATAGATTGCTTGGATCTTGCCAAGTCCTCCATCTTTTGACTTGTAGGTTCTAAGAGGAGGGATAGATTTTATTCTTGCATAAAGAGTAACAGAATCAATGCTTGGGGTAATTTCTGAGATTTTTGTTACAGCACTAGTCTTTTGCTTTAAGTCTAGATTAACGCCTAGTTGCTTAGAGAGAAGAATGTTTGCTCCAACATCGCTTAAGAGGCCTTGATATTTTTCTTTTATCTCTTCTAGCTTGGAATTAAGCTCTTCATCGCTTAAGCCACTTTGGGTTTTAATAATAGAATAAATTTGTTCACTTGTTAGTTGCATATTTTTCACCTAATATATATTTAAGACCCCAATATATTAAAAAGTTACCTTGTTCTAATGCCCTATTATTTTCTTTAGTTTGTTTAAAATAAAACTCTTTTTGTTCATTGGTTTTACATTTATCCATAATTTTTAGGTTTTTTGCCAAACTAATTTCTCGCATCAATGGTGCGAGTTTTATATATTTGAAAATATTTATTTGGCATAAATATATAATGGCCTTAGAAAAGGGGGTTGTTTTCGGGGGGGTAGGTGTCCAGTGCGAAATTGTTACAAAAACCCTTTTATCATTTCTTCTAATTTTAAATAAACTTCTTTTCTTTTCGCCTGATTTAAATCACAAATATGCATAATTACCATTTCTTTTGGCAAAGTAAAAATAGCGTTTAACTTAATTGTGCTATCATACAATAACCCATCAGCTTTAGTTAATTTTATCCCTGATGCTTTTTTATTACTTGTAATTGCAGCAAGAATTATATTGCCATATTCAGAAAATAAAACAAGTGCTGGTCTTACTTTAGAACTAGTGTTATCAATAAATGGAAAATCAATAAGAACTACTTGCCCGACTTTGGCCTCAATTTTTCCCATTTTTCATCTTCTTTATTGTCCCAGACTTCCCTCATTTTTATTTTTTGTGCATTCATCATTAATTTGAAATAATCGTCTTTTGCTGATTTAGACTTCAATAAATTTGAAATTACATCATCAAATGATTGTCTAGGGTGCATTTTTAGTTTTTTTAAATCATTTACAACAGATTTTGATAATTGTATTGTGGTATATTCTGACATGCTATAATCACCTATAAGTAATTATAGCAAGTTATATTTTTAAATAAATCTTTTATGTGCAAATATATTATAACCTTAGAAACAGGGGTTGTTTTCGGGAGGGTAGATGTCCAGTGCAAGATTTAAAAAACATTTATTTTTAAAACATTTTGATATTAATTTTTCTAATTAAAATATGTTAAAATCACGAACTTAAATATGATAATAAAAATGTCAAAGTAAAATAAATTAACAACATATATAAACATAAAGTAAGATATATATTTACTAATAAACATAAAGTAAGATTTACTAAAAAATATAAAATAAGAACAAGATGAAGATTGGCAATTATACTGTTGGGGACTACATAGTAGATAATGAAGGTGGCAAGAAAAAGCTTATCTTTGATTGTAGACATTGTGTCTATAACACTTCTATTTCTGATGATCCTAGGTGTAGATACCATGTCATGAAAACACTTGCAACAGTTGATGCTGATGAAGTTATTCTTGCAGAAGTCTATGAAAGAGTATATACTCAAAAGCAAACTTCCTTTCTTAAAGAAATGGTAGACCTGTTGCTTGATTTTGAGAACAGGGCTGTTTGGGTATCCTCTCATCTTAAAATAGAAGACATGGATTGTGATGAGTGTTATCCACAAAGGCATAATAATATTCTTAGGTTTGCTAGAGATCTTTTATCTTATGACCCTATAGCATCATATATCTCTCTTCTCAAAGAAGTAGAAAACACAAAAACTAGAGCAAATGAACAATCTGGAAGAGATTGTGAAAAATGCTTTAAAGCTAATCTTAAACATTTATTGTCTTTAAAAGAACAATATGATAAAACTGATTTTGTTAAGACATTAAAGCCGATACTTACAAAAATAAAGGACTATAATGATCTAACAGATGTTTATAAGACAGTATTTGAAGCACAAGTCAAGCCAGCTTTTATTGGCTCTCAGCTTCTAAGAAGTGATGCAGAAAAATTTGAGTTGATAGATGAATATCAAGTGCTAACCACAAATGTTCAGATATTTAAACATCCAGAAAAGATAGAGCTAATCTATAATATAAATCCACCAGAATATACTTTGTCACCAGACCATTATTTTGTTTTGTCAAAAACAAAAGACACTGTTGCTAATTATCAGCCAGGAAAAGTAACATTAACTTCTGGAACTGGCACAAGAAAATATTTCCAAAGAATATACCAAAGCACGATTGTTGATGTTGCTAGAAAATATGGAATTTCTTTAGCACCAGATGATGTTACTGCTCTTTCTGAAATTGTTACAAGATACACTATAGGCTATGGCATCTTGGAGATGGTATTATCTGATAGAAACATAACAGATGTCTATATTGATTCGCCAATCGGTGCCAGACCAATCTATATTGTGCATAGCAAATATGGTCAATGCCAAACAAACATACTTTATACAGATAAAGAAGCAGAATCTCTTGTTGGTAAAATGAGGGCAATGTCTGGAAGGCCTTTTGATGATGCTCACCCAATTTTAGATTATGATCTTCCAGATCTTAATACTAGAGTTGCTGCTATTGGCAGGCCACTAGCAACTGATGGCACTGCTTTTGCATTTAGATTGCATAAAGACACGCCATGGACCTTGCCACAACTGATTAATGTCAAGTCCCTAAATCCATTAGCTGCAGGAATGCTATCTTTTTTCATAGATAATAGCTCAACATTATTAGTTGCAGGTTCTCGTGGGTCTGGTAAAACATCTTTGATGACTGCTTTAATGCAAGAGATTTTACAGAACAAAAGAATAATTGTTCAGGAAGACACTCTTGAATTACCAATAATGTACTTAAAAGACATTGGATTTAATGCTCAAAGACTAAAAACAAAATCAGCAATTGGTTCTGATGAGGAGTCTGGCGAAGTCAAGCCAGAAGATGCATTAAGAACTGCTTTAAGACTTGGAGACTCCGCTATCATTGTTGGAGAAGTTAGAAGTGTAGAAGCTAAGGTCTTATATGAAGCTATGAGAATTGGCGCTGCTGGTAATGTTGTTATGGGAACAATCCATGCAGACTCTGCTTATGCTGTATGGGACAGAGTTGTTAATGACTTGGGGGTTCCAACAACTTCTTTTAAGGCTACAGATCTTGTCGTTGTAACTAAACCTATAAGATTTAAAGGTTCATTAAAGAGCCATAGAAGAGTAGTGCAAATAACAGAAGTCAAGAAACATTGGAATACCGATCCAGATGCTGAAGGTGGATTGATTGATTTAATGACTTATGATGCAGGAAAAGATGCATTAATATTAAACGAAGATGCACTTAAAGATTCTGATCTTTTTACAAAGATTTCAACATTGTCTGGAATGTCAATTGAAGAGATATGGGATAATATCAAGCTTTTAGCTAAGGAAAAGGAATATCAGGTAGAGCTTGCTAGAGAATTAAAGTGTATGGAGTTGTTGGAGGCAGAATACACTATATCTATACACAATAAACTGCTTTTGATTAAGGAAGAGTGGATAGAAGAGTATGGCAAGATTGATTTTAATGCTATTCTTGTTGAGTGGAAGAAATGGCTAAAAGAGGATTTTGCCCCAACCATTGTAAAAAGAATAAATGAAAATAAGAAATTAGAAGAATAAATTTGTTTAATGGATTAATTACATTTCATAGGTGTGTGCAAAACATATAAAAAGATGTCAGTTATAATTGACATGTTTTTAGAAGTGTGCAAAGTATAGTTTACATGTTTTTTGGGCGTGTTTGTTTAAAAATAACGTGATAGCAAGCAATAAATTTAGATATTAAAAAGAATAAATGAAAACAAGAAATTAGAAGAATAAAGTTTATTTCTTATTTGCTGTTTTGGTTCTTGCTTTTGGCTCAATTTGTATTTTGGAGAAAACAAAGATATACAATATTGGCAATATTCCGATTGTGTTTAAAACAAGCATAACTCCAAACCAAGGCATATGATCATTTTTACATGCTTTCCATAAAGCAAATCCTTTCCAAATCAAATCCCAAATTGTTAATGCAATAATAAGCCATAATAATGTGTTTTCTGAAATCATAATAATATATATGAAAGAAAAATATTTAAAATCAAAGTTTGTTCCTTTTTGGGTTTTTTCTCTTTTTTATAACAATCAGTATTATAGCAATTATTACTACTAATATTGAAAGATCTAAAAGCCAGAAAAGCCAAGTGTTTGATTTCTTTTTTTCTGAAGTTTCAGATTCTTGATTTTCTCCTGAAACTGCAGTAATTACTGGAACACCTGTTGTGTCGGTTATTTTGTCTGTATTAGTATCATTGTTGGTTGTTGTGTTAGTGTCAGGAGAGTAAGTGATTGTTTTGTCTTTGTATGTTGTGTTGTTAGTATTATCTGCAGATGAACTTCCAGATGAGGAAGATTCATAATCGTCATCATCTTCTTCTGAAACCTCTTGTATTTTCACACTTATATCTTGTCTTTTTGAACAACTTGTTTTATCTTTATCAGTAAATTTACCATCAAATTGTAATTTTATAGTTTTTGTGGTTGTTGACTCAAACACATCTGATACAATTTCTATTCTTAGGTATTCTGAATCTTTATTATTGATTTTTGTAGGCTCTTCTTTGATTGTAATGTCTAGGCCAGATGCTTGCGTTAATGAAAGATTGGTTATATTAAAATTAAAACTTGAATCATTTGTTATTGCTATTGATTTTGTAACTGTGCTGTCTGAGTAGGTTGTTATTGATGTTGTTGTTACCTTTAGATCTGAACAGCTTGCTTTTTCTTCTTCCTCTTCTTCCTCTTCCTCCTCTTCTCCGGTGCTACCACCACCTGAACCGCCACCGCCACCACCAGTGCCACCGCCTCCAGAAGTTGCAGGGGTGTATGCTGTAAAATCAGTAAAGTGCTTTGTCCAGATTACTAAGTCTCCATCTTTAGAAGTATAGCAATCTCCTGTATGATTTTTATCGTAATTTTCTGAATTTAAATCTTGTAAATAAGTATCAGGATCTGAAAGTTGGTTTTCATCACATTCATCAATTCCATATAAGTTGCCATCAAGTATATACCCTGCTCTTTTTCCTGCCATACCGCCTATTATTATTTTTACTGCTTTAGAAAAAAGTAATGTCTTGTTCTCATCAAGTCCAAGAGTGATTGTAATTTCAGATGTTCCTTTATCGCCTATATCATAATTATCTGTAACTGTTGGTAGTATTAGGTTACCATCCCAGCCATTAATGCCCATTATGTTTGTATCTGAATAGATTGTTACTGAGTGTTTTGTTGTGGTTGTTTGTCTTTCAAAGAAGAAATTACCGTCTTCTGGGACAATTACAGAATTATTGTCTGTATCTAAAATTTCAGATAGATCAAAAATAACTTGTGAGTTGCTGTCTACAAATGATGGAATAACAACAGTGTAGCTAGAATCATCATGCTCAAAGCTAACATAGTTATTATCAACAATTCTTTGAAAGCTCCATTTGTTATTATCTAATACTAGATGGAAAGGAGTGTAAGGATTATTAGAATCATCAACTAATGAACAATTGGTATCGTCAATCATTATTATTGCGCCATTATTTGAATCAGTTGTATTAAAATCAATATAATATCCGTTTTCATCATTATGATAGATTGCTGAAAAAATAGCTCTGTTCACATCAATAGTTAGATAATAAAAATTTAAATCGTGCCCATCTACTAATGGTGTTATATTTAGGTTTGGTGGGTTTGTGTCTAGATTTAAATTTTCTGTAAAATATACCCTCACATGATTTTCATCATTATTGTTTGTATCAATATAGGAGAAAGGCAGTGCATTATCATCTATTGTTGTGTTGTTATCTAAATAACTTGCATCAATTAGAGGAGATTTATTTCCAAGAATATCAACAAATGCATTTTCATCTATTTTAAAAGAGTCATTTACATCAGTAAATAATGCAAATGCAGGAGAAAAATAAATTGTTATTAAGTTATTATTTGCATCTACATCTAAAGAACTAACTACATCTTCTATTCCGTTAACAACAATTTTGTTTTTTGTGTTTTCATCAATGCAATCAAAATTAATATCTTCGTCATCAAAGCTTAAAATCATTTTATATCTGTTTGGGATTGTTATATTTTTTAATATTGGAGCCGTAGTATCCCAAACAAAATTAAAATTAGAATCTTTTGAATTACCTGCACGGTCAGTGACTGTTAAAGTAATAGTGTAGTTGCCATCAGATGATGCATTGATGTCTGTAGATTCTAAATTAGGAGATAGAATGTTTACCTCATCAAGTGTGCTCCAATAATAAGTAGCTATACCAGAACCGTCATCACTTGCATTGGAATCGATATGTATTGTTTGATTGGTATAAACATCATTTAAGGAAATTGTTGGAGCTGTAGTATCCCAAATAAAATTAAAATCGGCTGATTGAGTGTTACCTGCACGATCTGTAACTGTTAAAGTAATAGTGTAGTTGCCATCAGATGATGCATTAATGTCTGTAGATTCTAAATTAGGAGATAGAATGTTTACCTCATCAAGTGTGCTCCAATAATAAGTAGCTATACCAGAACCGTCATCACTTGCATTGGAATCGATATGTATTGTTTGATTGGTATAAACAGTATTTAAGGAAATTGTTGGAGCATTAGTATCCCAAATAAAATTAAAATCTTCATATCCGGTATTACCAGCACGGTCAGTAACCGTTAAAGTGATATGATAGTTGCCATCGGCAGAAGCATTTATATCTGTGACATTAGAATCATCATCACTAAAAGTAATATTTTCCTGAGGAGAAGCAGACCACTTATAACTTGCAATACCAGAAAGTTCATCTGTTGCAGTGGCAGTAACAGTTACAGTCTGGTTTGTGTCAATGTCTTCTATGGCAGAAATAACAGGAGCAGTAGTGTCAATTATCAATTCATATGTGGTTCCGTCATAATAAGTAGCGTCCTCAATAGTCATCATGGCATTTACATCATAATTGCCATCTGCTAATTCTAAAGCAATAAGACTCCAAGTGTTTGTATCATAATCTACAACTACATTTGAATCTAAAGAAGTATAGCTTATTGAATTTATTATGATTATAAAATTTGCATCTCCTGATATGCCATTTAAATCAAATCTACCATTTGTATCTGGTGTACGGTCGTTTGTTACTAAAGGATTAACAGTTATGCTTGGTTCTGCAAAAACAAAACCTAAAATAAATATTAAAGACAAAGACAATAAAATCTTAGAAAGTGGTTTAGACATTATTAATTACCTCTAGTGTATTATCAGATATGTAAAATATATTATTTATTTAATATTATATGGCTGTTTATTTTATATATTTAATTATTTTATGAAAAATAAAAAGAAAAAATAAATGACGATTTATGTCTATTATAATAGACAGATTTCAAGAAATAGTAAAATGAAGTTTGTGTTTTTTGGGTAGCAATATTGGTCAGCTTGTTGAACAAAAAGAGGCTATTTTGTTCAATGTATTGAACAAAAATAAAAGTAGTCTTTGTGGGATAAAAACAAAAATAAAAGATTTTGGACATAAAAGTATAATACTTTATACTCCAAAATAATCACTATTTTTACAAAAATAAAGTTATCATTTAGTCTGATAGCAAGCAAGAAATTTCGAAATTAAAAAGAAAAAGAAAAAAATTGTAAAAGGGTATTTGCCCTTTACAATTTTGGTTTTAGACTTACTCGATTGGCCAGCTTGTGATTACGTTTATTAATTCGCTTGCTGCTGTGCCTGTATCTGCTTTTGTCCAACCAGCAACATAGATGTTACTGTTTGCGTGTTTACCTACGATAAAGTCGTCTTCTTCAACTAAGGAATCTTCAGTTATACCTTCAGCAAACTTGTTTACAAGGTGTCCACCTACTACGATTTTAGTACCTGATATTTCCATGACATCTTTCTTTAGAAGATCGCTTGGATTTACTTGAGTTTCAATGTATGGGTGATATGGGTTTGTTTGTTCTGTGTCGCCAGGTGTTGTAATTACTCCACCAATGAATAACTCGTATTTCTTTGGATCTTCAGGTAATGATACATTGATATATCCGTTAGCTATTTTTACTACTCCACCTGTTGCTGTGTATCCTTCTTGGATATCATCGTCGTCTTCATCATTCAAGTTGAATTTCCAATTACCATTAGCATATTTTACTTTTGGACCAGTAAAGTTATCCATTACGTCTTCATCTGCTAATTTGAAATTCTTTGTATCCATAGAGAAGTTAATATCTTTAGGTGCGGTATCTACATCTTTTATTGTAAAGATTGTTGCATTTCTGTCGCTACCTGTGTTGAAACCATCGAAAAAATCTGTTTCGTCTCCACCAGTTATTGAAAAAGTACCTTTTTTGCCTATATTTCCATCAGTTCCTTTGAATGCAATTGCCATTTCATTAGAATTTGCTAAAATTCTAAATTGGTGTGAGGTACCTGAAGTTAAATCACTTACTATGGTGACATTTGTGTCTGCTGCAACATCGTGTGCACCAGCAATGAATTCGTCTTCATCACTTGTTTCGCTTACTGTGTAGTTGCCATCAACATCTCTTATCAAATAATAGTCTTTGTTGTCAACTGCGAACTTCATTTTTGATTCTGATCCTGTTGTAAATGCTTTCTTCAAAAACAATGGAACTTCATATGTGTACTTATAATCTGACCACTTTATTGTTTTATTAGATGTTATTTCAAAGTCGTACATTGTTTCATCTGTTAGTCCAACAAACTTTACAGAACCTAAATCATTTGGGAAGTCTGCTGAATCGCCTATTTTTAATGCTGGGAAGTCTGCATTTTCTCCAACGTCACTCCAACCATCTGTATCTGTAACTCTTATTTCTTTAAGGTAGTGGTTTGCAGTGAATGTTTCATCCCAATTAGCAGTCCATTCTCTTTCGTCCTCGCCTGTGAAATCTTCAATCTCTTCTCCGTTGTTTAATTCTAACACAGCATTACCTTGGCTAATTTCAACATAACCTTGTTGATTATCTGCATAGTTGACTTCTGTAACAGTTATTTCAGATATCTTGCCATTGAATGTGGTTGATTTACCTTCTCTTAAGCTTTGTGATCCAACTTGTGAAGATCCTTGCTTTAACAATAGAAGAACTCTATCTTGTGTGATTGTTGATACTTCTACGGTGTAATCATCTATTACGAAAACGCCACCCTCTCTATATATTAACTTATTTTCTTGTTCAACTAAAGTTATTTTATCTTCAGTAATAGATCTTATCTTATATGTTTTACCCATGAATGGAATTTCTATATCGTGTTGTCCGCCAGCATTCAATGTATAATCTGTAGCTGATGTATCTGTTACTTTAATACCTGTACTGCCTAAATTTAGGGTGTATTTTGCAGTACCTGCTGGTATTTTTGCGATTACTGCTTGGACATCTTCATCTGCCTCAAAGTAAACGTCTGAAACATTTACATCCATAGTTTCTTTTACATTTTTTAGTGTTTTCTTTGTGTCATCGTGATCGTAATATTCTATGTCGCCATCGAATAATTTGTTGTATTTTGTATATTTTACACTGAAATCATCATCAAGGTCAAAACCCATATCATCATCATCGAACAAAGTGCCATCATCTGTTGTTGTGCCAGGAGTGCTAGGGGTTGGTACCCATGCGTCATATTGTGGGTTTCTCTTCTTTGCACTTGTTGCGATTGCGTTTGCTATGTTCTGTGCCCATTGATCGTCGTCTCCGTTTACTCCGGTAACAATACTTACTTTTGGTTGCATTGTTGAGGTTGTGTAAACATCGCCTTTTACAACTGGACCAAATGTGTCGCCACTGTTGTTACCAGCTATTGCTACGCCCAGAACACCTACACCTAATGCAAGTGCTGCTGCGCCAGCAACTACTTTTTTTACATTTATATTCTTCATTTATTTCTCCTCCATTTTAGTTTCTTTTCTTATAAAGAAACTTTTTTTGTTTATGAAGATTGAACCTGCGTATATCAATGACTGGTGAAAAAATAAAATCCAGTACTAAACAGATTCAGTATTCCATATATGTGGAATATAGAATTTAGAGAGCAGTAATGTTTAAAAAGGGTTGGTTTTTATAGCTCACTTTTGCGATGGCTGAAAAGGCAGGTAAAGACTGCGATAAGAGAGAAAATAAAACTATTTTTATGTATAATGTTAACAATAAAACAAGAAATTTGCAAAAAATAGAAAATTTGTTTTACTTAAGCTTTGTGTACATATATATATTATAGATAAAAATAATCTTTTTTAAAAAAAGATTTTTACTAATTTAGATGACACTCACTTATTATAATACAAACTATACATATATAGTGCAACATGTAAAAAGGATATCAGCTTGCTTTAGAAAACTATCTCAACCTAGATAGTGCTTCATTTTCTTTCTTTAGAGTATGTATCATTTGAGCATAGCCGTGTGTCATATCAGTAATTATCATAATTGTATTTTGTAAATCAGAAATTGTAACATTTAACTTGTCAGGCTTAAGAACTTCAACTGAGGTCGCTCCGTAAAAGTAAATTAGCTTAAATAAAGAGTTTATCTCGTTACAAGACAAAGTAGCAGAGATGTATGTAGAAAAAAGATCATCATGCACCACTATTTCTGCAAGAGTGCTATCATATATTAAATACTCTTTATCATTTTTTAAGGACTCTAGAATTTGCTCCATTCCTTTCCTTAAACTTAGTTTATCATTAGATTTAGACTCTATGATTACTGCCACCTTTATTGTGTTTTTATCATTTTCAGACAATCTCTTTCTCTCTGTTAGCTTATCTTTAACCTCTGAAGACAAAGAATACTTGACTGGAAAGCCCTCTTTTGTTATTAGCTTTAAAAACAGCATGTTTTTTAGAGCCTGAACAATCTGCTCATACCTGGCATTAGGGATAAGCCTTATTAGATCATCTTCGGTCTTGGAAGAATCAGCTAAATGTTTGCCTATAAGATTTTGTAGCTCTTGAATTTCTAGTTTTTCTTTTAGTTGTAAAGCCTCGTAGTCTAATTGTTTTTCCATAGATAATCATAATTTTGCTTGAAATATATATAACTTATAATTAAAAAAGTATTTAAAACCTTTATAATCAATTAAATAGATATGGATTATCTTTTATTGATTATAGGAGTACTACTAATAGTAGTTACAATATTACTTATTGGGCTAGCAAAAAACCTAATATTAAATAGCATTATTGGAGCAATGGGTTTTTTGATATGTTATTTTGTATTTAATATAAAGTTACCAATAGTAGTCACATTAATAGCATCAGCAATCTTTGGGCCAGCAGGTCTGGGGGTCATGCTTTTGTTATGGTTGTTTAAGATTATTTAAATATTTCCTAGATATACGTTTTTTAGCCCTTTGGCTTTTGCTAGCTTTTCTGCAAGCTTTAATGTTTCTAGCTTTGTTGGGATTATATTTTTTAAACGATAATATGGAAAGGCCCTTGAGAAATGCAAAGGAATATCTTTAGAAACAGAATATACAAAATCAATTGTTTCTTGGATATCTTCTGGCTTTGTGTTATAGCCTTCTATCATTAGGTTGGTGATCTCTATATGTATTTTATTTTTATGTAATTCTTTTATATTCTCTTTTATGTGCTTAAGCTTTATTCCAGGAACCAGTTCATCATATAATTTTTGAGTGCCTTTTAGATCAATGTTTATTGCATCTAGATATGGCATTATATCTTTTAAAACCTCTTTAGACATATAGCCATTACTTACCCAGATATTTTTTATATCTTGAGAGCTTGCTTTTTTCATGATGTCTAGAGCATAATCAACAAAGATTGTTGGCTCTGTATAGGTGTAAGAGATAGAAGGAGTTTTTCTTTCAATTGCTATATTTATGATCTCATCTGGAGAATAATAATCCATTGCCTCTAGATTGATGTTTTTACAATTAGAGATGTCATAGTTTTGGCAAAATGCACAATCAAAATTACAGCCTGCTGTTCCTAATGAAAGAGTCTTGGTGTTTGGAAGAAAATGATATATTGGCTTTTTTTCTATTGGATCTAGATTAATAGAAACAGGCTTGCCATAAACCAAAGAAACAAGTTTTTGATTTTCGTTTTTTCTAACTTTACAAAAGCCAGTGTTGTTTTTTGAGATTATACAATATCTATTACAAGCAAGGCATTTGATAGAATTAGGATCAACAACTTGAAAATATTTTGAAAACATAAATTAAAAAAAAGAAAAATAAAAAGGGAGAAATTTCATTTATTCCTTTTCCTTTTTATCTCTAGCAAAGAACAGGAAATAACCTAATGCACCTATTACTAACAATGCACCGATTAACAAAGCAATGCCTGTTGATGCATTTTCAGATAGGCCTAAGAAACCTGTTGTGCCTGATGTCTTTTCAGGATTTGCTACTGCAACATTACCAGTTGTTGGAGCTGTCTCTGTTGGTGTTGCTGGTGATGGAGTTGTTGGGGTTGTTACTACTGGTTGAGGTGCAGGTGTATTAACTACTGTTGGAGTTGTAACTACTGGTTGAGGTGTTGGTGTTACTGGTGTTGGTGTTGGGTTAACTGTTGGTGTGGTTGTAGTTCCTGTTACTCTTCTGCCGCCTCCGCTTCTCCTTATTATTGTTATTGCATCAACTTTATCTTCTTTTTTGTTTCCAAGTTCATCTGTTGCAGAATACCAAACTGTGTGTGTTCCTCTTGGCAATCTATCTAATTGTACACTCCAATTTCCATTTGGATCTATAGAGTTTACAACGTAATCTTTGCCATTTACTGTTATTTTAAACTCAGTTATATCGGTTAAATCCTCTACATTACCAGTTAACATTGGCTCTCTGGTTGGTGTAGAAATTGGGTCTACAATAACAATTGGTTCAGTTCTATCAATTGTTAAATTAATGTCTTTTTCTGTAATATTTCCTGCTGCGTCGAAAGCTTTGATTTTTAGTTTATATTCTTTACTATCTTCTTTAAAATCTGTATTGTCTAAATCCTCTACTTTAAAATAACATGTGAATTGTTTTTCCTTAGATAATCCAGGATTTACTTCTGCAGTTGGTAGTTCTAGTTTACAAGAAATTGGTTTTTGGATTTTGTTGTTAAGTAATATATCTGCCTCTACCTTTGCATTCTGGATAACGGTCTCGACAATTTCATTCTCATTTAAAAATAAAACTCCAGTTATATTGAAATCTTTGTTGTGTTGTCTTGGTTTTGTGTCTATTTTCATTTCTAGAGATATTGTATCTTTCATTATTTTAGCATACTTTTCTAATTCCTGTGCGTTAAAAAGTGTAATTTTAACACTAACCTTTATCTCGCCATCTTTTAAATCATTTAATTTAGCTGTGTTTTCCTTATCATAGACAATTATCTTTTCTTCTTTTACTGCAAATTTATTAAATAACACATCGGTTGTACCATCGCTAAAAGTAACTTCTAATGATTTAATACATTTTTCGCTGATTTTATTATTTAATAAGATGTTGCCAGAATAATTGTCTATATTTACAGAATTAATAGATACAAAATTAATTTCTTTTATTTCAACAGCTGTAGGGCATTTCACATCTCTTGCACCTATAGAGTCAGTAGATGGGGCTTGTGCAGAAACGACTTGTTTAGGCTCTGTTGAAATTAGTTGCCCAGCATATATTGGAGTCAATAATGCGAAAACAAAGAACACCCCTAATAAAATTTTAATTTTTGAGTTCATAAATTCTCTTTTCTCCTTTTTATTTTTCTTTTTTAATTTAAATTTTGTTTATTTAAATTAAATTTTTTTAAATTGTTTTTTTGTTTTGTTTATTTATTTTTTTGTTTTGGTTTTAAAATTACTGTTTGATTGGTTTTTTGTTAATATTATTGTTCGGTCTTATGTTAATCAAACACATAAGATCTCTTAATTGAAACATAAGATCTCTTAATTGAACTGTTTTGTAAAATCAGATATTAAGCTTGTAAGGTCAATACTTAATATATACTAGTGAGGGAAACCCTTTATAAACCTGTCGTGTTTGGTAATTTAACCTGTTCATTTATAAAAGGTAATGGCCATCTAAAGAGCCTATTTTTGTGTTTTAGCAGATAAATAATGGAAAAAAAGAGTTGGGTAGAAGAAAATAAAGAAAGAAATAAATGTGCTATTGCTAATCTAAATTATTTCTGTACCCTATAGATTTTCAGATCGAAATCTTTTGCCCTTATGTTTCCTATATCATCTTGTGCTATAAATTTTATCTTGTATTTGTCACTATCTTCAAAAAGAGAAATATCAAAGTCACAAGTAAATTCTGCAAACCTAGAAACCATGGTTGGTGATTCGCTTATGTAACAAGTAACCCAATTGTCAGATAATTTAACACCATCTAGTGATGTCTGCACTATTAAAGTTGAAGAACGGTCTATTCTTCCACGTATTTGAAAATCAGCTTTCTTTTTTAAAGAAGTATATCTTTCATAGATCTTCAAATAAGGAGCAACGGTGTATTTGATATTTCTTTTTGTAACTCCACATCTTGCATTATCAAAAGAAACAACAACAGAGATGTTGCCATCTTGTAAACTTGACAAATCTATGTTTTTAATAGTTAGGCTATTGATGTTTGGCCTTATGTTGTCTTTTGTAATAGAGACAGATTGAGAAGGATAATCTTCATTTATAAAAGATATATTTAATTCTTGGATAGTTACTTTTTTTTTGAACTTTAAAATGATTGAATAATCATTTTGATTAACATTATTAATTGGAACTAATTTGAACTTGACGATGTCTGCGACTTTACTACCTGAACTGCAAGGTCCAGAAGACGCCATAGATATTGCATTTTTAGATAATGTGCCTGCATATATTGGAGCCAATAATGCAAATACAAAGAAAATACCTAATATTATTTTAATTTTTGAATTCATAAATTTTTTTCCTTTTTTTATTTTGTTTTAAATACATCAAATAATATAAATTATAACAAATATTTTGATATACTTGTAAGAGAAATACTTTATAAACCTGCCGAGTATGAAGGTTTAGTCTTTCGTTTATAGAAGTTTATAAAGACAAAAAAAGTTTTTAAAAAAATAGAGAAAAAACCACAAGAAAATAAGATTGTTTCTTATTTCTTGTAGATTCTAACTAACTTTGTCTGCGCACAGATCTATCTGTTGATAGATAGATAGATGTCTTCAGTTTTAATATTTCTTGTAGTGTTATCTTCTGCGACAAATTTAATCATATATCTATCGCTATCTTCAACAAGAGAAATATTAAAGTAACATATGAAATCTAAATAATTAGATACCATGTTTGGTGAATCATTTGGGTTGCTTGTATGGCATGAGAACCAATCAACATCAAAATCAACACCATTTAATAATGTCTGCACAGTTAAAGTTGCTGAGTCAGCAATTCTTCCACGTATGTAAAAATCTGTGTTCTTTCTTATTGTCTTTTTTTCAAAAATTTCCAATCTAGGAGCGACTGTGTTTTTTGTAATTGTTGTTCGAACACCGCATCTATCATTAAATCCGCATCTTAAATTATTATATGAAACTGTTACAGTGTTTGTCCCATCTTGTAAATTGGACAAATCTAAATTTTCCATAGTTATGCTAGATTGGCTACCAGGTAATGAATTAATTTCATCTTCTTTCATATCGAACTGCTCGTATTCACCTGTTCCATCTGCAAAAAAAGCTCTTAAATGAGTGATTGGAGTAGTGTTTCCTTCTATGAAATGAACAGTAAATGAATAATTATCTTGATTTACATTACTTATTGGCTGTAGTTCTATATAATCAATTAGATTTGTATTATTATATGTCTCAGGAAATACATTTGGATTTGTTAAGTGTGTTAATGGTCTTCCAGCATATATTGGAGTCAATAATGCGAAAACAAAGAAAACACCAAATAATATTTTCATTTTAGAATTCATAATCTTTTTCTCCTTTTTTAGTTTTTTTGTTTTTGTGTTAAATCTTGTTATATTAATATATAGTATATCCAATAAACAAAATGTAACAACATAACAGAATAATACATTTGTTAGAGAAATACTTTATAAACCTGCCGAGTTAGGAAGCCTAACCAGCCCTTATATAAAAATAACATAGACCCAACAAATATATTTTAATAGTTTTTTAACATAATAATTAAATATGAAATATAATATTGATCTGCACATACATTCGCCTTATGCTTCGGGAGTATCTAAAAATATGAGTATACCAATACTTGCAAAAGAAGCAAAGCTAAAAGGCCTAAATGTCTTGGGAACAGGAGATATCTTACACCCTGATTGGTTTAAGCATGTTAAAGAAAATCTAATATTAGAAAAAGATTGTTATATTTTTAAAAATGACAAAAACTCAGATAACAAAACATATTTTATATTGACAACAGAAGTTGAAACAACAGGAAGAGTGCATCATCTTTTGTTTTTCAGAGAACTTTCGCAAGTCTTAGAATTTAAAAAAGAAATTGAAAGATTTTCAAGCGACATGAGTGTTTATGGAGGGGGTAGGCCAAGACTTTCTATTACTCCAAGCACATTATTGGATATTTGCATTAAACATGATGTGTTGATTGGGCCAGCACATGCATTTACCCCATATTTTGGAATATACTCAGGAAGTGATTACCTAAAAGAAGCATATGGAGAAAACTACAAAGAAGTAAGATTTATTGAACTAGGGCTGTCTGCTGACAGTAATAGCGCAAATGTTATTCCTGAACTTAAAGATCTAAAATTTTTCTCATTTTCAGATGCACATTCTCCTAATAGCTATAGAATAGGAAGAGAATATGTTTGTGCAGAACTAGAAAAGCCAAACTTTGAATCTATTAAAAATCTATTATATAATCTAGGAAATAATAAGATATTGTTTAATGTAGGGTATAACCCAAAAGAAGGAAAATATAATAGGACAGCTTGTAGAGATTGTAAGAAAATACATACTCTTAATGACGCAATAAAAAACAACTGGAGATGCCTAAAGTGCAGAGGCATATTAAAGAAAGGAGTAGAAGATAGAATCATTGAGATAGCTAAACTTCAAGGAAATACAGAACTTAAACAAATAACAGAAAGGCCAGATTACAAATATTTAATCCCGCTTGCTCAGATTATTCAAATGAAGATTGGAAAAGGAGAACTTTATAATAAAAGAGTACTGGAAAAATATGAAAAGCTAATCACAAGACATACAGAAATAGAAATTGTCTTGGAACTGCCAGAAGAAAAGCTAAAAGAACTAGATGAAGATATAGCAAAACTTGTGATGGCTTTTAGAAAAGGATTGGTGGTGTTTAGACCAGGCGGTGGTGGACACTACGGAGTGCCATTCATTTGCTTTACAGAAGAAGAAAGAAAAGCTAAAGAAGCAGAAATATTAAAAGAACAAAAAATACCATATATTCAAAAAACACTATTTTGAACCGTGTATTCTTGGATTATAGTCGCCTTTGCCATGATATTTTTTATTGATTGGTTCAGGCTTTAATATATCTTTTATTTGATTATATTCTTTTAGGAAATTTTCTACTTGTATCTCCATTTCTACAAACCTAAACATACTTGGCTTTGGGTTGTTAATAAATTCTATCAACTTTGCTGATAATACCCTTTGGCGACCTTCTATAACATTTAATAATTTCAAAATAGGCTCGTTGCCACTTGCTATTTTTCTTAATGACTGAATGTTTTGTTTGCCATGTAGATAAACATCTGAGATTTTAGAGACATACCTTTCGGACTCTGGATAGCTTCTTTTTATATGCTTTTTGAATTGTGATTCTAGTTTTAGTATGTGATTTTTCTTTTCTAAAAATGATCTTATTGGTTCAGAGGTTGTTTTTTTTATATTGCCACTAACTCTAGTTGTTTTTGGTTTAACTACCCTGTCTCCGGCAATGCTTGGTTCTTTAACAATCGGTTTCTTAACGATTGGTTTTTTAACAACTGGTTTTTTTATAGTTGTTGCTCTTCTCATAACGCGCATAACAAATCACATTTGACTATATAACATAATAAGTAAAACAAAGCATTTAAAAAGTATAAAGTTATGATTTCTTGCCATACATCTTTTCTGTTCGTTTATAGATCTTTTCTGTTTTCTTGTCTATGTCCTGAACAACAAGCTTAACTTTTTCTATATCTTTTGAGATGTCATTTTTATGTTGATAGATGCGAAGAGCAGAAATTCTTGAGAATTGTATGTCTAGTTTGTTGTATTTGTCTTCCATATCTTTTAATCTTTCGTTTGTGTCTGTTATTTGCTCTTTAAATTTAGTAACAACAAACCTGATCATAAATACAAATAACAATATCAAAAGAATAGAATTGACAATTAAAACAAATAAAATTAATGTTGATTCCATAAGCTTTAACTTTTATATTTTATTAAAAAGAAACAACAAATAGTTTATAAATGGCTGTTGTTTTTAATCAAATCACGTTTTTGGGCCTTTTGGCAATATTAGATTTTTTATTTTTTAGTTTGAATTGCTCATGAAGCCTTTTATCTAAAGAAACTAATTGCTCATTTGTACAGAAATCTAGTTTGCATTTTTGGCAAGATTGATAAGGCTCATTTTTGATTACGATTTTCCCAGCATCAAAATTAATGTCCCTGTATTTGGTTACTGTCTTGCCATTACAAAATGGGCATCTAACATCATTTTTCATATCAATGCCTTTTATTTATTAGTCCTTGTCAAAGAGCTGGTTAATAGATTTTTTAAAATGAAGATTAAAGATTGCCTGTGCAAAGTAGTCACTTATTGGGATAATCTCAAGCCAAGGGTGATTCTCTGCAAAATCATTTTCAAAATAGACTGCATCTGTTGCTATGATCTTTTCTAGAAGACCGTTATCATAAAGCTCGTCCATTCTTTCAACAGCCTTATCGTTTAATAGACAAAGAGAACAAGCAAAATAAACCTTGTTTGCCCCTTTTTCTTTTAAGATCTTTACTGCATTATAGACTGTTCCGCCAGTATCTAGAATGTCATCAATTAAAAAAACATCTTTGTCTTTGACCTTGCCAATAACTTCCATTGTTTCTACTTGGTTAATCTTTGAATAGTCCCTTTCTTTGTAGATTGTGATTACCCCTACACCAAGCTTAGATGCAAGAATTGTTGCTCTTTTCATACCCCCGACATCAGGAGACGAAATCAAAAGATTGTTAAAAGGGATATTGTCCAGTATGTATTTTTTAATGGCTTTACGAGCATAAAGATTTTCAAGAATTGCATTCTGGAAAAAACCAGCAATTGCAGGATTGTGAATATCCAAAGAAATGATTGTTTTTGCACCTGCTAGCTCCAGCTCTCTAGAGACAAGCCTTGCTGTTAGACATTCTCTGCCCCAAATCTTGTCTTGACGAGCATAAGGAAAAACAGGTATTACCACAGTTATATTTTTTGCACTAGCTACTCTTGCTGCATCAATTAATGTTGTTAATGCCCTGATATTATCATCAACAGACATACCGTATCTATTGTTAGAAACATCTTGGATAATAAAAACATTGCAACCTCTTATTGACTCTAGGATATTAGATTTTATTTCTGTATTTGCAAACCTGATCTCTTGAACAGGAGTTAAAGTAATTTCTGGCTCGTTATTCTCAGAAAGCAGTTCATTAAGGTGCTTTAAAACACTCTTTGCGAAATGCTCACCAGACCTACAAGAAAGTAATTTTATGTCATGCATATATTTTCACGGATTTTTATTTTTTAACCAGTAATTACAACTTTGGGTTTTAAGCTAAATGCCTTTTTACAAAGACCAGCATCAACCACTGAATCAACAACCACTTTTGAGGACTTATAAGCTGCTGGTTGCTCTTCTCTTAAAACATTCTCTGAATGTCCAGAAAGATAAATTCCTTTTTTTAAGAGCTTTTGCTTTAGATCTTTTGCAGAGATTTTTGACTTTGCTTTATCTCTAGACATTACTCTCCCACAGCCGTGAGGAAGAGTAGAAAATGTCTCTTTTCTCATTTTTTCTTTTGGCAATAAAACATAAGTATCATCTAACATTGAGCCTGGCAAAATCACAGGAGTGCCACTCTCTAAAAACTCTGAATGATCAGATAATCTTTCAGAGATTATTCCCCTTATTGCGCCTTTTCTGGTAACCAGATACCTTTTCTTATTACGAGTTTCTATTTTTGCAAAATTATGTGAGCAATCGTAAAGGAGACGGGCGTTGATGGTGCCATGTCCAAGATTTAGTGCATTTTCTAAAGCATCTATTATTCTTTTAGAAAGAACAGCCCTGTTTACAAAAGCGTAGTTTGCAGCTGCGCACATTGTCTTGTAATAATGAGAGCCATCTTTTGAATTTAAATATAAATATTCGATTGGATCTTTGTGCTTGCATTTTTTTGTAAACTCATCAGCAACTTGATAACCAAGCCCTCTTGAGCCTGTATGAAGCATAATAAGAATTTGATCTTTCTCTATCTTGTGCCTTTTACAAAAAAACTTATCAAAGATTTTGTCAACAACCAACAGATCAATAAAATGATTGCCTTGCCCAAGTGTTCCAAGCTGAGTCAGGCCTTTTTCTATTGCTGTCTTTGATAGATATTTTGGACTTGCATCACGAAAACAACCTTGCCTATCAACATATAGCTTATCAAACTTATTTGCGTAGCTGTTTTTTACTGCCCATTCCAGACCTTGATAACAAATCTCTTTTAAATCCTGTTTTGTTATCTTTATTCCGTCTTTTGAAAGGCCAATAGGTAACTTCTCAAAAGCCTTTACTATTTCTTTGTATTGCTTTTCAGAAATATCTTTAGATTTGAGATTTGTCCTAATAAGACGAATACCACAATTTATGTCTGTCCCTATTGCTTTTGGACTGATTATTGGATCATTATCAGCATCAACTACAAAACAAGAACCAACAGGCACACCATGACCAACATGAAGATCTGGAAAGCCATATACATAATCGCAAATTCCTGGTAATTTAGAAATAGAATAAAGTTGTTCTATACAAGATTTGTCCAGTTTAGAAAATAGAGATTTACTAGAAATGATTTTTACTTTGTTGTTTTCATCAACAAAAATATTTTTTTTTGTTTGTTTAAACATTTTATTGCAAATTTTAAATTTTTTAAAAAAATCTAAAGATAAATAGATTTGCAAGTTTACTAATTATGATGCTATCAAAAAGATATTTAGTTTTTAAGCTCAATACCTATTTGTAGATCTGCAGGGACATCAACTCTCATTATTCTTCTAAGAATCTTGTCATCTGCCTTAATATCAATTATTCGCTTATGGATTCGTAACTGATATTTTTCATAAGTTTCTGTTCCGCCAGCAGAAACGCCTCTTCTTACTGGCACAACTAACTTCTTAGTCTTCAAAGGGATTATGCCTGTGTGCTTTACTCCGCTCTTTGAAGCTACATCTATAATTTCCTTGCAAAATTCTGTAACTTTCTTGTAATCAGTTCCTGTGACTATTACTCTTGCTGTTTGCATTTTATCACTTGTATTTTTTTAGAAAAAATATTAAAAGAAAAGCAAATTTATTGCTTTTTCTTTATTTCTTGTATTACTCCTGCTGCAACGGTCTTGCCCATGTCTCTGATAGCAAATCTGCCAAGTTGTGGGAAGTCTTTGTAGGTCTCACAAGCAAGTGGCTGTAATGGCTTGATTCTTACAATTGCAGCATCACCTGTCTTTAAGAACTTTGGAGCATCTTCAACTGTTGGAGCAACCTTTTTTACTAACTCAACAATTGCACAAGACATTTGTGCGGTGTGTATGTGGAATACTGGAGTGTAACCAGCTGTGATTGCTGTTGGGTGGTTTAGAACAATTATTTGAGCAGTAAATTCTGCTGCAACTGTTGGTGGGTTATTCTCTGGGCCAACAACAGAACCTCTCTTAATTGCTCCTTTATCAACATTTTTGATATTGAAACCGATGTTGTCTCCAGGTAATGCTTCAGGTAATTGTTCGTGGTGTGCTTCAACACTTTTTACTTGTGTTGCAATTCCTTCTGGCATTATTATAACCTTGTCGTTAGGTCTAAGTATTCCTGTTTCAACTCTACCAACAGGAACCATACCAACACCTTTAATTGAATAAACATCTTGTATTGGAAGTCTTAATGGTTTTCCAGTTAATACTTCTGGTGCTTTGAAATTATTCATTGCATCAAATAAGCAAGGGCCCTTATACCAAGGCATCTTCTCTGATGCTTTGATTATGTTTTCTCCGTGCCATGCAGAGATTGGTACGACTACATATTGGTCTTCTTTAAACTTACCTTTGAAAAGAGTATCTATATCTGCTTTAACTTTATTAAAGCCCTCTTCACTGTAATTAACATCGTCCATCTTATTTACTGCAACAATTATTTGCTTAATACCCATTACTTGAGCAAGGAATGCGTGCTCTTTAGTTTGAGACATTACTCCGTCTTTTGAAGCAACGACTAAAACAGCAGCATCAGATTGAGCAGTACCAGTAATCATGTTCTTGACATAGTCTTGGTGGCCAGGAGCATCAATTACTGTGAAACTATATTTATCAGATTCTAATTTTTTATAGTTAACATCAATTGTAATTCCTCTATCTCTTTCTTCTTTAGTTACATCCATCATGTATGCGAAAGCAAAGGTTCCTTTTCCTTTTTCTTCAGCTAATGCTTGTAACTTTCTATAATCTTGGTCACTTAAGTTTTTTGTGTCGAACATCAAACGACCAACTGTTGTTGATTTACCGTGATCAATGTGACCAATAAAAACAACATTGATTTTTGGTTTTGGTGAAGCCATATATATTCCTCCTTGTTTTTTTTACAGATTTTCTTTAAAAATTATAATCAAAATCTATTGCAATTTAAAGGTCTTTGTATGCAATTGACTTTATTAAATTATATATAATATAGAAGGTAAAACTTTATAAATGGATAATCTGCTATATTCCAAACTTTATTTTGAGATTTTATTTGAATAACATAAAAATCATAATCTATATAAAATAAATTACCCTTAAATTATATATTATTTGCAATAAAAGAAGATCAGAAAAATGGAAATTGAATTAATTCAGATAATATTGATTATTTGTATTGCTATAGTGTTTGGGGTAATTTTTGCCTTTATTAATTTAAAGAGAAAAATCACAAGGCCAGTAACTAAAGAACAAAATTCTTGGCAAAAAATAGAAGCACTAAACGATCAGAAAAAAGAGCTACTTAAAAAAAAAGAAGAGCTGTCTTACAAGTATAGTGCAAGAAGCATTAGTGACGATGTATATTCTAGCGATTTAAAAAATATTACATCTGAGCTTTTAAAAATAGATAATGAAATAAATAACGAAGTTTCTAAATTAACAGAGCTACAAAAAATGCAGGACAATAATAGTGATCAAAAATCTCAAAATATAAAGCTTAAAGGCGAGCTTAACGAAATCAAACTAGAAAGAGATAATCTGAAAAACAGAATAAACGAACTTGAAGAAATTATAAAAAACATTTCTGGAACAAAAAACCTTTCGCCATCTATTAAAGACAATTTTCAAAATAAATATTATGAACAAATTTTAGACAAATATAAAGAACTGATTAATAAGCAAGAACAAAAAACAATAGCCCAAATAAAAGAAACAGTTAACCCAAATGATTTGACAATAAAAAGCATAATCTCAAAACACAAGCCAGTAGGGTATGAATATAACAAGGACTATTTAGAAATACTTAGAAAGATTTATTCGTTTTTAGATGCAGAGATTGAAGTTGTAAAAACAGATGTTAAGGTATTATATTGGCTTGATGCAACAGAGATTTTAAAAAACAAAATTGCAGACGAACAAGATATTTCTGCTCTTTTGTGTTCTGCAATGCAAGGGTTAAATGATCAAGAGGCGCAAGTTTATGTTGTGCTTTTAGAGGATGATAACACCCATGCCTTTGTCAAGACAAAATATAAAAACCAATATTTTATATTCGATTTAGCACAAAAAGGGCCATTTGAGATGTTTACAAATACTGATGAAAAGAAACTATTAGAAGATTACAAGTATAATGGTTTGAAAATTAAAAAAATAATATATCGCTATAATCAAAATAGCTACATAGATACAGAATAAGAAGAACATGAAAAAACTAGAAGTAACAAGCACAGCTTTTTTTTATATAATTAAAGAACTACAAGAAGAAATTTTAGGCGGGTATATTAATAACCTTCAACTTGTTAATCATGAAGACAATAATCTGATTAAAATAAAGATACATAAGAAAAAAACAAAAGAACTGATTGTGTCCCCAAACATCTTGTTTTTAACAGAACTTGCCTATCCTGTTAATCCAGAAAGTGGAGGGCTTATTAAGTTTCTTAAAAAGAAACTATATAATCAGAAGATACAAGAAATTAAACAAGACAAAAACAACAGAGTTGTATATTTCAAATTAGATGATTATTATCTTGTCTTTGAGTTTTTTAGTAATTCTAACATCATACTTACTGATTTGGATTTTAAAGTAATAACATCCAAACAAAAAGAAGAATGGAAAGATAGGATTATTAAGAAAAATGAAATATATTCTTTTCCTCAAGGAAAAGAAATTGTTAAAAAAACAGAAAAAGAACTGCTTGATGAAATAAAAGATAAAGACCTTAAAGCAACAATAAGCTATTTTGTAAAAGAATATAACATCTACCCTGGTTATATAAACAAAGAAAAAACACAAGAAGAAATTGTTAAAAAAATAAAAGAAATATATGATTGTGAAACGCCAGCCTTGGTTCTTGAAAAAGGAAGAAACGAAGATGAGATTTTGGTTTTAGTAGCTATTGGAAAAGAAAAACAAGAGCCTTTTGATTTTTTTAAAATCATCTCAGAGACCTTAGCAGAAAAGCTTAAAACAGAAGAAACAGTCACTGAGAAAAAAAGCAAAAACAAAAATGTTTCTATTCTTGAAAGCCAAATAAAGACAAGAAAAGAATATGAAAAGATAGCTAATGACTTGCAAAAAGAAGGCGAAAAGATATATGAGTATTTTCAAATAATTGAAATTATAAATGAACAGATAAGGCTAGCAAGAAACAAAAAGATAGCACCAGATGAGATTATAAAAAAATTAAACGAGTACTTCTCAAAAAACCAAAAAGAACTTAGTATCAAAAGCATTGATACAAAAGAGAGAAGCTATGTTCTTGAGATAAAAGAACAGTCTGAAAGTTAAGAAAAAATTAACAATTAAAGAAAGAGAAGGAAAGAACTTTAATTAAAAGTTCCATCGTCTTTTGTTAATAGTATTTTTTCATCAATTACAAAAACATCAGAAACTGCAATTACACTTCTGTAAGGGATTTCTAGAAGATTGCCTTGAACATCTAATTGCTTAACTACTTTTGAAGAAGGATCGATTTCAACTAATAAAGCCTCTATCTCTCCAGATACTTCGTTAACCATTAAATCGACAAGTCTTCCGATATTGTCTCCTCTATTTGTTATTAATTTCTTTGTTGCAAGTTGTCTTGCTATTGCGTATTTGTACATGTTTTTTAACCTCTCTTTTATTATTATCTTATAAAAATATTATATATTTCAATTTATATTGTTAGGCGATTAATATATATATGTTTCGATTTATATTGGTTTACTAAAAAGTTTAAAAAAGTTTGGAAAATTAACCGTTCTAAATTATCACTTGCCCGTTTTGAATGAAAAAATGCTTTTTTGAAAGAACTGTTATTACTTTGCCACTTCTGTTCTTGAAGCTTATTGTTTGCTTAGTTTTGTCTACTGCTATGACCTCGCCAATCCACACACCATATTTTGAAACAACTGGCAGGCCAACCAATAATTCCGTTATATCTTTTGTGATATCAAATACATTTGTTATTTTGTATAATACAAATAGGAATATAAACGAGATGAAAATTACTGTAATCAACATACGCATGCTTGCCTCTCCAAGAACAAATTGCATTGCTAAATCTAATAAACCCAAAAATACAAATGTAGAAATTATTCCAAATATTGCACGACCGAGCTTGTATAATGCTCGAGAATAAAATAAATCAATAATATTTCCAACAATATAAGAAACAATACAAAATACCAAATACAAAAGTATTGCTCTCAAAACATAAATTATTCTTTGCCAAAGAACAAAAGAATCGTTAGCTAAAAAAAGGTTAACCCCTGTAATCCCTGCATATATCAAGAAAAAAACACTAGCAACATAAAATGGAAAACTAATCTTTGTGATTGAAAATTTAGATAAAACTGAGTTGACTAATTTGGCAATCTTTGATTCTAAATGGAACCCTTTGACTAAGAAAACAACCCCTAATACTAATGCAATAATTTGAAATGCATAGGCTTTAAAAAAGAAAAACAATAGCAAAATAATAGCAGGTATGCCAAATATAATTCTTGAAAAAGCAGGATCTTTTATTGCTTTCTTAATTGTATAATATGTGCTTTCTATTGCTTGGGATTGCCTAACAATAACTACCTCTTTAGAAATTATTGGACCAAAGTTTTGAACTATCGGTATTACCTGTTCATCTTCAGCACCATCAGTTATTAGAACAAAAGCACTTGCTGGAAAATCTTCTAAAACCTGTTTTAATTGCAAAGCAATACTTTTATCTGCAAAAAACAAATTCTCTTTAGAATGCCCTGTAATTGTTGCAACCTCAACAACATAATCTTTTTTAAGTTCAGAATATTTTTTTAAAACCGCAAAAATTGCATTTGCATCTGATTCTTCAGGGTCTTTAAGTAACAGATCTGTCGCTACCTTTAGATTATTTTCATAACCAACAATTGGCCCAGAAACGCCTATTTTCTTGCCAATGTCATTATCTCTATCAACTGTAAGTATAAGTATATGTTCTTGTGCTGGTTGCACTTTTGGCTCAACTGCCATCGCTACTTCGTCAGGTTTAGCTTTTTTTCTTGTTTCTTTTGCCAAAGACGTTACCTCTTATTAATTTTTACAAGGTAAAAGATTAATAAATGTTCTATCTATAATTTATATAGGATTTTATAGATAAAAGTATTTAAAAGAATATCTAAATCAGAAAAAGCAAACTGTGAAAAAATGGAAGAACAAAAACTAAAAAACATTTTTTTTGGAATAATAATTTTTGGGATTTTATTAGTTGGCACCATATTTTTCATAATGGACGAACAGCTAAAACAAATTGTTTTGATTGTACTGATAATTGTTGCTTTTATATATTTGTTATTTAGTGCAAATATTATACTGAGATTAAAAGATTATGAAAGAGCAGTGATTTTCAGGTTTGGAAGAGTAAATAGAGTTGGAGGGCCTGGCTGGACACTTGTCTTGCCATTTGTTGAAAAGTATTCTTATGTTACTTTAAGAACACAGGTTGTTGATGTGCCAGTCCAACAAATAATTACAAAAGACAACATTAAAGTCACAATAGATGCTATTCTTTTTTTGTCTATAGAAAACACAAAAGAAAGCATTATCAATTCTGTTGTAAAAGTTGAAGACTATAAAAAAGCAGCCTCCTATTTTGTAATTGCAATGTTAAGAGACATACTTGGTGAATTTGTCTTAACAGACGTTATATCTAATACGGAAAGTATAAACAAAAAAATAACAGAAGAAATAAAAAACGTTGCAAAAGAATGGGGGATAAAAGTTAACTCTGTTGAAATAAAAGACCTACAAATACCTGATGAGATTGTAGAATCTATGCACAAGCAAAAGGCAGCTGTTCAAAAGAAGCTTGCAATATTTGAAGAAGCAGAATCTGAGAAAGCAAAGATTAATGCAATAAGAGAAGCAACAGAAGGCCTTTCAGACAAAACAATATTATATTATTATATTAAGGCACTTGAAAAGGTTGGAGAAGGCCAGTCATCAAAGATTATCTTTCCAATGGAACTTACAAGCCTTTTACAAAACATCTCAGAAAAGATCAACTCAGGAAATCCCAAGATAAACGCAAAAGAAAGAAAAGAACTTACAGAATATTTGCCAGTAATACAAAGTTACTTAGAAAAGAATGAAAAGAAAAAAAGAAAATAATTATTTCTTTTTTATTTTTGACTTTGGTGGAAATGCCTTAAGAAAAGCATTTTCAAAATCTTCTAGTTTTTTGAAATTTGTTGCTAGCTTTTTATTTGCAATATCTACAATTAGCTTTAGATATTCTTCTGAGATAAGTTGTTTATTATTAATTTTTATGAGAGTAGACATAAACACAGTGTGGGTCACTTCACAAGTAAAGCGCCCTTCTTTTGCACTGATTATGCCTGCTTTTTTAAGCCCTTGCTCTCTACAAAAATCTAAAATTTCTTTGGCCTTAGCGTAATCTTTTGTTGCAAAATGGAAAATAAATGGTTCGATTTTTAACCAAAGATAACCAGTATTAAAATTATTTATGTCTCTTTTTATTTCCTCAAAAGTCACAAGTCTATGATAGCGATTAACAAACCCAGAAACCTTTTTGTTCTCGTCTTCATCTCCGCCAAGAAGCAGTAATCTGCCTGAACAGCTACTAGAAGTGTAAATGTCTGGTATTTCAGTAACCTTTAAAAGGAAAGGAATAACAAGAGAATCAACTAGATCTTTTGATATTGCATCTTTAAGTGTTTGAGTGTGGTGCTTTTTTAACATAGCAAATCTGGAATCAATTAGCTGTTTATTCATGCTTAATCGCCTAGGGTAAATTTTGATTAGATTTATAAATAATTTAGTATATATAATATATAGCAATAATAATATATTTGTTGCATTTTAAAATGTGAAAAATTATGTTTAACAAAAAAATCATTTTTATAATATCTTTATTGTTTATTTTGCCAAGCATTCATGCTATACAAATGCTTGAGCCAATAATGACGGACATTTCTCCTAATAAAGCAATAGAGCTTGGAACTGTTGCACCGGGGGAATATTTCATGATCAGTTTTTTCTTAGGGGTTGATGAGAAATATGATTTAATTACCACTGATAATTATGGCTCAAACTTTTTGTTCTTTGAAAACACACAAAAGACAAAAGAAAGCATATTTACTATTGTTAAAATTAAAGAAAATATCACAGGGGAACAACAAGTTAAAATTATTTTAAAAAATACAGAAACAGGAAAGACAGAAAGTACATATATCAAAATGACTGTTGCAACAAATGTAATTTCTTCTTTTGTTTTGCCATATGAAAAGGAAACAAAGTTTGGCGCAAGAAAAGACATAACAATCAAAGTAATAAACAAATCAATAACTACAAAAAAAATCACAATATCTTCTAATCTTCCAATAACTTGGTTTGATTCTAAAGATTCAGATATAAAAAAAGAAGTAACTGTTGTTTTACAGCCAAGCGATTCCATAGATGTTAATTATTCATTTATACCTAAAACAATTGGCGACAAAGAAATTCAATTGTTCATTTATACTGATGCAGTTCCACAAACAGGCATTATACAGACAACAACCTTTTTTAAGAAAGTGTTGTTTGAAAGAAATGAAGAAACAATAAATTTGTTTATTAAAAAAGACTTGGCTGCCTTATATGCAGCAAACCTTTATAATTTTCCAACCTTTGCATTAAGTGCAATACCTGCATATTTTTTTAATAATATAATTAGAATTGTTTCTGAATAATTCTCTTTTTTTAAAAAGGAGATTTAAAAAAACATGGACGAATTATATAAGAAAAGATTATCTAGTTATTTTAAAAAATGCGTTTCGTCTAAATTTACTAAACAGCAATTTGAAGCAAAGAAAGTTTCGTTTGCAAAAAAATATGGGCTTAAAAAAATCCCTTTAACTTCTGATGTTTTTTTAGCGCTTGGAATTGATAAGCCACCTGAATTTCTAATAACAAAGCCAGGAAGAACACAGTCAGGAGTAACTATTGTTGCAATCATGACAAGGCCCGGAGAGTGCCCAGGGAAATGCATATATTGTCCGACCTGGAAAAATGCACCTAAAAGCTATACTGGCTTTGAGCCGGCAAGCCTTAGGGCAAAACGAAATAATTTTGAGGCAAGAGCACAGATAAAAGACAGATTAAAACAATTAAAATCTACTGGGCACCCTATTAATAAAATAGAACTGATTATAATGGGCGGGACGTTCCCTGCAACACCAAAAAAATACCAAGACTATTTTGTAAAATCAATTTTTCAAGAAATCACAGATTCAAAAGATACAGAACTTGACTTAAACAAACTTAAAAAAAAGGCAATGAGCTCCAAGAACAGAATTGTTGGGATTACCTTTGAGACAAGGCCTGATTTTTGTGATAAAAAAACAATCAAGAGGTTGCTAGATTATGGCGGTACCAGAGTTGAGCTTGGGGCACAGATAATAGATGATAAGGTTTTAGATTTTGTAAATAGAGGGCATAAGGTAAAAGAAATAATCAAAGCAACTAAGGAACTAAAAGATGCTGGATTTAAAGTGTTGTATCATGTTATGCTCGGGCTTCCTGGTAGTGATTATAAAAAAGACCTAGAGTGCTTTAAAGAAATATTTACTAACCCTGATTTTAAACCAGATATGATAAAAATCTATCCCTGCCTAGTAATTGGAGGAACTAAACTAGAGAAAATGTATTACTCAGGAGAATATAAGGCACTAGAACTTGAAAAAACTGTTAAGCTAATTGCAGATATTAAAGAGATTGTGCCTAAGTGGGTTAGAATAATGAGAATACAAAGAGACATACCTGCAACAAAAATAATCGCAGGTATTAAGAAAAGCAATCTTAGACAGCTTGTAGAAGAAGAATTAAAAAGACGCAAGAAAGAATGTAATTGTATTAGATGCAAAGAACCAAAAGGGCAACTTAAAAATACAAAAGGATATGTTATAAAGAAAGAAGAATATTTTGCATCAAGTGGAAAAGAAATATTTCTGTATGCTGAAAAAAACAAATATTTGCTTGGGTTTATAAGGCTAAGATATCCTAATAACCCGTACATTAAACAAATAACTAAAAAAACAGCAATAGTTAGAGAATTACATGTTTATGGTCAAACAACAGCATTTGATGAACAAAACATACAACATAGAGGGATAGGAAAAAAACTATTAAAAGAAGCAGAAAATTTAGCAAAAAAAGAGGGCTATAACAAGATAGTAATAATTAGTGGAGTGGGGGTTAGAGAATATTATAAAAAACAAGGATATTTTCTATCAGAACCTTATATGATTAAAAACATTTAAGACAATGATTATTTATGAGTGATAATAAAAACAATTTAATTAAAATGTTTACTGAAGAGCCTAAACTATTAGATGTTGTAAACTCCAATGAACACATGGCTGTTTTGAATATTTTAGAACAAAATAGTGCTGATTTTCTTAACCTAAAAAAGGATTTATTGAAATACATATATATTAAAAAAGATATTATATTATATAATATATTAGAATCCCTTATTCAAAAGGACTTAATCAAAAAAATAGGGGTAAATGAAAACAAAGTTTATTACATTACAGAAAAAGGCAAAAAATTCATTAATTTGTACAAAGACACAAAAAAAGAATTTGAAATATGATAAAAAGGTGATTTTAAATGAAGGCTTTTTTGGGAATATTAAGTACTGGAAAGGGTACTTGGGGACAAGTTGCACATATCATAGATAATGTAGATTATGACAAGGTTTATTTAATATCTAACGAATGGGCACAAGATAAATTTAATTGTACTAAACCAATAAACTGGATAATAATTGATCCAAGAAAAGGATTTAGTGAGATAATGGCAGACTTGGAAAAACAAATACCAACAGACACTAAAGAGCTTGATTTAAATATACATTCTGGAAGCGGAAAAGAGCACAGTGTTGTTCTAGCATTACTTTTACAGAAGAAAATAAAGTTTCAAATAATAACAATAAATGCTCAAGGAATAGTAAAATACTAATTCCTTTTGTGTTTTTGCTTTTTTTCTTGGTGTTTTTATAGATTTTACAAAAATATCAGACTGCTGAATTTATATTATACTTAATTTCTTAATTCATCTATGCGATGGGTTGTTTTCATATCTGTATTGTTTCTTGTATTGCTTAGTGGCTGTTTGGATGTAATTACTACAAGACAAAAACAACTTTGTTTGTCCTCTACAGATTTTTCTAAAACTAGCATTCCAGACTGTAATGGTTTTTCTACTTGTTTTAAGAAAATAGATGGGGTAGGACTGATTGTTAATGACACGGCGCCTTTTGAAACCAAAAACAAGATTTTAACATATAAGAATAACATAGCAAGCAGTGTTTATTATTTTAACAAAGCAGAAAAAGAAATACAAAAGATATATGCATATTGCTCTGGTCAAAACGATTTAAAAATTATTAAAAATATTAATGATTTGATGTTTTATATTTCTAGGGTATTTAGTTATCAAGATTTGGCATGGCAGAAAAGCATAGAAATTCTAAAGGACTATGCAATATTTCTTAAATCGCAAGGTGTTGAAGAAATCACAGAAGAAGAAATTTACGGTTCTTTTGTTTTGATTAATCAAAATATTAATGAGCTAAGAGATGAAACTATAAATGATAAAACATATATTGGCATATTAAAAAAAGAAGCAGCGGCTGCAAGAGAGCTGGCAAGCAATTTTGGGTTTTTGAAAAGTTATATGACTAGCATTAATTATGTGGATGTTTATGCTTATTATTCAGAATATGTTGATAACCCAGAACAAGAATTAAAGATACCTGTTATATCTAAATCAAGCAATTTTGTTTTTTCTAGGCTATCCACTATCGAGAACTTTCAAAGAATAAATACAAATCTTAAAAGAACAGACAATTATAATCTTTATATATTATTTGACAAACATATTGGTACACAAGACTCATTGTTTAGGAGATTTATAATACTTAATAACAAAATAAACAATGATCTGAAATTGGCACTAGACAGAATTGAGATGCTAGAAAAAGAAATAGAAAACAACCAATTAATTTTAGAGGAAACTAAAATTGAAGAATATAAAAAAAATAAACAAAATTATGATTCTGGGAAAATGGGGTTTGGATATTATCTTTCTTATCTAAAAGAACTTAAATTAGAGATTGAACAACAACTAAAAAACAAAGAAGATGTTGCAAAAATTGAAAATGAGAAAATTTCTGATTGCAAGGCTTTTATTAAATCAATCAATGACTACAATAATTTGTATTTTAAGAATTTGATTTTGGATTTTGAAAAAGAAACAGACAACACAGCAAAAATTGCAATTTGTGAAAAACTAAAAAAAGCACTTGACCAGGATGATTGTTTTTTAAATCTAGAAAAACTTATGGTTGCAGGGGTTGTTAGGGATATTAATGTGTATACGCATGAAGAGTGTGTTGATTTAGTTAATCAAATTAATTATAATGTAGGATATACAGACGAACTTGAGTTGTTTTGGAACATCTATTATGACTGCAGGAATATATTAGAAGAAATAGAGAAATTTAATTTAGATTTTGAAATACAAATTGATGTTGCGAAATTAAAGAATAGATTAAAAGAGTATAAGAATAAAAACAATTATGAGATATATTTAGAAATTGAAGAAAATTTAAATGAAATAAATGCACTAAATAGAGAAATTAAAGAATTGTTTTTGGAAGTTATAAAATCCGAAATAATTGATGGAAAGGAAATATATTACAAAAAAGGGGTTTATTATTTAAAACTTGTAAACTCATCAAATATCACGCTTTCTGATTTTTGTATAGATATTAGTGCCCTAGAATTAAGTGGCGCATCGTCTTTAACTAAAAACATGAGGATAAATCAAAAGACTGTTTGCTTTGATGAGTTGTATAGTGGCACAAATCTTTTTGAGATGGATTATGAAAATAAGAAAAACATAACTACACGTATAATCAAATTAGACATAGAAAAAACATTATTTGAAACGATTGTGAAAAATACAACTACTGGCATAAAAGACACATTATTTCTTGGACAGGCAGAAGTCGTGGATCCTGCAACTTATATATTAAATGAAAATGGAGAAATAGAATACACTACTCAAAAAGAGAACAAAATTTTGTATTACTTACGTATTTTTCAAAAGAACGATATTGATGTGAATATTGAGCAATATGGGGGTAAAGATCTTGTTGTGTTTGAAAAATATAATTTAAAAAACACATATTCTGAAAAGGTTTGTGGAACGCTTTCTTTTGCTGAATGTAAAAGTGGGCTTGCAAAATTAATTATTAATGGTGTGAATACAGAGATCGATTATTATGCAAATATTGGTAAAATTAGTGCACCTTCTTGTTTTGAAAGGCATGAAACAAAAAGCATAGAAGCTTATTGTGCAACCGATATTGATGAGCTTTTTGAAAAAACAAAAGATTTGATTATAAAAATGAACGCACTTATGAATAGCGAGTTTGAAGAGGTATCTAAAGAGAGTATTAGTGCCTTTAAGAGCGTGCACGATAAATACAACACAAAGGACACTTTTAGTTATGATGAAATAATGCAAATATTGAAATACTCATCAAAAATCGCAGAGCTTGAAAAAAGCCAAAATCTAAAAAGCGAATATTTAGAAAACACAAAAAGATTGCTTGCAGAAATTAGTGGTGTAAATGTAGGCGGAGAATACGATTCAGAGATTCAAAAAATTGAAAAATTGTTTTTTACAGACCCAAAAACAGCACATTCTTTAGCAAAAAAGCTACTTGAAGATATTGTAAACTCCAATAATTTACTTGTAGAACTTAAAGAAAACAATTACGAAAACAAAATAAACAATCTAAAAGATCTTGCAAAAACACATGGCGTTTTTGATTTAGAATTACAAGAAAAATTTTTAGAATTAGAAAAAGCACCTGCTAACGATACTGCAATTACAGAATTAGAAAAATGTATAAATGAAAAAATAACTAAGAAAACTAAAGAAAATTTAGATTGGTTTGATTATTTTAAGAATTTTGATAAAACAGATTTTTCGGAAAAATTACAAGAAGTTGAATGGTATTATTCTAACATAGAAATTAAAGACCTTTATTCTGTTAAATATTATCCTGCTGTTACTATTGATGACGTAATAAGGGCAAAGAAAAAGCTTGCATTTTTAGATACTGTAAAATATAAAGAAGAATCTACAAATATTTTGTATAGATACGGAACTAAAAAAAATGAAGATATTTTGAATTCGATAAATGTTACAACAATAGAAAGATTAATGGATTTAAATAAAGAAATAGCAATGATAAATTCGGGAATCGCTCAAATAAAAAAGGATTCTAATTCTGCTCTAAATGATGTTTTGAAATCCAAGGCGCTTTCAAAAAATAAAGAAGTCATCGCAAATATAAAAAAAGACTACGAAAATAGGAACTATCTAAAAGTAATTTTTGATTCTAGGGTACTTTTAACAAAACAACCAAAAAACAACAGCACAAATTATAGTTCTTTGCTGATTTTAGGGGTTATAGGGGCTATTTTGCTTATTTTTATAGTTAATAAAAAGCAACCTAAAAAGCTTAGCAAAGAGGAAAAGAAACAAAAGATATTAAGACATTATTGATTCTTTACGTTTTCTTCAAAGGTAAGATATTTAAATAAAATGCATAATATATTATATACTCAATTTAATGTGACTTACTATGTTTAAAAAAATAATGATATTAGGTATTTTGATGACTGCAATAGTTGCAGGAGTGGTTAGGGCCGATACACTTGAAGAAATGAGTTTTGCTTCATTAAATTATGATAACTTCAGTGTGCCAAGAGATAAAGAACTATGTAATACTTATTATTTTAATAAATTAAAACAAACAAATGACAGTGTTCTGTATCTTAATCTAATTATTGAAAACTACATACCTGTTAAAGAAAAGCTAAGCGTTTCTGTTTATCTAAATGATGTGTTTGAAACAAAAATAGAAAATTCACATATATTAAAAGAAAACAGAATAAAATTTAAAGGCAGAATGAAAGAAAAAAACAATGTGAAGGTTTGTTTGTCAAACAATGTATTGCCTGTTGTAATTATTTCAAACAACAGTACATTAGGTAGTTATATTGTTGGAGAAATAACACCAGAAGATTTCTATATAAAAGTATTATCTACTCAAACATATAGTAATACGTTACTACCAATAGAGATTTATGCAGAAAATAATAGTCCAAAAGAGGTTGCTGTAAGTATTAATTATGCAAGTAAAGAGTTTTTGAGATTATCTAATTTAGAAACAGTTTCTGGAGAAACATCTTATACTGGCGTAATATATCCTGGAGAAACAAAAATACTAAAATATTATTTAAAGACAAATAAAAATATTAGTTTTGGAACACCACAAGCAAATTTAACATACACTAATGATTTTGGAGAGACAAAAACAATTTATGCAAAACAGAAAGTTATACAGATGAGAGAAAGATTAGATAAGATAGAAGTGTATGTTGATTTAGCAAGAAATGTAAATGTTAATGAAGAACAAAATGGAAAGATAATTATTAGAAACGTATCAGAAGATGAACTAAAAAACCTAACCATAGAAACTAGCTTTGATAACAAAGTAATTTTATCTGAAAGACAAATATCAGTTCTTAAGAAATATGAAGTTAAAGAAATACCATTTAAAACAACTATTGATTCAGTAGGTAATCATGTGTTTAATGTAACTGTGTATTATAATATTGGAGATGTAGAAAACGGAATATCTGCTGAAACTACAAATATCACAGCAGGTGTAAAAACAGATAATTTAAAAGAGATTATTGGAGTGTTTTTATTTATAACAATAATTGTTTATATCTGGATTGTGAGATTTTAGATATTAAATCCGTTTAAACATTTTTTCTAATTCTTTTCTATTTAGTAAAAGGTATGTTGGTCTTCCATGAGCGCAAATGCCTTTGTCTTTACATTGATCTAATCTTTCAATAAGTTGATATATTTGAGAGATTGATAATTGCTCATTTGCTTTTATAGATTCTTTACAGGATTTTAATTTCAAGATCTTTTCTTTTATTCTGGACAAATCAAAATCTTTTGTATCTTCAATTTCATTTAAGATATTTAAAAAAAAGGTGTGGTCGAAATAATGCTCTAAAAATTCAGGAATGGTTGTAAGAATAAAGGTGTTATCTTTTGATTCTATTGTAAAGCCTAAGCTTAATAGCAGAGATTTATTTTGTTTTATAAATTCTTTTTGAGATTCGGAAATAAAATCTAGTGTTTTTGGGATCACTAAAGACTGGACTTTAAATTCTGACTCGTAGAGGCGCCTATTTTTTTCTAGATTTATCCGCTCTTCTGCTGCATGTTGGTCGATAAGAAGCAATCCTTCTGGAGTTCTGCAAACTATAAATGTTTCAAAAAGCTGCCCGATTATTTCTCTAATCTCATAATTGGAAAGATATGTTTTTTTTATGTTGCTTACAGGTGGAGAGAGTGTTGATTGAACATTATTGTCGCGTAATTGGTATATTATTTCAGGGATTTCTGATTTTAATATATTTGCGTTTTTTTCTGTTTCTTTGTCGTCCAAAAAATAATGCAAGTTCTGAGAGGTACTTGCTGGTTTTTGCTCATGATCGCTTTTAGGAAACAGGGTATTTTCAATAATTTCTTTAAGCTTTAGATTAAATATAAATTCGTTTTGAATCTTAACCAGTCTTTTTTTGGGGTGAACATTAACATCAAGAGTTTTTGAGTCTAGCTCTATAAATAAAACAAAAAATGGTTTTTGCTGAACCATTAAGTAATCTTTATAGCATTTTTGAATTAACTTGCTAATTGATGTACTATAAACCGCCCTTTTATTAATATAAAGATAATTGCTAGGGTAAAAGAAATAGTTATTTGGCTTTGTGATTATACCTTTGATTTTTAGAAACTCATTTTTTGCATCTATTTTTTCGACTTTTGTTAAAATGTCTTTTCCAAAAATTTGCTCGTACCTTTTATCTTGAGTAGTACTTGAAAATATTTCATCTTTTTTTTCAGAATTAAAATGAAATCTAATATCAGGGTATTGAATTACAAACTCCAAAAAAGTATTATATAACTTTGAAAATTCCTGCGCTTTTGATTTTAGAAATTTCTTTCTTACAGGCACATTATAGAAAATATCTTCAACTTTAATTGTTGTTCCCTTTGGGCAAGCAACAGGAAAAGTCTTGCCTTCTTTTAAAACGTAACCTTTGCCATTTAAATTATCTGCAGAAGTTATTTCTAATTTAGATATTGCATTTATACTAGCTAATGCCTCTCCCCTAAAGCCAAAAGTGTCAAGATTATAAATATCATCAATATTTTCGAGCTTGCTTGTTGTGTGTCTTTGAGTACATATTTTCAAATCATCTTCTGAAATCCCAGTGCCATTATCTTTTATCTCAAGTAAATCAACACCCGAATTTCTGATTTTTACTGTTATTTCTGTGGCATTTGCATCTATTGAGTTCTCTAATAGCTCTTTTAATATATCGCTAGGAGATTCAATTACTTCTCCTGCACTTATCAAGTTTATAGTTTCTTGATTTAATTTTTTTATGGTTTTCAAGTGGTATTACCTCTCTCTATACTTCTAAGAAAAGAATCGTTTTCTAGATCCTTTTGGATTTTTAATGCCCTATCAATTATTTCGTTGTTAATTCCTGCAAGTTTTGCTACTTGTATACCGTAACTTTTGTTTATGCCCCCTTTTTGAAGTTTATGATAGAAGTGAATATTATTTCCTTCTTCTTTTGCTGTAACGTGATAATTGTTTATGCCTGAAAATAATTCTGACATTTTGTTTAATATATGATAATGTGTTGCAACTAATGTTTTGCAACCAATTTTTTCATTTAAGTATTCTACAACAGACCAAGCAATACTTATGCCATCATATGTACTTGTTCCTCTACCAAGCTCATCAAGGATTACAAGACTATCTTTTGTAACATTATTTAAAATATAAGCGACTTCAGACATCTCTACAAGAAAGGTACTTTAGCCATGTGTAATGTCGTCAGACGCCCCAACACGAGTAAAGATGGCGTCTATTTTGCCTATTTTAATACTTGATGCCGGAACAAAACAACCAGTGTGTCCAAGAATTAGTGCGAGACAAACACTTCTCATATAACTGCTTTTCCCTGCCATATTTGGACCTGTAATAATCATGGTTCTGTTTTTAGAATCCATATAACAATCGTTAGGAACAAAGGCAATTTGTCTCTCAATCAAAGGGTGCCTCAATTCAGTTATTTCAAGCACATCTGAATTATTTAGTTCTGGTTTGTTGTAATTGTTTTTATAACTTATATATGCAAAAGAATAGATTTCATCAAGTTCTGCTATTTGTTTTGCAATTTCTCTAATAGGTTCTTGATATTTTAATATTTCTTTACACACCTCAAAAAAAAGATGATATTCTAGTTCTTCTCTTCTTTCTTTTGCATGCATAACAAGAGATTCTTTTTCTGATAATTCTAATGTAGTATATCTCTCACAATTAACAAGCGTTTGTTTTCTTTCAAAATATTCAGGGACACAATTTATTTGAGATTTAGGTATTTCTATATAGTAACCAAACACTTTATTGAATTTTAGTTTTAAAGATTTAAGATTTGTTTTTTGGCGAAGATTTGCTTCGTATTCTGAAAGCCATTTATTGGTTGATTTGTTTATATTCACTATATCATAAAGTTCTTTAGAGTAACTTGGTTTGATAAATCCCCCTTCTCTAATACTTATTGGCGGTGAATCGACAATTGCAGAATCTATTAAGTCTACAATCTTATCAAGATGTTGTAGTCTTTCTTTAATTTCATGAAGTTTAGGGGAAGTTGTTTCTGAAAGTACTATTCTTATACTAGGTATTACTTGTAAACTTTGCTTTAAGCCTATCAAATCTCTTGGATTACAATTGCCAAAGCCAATTTTACTAATTATTTTTTCTAAATCGCCAATATATGAAAGGTTTTGAGATAGCTCTTCTTGCAAAAATTGGTTTTCTTTAATTTCAGAAACAGCATCGTAGATTTTTAAAAGTTCAGATTTACCTGTCAATGGATGTAGTAGATCAAAATATAATTTTCTATAACCTAATGCTGTCTTTGTATTATTTACAATGTCAAAAAGTGTGTGTTGAGTGGTTCCGTCTTTGAGATTTGAAACAATCTCTAGATTATTTGCTGTCTTTCTGTCTATTCTAATATATTTTGTTAAATTATATTCTTTTATATTATTAATATAAGATAATGACATGAATTGAGTGTCTTTAAGATATTTTATTGCATTATAGCAAGAGATAAAAACTTCTTCTTTGTTTATGCCAAATGAAGAAAATAACAATCCAAAATGTTCTTGTAATTTTTGTTTAGACAAATCATGGTCAAGATTGTCTGTATAATTAATAATTACATTTGGTATTGTTTTCTTTAAAAGATTAATTTGATCAACATCATTTAATATGTTTCTAGTAATAATTAATTCTTTTGGTTTAATTAGAGACAATTCATTTAGAATTTCATTAAAGCTTTCGAAATTGTTTGCTTTAAAATCTCCTGTTGTTATATCTATTAAAGAAAAACCACAATAGTCTTTTAACCGCGATATAGAACAAAGATAGTTGTTATCATAGGTTTCTGAAAAAATTGTGCTAGGTGTGACAATCCTTGTAACTGCCCTTTTTACTAAACCTTTAGCAAGTTTAGGGTCTTCTATCTGTTCACAAATTACTACTTTTTTACCTGCCTTTATTAACTTAGATATATAAGGGTCGATTGCATGATATGGGATTCCAGCTAATGGAGCTTCGGTCGCGCCCTTACCTCTTTTTGTTAATGTGATATTTAGAATAGAAGAAGCGATTTTTGCATCATCATAAAACATCTCATAGAAATCTCCTGCTCTAAATAACAATATTCCATCAGGAAATGCTTTTTTAGTTTCCAGATATTGTCTCATCATCGGAGTTAAATTTCTATCCATGATTTCTTTTCTTTTAAAATTAGTAAATATGAGACTGGTGGGATTTGAACCCACGACACATAGGTCTTCAGCCTATTGCTCTCCCAGGCTGAGCTACAGTCTCAAAAATTTACCAATGTGAGCCCGATGGGATTTGAACCCACGACACCAAGATTAAGAGTCTTGTGCTCTACCAAGCTGAGCTACGGGCCCAATTGGCGAATTGAACCTGGAGGGATTTGAACCCTCGACACCGGGATTAAAAGTCCCGTGCTCTACCAAGCTGAGCTACAGATCCGAATTTTTCACTAAAATTTTTATTGGTCGAAATATATATAATTAATTAGTGTATATTATATTTATGACGCAAAATATTTATAAACTTACTATACTTCGTTTAGACCATAGGCCATATAGAGATAAAAGGATTACAACGCATTGTGCGTTGGTTGGTAGAGCCTTTGGAGCTGATGAGTTTTACTTTTCAGGGGTAGAAGATTCTGGCATAATTACTGTAATTACCAAAACTAATGAGAATTGGGGCGGTAATTACCAGATAAAGTTTGTAGAAGATGCGTTGTCTTTTACAAAAGAATTTAAAGAAAAAGGGGGGGTTATTGTTCATCTTACGATGTATGGACTTAGAGCTCAAGATAAGATAGGAGAAATTAAAAAACTAAAGAAAACTAAAGATTTACTTTTGATAATTGGTGGGGCAAAAGTGCCTTCAGAATATTTTCAATTGGCAGATTATAACATAGCAATCAGCAATCAACCACACAGCGAGGTTTCTGCTCTTGCTTTAATGCTTTATTTAATAGACAATTCTTGCTTATATAAAGAATTCAGTAATTGTAAATTAAAGATAGTGCCAACCAATAATTTAAAAAAAATAATAAGAAAATAAAATATTATTACTTTATAATTAGTTTGGTACTATAGTATATATACTTAATTCTATTATTCTGTTTTTAGGGTGAAAAGCAAATGACAGTAAACAAGCTCAAAAAAGAAATTCTAATGGATAAAATCACAAATCAATTTCTAGAGCAAATTGCTGGCCCTTTAGCTCCTGAAATCATAAAAATGTATAATACGGATAAAACTTTTTCTCCAGAAGAAATTGCAGAAAAATTAAAGAAAAAGATTACTACAGTTAGATCTACTTTAAATAGCCTTCATTTTAGAGGTATTGCTTGTTATAAAAAGGTAAGAAATCAACAAAATCTTTTTGATTTTTATTGGGAGATTAAATTTAAGAAAATAATAGAATTAGTTATAGAACATGAGAGTGAAAATCTTAAAAAAATAGAAGAAACAATTGATGAACAAGAAGGCAGAGATTATTTTGGTTGTCCGAAAAAATGCATGGAGGTGCCTTTTGAAGTTGCAGCTGCCTATAATTTTAAGTGCCATAATTGTGATAGGCCTTTACAGATGCTTGATTCTAAAACATTAAATAGCGCATTAAAAAGAAAGAAAAGAGCGATAACTAAAAATATAGAAAAGTTAAGAGCTATAGTAAATAAAATAGAAGATAAAACTACTGGTTATATCTGCGATTAGATAAAAAATATTATTTTTATTGAATTTTCAAAATAGAATTTATTTATATTTCTTTTGTATAATAGATATATTATAACCTTCAAGAAAAACTAATTATTTGTGTTTTATCTAATAGCGGGGTGGGGCAGTCTGGAGTGCCCGTCGGGCTCATAACCCGAAGGTCGATGGTTCAAATCCATCCTCCGCTATATTTTTGAATTAAAGGATTTTTTAATCGTTTTTCTAACTAATTTACAACCTTATTTTTAATTAAAAATCTACTAAATCTTGGACACAATTAACAATTTTAATAAACACCAAAATAAAGCGAGAAAATGTAAAAAAACAGCTATTTTTCTAAATATTTGATAAAAACAAGCTTTATTTTACAAAATAACTAAAAACGCACCTTATTTTTACAAAAATAGTAATAAAAACCTTTATTTGATTGGTAATTACTAGAAAGTAGATAGTAATTACTGCAAAAACCATTATATTTTAGAGGTTTTTAAAAGTCATTATACATAATAAATTTAGGGGTTTTACAGACATAAATAAACCCGCTTTGGTAATTACTGTAATAACCGTAAAGGGGGTCATATAATTACCGTAATTACCAATCCCTTTAAAATAATTACGGTAATTACTATAATATACTATGAGTAATATATTTAAAAAATTATTAACAAAATTAGGGCTTCTTAAAAAAAGTAAAAATCAAAAGAGAGATGGTAATTACCAAGAAACTTTTGCAAATAACAATTATAACTCAAGTAATTACTCTCAAAATCAATATCAATCAAATGAGACAATACAAAATACAAACAATAACACAAACACTATATCAAAAACAAACACAATACAAAATACAAACACAATGCAAACACAACAACTTAAATTAAAAAATTTAAATATTAAAACAATAAATAACGAAAAAGAAATTGATAGTACTAAAATATATGATTTTTCAAAAATCAGTAATGAAAAAATAAATACTATTTGGGATATAATTAAAATTAGAGAAAATACCCAAGCAGAACATATAATTACTTGTCTTCCTGATGATGAATGGGTTGATATGGAAGATTTGAAAAACAGAATAAAATTACAATACAATGTAGAATATCAAAATGAGAAAAGCCTTTATCCATACATAAAAACATTAACAGACATAAATCTAATAAAAGTAAATAATTCAGGGAAAAAAAGAACTTGGAAAAAAAACATTATAATCATAGACAGAGAATGATTATTTACTTTAATCACTATTAAACATTAGTGATTAGAGTGTTTGGCTGTTTGGATTTTCTAAGTTTTCTTTAGTTGTAGGATCATCTTTATTTGCAGAATTATCCTTTGGTGTGTAATCAAATATTTCTTTTGCTTTATCAAATAACGAAATTAATAATTTTACATTTTCAGAAGATTCTTTTGTTTTATCTACCCAATCAATTTCTAAAATTTTATTAATTTTAGATATTAAATTATTTTTATTTGCTTTTTTAAATTTTGAAGCATACTCTTTATCATTTATTATTTTATTTAATTCATCAATTAACTTTGTGTTTTTTCCATCTATTGAAATTACAAATATAGAATTTATAAAATCGTCAATTGTTTTTATAATATCTTCCTGATTGATTTCTATTTTTTCAATATCATAATTTATAGACCATTCTCCTTTTTCTTTAAAATTATGTATTGGACTTTTACCAGTATTAAAAAAATTAATAATTTTATGTTCTGTATTAATTGGAATAATAATACTATTTTTTCCAGGCCTTATATAAGGTATATCTTCTAAAACACCTGCTCTATAATACCAATATGTCTTTTTGTCTTTTTTAGTAACATTTTGAGTGTATCCATAAATTGATCTAAACATTTTTTGATATAGATAAGATGAATGTTTTATATTATCATTAAATATAAACTTATATTTTATATAATTACTAATTATTTTATCCATGTCTGCCCCCATACTTCCTGTATTAAGTCTTATTATATTATAGATTATGTTATGTATAATATATATATATATATATAATAGTAATAATAATATTATTATTTACTAGTCTAAATAATTTTTATTTGTTCTTATTTATTATTATTAATTATACATAATATAAAGCTTTCTTATTTAAAAAATATTACAAGAACTAAAGGGATATCTAATAAAGTTTAGTCTTACAGCAAGATTTTAAATAACAATAAAGAAATAGAAAATAAAAGATAAATAAACTATTTATCTTCTTCCAGCTGTTGAATATTTGCTTTTATAGCCAATATACTTTCTTCTTATTTTTGCATCATGATTATTATCTTCTTCTTCAACTACTGGTTCTCTAACAACTTGTCTTTCAGCTACTGGGACATTTCCTGAGTTTATAAGAATAATATCATCAACAGATATAACTTTCTTATATGGAATACTATGCTCTGTCATTATCTTTTTAGCCTCTTTCTTTGAGCTAACTTTTAATGGCTGAGTAGTAATAGTTTCTATTACCCCAGATTCTAAGTTTACAACTAAATCATAAACCTTTCCTCTATATGTAGCATTAGTCTCATAAAGATCCATACCGAATAGTTTTGAAATTCTCATTGTCATGTTTTCTTCCTCCAAATATTAAATATATAATATTATTATACTAAAAGGTTATACAAAGGGTTTATATACATTACTATTTCTAAAAATAAAAATATTATTTAAAAAAGTTAACTTTCTTAACCTTAATTTTCTTGATTTTACATACAATACAGGAAGTGTGCGGGTAAGATAAATTACTTTTCTAGATTATCTAATGGATTTTTTATTTCTTTTAGCTTATTTGTATTGACTTTTGTATAAATTTGAGTAGTATTAAGATTTGCGTGCCCTAAAAGCTGTTGAATATATCTAATATTAACATCATTTTCAAGAAGACTAGTAGCAAAAGAATGCCTTAGTTTATGAGGGCTTATTTTTTTTGTAATTCCTGCTTTACTTGCAGAAACTTTTAGAAATTTCTGAATAGTATCAACAGAAAGTGGCTTACCAGAATCTGAACAGAAAAGATATTCGCTTTTTACTTTTTTTTCTCTTTCTTCTAAATATTTTTTATAATCTAAAACCCATTTTTTTGATAAGATTATTACTCTATCTTTATTTCCTTTCCCTGCAATAACATTTCCTGTAAATTCTTCAAAATTAAGATCCTCTATTTTCATATTTACACATTCTGAAACTCTAACACCTGTAGAAAATATAAATTCTATTATCAGTTTATTACGGTAATTGCTAGTGTTTTCAATCAAATCTTTAATTTCCTTTGGTGTTAATACAACAGGTATTTTCTTTGCTTTCTTTGGTAATTTAATATCAATTAAAATATTTAGTTTTAAAAATTCATTATAAAAATGTTTTATTGCTGAAAGCACAAGATTCATAGTTGCAGAACCTGAGTTTTTTTTTGTCTTGAGATATGATAAATAATTCACAATATCATCTGAATTTACTTCTTTTAAATCTTTTTTTATAAATTCTGAGAATTTAGTAAGGTATATCAAATAAGTTTCTATTGTTTTTTGGCTATAACCTATTATATTCAATTCATTCTCGAATTTTTTAAGAAGTTCTAGGTTTTTTTCGTTCATATTCTTCCTATACTATTAGAATAGAAATGCTTAAATAGATTATGCCGAAGTATAATTTGTTTAGCAAAATTTTTCAATACATATTGTTTGTTAATTAAATGTCTAATTAAGAAACAACTTGTAATTATTGATAAATAGCGAAGTTACGTCCAAACCGATAGCCTTTATAAACCCGATGAACTACAATAAATATACTATTTTTAATTCTAGTTAAATAAGTGAACACGAATGGCTACTAACCAAATAATCAATAGAAATGAGGAGAAAATCCCATATAATATATTCAAAATAAAATTAGCTATTCTTAAGGCTCTTGATGCAATAGACAACCCAGATATTGATCTTGCTGATTATTTAACAAAGAAAGTTGATAGAATATTATCACAAGAATACTTTGAAAAAGAAAAGTTACCAACTATAGATAATATTCAAGATATTATAGAAGACGTTTTGATTAAAGAAGGCTTAACAAAATTAGTAAAAGCATATGTAATCTATAGAAAACAACATGATGATTTAAGACAAATGTCTAAATTAATAGACAGCATAAATGCGGTTGAAAGTTATATTAATATTTCTGATTGGCAAGTTAAAGAAAATAGCAATATGGACTATTCTCTTCAGGGCCTAAATAATTACTTGTCCACAAAAGTAATTTCTGATTATTGGATAAAAAAAATATATCCTCCAGAGATTAAAGAAGCACATGAGAAAAGACAACTACATATTCATGATCTAAATACTTTAGGTCCTTATTGTGTTGGTTGGGATCTTCAGTCTTTACTTCAAACAGGGTTTAGAGGAGGGCCTGGTAAAATTGTTGCTGCTCCTCCAAAGCATCTGGATACTGCTCTTGGGCAGATTGTAAATTTTATATATACATTACAAGGCGAAGCTGCAGGTGCCCAAGCATTTAGTAATTTTGATACTCTTCTTGCTCCATTTATTTATTATGATAAACTAGATTATAAGCAAACTAGAGCAGCCATAGAAAAATTTGTATATAACATGAATGTTCCAACAAGAGTGGGTTATCAATGCATGTCTGAAGATACAGAAATATTAACAGAAGAAGGTTGGAAAACACATGATGATATTAAGGTTGGAGACATAATTAAAACATTTAATATTAAAACAGGAAAGATAGAGGATTTGCCTATTAAAAAACTATTTGTTAGAGAATATTCTGGCAAAATGTATAATATAAAAAATAAAATACAAGATCAATTAATTTCTCCAAATCACAGAATGGTAAGACAAACATCTAATTCAAAAAATAAATTTGTATTAGAAGAGGTAGAAAAAGTAATGGCCCTTAAATCGCCAATAATACTGCCTATCGCGGCAGACACAAACTATAAAGGCATAGCTTGGAGTGATGAAAAAATTAAACTAGTTGCTTGGCTAATTGCAAGAGGGTGCTCTGAACAACCACATCATAAAAATAAAAATTCAAGAAATATAAAAATATACCAATCAGAGATAAAAAACAATAAAGATAACAAAGAAATAAAAAATTTACTAAATCATTTTAATTTGAAATATTCAGAAAGTAAGCACAAAGCCCTGGGCATGTCAGTTAATTATTTTAAAATTAATGCAGAAGGCTCTAGGTTACTTCATTCTTGGTTTGATGATGAAAGTGATATTAAATTTATTCCTGTTGATTTATTCAAGGCAAATCAAAAACAAGCAAGATTGTTTTTAGAAACTTATAATAAAGTAGATGGCACATCAGAGTTTAAGATATCTACAACTTCTGTTGATATGCTTTATGGCCTGCAGCACATGTGTGTTTTGGCAGGTTATGGTTTTACAACTTGTTTCAGAAAACCAACAATTGGTAAGAAACCAATTTTTATTTTAAAAATAATTCAACATAAAGACACTACAATAACTTGTATTAAAGAAGTAAATTACAAAGGAAAAATCTGGTGTCCAAATACTGATAATGAAACAGTCATTGCAAAAAGAAATGGCAAGGTGTTTATTACAGGTAACACTCCATTTTCAAATATCACTTTAGACTTAACAGTTCCTTCAACACTTAAAGATCAAGCAGTGATAATTGGCGGAAAGCCACAAGATAAAACATACGGAGAATTCCAAAAAGAAATGGATATCTTTAATGCTGCGTTACTTGATATATTTTATGAAGGAGATGCAGCAGGTAACATCTTTTCCTTCCCTATCCCAACAATAAATGTTACAAAAGATTTTGATTGGGATTCTCCTCTTTCTGATAAATTATTAGAACTTACAATAAAATATGGCACACCATACTTTGCAAACTTTGTTAATTCTGACATGAAACCAGAAGATGCAAGAAGTATGTGTTGTAGGCTAAGGCTAGACAATAGAGAATTACAGAAAAGAGGAGGCGGTTTATTTGGCTCTAATCCTTTAACTGGTTCAATAGGTGTTGTTACAATTAATCTTGCACAGATTGGGTATCTTGCAAAAACAGAAGAAGAATATTTTGAAAAACTAGGGTATTTAATGGATCTTTCTAAAAAATCTCTAGATATAAAAAGAAAGATTGTTGAAAAATATACAGATGATGGCTTGTATCCTTATTCAAAATTTAATTTAAAATTAATAAAAGACAGATTTGGAAGTTACTGGAAAAATCATTTCTCAACAATTGGACTTCTTGGCATGAACGAGTCTTGTCTAAACTTTTTAGGCGAGCCAATAACAACTCCAAAAGGCAATGTTTTTGCTAATAAAGTTATGGATTTTATGAGAGAGAGGATACAGAAATACCAAGAAGAAACAGGCGCCCTTTATAATCTTGAAGCAACACCGGGAGAAGGAACAACGTATAGATTTGCAAGCCATGATAAAGCTAAGTTCCCTTCAATTATTGTTGCAAATGAAGAAAATGTGCAAAAAAATGGAGCACAGCCATACTACACAAACTCAACACAAGTTCCAGTAAATTATACAAATGATATTTTTGAAATATTAGAATTGCAAGATGAATTACAATGTAAATATACTGGCGGAACTGTGATTCATTTCTTTATAGGAGAAAAGAAACCATCAAAAGAGGCAATTAAGTCTTTGATTAAAAAAATAACTACAAATTACAAATTACCATATTTTACATTTACTCCGACATTCTCAATTTGCCCAAAACACGGCTATTTGTTTGGAGAACACGAATATTGTCCAAAATGTGATGCAGAAATTGGTTATTTGTCTAAATCAAAAAATTAATAAATAATAACAATATATAATATAGTAGAAAGGGGGTTATAAAAATGGAAACAGGATTAGAAAGTAAAAGACAGAAATGCGAAGTATACTCTAGAGTAGTAGGCTTTGTAAGAAGAGTTGATGCTTGGAATTACGGCAAGCAAGCAGAATTTAAAGACAGGAAATTATTCAAGGTAGAGGAAAATAACTGTTAAAAGTAATTGCAACTAACATGTCACTAAAAATCAGCGGCCTTGAAAAATTAAGCACTATCGATTATCCAGATAAGCTTGCTTGTGTAATTTTTTTAAAAGGCTGTAATTTCTCCTGTGGTTTTTGTTATAACAAAGAACTGGTAGTTCCTGAGTTTTTTAATACTCGCAAAGACATGCTAGAAAGTGAAATACATTATTTCTTGGACAGGCGAAAAGGCCAACTCGAAGCAGTTGTATTAACAGGAGGAGAACCAACCATTTACGGTCAGGAACTAATAGATTTTATTAAAAAAATAAAAGAGAAAGGTTACCTTGTTAAGCTAGACACGAACGGTTCAAATCCAGAGGTTCTTGAAAAGATTGTTTCTCAAAACCTAGTTGATTATATAGCCATGGATTTAAAAGATGATTTTGATAATTATTCTGAATATACAGCAGTTCCTGTAGAAAATATAAAACGCTCGTTTGAGATTGTAAAAAACGCAAAAACCCCTCACGAGTTTAGAATAACAACCCACCCTGACTTGACATTAAGTGCTTTTAATAAATTAGTAGATTTGGCAAAAGGACACAAAATCTATGTCCAAGAATTCGTGAATGAGAACACAATCAAATCTTATAAAAACTATAAAACAATATATAGTAAATTATCAAAAAGCGATTCTCGCTATATTTTAAGAGATTAAAAAAGGTAGAAAACATGGCGTTTGTAACAACAATCACACACAAAAACGGAGAAACCGAAGAGTTCTCTAAAGAAAAGATTGCAATATCTTTATTTGAGATAATGTGTAATGTTGGCGAACCAAATCTAACATTAGCAGAAAAATTAGCTTTTTTGATTTGTGACAAAGTAAATGCAAAGTTTTCTAAAGAGATACCGATAGCCAAACTTGATGAGTTGATAAAAGACACGCTGTTAAAAGAAAATCAAACAGACCTTTTACAAGCATATATCCTTAGAAAGGCAAAACCAGAAACTCAATTCATAGATACAGAACTAAAAGACAAGGTTCTAAAAAGCATATTAAACCTAAACGATACAGATAATGTTTCTACAAAACTAATATCAATTAATTCAGAAATTAATAAATTACAAAAAAATCAATTTGAAAAACTCAATAAGAAAATATTTGATTATATTAGGGAAGGGACCTTTTACCCAAGCTCTACTCTATTAAGAGAAATTGGTTTAAACCAACATATTTCTTCTAGTTTTTGTTTTAAGCTTGAAGACACACTAGAAAGCATATTTGATACTCTTGCTCTAGCAAGCAAAGTTCAAAAATATGGCGCATCTGTTTCTGTTGATTTATCAAATATTCGTTCAGAAAAAGAAAAAGTAAAATCAATTAACAGAAATGCTTGCGGGCCAGTAAGGATAATTAATCTTTTTGTTTCTGCTAAATCCCTTGTAGGCTATAGCACAAACACTGCAAACAACCTTTTCTATATCTCTATAGAACATCCTGATTTAGTCTCTTTCCTAAATTTTTCAGCAAACAATGTCACAGATAACTTTGCAATATTAGTTCCTGACAGGTTTATGCAAGCCTTAGAAAATAATCAAGAATATACTATAAGCACACACACCACAGAGAACAGAAAGATCCAGCCATTAACTTTATTTGATTTGGTTTCTTCTAAGATTGTTACTGGTGAGAAAATAAATCTAATCTTTCCAGATACAATAAACAAAAAAAATCCATTTACAAACAATTATAAAAAATACTTAATTTCTCCAGTAGGCTTTCAGCCTTGTTTTGAAGATTGCTCTTTTGTGACTGGAACAATAGATGTTTCTAAACTAGTAAATGTTACTGGCAAAACAAAAGTATTTGATTGGGCAAAATTAAAAACAATAATCTGGGATTCTCTAGAGTTTTTAGATAATTCAATAGACCTCTCAAAGCAAGTAAATGAAGATTATTCTAAAAATCTAAAAGAAACAAGACAAATCTATCTTTCAATAACAGGATATTCAACTTTGCTCTCAAGGCTAGGCATTCCATATGATAGCGATGATGCAATTTATTTTGCAGATTCCTTATCTGACTACATTTCATATTATACAAAGCTTCGTTCAACAGAGCTTGCAAAAGACAGAGGGCCTTTCTTTAAGTTTATAAAAAGCAAATACGAGCTATCAAATTTCAAGTTTGAAAAAACACCTATACAAAAGACCCTTTTCTCAACAGACCTAACACAAAGTAAAAAGCTAAACAAAAACATGCCAACAATAGACTGGGTAGAGCTTAGAAACAACATAAAGAAATACGGTTTAAGAAACTCAACAACCTTTTCAATAATCTTTTCTGATTTCTATTCTATAGCAAATGAAACAAGCAATGCCCTTGATCCTATTTTAAGCTATAAACCGGTATACTGGATAAACGGCTATAAATCTGAAAAGTTAAATAAAGAATTATCTTTACAAATCCCTGATTTAAATCCTAACTGGTCAATAGAAGAGCTAGAATCGTCTGTTCCTGAAAACACGAAATCTAAATTTCCTTTAGCAAAAAACATCTCTCCTAGTTTCTTTGTAAGATTACAATCAGTATTTGAGAAGAACACAGATGGTGTAGTTAATTCAAAGATTTATTTTACAGAAAACCTTTCTGTTCAAGAGCTTAAAGATCTAATTATAGAAAGCCACAAGATCGGCAACACTTGTTTCTTGCCAGAAAAGCTAAATCATAAAATAAAAGATTTCAATTCTGAGAACAGAAAAGGATTAATGAGTTTATAACAAATAATGTGTGACAATCATGGCAAATCAGGAAGAACAAATTGAAAAAATAAAAAAGGTAAAGCCTTTTTTTGAGCAACTGACTTTTTTCTTTCTGTTTCTGATTATCTTTATTAGTTACGATGTTTATTTTACGCTCTCTCCAATTACAAAATACACTCTTACAGTATTTTTCATGGGCTGGTCAATAAGTCTAATAATCCAAGAGCTATATGTTTTTGGTATCTTAAAACCAGTGCTTCTTGGCAAACGATGGGAGCTCTTTGTTCAAAATAGCTTTAAAAGAAAAAAGAAATAGTAATTTACCTAATTGCATAATCTTTTTCTTCTTTTTTTGGCCTTTCTTTCTTTGACTTGAATTTGTCTATTGCTTTAATAAACGCATCTCTTGTCACTACTGGTCTTTTGTTATCTAGTTTGTTATCTTTTTCTATATCTTCAATAATCATTCTGATCTTGGATAGGCCAGCCTCTCTACAAACAGCTTCTATCTCTGCCCCCGAGAAATCTTCTGTTAATGCTGCAAGCTCTCTTGGCACAACTTTTTTATCAACATTCATTTTTGAAATATGTACTTCAAAGATTTTTTCTCTTGTTTTTTCATCAGGCATTGGAACCAAAAGAAGCTTTTCAAATCTTCCAGGTCTTAAAAATGCAGGATCAATCAAGTCTGGTCGGTTGGTTGCACCCATAATAACTATGTCTTTAAGATTTGATACTCCATCCATTTCTGTTAACAATTGTGCAACTACATTGTTTCTAACATCATTTGTCTCAAGTCCTGTTCTTCCAGAAGTTATGGAATCAATCTCATCAATAAAAATGATGCTTGGCGCAAGTTGTCTTGCTTTCTTAAAAATATCTCTTATCTTTCTTTCTGATTCTCCAACCCATTTATTAAATATCTCTGGGCCTTTTATTGAAATAAAGTTGGCTTTTGTTTCAGTAGCAATTGCTTTTGCAAGCAGAGTCTTTCCTGTTCCTGGTGGTCCATAAAGCAACACTCCACGAGGAGGTGTTATTCCGACCTTTTCAAACAACAATTTATGTTTCATTGGCCATTCAATCATTTCTTTTAGTTCTTGTTTAATCTCTGTAAGCCCCCCTACATCCTCCCATCTTGTGTTAGGGATTTGCACCATTATCTCTCTAATGGCTGATGGCTCAACAACATTAAGTGCGTCCAAGAAATCCTGTCTTGTAATCACTAATTCATCCATTATCTCTTTAGATAGTTCTGTACCTGTTTCTTTGTTAATCTTAGGCATTAGCCTTTTTAATGCCTTTAGTGCCGCTTCTTTACAGAGAGCAGAAACATCTGCTCCAGAAAAGCCATTTGTCAGTTCTACCAACTCGTCAATTTTTACATCATCAATTAATGGCATGCCTCTAGTATGTACTAAAAATATTTCTCTTCTTGCTTCTTTACTTGGAATATTAATTTCTATTTCTCTATCAAATCTTCCTGGCCTTCTTAAGGCTGGATCAATTGAATCAGGGATGTTTGTCGCACCAATAACAACCACATTTCCCCTTGTCTTTAGCCCATCCATTAATGTAAGTAATTGAGCAACAATTCTTTTTTCAGTTTCTCCATGTATGTGTTCTCTTTTTGGTGCAATAGAATCTATCTCATCAATAAAGATAATTGCATTCTCTTGTTTTCCTGCTTCTTCAAATATGTTTCTTAGGTTCTCTTCTGATTTACCATATACTCCGCTAACAATCTCTGGTCCATTAATTATTGTAAAATAAGAATCAGTCTCAGAAGCTACTGCTTTTGCAAGCAAGGTCTTTCCTGTTCCTGGAGGGCCATGCAGTAATATCCCTTTAGGCGGGGTTATCCCTAGTTTCTTAAATATCTCTGGTCTTCTAATCGGTAATTCAACCATTTCTCTAATACTTTCTATTTCTTTTTTAAGTCCGCCAATATCATCATAGGTTATTCCATATTTACTTGTTTCAATTGGCTTTTCAGAGATTGTCAATTTGGTGTTAGCAGTAATCTTTACTGCTCCTTTTGGCAAGGTTTTTGTAACTGTCAAAGAAAGGTCTCTTGATTCTTCGTTGATAAATATTTTAATGCCTCTGATTATTACCACATTTCCTTCTAGTATGTTCTTGTTAACAATCCTGTCATGAATATAGCTAATAATGTCGTTTCTTTTAAGATCAGGAATCTCAACAGGTGGTGCAAGCGTAACTGCGTGTGCGATTAGGCAGTTTATCTTTTCAATATACACTTCATCATCAATCTTAGAACTAGAGTTTTGTCTTAGGTTTCCATCCATCTTGATAATGTTTAGTCCTGCATCTGTTACTTTGCCTCTTACAGCATAAGCAATAACTGCCTTGTCATTTTTAAGATTGCTAATTCTTATAGTGTCTCCTGTTGTCAAGCCCATTCTTTCAAATACCACTGGATCTATTTTTGCAATGTCTTTTCCAACATCATAAATTTCTGCTTCTCTAACAGTAAGCTTTGCTTTTATATCAACCATAATTATACAAATAATATTATATTAGAAATAGTTTAAAAACCCAACCAATTTATTTAAGAAAATTATGGTGTTCCTTCAGAATTTGAAGACAGTGATCTTTCATAAGTCACGGTTAGCACGCCACTGCTAACCTCGTCCAATATTGCAATTGCCTTTATTGTTGTTGTTTCTGTAATTTTTATCTCTCTATCATATATAGTAGATCTATCTGTAGGTGTGCTTTCATCTAAGGTGTAATATATTACAGCATTGCTTGTGTTTGTTTTTAATGTAACGGTTATAGGGTCTCTAAAATTAAAATTTGTAGGGTCTGCAGTAGGTGTTGCTACCTCTGTGTCTTTTAAAGTATAATCAAAAGATGAAATTTGGCTTTTATTATCTAATATGGCAATTGCTTTAATATTACATCGATCTGTACACACCTCATTAAATGGTATTGGTGTTTGATAAAAGTTACTCCCATCAGGATCGGTTCCATCAGTTGTGTAATAAATTCTTGCTTCTGGAGTTGTTGTGCTTAAAGTCAACGATGCATCTCTAGAAACAAACCCTGATGTTGGCTCAGCAATCGGGTCAGCAACATGTCCTACAACAGTATATTCTGCTTTTTGCACACCGCTATTAATTCTATCGCCATATGCAATTGCTTTTATTCTTGTAAATTTTTCCACAATTCTAATGTCGTCTTCGTAAAGTGTAGAATTCCTCCCATTTCTTTCAGGGTTTGATCCATTAAGAGTATACCAGATTTCATCAGTAGAAGGTTCAGTGATTATTTTTATTTGTTCTCCTATACCCTCTATAAAACCAGCAGATGGTCTGAAAGTCAAATTTATGTGTGTTGGAGGTGTTATCGTATAAATTTCAGTAAGTATGGCGCTATCTGTCATGCCTGCTTTACAAGCAATTGCTTTTAGAGTTGTTGTTTGAGTGATTGATATTGGAGTAGTGTAGGTTGTTGAAGAGGTGTTTGGATTATTACCATCAGTAGTGTAATAGATTGTAGCGTCCTGTGGATTCGTTTTTAAATTTACACTTTGTGGCTCTGAGTAAGTATCTCCTTTTGGTGTTGCAGTAGGCTTTTCAACTTGTCCTGTGCCAGGTGGCGGGATCATGCTAGAAACATCCCATCTATATGTATTTGACTTTGCTGATCCGCCATCTAGGGTGGTAAGAATATAAGCAGAATGGGGTCCTATACCTAATTGGCTATCTAGCGTAATTCTGTTATTTTTAATTTCTTTTCTATTATCTATATCATCATCAATTACTAATTCGTTATTTCCATCACTAAAACTTTGAAAAAGAACATCACAATTTATACTTACACAAGCAACAGAATGAAGAACAGCAGGTATTACAGTCTTTGACATGGTTATTGCTGAGCTGGCGCTTTTTTCAGTAGATTGTTTAGAACTAGAACCTATCCCTACAATTATGACAATTACAATTGTTGCAAGTAATACTGCTCCACCAAACAACAACAATGTTTCAATTGAGCCTTGCCCTTTTTTCTTATTTTTATTTTTTAGAGTGTTCTTTTTCATAATATTTTATATACATAGAATATATTTTAAATGCTATCTTTATAAAGATAAGAACAAATCAATCTCTTAGTGTTTTTGTTTATCTATAATTGCTCTTCCTGCAAAATAAAAATCCCATCTTAATTGATAACAAGCTTTTTAAAATGTTATTATTTTATTTAAAATATAAGGGGTAGATTATTTATGGCAAAACCAATGAGATATAGACCAATAGGGATGAAAGCTTCAAGAAGATTAATTAACCTGAAAGCACCAGGAAAATTAATGGTCACGAAAACCTCAAGAAGATTAGTAGGGGCGAAATCATTAGTAAAAGGTGCGAAATCTCCAGGAAAGAAACCAATAGGCGTGAAAGTCCCAGATGTGAAAGTACAACCAAATAGATTGATAGATGCGAGAACACTAAGAAAACCAAAATCACAAAAAACCCCCAAAGGAACTATAGGTCATCAGCCAGAAAGAAACATTAATATTTCTGCTTTCATTAGATCAATGAATGAAGTAACTGGTTCTAGATTTACAAGTGGTACAAAGATTGAAGATGTAAGAAGAACATTTAAGAAATTAGATGCAGGTAAAAGATTTCCAGAAACAAAAATAAATGTTGTTAAAAAATATTTAAATAATGGCTATTTACTAAATGAAATCCAAAGGTCCCCTGAAAAAGCCAGAGAGGTAAAAAGACAACTTTCAGCAGTAGGAGTTGATGCAAGACACATCGTTGCAACAAATATAAATCACCCTGTCTTTAGATTGTTGTTATTAGATTTTTCAAGGGCAGAAATTGAATCTGCTTTAAGAAACAGAACCCTCAGAACAAATTACGAAAGCCAATTAAATAGCATAATAGATAATGTTTGCAGTTCCAAAACAATTGACTTATTAGATTCACGTAATTTGCCAGCTACTAGTGCAATGGCCAAAAATGCATTTATTAATGCAGTAAAAAATGGCTATAAAGCCGAGATTATCTCGCGAATAAGGAATGGAAGAATTAACATCCCTGAAGCACGAAAAAAGCAATTAATCCAACAAATAATAAAAATACAACCAGTTAATTAAATTATTTTTTCTTTTTAGTTGTCTTTGTTTTTGGTTTGTCTGCTTTTGCCTTTGCAACCATTTCTTTCTTTTGTTTTTCTTTTTCTGCCTTGGCCTTTGCTTTCTCTTCTCTGGCTTCTTGCTTTTCTTTTAGCCTTGCCTCATATTCTTTCTGCTGTTCAATTCTTTTTGCACATTTGTGATTTAAGCAAACATCAATCCCACCACGCCTTGTTAATATTTTGATCTCTGGGTTACCACACACCTCGCAAACCTTTCCTGTTCCTTCAACTTTATATTTCTGAGGTAATGGAAAGGTGTTTCTACAAGCAGGATATCCAGAACATGCAGCAAACTGTTTGTTATTTTTACTAATTCTTATTATCAGATCTTTTCCACAAATAGTGCATTTCCCTAAAATTGAATCGTTTCTGGTTGCTGCTCTAAGTTCTTGAGATATGTCGTTTTTTTCTGCAATTAAAATTTTAATTATGTTCTTTAATATCCCTCTAGTCTCATCAACAACCTCTGGCTTTTTCTTTTTGCCAGTAGCGACTAGTTCCATCTCATCTTCAATATTAGCTGTTAATTTTGGTTGTGTTATTAATTCACAATGTTTATTAAGAACAGAACAAACAGCAATTGCGATGTTAGTGGCAGATATGCTTTTTGTGCCTTGAATATATCCCCTGTCTCTTAATTTTTTAATAATCACTGGCCTTGTAGATTTAGTTCCTAGGTTTTGTTCTTCCATTAGTTTGATCAAGCCAGCTTCTGTATAACGACTTGGTGGTGTTGTTTCTTTGTTCTCCTGGACAATATCAATAACATCTACGATATCCCCTGATTTAAGATCTGGCAAAATCGTCTCGTTAAGTTTAGAAAAATGATAGATTTTCTTCCAACCAGGCTCAATTATGGTTTGTCCAGTAACAACAAAAGGCTCTTTTTTAATATCAATTAATGCAGAGATATTCTGCGTCTTTGCATCTCTATAAAGAGTAGCAAGAAATCTTCTAACAATAAGGTCATAGATTTTTTTCTCCCCGCCAGATAGTTTATTAGAATAACCAACAGGGTAGATTGGTGGGTGGTCTGTTGTTTCTTTTGCTCCTCTTGATGGGTGTATTGGTTTAGATAATATTTCTTTAGCAACTGCATTATAATCTTTATCTTGCAAAACAATTTCTACAATTTCTTTAAGATTTACACTTGCAGGATAAACAGTATTGTCTGTTCTAGGGTAGCTAATCAACCCTTGTTGATAAAGTGATTCTGCAATATTCATTGCTTGATTAGTGCTGATCCCAAAAACAGAAGATGCTGCTCTAAGAAAGCTAGTTGTATTAAACGGTTCTGGCCTGTTAAGTGTTTTTTCTTTTTTAGAAACTGCTTTGACAACGCCCTTTTTTTCGTTTTTGATACTTTCAAATATTTTTTTTCCTTTCTCAATATCAAAAAACTTGCCATCTTTATGGTTTCCAGAAAACTTGATTTTTGTTTTCTCAAAATTCGCAATTATTTCAATATATTTTTCAGGCACAAATTTTTGTCTTTCAAGTTCTCTTTCTACAATAAAGTTTAGTAACGGAGTTTGTACCCTGCCTGCAGAAATGAAAAGCTTGCCTTTTCTGTTTGATACTACTGAAAGATATCTAGTTAGTATTACCCCCCACAACAGATCAACTTCTTGACGAGTAAACACAGAATCTGCATAATTAAAATCAACCTTTCTCAAATTTTTAAAAGACTCAGTAACTTCTTTTTCAGTCAAAGCACTAAAATAAGCCCTGTGTAACTTTGTGTTTTTATTATTCTCAATAACATAATTGTAAGCCTCTACACCAATCGCTTCTCCTTCACGATCAGCATCTGTTGCCACAATAATGTTTTGTAGATTTTCTCTTTTCTTTTTTAAATTTGCAATTATTCCTTTCTCAACTTGCAGATAAGTAAGTTGTTTGTCTGCTAGAAGATCAAGAGTGTAGATATTCCAGTAATTGTTGTCTCCAACAAAATCAACAGTATTGATGTGCCCTCTAAGTGGTATGACTAACATCTCTTTGCCATTAGAATTAAATGAAAAGCAGTGCACCCCGTTTTCCACTGTTGTTGTGAAATTATTTTTTGAGAGAATACTTGCAATCCTTTTTCCTGCAATTGCCTTCTCTGAGATTATTAAGTCCATTTTATTCTAAAAAGTAGTTTGTAAAATCTTTCTTGGAAGATTCTTGCTGTTTTTATGTTCTTTTAAAATTGTTAGAATGCTTGCTTTTGTTATCCCGTCAATCTTAAAGATGCTGTCAAGCAAGGCCTTGAGATCTCCTTTATCAAGAGCCATAACCCTAGCAAGAACATTATATTCGCCAGTAACCTCTATGACTTCTTTAACATCTTCCATTTCTTTTAGTTTTTTAATAATGTCATTTTGTTTAGATGGGTCAATCGTGATTAATATTTCTGCCTTTTCGTTAAATCCAAGTATCTCATAATCAATCTCTGCAGTAATAGATTTGATAATTCCCCTTTGTGTTAATCTGTCTAGTCTTTTCTTTACAGCAACATCTGTTAGGTTAATCTCCTTTGCGATATTTGCAAAAGATACTCTCCCATTAACAGCTAATTGCTCAATTATATATTTATCAATCTTATCTATTACTTGCATATTTGATCTCTATTTGAATGGCTTTAATAAATCGTATTTACCAAGATAAACTTCTGTTTTTAAAATCTCAATAAATGGAATAACAAACATTACAAAGAAAACCGTTGCAATGATTGGTCCAGCAAACACTCCAAAGATAACATCAATTATATAAGTTAAAAGTGTCAATATAAAAACTGTTACAAACAGATAAACAAAATATACTGGCTTTTTCTTTATATAATTTATATTTAAAACAATAGAGTATTCTGCACTTTGTTTTTCTATAACAATAATTTGCGGTATAAACCAGAATAACAAGGTTATTACAAACAATATAATGTTTACAAATATGTTGTTTATAATCCCAAAATCAAAAAGAATACACAACGCTATAAACAAAAGCAAGAAAAAAGAAACATTAAATTTTAAAAGTTCAATAAACGGTCTTTTTATTTCTCTAGAATTTTTATTATCAAAGTCATACTCTCTTCCCATCTTAAAAACAATGATTGTTTGAAAAAGAGTATATGCAAATATTATTGCAATAAAAGCAATAAGTGTTAAAATAATAATTAATGGATCTTGATTTAACAGTTCATAAGTAAGGTTAATACTTCCTCCTGATAGGCTAAACAATGGATTAACCAAAAACATCGTAAATATAAACAAAAGGCTAGTTGCAAAAACAATTTTTATGTTTTTTACATACTTTTTAAATGCAACAGCAATATCCATACTCATACTAATTCTCCATTTTATTTTTCTAATTTTTTAATAAATATTACTTTGTTTATATTATATATTAATAGAATTCTTTTTAAATAATTAACCTTTGCTAAAAAACAAGCTTAGCTTCAAGATATCCTTGTTTTGCAACAGTGATTTTTACTTTTTGTGTTTTTCCAAGAACGAGTTTTTCTTTTGGCACCACTACCTGCTTGTAACTTTTTGTTCTTCCTATCAATGTTTTGTTTTTACCAATCTCTGTTAAAAGTATCTCTTGTGTTTTTCCAATAAGCTTTTTGTTATTTTCAAGAGCGATATTTGCACAAAGTTTTGTAACAATTCTAGATCTTTCTTTTTTTATTCCTCCGTTCAAATCTTTGTAATTGTTTGCTTCTATTCCTTTTCTTCTTCCAAACCTAGAAATATTAACCACATCAAATTTGCATTTCTTGATAATTTCAATTGTTTCTAAAAAATCCTTCTCTGTTTCTGTAGGAAAACCCACAATAACATCTGTTGCTAGTGTCAGGTCTTTTATGTTCTTTCTAAAATAAGATATCAAGTCCAGATATTCTTTCTTAGTATAGTATCTGTTCATTTTCATAAGAACAGAATCGCTACCGCTTTGTATTGGCACATGCAAGAAGCTATACATTTTTTCAGATTTAAATATTTCACAAATCTCTTTTTTATATTTTTTGAAATGTTGGGGGTTTCCCATACCAAGCCGTATCTTAAATTCACCAGGCATTTTTATTATTTCTTTAAGAAGGCAAGAAATATTTGTATTAATGTCAAGGCCATAGCAACCAGTATCTTGAGCAGTCAAGAGTATTTCTTTTGTGTTGTTTTTTACAGCTTCTGCTATTTCTTCTTTTATTTTTTTAATACTTTTGCTTTTTAGTTTTCCTCTCGCAAATTTAACTGCACAATAAGCGCAGTTGCCAAGGCAACCGTTTGCTATAATTATTGCTTTTGTAATTTCGTGTTTTGTTTCTTGTTTTTTGTTCCTAAATTTGTCCAGATATTTTAATAGCTTTTCTTTGTCCTTGATCCCGTACATCTTTGCTTTTGGCAAAAGCTCTTTTAGTTTCTTAGAATCAATATCAACAAGACAACCGGTAATTATAATTTCTTTGTCTTTAATTGTTTTTAGGTTATCAGAAATATACTTGTAGATTTTCGTTTCTGTCTGTTCTTTTACTCCGCATGTGTTTATAACAACCAGGTCTGCAGATTTCTCGTCCTTGCTTTCTGATATTCCAGAAACAATGTCTTGGCTATCTCTTTGGTTCAAGGTGCAACCAAAAGTTTTTATAAAAATTGTTTTCATGTTATTTTTCAGAAGCAATAATCCCGATTGCGCCAGAAACTATAAATCCCAAAAATGAAGAAGAAATTAACTGCTTCCAGATTCCTAGATTTTTAGGTATTGCCATATTATTTAATACAACATAAATTTCATAAGCAAAGATGTAAATTATCAAAATATAGCACAAAACGCTTATAGCAACAAAAATAGCAAGAAGAGTCCATTTGTTCCATTTTGTGTATTTTTCAACAACTGGTGTTAAAAGATATAATCCAAAGAATGCCACAATTGGCAAAAGTATATACATTGGACTTGTAAAGAAATTCTCTTTTGCAAAAAAATAAAATAATCCTTGTGCTAAAACATAGGACAATAGGAAAAATAAAATTATTTTAAGGGCTTTTTTCATAATATCACTTTCTTTAATATAATATTCTAAGCCCCAAAAGAGTTTTAAATAGTTTAGAAAATTAAAAGAATATATTTAAAAACAAGTTGCTAGACTATTAGAATAGTTAAATAATATATAATATTTAATGGAATAATATCATGATTACGAATTCAGCACCATGGACAGAAAAGTATAGGCCTCAGAGGCTTAATGATATCTCTGGCCAAAAACATGTTGTTTCTAAGCTTAAGAAATATGTGGAGAACAAATCAATTCCTAACATGCTTTTTGCTGGGCCACCAGGTGTCGGCAAAACCTGTTGTGCAATTGCCTTAGCTAAAGAGCTATTTAAAGACGGATATTCTCAGGATTTTTTAGAGCTAAATGCTAGTGATGAAAGAGGCATTGGAGTAGTTAGAGGAGCAATCAAAGATTTTGCAAGAACCATTGCTTTAACTTCAAGTTTTAAGATTATATTTTTAGATGAAGCTGATGCTTTAACTCCTGAAGCTCAGCAGGCTCTTAGAAGGACAATGGAAAAATACACAAACACAGTCAGGTTTATTCTTAATGCAAACTATTCTTCTAAACTGATCCCGCCAATACAAAGCAGATGTGCATTATTTAAGTTTAAGCCTCTAATAAAGGAAGACATAAAAGAGCGAATAGAATATATTGTTAAAGAAGAAAAAATAAAAATAGACCAAGAGGCAATCATCGCAATTAACGAAGTGTGCGAGGGAGATCTAAGAACTGCGATTAATCTTTTGCAGACTGCTGCTTCAACAACAGACCACATAACAGAAAAAGATATCTATGTTGTTTCTAACTCTGCTCAGCCACAAGATATTCTAAACTTAATTGAAGCTTGTCTTTCAAAGGATTTTTTAAAAGCACGAACTACATTAGAGACATTGTTGTTTGATCATGGCCTTTCAGGAGAAGACATAATCAGTCACATCTATAAAAAAATAATCGCATATCCAGAAGATAAAATCCCAATTGACAAAAAACTAAAAATAATAGACAAGATTGCTGAGTTTAATTACAGGCTAGTGCAGGGTGCAAACGACAGGATACAGCTAGAAGCGTTATTATCTCAAATAATATTAATTGAATAAAAGGTGAAATTAATTGGCATCATATCTAGATGAACTAAAGGCACAGATGGAAAAATCTGAAAAGCCAACCAAGAAAGTAGATGCAGATAAACAAGAGCCCTTAAAAACAGAGATAAAAACAGAAGAGCCAAAATCACAACCAGTGCCTGAACCAAAGCCAAAAGAACAGCCAAAGCTTGATAATCTTAAAGACGCATTTAGTTCTGTTTCTCAGGAATTAAACAAAGTCGCACCTAAACAATCTCAAGAATCTTTAAAGTCTTTAATGGGAGACATAAAAGATGAAAAAGCAGCAGATGCTTTAATCGCTAAATGGGAAAGAACAGGAACGCTTATTACTAAATATGGCGAGACTGAAGTTTATAGAGTCCCAGATGAGCCATTACTCTATTATAAAACAAACATCCCAAAACCATCACCTAGTCAAAAATTAATAATAAACACTTTAAAAGAAGCAACGACAAGACTTGTTTCTACTGATCCTTATAAAATAAGAGACCCAAAACAAAGACAAAATATTTATTATCAAAAGATTTTGGAAATCTTAGAGAATGCTCCAGAGATAAATGTCCCAAAACATTTGTTTGATTTCTATGCTAAAGCAGTTGTTACTGAAATGGTAGGATATGGAATAATAGATACTTTGATAAATGATAATAAGCTTGAAGAAATAATGATAATAGGCCCAAAAAAGCCAGTATATATCTATCACAGAGATTATGGAATGATGTATACAAACATTATTTTCTATTCTGATGATGAAATACAAGACATCATTGATAAAATTGCAAGAATACTAGGCAGAAGAGTAGATATTTCCAATCCTTTGCTTGATGCTAGACTTCCTGATGGCTCTCGTGTTAATGCAACTATTCCTCCAGCATCCATTGACGGTTCAACAATAACTATTAGAAAGTTTAGGGCTGATCCTTATACCATAGTAGACTTAATTAATTTTGGAACAGTCAATTTAGAAGTTGCTGCATTTCTCTGGATGGCTGTTGAAGGACTTGGTGCAAAGCCTGCAAACATTTTAATATCTGGTGGAACTGGTTCTGGTAAAACCACTTTTCTTAATGTTCTTGCAAACTTTATTCCTGATTCAAGCAGAGTTCTAACTATTGAAGACACTGCAGAATTAAAATTGCCAATCAAACACATTATTCGTTTTGAAGGAAAGCCTCCTGGTCTAGAAGGAACAGGAGAATTGACCCTTGAAATTCTTGTTAAAAACACATTAAGAATGAGGCCTGACAGAATAATAGTTGGTGAAATTAGACATCATGAGGCAAGCACTTTATTTACTGCAATGAACACTGGTCACGACGGGTGTATGGGTACAATCCACGCAAACTCAGCAAGAGAAACTCTTGTTAGAATCACCTCTCCGCCAATGGACGTTCCAATGCTAATGCTTGCAGGTCTTGATTTCATTATTGTTGAAAAAAGAATGAACACTTCAAGAGGGCTAGTCAGAAGAATTGTAGAAATTGCAGAAATTACAGGAGTATTTGAAAATAATCCACAAGCAAGTATAATCTTTAGATGGAATCCTCAAACAGACAATCTTGAAAGAACAAAAGAGCCAATAAAGTTCTTTGAGATAATTAAAACATATACTAAATATGGAGATGCAGAAATAAAACGCATTTTAGAAGAAAGGATAAACCTTATAAATGATTTAGTTAAAAATAATATAAGAAGCATAAACGAAGTATCTAAAGCAATACAAGAAGTATACACAAATAATGCTAAAAAAAATGAGTGATTTAGAAAATGCCAGAAGAAGATAAGAGACTTAAGATTCTAAAGAAAGAGTTAGATAAAGATAACTCTGAAGCACCAAAAGTAGATCTTGATGCTGTACAAAACATAGTTTCTAAGATTAAAGATAAAGATCGTGCAAAAGGAGTATCTGGTAATATTTCTGAAACACACATGAAAGAACTTAGAGATATAATCTCTGAAGGTAAACTTGCTAAACTTAATGTTGATACTGAGGCCAAGCTTTTAGCAAATTCTACCTCAGAACTAGATAAAGGCGCAGTAAAGATTTACAAGGCAGTTCCTGGTTTTATTAATTATATTGTAAAATCCATAATCAAGAAAAGTATAGGAAGAAAGATTGCATTTTATTTGTATTCTGCAGATATTAAAAAAACTCTTGTTCAACACCTTGTTCTATCTGTAATTTATTCTTTACTTGTGACTTTTTTTATTGGAATATTAACTCTTGGAATAATTGCTATCATTAACCCGTTGTTTTTGATAATTTGGCCGTTTATTGTGATTTTTATATTTTTAATGGCTGTTGGCGGGTTTGCATATCTTGTTCCAATGCAAAAAGCAAAGACTAGGGGAGTAATGATTGATACTGAACTACCGTATGTTCTAAGACACATTTCTACAGAGTTACAGGCAGGTATTGGTTTGTATAAAACCTTGCAATCAGTTGCAAAGAACGATTACGGAGTTCTTTCCCAAGAGATGTCAAGAACAATAATGGAAATTGAAAACGGAACAGACACAAAAACAGCATTAAGGCACATGGCATTAAGAAGCCAATCAAAGAGTTTTAATATTGCAATATTTCATATTGTTAGAACATTAAATACAGGTGGAAATCTTTCACAAAGTATTGATAGTGTTGCAGACTCGGTTTCTTTTGATTTACTTGAAGCATCAAAGCAGTTCGGAGAAAAAATGAATTTCTTTGGTATTATTTTTATTTTTGTTGCTATTGTTTTGCCTGTATTTTTGGCAATTTTAAGTGCAATTGCAAATGCACCAATTGGGCAAGGCGGAGAGCTTTTCCTTCCAGGGATATTAACTCCAACATTGCTTGCAGTTGTTTATGTTGTTGTAATGCCTGCTATATTTGTATTTATAGCATATTACATTAAGATGATAGAACCAAAAACGTGATAGAAGAAAATGGGAAAATTAAAAGAGTTGATGGATAGATACCAGATTTATCTATATTCACAAAAACTAAAGATAAAAACCTCAACATGGTTTGCATTAGTCATAATTGTTTCATTATTAATTGGTGTTCTTGCGTTTTTGATAAATGCTAGGGTTGGTATTTTGCTTTTTGCTATAATTTTAGATCTTGGTTTAGGTATGCCATTTTATTTGTATTTTAAAAATCTTGATGAGATAGAGAAGTATTGGCCAGAAGCACTTAGGTTGATTGCTGACACCATGAAATCAGGATCGTCTCTTGACTATGCTTTAAGAGAAGCAAGTTCTGCAGACTTTGGGCCTCTTTCAAAAGAGTTTGATGAGGTTATTAGAAGACTTGAGATGGGGGACACAATGTCTCAGTCCTTAGAGCATATGGCCCTAAGAATAGAATCTAAGATTGTTAGAAGAACAGTTACTTTAATTCAAGAGTGTTTAAAGACAGGTGCTCAGCTTGCTGAGGTTCTTGAAGAAATAGCAAACGACACAAAGCAGATGTTTAGGATCAAAAAGGAAAGAGAAACAAAGACAATGCTACAAGTTATTTTCATATTTGCTGCAGGTGCTGTGATTGCTCCTTTTATTTTTGGTCTGACAAACGTTATTACTCAGTTTTTAACAACAATATCTTCAACTGCTGGTGTTGCAACAGAGAGTGCTTTGGCAACTGCCACTGCTACTCAAAAGTCATTAGCTTTTTTACTTGATGTTTATTTATTGATAGAGGTTGCAGCTGCTGCTGTTATTATTAGTTTGATGAGACAAGGAAAGTTTACAAAAGCTGTTGTCTTCTTTCCAGTAATGGTTATTGTTTCTTTTATAATATATATGGTATCACAAGCAGTGATATCTGGAATACTAATAGAGGCTATATAAAATATGAAACTAAAAGAACTATTAAAAGATAAGAGAGGGCAAGTAAGCCTAGAAGTGTTATTAATTGTTGGTATTGTTGTATTAGCTGCTCTTTTGGTTGGCTATTACCTTAAGCAGACAGCTATGAATCATAACACCACAATATTTGGCTATCTTAAAAAGGTAATTTCTGGCACTAACTAGCCACACACAAAGCAAGAAATAAGCCACATAGCAATGAGCTTTAAGGGGTCTTTTAGTTCGGCTAACTAAACAGAAAGGTATATAAATATAATCTATAACAATAATAAATAATTATTTTACAAATAAAATAAATAAAAGATATATTTAAGCAATTAAATATATACCAAACCAAAAAAACAAAAACAAAAAAACTAAAATTAAACGGAGGAATAAAAATGAAGTTTAATAAAAAAGGACAGGGTGCACTTGAATACCTATTATTGATCGGTGGTGCAGTATTAATTGCTGTTATCGTCATCGCATTACTTGTAGGTATGGGTTCATCAAGTAAAAAAAATGCATCTCAAGGCGGAGACAGAATCAACCAAGCAATTTCAGGAACTGCAATTGCATCAGTTCTCCAATCAGCAAATTGTGATGGTAATGTACTAAAGATTAGCTATACACACAATGGAGGAGATGTAAATTTAGTTATTGATGATACTATACAAAATATAACCGCAGACTCAACAACAAGCTCTTACTCAGGAGAGAATGCTGGTGCATGTGAAGTAAATAAACAACACAAAATTGCATTACATACAACCGCTTCATCTGGAGCAACAGCATATTCAAATGCAATTTATGTTACTAGAAAGTCATAAATTCAAAATCCTGTTTTAAAACAGGATTTTTTTGATTTTTTTTCTTTTTAAAAACAAAATAAACCAAAACACAAAAACAAAAACACAATAATTCAATGATAAAATGAGATTTAAACAAAAAGGACAAGGAGCATTGGAATATTTAATTCTTATAGGCGCAGCAATACTTGTTGCGGTCATTGTTGTTAGCGTTGTTCTTGGAACAAGCACAAGCGGAAGACAAAGTAGCGAAGAAACCACAAGGTCTTATCAAGAACTAGTAACAAACACAATAATACCACCAACAATCATTAGTGTTACTTGTATTGATGATAAAAATGCAACATATGTTATTAATCCTTCTGTAACTAAAGGAGTAACAGAATATTGTGTAGTTGTAAATGGAGATGTTAACATAGACAATTGTGTAGAGCCAACAAGTAACAACAAAGTGTTAATAACTAATATAAGCCCTGCATTAACATCAAAAACAAAATACAATATGTCATTGGTTGCTAAAAAGGGCAATGCATATTCTGCACCAACACTACCAGCACCAGATTGTATAGTCCCATAAATAATTATAATTTAGAATAAGATAAAAATATGTTTAGAAAATTACTAGAAGATAAAAAAGCACAAGTTTCTTTAGAATATCTAGTAATAATTGTTTTTGGAGTAATGCTTGTAATCATTACAGGCCTTATGATAATAAACCTAAATATTCTAGTATCTCTTGCTAAAGCAAAAATACTAAACTATAGAGATAATATCTTAACATCTTTATAAATCTATAAAATAAGATAACATGTTTTATGTAACAATTATAATGCTTTTTTTTGTATTCTTGTTTTTAGTGCTTGCTTCTTTTTCTGATATCAAAACCAGAACTATTTCAAACAAACTAATTTTGTTTTTTCTGGTTTTTGGAATATCATACAACATTACTTTTGCTCTAGTTTCTAAAAACTATAACTTATTATTAACATTATTATATTCAATAATTATCTCATTAGTTGTATTTATTACTCTCTGGCAATTAGGAGTAATAGCAGGAGGAGACACAAAGCTATTTATTGCGATCTCTGCAATAATCCCAACAATGCAAAGCACTCTTGGTTTGTTTGATATTGGCTTAGGCAAATTAGAAACATTGCCTATCTTTTCTCTTATCTTGTTTGTGGCAAGTGCATTTATGGTTCTGCCATGGATTCTAATCTATTCTAAATATCTATTATTAAAAAAAAAGCAATATAGAGAGCTACTACTAAACAAGATGTTTTCTAAAAAAAACCTTGTGTTGCTTCTTGATTCAATATTAGTATTGATTTTAATTAGTCTTTTGTTGTTGTTATTTAATATAACTAACTTTATTCTAATCTTTACAATCTCCTTTGCCTTTACATTTCTGATATTTAGAATAAAAACAAAAAGATATTTTTACTATATAGTCTTGGCCTTAAACCTAGTTCTTTTAGCAATATTGTTTTTCTTAAACAAGCTAACAAGCGAACTATTTATTATGTTATTAAATATCTCGGGCATTGTTGTTTTGATTTCATTGTTGTTTGTATATTTAAGATATGTAAAAGAAAAAGTGCTAATTGAGAAAAAGAAAATAGCACAACTAAAAGAAGGAGATCTTCCAGTATACAATTACTATTATATAAATAAAAAAGTAATACAAAAAAAACCAAACATCTTTAACAAAATAAAAGAAATTGCTTTAGGAACATATTATAAGGGGTTAAAGATAGATTCTAGCAAAGCCTGTGGCTTATCCAAGAAAGACATAACTTTTTTAAAAGATATGTATAACAATAAATTAGTGAACAACACAATATATTTGAGGAAGACACTGGCCTTTACTCCAGCTGTGCTTCTTGCATTTTTGTTGTTAATAATATTTTAAATGTGACAATTTATGAACAGAAAAGGACAACTTTCAATAGAGATAATAGTACTACTTGCAATATTTTTATTGTTCTTTCAAGCAATGATCCTGCCATCTATTGAATTTTCCGAAAATGTATTACAAGACACTCAAGCAATTGTTGTTTCTAAAAAGAACATTGAAGATCTAGCTATTAATATTGAACAATTGGCATCCCAAGACGGCTATGGAAAAAAGCAATATTACTTTTACTTACCAAGAAACACGAAATTAGATTGTAATGTTGCTGCAAAGAAATTAAATTATAACATAACGATATCAAAGCAACAGCCGTTGCCACCAGGTTGTAATAATAGTGTTTGCGAATTCCAAAGAGAGCTCTTTTTGCAAAGCCAGCAATTTGTAGATTGTAATAAAATTGGTCCTGGATTTTCAGGAATATTAATGATAGAAAAAAAAGCAGACGGCAATATTACACTAATAAGTGAATAAATAATGAATAAAAAAGCACAGATTAGTTTGGAGTTTATAATAATTATAAGCTTTGTATTAATCCTTACATTGTTTTTTTCAAACTCTGTGTTTGGCACAACAGACATTAACAAAGCAATTACTAAAGTCAAGCTAAGAACAATGGATATTTTTTCAATGGAAGGATCAATTGCACAGCTTGAAAGAATAGATTATTATGTAACAGATACCAATCTACAATTGAATCTTTATATTAATAAAAACAAAGATAATATTTTACTTACAGAAGATAAATACAATATAACAATAGAAAATTTAAAGCAATCAACAAAATTTACAGATGTTAATTTAGCATTTTATTATGTTAACGAATAAAGAGAAAATAACATGAATAGCAAATACCTATTATTTCAATTGTTTTTTATAGCAAGCATATTTGTAAGTTTATTTATTAAACAGAATCTTTTTTTAAAGATACTTTTGGTTTGTTTGCTTTTTTTATATGGCTTGTTGATTCTTCCTGAGTTTGTATATAACAGGAATAAGTTTTTGTTTATTGGCTCTGGTTTTACTATTCTTGCTATTCTTTTTGTGATTGCTGGCTATTCAACAAACATCAATTATATGATTGTTCTATCTTGTATATTGGTTGCGTTCTTTTATTCTTCAAGAGTGTTGTTTGACACTACCTTTGGCGAAGTAATAATAACCACTCCAAAAAATGTGCAAGTTAGGTTATTAGATGATTTCTACAGGCCTGGCAAGATCTATACAATAGACACTAAAAAGAAATATCCATTAAAATCAATTGTTTCAATAAGGCTTGTTCAATCAATTTCTAGAAAACCAAAAGAAGTTATTGGCATTCTTTGTGATAACTCTAAAACTGATTTCAAAACTTCAAAAACACAAAAAAAGCCAAAGAAGGTTATAAAAACAAGAAAAACCACAAACATTTCTAGAAAGAAAAAGAAAAAATAAGACTAATAGAAATGTTTGAAAAGAAATTATTCAAGATACTTATCTTTACAAGTGCCTTTGCCCTTTTGGGCATTCTAACAATTATGTATTTCTTTGAGGCATCTTTAGTTTCTATTTCTTTTCTTTTATCAGAAGATGCAAAAGTTGGTGTTTATCTTGTTTCTGGAAACCTAAAAAACATAGAAATTAAATCAAATGTTCTTTTTTTCGAGCTTTGCGATTCTTATGATTGCATTTCAGGAGTTTATTTTAATCCCACAAACAAAACAGCAGAAAGACTAGAATATGCAAGAGAGGCAAACCAAGAGATTACAATAAAATCCAGATTTGAGTATTATTATGGCTCTCCAGAGATTATTGCCTACAAGTTTTATTTTGATAAGTGTGGAGGTTACTCATGATTTTTATAGAGATCTTTTTGGGCGTGTTTCTGGGGTTTTTATTAGGGGTTATTCCTTGCTTTCACCTTAATGTTTTAGCATATCTTTTGCTTTTTTTAGGTGCATTTTCAATTATTACAAACTCTTTTTATTTTTTCTTTTCTCTTGCAATATCTATGACCATTAGTGGCATAATGCCTTTGCTGTTTTTCAACGTGTCAACCATTGACAATTACTCACTAAATCTTGGACAGCCCAATTGCCAAAACCCCTCTCTTTATATTTCTGGCTTTCTTTTCGGTTCTTTGTTTGCTGTTTTTCTCTTGCCTTTATTTTATCTTCTTTTTCTTTTTTTCTCTAATTTCTTTGTTTTTATTTTTCTTGTGTTGTTGTTTGTTCTTGCCTATTTTGTTTTATCAGATAGCAATAAGCTTTTGGCATTTGTAATTGTTCTTTTTTCTGGAGTTTTAGGCATAATCACTCTAAAGTACAATTTCTTTTTCTCAGAGCCCCTTTTGCCTTGTATCTTTGGCCTGTTTGCCTTGCCAACCTTGGTTTTTTCGATTTTTGATAATACAGAAGAAAGGTGTGACTCCAAATCTGTCCAAGAAATAATGAGTTTTAAGAGTGCGATTTTCTCTTCCTTTCTCGGTTCTCTCTTTTCCTCAGTAATTGCAATTATCCCTTCTTTAAGCCCAGGCATGTCCCAAGTCTTTCCTGCAACTTTTTCAGAAAGGCTTTCAAAGAACAGCAGAAAAGTTCTTCTTTCAAGCACATTAATTTCTGTTATCCTAATCTATTTTTTTATGGCAGCAATCTTTAAAAAATCAAGACTGGGTTTTGTTTCTGTTCTTTTAGAGAAAGGGCTTGTCCCTTCCTTTTCTTTTCCAGACATCTTACTTCTTTGTTTTGTTTTTGTGTTTGCAGTCTCTCTTTCTTGTATTCTCCTGTATTTTTCATACCCATTGATTTCTAAATTCATTTCTCTTCTTCCAAAAAAACAACCCTTCTTTGTGTAATTCTTTTTTCCGTTCTTTTGATTGTTCTTGTAACAAACATCTATTCTATTTTTCTTATTATTTTGTCTTTTCTGATTGGTCTTTTGCCAATAGTCTATAATAAAAACAAATTGCTTCTTATGTCTTATTTAATATTGCCAACAATTATGTTTTACATTTAGGTGAAAAGTTATGGAAAACTGGAAAATTAAAAAAAATGTGCTCCTCTCAATCATGGAATTATCAAAATCTTCTTTTCCAAACGAGTTTAGTGGAATGCTTGTTGGGGACAAAGACAAAAAGTTAATTGATGACATTTACATAATCCCTGCAACCCAAAACCACAGAAACTCTTCAAGCATAAGATTAGATCTGGTACCGATGTCTTTCTCTATAATAGGTACTGTGCATTCTCACCCATCAGGTTCTGCACACCCTTCAAGAGCAGACCTTAATTTCTTTCAAAGCAAGTCAGTAAATATAATCACCAACTACCCTTTTGGGCTAAAAGACTTTAAGGTCTATGACAATTCTGGCAATGATATTTTCCTAGAAATAATCTGATTTTCCCTCAAAACTACCCTAAAAAAGCAAAGTTTAATAAAGGCGATGGCAAAAAGCATTTATTACTTTTGCAACACAATTCTATTAGAGCAAGAAATAGCAATATTTTCTTTGCCCGAGTTACTAAAACAAAAATTTTAAGGTATATCTATGAGTGGTAATGACAAAAATATGACAATTGAAGAAGAAATTGAATTGATTAAGCAAAAGCTTGAAGAGCAAGATAAGTTATCAAAAGAATATCTTAATCTCTTACAAAGATCTCAAGCAGACTTTATCAATTACAAAAACAGGATAGAGAAGGAAACAAAAGACATTATCTTTATTGAAACAAGCAAAATATTCTGTGAGTTTCTAGGTTACAGAGAAACACTATTACATGCTCTTGAAAAAGAGCCAGACAAGAAACTAAAAGAAAGTCTTTCTCATCTCCTTACAAGCTTTGACAATATTCTTAAAAGATTTAAGCTAGAAAAGCTAGATGTCCTAAATAAAGACTTTGACATGAACACAAGCGATTGCGTTTCTAAGCTTGAGGTAACAGATGAAAACCAAAACAACAAAGTCATAGCGATTGTTGAGGAAGGTTTTCTTCAAAATAAAAGATTAATAAAACCAGCAAAAGTAGTTGTTGGGACATATGTGAAAAAAGAATAAACGGTGGTAAAATATGGCAAAATCAAAAGTTATTGGAATAGATCTTGGTACAACCTATTCTGCAGTTTCTGTAGTTGAGGCTGGACAACCAAAGATTCTAATAAACAACGAAGGCTCAAGAATAACTCCTTCTGTTGTTAGTCTAAGTAATGACGAAATTATTGTTGGTGCTCTTGCAAAAAGGCAAGCAGTTGTTAATCCAGATAACACCATATATTCAATAAAAAGAAAAATGGGCACAAACGACAAAGTGACTTTAGGTGGCAAGAAGCAAAGCCCAGAACAGATCTCTGCTTATATTCTGCAAAAATTAAAAAAAGATGCAGAAGAGCAACTTGGTCAAAAGATTACTCAAGCAGTAATAACAGTTCCTGCTTATTTTTCAGACTCTCAAAGAAAAGCAACAAAGGCTGCAGGAGAGATTGCTGGTCTTGAGGTTCTAAGAATAATAAACGAGCCAACAGCAGCAGCTCTTGCCTATGGTCTTGATAAGAAACATGCTCATACAATTTTAGTGTTTGATTTTGGTGGTGGAACATTTGATGTATCTATTCTAGAATTATCTGATGGCGTCTTTGAGGTAAAATCAACAGCTGGTGACAATCAATTAGGTGGTGATGACATTGACCAAAAAATAATTGATTATCTTGTCTCAGAATTCAAGAAAAAAGAAGGCATAGACCTAACAAAAGACAAAATGGCAATGCAAAGATTAAAAGACGAATCAGAAAAGGTCAAGATAGAGTTATCAACAACCCTAAAAGCCACTGTTAATATTCCTTACATAACTGCAACACCAGATGGTCCAAAACACTTAAACATAGAACTTACAAGAGCAAAGCTTGAAGACTTGTGTACAGATATCTTCAAAAGATTAGAAATACCAACAAAACAAGCAATTGCTGATTCTAAATTAGATGTCTCAAAAATTGATGAAGTAATACTAGTAGGCGGCTCAACAAGAATCCCAAAAGTCGTTGAGTTGGTTGAAAAATTAACTGGCAAAAAAGCAAATAAGTCCATTAATCCTGATGAGGTTGTAGCAATGGGTGCAGCAATACAAGGGGCAGTTCTTGCAGGTGAAGTTAAAGATATTTTGCTTCTTGATGTTACTCCTTTGTCTTTAGGTATAGAGACATTAGGCGGGGTCTTTACAAAGTTACTTGAAAGAAACACAACAATACCAACAAAGAAGTCTCAAATTTTCTCAACAGCTTCAGATAGTCAAACAGCTGTTGACATCCATGTTCTTCAAGGCGAAAGGCCATTAGCCAAAGATAACTTAACTCTTGGCAGATTCCAGTTGATAGGTATTCCTCCAGCTCCAAGGGGTGTTCCTCAGATCGAAGTTACCTTTGATATAGATGCTAATGGCATAATCAATGTTTCTGCTAAAGATCTAGGAACCGGCAAGTCCCAAGCAATCAAGATAACTTCAACAACCTCTCTAAGCAAAGAAGAAATTGAGAGATTAAAAAAAGAGGCAGAAGAACATGCTGAAGAAGACAAGAAGACCCAAGAAAAAATAGAAATAAAACACAGGGCAGAATCTTTAGTATATTCTGTTGATTCAGTTCTTGAAGAAGCAAAAGCAAAACTATCTCCTGAAGATATAGAAGAAATAAAAAAGCAAAAAGCAGATCTTCAATCAGCAATAGATAGTGATGCTTCAGATATTGAAGAAAAAACAACAGCTCTTCAAAAAAAGCTTTATGAGATTTCAACAAAGCTTTACCAAAATTCAGCTTCTCAAGAAAAACAAGAAGAACCTAAAGGCAAAGATGATAAAGAAAAAACAGTAGATGCAGATTACACAACTGAAGACAAATAAAAGAGATGAACCACATTGGCAGAAAAGAAAGATCTTTATGAGATCTTGGGTGTTAAAAAAAACGCAAGTGCTGAAGAGCTTAAACATGCTTACAAGCAACTTGTAAAAAAATATCACCCAGATATCTCTAAAGAGCCAAATGCTGAAGAAAAGCTAAAAGAAATAACTCATGCATATTCCATCCTAGGCGATGCAGAAAAAAGAAAGCAATATGACATGGTAGGTGATGCGGCTTTCTCAGGTGGTGGTTATCAAGATTTCAATTTCTCTGGCGACTTTGATTTTGATCTTTCTAAGATCTTTTCTCGCTTTGGTTTTTCTGAAGATGATTTTTTTGAAACTTTTTCTGGCTTTAGAAACACAGGTTTTAGTAAACGCCAAGAACAAGCAAACCTTGATCTAAAAACAAAAATTGACATTGATTTTTTAACTTCTGCTAAAGGTGGCAAAAAAGAATTTAAAATAGACAAGGATGTTTCCTGTGATGCTTGTGAAGGCACAGGTTCAAAATCCAAATCTAAAACAACCTGCTCCCAATGTAATGGCAGAGGAAGAACACTAATAAAAAGGCAAACTCCATTTGGAGTTTTTGCAATTGAAAAGCTTTGTTCTAAATGTCAAGGGGCTGGTACAACAATTACCGATCCTTGTAAGTCTTGTGGTGGCAAAGGCTATGTCAAAAGATCTACAAATTTAACTGTTGATATTCCTGCAGGTGTCAATAACTGGGATATCATAAGACTTAGAGGAGCAGGCAATCAGCAAGGCGGGCAAGTAGGGGATTTGTTTATTCAAGTGTTTGTAAAAAACCACGAGTTTTTCAGAAGAGAAGGCTTTGATCTTTATTGTGAGATCCCAATAATTTATTCTGATTTAATTCTTGGAACAAAAATAAAAATAAAAGGCATTCAAGATGTAATCACATTAAACATTCCTTCTGGCACAAAGCCAGGAACTATCTTTAAGGTTGCTGGCAAAGGCGTTCCTGACCCTAACAAAAGAGGTCTTCGTGGCTCTATGTTTGTTAAAGCAATTTTAGCTGAGCCTGTTGACGTCAATCGCGAGTATAAACTGCTTCTTGAAAAGCTTGCTGGCATTGATGCAAAGACCAAAAAGAAAATACAAGATAAGTTCAAAGATTACATTAGTTTTTTATAATTTTTTTCTTTTTCTTAATTTTATTATAAAATAAGATATATTTAAAAAACAACCCATCACATATTATGTCATATGATGACATATTATGTGATAGAATGAAAACCACAATAATTTAAAAAAAATCAGACAATGATTTTTGCATTCCTGCTTCTTTATCTGAGAAAAGACTATCAATCTCTTCTTCGCTAAGTTTTATTCTTTGTAAGAGATGTGGATTTAGATCATATTCAATAACTAGATTTTTTGCAACATCTACATATTTCTTTATTGATCCTTGTGCAATTGTTAATATCAATTTACCCCCACAATCACAAATTCCAGAAAGTGGCATTCTCCTGTATTTTTTATTACATTTTACACATCTTAGTTTCTGGCGTGCAAAGGCACGAGTATTACCTATAAAGTCGGGGAAAAGATGATAGTGTAACAACCTCTCCAAAGAGTCTTTATTATCAACCGCAACTATTCTTTCTTGAAGCTTTGCTTGTTTCTGCACTTTATCAGACATGGTTTTTATTGTGATGTATGCTGATTGCTTTGGCCCTTCATCAAAGCAATTTGTATCGTGTGTAAATTTTATACAATTATATTGTTCTTCAGTTCCAAGCAACTTCCCTGCATTAACAACTTCAGGGATCTTGTCAGGTTCTGCAAAGTTCTTGCTTGCCATATAAAATTCATAAGGGTATTCTGTATTAGTTTCTATTTCATGTGATTCATCATCAATCTCAAATGGTGAAAGAACAGTAGTAAATGCAAGTGGAGCGTCCATTCTTCCTCCTCTCCCGGCACCTAAATAAGCACTAGAGAAATTAAGCAAACCATCCATTAGCAAAAGCATAGAGTCTTGATCTCCATCAACATTTCTTCTTTTTGCAGTAATATAATAAGGGTGCCCCCAGGCCAATTTAGATTTAGAATAGCCAATTATTCTTCCAATAATTCCTGCAGAAGTGTGTGGGGCTAGCCCAATAACAAATTGACCAATAAGGTCTTCTTTAGTTTTAGCATCATAATATCTAGGCAGATTATAAAATTTCTCAAGTTCATCATCAATAAAAGCAGCAACTCTCAAAAAGTATTCTCCACAGCGTTCATCAACAATTATATCTTGTGGAAATATTGACACTCTTTGGTTTTCTTCTTTCAAGTCATTGCCAAGATAGTCTTTCTTATAACCTAGTTCTTTAATTTTTTCAAGAGTAATTCCAAGTTCTTTAGCAGACACTTGCGAAATCGTAGCGTTAAGTGCCTCGTATCTGCAAGTTCCATCTCTAAAGATATAGACATCGTGCTTTGCTCTTAATATTCCTTTTTCAAGTGGCTCTGCATTTTTTTCTTTACTGATAAGCCCTTTTACTCCTTTGATACTTTCTGGTATTCCCACTCTAAGATTATTTGCTGCTTGTTCAATTAACTTATCAATATTAATTTTATGTTCAATTTTAACTTTTGTTTCGCTATTACATTTATCACAGATTTTTTCAAAAGTCTGTGTTTTGCAATTCACACATTCTCTTATTTCTTGTGTGCTACATTTACACTCAAAGCAATAGTTCTTAAACATTATTTTTTTACAGCCTTGGCAAATATATGCCTTTATCTCAACATCATTAACTCCAAAGTCACGTGTGTTTTCCCCATTTGCTCTTTTCCTAGTTGCCTTGATCAAATCTCTAGAGTTTCCAAAACCTCTGCCTATAGGGAAAAGCACATTTGGCTTTCCTGCCATTTCTCTTTCATGTGCTGCTTCTGGCCTGCCCATTCTTGCACCTATCCAAAAACCAGACTTTTCTCTGATATCAAGCTTAGATATTTTGCTTAATATTTCTGTACTAGTTTTGTTTTTGTCATCAATTTCTTCTTTAAATTCTTCTAAAGGATCAATGGCGTTCATTGCCCCAACTGTTTTTAAAAAAGGATATGCTTGTTCTTTTTCAATCAATATCTTATTTTCTTCTTCAAGATATTTGTGTGGCAAGCCAATCTTTTCAAGTATTCTTTTTATCTCGCTATTATATTCTATTTTCAACCCAATAATCTGCGTTTCTTTTTTTGTAATTTCGGTTCCAATTGTTTTTTCAAATAATTCTTTTATATTCTCAAAGATGTTTTGTTTTTTCTTGTCTTCATTTTCTTCTTCAATTTCGTCAGAGAAGATTTTATCTGCATCTCTTACACATCTTATCAGTGTTTTTAATTCTTCGTGATTAAGAAGATCATAATAAAATATATATTTTGGATACAATGGCAAGCCAAATCTCAGACTTATTGCCACTGCTGTAAAAGGGTCTGGATTGTTTTGGAATTTTTTACAAACCTCTAATGTTTGTTTGTTTATTTTCTCGTTTCTATAAAGATAATTAATCTCAGAAACCCATTCTTCTTCAACATATCCTGCTTTAATCAATGGGTGCCCTGCTTTTCTAAAGTCCCCGACAGCAACTAGCATATCTCCAACAAACAAAATCTTGTCAATTTCTTCAACATATTTTTTTGCAGTTTCTGCATCATCAATCTGCACAACAGATTTATTCTTTAATAACACAATCGGCCCGTCAATTGTTGAACATGGAAAAAACTGCAATGATTTGCCTGGCCTTTCAATTCTTCCGTGTGTTCCAACAGCAACAAACTCGTCTAGAACATACATGGTTGCAGGATTGATTGCTTTTGCCATTAGTCCGGTATTTCGTGCCTTACCATACCTGAGTCTAAACCCCCCCTCTCTAAAAGGATAAGCAAAAACAGGCCTTCCAGCTGCTAGCCCTTCAAGATATTTAGTTGATGGCTTAAGTTCAAAGCCTTCAGCTGTTTTTTTAACCTTAACAAGCTTTTCAAGCCAAGACCAATCAAGTCCCATCTTCTTGCTAGTCTTCATTATCTTTAATGCCCTAACATAAAGCCCATCAATTAAGACAAGGCACATTGCCCCTCTTACTCTGTTAGTCTCAATGCCTGTCACATCTCTATTAGCAACAACCTCAACCTCGTTGTCTGCAAAGCTATTCATTCTAACAGGGCAGTTCTCTACCATAATTCTGACTTCTGCATCTGTTACTCTTTGCTGTCTTGCCACTACCTCGTCTTGATAAAGCATTGCTTCTTCAATCACTCTTTCTACTTCTTTTTTGCTTGGTTTATATCTGTCAATGCCAAGCTTTTTTCTTGCAAGGTCTCCAAGCAAAAGTGGCAGGGTTTGTGCGTTTCCCCCAGCTGCTCTGATAGGTCCTGCATAATAAATATCAATAAATTCAGTATCATCAGGGTTTTTAGAAAGCTTAATCTCTGGTAGGCCATCAAGAGGAGAAACAACAACCCCATCTGTCTCAATAATTAGTGCGGTCCTGATTGCTTGATCTAGTCTTTTTTCTGGATCTTCAATATTTCCAAGCTCTTTATCCAGTATCATATTAAATATTTCAAGCATTACTGGAAATCTTTTTTGATGTTTTTCCCACAACTCGTTATAAACTTTTGCAACGCCTGGTGGTCCAACCAAAAGCTCTGTCTTTTCTGCAATTCCTTTTGCAGGCACAGATTCTATATCGTTAAAAAGATCTTTTCCTTGGCTTCTTGCATTTTTTGCTATAGCTACAGCTGCATCAATGTCTGCAGTTAATTTTGTATAATATTCTTTTGTCTCCTTATTTGCAAGAATATTTATTTCACTCATTTATCTTCCTGTTTTTCAAAATCTTTTATGCATAATTTTTGGTTCTTCAAATTAAATAAAATTGCTTTAGAAACTGTTGGTATGTGTCCTAGCTCTTTTTGATATGATGTTATTGATTGCCAACATGATGTGCTGACAAGATGACAGCTCTTGTATTTTGAATATGCATGATGATGTATATGTCCGCAAACAAACACATCTGGTATTTCTTTCATTGTTAAGAAGTTTTTCTCTATCGGAATGAATGTTTGTTTTTCCCCAAATTGTGGCATCAAGTCTCTTCTTTTAAGCAGTTCTTTTTGTGCTAAGTCTGGTCGGTCCATTTTTTGACCTTTTATTTTTCCAAATATCCCATGTAATGACACGCCATGGTATATGAGAAACATCAGGCCTTCAAGTTCAACCCATGAAGGCGAGCCCATAACATGTATATTTTTCTTAGAATAAAGGTTTGGTAAAAACTTCTCAGGAATACTTGGTTGTGGGTCTGATAATCTCACAGCATCATGGTTTCCTGGTATTAAAAAAACTTCAATGTCTTCTGGTATCTTTAGTATATATTCTTCAAACGCCTTATACTGTTCAAAGATATCTGTTATTGCAAGTTCATTAAGCTGTTTGGGATATATTCCAATACCATCTACAAGGTCTCCAGCAATAATAACATATTTTATTTTCTCAATAATTTTTTTATCAACTTCAGAAACATTAAAAGCATTTAGCCATTCAATAAAGTTTGTGAACTCATCTTCTCTAAAAAGCTTGCTTCCAACATGCGTGTCTCCAAGTATTACAACATAGCAATCGTCCTTTAATGTTTCTGTCTTTGTTTGATAAGGAATGTCAGCATACATTATTTCTCTTGCGATAAATAGATCTTTTGATAAAACAGAACATTTAATGCCAATGACATTATCCATTAGTATTTCCTTAGGATTAATCTCATCTATGCTATTGTTCTTTTCTTTGTTTTCCATCACCACAACATTTACTTTCCCTGTCGGGTCATCAATAGTTAATAGAAGGTTTCCATTCTTTGTTGTTCTCTTGTCAAGCACCATTCCAATTACATGCACTTCTTTTCCTTTAATTTCTCTTTTTGCATCAGCAATTGTCTGATAGCTAAAATCTACTCTTTTTTTAATAATTTCAGAAAGAGTATCATACTTATCTAGAAAAAGAGAGAGAAAGTCTTCAACACTCCCTTGTGATAGTTTTTTCCCAGTAACATCTAAGCTATCAAGTATCCTGTAGTTTTTTCCATTTGTTGTTATTTCTTGGCTTGTTCCATTAAAAGAGCTGATTACTTTTCTAATATCTTCAGTACCAACAAATATTTTTTTTTCATCTGCAAGTTTATCAAGTATTTTTTTATAGTTATTATTATTCAAAAGTCTTAAGCAATCCTCGCTAATTATCAGATCCTTATTCTGTGCATAACAGATGATTTTGGAATCCATGTTTTCATTTTATACTTTCTTTTAAGTTTTCTAATTTACTAATAAGTGACCAGACAGCACTTCTACAAAACTGTGGAACATTATTGTTATTTGTTGCATCTTCTAGTTCATAGAGAATGCTTGATATTTCTAGGTCGTCGCATTTTTTCTCTAGTCTTTTATCTATACTTAATATTAGGGTCTTAAGGTTTTTAGGAATAGACCCGTCTTCTACAAGAAACTCAATTTCTGAAACAATCTCTTGAATCATTTTAGAAGTGTCAACTTTTTTCTTTTTTGGCATTTTTATCACTTCCTTTATTTTTAATCATAAAAATAGAAAATAAATATATATAGTATCAAAAGCTTTTTTAATAGCTTTCTTATGCAGATTTATGACCATCTGCTTTTCTTTTTCTTTTCTACAGGATATGTTTCTAGAAGTTCTTTTATACTTATGTTTTCTTGACCTTCCATTTCCTGATTTTTTGTGTAAGTGCTAGACACCACTACCTTCTTTTCAGGGTTGTTTTCCTTTATTGTTTTTAACATAGCAATTTGCTTTTCTTTGTCTAAAGTTGGATTATATACAAAAACAACCAAGTCAGAGATTGCTTTGATTGCTGCAATTGCTTGCTTTTCAATAGCATTCATTTCTTTAAATTCAGTATGTACTAACCCTGGCGTATCAATTACTTGATAGATGTCTTGCCTTCTTTTGAAAAAGCCAATATTCAAGGCTTTAGTAGTAAATTCATAGCTGTTAATCTCTGGCGTTGCCTCAGTAATCTTTGTAAGATAAGTGGTCTTTCCTGCATTTGGTATTCCCACAAGAACAATAGTCCTAAGATTAAAGTCAGGGCTAGCAATTCTTGAAAATTCTTTTTCAAGATCCAAAAGCTTTGAAAATGTGCTGTCCAGATTTTTAACAATTGAAGCAATTCTTCCAACATATTCTTTCTTTATTCTTACAAACTTCTCTTTATCAAATTTACTGCTTCTTCTGCTTTGCATTTTCAAAAATAATTTTTTATATTTCTCAGATATCTTGTTAACAACAGTAACAGTGCTAGCAATGTGGTTCTTGTATTTCTCCATTGTGCTTTTAGGACAGATGTTCTTAAACATCATCTGGTAATATTCGTTTTTTATCTCATAGTCTGGTAGCTTGTTGTTTATTCTATTTAGTCTATCAGTTATTGCTATCTGATAAGCAGAGACATACTTGTGAGAAAACTCGTTTTTTTGAAAGTCTTTCATCTTTCTAACATTAGTTATAACATTATCAAGTAGTTCTTTTGATTTTTCTATTTTTGGAAAGTTCATATTTTTTTCTCTTTTCTTTAATAAAAAAGGTATTTAAAGCAATTGGTTAATAAAATATATATAAATATAATATTTTATATATACTTCTTATTTCAAATTAGTAAAACGGTGTAAAAATCTATGAATTTAATTACAGAAAAGAATTATAAAAAACTAATGATTCTTCCATTTCTAATGGCAATTATCTGCTTGATATTAGTGTTTGTCACTCCTGGTGTAGAGAAGGGAATAGACCTAAAAGGCGGAAACCAGCTGATTATCAGACACGAAAGGGGGGCGCCAATCGATCAATTAAAGCTTGAAGATTCTATAAGAGAAAAATACGGCTTTCAAGAGGTAATTATAAGAGAGACAACTGGTCCAACAAGCAGTGGACTAATCATAGAATATTCTAATAGCCCGGAGATTGAAATCGCAAGAGCAGAGAAAGCAAAGCTTGATTTTACAAACACTGCCTTAGTTGATTTAAAAACAAATAGCAAATCTTTATTTGCACCATTACTAGAAAAAAAATATCTTTCTCAAAAAGATATAGACGAGATTGATTCTTTTACAAATAAAGAGGATTTAAAAGTATATATTAACGAGACAATAATTCTTGCAAACAATAATTTCAATAATTCAATTATTCATTTTGTAAAATCTGAATTAAACCTGGAAGATGAGGCAAGAATTCAGACAAGAGAGATTTCTGCAACTCTTGGTTCTGATTTTGTCAAGTCTTCAATAAAGGTTGGTATTATTTCTTTTATATTATTGTCATTTGTTTTGTATTTGTTCTTTAAAAAGATTATCCCTACAGGTTTAGTTATCGTTGCAGTAATCTTTGACATTCTGGCAGGCCTTGCAGGAATGGCAATCTTAGGCTTGCCATTAAGTCTAGCAACAATACCAACGCTATTAATGCTTATTGGTTATGCAGTAGATGACAATATCCTTCTTAGCACAAAGGTATTAAAGAACAGAACAGATGATGTTTTTACTGCTACAAACAAGGCCATGACAACAGGTATGACAATGACTATAACAACAATAATAACAGTTGCTGTTATGGCAGTAATTTCATATTTCATGCAGATGTCAGTAATCTTAGAGATTGCTTCAATATTATTCTTTGGTTTACTTGGAGACATAATCGCAACATGGTTCTTCAATGCACCAGCAATAATCACTTATGTTCAAAGAAAAAATAAAAACAAAAATTAAAAAAAGGTGTTTTTCAATATGAAAAGTTTATTTAAAAAACCGATTGTTATTATTTGGTTATTGATTTTAGCACTATCAATAATTTTACTATTAACCAAAGGGCTACAGTATGGTGTTGATTTCTCTGGTGGTACTTCTTTTTCAATAGTTCTTGAAAATCAAGTTTCTCCTGAAGAGATGCCTCGAGTAGTTTCTGTAATTAATAGCAGACTTGACTGGGCTGGCTTAAAGGATGCAAAGGTTACTTCTTCTGGTAACCAGTATATTACAGCACAGCTTGCAGAGTCTAATCCTGATGAAATTGCTAGACTGAAAAACACTCTTTTAAAACAAGGTAAGTTTGAAGCAACAATTGATGGTAATCTTTTGTTTGTTGGTGAAGATATCAGAACAATCTATAAAGATCCTGCAAAAGGCTACGGTATCCAAACAATGGACAAGTTAGGTTCAAGCCAATGGGTTCTGCCATTTATGTTATCTCCTGAGGCCTCAAGAAGATTTGCAGAGATGACCTTCCACAAATGCACTCCAGTAGGTTATGAGAACAACGCTGTTGTTTACGATTGTGCAAAAACATATTTCTTTATCGACAGGCCAACAGACGCGATATTTATTATAGATAATGAAACATATATTGACGAAAAACAAGTTCCTGTCTCTCCAGATGTTGTTTCAAGTGCAAGAGTGTCTTTTGATGAGATTATCTCTCAAATAAACACCAACTATTATCTTGTTGGTGACAATTTATCTGAAGAACAGCTATCTAAGATTCAAGAGGACTTTGCCAAATATCCAAAAGCAATTGTTTCTTCTAATGTTCCTGAAAGCATAAGAAAACAATTGGTTGATATTGGCTATAAAGTAGTAGTTATCAATAAGCCAGAGAATGGCTATTGGATCTGGGAAGCAACAGGTCTAAAATCCATAATTTCATTAACAGAAGGAGTAGCTAATATGTCTGCCCCTTCCACTACTTCAGCAAGCTTTGAGATTTTCAATAATCTTACAATAACAGGCACTGCTAATTCCAGAGAAGAAGCAAAAGCAAGACTTGATGAGTTATTGGTAATTCTAGAATCTGGTTCTCTTCCAATACCAATAGAGAGCATAAGCACAGAGTCTATCTCTCCATTCTTGGGTAAGGAGTTCTTGCAGAATTCTTTATGGATTGGTTTGCTTGCTTTGCTTACAGTTGCTTTGGTTTTGTTTATAAGATACAAGGTTTTTAATTTAATCTTTCCAATATTATTTTCAGATATCTCTGAATTAATAATTTCTTTGGGTTTCTTGTCTTTGATACAATTTAGAGTTGATCTTGCAACCATTGCTGGAATTATTGCAGCAATCGGTACAGGTGTTGATCATGAAATAATAATCACAGATGAGTTGCTAAAAGGAGAGAAAGGCGAAGAAACCTCGTCAACAGGTCAAAGCCTAACTGCAAAGGTAAAGAGTGCGTTCTTTATTATCTTTGCATCTGTTGCAACAGTGTTTGTTACAATGCTACCAATAATCTTCTTCAATGTTGGTTTAAGTAAGTTTGTTGGTTTTGCAATAACAGTAATGTTTGGTGCTGCTCTTGGTGCGTTTGTTACTAGACCTGCGTTTGCAGAGATTGCTAAGCTTGTTGTTACAAAACACAATTTAAAAAAAAGTAAAAAGGAATAAATATGATAGATGAATTAATAGCAATTGCTAATCAGCCAACTATTAGTGCCCTTACTTCAATATTTGCAGGCCTTGCTATTCTTTCTTTGATTATTTTGTTTTTCTTATTTTTGTTTTTTATTGCAATATTTGTTTTTTTTGCATTAGCTTGGTACATGATAGCTAAGAAACTAAAATACAAGAACGCATGGCTAGCATGGGTTCCTTTAGCAAACCTTTTTTTGCTTCCAATACTTGCAAAACGAAAATGGGGCTGGGGCTTCTTTTTGTTTGTGCCAGTAATCAATCTAATTTTTGCAATTATTTGGTGCTGGAAAATCTATGAGAGAAGAGGCTATCCAGGAGCATTAAGTTTATTTAAGGCAGGTTATATCATTCCACCAATATTTCCATTAGTTTTTATTATAGACATTGTAATTACAGGCATTGTTGCTTGGGAAAAGAAAAAATGATTTTATTTCAAACTTTTTTTAATTAGCCATAAAATTACAAAAACCATTAAAAACCAGGACATCACATGAGTGGTGTGATGCCAACCAGCCCTTTCTGATAGCATCACAAGCATTATTCTTAATATATTTATCAAAAACAGCAAGATAACGCCAACCCATACCATTTTACTCTTGACCTTTTGTTTTATTGCTAAAAATCCAGAAATCACCCCTAGATACGCAGAAACAGACACGATCCCTGAGCAATATACTACAAACTCAAAGGCCTCATAATTTACAGAATTGCCAAGAAGTAAATGTATAATTTTTTCTTCCAGTCCCACAAGTACATTTCCAAAAACAAAAACTCCAATCAATAATAATAAGGCATATATAACTATAAAAACAACTATAAATTTTATTTTCTGTTTTTTGTCCATTAACAATAATTATTAGCAATTTCTTATTAAACATATCGCAATAGTTTGTTTTTCTAAAACCATTAATTGCACACCTAATTAATAATTGGGGTTTTCATCACCACTGAACAAAATTGTTCATTGCCATTGAAAACCTTTATATATTTGTTATGAACAACACAAAATTAGTCCCTGCTTGGAAATGGGATTTATAAAACACAAAGAGCAATAACAGAAAGTGCCCCAACAATAAATGTTGTTACAAAATTAGTTTGGCTATTGTCAAGATATCCCTTGTTTTCTATAGTTGCCCCAATAATACTATCAATTATGCTTCCAATTATTCCAAAGCTTGCAATAATCAATGATATTTTCATATCTACTTTAAATATAAAATAAAAAAACACAAAAGTTATTACTGAAACCAAAAACGCAGAAAACAGCCCAAGAAACGTAACACCTCCGTTTGTTCCGTGCTCTACTTCTTTCTTTAGGTTTGTTACAAGTCTTGGCTTGGTTTTTGATAGCCTTCCGATCTCTGAAGAGAGAGTGTCTGCAAAAGCAGCACAGATTGTTGAAGCAGCTGCATAAATCTGTCCAAACACAACTAAGACAGTTCCAACCATGCAGTTTCCTAAAAGATTAACATAGCTTCTGTTCTCTCCCTTGTTTTTTAGCAATATTGCAGAACCTTCTGCCACACAAAAATAAATTAGTAAATAGACAAATAATGTTGTTTTTCCAAAATACAAAAAAAGTCCACAAATCACATATATTAAAGAAACAGTAAATACATCATATTTTTTAGAAATCCATAGAATAAGTCCCAAAACATAAAAAAAAATTAAATAAAAGATAAGGTTCATAAATTAAAAAGTTCTCCTTTAAACCAAAGTTACTTTTACAACCATTACTTTATTTATATAACCTAACTTTATTAGCTTTGCTTTACATCTCTCAGACAAATGTTGAAAGATCAAGTCATTCCAGTTTTCTTTTGTGGTCTTTGCTGATATCTCTTCATTAAAGAAATCAACAATTGCCTTTCTTACTTGTGTTCTAAGAGGTGTTGTAAACTTAGAGCCTGTTATTGCCATGACTTTTATCTTTAGTTTACTTCCGTCTTTTGTTGTAACATAAAATACTGGTTCAATCTTTGACTTTTGTCTTCTTATCATTCTTCTTAGAATTCCTGGCTTTGCTTCGAACTTTGAAATGATTGTGTCTGCTTTAGCACCAGTTATTTTATTTACTTTAAAGGTAATTTCAAAGCTTGAGTCTCTGATATTTCCTGTTAGTTCGTTAAGGCCTTTTTTGATATTTCTACCAACTAGGTTTTTTGGTACTATTGCTACTGTTTCTCCAATTTTCTTTTCATCAAAGGTAGGGTCTGCATGCACATCATACCATTTCTTTTTCTTCCAGTTATCTACTGTACTTTTTTTCTCTGCCATCTTTTAAACACCATTTTACTTTACAAGAAGCTTTGCTGACTCATCAGAATATCTCCAAGCCCCGTCTATTCTTTTCTTTTTAATATTATATTTTCTAAGTCTATTAATCTTAGATACTGTTTTTTGATATCCTCTTTTTGCGCTTGTGTCTTTCTTATTATTTTCTTTGTGTTTGATTAGTTTAACGCTTTTCTTAATAAGGTACAATAATTCATCAGGCAATTTATCTTTTTTAAGATCAAGTTCTGCTTGTACTTTTCCGATCTTTTTCCCAGTTGCCTGTAATACAGATTTAACTCCGTATTTTTGCTTTAAAATAAGTCCAATTTCTGCAGTTGTCTTGCCTTTTTTTGTAAGGTCTTCTATTTGGTCATAAATTTCTTTTTTAGTTAATTCTTTTTTTTCTTCACTCATTTATATCACTTTGGTTTTTCCATTATGGTTGTGCCTGTGGCGATTAATTAGGCGCGTTTAAATAGAAATATAGCCATTAAAACAGGTCTATAATATATATATTTGTGGCGATTTATTTATATATATTATTATTTTGGTTTTATAACTTTTGCCAGATAACAAACAACTAGAAAAATGTCACCATAACATGCGATAAGAAAACCCAATAAAATAATCAATCGCTAAATTATAAATATCGTGCTCTTTTTTCTATTTCTGCAATCTTGTCAATTGTTTGTTTGTTTTGTGTTTGCTTTTTATAGCCATCAAGTATTTTCTCCCAGAACCTTTCTGTTTTTTTGTTTGCTTTCAAGGTCTTCTTAAAGACAAGAAGGTCTGTTGCCTTGTCCTCTATCTTGTTAGAAAGAAAGCCAAGGCCAAAGTCAATAAAGTAAATCTTCTTGTCTTTGGTTGTCAAGATATTGATAAGATTAAGGTCTCCATGTATTATTCCAGAATCATGAAGCTTTGCTATTTCTTTTCCAATTTCAGATAAGACTTTTGAATGCTTGTTTGTGTTATCTAGTTTTTCCATAACAATGGTGTCTTTTGTTACTGAAAAAACAGTCGGAGTATTTACTCCAGAAACTTTTGCTCTTTTTAGCAGTGTAGATTCTTGCTTGTTTCTAGTTTTAATTATTCTATTGTCAAGAACAGGATCACGATAAGATTTAGATATTCTTTTCTTAATGATTTTCTTGCCATCAAGAAGAATGATTGCTTCTGCCCCTTTGTTTATTTCTTTCATGTTTATTCAATTAACAGAACGGCAAGGCTTTTGCCATTTCTTTTAGGCTTTCAATTTGATATCTGTTTTCTAAAATATCAATATATGTATCCCAATAGATCTTGTCTAGTTTCTTAGAATAAGTATTCTTAAAGCCATTAAGCACCTTGTCTCTATTTTGCATTTGTGTTTCTATTCTTGCAACAGTTGTTCTTGTTATGCACTCATTTTCTACAATTGCATATCTTACTGCCCTATCTAGATTTTTGGCTTCAAGATATAGATAAACATAATCTATGATTGCTTGCGCCTCACTAGTCCCTACTCCCTTTAATTCAACAACATAGCCACCATGTTCATCTGGTATAAGGTCGCTTCTAGTCACCATGTATTTCTCATTGATTTTTGCAATCTTGTTCATTTGATAGTTTGATATTGCAGTAATAAACAGATAAACTGCAATTGCAGTTATGATTAAAATTACCAACAATCCAAAAATATTAATTGGTTTTCTTTTATGTGCTAATGACATTTTAATTCACTTCTATACTATCATCATTTAGATACTGAATATTTAAAATATTATGTGTTTTCTGAATGTCTTTTTCAATACACTTGTATTTCTTATTTATCTTCAATTCTTTTATTTCGTCCTTTAATGAAAGATTATTGTCTTTTTTATATTTCCATATGCTGTTGTTTAGGTTTTCTATATCCTCTAAATTTAGAGCGCTTTCAAATTTCTCAGTTTCTGGGTAACTCTCTTTATTTGGGTCATTATCAAACAGCTCAACAAGTATCTTGTGTGTTGTAAAAGGTATTACTGGGAACAATAACACCAGTAGCCTTTCCAAACAATAATTAAGAGTATCAATTGCTGCGTTTTGTTCTTCTTTATTGAACTTTCCTTCTTGGTTATAAGCTCTGCTTTTTACTAGCTCTAAATAATGTGAAGAAAATGTTGTCCACAAGAAATATTTTAATTTAATAATTGGCTCGTGAAAATCATAACTTGAATATTTCTTATCACAAAGCTCTATTAGGTTATTTATTTCTTTTAACACAGCCTTATCAAGCTCGGAAAATTCAGAATTAATTCCCTCACTTCTATCAAACTGAGAAATAAACTTGCTTACATTCCATAGCTTGTTTAGCGTTTTCTGCTCTGTTGATATTCTGTCCTTTGAGCATTTCAAGTCCTTCTCATTTAGGTTTCCTTCATCTGCTACCCAAAGCCTGAAAGCCTCTGCCCCATAGTCTCTTAATATCTCTTGAGGATCAATTGCATTTCCTAGAGATTTTGCCATCTTGTTTCCTTTATCATCTAAAATGTGCTGATGAATATACACGTCATCAAATATAATTTTGCCAGTGAAAAGATAACATTTCAAAAGAGTATAATATAGCCAAGTTCTAACTATTTCTTTTCCTTGTGGCCTTAAACTACAGACAGGGTGTTTTTTATAAAACTCAGAGCCATAATCAAGAACAAACAATGGAGATATACTTGAATCAAACCAAGTATCAAATACCCTAGTTTCTCCTTCTATTTCTGTCCCTCTGCATTTTGGGCAACTATCTACAGGTGCTTTTTCTTTCCATGGCTTATGATATTTTCCTTTTTCACCAAGTATTGCTTCTCCACATTTTTTACAATACCATATTGGAATTTCAGTTGCGTAATATCTTCTTCTAGATATTGGCCAATCAATTGAAACAACATCTAGCCAATCCAATAATATTTTCTTTGTTGCTGGATTTGTGAAGTTTATGGTTTCTGCAATCTCTTTCATCTTCTCAATATAATCCATTTGTTTTAGATAATATTCTTTTAATGAAATAAACTCAATCTCGTGTTTTGATCTCTCGCAGATTGGAACTTTGTGCTGTATTGTTTTTTCTTCTGTTACAAGTTCTTTTTCTTTAAGTAGTTCAACCATCTTTTGTCTTGCTTCTTTGACACTTAGGCCTTCTAAAAATTCTGCGTTTTTGTTCATTTTTCCTGAGATGTCAATAGATATGATTGGTTTTATGCCTTGCTCCACAAAAAACCTAATATCTGAGTAGTCTCCTGCTGAACACATCATGACAAGACCGGTGCCTTTATCAGTTTTTGCCATTGGGTGTGCTTTTATTGGCACCTCTCTATTAAAAAGAGGAGAAACAGCAGTCTTTCCATTAAGCTTTTGCCACCTTTCATCTTCTGGGTTAAAGATAACCATCCCAAGAGAGCAAACAAGTTCTGGTCTAGTAGTGGCTATTGGTATTTTTTCTCCTGTTTCTTTAACACTAAACAAAATTGTGTAAAATTTAGAGTCCACAACTTTATAATCAATCTCAGAATCTGCAAGTGTTGTCTTACAGCCTGGACAATAGTTTGTAACCTTCTCATCAAGATAAATAAGCCCTTTTTTATAAAGTTCAATAAATGTTTCTTGTGTTAGTGTTCTGTATTTCTCTGAGTCTGTCTTATAGACAGAACCAATCTTTCCAGTCTCTTCATAGGTATTAAAAGATATCCCAAGCATTGCAAAGCTTTTGCTTGTTTCTGTTGATGTTTCTTCTAGTATTTTTTTACAATAATCAATATAGCTTTCTCTGTCTGTTGTTAATATGGAGATTTTAAATTTCTTTTCTGCAGCCATCTCAATTGGCAGTCCATTTCTATCTAGTCCTAAAGGAAACAGCACATTAAATCCTTTTAATCTTTTATATCTAGATATAAAATCCATAATAGAATAAGTAGAGGCATGTCCAATATGTACAGGGCTATTGATATATGGTGGTGGTGTGTCTATACTATACACTGGCCTATCATTATCTTTAAATTCAAAAACCCTGCTCTCCATTTCTTTTTGAATAATTTCTTTTTCTAGTTCTTTGTTCCATTTATCTAGTGCCATATATAGCTTCTCTTTAAAATATAATATATAATATAGGCAACTTAATACTTAAAAATAGTTGTTTTTTCTTGCTTATCTATTAACCATCTTAATATATTTTATAACAGTCTGATAAGCAAGTATTTCTAGGTTTGTTTGGCTTATTTTTTCAGTTATCTGATCAATCTTTGTGCTTGCGTTTTCTTTCTTAAATTGTTGTCTTTTTTTGTTATAGTCTCCAATAACACTGTCTTTATAGATCAAAGATTTGGTTACAGTATCTGCCAGCTTTTTTCTATAGTCATAATCAACTAAAAAAGTATCTGCAAGTGTCCCGTATTCAGGGTCCATTATTACTTCGTCTGTTAGCTTACAGTTTATCACATCTTCTCTGTATTCTGGGTTTAGTGCTTGCTTAAGTTTATGTTTCCAGAATTTGCCTTTAAAATATTTCTTTAGTTTTATGTCTCTATAGTAGTTTTGTGCCTTGTCTTTTTCTTTTTCCCAGTATCTCTTTAGTTTTTTTAGTTTTTCTTTTGTATCTTGCAGTTCTGTGATTTTTTTATCAATATCTCTAATATTTGGATGTATTATTCTTTTATTTTCAAGTATTATAAATTTTTTCTTAAAATATGCATCCAAATATGGCTTGTCTTTGTTTTTTTCTAACTTCAATTCTTGTATGAAGGTTTCATAGTTATTTATTGTTTTGGTTAATGCCATAGTTACATCATTGCTCTTGCCTTAGTATAGATGAATTAAACTAAATGTTTTTAAAGCTTTATAGTTTTTTCAATTATTTTTTGTGATATTACAAAAATTATTCCATTTATAATTATTTCTTATCTTTAATTATATGTGATAAATTATGTTTGGTGGAATAGATCCTAGAAGAATGCAAAGCATGATGAAGCAGATGGGTATTGAAAATAAAGATATTCCTGCAAAGAAAGTAATTATAGAAACAGATTCTAAAAAAATAATTATAGAAAACCCAGCAGTAACAGAAGTATCAATGCAAGGTCAAAAGACCTATCAAATCATGGGTGATGTTAAAGAAGAGGTTAATATCCCTAAGGAAGATGTAGATATGGTAATGGAAGCCACAAAAAAATCAGAAACAGAAGCAAAAGAGGCTTTAGAAAAGACCTCAGGGGACATTGCAAAAGCCATAGAGTTATTATCTTAAATTCTATTTCTGCAAGCCAAGATACAAGATATTGTCTCTTTGTACATATGCTTGTATTTGCAAAGTTAAAGTTGTTTTATTAAGGTCTTGTGGGTAATCAACAAGTGCTTGAGTGCTTGTTTCTTCGTAGTTGTATTTCTTGTTCTCAATTATAAGATTGCTAGTATCAACATTAGCTATGGTCTTGTATTTTATATCTGTGAATCCGTATTTTTCAAGTATATTATTAATTTTAGAAATATCTATGTTTTCGTAATTTAGAATAGCGCTTATGTTTGTTTTTGGTTCATTAGTAATAACTGTGGCACCACTAATTTTTTTTATTTGTGTTTTAAGTTCTTGGTATTCGTTATCTTTTGTATCTTCATTTAAATAAACTTCTAAACTTAAATCTTCTTCATTTAAAGAATAATTTGAAAATTTATTTTCGTCTCTTAAGTTATCTAGAGCAATGCCCAATTCTTCTGTATTTTTGTCTTCTGGTATAGTAAACATTAGGTTTTGTGAGAAGCTAAATGTTATTTCAGTGTCATTATAGTCTGTTTTTATTTTTTCTTCAATTTCTTTTTTGTCTTTGGAGTATATTAATGTTGTTTGTGCATCTAGAAGTATTTTTGCATCATAACCAATAACATTAAAATCTCCAGAGCTTATGAGCATTTGTGGATAGGAACTAAGATTATACATCTCTATTCCAGTGGCACTTAATAGCTTTTGGCCACTAAATGTAGCATAACAAGCAACAAATATGTTGTCTTCTTTTATTGTCTCAATATTAATTATTCCTTCAATAGGTGTTGCCCCAAAAGAATAAAGGATTTCTTGGTTGTTATCGTTTGTAAAGTTTACTTCTGCAGGAACTGAAAGCAAAGCGTATTGATACATCTCTATTGGCTCCTCAATAATGTTTAGTTCTTTTATCTTAGAAACAATTTCTTGTTTTTTGTCTGCAAGAATATTAAGTGTAATAACTACATTAATGCTTCCATCTTCTGTTTGTCTAAAAGAAACATTTTTGCTTTTTAGGCCCTGTAGCTCTAATAGCTTGTTATCAATAGATGCTTGATCATAATCAACAGGTTTGCCTGCCACAATTATTTGTGGAAATACTTCTAGGACATTTGCATCAAACTGTGCATTATAGTTAACAGGCGTAAGATTTACATTTAAATCTGAGTTGATATCGCTACCAGGTTTTGCTCTATCCCCCCCAGTAGTCATTATTGCAAATATTGACCCAACAAAAAGTAACACTAAAAGTATAGAGAAAATCGTTTTATTATCTAGTTTCATAAAAAGTTCACATGTTTTTATTCTTTTTCCTATATATTATTATATATAAAAACTATTTAAATAAATCAGTTTTATTATGGCTTCATTTAATATTGGTAAAATCAGGATAAGAAACAAGGGGATATTAGCCCCAATGCTAGAATATACAAATCTTGCCTTTAGGCGTCTTTGTGTAGAAAACGGTTGTGCATTGCCATACACGGAAATGGTTCATATCAATTACATTCTTAATTCTTCTCTTGAAGAGATCCCTGAGCTAAAAACAAAAGATGAAGATTATCCTGCCTCTCTTCAACTAGTTGGTAATTTTACAGATGCTAAAAAAACAATTTCTGCTTTTAAAAAAATAGAAGATCTTTCTTTTAAGATTATTGATTTTAATCTTGGTTGTCCATCTCCAAAGATAGAGGCTGGAAAATCAGGTGCTTTTCTTCTTGATGATATAGATTTAGTTTCTAAGACTCTTAAAGAGATAAAGCAAGACACTCAAAAAGCAATAACTGCAAAAGTAAGGCTAGGCACTACAAAAAAAGATATTTCTGTAATTGCTAAGTCCTTAGAAAATGCAGGGATTGATGCTATTGCTATTCATGGCAGGCTAAAGACACAAGGTTATAAAACGCCTTCAGATTATAAAGCTGTTGAAAAGATAGCAAAAGACCTGTCTATTCCAGTAATCTATAATGGAGACATAAGCTTAAGCAATTACAAGATGTTTGATGATATCGATGTTTTTTCAGGATTAATGGTTGCAAGAACTGCTCTTAATAGCCCAGAGATTTTTTCTTTAATTTCTGATAAAAATCCAAAGACAAAACAAGAAAACATTAGATTATTTACTAAGCTTTCAAAGAAATACAACCTAGAAATCAAATATCAAAAGAACAATCTGCTACAGCTAGTTTCTGGTTTTTCTGGTTCTAAAAGGCTTAGAGAAAAGATATCAATTGCAAAGACACAAGAAGAAATCGATAATTTGTCTTTACCCACATTTTTATAAAAGCACTGCATTTTAAACTTTTTGTGGGAAAAAATATTTGTGTTTGTTACAAAAAGGAAAACAGGTTATTTTCTAGAAGAAGTAATTAAATAAAATCAAAAAGAGATTATTCAAATATTCAAGAAAAGGCGAAATAAAAAACAACAAAAAGAATCGCCAAAACAATCAAACTGACTTGCCAGTTTTTTATCATATATTTTAATAATTCAAATAGCGCTTTAAATATTCCAACAATAAAATTTAACAAATACTCAAAGAATTTTTTAGGGTGCTTGATATCTTTAATCGTTTCTGTGAAAATCTCGCTATTGCTTTTTTTTCTTTTTACTATTTTTTTGAAATTATTTATTTTTGAAGTCACGCCATCAAAATAAATTTCTAAATTTTCAGCATCGCATCTCCAGATTGGTATGTAGATTTGTTCAAAGCCACTTAAAGAGATATTGTTTTTTTCTGCACTAAACTTACAGGCCAGCATTTTAGTTATTGTCTCTTGTGCTTCACTTTTCTTAACTATAGATTTCTTAATTCTAATCTCTACCTTTTCTACAAAAGAAACATCTAAGCGTTCTATAACCTTAGGGGTTGTAATATCTAAAAGCTTTAAAAATTCATCCTCAACTTTGTTAGTCAAAGAATTAAGTGCTGTTTGTGCAGAGATGTGCTGATATTTGCCTTCTTTATTTTTACAATCAATATCATAGAAACAGACCCAATAAGGTGTGATATTAAGGTGAATATTATCTTTTGTAATCTTTACCTTATACCCTTTTTTGTCAAACTCTTTTTGGAATATTGAAATAGCTTCCTCAAGAGTTATTTTGACAGGAAAGGATAATTTATTTAATTCCATCTATATTTTACTTCTTCTTGATCTTGACTTTAGATGGTGTTAAAAGTATCTTTGATGCAGAAACCATTGCTAAGTCTCCACCTGTATCTTTAACAAACATCTTTATTTGTCCAAGAAACTGCTTTGCTCTTTGAGCATTTCTTTTGCTTAGGTTTTCAATATCTAAAAGTACAATATTTCTCTCTTTTAACTCTCTTATTACTTCTTCCACTTCTGCGTTTGTTTGTAAGCTTATTGGTTTTACCCAAAAGTCTACTTCTTCTGGTTCTTCCTCTACTTCCATGTTGTTTAAGTAGTCATCAACATCAAGTTCTTCTTTTCTAGAAAATATGTTGTCAAAAAATGCCATTTTTATTCACCTTTTTTTTATTTATCCCCTTTTTTTATAAAAATATAGTAATATATTATTGAACCAAAATATATAAAAACAAATTGTTATATCTTTGTTCAAAAAACCCAGAAATTTAAGAACTTTCCTTTATAAACTTTATCTTTTGAAATTAGTTTCCTTTTTAATTTCTTTTTGTTCTTAAATATATGTTAAGTATGAAAACAACACATGTAATTATTCATTATTCAGAGATTGGTATAAAAAAATCTAATCGCTTTATTTTTGAGAATGCTCTTTTAAAAAACATTAATATTTCTTGTAAAGATGAGATTTTATCATCATTTAAGAGATATGGCAGGTTGATTTTGGTTTTAAAGGATGATTCAAATTTAGACACTTTAAAAACAATCCTTGAAAACACGCCCGGCATCTCTAGCTTTTCATTTTCCTGTTCTTGTGAAAGGGATATTAAAGACATAAAAAAGCTAGCTTACGACATTGCAAAATCCAGAGAAAAGGACTTTTCTAATTTTAGAATAACCACTACCAGATCTTATAAAAAGTTTCCATTAACCTCTCAAGAAGCGGATGCAGAGATAGGTTCTGATATTTTTATGCATCTAAAAAAAGCAGTTAAGCTTAAAGGAGCAGAGCTGGATATCGGTGTTGAGATTACAGAAAAAGAAGTTTTTGTATATACCAACAAAGACACCTTTAAAGGCATTGGTGGTCTGCCAGTAGGTTCAACAGGAAAGCTGGTATGTTCTTTATCTGGGGGAATAGACAGCCCAGTCTCAGGCTATATGCTAAACAAGCGTGGCTGTAAGGTCATCTATGTGCATATCCAAAGTAATAATCTAGTGACAAAAGAAGTAGAAGACAAGATTTTCAAGCTCTGTAATGTTTTAAAGAATTTTCAAGGCAATACCAAATTGATTGTTGTTCCTTTCTCTGATATTCAAAAACAATTGTTGATGCTAGTTCCTGCTGATTATCGTATGATCATTTATAGAAGGTTTATGTTTAGAATAATAAATAAGATTGCAGATATAGAAAATGCATTAGGTATTATTACTGGCGACTCTGTTGGCCAAGTCGCTTCTCAAACTCTTGAAAACCTTAATTGCATTTATGAGGTATCTAAGCTTCCAGTCATCTCTCCATTGATTGGCCTAAACAAGGATGAGATAATTGCAATTGCTCAAAAGATTGGTACTTACAACATCTCAATTGCCCCATATCCGGACTGCTGTTCTTTTATGGTGGCAGAACACCCAAAGACAAAGGGTCGTCTTGAGGATGTTAAATATATAGAAAACAATATAGCTGATATTGATGGCTTGGTAGATGACGCAATCTCCAAAGCAAAAACATATAATTTTTAAAGATTATTATGAAAAACAAAAGAGTTGTTGTTGGTGTTTCAGGAGGAGTGGATTCTTCTATATCTCTTGTTGTTCTTCAAAAGATGGGCTATACACCAATTGCAGTTTCTTTAAAGCTCCCTGTCTTTTCTGGCGCTAGTTGTAAAGATAATTCTTGTTGCACTCCTCAGGCAGTGGCGATAGCAAAAGATGTTTGTAAAAAGCTAAATATTGAATATCATGTTGTTGATGAAAGAAAAAATTTTGAAAAGGAAGTTGTTTCTTATTTTAAAAAAGAATTAAAAAATAACAGAACTCCAAATCCCTGTGTTGTTTGTAATCGTTATAGCAAGATTAAGGCTCTTCTTGATTTTGCTGATTCAAGAAACATCAAGTATGTTGCAACAGGGCATTATGCTAAAATAAAAAACGGATATCTTTGTAAACCGAAAGACAAAACAAAAGACCAGACTTACGGCCTTTGCCTACTTCCAAAGGCTTGGCTATCACGAATTATTTTCCCACTTCAGGATTTGACAAAAGATCAAGTATATGCTATTGCTCAAAAGCAAGATTTTGATTTTTTTTCAAAGACCAAGCAGTCTCAGGATTTTTGCTATGTCTCTGGTAGCGACATCTCTAAATTTATAGAAAAAGAGCTTGGCAAAAAGCCAGGCAAGATTGTTGATATTTCAGGCAAAGTTCTTGGTAATCATAATGGCTTGTGGTTTTACACTCTTGGTCAGAGAAAAGGTCTTGGAAGAGATGGCAAAAGATATTTTGTTTGTGGCTTTGATACCAAAAAGAACCATTTGATTATTACACGCAAACAAGAAAAAAAAATTAAAGAAATAACTTTAGAAAAAGTTAATCTTATTACAGAGAAGTTACCTAAAGAGCTAAAAGTAAAAATAAGATACACAACAATAGAGATTCCTGCAACCGTTATCTTACAAAAAGACAACATGGCAAAAGTAATCTTTAAACAACCACAAACAGTAGTAACTCCTGGTCAATTCTGTGTGTTTTACAAAGGGAATAAATGCCTTGGTGGAGGAATAATAAAATGAAAAACACATATTTTTTAATGAGGCATGGGCAAAGTACAGGAAATGTCAAACACATAATTGTTAGTGATCCAAAAAACGGAGTGCCTCATTATGGTTTATCTGCTTTTGGAAAGCAACAAGCATTAGATTCAATTAGATCAAACAAAGATTTAGACAAACACACAATTATCTATTCCTCTGATTTTAAAAGAGCTAGAGAAACTGCAGAGATTGTTAGAGATCACATAAAAGCAAAACCAATAATTTTAACCAAAGCCTTAAGGGAAAGAAATTTTGGTAAATTTGAAAAAAAAGACTATACAAATTTTTATTTAAAAGTTTGGGAATGTGATTTTACTGGAAAACCATTCAAAGGCATAGAATCAGTATATTCAATAGCTAATAGATTTAGAGAATTACTTGATGATTTAGAGAAGAAACACAAAGGAAAGAAAATTCTTCTTGTAACTCATGGAGATGTAGCAAGTGTTGGTTTAACTGTTTTTAATAATAAAGACCCGAAATATCACAACAAAATTTATTCCTCGCTAAAGACTGCAGAAATAAAAAAAGTAAACAAATAATTTGCTTTTCAAATTCAACACTCTTAAAAAGCCTTTGATTCTTAATATATAATATTCTCTATGGAATAAATTTCTGGTAATAGATTAACTATTTTAATTTAGAACGTGGTAAGAGATGGCAGAGAATATATTCTATACTTTTTTAAACGAAAATTCAGTTTTTACTGATAAGTCTAAAATTTCACCGCATTATGCTCCTGAAAAATTACCTTTCAGAGATGAGCAGATAAAAGACTTATCTTTGTGGCTATCTCCTGTTCTAAAAAAAGCAAAGCCACACAACATCTTTGTATATGGCAAAGTAGGAACTGGAAAAACAACAGTTGTAAGGCATGTAATGTCCCAGCTTGAACTTTTTGCAAAAGATCAACACCTGCCATTATTGCCTGTTTATCTTAATTGTAGAAATTATCAAACCAAATATACCGTTCTAGTATATTGTGTTCAGTTATTTTATCCTGACCAGAATTTCTTTGGTTATTCTAGGTCTTTTATTTATGATAAGTTCTTAACTTACATTAAAGAAAATAAAATTAATTTTGTTGTTGTTCTTGATGAGATAGATAAAATCAAGGATAAAGAAATTGATGACTTGATTTACACCTTAACAAGAGCAAATGATGAGCTTGAAGGCGGGTCAGTTTCAATCATAGGCATTTCAAACAATCTTTTCTTCAAGAATAATCTTGACTCAAGAACAAAAAGCTCTCTTTGTGAACAAGAGGCTGTCTATCCTCCTTATAATGCTGAAGAGTTAAGAGCAATCTTAAATCAAAGAATAGATCTAGCATTTAAAAAAGATGTAGTTAGTGATTCTGCAATTAATGCAGCCGCTGCAATTGCTGCAAAGGAGTCTGGAGATGCTAGACGTGCAGTTATGTTGCTACTTAGAGCAGGAGAGATTGCAGATATTAAAGGGCACACAAAAGTCACAGATAAAGAAGTATATGAAGCTAAGGAAAAAGTTGAGCAGGAAGTTATGAAAAGCATGGTTCTTACTCTTCCTATTCAATTACAGCTTGTTCTTTTTGCTATTGCTCAAGGTTCTTTAAAGCCAAAAGGAGTTATTGGTTTAACTGGCCAATATATGGAAACAAATATCTTACATTCCGGAGAGATCTATGACAAATATTGTGCTCTTTGTAATAAGTACTCTGAAAAAGCAGTAACTATAAGATGGTTTAGAGAGTATATCAATGAACTTGAAACCTATGGTTTTATTTCAACAACAATTTCTGGCAAAGGCGTAAAAGGCAACACCACCTTGATAAGATTAGGTATTGATGCCCAAACAATCATTGATCTTTTAAAATCTGAATTTTCTGAGTAATGTCCAATTTGGCACCATTACTCCCATTTATATATCTTTTTTTGCATATATTATTTGTGATTATTTATGGATGATTCTAAAAAGATTCTAGACCCAATAAGGATTAAGATTTTATCTTCTATGAGAAAGCAGGGCGTTCTGGTTCCAAATATTAGGCAATTAAAAAAACACACTGGTTTTCATAGAGCAACAATAAAATCCTCAATTGAGTTAATGGAAAAGCAAGGACTAATCAAGCATTATATCCCAACAGTAAATTCAAGTATTGCAGGTTATGGTTTAAGGGTTTGGACTTTTCTTCAAATGGACATCTCTAATCAAAAACTTTTAAACAATCTTAAAAAAATAATGACAAAGATTCCTAACATCTATCATTGTTCAGAAGTTATAACAGAAAGAGGTTATAATATCGCAATTGGTTATTTGGCAAAGAATGTTGAAGACTATTATAATAATATTCAAAGAAAATATTTTATTAATTATCCAGATATCTATAATAACATAAAAGATAGAAGCGTTTTTTATCTTTCTGAGCCAACCTATATTCAGAAAAGCCATAGTAGTACAATTATTGACATTCTTGAAAAGGAACAAGGTATAGAATAATTATGAAAATAGAAATAAACTATGAATTATCTGCTGGGAAAAATGCAGAGAATAAATACAAAGGCAGAAATCGTTATTTAGAAAAAATAAAAGGAATAGATAAGGCCTTAGATATTACAAAAAACAAAATATCATTGCTTGAAAAACAAAAAGCAAACAAACCAAAGCTTGAGATTTCAAAAAAAGAAAAAAGAAACAAGGAGTGGTATGAAAAATTCAAGTGGTTTTTCAGCACTAATGGCTTTTTGGTTTTGGCAGGAAGAGATGCAAAAAACAACGAACAGCTTGTAAAAAAATATTTCTCAAATAATGATCTTTATTTTCATGCAGATATTCACGGTGCACCACACACCTTATTATTAAATCCAGAAAAAAAAGAAATTCCCTTGCAGGATAAAGAAGAAGCAGCAAACTTTGCAGCCATACATTCTTCTGCCTGGAGTAGTGGCACATTTTCTTTGGATGTCTATTCCGTTGGCTATGGGCAAGTAACTAAAACTGCTGGTTCTGGCGAGTCCTTAGGCACTGGTGCTTTTGTAATAAGGGGTAAAAGAGATTATTATAAAAAAATAGATTTAAAGATTGGTGTTGGCTTTGATAATAAAAGAAAAGTAGTTATTGCAGGTCCTGTCTCTGCAATATCTTTTGCAAGTAAAGATGTCTATATTTTAGTTCCTGGCAAGACCAAGAAATCAGATATTTGTAAGGAATTAAAAGAAAGATTCCTAAAGAAAGGAATTGTTGTTTCAGTTGATGACCTGATGTCTAATTTGCCACCAGGAAATTGCGAGATCAAATAATTTTTTATTTTTAAAATATCAAAAAAATAACAAATAATGGTATTGCAATAAATATGGCCCAAACAACTGGATTCCATCTTATTATTTTTGCACCATCAAGTGGACCAAATGGTATGAGATTAAAAAATGCAATCCATAGATTAATTAGAACTCCATAAGTTACAATTATTGCTGGTGCACCTAATAATGCAGCAATAAAAAACAATAAGGCCATTATTAGGTTAGTGGCTGGCCCAGCAAGAGATATTTTACCATCTTCTTTGATATTGTGTTGTTTACCAAAAATATATACTGCCCCTGGTGCAATAAAAACAACACCAAGTAACCCTGCAAAAACAATGCCTGCTATTAAAAATGCTGGCCACATTATAAATCTACCGTGTGCTCCAAGATGTATTGCCATATATTTGTGTGCAAGCTCATGTGAAATAAAAGAAGTTGCTGTGATTATTAGGCTCAATCCAAACTTCGTTAAAAAATCAGCCCATGTAAAATTAAATTGTTTTGTTGAGATATAATCTAAAAGACTATAATTTCCTAAAACAATTGTAAAACATAAAGATATTGCAAGCCATGCAACTAATAGGTCATAAATTTCTGAATTTTTTTTAATCATTTATTTTCACATTTATTTTTTAAAGAAAACTTTATTAAAATTATTATTTATTTTTTCTTTTAAAAACTCTAAATCAATATCATTTTCATTAGCCAAAACCTCATAGGATTTTTTAATGTCTGTTATTTCAATTTCTTTTCCTGAATAAGGTATTGGGAAATCTGTCTCTACAAATATTTGGTCAAGATGTTCTTTAATATTAGGTATGCTTGGTTTATTAAATCTAATTGTTAGATAATATCCCCTATCAAGGGCTGTTTGAATTTCATTAGTGTTGCCACTAAACCAATGAAGTATCACCGGAAAACCAGAATATCCAGAAAGCACATCAAGAACAGCTTTTGTTGCATATCTAGAATGTACAATTACTGGCAATTTTCTAGATTTTGCAATATCTAGCTGTTTTTCAAAAATCATTTTTTGCTTTTTTCTAAGTTCTTGGTCTTTTGTTATCTTGTAATCTAGGCCAATCTCTCCTATTGCAATAATATCTTTTGAATTTTCAAATATTATTTTAAGATAATCAAGACAATTATCTAATCCCGCATTAACAACAACATCAGGATATATCCCATATGCAAAGTAAAGTCCAGGTATATTTTCTTTTCTTAGGCTTTCAAGTTTTCTGTAGCTGTTTAAATCTACATTGTTTGCGATTGCAATCATTTTTTCTTTTGAGAATGTTTCTTTTATATATTCTTTTGACAAATCCTCATAATGACAATGAATGTCTATGAATTTTAAATCTTTATTCTCCATATATATTATATGACTATACTTAATTTTAAACAATATAGTTTGGATATTCCTGCAAGAGTGTATCTACCTAATGATGATACAACCCTAATGATATCTGTTTTAGAAGAAGAGATAATAAAATCAAATAAGCATTTTGATTTAGCAATAGAGCTAGGGTCAGGAAATGGCTTTTTAAGCTTAGAGATTTATGATAATGTAAATGAGCTGATTTCTACAGACATCAACCCGATAGTCATTGATTATCTTTTAAATGTCAAAGAGAAATATAATCTTGAAAAACAAAAAATAATCTATTCTAATCTTTTTGACTCCATAGACGAAAATAAAAAATTTGATTTAATTGTTTTTAATCCACCATATGTGCCATCAGAAGAAATCTTAAGTGAAGATGATGATGAGATTAATGGCTATGACTTGGCAGTTAATGGAGGAGAGAAAGGCAGAGAAATAATTGATTTGTTTATTGAGCAATTACCAAGGCACTTAAAAGACACGGGCGTTTGTTATCTTTTGGTTTCTTCTCTTAATGGCGTTTCTGAAATTATAGATAAGCTTTCTGATTTGAAATTAAATTCACAAATCATAGATTCTAAAAAGCTTTTCTTTGAAGAATTATTTGTTTTAAAAATCATGCATAAATTATGAAATTATTTAAAAAATTAAATCGTGGCCAAAAATTAAGGCGCAAATCTGAAGTGCATAAATCAATAATTGGTAAAAAAACAGGCAGAAGAAAATTAGAATCAACAGGTCTAGTAGATCTAATGTTAAAAGAGCGAAAAGAAAACTGGATATCTAAAGGCAAAAAATTAAGACCTGATTCAGAATCTTTCCTTAGAAAAGACACTGCTGTTTTAAAAGAAATAAAACAACCAAAAATCATGGTTCTTGGGCCTGGTGAAGGACAGGAGGTTTTGTTTTTAAACAACCTATTAAAGGGAAGTTTCCCAAAAATAGATGTTTTTGGAATAACAAATGAGTTATCAACAGAAGCAAAAAAGATTGTGAGAAATGAAAATTATCCCAATCTAGAAAAACTTTCAAAAAAGGATCTTTTTGAACATTTCAATCATCTTAAATTTGTTAGAAAATACGATTATATATTTTCTGATTTAGGTCCGATAGAACATACTAGAAATCCAGAAATTGCGGTTTTAAAGCTTGCAAGTATGTTAAAGCCAGGTGGCTTTGCAAGAGTAAGTCCCGCAATATCACAAGAGACACATAATAATATAATAAAATATTTAAAAATTAAAGGTCATGAAAAAAGCTTAAGTATAGATAACACAATACCTGATGGATATTTATTAATTAAAAGGGTAAAATAAATTATGCCAGCAAATGTAAGTTATGAGTTTGTAGCAGCTCAAAAGAAATATGATGAAGCAAAAACTGATGAAGAGAAATTAATTGCTCTTCAAGGTATGCTTTCGTCTGCACCAACTCACAAGGGTTCTGAAAATCTTCGTAGAGACATAAGTAAAAGAATTGCAGATTTAAAAAACAAAATGGAAAAAAGAGCAGCAGCTCTTAAAAAAACAGGACATTCAATAGGCATAAAAAAAGAAGGGGCTGGGCAAGTAGTAATTATCGGTTTTGCAAATTCAGGAAAAAGCACGTTCTTAACAAAGTTTACAAATGCAAAGCCAGCAATTGCATCATATCCTTTTACTACTACAAAGCCAGAGATTGGCACATTAAATTACGGTGGCGCATTAATTCAATTAGTTGAGATTCCTGCGTTTCTTGAATCAAAAGAAATGGCAAATCAATTGTTTTCTATTATAAGGTCTGCTGATGCAATTGTTTTTATTGTCCCAAATAATGAGATGGAGCAAAGAGATAGGCTCATAACTCTATTAGAGTCTCAAGACATCTTTGTCACAAAGCAAAAGCCAAAAATAGAATTGCGTAAAAGTTCAGATATGGGCTTAACTTTTCTTAATGAACAAAACTTGGCAATTCCAAAAGAACAGGCAATCTCTCTTTTAAAAGATTCAGGCTATAGGAATCACACTGTAATTCTTGGACAAAAAACAACCACTGATGACTTATTGTTGTTGATTAACCCAAGAGCAGTATATATGCCCTCTATTTTTGTGATCATGCCTTTCTCCAAAACAGACATAAATGTTCATAGTTATAAAAACATAAAATGCTTTGATTTCAAAGATGATAAAAAAATCACAGAAAAAATTTTTAAAATGGTTAATAAAATAATTGTCTACACAAAAAAGCCTGGGCAAAAAGCAGATTTATCAGATCCGTTAGTTTTGGAAAAAGGCACAACCGTTAAATTTGCAGCAAAACAAATACACAAATCAATTTCTAAAGAACTAAGGTGTGCAAGAGTCTGGGGCAGTACAAGATTTCCAGGGCAGAACGTTTCCAAGGATTATGTGCTTCAAGATAGAGACGTTGTTGAGTTTGTTGCATAATATTAGTATGTTTTCTTAAAAATAAAGCTTTATAAAAGAAACATATATATAATATTTTAGAAAAATATATTTTATAAGGATAATTCTATCTATAATTGAAAATCAAAAATGAGTACTAAAAAAGACAAGGTTGTAAAATCAAAAAAAAAATTAAAAAGTTTATATAGATTATTTATACCTATTGCTCATCTTTTAAGATCTAAAGAATTTGATGAAAAATTAATGCAAGCAGATATACTTGAAGAACCAGAGGTTTATCTCTCTAGATATTTTTTTTATGCAATATTTATTCCCTTGATTTTAGTAATCTTATTTTCTGCATTATTGATTGCTTTTCATTATACAGAATATCTTAAAGTTTTATTCATTGTTGGTTTTTCATCAGTATTTATAATATTGATTTATGCTTTGGTTAATCCATATATTAAAATCGGAACAAAGGTTGGAGAAATAAAAAATAATTTACCATTAGCAATACTTAGTATGTCTAGTGTTGCAGAGTCTGGAGCCCCACCAGAAGCTATGTTTCACACATCTACAATGAAGTCTGAAACTCCTAATATCAGCAGAGAATTTGAAAAAATAAATAAATATTTAAGTTTGGGCTTATCTTTACCACAAGCTATGGAACATGTTTGTGATAAAACTCCCTCTCCTGAGCTTAAGAAATTTTTAATGGAATTAAAATCTAACATAGAGGCAGGGGGATCTTTACCAGAGTTTATGAAAAAAAAAGCACAACATGCTCAATTCACTTATAAGCTAATGCTTGATAATCAAAATAAAAAAGCAGAGACCTTTGGTGACATATATTCTGCAATTGTTATTGCTGGGCCTTTATTTTTGTTTTCTGCAATAATGCTCTTGGGCATGATAGGTGGTGGAGGGCTAGGTGGCTTAAGTGTTGAAGCGTTATTGGTGATAGGGGTTTTTGGCCTTGTACCATTAGTTAATATTTTATTTATTATTATTTTGCAGTTTATATCATAAGAGGAATAAAAATGAAATTAAGTCCAAGAATGGAATATTTACTTGATGCAGCCGCAAAAGGTGCAATTGGTTCACTTATACTTGGAATACTTTTACTTAGAACAAATTTCTTTATATTTTGTATTTTCCCAACAATCATCGCAATAGGTATTGCTTCAATAGTTTATACTAAAAAAATTAAGTCTCTAGAATCCAATCTATTTGTTTTTTTAGGAGATCTTAAAAATCTTCTTCAAGGTGGGATGAATATAGTTACTTCTATGGAGGTTCTTTCAGATCATGATTATGGTGCCTTAAACACATATATTAGAAGAATAACTGCTCAAATAAAAATAGGTGTGCCATTTGAAACTTCACTTGTTGAAGTTTTTTCAGAAGTAGATAGTCCAATGTTTAATAAGATTGCAAATGTTATTGCAGAAACTATGAAACATGGTGGTAATCTAATTAAGATATTTAGTGCGGTAGCCAATTATGTAAAATTAATTGATGAGATGGGAGAAGAAAGAAGGGCCAAAACTTTTTCTACAGTTTTTTCTTCATATTTTATGTTTTTTATATTTATTGCAATTATTTTAACAATACAGATTGTATTCTTGCCAATGTTAAAATCAAATAGCATAACTACTTCGGGCACACCAATAGAAGAAATTCCATTTAATTCCTATTTCTTATATCTTTTGATTATTCAAGCAAGTTTTGCAGGTCCAATTATCGGTAAAATTTCAGAAGGTAATGCGATAGCAGGAATAAAACATTCTATTATATTACTTGTAATTTCCATTCCAATCTACATGATAGTTTCAATGTTGTTTATTAAATAAGTTAGATTTATAAAAATTATGAAATAAATATAAATAGGATAAAAATATGTTAAAATTAAAAATTACAAAAAAGGGAATATCTCCACTTATTGCAACTATTCTTTTAGTTGCTGTATCTTTAGCTCTTGCAGGAATCTTATATTCTTGGGCATCTCATAATGCAAGCAACACTGTATCAAGTGTTACTGATGGTCAACAGCAACGAATAGAATGTTCTGCAATTAATTTGTTTATAGAAGAAGGCTGTTCTTATGATACAGATACTGGAATTAATCTTATTATAAGTGACTATTCAAGTGTAAATATAGATGAGAATATAGAAATTACTGTTGTTGATATAGATAACAGGTCTAAAACAGCAAGCATTCCTTCAAACTTTCAAGGTGGCATAATGGCAGTAAACAGTTCTGTTCTTTCTGATCCAAATGCTCTTAATGGGCTTGGAAAAATACAGAGGGTTTATGTGTTTATTAAGCGTTGCCCAGAAAGAAAAGCAACGACTATGAGTTGTGATTAAAATAGGTTTTATTCATGAAAAAGTTAAAGGCACTTAGTATTTTAATAACTAGCATTTTATTAATTCTTGTTTCTGTTTCATTAATTATTATTCTCTTGTCCTGGAGTAGAAATTTTACAACAACAAATCTAAATTCAGCAAATGAAGTGATAAATCAAGAATGTGATAAAGCAACTATTCAAATTGCCGATTGTATTATTAATAATGATGGAAATGTAGTTTTGGTAATTAAAAATACAAGCACACAATATATCTTTGATTCTTCTGATGCTCTGTTAGTTTCTATATATAATGATTCTGGTGTTATGGATGCGGAAAAAGAAATAACTTTGTCTTCTGGTTTAACTTGGAATGGTCTAAAAGAAGGTGAGACAATTATTGCAAATATTAAACCAGAAACACAGTCTTTAACTTCTGAACCAGGTGCATGGATAAATGTAACTTTAAGATCTACAAATTGTCCGTTAGCTGCTACAACATACTATGGTTGTCATAGATAAGCTTTAAATATCTTTTTATTAATAATATAAATATTTTAATATTTAATTTAGGAGGAAATAAAATGAATATTAAGAAAAAAGCAATAGAGCCAATAGTTGCAACAATTCTTTTAGTCGTAGTTGCAGTTATTTTGGTTGTTATAGTTCTTGCTTGGGGTAAGAATTTTACAAACGAGGGTTTAAATAAAGCTGGTGGTGTAACTAGTGATAATTGTATGGGTGCAACAATTGCAATTTCAAATTGTGATTGGAATGGCTCAGCAAAAACAACCACCTTTTTAATAAAAAACACAAGTGACACATTTACTTTTCCAGCAGATGATTTTACTTGTGGTGTTTTAGAGGATGGAAATATTACAAACAATAACTTAAACGGTGCATTAAATCAGACCGCAGCATTAGGTCCTGGAGCACAACAAGTATTAACCTGTTCAGGTACAAACATCGTTGCAGATTCAGTTACCTTAAAAGTATGGTCAAAAGCTTGCCCAAATAACGCATCAGCAGATTTAAAACACTGCTAGTTGTTTAAATAAAAATGTGTAAAATTATGATTTCCAAAAAAGGAGTGTCACCAATAATTGCAACTGTACTTTTAGTTGTTTTAGCTTTAATATTGGTCGTCATACTTCTTTCTTGGGGTCAAAATTTTATAAATAGAAACACATCTGATGTGGATAACACTATTGACAGAAAATGCCTAGGTGCAGGAATTACAATAAACAATTGTAATTACAATGATCAAACAAATACTCTTTCTTTTATTATTGTAAATTCAGGAAAGGTTAATTTTTCGAAAGACCACAATCTTAATCTTATTCTAATTGATGCAGAAGGCAATCTAGATAATGATAATCAAAACATCATCAATAGCCAAGCCTTTAATAGATTAGATTCTCAAAAGATAGTAATTGACCACTATGCCGCTACAACACCAATAGATGTGGAAGTAAGAAGCACCCAATGTGTTAATTATTTTGCAAAAGTTTCTTGTAATTAGAATTTTTCTATTTTTAAAAATTGTATCTTTTCTTCCTTATCAACTAAGGCTATAACAAATTTGGCGTTTATGGTTGTTGCAAGCCTTTCTGATTTTATAATCTGCTTTGTGTAGATTTTTGTGTTTTTGAAAACATCTACAACCATTTCTGTATGAGTGTGTTCGCCAGCCTTTGATTTTTTATAAACTCTAAAATCAAATCCAAAGATGTTTCCGTCTTTTACCACATAGCCTTTATTCATTAGTTCTTTAAACACAAGATATTTCTCTGAAAAGTCTGAAATTTCTTTGTTGCATTTTTTTTCTAATTCCTTTTGGCTTATTGCTTTCTTGTTTTCATCAGCAATAGTTATTTTCTTCTTTTCTAGAAAATAAAGGCATTCAAAAAGATCTAAGTAAATCTCAAGGCCTTTTCTAAAGCCAAAGCCTTTCTGAGTTAATTGGCTTTTTAGATTATTGTCTTTTACAAGCCCGCGATTTTTTTCTATTATTACTTTCATGTTTTTCTTTCTTTTTTATTTATATAATGTAAATAAATTTCTATCAACACCATAGAACAACCCAATTCTTACACCTGCATCGATCCAGCCATAAGCATAAGAATAAGAGGCTAGTGCCCTTGTAAAGTCGCCTTTTTCTTCTAATACCATTCCATCCTTAAGATAGTTGTTTGCCATCTCTAGGTAGTTATCTGCCATATCTTTAAGGAAGGACTCGTTTTCTATATTTATTTTTATAGTTGCTAATGCTTTTTCAAGTAATCCTCTATACTTTATACAATATTCTTTAACATCTGTATTCATTTATTCCATCTCTTTCAATATCATTTAATGTTGCACAGATTATTAAGCTTTGTGGAAAGCTTTTGCATTTTATTTTCTTGTATTCCAAAAAGTCAAAAGTAATGATTTCTTGATCAATTCCTGCAACTCCACAAAGTCCAACACACACTACATCTTTTAGTTTCTTATCTTTTTCATTGTCAATTTCTTCAAGTATCTGGCAAGCCTCAAAAATACTCATAAACTTTTTTTTGTCAGTCTTAATATCAAGAAGGCAAAGAGTATGTGCATTGTTCTTTAGATTTTCAATTATACAATCATAAAAGCTAGTAGGCCTGTAGTTGCCATCTGGATAGACAATGCTTGTAGTCTTTCCAAACTTATACTCAAATAGTCCAGAAATGCCTCTATAGTTAAAGATAGAAATACCTGCAATTATTTTAATATCTATCTTTTTCTTTTTTGCTTCTTCAATCAATGTAAAATGAGTGGTTGCTGATAATGGGTTGCCAATAACAAGAAGACAGGAGCCATCTTTAAGATATTTTTTTTCCTGTTCCAGTTCCGTTCTGTTCAGTTGCATTATTTTCTTTTCTATTATCTCTTCTAGTTCTTTTAGGTCTCCTTGTGAGAAGATATTGGTGTAGTTATCAATATACACTTCTGTGCAGTTTCTTATACAATCCATTGCTTCAAGAGTAAGTTGTTTAGGTTTTAATCCAACTCCGATTATGTAAAACATTCTTAACTATAAACTCCAATTTCTATATATATCTTATTATTGGAATTATTAATATACTTTATGGAATTAGAAAGAGTTGTTGTTTTTTCTATGCCAGAGTAATTCATTTCTTTTCTTTTGTTGTTTATTCTAATATAGCCAGGGGTAAGTGGGAATAGCAAAAGATAGTTTTTTTCTAAAGTTTCAAGATTATCAATTTTAAGATATTGTGCAGTTATTAGAAGGTCATTGATTTTTTGCGACTTTAATAATTCAACATTATTTTTTGCTAAATTTTCTGAAGCAATTGTTTGCATGGTTAATATCAAAAGCGAGATAAAGATTAATGCAAAAAGCCCATCAATTACAAAGATTTGCCCATTATTTGCATTTTGCAAATTCCAAAATTTTAAAGCCATTATTAATCACTATTCCTCTTTTTATACTCAATTCAATTTCTGTTGTTTCTGTTTGATAAATCACAATATCTGATAGTTTGATTCTGCAGATTTTATTTTTTTTAAGTTCTTTTTCAAACACCAATAGAGATCTCAAGTCCAAGATGTTTTGATAACAAAGGCTTTGATGATTAATTTCTGTGAATGCCAAGTAGTCACAGTCACTAACCATTTTATCAACAAACAAAAGCAATTCAAGCTTTTCAGTTTCTTTTTGATTTTCTATTTGTTCTTTAGCATAGTTCTCAAAGAACAACACTTCAAAATATAAAATAAGGATTAGGCACAGAGAAAAGAACAAAACATCAAGTACTATTGCTTGCCCCTTTGATTTCATGTTTCTCCCATTTTTCTTCCTGATAATATTTTTCTTTTATAATTTCTATATCCCCTTTTACATTTTTGCTTTTTTCAAACTTTTCTTTAAAGCCAAGATTGACATTCACAAAAAAGCCAAGCACGATAATGATAATTAAAACACACAATATCATTTCAAGAGTAATTATCCCTTTTTTATTCAAGTATATATCACCACTTCTATTGTGTAATTTTTTGGAAAAGTAAAAGTTGTTTTGGAATATGATGTTTTCTGTTCAAAGCCAAGGTATTTGTTTTTTGCTAGCCCGTTTGTTATAGTATATCTCTTAACATAAACATTTGGCATTGGCCTTAAAACAATGGTTTTTGTTATTTCTTGTAGTTCTAAAAGATTTACTTTTTGTTTTTTCTTTGTATTGATATCAATAACAAACCATTCTTCTGTTTTGGTATCAAGACCAGAAAGATAATTTACTACCTTGGTGTTTATGTGCGAATTTAGTGTTATTGGGTCTGTGTTAGGAATAGCAAGTTCGTGCTTAACCATTTCTTCAAAATTAATTGCTGCACTGTGCTTTTTCGTGCTTTGTGATTTTACAATTACAAAATCTAGGTTGCTTTCAATTCTTTCATTACCAGCAATAGACAAGAAAATAAGTGTAAACAACAACACTCCAAGACTAAGAAAGCCTTTGTTTTTTGTAGCCATTAGATATTTCTTGATTTCTTTCCTTTATTTAACCAGCTGTTTGTTTTTTTTGTGTTTTTGAAACAATCGCCTCTTTGCTTTAAGTTTTTACAAAAAATCTAACAAATGTTTTTAAATAGCTCTATCTACAATAAATATATTAATATCAAAAAACGGAATAAGCTTTGAAAAAGAACATATTTGTTAAGGATTTTTCTGACACAACAATTAGTATCTTTAAAGATGAGTCTGTATTCTATCCAAGCTATTTGCCAGAAGACATAAAAGCAAGAGATAAGGAGATTCAAGAGTTAAGCTATAATTTACGGCCAATCTCTGAAAACAAAAAAGCAAGAAACATCTTAATCTTTGGCCCGCCAGGAACTGGAAAAACCTTAACCTCTAAGTTTGTGATTAAGCAACTCTCAGAATTTACTCAAAAAGCAAGATCAATTTATATCAATGCGATAGAAGACAACACAAGGTTTGCATTATATTGCAAACTTCTTTCGCTTTATAATTCTCCACTTCCAAGAAGAGGACTAGGCATTGACGAGTTAATTTCAAGAGTAAAAGAAGAACTTGGCAAAAACGATTTTATTCCAGTAATTATTATTGATGAGGTTGATAAGTTAGAGAGATCAGAGATATCAACCATTCTTTATGATCTATCAAGAATCGAGGTTTCAAAGAAATATTTTGCATTAATATTGATAACTAATCATAAGGAGTTTATATTATCTCTTGATCCAAGAGTTCAAAGCTCTCTTTTTCTTACAGAGATTGAGTTTAAGAGATATTCTCCTCAAGAACTAAAAGAAATTCTAAGGGAAAGAATAGAATATGGCTTGATCCCTAATGCCATATCTGAAGACTTGATTGGTTATATTACCGGCTATGCAGCAAAGAATGGGGGTGATGCAAGAATAGCAATTGATATAATTTATAAATCAGCAAAACTTTCAGAAAAGAAAGGAAATCTAAAGATTGATAAAGAAACTATTTTAGAATCCGAGAAATTAATTGATGCTGTTAAGCTTTGTGAGAGATTAAATTATCTTGTGCAGATTGAAAAGGACATTCTTAAAGCAATCCCAGAAGATGGCACAGATAGTGGCAATCTCTATTCTTCTTTTCCAAAAGAATCTGATAGAACAATAAGGCGCCATCTTGACACTCTTAAAAAGGTCGGCCTGATAAAGATTTCTGAAATTGCAACACAGAAAGGAAAGACACGAAAAATAGAATTGACTTTTAGTAAAGAGCTGTTATTACCTGAATAGAAAAAAGAAAAAGTAGATATTATTCGTTATCTACTCTTGGTGCCAAATAATACCTGACTGCAGCATCCCCAATAGTGTAGTTTAGCTCTATTGGCATATCATCTTTTAGCTTTAAAGTAATTGTTGATTTTGCGTTCTTTATCATGTTCTGTAAATAATCTAATGGAAACATTGCTTTTGCTTTATTTCCTGAAATCACAATATCCCCCGCCTCAACTTCTTGCTTAAACTTTCCTTTAGAGCTTTGTGTTTCTAAAATAAACTTCTCATCTCCAACTTTTAAAGTAATGTGTGAGCTGAAAAGAGCAGCATCTTTTATTCCAGAAAGTAAATGATCAGAGCCAATCTGTACAGTAACATCAAACTGTATTTGTGGAAGTGAGTGTTGTTGGTCTGATACATCAATTAGTGGAATTGTAAAGGATCTCTTAGATTTGCCAATAAACTCTAACTGAATGCTTGGCTTTCCTTCTTTTATCTCAATTGAAAGCTTATCATCTGCATTTGAGTGTGCCAAAATCTGTAAAAGATTATTAATATTTATTCCAAATGAAACTTTGTTTGCTGATTCTGGGCCAATATCTGCAATAAACTCTTCAAATGCGTTTTTAGGCATAACAAAATCAACAAGGCTTATCTGGCTTGGGTCTGTTGCCCTAAGATAGAACTTATCCTTATCTATAGTAAACAATCCTTCATTTATCAATACTCCTATTGCATCTATACATTTATAAAACTCTTTTGCATCCTTTATTACTAATTTTATCATGGTCCCACCTCATATATTATTGAAACAAAACTAATTTAATATATCCTATATATGGAATTTTGCCAAGTTTCTTGCCTTTTAGCTCTTTTTCCTTTATTGGAAAGACATTAAGGCATGGCTTTTGTATAGTGATTTTTTCATTAATTATTTCTATATCGCAATCTTGGTCAATATACACATTTGTCTTATGGTTATCTCCTTTTGTTAATAGGAATGTCCCGTCTTTTGCATTTATCTTTACAATGGCCCTGTGTATTGTGTCTTTTCCAGTAACATTAGATTGATAAACAACTACACTATTCTTATTTTCTATAGTGTCAAGTAAAGAAATGTTTTTGTCCCCGATCTTAATATAATCTATTTCCTCTATACCAAACCTGTTTTTAGAAAAGCTAAGTTTCGCGAAATCTTTAAGGTCTTTGTTTGCTATGTTCTCATTTATTGTTACTTCTTCTACTTTAAGGTTTTTTGCTTTTGTAAGAATTACAATGTCTCCTCTATGCAAGTTTGGTTCCATTGATGAGCTATATACAATAGCCATTGGCATAGACACCCCAAGTATCCAACCAAAAATTTTATAGATTGCTATTGCAAGAAAAAAAGCAAGGCAAATATAGCAAAGCCAATAAATAGCAGATTTCCAAAAGCCTTCTGGCTTACCAATCCATTTTTCCAAACCCATATCAAGATAGTTAAATGGATCAAGATAATACCAAAAATTCTTTTTTGGTTGTTTTTTTGAAGCTTTATTTTTTTTCTTCATTTTTTAGCAACGGCCTTTTC
>Ga0208939_1000007_pt1 | contig 177226 bp, 154 predicted proteins | sample AD_STIC12_MetaG_FD_184437 | JGI IMG/M metagenome (GOLD analysis project Ga0208939, IMG submission 184437) | Active sludge microbial communities of municipal wastewater-treating anaerobic digesters from USA - AD_STIC12_MetaG (SPAdes) (version 2) | ecosystem: Engineered > Bioreactor > Anaerobic...
CAAGTGTTCCAGCTGAATCTGCAGGCTCACGTCACGCCCACCGCGAATCAGCTGGAACACTTGCGCGATAAATTCTATCTCGCGGATGCCGCCCCGTCCCAGCTTGATATTGTCCTGCAGCCCTTTTTGCGTCACATCGCGATGAATCTGCAGTTTCAGGTCGCGCATGCTCGCAAGCGCGTTGTAATCGAGATACTTTCTAAAAACAAATGGCCTGAGAAGCGCATGGATATTGGTCTGCGGCCCGGCAACCACACGGCCTTTAATCCATGCGTAACGCTCCCATTCGCGGCCGTTATTCTGGTAATACTCTTCCAGCGCGTCCAGATTTGAAACCAGCGCACCCTCGCTGCCAAACGGCCGCAACCGCATATCCACACGAAACACAAAGCCGTCTTCGGTAATTTCATCCAGCGCCGCAATGAGTTTTTTGCTAAGTCGCGCAAAAAAATCCTGATTGCTGATAGATTTTTCACCCTGAGTTGAACCCTCACTTTCATAGGCAAAAATCAAATCGATGTCGGACGACACATTGAGCTCACCACCGCCCAGCTTGCCCATGCCGATTACGATCAAGCCTTGCGGATGCCCCTGCGCATCCACAGGCTGACCATGGGCTTCTACCTGCCAGGCATTCAGGTAATCGATTGCCGTGCTAATCGCGCATTCCGCGAGTTGGGAAGTCGTATTCATCACCTCCTGTAAATCAGCCAAGCCATTTAAGTCGCGACAGATTGTGCGCAGCAATACACGCTGCCTGAGCTTTCTTAATGCCTTTTTTAAGGTGTTTTCATCACTTATTTTTTGGTTTGCCAGAAATTGTTGCATTTCTGCCAACCCACATGAAACCTCCAGATTGTCTAGCAGATCTTCGAGCAGGCCGGCATCGTTAGCAAGCGATCTGCGTGCAAATGGGCTGCAAACTTCCAGCCTGTGCAGACAAGAAGTCTGCAATGGTGTTAATGCACGGTTTTTGGCGATTTCAGACAGTGTTTGCATCATTTTTTTAAGGTAATATAGGCGTTGGCAATTTAGTTACATCTTACATTATTCATCAATATTAATAGCGTTTTGGGGAGTGCAGCAGCATGTCAATTGAATCGGTTCTTCATGAAAATCGCGTTTTTGAACCCAGCGATGCTTTTAAACAACAAGCCATCGTATCTGGCATGGCAGCCTATAACGCTTTATGCGAAGAGGCCGCAGCCGATTATGAAGGATTTTGGGCTAAACTGGCACGCGAGTTATTGATTTGGCACAAACCCTTTACAAAAACCCTTAACGAAAGTAACGCGCCTTTTTACAAATGGTTTGAAGATGGCGAACTGAATGTTTCAGCCAACTGCCTCGATAGGCACTTGAACACCATCCCCAATAAAACCGCGATTATTTTTGAGGCTGACAATGGCGACAGCAAAAAAGTAAGCTATAAAGAGCTATATCACCAAGTCTGCCAGTTCGCAAATGGCCTTAAAAAACTGAATCTCAATCTCGGCGACCGCGTCATCATCTACCTGCCGATGGGCATCGAGGCTGTCGTAGCAATGCAGGCCTGCGCGCGTATCGGGCTTACCCATAGCGTGGTATTTGGCGGCTTTTCAGCCAAAAGTCTCAACGAGCGTATTATCGATGCAGGCGCAAAGGCCGTCATAACTGCCGACGGTCAATTCCGTGGCGGCAAAACCTTACCGCTGAAACAGGCGGTCGATGAGGGTATCGCCATGGGCGGTTGCAACAGCATTCAACAAGTCGTGGTGCTGAAAAAAACCGGCCAGGAAGTTACCTGGAATGCACACAACATCTGGTGGCATGACCTGATTGACGGCTGCGCAGACAGCTGCGAGCCTGTGATCGTGAATGCAGAACATCCATTGTTTTTGCTTTACACATCAGGCTCCACAGGCAAGCCCAAGGGCGTACAGCATTCATCGGCAGGCTATTTGCTGCATGCCATGAACACCATGCGCTGGACATTCGACATTCATGCCGATGATATATTTTGGTGTACCGCCGACGTAGGCTGGATCACCGGCCACACTTACGTGGCCTACGGGCCATTGGCGATGGGCGCGACGCAGGTAGTGTTTGAGGGAATCCCCACCTACCCTAACGCCGGGCGCTTCTGGCAGACGATAGAAAAGCATCAAGTATCGATTTTCTACACCGCGCCTACTGCAATCAGGTCCCTAATTAAAGCCTCGGAAACCACGCCGGAAGTGCATCCTAAAAATTACAATCTAAGCAGCCTGCGTTTATTGGGCTCGGTAGGCGAACCGATTAACCCCGAAGCATGGATGTGGTACTTTGAGAACGTAGGTGGTAGCCGCTGCCCGATCGCTGATACTTTCTGGCAAACCGAAACCGGCGGCCATGTGATTACCCCGCTGCCGGGCGCTACCGCGCTGGTGCCCGGCTCATGCACGCTGCCTTTCCCGGGCATTGATATTGATGTGGTGGACGAAACAGGCAAGGACGTGCCCTGGGGCACCGGTGGTTTGCTTGTCATTAAAAAACCGTGGCCAGCCATGATACGCACCATCTGGAATGATCCTGGGCGCTTTGTTAAAAGCTATTATCCGGCTGATTTAGGCGGCAAGATATATCTGGCGGGCGATGGCGCCGTACGCGATGCGAAAACCGGCAACTTCACCATTATGGGACGTATTGATGATGTGCTGAATGTGTCAGGCCACCGTTTGGGCACGATGGAAATTGAATCTGCACTTGTAGCGAACCACTTGGTGGCAGAAGCTGCTGTCGTCGGTAAACCGCATGATATTAAAGGCGAATCAGTCGTGGCTTATGTGGTGCTAAAAGGTGCCCGACCACAAGGCGAAGAAGCCAAAAAAATCGTCGCCGAACTGCGGGACTGGGTCGGCAAAGAAATCGGCCCGATCGCCAAGCCGGACGAAATCCGCTTTGGCGACAACTTGCCCAAAACCCGCTCCGGCAAGATTATGCGCAGGCTGTTACGCAGCCTGGCCAAAGGCGAAGAAATCACTTCGGACATTTCTACACTGGACAACCCCGCCATACTTGAACAACTAAAAGAAGTAGTGAAATAGCGAATGTAAGGCCTGCCGCCATTCATAGCACGAATACCGGCAGCTTTTCTTTTAGCGCGTGGAAAGAATACGCAAAATGTGCAATTCGATTTGCACTTGCGCACCGCCCAGCTAAACTCTAATCAAGCTGCCGCAAATTCTTGCGTCATTGGCCTGACAATAATCCGCAGACAGTGTCTGCCGAAGTTTTCCACTTCGTTAAAAAATAGCGCGCAAACAAAGTGTACACCGCCAAATCCAATCATCTCGAAACCGTAACCAATACGCGAAAGAAATCGCAAATTAGGGTTAATCTTTTCGCCCAGCATCAATGCGTTCTCTGTGAGTTGAGGCAAGAATGTGGAGATATGTTGCCAGGTCAGCTTGCTCGGTGAGCAGCCTAGCAATTCTCCCGCCGCCTGGTTGCATTCACAAATCGTGCCATTGTCGTAAAGAGTTATTACCGCTGTAATCTCTTCGCTGTGGCAGATACAGGCACTGGCGGTACTTTTAGCATTATCACTGGTTGTTACTGCATTGGGGTCAACCCGGTATTCAATTAGCGCGGTGTTCATTGGCCTGCCACCTCCGCTTCAGCAGCTAGCCAGTCCTCCATCTCATGGCCGGGTTCAAAACCTCTTGCTTCTGCCTTGCAGTAAGCACGCACCGCTATAAGATCGCGTTTATCTCCAACGTTCAATGTCTGTCTGGATTCATTGCTAGACTTAACTTTTGACTCAATGCCAATAACTGGAATAGGGTTCTTCGTAATCATCGGGGTTGTTTTTGCAAGTTCCATAATACCTCCTGTCAAACATAGCAAAAAAGTCGACGGTACAGAGAGGGATAAATAATGTAACGAGTAGTTACTGGGACGTACCGCTAAACTTTGTATATTACTGAACCAGTCTACCAAGAGTAAATAAGTGCTAGCACGTATAAGCGGCCCCTGACACACATGCACAAATGTAACCTGACCATCTCTCCGGATTCCCGCCTACGCGAGAATGCCGAGCATGCGCGTATTTCGGGTAAAATAGCGTTTTTCCTATTTCAAACCCGCCATGTCATTGCAACAAGAAATCACCCGTCGCCGTACTTTTGCCATTATTTCCCACCCGGATGCGGGTAAAACCACGCTGACCGAAAAACTGTTATGGTTTGGCGGTGCGATTCAGGTGGCTGGTGAAGTGCGTGGGCGCAAAGCGGCGCGCCACGCGACAAGTGACTGGATGGAACTGGAAAAGCAGCGCGGCATTTCGGTCACATCAAGCGTGATGCAGTTCCCGTACCGTGAGCACATGATTAATCTGCTGGATACACCGGGCCATGACGACTTCTCGGAAGATACCTATCGCACGTTGACTGCTGTGGACTCTGCCGTGATGGTGATTGACTCGGTAAACGGTGTGGAAGCGCAGACCATCAAGCTGCTCAACGTCTGCCGCATGCGCGATACGCCGATCATCACATTCATTAACAAACTTGACCGCGAAAGCCGCGCGCCGATTGAATTGCTGGATGAGATTGAATCTACTCTCGGCATGGAATGCGCGCCGATGACCTGGCCGATCGGTATGGGTAAAGGCTTCCGCGGTGTTTACCATTTATATAATGACGAGATTTCGTTCTTTGATCCGCGTGCGGAAAAAGGCACGTCCGAGACGATCAAAGGGCTGAATAACCCACGTCTGGATGAACTACTGGGCCATGTTGCAGATGACTTGCGCGTGGATATCGAACTGGTGCGCGGTGCGTCACACACATTTGATAAAACGCGCTATTTAAGCGGCAAACAAACACCGGTGTTTTTCGGCTCAGCCATTAACAACTTTGGCGTGCAATCCCTGCTGGACGCGGTAGTTGACCTTTCCCCGCCCCCGCAGGCGCGCAACACGGCAAGCCGCAAAGTTGCGCCAGACGAAAACAAATTTTCAGGCTTCGTGTTCAAAATCCAGGCTAATATGGATCCGAAACACCGCGACCGCATTGCATTTCTGCGCGTGTGTTCAGGCCGTTTTGAGCGCGGCATGAAAATCAAGCAGGTCGCCACAGGCAAAACATTAAGCGTAAACAACGCCATCACCTTTATGGCGCGAGACCGCACCACCATGGATGAAGCCTATTCCGGCGACATCATCGGCATCCCCAACCACGGCACAGTGAAACTGGGCGATACATTCAGCGAAGGCGAAAACCTCAAATTCATCGGCATTCCATCTTTTGCGCCCGAGTATTTCCGCCGCGCCCGTATCAAAAACCCGATGAAAATGAAACAACTGCAAATCGGCCTGAAACAGCTGGCGGAAGAAGGCGCTGCGCAACTGTTCCGCCCGCTGCTTTCCAACGACCTGATTCTGGGCGCCGTCGGCATGCTGCAGTTTGATGTGGTCGCACACCGCCTGGAACACGAATACGGCGTAGATATGGTGTTTGAGCCTTACGATTGCTACACCGCCCGCTGGCTGAAAGGCAGTGACGCCGACCTGAAAGCGATTGCTGATAAATACGGATTTAACGTGGGCCTAGATGGCGCGGATGACTATGTGTACCTCGCTCCGAATCGCGTGAACCTGCAAATGGCACAGGAACGGTATCCGGAGCTACAATTTGCGGAGACGAGGGAGATTGCATAGAATGGAAAACTCTACATTCACTTACATGCCACCACTGGGGTAGCTACTTAATAGTTAGAACTCTTATGGAACTCTCGCTGGGCGTACCAACAATCACAGATCTCTCATGGGGTCATGTTGTAGCTATTGTGATTCTCATACTTATAACCACCTTGGTCACAAGAAGTGCCAACGCCATTCTTGATCTAGCAATCAAATCATTAAAGAAAGTCGGCATTTTCTATAAGAGTGCCCCTCGTTCAAGACTTCGCTCACTCATACTAGATTCACTGATGTTTGCACTGTACTCATGGTTAATTTACATTGAGATAAGCAGTAACAAACCACCAACAAATGGCTCAATCATCTGGCTAATATTTTTATGTCTTTTCTGCCTATTCATGGCTCTGAATGTCTTATGGGATATTACGATGATCGTGGTTAAAAAAGAACATAAGTAATGAATCCACGTGGGGCGCAATAACTGAAAGGCGTACCGACGCATGGGTTTTAATCCCCTTTGCCGCGCCTTGGGCTTGAGCGGCAGATGGCAGGAGGCGAGGACTGTTTGAGTGCTGAAAGCGCGAGTTCCGCAGCCGCCCCAGATGCGGCGCTAAGACCGAAGGATGAAGCGGCAGCGGGGTGCATTTTGGCTTCGGCCGTTCGTTTCACTCACTTAACCTAAAGGTTAGCCTACGCCGCAACTTCGTTGTCTTGGGTTACTTTCTTTTTAGGCAGTTAAAAGAAAGTGACTAGCTGTCGGGCTACCCCCGACAACACTCTATGAGCTACTGGATTCTTCGTTTCACTCAGAATGACGGCACAAAACAGATACTCTGCAGCCCAATATCCATGCGCCTTCCAGAGCATCTATTTTAAATCAAGCCGCTTCAAACGCCTCGCACAACTGGCTGAGCAACTGCCCAAATATCGGCAGCACTTCTTCTTTGCTGTGCGGGCTGTCGTCATCGGTACCGGCGATCACAAAACTCACCGTAAGTTTGTCCAGGTTCTCACGGAACTCCATCCAGTGCTCTGCCTCAGCCTCGCCTATCAGCTTGAATTTATTGAAACCTGATTCGATGATTTCCACCAGCTCAGCCTCCGGCAAACCTGCGAACAAGGTTTTAGCAATGATGATTTGTGCTGCAGTGATATCCGGCGTGATGTTTTCTTGAGCCAATGGCGCAGTAAAAAACGCGAATGCCAACAACGCATAGGCCTGATACACACTTAGCATATCAAAGTTGTTTTTATGCTCGAATGCGGGCTGCCTATCCGCCGCCTGAATCGCCTTGAATGTCACGTAACTGGACAGATAATGCGCAGAATCCAGCGCATCGTATTCATTTAAATTGATATTAGGTTTAGCGCCATCATCTAAGGTTTCCGCTAGACATAAAGCGTGCAGTAAGGTGAGTCGTTTTGAGTAATCCATCGTATATGTTCTCTAGTTAGTTAATTAATTTCTGGGTATGCTTCGAGCTGTTCATGTAACTCCAGCCAGCGCATTTCAGCTTCATCTATTTGGCCGCCAAGCTCTGCCTGACGCTTTAATAAGGTTTGCAGCTCACCTTTGTTTTCAGCATCATACAGGGTGGACTCACCAGCGCGCGCATCCAACGCAGCTTTTTCCTGCTGCCATTTTTCGAGTTGTTTTTCGATTTGTTCGGTTTCTTTCAGCAATGGTCGGCGCAACACGATGCGTGTCTGCCGCTCTGCTTTATTTTGTGCATACGCATTCAAACCTGATGCTCTGGAAGCCAATATCGGCGCGGCTTCTGGCGATGCACTTTGCTCGCTTTTTTGTGATGCCAGCCAGACTTTGTAATCATCCAGATCACCATCAAACGCTTCCGCTTTGCCGTTCGCCACCAACACAAACTGGTCGCAAGTGGCGCGTAGCAAGGCTCTGTCATGCGACACCAGAATCACGCCACCTTCATAATCCTGCAATGCCAAGGTTAGGGCGTGACGCATCTCCAAATCCAGATGGTTGGTAGGTTCATCCAGCAAAAGCAGATTCGGACGCGTCCAGATCAGCAGCGCCAACGCCAGTCTTGATTTTTCGCCACCGGAAAAATTTTCACAAGGGCTGCGCGCCATGTCACCTTTAAAATCGAAACCACCAAGATAATTCAGATGCTCCTGCTCGCGTGTAGCCGGGGCTTTTAATTCAAGTTCTAGCCTCATCATATGCTGTAACGGCGATTCATGTGGGCGAAGCTGCTCAAGCTGGTGTTGCGCAAAATAGCCGATTTTTAAGTCTTTGCCTTCCACACGCTTGCCGCATAACGGCTTAAGTTCTGCAGCCAGCAGTTTAATGAGCGTTGATTTGCCCGCACCATTCTTGCCTAGCAAGCCAATGCGCTCCCCTGGGCGAATGGTGAGCTTGATTTGATTTAATATTTTTTTATCTGCGTAGCCCGCATCCACGTCATCCAGCACCAGCAATGGATCCGGCGCACTAACAGGCTTGCGAAACTCGAAGTTAAACTGCGAATCGACATGCGCAGCTGAAATCATTTCCATGCGCTCGAGCGCTTTAATACGGCTCTGTGCCTGCCGCGCTTTGGTGGCCTGCACGCGAAAACGGTCGATGTAGCTGTGCAAATGCGCGACCTTGCGTTGCTGCTTTTCATACATCGCCTGCTGCAACGCCAGCTTTTCTGCACGCTGCCGTTCAAAATCAGTGTAACCACCTCGATACAGCGTAATGCGCTGCTGCTCAATGTGCAGCACATTATCAATCACGTTATCCAGAAAATCCCTATCATGCGAAATCAATAGCAACGTACCGCGATAATCGCGCAGCCAGCCCTCCAGCCAGATGACTGCATCCAAATCCAGGTGATTGGTCGGCTCATCCAGCAGCAGCAAATCTGAGCGGCACATCAGCGCGCGTGCCAGATTCAAGCGCACACGCCAGCCGCCCGAGAAATCACTGACAGGCCGTGCTAAATCGGCTTGGCTGAAGCCCAGGCCATCCAATAAGGCCGACGCACGCGCTTTGGCGCTGTAGCCATCAATATCACTTAAGCGATGGTGCAGCTCAGCAATTTTTTCACCTTCATGATTGGCTTCTGCCGAGATGAGGGCTGCCTCTATCTCACGCAACTCAACATCGCCATCCAGTGTGAATTCAAGCGCCGGCTGATCCAGTGCGGGCGTTTCCTGCGCCACATGTGCAATCACCCAGTTTGGCGGCATTTCCAGATCGCCAACCTCGGGCTGCAACTCACCGCGTAATAGGGCAAACAGGCTGGATTTGCCCGCACCATTGGCGCCGATCAGGCCGACTTTATGGCCTGGATGCAACTGAAAGGACGCCGCCTCCAGCAGCACTTTTACACCGCGCGTGAGTGTTAAATTTCTAAATTGAATCAATGTGCGCCTTAACCAAACTTGAACTTTTGGGCCGAACGTCAGCCAAATTTGCCAAAAGGCGTTATTCTAAAGCAATCCAGCGTGATTTCTAACCAGATGTTTACGTTTTATTAACAAGTTAGTCACATAAATTAAAGTAAAATAAACAATGATTTCAATGCGCCCTATTACCAAAACAAGCCCGTTATTAACGCAAGAATAAAAAACATAATGATGATTCACCTAAAAAGACTATACCGCTGGGTGCTATACGTATTCTTGTTGTTGCTAATCATCTTCATATTGGCAGCGCTTGCCGTGCGCTTTATCGTGTTCCCCAATATCGACCAGTACAAGGACGACATTGCCGCTTATGCTTCAGAAAAGATAGGCCAGAAAATCACCATTGGTGACATTGAAACAGGCTGGGATGGCATTTCGCCGCATTTTTCGCTTAAGGATATTGAATTATTCGATGCAGAGAACCGCTCGGCATTCCATTTAAATAATGCGGAAGCCAATATTTCGTGGTTAAGCATCCCGTTACTGCATCCGCATCTATCTAATCTAGTCATCAATCAGCCTGAAATTACGATTCGCCGCAAAGCAGATGGCAGTATCTATTTGGCCGGAATCGATTTATCGGGACCGAGCAACCCAGACTTTACCAACTGGCTGCTTAGCCAGCGTGAAGTGAGCATTAAAAATGCTCAGGTGGTTTGGCTGGACGAATTGCGCAAAGCACCGCCATTATCGCTCAAACAATTAAACCTGACGCTTGCCAATCCCACTTGGCGAAGTCTGTTTGGCCAGCACAAGTTTGAATTGTCTGCATTACCCTCAACAGGCACCAGTCATGTCGTTACGGCCAATGGGCACTTTGTTGGGCGCGACATCAGCAAGCTTGACACTTGGCATGGCGAATTGTCCGCACAGCTCAAACAGGCTGATTTGGCTGTATGGCGGCCCTGGCTGGATTATCCGGTAAACATACAAACAGGCACTGGGGATGCGCAGATATCAGTTGGTTTTGCTGATGCTAAAATCGAGCGCATCAAAACACATGCCGCATTAAATAACCTATCTCTCGTAGTGAACAAACAAACAACACCATTTGTCGCCAAGCAATTCACCGGCGACATCAGCTGGAGTGACCTCAAAAACACAAAGACCATCCTTGCAGACAATATCAAGCTTCGCACCAATACTGGCCTGAATATCAATAATGGCCGTGGCTATTACTCGACCAGCACCAAAAAAGGCAAATCCTGGGTAAAGACGGATATTAAGCTGGATCAATTTAATTTGGCTGCCATCAAACAGCTGGCGCCGTACCTTCAGTTGCCGGAAAACATGACTGCGAAACTGAACGGACTCTCGCCCGTGGGTGAGCTGCAAGCGCTTAGTTTAGGATATGAAAGCGAAGCAGGTAAAACCATTGCGTATAAAGTCAACTCCGCTTTTAAGCATCTGGGCTTAACCGCATACCAGAAAATACCCGGGTTCAGCAATTTGACAGGCAAAATCGAAGCTGATGAAGATGGCGGCGAGGTCACGCTGCAGTCACAAAAAGCAATGCTTGATTTAAAAGATATTTTACGCTGGCCGATTCCCGCAGATAGACTAGACGGCCACATCAGCTGGAAAATCAATGATGATCAAGCCAAAATAAAGGCCGAAGACGTTTTTATCAGCAGCCCGCACATTACCGGCACTGTAAACGCCAGCTACGATATGAGTGGTGTAAAAAGCGGGAACTTTAAAAAAGGGTTCCTGGATTTAAGCGGAAAATTCGGTAAAGGCGATGCCAAATACGCGCTTTTTTACTACCCTATTATGCTAGGAAAGCCAACCCTGCATTGGCTGGACACGTCGATCCTGGCGGGTCGCGCAGAAGACGTGAATGTGACGGTTAAGGGCAATCTGGCCGATTTTCCTTACGTTAATACCAATAACCAGCTTGATAAAAAACTTGGGGTTTTTAGAGTCACCGCTAAAATCAGCGATGTCTTACTGGAATATGGCACAGGCTGGCCCGTGATTGAAGGTTTAGGATTGGACATGCTTTTTGAAGGCAAGCGCATGGTGCTTAACGCCAACAAAGGCCATATTTTTGGTAATAAAATCATCAAAAGCAAAGCCGAGATCGCGCAACTGGATGCAGATTTCCCCATGCTGCACATTGTGAGTGATGTTGAAGGCCCGGTTGTGGATGGCGTGAAATTTGTGAATGAAAGCCCGGTAAAATTAGTTACGCAAGGCTTTACTGACCAACTAAAAACTGCCGGCCAGGGCAAGCTCTCTCTTGAGCTCAATATCCCCATGCAAGATCTGGAAGCCGCGAAATACAAAGGTGTCTACAAAATCAGCAATGGCACCATTTATGCCGATGCGAATGCTGGCTTGCCTGAGCTTGGTAAACTGAATGGCGTGCTGAACTTTACCGAGAACAGCCTGACTGCGCAAAATGTCAGCACTGAGATTTTAGGTGGCCCCGCACAATTTAGCTTGCGTACAGGCAGCGATAAAATCCTACGCGTAAGTGCGAATGGCCGCGTGACCGATGCCGGCATCAAAAAACTGGTCTCGAACCGGTTGATAGATAGCATGCAGGGAAGCACGGACTGGGCCGGCGAAATTACCATCAAAAAGCCGCTGACAGATGTTAGTTTGCGTTCAAACTTGTTGGGCATGGCTATTCAGCTGCCGCCGCCTTTTGGAAAAACGGCCAACCAGCCACTGGCTTTCAATATCGAGAAAAAACAACTGAGTGCGGATAGCGACAGCATCAATATCAGTTATGGCAACGCCGTTTCAGCAAAAATATTACGCACCGAACAGGCTGGAAAACTTGCGCTTGAGCGCGGCGATATCGGCATCAATGTCGCCGCTGAACTCCCTGCCCAAGCCGGTTTGTCGCTGCACGGAAAAATGGATTATGTTAACGCTGACGACTGGCTTGCACTCTTTAGCAAACCTGACAGCAATGCAGATCCTCGCGGCTTGACGATTGGTAAAGCTGACATTGCGATACAAAAACTGGATATTTTTGGCCGCAGCTTAAATGCGCTCAAATTATCCGCCCAACCCGGCACAACCGGCTTGCTATTGACTGTTGACAGTCAGGAAATCACTGGCAACGCCGAATGGCAAGACGATGGCAATGGGAAAATTATCGCCCGACTGAAAAATTTAACCATTCCCGCTAGCGGCGAAACTGCCAGCAAACCTGCTGCAAAAAAGGAGATTAAAAAACTGGCCAAGGGCTATCCGGCGCTTGATGTCATTGCAGAAAATTTTCAATTGGGCAATAAGAAACTGGGCAGTCTGGAGCTTAACGCATTTGAAAGCAATGATGTCTGGGTGATCCAAAAACTGAAAATCAGTAATCCGGACAGCACCTTGGCAGCTGACGGCAACTGGTATAACTGGACACGTAACCCCAACACAAGCTTGAAATTCTCTTTAAGCGTGAGCAATATAGGCAATACGCTCAAACGCTTTGGCCAGCCCGATGCGGTCAAAGGCGGTGAAGCCGAGATTGCCGGTCAATTGCAATGGTCGGGCAGCCCGCATGAGTTTGAAACCAGCAGCTTGAATGGCAGTTTCAAGCTGGATGCCGCCAAGGGACAGTTCTTAAAAGTGCAACCCGGGGTTGGTCGCTTGTTCGGCCTGCTGAGCCTGCAAAGCCTGCCGCGCCGCTTAAGCCTTGATTTCAGGGATTTGTTCAGTGACGGCTTTGCCTTTGACAAAATCAGCGCAAATGCAAAAATTGACAATGGTATTATGCGCAGCGATGATTTCTTTATGACCGGTCCCGCCGCAGAAACCAGAATAAAAGGTGAAACCAATCTGGTAACCGAAACACAAAGGCTAAAAGTGAAAGTCACGCCGCATGTGAGCGACAGCCTGTCACTGGCAGCCTTGGCGGGCGGCCCAATCGCCGGCGCTGCAGCTTTTGTTGCGCAAAAGATACTAAAAGATCCGTTCAACAAAATTGCCTCCAGCGAATACATCATTATTGGTACATGGGATAAGCCACAAGAGGTAGAATCTGATAAAAGTGAATCGCAAAAAACAAACAGTGTTTCGCCATTGCATCCATAAATCGGGCTAACTTGTTAGCACAGGATTAAAAACAAGAAAGTATCTTAATCATGCCTATTACATCGCGCAATAAAACCGCAAAACCTGCCAAGGCCGCAGCCGGAGTGATTAAGGTAGCGGGGATTCAAATGGCCTCCAGCCCGCATGTATCCTCCAACCTCATCGAGGCGGAGCGTCTGATTACGATTGCAGCTAACCAGGGTGCAAAAATTGTGGTGTTGCCAGAATATTTTTGTATTATGGGCGCAAAAGAAAATGACAAAGTCCTTGCCAGAGAAAAGCCAAACGACGGACCGATTCAGCGCTTTTTATCCAGAATGGCGCGCGAGCATAAAATCTGGCTCATCGGCGGCACAGTTCCTCTGGTAAGCAACTATCCCAATAAAATACGCAACAGCTGCCTGGTTTACAACGACAAAGGTGAGCAAGTCGCACGCTACGATAAAATCCATCTGTTCGGGCTGGATTTAGGGACGGAACATTATCACGAAGAAAATACCATCGAATCTGGCGACACAGTGGTCACAGTGAATACGCCTTACGGAAAAATCGGCCTTTCGATTTGCTATGACTTACGCTTTCCGGAACTGTATCGCGCCATGGGCGAGGTCGATATGATCGTGGTGCCGTCTGCCTTCACCGAAACCACCGGCAAGGCACATTGGGAAAGCTTAATCCGCGCACGCGCGATTGAGAACCTATGCTACGTGATTGCCCCGGCACAAGGCGGCTACCATTTATCCGGCCGCGAAACGCATGGCAACAGCATGATTGTTGATCCCTGGGGCGTCATCCTGGACAGGCTGCCGCGCGGCTCCGGCGTAGTCATTGCGTCGATGAATCGGGATTATCAGGCCAGCCTGCGTAAAAGCCTGCCTGCGTTGAAACATAAAACCATCAAAGCAATCTAAATTAAATCAGTTTATTTCACGAATATGCCTGGCACCGCCTGTGTGCGATGCTGGTATAGTGTTTCTCAACTATTAAAGTTAACTAAATATTGAATGAATACCTCAGTAAAAACAAACCACTTTGATACAGCGCATGATGTGCTGCTAAAACCCACAGGGCTTGATACACAAGCCTTGCAAGGGGTGCTGGGCAGCATTATGTCGCATCAAGTGGATTATGCTGATTTGTATTTTCAGTATAGCCGCAGCGAATCCTGGAGCCTGGAAGAGGGCCAGGTAAAGTCAGGCAATTTCAGCATAGACCAGGGCGTGGGCGTGCGCGCCGTGAGTGGAGAAAAAACCGCCTTTGCCTATTCCGATGACATCAATCTGCCCGCCTTGCAGCAAGCCGCTAGTGCGACCAAGTCTATAGCCGCTTTGGGTGCAGAGCAAACAGGGAAAAATATTCTAACGCGCCAAGCGCAAGCACTTTATTTGCCGCAGGATCCCATCGCCTCACTTTCTGCAGATGCAAAAGTCAAATTACTGGAACGGCTGGAGCAGTTTGCCCGCAAAATTGACCCACGCGTCAGTCAAGTCATGGCCTCTATCGCAGGCGAATATGAAGTAGTGATGGTGGCGCGCAGTGACGGCGTGATGGCAGCGGACGTGCGCCCGCTGGTACGCATTTCGATACAGGTCATTGCCGAGCATCATGGTCGCCGCGAGCAAGGCTCCAGCGGCGGCGGTGGACGTTTCGACTACAGCTACTTCAGCGATGCAGTCTTGCAGGATTACGCGCAAAAAGCCGTACACCAGGCGCTGGTGAATCTGGATGCGCGCCCTGCCCCTGCCGGCAGCATGACCGTAGTGCTAGGCGCCGGCTGGCCAGGTATCTTGCTACACGAAGCCATTGGACACGGCCTGGAAGGTGACTTCAACCGCAAAGGCAGCTCTGCCTTTGCCAACAGGATGGGCAAACGCGTAGCGGCCAAGGGTATCACCATTGTCGATGACGGCACCCTCACGAACCGCCGTGGCTCACTCAGCATGGATGATGAGGGCAACCCGACCAATAGGACCATCCTCATTGAAGACGGCATTCTACGCGGCTACATCCAGGACAGCCTCAATGCGCGCCTGATGGGCATGCCGCTCACCGGTAATGCGCGCCGCGAAAGCTACGCCCATATGCCCATGCCGCGCATGACCAACACCTATATGCTCAATGGTGACAAAGACCCAGCCGAAATTATCAAATCGGTTAAGAAAGGCCTGTACGCTGCCAATTTTGGCGGCGGGCAGGTGGATATCACCAGCGGTAAATTCGTATTCAGCGCGGCTGAAGCCTACATGATTGAAGACGGCAAAATCACCTACCCAGTAAAAGGCGCCACCCTGATTGGCAACGGGCCAGATGTACTCACGCGCGTTTCGATGATAGGCAATGACATGGCGCTGGACAGCGGCGTGGGCACCTGCGGCAAAGAAGGCCAGAGCGTACCTGTCGGCGTTGGCCAGCCCACCCTGAAAATCGAAGGCTTGACAGTAGGCGGCACGGTTTAATACTATAATAGTGCATCAGCTAGCGGGTACAAGAAGCTTTTGTAAGCTAATTTTAAGCATTTTTAGAAAAGGAACTCATCATGGCAACCGCAAAAACGACTGCTGATAAAAAACCAACAGCAGCCAAGAAGGCGACAGCAAGCAAAGCTAAATCTACAGAAGAAAAAAAAGTGGCTGTAAAAAAAGCACCGGCCAAAAAAGCCGGTACGTCAAAAGCCAAAAACATTGATCCCGGAGAGCGCTATAGAATGACCGAGATAGCGGCTTATTATATGGCCGAACGCAATAATTTTGCTGGTTGTGCAGTGGATTACTGGATTGCAGCTGAAGCGGAAATTGCCAAAAAACTAGCCGGATAAGTTTTCAATTCTTGCACACACACAAAAAAGGGCGCAATCTGCGCCCTTTTTCATTTTCAACATCCGCTTACTTCATCACGCGGTTACGATATTCACCCGTGCGTGTATCAATCTCGATTTTGTCACCCTGGTTACAGAACAATGGCACTGGCACTTCATAACCTGAAGCGATCTTGGCAGGCTTCATCACCTTGCCGGAAGTATCACCCTTTACGGCAGGCTCAGTATAAGTGATTTCACGCACCACGGTTGTTGGCAATTCAACTGAGATGGCTTTGCCTTCGTAAAAGCGCACATCGCAGGGCATGCCATCTTCCAGATATGGCAATGCGTCTTCCATAAACTCGGCATCTACATCGTACTGGTTGTAATCCCCATCCATAAACACATAGGTCGGGTCGGCAAAATAGGAGAAAGTCACTTCTTTTTTCTCGAGCACAATCACGTCAAATTTATCGCCTGCATTGTATACAGTTTCGCTTGGCGCTTCGGTAAGCAGGTTCTTAAATTTCATTTTAACCACGGCGGAATTGCGGCCCGATTTGTTGTATTCGGCTTTTACCACCACCAATGGTGCGCCATCCACCATAATCACGTTACCGGCGCGAAGTTCTTGTGCTGTTTTCATAATTTGCCTTGCAGATTAATTGCGTTGAATATTGAAGCCGCGCATTATACCTAAACTATTCTTTTTTCTCTAGTTTCACTGGATTTTATTACAAAAAATCACCAACTTAGATGCAAGGTCTGCTTGCTTTGCCAATTGTTGCGCCTGTTGCCGCGCATGGTGCCGCAACGCAGGCAAAGCATTCAAAAAATGGTTCCAGGCCGTTTCTGGCATATGCCCTGCAGACCAATACCGGTGCGCCTCACAGGCCACCTGTTTTGCATCAGAATGCGCATAAAATACCTCCAGAAAAGCGTCCAGTTTTTTCATGTGGGTGTTTTCGGTTTGAAAATACGGCTGCCAGATAAACGGCTTGCCCGCCCAGATGGCACGGATCCAGCTATCTTCGCCACGGACAAAGTTAATATCGCAGACGGCCAATAATTGGTCGTAATCTTGATGCGACAGAAAAGGCAGCACATGCAAACTGAGGTTTTTGTACGTCAAGTTCTCGCCTGCCGCAATGGAGTCTTTACCAAAAAAACGGGCGATTTGCTGCAGATCACTGCTGGCAGGCACGTAACAATCGGTGGTTTGCCGGCCGCTGGCCATAATCGTGAGCAAATCATGGACAGGCGCATGCGGATAGTAAAACAGCGAAACTCTCAGGTGCGCGTCATGAGTCAGATTCAAGCGCTTCCAGAACGCGTTCTGCAACTGTATATCGCTGGCAAGCAATTGATTCTGCGCAACGATATCGCGCTCCCGGATCAGGCCGCCGGTAGCCTCGGTAAAACCAGGAAAGTAGAAATGCCGCGTTAGATTGTGCTGTGGCCGCGGTGAAGGTTTTGCATGAAAATCCCCCACCCATGGCTCGGCGGATAAATATTCCAGATTAACCCATTTGGACCTTTTCTGTGTCATCGCATCTAAATAAACGGGCGGCAACTCGCAGCCAAAAGCCTCAATCACCACTTCTGCCGCCTGATCAAACATAGTGTTTGCATGCCATGAAACAATCGTGATGTCTTGAATGACCTGTTTTTGCAGCGTCACATCTAAAGCAGGGATAACCCGCTTAGCGACGCTTAAATCATCAATCCAAAGCCGAACCTGCAAGCCATGCTCCATGTGCAGCTGCCTTGCCAGCCGCCAGCAGACGCCGATGTCGCCAAGGTTATCGACAATCTTGCAGAAAACATCCCACCTGAGTTCGTGCATTTCTAAAATCTACAGCAAATGAACGCCAAACTGTTTTAACACAGTCGCATAAAGATAAAAAACAACGATGGTAAACACTGCACAGCCCAACAAGGTAAGCCAGAAACCCCATTTGGGCAGCAGATAAGGAAACAGCAAAAACATGGGCAAGGTGGGAATGACATACCAGAACGTGTAATAGGCGTGATTGGCGATTTTAATGCCGGGCTGCTTTTCCACAAACAGCCAGATCAAGGTCAGGACCGTCACCATCGGCAAGGCGGCAACCAACCCGCCCAGCCTGTCGCTGGCTTTTGCTACCTCGGATACCAGCACCACCACCGCAGCGGTGATTAAATACTTTATAAAAATATATGTCATGGCTTTTCTCTAATTTTTGACCACTATATTGAATAAAACGACTTAGCGGATGATAACTCTTTTCAATAAAATATAAGCAGCAGGTAACACAAATAACGATAACAGCGGCGCAGTCAGCATGCCGCCCACCATTGGCGCCGCGATGCGGCTCATCGCTTCTGAGCCAGTGCCAGTGCCGATTAAAATGGGGATTAACCCAGCCAATATCACAGCCACCGTCATGGCTTTTGGCCTGACCCGCAGCGCGGCACCTTCAATCAGCGCAGCGTGCAAATCTTCGCTTGTATTGAGCTTGCCTGCGACTCGATAGCGTTCAACCGCGCCATCCAGGTATACCAGCATGATGACGCCAAACTCAGCTGCCAGCCCTGCCAGCGCGATCATACCAACACCACTGGCAATCGAAAAATGATGGCCTAAAAGATACAGGAACCACACCGCCCCCACCAGGGCAAACGGCAGGCTACCCAGAATCAGAACCGCTGGCGTGATACGTTTGAAAGCCAAAAACAGCAGGATAAAAATAATGGCTAGCGTCATTGGCACCACGTAACTCAGGCGTTTTGCGGCGCGCTCAAAATATTCAAACTGGCCAGACCAGGCCAGTGAATAACCTGCCGGCAGCTGCAACTGTTTATCCAGTGCGGCTTTTGCATCCTGCACAAAGCTCCCCAGATCACGGTCATGAATATCGACATACACCCAGACATTGGGGCGCGCATTTTCACTTTTAATCATCGGCGGGCCGTCGGTCACTTTGACTTCAGCTACATCACCCAACGGCACGGTTGCGCCCTGTTCGGTAATAATGGGCAGACTTTTAAGTTTCTCTACAGAATCACGCAGTTCTCTTGGAAACCGGACGCTGATCGGAAAGCGCGCCAGACCATCAATCTTTTCAGCAATATTGTCGCCGCCAATGGCTGTCGATATGAACGATTGCACATCCTCAATATTCAAGCCATAGCGCGCGATTTTAAGCCGGTCAATTTTTATATCAATATATCGCCCACCAGTCACACGCTCGGCAATCACCGAGCCAACACCCGGTACTTTTTTCATGATGCGCTCGACTTCTTCGCCCAGTTTTTCCAGCGTGGCCAAATCCGCCCCGCCAATCTTGATGCCGACAGGGCTTTTGATGCCGGTAGAAAGCATGTCGATTCGGTTGCGGATAGGCTGCACCCAGACATTGGCCATACCAGGCATCTTCAGCCTGGCATCCAGTTCTTCAATCAGTTTTTCGGTGGTCATGCCGGTGCGCCATTCTGCGCGCGGTTTGAACTGAATGGTGGTTTCCAGCATTTCCAGCGGCGCCGGGTCTGTGGCGGTTTCGGCGCGGCCTGCCTTACCAAATACTGACTTGACCTCGGGCACGGTTTTGATGAGGCGGTCACTTAATTGCAGAATTTCCGAAGCTTTTGAAACCGACAAGCCCGGCAACGCAGTCGGCATATAGAGCAGATCGCCTTCATCCAGCGGCGGCATGAATTCACTGCCAAGCCTGCTTAATGGATACAGTGTAATTAAAACCAGAACTAAAGCAACGCCCAAAGTGATTACAGGATAATGCAACACTTTGCTTAATAAAGGTTTATAAATGGCAATCAGCCAGCGATTGAGCGGATTGTCATGTTCAGGCCGAATGCGCCCGCGAATGAAGATAGCCATTAATACAGGAATCAATGTGACCGATAAGCCCGCTGCAGCGGCCATGGCGTAAGTCTTGGTAAAAGCTAATGGCGCGAACAGCTTGCCTTCCTGTGCCTCCAGAGTGAACACTGGGATGAAAGACAACGTAATAATAAGCAGTGAGAAAAACAGCGCAGGGCCAACTTCACTCGCCGCCTCAATAATCAACTTGATACGTTGCATATTGTCAGGCTCGCCGTGGGTATTCTTGTAATGCTCAAGCTGCCGATGCGCATTCTCAATCATCACAATCGCCGCATCCACCATGGCGCCGATGGCAATGGCAATGCCGCCCAGCGACATGATATTGGCATTAACGCCTTGATAATACATGACAATAAAGCTCACCAGCACGCCGATCGGCAAGGCCACAATCGCTACCAAAGCTGATCTAAAGTGCCATAAAAATACAGCACAAACCAGCGCGACGACGACGAATTCCTCAATCAGTTTATGCGTCAGGTTATCTACTGCGCGTTTAATCAGTTGCGACCTGTCGTAGGTAGTCACAATCTCCACGCCTTCCGGCAAACTCTTTTTCAGTGTGGCAAGTTTGGCTTTTACCGCATCAATCACCTCCAGCGCATTTTGCCCGGCCCGTACTACAATCACACCGCCAGTCACTTCACCCTCGCCGTTAAGCTCTGCAACGCCGCGCCTGAGTTCCGGCCCGATTTGCACACGTGCCACATCTGATAACAGAATCGGCGTACCGCGGTCACTGATACTCAGTGGAATATTGCGAAAGTCATCCAGAGATTCCAGATAGCCGTGCGCTCGCACCATATATTCGGCCTCGGCAGTTTCAACCACGGCACCGCCTGTTTCCTGATTGGCTGACTGAAGCGCCGATACAACTTTTGATAATGGAATGCGGTAATTCCGTAATTTGTCAGGGTCAACCTGCACCTGATATTGCCGCACCATACCGCCCAGCGTAGCGACCTCAGCAACACCTGCAACAGTTTTAAGCTCAAATTTCAGAAACCAGTCCTGCAGAGCGCGCAGTTGACCCAAATCGTGCCTGCCGCTGCGGTCAACCAGCGCATATTCATACACCCAGCCTACCCCGGTAGCATCTGGCCCCAGACTGGGATTTACACCTTTGGGCAAACGTGAAGAAATCTGGCTCAGATATTCCAGCACGCGGGAACGTGCCCAGTACTGATCGGTGCCATCGTTGAATAGAATATAAACAAAAGAGTCACCAAAGAACGAATAGCCGCGCACCGTCTTGACGCCGGGCACTGACAGCATGGTAGTAGTCAATGGATAGGTAAGCTGGTTCTCGACAATCTGCGGCGCTTGCCCGGGCCATGGCGTGCGGATAATGACTTGGGTGTCAGACAAATCAGGAATCGCATCCAGCGGCGTGCGCAGCATGGCAAATATGCCCCAGGCCACCACCATCAGCGTAGCCAGCAGCACCAGCAAACGGTTGCCGGCCGACCAGCGTATGAGTCCAGCGATCATGGTGTAGCTCCCTTCATGTCAGGTGTATCACCCTTCATCTCCCCCTGTTGAACCATATTTTGATTAGCAAGCCTCGCCAGCACCCCGGACAAAGAGGCTTCTGAATCGATCAGAAACTGGCCTGATGCCACCACCTCTTCGCCTTCGGATAAACCGCCCAATATCTCGGTATAGCCATCACGCTCCTGTCCAGTCTCGATTTCTACAGGACGATAACCATGCGCTTCTTTCACAATTACAACGTTGCGTTTGCCTGTCGCGATGATGCTTTCGCTTGGCGCTGATAAGGATTCGTGGGTTTGCCCGGTAAACTTGACATTGGCGTACATGCCTGGTCGAAGAAGATTGCGCTTGTTAGGCAACTCAATACGCACCTGCAATGTTCTTGAAACTTCGTTCAAGATTGGATAAAGGTAGCTCACTTTGCCCTTGAATACTTCACCAGGCAGGCTTTGCAACTGCACTTCAGCAGCCAATCCCGGCTTCAGGCGGGCTGCATCGCGTTCGGGGACTTCTGCAATCAGCCAAACTTGAGATAGATCAGAGAGTTGCATCAGCGAACTGCCCGCCATCAGCTGCCCGCCTTCACGAACGCCTAGTTCGGTAAGTACGCCAGAAGCAGGTGCATAAACACCAAAGCGCGGGCTGGATTTACCTGTTTTAGAGATGCCCGCTATTTCACCCTCTGACATACCTAGCAATTTCAGCCGATGAAGTGCCGCTTGCTTCAGTGAGTTGTCGCTATCAACATCGTTTAAGGCAAGCAATGCCAAATACTCTTGTTGCGCAGCCAATAATTCCGGCGCATAGATTTCTGCGATTTTCCGGCCTTTGCTCACCGGGTCGCCCACCGCACGCACGAACAATCTTTCTACAAAACCGGGGATACGGGTCTGTACTACATAAAAACGCCGCTCATCCGGCTCAATGCGGCCAATGGCAGACAGTGATTCGCCAAAGCTTCTGGTTGCGACTTTCTCCAGCCGAATTCCCAGATTCTGTGTGGTGTGTGACGAAATGGTAACAGCAGTGGCTTCACTGTCTTTATTAGCTCCACCGCCACCTTCATCAGCGTATTTGGGCTCCAGTTGCATGTCCATAAATGGCGATTTACCTGGCTTGTCAAATTTTTGACCAGGCACCATCGGGTCATACCAGTAAAGCACAGTCTTGCCGCTTTTGTCTTGCACTACGCCGTTATTCTTAATCTCTGGTGTTGGCATAGCCTCCTGCTTGGAGACCGATAATTTTTCCCAGGCAAACCAGCCAGCCGCTGCGGCCAACACAATGGACCCTATCAGGATGAGATGGATACGTTTCATGGTGAATATCCTTTTATCTTATTCAAGCATCTGGCTATAGCCAGATGGGGCGTTGCCGAATGGATCACTGTTAGTGAGATAGGTCAATTTGATTGCCGCGCGCTGGATGTCCGTTAAAATGGCCCAGTGCTCCATTTCAACTTCAATCAATCCTCTGCGGGCATCCCATACCTCGGAGAGGTTCTGCTTTCCAGCCTGATAACCTGCCTGTGCAAGGCCCAGCAGCGCTTTTGCAGTTGGAATGAGCCTCTGTTGATGTTCGTCTTCACGCGCCTTAGCGGCCTCCTGGTCTGCCAGCACATCGGCTAATTCGGCAGATAATTCCAGACGGCGGTCTTCCGTCAGTTTGCGTGCCTTTTCTACCAGAAGCATTTTCTCGGCCGTGCGCTTGTCCTGCCGGTTGGGTCTATCCCACGGCAAATCAATCGCCACCTGCAATGTCACCATATCGCTCAGGTCAGAACGCCGTTTGCCGTACATCACCTCCCAGCTCCAATTCAGCTCGCGATCCGCTTTGGCGCGGTCGGTTTCAGAAATCGCGACTTGCTCTATCTGTTTTGCATTGACTACCAGGGGGTGTTTGTCGATCTGCTCTTTGAGCGCATCCCGATGGATTGCATTAGCATACATGGGCAGCTCGGATGAGATGGGCTGATTGGCCGCACCGCCAATCCATCTTGATAAAAGCGCACGCGCTTTCCTTTCATCGCGTTGTGCGGTGATAAATAGATGATGGGTATTGGAAAGCTGGGTGTCCAGTTTGAAAACTTCAGCCAGCTGGGCGCCTCCGGAAGCAATACGCGCCTTAATCACATTACGCTCCGCAGTCATTTCATTCATGATGCGCTGATACAGCTCTACTTTTCGTTGCGCTTCATAAACGTCCAGCCAGGCCAATCCTGCATCACGCTGGATAGATTTGGATGTGGCTATTTTTTCTGTCTGATATTGCGTCGCAGTGGCCTGCATGGCCCTTGCGCCTGCTTCACGTTTTGCCGTTGGCACCATTTCCTGCATGACGCCGATCGTCGACATGGTCATGTCATCACGGTTAAAACGAAAAGCATCGCTCGAAGTCACGGGCAAATTAACGACACCCAGCTTCAGGCGCGGATCCGGTAACTGGCTTGAGGCCACCGCTGCCGCCATTGAAGACGACGAGGCATTATCCAGTGATTCAAGCAACGGCTGATGTTGCGTAGACAAACGCATCGCCTCAGCCAGTGATAGACCCGGCTCAGCATATACATGCAGACTGGCTAGAAACCAGAAACACGCATGGAAAAACAGTTTCCAGTGTTGGGTAAACATAACAACCTCCGATACTGACTAAAAATAGTCAAACTAAAAAAACTGGGCGGATTAACCCTGTGTGATTTAATTCAATATCGGTGGTTTATAGGCGGGAGGATAGTCCTGAGAAGAAAACACTACATTTGCAGGAAGTGGTGCGGATGACAGCTTGGTTACCAAATTAAAAGATGGCGCAGTGCTAAAGCTGGCGGATGCATTAGCCAGCGCACATATGCCACACGCAAGACATTGGTGCGTTTTGTGTGCCTGATTGTCCCGGGTTTGATTATCCTGGGCTTGATTCGTATCGTCGTGACAGCTCATATGCGTTACCACGACATCATGCGCTGTTGAATCAAGCTGCATTTGCATATTCATTGCCCATGCAGAAGCCATGAATAATGGCAACCAAAGCACTAAAAATAAGCAAATAAGCTTCTTCATGCAAATATGATAGATTGATAACGGAATTAGTTCAAGCGCTTATACTGCCGACAGTTGGTAACGGATATCAATTACTTCAAATTCCTCTTCACCTTTTGGAGTCTGCACACGCACCGTATCGCCCAACCCCTTACCCAGCATGGCTTTTGCCAGCGGCGAAACCCAGCTGATATAACCCTGTGAAGGCGCCAACTCATCTTTGCCGACAATGCGATAGGTGGTTTCAGTGTCGTTACTCAAGTTAAATAATGTCACCCAGGCGCCAAAATAGATTTTTTCTAGATGCTGCTGTTTAGCCGAATCAACAATTTCTGCAAGATCCATTCTTTTCATCAAATGTTTGCAGCGTCCGTCAATCTGCCGCAGGCGACGTTTACCGTAGATATAATCGCCATTCTCGCTTCTATCGCCATTGCTGGCCGCCCACGCCACTGTGCGCACCACTTCAGGTCGCTCGACCTTGTAAAGCTGATGAAACTCAGCCTGTAAGGCCGCAAAACCTTCCGGCGTGATGTAATTTTTTTCGTCAGTGACGGCCATTACTGCTTATCAAGCAACTGCACATCTTGCACAAAGTATCCCGTCTCGCCAAAACAATCCGTCGGAATGCCTTTATGCTCCTCGTAAATCAGGCGCACGCGTTTGCCTACGGTCTCATCAATTCTTTTGGCGACTTTTTTATCTCTTACCGTAAAGTGAAACTTTTCTGCCTGTGTGCCGGGCATGGAAACCAGCACCAATTCGCCCTCATAAGTTTTGCACACCCAGCCCTTTTGCGAGAGCTTTTGCACATAACCCGCACGTTCTCCCGATGAATACACCCATGTGAGCGCTGCCCATGTGTAGAGCGCAAACAGTAGCAATGGAATCAGCAGCAACCAAATAAAATATTTCAAAACCCTTCCAATCTGCGCCAGCATTGCGTTTCTCCGTTTAAGCGTTTTATTTGCTAAGCCAGCATTATCCAATAGAATGATGCAATGTTAAACACCTTGATTCTTTGCCCATCCGCCCGCCTTGCCCGCAGCATTCAAAATGACATCACGCGCCGGCAATTACAGGCCGGGCAGCAGCAATGGCAAAGCGCACCGGTGCTTACGTTATCACAATGGCTGGATAACGTGATTGAGGAGGCTTTGCTCAGCGGCGAAATCGCCGAACTGCATGCGCTACTAAGTCCATTTAACGAGCAATTGTTGTGGGAAGAAGTCATCACGCAATCGCTTCAAAAGAATGACTTTGGCGACTTGTTTGATGTTACAGGCCTGGCCAGCGCGGCGATTGAAGCGAACCGCTATATGGTTGCATGGAAACTGCATGTGCCGCGCGAGCACCAGGCCGAAGAATCGCGTCAATTTATGCAATGGCGACGCGCGTTTCAGCAGCGCTGCAGCCAACTGAATGCGCTTGAAAGCGTGCGCTATATGGATTGGCAATTGGATTGCCTGGCGCGAAATGCAGGCTTGTTGCCAGCTCGCATTGAATTTGCGGGCTTTGACCAGACTGCGCCGCAGGAGCAGCGTCTACGCGAGATTTTAATGAAGCATGGCGTGCAAGTAACAGAATATGTAACAACACACGCCGAGCCTGCACAAACCCAGCATGTGAATCTGGAAAATCAGGAAGCCGAATGCCGTGCCGCAGTCGCCTGGGTGAAGCAGCGTTTGGACGAAAACCCGAACGCAAAACTGGCGATTATTACACCGCTACTCAATGAGACCAGAAACCAGCTGGCCGATTTGCTGGATGATGTGTTTTACCCCGCCAGCGTGCGTCCTGGCCTGGCGGAGAGCGCACGCTGTTATAACTTTTCACTCGGCACACCACTGGCGCAGCAGCCCATCATCCAAGCCGCATTAAATATGCTGCGCCTGGTCAGCAGTTACCAGTTGCAGCAGACTAATGTTTCAGGCATGTTGCTTTCGCCGTTCTGGTCTGCCAGCCAGCAAGAGACCGACGCGCGCGCCTTGCTGGACGCGAAAATACGCGAACATCTGCCTGCGCAATTCACCTGGGCAAACTTAATCGCCTTTGCCAGAAATCAGCATGAAAAAGGTCTGGGCATACCGCGCTTGCTGGCGGATATACAAGCCGCAAACTCGCTCATCCCGAATAGAAAATCCGCCGCTTCACAATGGGTGCAAACGCTATCCGTCTTGCTGGATGCGCTTAACTGGCCAGGCGAGCGTGCGATAACCAGCCTTGAACATCAGGCCGTTAACGCCTGGCAAAAAGCGTTGCAGCAACTCGGCAAACTTGATGTGCTTGGCAAAAGTTTTTCCTTGTCCGAAGCCGTGCGCGTGATGCAGCAAATCTGCACAGAACAGGTATTCCAGGCTGAAACCTTAGATGAGCCTGCGATACAGATTCTGGGCATGATGGAAGCGCTGAGCGCGCCAGTGGATGCCATGTGGGTGATGGGCATGAATGACCATATCTGGCCGCCGGCCGCCCGTCCGAACCCGTTGTTGCCCGCGTTTATTCAACGTGCTGCAATGCTACCGAATGCAGACAACAGCGTACAGGCTGCGTTTGCAGCTACCGTACAACAACGTTTGCTGCACTCCGCCGGGCACATTATTTTCTCTAGCAGCCAGACTGAAAATAATAGCCAGCTGCGTGCCTCTCCGCTGATGAAAGACATCGCGCCTCTGGAAACCATGCCGCTCGCCGAAACGCTGGCTGAGAAACTGAGCCGCTTAGGCAATCAAGATTTAGTTCACGTGGAGGACCATCTCGCCCCAGCGGTGCAGGCTGGCGAGCATGTCTCCGGCGGCACCGGGTTATTCCGGGCGCAAGCCATCTGCCCGGCATGGGCGTTTTACCAGTATCGGCTTGGTGCGAAGGCGCTCAAAACGCCCAGCAATGGCCTGGATGCGATGGCGCGCGGCATCCTGGTGCATGCTGTGCTGGCAGCATTTTGGCAGAAACGGCATTTTGCAGATTTGCGGGATATGCGCGCGGACGACCTTTCGCAAGCGTTGATCCAGGCGATTCAGCAGGCATTACAGGACTTTTCGGCCGAACAGAATATTGTTTCCTCCGGCTTATTGGAACTGGAACAAGAGCGGCTGTACAAGCTGATCGATGCCTGGCTGCTATTCGAAAAAGAACGCGGCACAGCATTTAATATCGTCGCTTGTGAAGCAGAAAAAAAGGTCATGATTTGCGGCATCGAAGTCACCCTGAAAATTGACAGGATCCACCAGCTGGAACATGGCGGGATTGAATTCATCGACTATAAAACCGGCCAGAAACCCGACATCAACAGCTGGGGCGAAGCGCGCATCATAGAACCGCAATTGCCTATTTATGCTGCATTCTACAGCGAAGACGCCAGCCATGTCATCGGCGTACAGTTTGGCATGGTAAAAATTGCCGAACATGCTTTTTCAGGCGTCAGCGAGACGGATTTTGAAGCGGAAATCGAAAAACGCAGGCCCAAGTTTATCCAGAATTTCACGCATTGGCAGGAGTTACTCACTCACTGGAAAGTCAGCATTGAAGCCATGGCGCAAGAAATCAAGTCCGGCGAGGCTTCGATAAAATTCAAGGATGAAAAAGATTTGATGTATTGCGAAGTTGTTCCTCTGTTGCGCCTGCCCGAACGGAAATTGCAGTTTGAGCGCTTTCGCACGCTTGATGTAAAAACGGACGAAAGTAGCGGCGCATGAACACGTTAAATTTGATGGAAGATGAAAAGAACCGCAAGCGCGCGCTGGAACTCGCTTCGTTCATTGTAGAGGCCCCTGCCGGCGCGGGCAAGACCGAGCTGCTCACGCAACGTTTTTTGAAACTGTTGCAGACCGTCAGCGCGCCCGAAGAAATTATCGCCATTACCTTTACTAACAAAGCCGCGGCAGAGATGCGATTGCGCATTCTGGATAGCTTGATCAACGCTGCAAAGCACACACCACCGCCAGAACCGCATAAGAAAATCACCTACGAGTTGAGCCTGCAAGCCCTGCAGCATGCGCAAACCCACGATTGGAAGCTGGTTGAAAATCCGTCGCGCTTGCGCATTTTTACCATTGACAGCCTGTGCGCACATCTGGCGAGGCAAATGCCGCTGATGAGCCGTTTCGGCTCGCAGCCAAAGGTCGCCGATGATGCCGGCATTTTGTATGCGCAAGCAGTTGAGCAGGCGCTGGGATTATTGGAAGATGCGGAACATGGCGAAGTGGTTAAAACCGCGCTGCGCTATGTGGATAACGATGCCGGCCAGCTTAAAAAACTGCTGGTCAAGATGCTGGAAAAGCGCGACCAGTGGCTGCATCATGCGCAATATGAGATTGATGCCAAAACCTTGCAGGACACTTTACGCGGCTTGATAGCACAGGAATTAGAAATTGTTAGTCAAGTAATTAATCACCGCCTTCAATATGAGTTAATGCCTTTAGCACGGTTTGCGGCAAGCCAATTGCCCTGCGAAGAGCCTATAGCTTCGCTAAAAGATTGGGAAACCCCACTTGCAACCCATGCAGAAGCACTGCCAATGTGGCTAGCTGTCTGCGAATTATTGCTCACAAATAATGATGGAATAAGAGCAAGAATTGATAAAAATATTGGCTTTCTGCCTGAGCACACAAACGAAAAAACACAATTCAAAGCGTTTTTACAATCATTAGAATCCATTGCCGGATTTGCCGATACTTTAGCAAAGACAAGAAAACTACCTTTTATATCAAGTAAACAAAATGGCTGGCGCATGATTGCGGCGCTTTCCAAGCTACTCAACCTGGCTGTGGCCCAGCTGTGGTTTGTGTTTCAGCGGGCGGGCGAGGTCGATTTTGTTGAAATTGCCCAGCGCGCAACGCAGGCGTTATCCAATGACGCTGGCGAACCCACCGAGCTTGCCTTGAAACTGGATTACCAGATCCGGCATTTGTTGGTGGACGAGTTTCAGGATACCAGTCCGAGCCAGATTGCACTTTTGGAACAACTCATGCAAGGCTGGCAGCAAGACGATGGCCGTACTTTATTCTGTGTGGGCGACCCGATGCAGTCGATCTACCGCTTTCGCAAAGCCAATGTGAGCCTGTTTATCCATGCGGCAAACAACGGTATCGGCGATATTCGCCTACAAAGGCTCAGGCTTTACCGCAACAACCGCGCCTGTCCGCCTGTGGTAGATTGGATCAATCAAACCTTCGCATCGGTTTTCCCCGAGGTTGACGATGAAAGCCAGGGCGCGATCCGTTATCGCGAGTCAATCGCAAACCCTGAGCATCAGGCGCCTGACAGCGGTATTGAAGTGCATGCGGTTATCAAACACGAATCGACGCCAGACGCCAAGCAGCTTGAAGCCGAGACAGTGATCGAGATCATCCGGCGCGAACGCATGAAACACCCGGATAAGAAAATAGCGGTCTTGGTCAGCGCGAAAAGACATCTGGCGCCGCTGGTTACACAGTTGCGGCGCGCGCATCAGGAAATTGCATTTCAGGCCGTGGAAATTGAAGCACTGGCAGGCCGCCAAATAGTGCAGGACCTGCTCGCGCTCACGCATGCCCTGCACCACCGCGCGGACCGCGTTTACTGGCTGGCAACCTTGCGCGCACCCTGGTGCGGCCTCACTTTGCACGATCTTCACATGCTCGCGGGACATGACCACCACAGCACGGTCTGGTCGCTGATGCAAAATGATGAAATGGTGAATCGTCTATCCGCAGACGGGCAAATCAGGCTAAAGCATGTACGCGGTATTTTTGCGGAGGCTTTTTCCAGTCAGGGGCGAATGCCTGTATGCCGCTGGATTCGCGGCGTCTGGCTCATGCTCAATGGAACGGTATGCCTGTGGGAACAAAACGATGTGATGGATGTTCAGGCATTTTTTAAGTGCCTGGATGACCTGGACAAACGCAATCAGTTCTCGCTGGAACGCATGGATGCGGAAATCGAAAAACTGTTTGCCGCACCCGACAGCGAGGGTGAACTGCTGCAGATGATGACGATTCATAAATCTAAGGGCCTGGAGTTTGATACGGTGATTCTGCCTGGGCTAGGCACGCAGACCGGAGGCAATAACAGCGAAAAGCCGCTTGTACTATGGGAAGAAATTCCCGTGGGACAACATGCCGAACTGCTTGCTGCGCCTTATATCCCAAAAGGTGCGCGCGACAAGGACAAAGTGAGCCCGTATGATTTTCTGGCAACGCGTGAAAAAGTGCGCGACGCCAATGAGGACGCCCGTGTACTGTATGTGGCAGCGACGCGCGCAGAGCGGAAACTGCACCTGGTAGGCATCGCCGGCAAGAATGCAAAAGGTGAGATCAAGCCTGCCTCAGGCACGCCGCTGGAGCTGTTATGGCCTGCAGTAGGTCGGCATTTTGAAGACGCCAACTCGGCCGAACAGCTAAATAATATCGCAGATGATATAGCCGATTTCACGCCGCATCTGGTGCGCCTGCAGCATCTGCATATCCCGGCGGTGTTGCAAACGGAAAAAACGGTTTACGCAAATACCAACACTGCCAAAATAAAGCCTGCCAGGCCTGACAATCTGGAAGCCGATAGCGGCACGCTCGCGCATCGCTATATGGAAATCATCGCCCGGCAGGGACTCACGGGCTGGCCGCCGGCACGCATCGCGCAGCTGGCATCACCCATACAGCATTGGCTGCGCGAACGCGGCCACAGCAGCCAAAATGCAAGCCTCGCCACGAGCCAGGTAATACGCGCCTTGCAACGCACGCTTGCCAGCACTGACGGGCAATGGGTGCTGCAGGCTCGCGAAGAAGCGCATAGCGAATACGCACTCACCTCGCAAGATGGCGAACAGCATGTCATTGACCGTACGTTTATAGAAAATCGTCCGGATAATAAAAAGGTGCGCTGGATAATCGATTACAAACTTGGGCTGGATGTCACCGAAGCCAATGCAAGTGCCGCCGCACAAGGCCACAAACCACAATTGGCGCGCTATGCCGGCTTGTTTGCCAATGAAGGCTTAACCATGAAACAAGCGGTATTTTTCTTGAGTTTGGGCAAACTCATTGAAATCTGACTTCTTAAGGTAAAATGCGTGAATCTATGAAAATATTTTCTCTGCTTTATCTAAAAGTCATGGCTTGGTCGAGGCTGCCAAATGCGCAATGGTACTTGGGTGCGCTGAGTTTCGCCGAGTCTTCGTTCTTCCCCATTCCGCCCGATGTGATGCTTGCGCCCATGAGTCTGGCCAACCCTTCCAGAGCGTGGCGGTTTGCCTTGCTGACCACCATTGCCTCTGTGCTGGGCGGGTTGTTTGGCTACTTGATTGGTGCAACGGCATTCGATCTTATCGAATCTTACCTCAAAGCAAGCCACTACTGGGAACATTTTCAAACGGCTAAGTTATGGTTCAAAGAATGGGGCTTTTGGGCGATATTTGTCGCGGGATTTTCACCCATTCCATATAAAGTGTTCACCATCGCCGCAGGCGCGCTCTCTATGGCGATTATACCTTTTACGATTGCTTCCTTGATTGGCCGCGGTTCCCGATTTTTTATCGTAGCCGGATTGATGAAATGGGGCGGCGCACGCATGGAAGCAAATCTGCATAAATATGTCGACCGCATCGGCTGGGCAACCGTGGCGCTAGTGGTAGTCGCGATTATCGTATTCAGGTAATTATTAAGTAAACTCGTATCAAAATCAGGCAAACGCTTTGAGCAGCTGCCTGATAAAGCCGGTGCGCAGCTGCATATCATTAAATTGCACGGCGACCCTGAGTTTATCCGGCCCGTTCATGCGGCAGCGGCGGTCGCGCTGCAGTAGATTAATCAGCTTCATCGGATCGAGCTCGGTATTTTGCGAAAATTGCAGTTGCACCGCACTATCCGAGGCGTCTATCTTGCTAATGCCCAGCGGCTTGGCGGCGATACGCAGCCTGTGGCAAGCCAGTAAGGCTTCGCCCTGCTCCGGCAGTAAACCGAAGCGGTCAATCAGCTCTTCCTGCAACGTGTCCAGTTCATCATCGGTACTGGCATTGGCCAAGCGTTTGTACAGCACCAGGCGCTCGTGCACATCGGGGCAATAAGCGTTGGTGAGCAATGCCGGCACATGCAGGTTGATTTCGGTGGTCACGCCTAGCGGCGCATTCAAATCCGGCTCTTTACCCGATTTTAGCTGCTTCACGGCATAGTTCAGCATGTCCGAATACAAGCTAAAGCCGATTTCCTGCATCTCGCCGCTTTGGCTGTCGCCCAGCAATTCACCCGCGCCGCGAATCTCTAAATCGTGCATCGCCAGATGGAAGCCTGCGCCCAAGTCCTCCAGCAATTGAATCGCATCCAGGCGTTTCTGCGCTTGCGGTGTGATTTTGCGGTGTTCATCGGTAAGCAGATAAGCATAGGCCTGATGATGACTGCGCCCTACCCGACCACGCAGCTGGTGCAACTGCGCCAGCCCAAACATATCGGCTTTATTAATGATGATGGTATTCGCGGTAGGGATGTCGATACCTGTTTCAATAATGGTGGTACATAACAGCACGTTAAAGCGTTGCTGGTGAAAATCGCGCATCACGGATTCCAGCTCGCGCTCTCGTAATTGTCCATGCGCAATGCCAATACGTGCTTCCGGCACGATTTTTTCCAGCTTTTCGCGCATCACAAAAATGGTATCGACTTCGTTATGCAGGAAATACACCTGCCCGCCACGCTTGAATTCACGCATCATCGCCTCGCGGATAATGCCTTCGCCATAATAAGTCGCAAAGGTTTTAATGCTTAAGCGCTTTTGTGGCGGCGTGGCGATCACGCTAAACTCGCGCAGCCCTTCCATTGCCATGCTTAAGGTGCGCGGGATGGGCGTAGCGGTAAGTGTCAGCACATCCACCTCAGCGCGCATGGCCTTGAGCTGCTCTTTCTGGCGCACACCAAAGCGATGTTCTTCATCCAGAATCACCAAGCCGAGGTTCTTGAATTTCACGTCTTTTTGAATGAGGCGATGCGTGCCGATGATAATATCCACCTTGCCCGTAGCCAGATCAGCCAAAGCCTGCGTTTGTTCCTTGGCGGTCCTGAAGCGTGAAATTTCGGCAATCTTGATCGGCCATTCGGCAAAGCGGTCACAGAAGTTCTGATAATGCTGTTCGGCAAGCAGCGTAGTGGGTACGAGCACGGCGACTTGCCTGCCGCCCATCACCGCGACAAAGGCCGCACGCAGCGCGACCTCCGTCTTACCGAAGCCCACATCGCCGCACACCAGTCTATCCATCGGCCGGCCGGACTGCATGTCCTTGATAACGTTTTCAATGGCTTCCAACTGGTCCGGTGTTTCTTCAAACGGAAACCCCTCACAAAACGCTTCATAATCTTTCAAACTGAGGGTAAACGCATGGCCGCGCCGGGCAGCACGTTGAGCATATAGATTCAGCAACTCCGCTGCGGTATCGCGGATCTGCTTAAGCGCTTTTTTCTTGGCTTTTTCCCACTGGCCGCTACCAAGCCTGTGTAATGGCGCGCTTTCCGGCGGACCACCCGAATAACGCGAGATTAAGAATAATTGCGAAACAGGCACATACAGCTTGTCGTCGCCAAAATATTCCAATAGCAAAAACTCGGTTTCGCCCTCGCCAAAATCCAGGTTCACCAGACCTTTGTAGCGCCCGACGCCATGTTGCTCATGTACAATGGGGTCTTCCAGGTGCAGCTCGGATAAATCTTTGAGCATGCCTTCCGTGTTGCGCGCTTTTTCTTTTTCGCGGCGACGCTGCTGGCGCACCGTGCCCGAGTAAAGCTCGGCCTCGGTGATTAATACGAATTCATCTTCAGCAAATCCGCTGTGTAGTGGCGACACGCCTAGCATCAAGGGCTGCTGGCTATTTTCAAACTCAGCCCAAGTCTCGCAAACAGGCATCAGCAGACCATGTTCTGCAAACAGTTGTGCCATGGTCTCGCGTCGGCCCAGGCTTTCCGCTGTGATTAAAATGCGTTTTTTAGTTGATTCAATAAACGCCTGCAGCTTATGCAGCGGCTTTTCGGCTCGCCGCTCAATTTCCAGTGCTGGCAATGGCTTTGCAGCTTCATGCATCAAAACCAGGGTTGGGTAATCGTGCGTTTGCGCAAAAAAATCATCGGTTTTAATCAATAAGATTTCCGGCTTCAGAATTGGCCGTTCGGCATCGTGTGCCAGCAATCGATACCGGGCGTTTGCATCTGCCCAGAATTGCTGCGCCGCCTTATCGCAATCGCCATGTAAACAAAGGTTGGAGCTATCTGGCAAGTAGTCCAGCAGGCTTGCGGTTTCATCAAAAAACAGCGGTAAATACCATTCTATGCCGCCGCTAGCCACGCCCTTGCTCACATTTTTATAAATGGTTGCGCGCTGCGGATCGCCTTCGAATTTTTCACGGAAGTTGCTTCTGAATCTGCTGATACCGGCTTCATCCAACGGAAACTCACGCGCCGGCAGCAGCCTGATTTCAGGTACGGGATACAGGCTGCGCTGTGTGTCGATGTCAAAAGTGCGAATCGTTTCGATTTCATCGTCAAACAAATCAATGCGGTAAGGCAGCATACTGCCCATCGGAAACAAATCGATTAAGCCGCCGCGCACACTGAACTCGCCGGGAGAAATTACCTGGCTCACATGATGATAGCCTGCCTGGGCACATTGGTGGCGCAGCGCCTCCAGCTCAAGCTTCTGGCCTTTTTTCAGCATAAAAGTATGCGCCGACATAAAAGCCACCGGCGGCAGCTTCAATAAAGCCGTAGCAATTGGCACAATTACCACATCGCATCGATTCTGGCTGATTTGATATAACGTCGCCAGACGTTCGGAGATCAAATCGGGATGCGGCGAGAACACATCATAAGGCAACGTCTCCCAATCCGGCAGCAAATGCACACTCAAGTCAGGCGCAAAATAAGGCATTTCGTCCAGCAAGCGCTGCGCCTCGAATGCACTGGAAGTAATAATTACCAGCGGCGCCCGCTTAATATCTGCTGTTGTTTTTAAGCGACATGCAAGTAAAGCAAGAGATAAGCTATCTAAGCCATTGGCAGAATAAGAAAAACGGCTTTTTTTTCCTGGCTTGGGCGGGGATAACTGCATAGATGAACTTGAAAATGGCTTGGTTTAAAATCGGATTTTACCTATTATAACTGTAAGCATGTCGCATCAATTAAGCCTATTTAATTAAACTTAATCCGTTTAAGCCAAAAATAAAAAATATTGAGGAGACAGACATCATGAATGACAAACAGCTTGTTGCAATTCATGCAACGAAGTACGTCAAGGACGGCATGTTGGTTGGCTTAGGCACCGGCTCTACCGCCAACTTTTTCATTGAAGAACTCGCGCGCCGCCAAACAGAAGAGAATCTCAAAGTCACTACCATCGCCAGCTCGCAGGTGAGCATGATTAAAGCGCAAAGCCTGGGGTTGAATGTCATCGCACTGACGCAGGTTGCGGAAATCGATTTATATGTGGATGGCGCGGATGAAATCACGCCGGACATGACGCTGCTTAAAGGGCGCGGCTATGATCTGGTGCTGGAAAAGCTGCTCGCCAAAGCGGCTAAACAATTTCTCGTTGTCGCCGATAAAAGTAAACTGGTGAATCGCATCGGCACTAACTACGCCATTCCCATTGAAGTGATGCCGTTTGCCTGGAAAGCCGCAAAACGCAGCCTGGAAGCGGCGGGCGGCGTAGGTGAGTTGCGGCAGAACGTTGCCAAAGATGGCTTGTCCATTACATCTTACGGCAGCCTGGTACTGGATATGGCATTCGACAAGTCCATCACTGAAGAATCCCTCAATCACCTCATCAACAATATCCCTGGCGTGGTGGAGCATGGCATCTTTCGCGGATTAACCAACGCCGTGTTGATTGCTGGCGATGGAAAAGTAGAGGAACGCTGGAAATAAATCGAATCAATCGAGACCAATTTTTTGTTCAAACTACGCTACATTTTGATTTTCTGCACGTTCATGATTGCTGGCTGCGACAAGCCTGGCGGACCACCCACGCCACAAACAAAACCTGATGCATTACAGACAAAAGACAAAATCATCACTTTTGTCACCATGAATAGCCCGAATACTTATTTCGTCGACAGCAATAACGAGTTTGCCGGGCTTGAGTATGATCTCGCCAAGCTCTTTGTTCAGGAACTGGAAGACGGAACCCAATTAAAATTTATAGTAGCAAAACATATCGATCAGGTTTTACCTAATCTGATCAATGGCAAGGCAGATATTGCAGCAGCAGACCTTACTGTGACAGAAGCGCGTAAGAAGCGGGTCCATTTCACAATTCCATATCAGGATGTGCAGCAGCAAATAATCTACAACAAAGAAGCGAACAAAAAACCGCCAAAAAAACTGAAAGATTTAGTCGGTCTGACCATTACTGTGCCAACCGGCACCAGTTTTGTCGAGCGCCTTGTAAAACTGCGTGAAACTGAACCCAGTCTGATGTGGGAGGAACGAAACGACGCCAACCCCGAAAAACTGATTAGCGAAGTCGCCAGCGGAGATATCGAGTATACGATTGCCGATAGTCATTTGGTTTCAATATTGCAGAATTTCTACCCCAATATCGGTGTGGCCTTCGCGATTGGCGAACCGGAAAAAATAGCCTGGGCGCTCTCGAAAGATTCTGACCCAAAATTACTGGAAAAAGCCAACGCATTTTTTACCAGAATTAATAAAAATGGCACATTGCGCAATTTGATTGACCGTTACCATGGCAGTTCAAAACGGCTTAACCCGCTGGATATTAAGACTTTTTTAATGAACGGCAACAAACTGCTTCCTAAATATGTGCATTTGTTCAAGCAGGCGCAGGAAATTACCGGTATCGACTGGCGCTTGCTTGCGGCTATCAGTTACCAGGAATCGCATTGGGATACTTTCAGCACCTCACCCACCAATGTGCGCGGCTTGATGATGCTGACTGAAGCGACGGCGGACCGCATGGGCGTTACCGATCGGCTGGATCCCAAGCAGAGCATTCCTGCAGGGGCGAAATACATCAACCTGATGATAGAAACAATTCCGGAGCGCGTTCCGCAGCCTGACCGCACGTATATGGCGTTGGCGGCATACAATGCCGGCTATGCACATGTAGAAGACGCACGTGTACTGGCGCAGCGTTTAAAGCTTAACCCTGACAGCTGGGCGGATGTAAAGAAAACCTTGGTGATGCTCTCTAGCCCGGATTACTACCTGAATGCCAAATATGGGTATTGCGGCTGCGGCCAGGCTGTGGTTTTTGTAGAATCGATACGCAGCTACCATAGCATTCTGGAACGCTACCAGCCCAGCCATAATCCTGATCAAAACACCTTCAAGATTGCGCGCTTCAATCAGATTCTAGCTGCTAACCAATAGCCAGTTTTTGCAGACCACCCATGTACGGGCGCAACACACGCGGAACCGTCACACTGCCATCTGCATTCTGATAGTTCTCCAGCACTGCAACCAGGGTGCGCCCCACTGCCAGGCCAGAGCCGTTCAGCGTATGTACGAGTTCTGGCTTGCCATTTTCATTCCTGAACCGCGCCTGCAAACGGCGCGCCTGAAATGCCTCGCAATTGGAAACAGAGGAAATTTCACGGTAGGTATTCTGTGCCGGCAACCACACTTCCAAATCATAAGTCTTGGCCGCACCAAAGCCCATATCGCCTGTACAAAGCGAAACCACGCGGTAAGGCAACTCTAACGCTTTCAGGATATTCTCGGCATGGCCGACCATCTCCTCCAGCGCTTCATAGCTTTTGTCTGGATGCACAATCTGCACCATCTCGACTTTGTCAAACTGGTGCTGGCGAATCATGCCTTTGGTATCTTTGCCGTATGAGCCCGCCTCAGAACGGAAGCAAGGCGTGTGTGCGGTAAGCTTGATTGGCAAGGCTTCCAGCGGTACGATTTCATCACGTACCGTGTTGGTAAGTGTCACTTCGGAAGTTGGAATAAGGTATAAAAGGTCGCCCTCTCCTTCTTGCCCACCCTTTTTTGCGGCAAATAAATCCGCCTCGAATTTAGGCAACTGTCCGGTACCGCGCAGTGTCTCCGCATTCACAATATAAGGGGTATAGCATTCAGTATAGCCATGCTGCTCAGTTTGTATGTCTAACATGAACTGCGCCAATGCACGGTGCAATTTTGCTACTTGCCCGCGCATCAAGGTAAAGCGTGAACCAGACAGCTTTGCGCCCATATCAAAATCCAGGCCCAATGGCGTGCCGACATCGGTATGGTCTTTCACCACAAAATCAAAGCTGCGCGGTGTGCCTACTTTGCGTACTTCAACATTATCTGCTTCTGATTTACCTACTGGAACGCTCTCATGTGGCAGGTTAGGAACGTCAAGCAACAGTTTCTGCAATTCCCACTGAATAACAGTGAAGCGTTCCTCGTCTGCCTTAAGTTGCTCACCTAAACCTGCAACCTCCGCCATGATGGCGTTTGTATCCTCGCCTTTGGCTTTCGCCGTGCCGATTTGCTTGGAGGCGTTATTGCGCTTGGCTTGCAGGTCTTGCATACGGGTTTGAACGGTTTTACGCTCTTGCTCCAAGGCAGAAAATGCCGTTGAATCAAACGCGAAGCCGCGTTTTTTTAACTGGCCCACTACGCCGTCTAAATCATTTCTCAATGCTTGAATATCTAACATGCTATTCCTATTTCTTTGCTTTTTTGTTTAATGCTTTAAGGTCAAGCTCTTTAAGGTGAGCTAATTTTTCGCTTATTTTACCTTCCAAACCGCGCGGTGTGGGCGTATAAAATAGCGGCGGCGATTTTTGTTGAGCTAACTCGTCAGGAAAATACTGCTCACCCGCCGCGTAGGCTTCAGGTTCATGATGCGCGTAACGGTATTCCTTGCCGTAATCCAGCGCTTTCATGAGTTTGGTGGGTGCGTTACGTAAATGCAGCGGCACAGGGCGTGATTTATCATTGCCCACAAAGGCTTTGGCCTGGTTATAGGCGTTGTAAGCCGCATTGCTCTTGGGCGCGACAGCCATGTAGATCACTGCGTTAGAAAGCGCCAGTTCACCTTCCGGCGAGCCTAGCCGTTCGTAAATGTTACAGGCTTCCAGCGCCATGGTCTGCGCACGCGGGTCTGCCAGGCCAATATCTTCAATCGCCATGCGGATGATGCGCCGCCCCAGATAGAGCGGGTCCGCACCGCCATCAATCATGCGCAAAAACCAGTACAGTGCCGCATCCGGGTTGGAACCGCGCACTGATTTGTGCAAAGCTGAAATCTGGTCATAAAACGCTTCGCCGCCCTTATCAAACCGACGCAGCTTTTCTGCCATCGTGGTTTGTAAAAAGGCTTCGTCAATTTGTATGATACCCGCCCCTGCAGCTGCATTAAACAGGCCTTCCGCAAAATTCAGCAAGCGCCTTGCATCGCCATCCGCATAGGCCAGTATCTGCTCGCGCACCTCGTCTGCAATGGCGATGTTTTCAGCAACCAACAGCCTCGCCCGCTCCAGCAGCACCGCCAGCTCGGATTCTGACAGGCTATTCAGCACAAATACTTGCGCGCGGCTTAAAAGCGCGCTGTTGACCTCAAACGAAGGATTTTCTGTTGTTGCGCCAATAAAGGTAATCAGCCCGCTTTCCACGAAAGGCAGGAAAGCATCTTGCTGACCTTTGTTGAAGCGATGCACCTCATCCACAAATAAAATGGTCTTGCGGCCATGCTGCTGCAAGGCAAGTTCGGCGCGCTCTACCGCATCGCGGATATCCTTGATGCCAGATAACACTGCAGAAATCGGGATAAAATCAGCATCGGCCGTGTTCGCAATCAGCCTTGCCAGTGTGGTTTTGCCCACACCTGGCGGTCCCCACAGGATCATGGAAGGCAATTTTCCTGATTCAAATGCAAGCCTAAGCGGCTTATTCTCGCCCAATAGGTGCGATTGTCCAACGACTTCATCCAATGTTTTAGGGCGCAGCTGCTCAGCGAGTGGCGCTTGTGGTGTAGCGGGTTGAAATAAGCTGTTCACTTATTTTTACTTATCAATGCTACTCACCCACCACATCAACGCCTTTAGGCGGCGTAAACAAGAATGTCGAATCTTGCAGTACAGGATTTCGCTCTACTTCGTTAAATGTAATGTGGGTAATGTGGTTAAAACTGTCGTACAGCTCCATTTTGCGCAGCTTGTCGGACTTAAACCCGAGCAGCACGCGGTCGAACCCGCTATCTTTATCTTTAGGTAAAGCCAGTACCCATGTCAAACCATCCTTGCGGGTGGCATTTTTTAGCGTAAAGCTTTTTTCCACATCTTCACCACCTGCCAGCATGGCAGCGGGGCTTGAGCCCAGTGTTTTGCTCAATTCCCGAATTGTCACTTGCTGCAGTTCGGTATCGAATAAAAATACCTGTTTTCCATCGCTCACGATCTGCTGCTCGTAAGGTTTTTTGTAATCCCAGCGAAATTTGTTGGGGCGCTGCAGTTGCATGGTGCCCTCTACTTCCTGCTCCTTGCGCCCCTGCTTATCATTCACCACCTGGATAAATTGCGCCCGCATGGTGTTGGTATTGTTGAAAAAGTCGCGCAGGCTGGATACGCCATCCGCCATGGCCAGATTGGCGAATATAACCAAAAAACCAAATAATAATTTATTCATTGTTTGTGTTACCGCTACCGGCCAAGACCTCTCGATTACCATTGCTCTGCATGGCAGAAACCAGCCCCGCGCGCTCCATATCTTCTATCAAACGCGCAGCGCGGTTGTACCCTATGCGAAGCTGGCGCTGCACCGATGAAATCGATGCGCGACGGCTTTTTAGCACGATGGCCACCGCCTCATCATACAGCGGGTCTTTCTCTGCACCATCATCGCCAAAGTCACCAAGCTCACCACCACCTTCAGTTTCATTGGTCAAGATACCTTCAATATAGTTCGGCTCGCCCATCGCTTTTAAGTAATTCACCACTTCGTGCACCTCATGGTCACTCACAAACGCGCCATGAATGCGCTGCGGATAACCGCTGCCCGGCGGCATATACAGCATGTCGCCCTGCCCTAGTAACGCTTCAGCGCCCATTTGGTCTAATATGGTGCGTGAGTCAATTTTGCTGGACACCTGAAAAGCCACGCGTGTGGGGATATTCGCCTTGATCAGGCCGGTAATCACGTCCACCGACGGGCGTTGCGTCGCCAGTACCAGATGAATGCCAGAGGCGCGTGCTTTCTGTGCCAGACGGGCAATCAGTTCTTCTACTTTTTTACCGACCACCATCATCAAATCGGCCAGCTCATCAATCACCACCACGATCAGCGGCATTTCTTCCAGCGGCTCAGGGTCATCCGGCGTCAGGCTGAAAGGATGTGGAATTTTCTCGCCTGCTTTTTCGGCATCCTTGATTTTCTGGTTGTAACCCGCCAGGTTGCGCACACCTAAACTAGACATCAGCTTGTAACGGCGCTCCATCTCGGCCACACACCAGTTCAGCGCGTTAGCTGCTTGGCGCATATCCGTCACCACCGGCGCCAACAGATGCGGAATGCCCTCATACACCGAGAGTTCCAGCATTTTCGGGTCGATCAGAATCATGCGCACTTTTGAGGCTTCTGATTTATACAAGAAGCTCAAAATCAGCGCGTTAATCGCTACCGATTTGCCCGAGCCTGTCGTGCCCGCCACCAGCACATGCGGCATTTTGGCCAAATCCGCCACCACCGGTTTGCCGGCGATATCTTTACCCATGGCAATCGCAATCGGTGAGTGCATCTCCGCATACACCTGGCTGCTCATGATTTCTGATAAAAATACGATTTGGCGTTTCGGGTTCGGAATTTCCAGACCCATGCAGCTTTTGCCGGGAATCGTCTCCACCACGCGGACACTGACAACAGACAATGCGCGTGCCAGATCGCGCGCCAGATTGGTAATCTGGCTACCCTTGACGCCTGCCGCCGGCTCAAACTCAAAGCGCGTGATTACCGGGCCGGGCTGGGCAGAGATAACCTTCACCTCGATGCCGAAATCCATGAGTTTTCGCTCGATCAAGCGCGAAGTAAAATCGAGCGTATCGGCCGAGGGCAGATCAACTGTATTGTGCGCTTCATCCAGCAAATGCAGCGGCGGCAGCGTGGAATCCGGGTCTGAGGCAAAGAGTGTAGTTTGTTTTTCTTTTAATACACGCTCGCTTTTGGCGATTTCGATTTGCGCCGGCTTAATCTCAAGCGGGGCGCGGTCTTCAGCGCGTTTACGCTCGCTCTCCACAAATTCTTCGCGTTTAAGCTCGACCGCCTTGCCAGCTTTTCTGTCCTGCCAATCATAATATTTATTATAGACCCATTGGTAGCTGGCAATTAAACCCGCACCTAGTTTTTCGGTCATCATGATCCACGACCAGCCGGTAAACAAGCTAAATCCGATTGCGAATAACAGCAAAAGTATCATGGTAGAACCTGCAAAACCAAACATGTCGCGCAGCAAGCTATCTACCGCGTTACCCAGCATGCCGCCCGCGCCAAGCGGCAGCGAGGCAGGCAGCGCGACCAAATGCCCGGCTTCCAATGCGCAGGAAGAGATGAGCAGCAGGCCGAAGCCGACCAGGTTAAACACTAAGAACGGGCGCTCAGAGATGGTGAGCTCCAGACGCAGATACACCAGCCACATGCTGTAGAACGCCAGCACCACCCACCACCAGGCAGAGAAGCCGAACAGGTAAAGCAGCATATCGGAAATCCACGCGCCTACTGCGCCACCGGCGTTATCGATGGTGGCGTTCTCGCTCGTCATGTGCGACCAGGAAGGGTCTTGCCGGCTGTAACTCATGAGAACGACCGCGAGATACAAGCCAACCAATACTAAACCAAGCCACCAGGCTTCACGAACCAGTTTAACGCCATGCTGCTGGGTTGGGCTGAGGGGCGCTTGCACGCGACCGTTGACTGCGGATGATTTTTTATTAAAAAACAATATGTTACAAACCTTAAGAAATAGCCAAGTACAATTAAAATTAATTGTTGATTATAGCAAAATCAAATTGCGTAAAGTATGCCTAAAAACTAAAATACCAGTAATAAAATATTGGTAAATTGAATCATTATAAAATGCCTGCCCGTTTTGCAGCTTGAAAACAACTTACAACAACGCCATCTCTAATTCATTCATTCAACATTTCCAAAGAAAGCATTAACACATGTCTACCAAACACGCCCACCTCCTCATTCTAGGCTCTGGTCCAGCGGGTTATTCCGCTGCTGTTTATGCGGCTCGCGCCAACCTGAAACCCGTACTCATTACCGGCATTGCACAAGGCGGCCAGCTGATGACGACGACAGAAGTGGATAATTGGCCAGCCGATGCCGATGGCGTACAGGGGCCGGAACTGATGGAGCGCTTTCAGAAACATGCCGAGCGTTTTAATACCGAGATGATTTTTGACCACATTCATACCGCACATCTCAAAGAGAAGCCCATTCGCCTGGTGGGTGATAGCGGCGAATACACCTGCGATGCGCTGATTATCGCCACCGGCGCCTCAGCACAGTATTTAGGCTTGCCAAGCGAAGAAGCATTCAGCGGCAAAGGCGTTTCTGCCTGTGCCACATGCGATGGATTCTTTTATAAAAATCAGGATGTTGCGGTCATCGGCGGCGGCAATACAGCCGTGGAAGAAGCGCTTTACTTAGCCAATATCGCCAGCAAAGTGACCTTGGTGCATCGCCGTGATAAATTCAAAGCCGAAGCCATTCTGGTGGATAAGCTCATGGCGCGCGTGGCCGAAGGCAAAGTCGCTTTAGAGCTTTTTCATACACTCGATGAGGTGCTGGGCGACGACAGCGGCGTCACCGGCATGCGCATTAAAAACACGCAAACCGGCGCAACTAAAGATATCCCGCTCAAGGGCGTATTTATTGCCATTGGCCACAAACCGAATACCGATATTTTTGAGGGCCAGCTTGAGATGGAAGGCGGCTACATCGTCACCAAAATGGGCCGTGGCGGCAATGCCACCGCCACCAGCGTGCCCGGCGTATTCGCCGCAGGCGATGTGCAAGACCATATTTACCGCCAGGCGGTGACTAGCGCGGGCACGGGCTGTATGGCTGCGCTGGATGCAGAACGTTATTTAACCAGCCTGAAATAAGCAAAGCTAGATAATCAAAAAATAGCTGGCCTGCAAGACGCATGGATATTGGCCTGCAGGCCGATGCTTTTTTATTCTGGCAAGCGGGGTTAACATCTCACATCATGGGCGCGGACGAGAAAAAACCGGAGGATTTACACCTCTTCCACGAGGCGGTGAAAGACGCGCGGCCGCTGAATATTGAGCCTATTCACACCCCCAAAGCGCGCCCCAAACCCGTCGCCAAACACTTTATGCGCGACGAAAAACAAGCCCTGCGTGATTCCCTTAGTGATGACTACATTCCTGCACACGAGCTGGAAAGCGGCGAAGAACTGCTTTACCTGCGCGAAGGGCAATCGCCCAACATTCTAGGCAAATTGCGCCGCGGCTTTTGGGTGGTGCAGGCGCAAATCGATTTACACGGCTTGGTGACAGATGAAGCGCGCCTGTACGTGGCCGATTTCTTAAATGGGTGCAAAAAACGCAACATCCGCTGTGTGCGCATCGTGCATGGCAAAGGCCTAGGCTCACGCAACCGCGAACCCGTGCTTAAACACAAACTGCGCAGCTGGCTGATGCAGCGCGACGAAGTCATCGCCTATGCCCAAGCCAAGCCGGAAGACGGTGGCAGCGGCGCGGTGATTGTGTTGCTGAAGGCTTAAGAATAATTAGATTGATGAATACAATAAATACCAATTTAGATGATGAAATTATGTGCTCTTGCAGCGGCACCACGCGCGGTGAAATTCAAAGCCTGTTTAAGGAAGGCCTTGATATAGATGCAATTTCGAGAAGAACAGGTGCCCTATCAGGTTGCGCAGGCTGCGAATGGGATATCGCGCAGTTTTTAAAAGCGCTTGCTGATGCAACGGAATGAAGTCATTACCTACGGCCCAAGCCAAGCCAGAAGACGGCGACAGCGACGCGGTGATTGTGTTGTTAAAGGCCTAGAAAAACAACTTGTTCATAAATTGTTGCGTCCGTACTTGCTATTTATTATTATACGGACAGAGAAAACCTTAACTATAAGATTTAAAAAGAAAAATAACATGCCAGATTCAACATTCACAATATTATTATACGGACCCATGGGTCCGTATAATATCTGTTAGGGTTCTGTCAGTGGAAATAAAAACACATCCGACACATGCTAGAAACACCAAAAATATTATGGTTGGATTAGGTGTTGCCGCTATTTCTGGTTGGGCAATTGCTATGGCAATTGGGCAAAACGACCAAAACCCCGAAATTGTAAATGTCCTTGCCTTTATTGTCGTTACCTCGGGGTTTGGCATCATTATTTTGTCTTCATTACGGGCATTCTTAATACAATGCCCCACCTGCAAAAAACTACTAACCAAGCAAGTTTCAGTTAACAAATCAACTGAAACTCGAAAGTTTTGCTGCAAAAGGTGCAACGTTATTTGGGACTCAAAGGTACAGTATGAATTTGGCGGTGATTAAACACCCTAACCTATCCATCAAGCGAGAACTTCGCCTAAAGGCTCAGTTCATTTATTTCAGACGTTAGGCAATCATAATAAACACATCTGTTGATAAAACTTCCGTTGACGTTTCTAAGCTGAAAAAGCTTTACACTCGCATCATAGTGGCGGAAATAACTTATTACTGCAGCATTCTGGTTTTATGGGCGGCCTTTTATGTGAATACAATCCATCCATGGTGGCTCTTAGTGCCTACGATCCCTGTTCTGGCTGCCCGTATAAGATTTTTTTACAAAAAAATGGTATGCCCAAATTGTAATGAGAGGCTTCTCGATGAAGAAAATAATACTCATATTGGAAAATCGTGTGAGCATTGTGGAGTTAAATTCGATGAAACCGCCTAACCCATCCATCAAGCGGGACTGGCTAACGCCAGCCCCTTATGTCAAACGTTAAAGTCCCAACTCACTCAAACTCGCATGGTCATCTGGTCTGCGGTCAAGCGGCCAATGGAACTTGCGTTCGCATGGTTTTAATCCCCTTGCCGTGCCAGAGGCTTGAGCATAAGCTGGGTGAAATGGCGAGGACTGTCTGAGCGCTGAAAGCGCGAGTTCCGCAGCCGTACCAGCGTTGCGCTAAGACCGAAGGAATCAAGCGGCAGCGGGGTCGCCTTCTTTTTGGATACTTTTACTTGGCGAAGCAAGAAAAAGTATCTTGCTGTCGGGCAACCCCCGACGGTTTTGATTTAAATTCAAACTGGATTCCCGCCTTCGCGGGAATGACGAATAAAGGGTGTTTAGTCCTCGGCCAAGAACCCACCGCTCTGCCTTGCCCACAGGCTAGCATACAAGCCCTTGTTGGCAAGCAGATTTTTGTGCGGCCCTTCTTCGATAATCTTACCCTCATCCAGCACAATCAGCCTATCCATAGCGGCAATAGTCGATAATCTGTGCGCGATGGCAATCACGGTTTTGCCTTCCATGAGTTTGTACAGGCTCTCTTGAATCACCGCTTCCACCTCAGAATCCAGCGCACTGGTGGCTTCATCCAGCAACAGAATCGGTGCGTCTTTCAGCATCACGCGCGCAATGGCAATGCGCTGGCGCTGTCCGCCCGAGAGCTTTACGCCGCGCTCGCCCACATGCGCATCATAACCGGTGCGGCCTTTGGCATCTTGTAGGTTGAGTATAAATTCATGCGCCTCGGCACGTTTGGCAGCGGCAATCATTTCCGCTTCGGTCGCGTTGGGGCGGCCGTATAAAATATTATCCCTCACGCTGCGGTGCAGTAACGACGTATCCTGCGTGACCATGCCTATACTCGCACGCAGGCTATTTTGCGTCACGCTCTTGACGTTTTGACCATCAATCAAAATGGCGCCAGATTCAACTTCGTAAAAGCGCAGCAGCAGATTCACAATGGTGGATTTACCCGCGCCGGAACGCCCGACCAGCCCGACTTTTTCACCCGGTTTGATGTGTAAATCAAGTTCTTTCAGCAGTTCTTTCTGGCTGCCATAGCTAAAGTTCACAGTTTCAAACTTGATTTCACCCTGGCTTACTTGCAGCGGTTTTGCATCTGGCGCATCGATTATTTTATTGTGGGTAGTGAGTGTGTTAATGCCGTCCTGCACCGTGCCTACCTGCTCGTAGAGTGTTGTCATCTCCCACATCACCCAGTGCGAAATGCCGTTGAGCCGCAATGACATGGCGGTAACCGCAGCCACGCCACCCACGCCCACTTGCCCCTTGCTCCATAACCACAGCGCCAATCCGCCGCCGCCGATCAGCAGGCCCATATTAAGAAAATGATTGATGGTTTCCACCGCGCTCACCAGGCGCATTTGTTTATGCACCGTGCCCAAAAACTCGTGCATGGCAGATTGCGCATAGCCCGCCTCGCGTCCCGCGTGCGAAAACAGTTTGACCGTGCTGATGTTGGTGTAGGCATCGGTGATGCGCCCCGTCATGAGCGCGCGTGCATCGGCCTGGTGCTGCGAGACTTTGCTCAATCTGGGCACAAAATACAGCAAGGCGCTTGCGTACAAACCCAGCCACGCCAGAAAAGGCCAGATAATCAACAGGTTAAAGCTGCCGACGACGGTCACCATGGTCGCAAAATAAATCGTCACGAATACCAGGATATCCGCCACGATAAACCACACATCGCGCACTGCCAGCGCGGTCTGCATGACTTTTGCTGCGACACGCCCGGCAAACTCGTCCTGGTAAAAACTCATGCTTTGGTTAAGCATGAGGCGGTGGAAGTTCCAGCGCATGCGCATGGGAAAATTGCCGGCCAGCGTTTGATGTTTGAACATGGTCTGCAAGCCGATAAACACGGTGCTTGCGATAAGGATAACGGCCAGCCAGGTCAAGTGCGTGCCTTCACGCGCCCAAAGCTCGGAAGGTGGAATGTTCGCCAGCCAATCGACCACCTTGCCCATCATGCCGAACAACAAGGCCTCGAACGCGCCGATGATGGCCGTCAGCAGCGTCATGCCCAGCAGATACGGGCGTAGCCCCTGTGTGCAGCCCCATGCAAACTGCCAGAAACTTTTTGGCGGTGTGGTGATTAGGCTTTCCGGAAAAGGCTTGGCCAGATTTTCAAAGTAATTGAATCCGTGTTCAAACCATTTAAACATAGCTATTTTTGTACAATGGTACACACGGCCTCGGCCGCAATGCCTTCGCCGCGGCCGGTAAAACCAAGCTTCTCGGTGGTGGTGCCTTTTACATTGACCTGTGAAACATCCACATTGCAATCAGCCGCGATATTGGCGCACATTTGCGCGGTGTGCGGTGACAGCCTGGGCGCTTCGCAAATCACCGTCGCATCGATATTATTCACGACGTAATTTTTAGCCTCAAGCAATGCAACCACATGGCGCAGCAACTGGCGCGAATCAATGCCTTTGTAGCGATTGTCACTGGGAGGGAAATGCTTGCCGATGTCGCCCAGCGCCGCTGCGCCCAGCAAGGCATCGCAAATGGCATGCAATAAGACATCCGCGTCCGAGTGGCCGTCCAGCCCTTTTTCATGCGTGATTTCAACACCGCCGATGATACATTTACGGCCAACCACCAAAGCATGCACATCAAAGCCATGACCTATGCGCATGATGCTGATCCTTTGTTTTTTTCATGCTCAAATAAGGCTTCCAGCAGCGCTAAATCTTGCGGATAAGTGATTTTCAGATTGCGCAGGTCACCTTGTACCAGTTTTGGCTGCAGGCCAAGCGCCTCAATCGCTTCAGCTTCATCCGTCGGCATACCGGCATAGCGCTCCAAAGCCATTTTCAGTGTTGCATAGCGAAACATCTGCGGCGTCTGCGCTTGCCATAAACCGGCTCTCGGAATCGTTTTATTCACGCGATTATCCTGATTGCCCTGCTTGAGCGTATCAGCCAGAGGCAGCGCCAGCAAACCGCCCACCCCATCATTTTCGAGCGAGTTCAGCAAGTTATCCAGCAGCCGGTTCGTTAAACCGGGCCGCGCGGCATCGTGCACCAGAATCCAGTCATCGTCATTCACCTGTGGCGCGATGGCCTGCAAGGTATTCAGCACCGTTTCGCTTCTGCTGTCGCCGCCGGTGTAATGCAGCTTAAGCTTACTGGCAGGCTCCAGCGTCAGGCTGCGCCAAAATCCATCGTCAGGATTCAAGGCCACATGGATATTGGTAACGCGCGGATGGTTAAAAAACACCTGTATGGAATGTGAAATGATGGGCTTGCCGGCCAATGGCAGATACTGCTTGGGCAAGGCGTTGGCCATACGGTTGCCAATGCCTGCAGCTGGAATGATTACATAAAAAAACGCCATGCGTAAGTTTAGCATGGCGTTTAATGTTTAGTCTAAAGCAGAAATCTGTGCTTAATGGTCTGCAGTTGCGCCAATTTTATGTATAGACAAATCTGCGCCGTTAAATTCTTCCTCGGCATCCAAGCGAATACCAACCAATTGTTTAAGTACCCCGTAAACAATCGTGCCGCCAACAAGAGCAACAATCACACCCAAACCTGTGCCCAAGAGTTGCGACATAAAACTCACGCCACCAAGGCCGCCCAAAGACTTAAGCCCAAAAATACCAGCAGCAATGCCGCCCCATGCGCCGCACAGGCCATGCAATGGCCACACACCCAGCACGTCATCTATTTTCAAGCGGTTCTGCGTCATGGTAAAAGCCCATACAAACAAGCCCCCCGCCACTACACCTGTGGTTAGCGCGCCAAGCGGGTGCATAACATCCGAACCGGCACACACGGCTACCAGGCCTGCCAGCGGACCATTGTGCACGAAACCCGGGTCATTTTTACCCATGACTAAAGCCGCTAAGGTACCGCCAACCAAAGCCATGAGCGAGTTAACAGCCACCAGGCCGGAAATGCCCTGGATGCTTTGCGCGGACATGACATTAAAGCCAAACCAGCCTACAGTGAGTATCCATGCGCCTAACGCAAGGAACGGGATATTGGACGGCGGATGCGCATGAATCCTTCCATCTACACCATACCGACCACTACGGGCGCCCAGTAAAAGCACGGCGGTTAGCGCTATCCAGCCGCCCATGGCATGCACCACAACGGAGCCGGCAAAATCATGGAATTTGGCGCCAAAAGCGGCGTTGAGCCAGTCTTGAAAGCCATGCTGATTATTCCACGCGATACCCTCAAAAAATGGATAGATAAACCCGACCAGTAAAAATGTCGCAGCCATTTGCGGATTAAACTTTGCGCGCTCGGCGATGCCGCCGGAAACAATGGCCGGGATAGCTGCGGCAAAGGTAAGCAGGAAGAAGAACTTAACCAGGTCATAGCCATTTTTCGCAGCCAACACCTCCGCACCGCTGAAAAAATTAACGCCATAGGCAATGCTATAGCCAATAAAAAAATATGCCACCGTCGACACTGAAAAATCGACCATGATTTTTACCAAGGCGTTGACCTGGTTTTTACTGCGGACGGTACCTACTTCTAAAAATGCGAACCCTGCATGCATGGCCAGCACCATGATGGCGCCAAGTAGCACAAATAACACGTCATTCGCAGAAACTAATGCTTCCATTAAAATCACTCCCCAAAATCAAGATTAAATTTAATTTTTTATTATGGTTGGCTTAAAAACTGACGTCAGAAATAAGCAAAATTCAAGCCATTGGCTGGAGGATTGATTTTAAAGGATTTTTATAAATAGAAAATAATATGACGCACCTTTTATGTGCATTCAAAAGTGCATTGCACCATAACAAAGCAAATACAGCTATTTTTTACAGCATACTTACAGTATGACTGTTCAGCACAAACTTCTCTGCCTCCGGATTGCCTGCCCAAAAATGGAAGAATTCACGCACCACAACCAGAAACAGACGGCGGTTTTTCTTTACTTCAAATAGCGGCAGCGTCGCATCAACCGCTGTTCGGTAGACCTTGTTGTCCTTATCGGGCGCATCCCTAAGCCGTACCAGCAGGATTTTGGCAAGCTTCAGACGCGTGTCAATCAGCGCCTGTTCCGCATTCTCGTTGCGCAGCGCCTTGGCATAGCCTTTTAGTGCCCAGCTGTCGGTTGTGCCAAATTTTTCCTCATCCACGCTATGCCACAACTCGCTTAAACTGACATGCACCGGCAGCCAGTCGATGGGCAAAGTATCTTTAGTTGCATTTTTACTTAGCTGCGCAACCGCTTTTATGTCATTGATCCAGAAAGGATAATACTCACGTGCGATAACCAGGCTTTCCGGCCAGTCGTCCTCACCAACGGTATCCATCAACGCTTCGATGACATCACGATATACGCGGCCATTAAGCTCTTTGCTGGCTAATAATGGCATTAATTTGTTCAGGAAATTAATCCGCGGCACAAAGGTATCCGGGCCAAACCCTTTAGTGGTCAGCAGCTTGATGTACACTTCTAGCGCTTGTTGCTCACGTGGCTGAATCGTCATGAAATTTCCACTTAACTAATATTTTTAATTCTACGGCACAATCTATTGAAAAATATAATAAAACTCTCATATAGTATCAGTACACGCATATTGTGCACATCACAAATAAAAAAGTAAATCATCATGTTTGAAGTCACCCTGCTAGCACTGCTCCTGCTCGCCACTTGGTTCTGGCTGGACAGCATCTCCAAGCGCGAAATCGCCATCCACTTTGGCCGTGAACTGGCAAACCGCTGCAATCTGCAATTGCTGGATGAAACGGTGGCCTGCAATATGATCCGGCTGGGGCGCGATAGCCGCGGCCATGCACAACTGTTGCGTTTTTACGAGTTCGAAGTCAGCGCCAGCGGCGCGGAGCGCATGCAATGCAATCTGCAACTGCTCGGCAAACAGCTGCAGACTTGGCATATTCCGCCTTATATCCAGCCGCTTCAATAACCATGCCCTATGTCGGAAGATTCGCACCCTCGCCCACCGGTCCACTGCATTTTGGTTCACTGGTAGCAGCAGTCGCAAGTTATTGCGATGCAAAAGCCAAAGATGGGAAATGGCTGCTGCGCATGGAAGACCTGGACAAACCACGCGAAGTGCAAGGCGCTGCCGACGGCATATTGCGCACTTTGGAGGCATTTGGCTTTGAATGGGATAGAGAGGCTTGGTATCAAAGCCAGCGCACAGAGTTTTACGAAAGTGCGCTGCAAATACTAAAAAACAAGGGACTGGCTTACCCATGCACCTGCAGCCGTAAAGAGATTGCAGATTCAGCCATCGCAAGCGGCATTGAAGGCGCGATATACCCGAAAACATGCTTGAACCATGCCCTGAAGACCAATATCCATGAGGCCTACAGAGCACTCACTTTAGATGAAAATATCGTCTTTCTGGATGAAATTCAAGGCGAAATCATACAAAATCTGGCGCGCGATGTCGGCGATTTTATTTTGAAACGCGCCGATGGTTTATTCGCCTACCAGCTTGCTGTGGTGGTGGATGATGCCGCACAAGGCGTTACCCACGTTGTGCGCGGCGCCGATTTACTTGATTCCACGCCACGCCAGATTTATTTGCAGCGGCTTTTGGGATACGCCACGCCACACTACGCGCATGTGCCAGTTGCCAGCAATGCAGCAGGCGAAAAACTCAGCAAACAGACCCTTGCCAGGCCAATAGATATGCGCCCTCCAGGGCATGCATTATTTGATGCTTTAAGCTTTTTAGGTCAACATCCACCCGCAGAAATAAAAAGTGTCACGCCGGATGAAATATGGCAATGGGCAATCACCAATTGGCGCATTTCCAGCATCCCTAAACAGCGCGCAATTATTTTCGGCGATTAATGTTGCGGTTTTTTCCGCACAGTCCGCAGATAAATCCAGACGCCAGATAAGGAAAGCACGACCAGTACAATAGCTGCCAGATCCATCAGCAGCGGGCCGTAGCGGCCGAAGATGCGGCCACTATGTAAATCCAGAATAATGCGCTCTAACGGGAGCGATGGCGCGAATGCTTGCTTTACTTCCTTTAATTCAGCATTCGGCAAGGCTTGCAAGCTGGACCAGGTTGGCTGTTCGCCATCATGTGGCTGCCAAGTCAAAGCATCGCTTGAGGAAAAGTGGCCTCGCACGGTTGCAAGCACAAGCTTGTCACCTGCCAACCCTAGCTGTCTAATGGGCTTGCCCGGCAGTTCTGCATCAGACAGCTTATCTATCAACTGCCCTTCCGCCGTGTACAAATATAGCGCTTCTGCACCGGCAATGACACGCGCCTGATTCCATGTCATTGCGCCTAGCGGTGGCTGCTCAGCGCCCTCACGCAGGATATGCCCATCCATCACCCAACGCCCATCAGCCGCTGCCAAAAACCCATCTTTAAATAAATAGCCTTGCTTCGGTACCGTTGACTTGAGCCCGTACCAATGCATCAGCCATGATGCCTTGACTTCGCGCTTTGCTAACGACAGCGCATCCGTATGATTTAAGACTAGCCCGCTGATGGCGAGAAACAATAGAAACAATGCCGCAATCACGCCCGCGCGGGCATGCCAATGGCGGACAAACCGGATCATTCTGGTCCTAATACTCATTCTGCCCGGCTCAATCTGTCAAAATACAGGGCTAACCGCGCCATGCGCACCATCGCATTGACCGAAAGTGTCGCGCCTGAAATGCCGTCAACGGGCTGATTCAGGTGATCATCCACCTGCAGCTGCGCCCCTTGAAACTGCTTGAGAAATGCCGGATAGCGCACTTCCCAGCCCCGGCTTTCCCGGTAGGTGAGGATACGCGCCTGGGCAATCCGGCCGTCAGTCACGACAAACCCTGCCGTAATCGGCTCTTCCTTGCCAATCTCTTCTAGAATCCAGGCACTCGAATTGCCGGTTCTCCAGTAGCGCTGCCGCGTTTGGTGAGGCGCATGCCCGAGTATTTTCTCTACCTGTTTCGCGGTTTCTTTATTCAGCCACAATGCCTGAGGCTTGGAGACCTCGTTACCAAACGCTTCGGTCAGAAACTGCTCTGAAGTCAGATATTGCTGAATGGCTTGTGCACTGCCGGCCATCACCAGCAATAACAGCGCACAAGCTGCCGCTATCATGTTTTTATTCATAACGAGATTATGAATCAATCTCTCTAAAACATATAGCCTAAACCAAGATTGAAGCGTTTGTCACCTTTGTCACCATCCGGCTTGTCAAATTTCTGGTAATCGGCTTTCAGCACGACTTGCGGATGCGGCCAGTAATTGGCGCCTATCGTCCAAACGTCGTTCTCGCTTGCATCGTTACGAGCGATATTGTTTGGAATATCTGCCTGTGTATCCCATTTTTCGTAACGCACAAATGGCGCAAAATCCTGCTCGCCATTTTTCCACACATGATAAGCGGCTTCCATGTACCAGCCGTAAAAACGATTTGCCGCTTCATGACCAAAAGCATCATTGATTTTTGCAGCGTCACTTAAATGACCTTGCGCATACAGCGCACGCAAATCGAATTTGTCTGCCTGGTAACGTGCATGCACATCCCATAAGGTTAATCTAGCATCAGCGCCATTTAATGCAGGATTATCCTGCCCAGTGTTACCCGTGAATACGCTGGCGCCAACTGTCAGGCCAGGTAACCCGCTGTAATCCAGGCGTCCGTGAACACCAAAATCTTCTGCTGGCGCTTCGGACACATTGCGCCGCGCTTCACGCACACCTTTAGTAGAAAATTTCTCAAAATGTTCGGCAGCCAAGCTGGAAGTTACACCTGCTTGATATTTCCAGCCTGGCGCCACCTCACCGTATAGACTGGCACCCGCTTCCCACCAGGTGCTGGGGATAATACGCGTTTCAACAAAATTACGTTCAACACCATAAAATGTAGGGGGTTCATGTGTTTCATTGATAAAACCAAGTGGCATCAGAAATATACCGGCCTTAGCATTTAGTTTTTCACTAAAATTAAAATCCAGGTAAGCTTGTTCCAGTTCGACCGCGCCGCCATTTTCAGTGTTGGAGTGCTCCAGCTCCAGCTCAGACTTAAAGCTGATCCAGTCATTGAAGCGATGGCCAAAAAACAGCACAAAGCGGTGGAAGTCAATTTCATCTTTAGCGCGCTTTTCACCTGCAGGCACATCGCCTTTAAAGTTGTTGTAATGCAATTCGCCATAACCGCCAACAGTGGTGTTATTGGCAAAACCCTTCATGCCGCCTTCATTCTTCTCGGCATAGGCTGCCTTTGCCTTAAGCTGGTCGATTTCGTCCTGCAACATGTCAATTTTATCTTCAATTGATGTTGCCATGGCGTGCCCGGAAAGCATGCTTAAAACAATCAGGCTCAATAATTTCTTCTGCATATTCAATTTCCTCAAGTAATTACGATTAGCACATAATGAGAACCATTCTCAATAAAATGTAAATATACATGAGAATCGTTATCATTACAATAAAATTATCGGGCTTGTTATTTATGGATAAAGGTTAAGCAATGATAAAATTCTGGAATGGATAATTTCAAAGATACGCTGCAGCATTTCTTGTTTGAACACACACCTATTCGCGGCAACATCGTTCACCTCAACCACGCATACCGGCAGGCTTTGCAGCACCAATCGCTGCCTTTGGTGTTAAAACAGGCGCTTGGCGAACTGATGGCGGCGAGCGCCCTGCTCTCTGCCACGCTTAAAATGGATGGCGCCATGGTGCTGCAACTGCAGAGTAAAGGTGCGCTTAAACTGCTGGTGGTGGAATGCAGTTCGGCGCTGGAAATGCGCGCAACGGCCAAGTGGGCCGGCGAGATCAGCAATCAAAGCTTCATTGAACTCATTCAGCACGGCCAATTTGTGATTACGCTAGACCCGGAGCAGGGTGAGGCTTACCAGGGCATTGTACCGATCGAGGGTGAAACAATAGCGGAGATGCTGGAAAATTATATGCAGCGTTCGCAGCAAATCGATACTTCGCTGTGGCTGCATTGCGATGGCGAAAATGCGGCTGGTATGTTACTGCAAAAGCTTCCGGAGCGCCCTGACCAGCACCATCAAAATCAGGACTACGATGCCTGGAACCGGGTCAACCATTTGGCCAACACTGTAACTATCAGTGAGCTGCAGAATCTTGCCCCTGAGCAGCTACTGACAAGGCTGTTTGCAGAAGAGGATGTCCGCCTGTTTGAGGAAAAACCGGTAAGATTTCACTGCAGCTGCAGCAAAACAAAGGTGAGCGCCATGTTGCAGATGCTAGGCGTAAATGAAGTAAATAGCATACTGGCCGAGCGTGACAACATTGAAGTGAACTGCGATTTCTGCAATAAACATTATGTGTTTGATGCCGTAGACGCCGCAGCGTTATTTACCAGTGAAATTACAATCAGCTTAGGCAGTTCACGGCACTAGCCTGCTTGTCTGTAAACTATCGGCACAAAATTGGCAGATATTCATCCGGAATATTGGTTCTGTTTTCACCCTTCACCGCCATTTGATCCGGCACTTTGGCATTGCCGCATACCCAGGCAATCGGCACCGCCTGCGATTCCTCGATCACTGCCGGGCGCAGCGTAAGCACCTTCCCCTTAATCTTGGAATGCGCTTTGTTGCCAAAAGTCATGTGAATCACGCCGTTTTGCACTTCCAGCGCGCTGATAAAGTTGCTCACTACTTTTTCCGGCGCTGGCAAGCCGGCTTCCTTGTTATCGGCTGGCAAAGTTTTTGTGGTTTTCCATGCCGCTGCAATCGGCTCTTTGGCCGCATCTGCCAGAGGCAGGGCAGCAACCACATTTTCTTTAATAATCCGCCCCATGCTAGTTGGAATCGCAATCATCGCCAAAATGGCGATAATCGCCACCACCACCATCATCTCCATGGCAGAAAAACCTGCATATCTATTTTTCATACTAATCCTTATATTATGAAACTTGCCGCTTACGCTCAAACAAGCAAACTGCTGCCGCTGCTGCCGCATTGAGCGATTCCAGGTTGTGATGCATCGGAATGCTCACCCGATGGCTCGCAGTCTGTAGCACTGCATGGCTCAACCCCGCACCTTCATTGCCAATCACAAACGCGGTCGGCTTTGTTAAATCCTGCGCATACAACGATTCGCCATCCATCGCCGTCGCATAAGTATTACCTGCAAAATTCTGTATCGTCTCTACCATATCCACGCCTTCAATAATCGGCAAATAGAACTGCGCACCCTGCCCGCCACGCAAGGCTTTTGGCGACCAAGCATCGGTACACCCTTTAGATAGATATACTGCATCCACCCCCGCGCCCAAGGCGGTGCGCAGCATGCTACCCAAATTGCCGGGGTCTTGAATGTCTTCAAGCATCAAGGCGAAATTAATATGACCAGGCAAGATAAGATTTGGTTTCTTCACCATCGCCAAAATGCCTGTTGAAGTCGCAACCGGAGTCAGTTCTGCGAACATCAGCGTGGGGAACATGATGGTGTTCACATGCTCAAGCCGCTGCATCAGGCTGGTAGCCTCGAGCGAGCTTTTGCCTTCCGGGATAATCACTAATTCAGGCTCACCAAAGGCCTCGCAATAGCTCTCGATCAAATGCACGCCATCGAGCAAAGTCTTGCCCTCTGCGCGGCGTTCACGCGCATTTTCGGCCAATTTCTTCAGATACTTAAAAATTGGATTATCGCGTGAGGTAATATGTTTGAAGGACATGATGTTTAAAGCTCTTTTTTGATAAACCTATTCTAACTTAAGCCGCTTGTTATCCAGCCAAATTAGGCGTAAATTATTTCGGCAATAACTAAAAATTTAAACCCTAGGGAGGCTTCAAATGTCATTAACTAAACGTGCATTAGCAGAATTAATCGGTACTTTTTGGTTGGTATTAGGCGGTTGCGGCAGTGCAGTCTTAGCTGCAGGAATTCCAGAATTAGGCTTAGGCTATTTAGGCGTTTCGCTCGCATTCGGCTTAACCGTGGTCACCATGGCTTATGCGATCGGCCATATTTCAGGCTGCCATCTCAATCCGGCCGTGTCGATTGGCCTGGTTGCTGGCGGCAGATTCAAATCCAGCGAATTGCCACACTACATTATCGCGCAGGTATTGGGCGGCATTTTAGCTGCAGCAACTATCTATTGCATCGCCAGCGGGCAAGAAGGCTACACGCTGGGCGGTTTTGCATCGAACGGTTACGGCGAGGCTTCACCGCATGGCTACGCGCTGCACGCTGCATTTGTATGCGAAGTCGTCATGACTGCCATATTCCTGTTCATCATCATGGGTGCTACGGATAGCCGCGCGCCTGCCGGTCTGGCACCGCTAGCCATTGGCCTGACACTGGCGCTCATTCACATGATCAGCATCCCCGTGACCAATACCTCGGTGAACCCTGCACGCAGCACCAGCCAGGCGGTATTTGCAGGCGGCATTTATCTGCAGCAGCTTTGGCTGTTCTGGGTGGCTCCTATCCTCGGTGGCATTATTGGGGCGCTGGTGTATAACTTTGTGGCCAAAAAAGATTAAGCTGTTCAATTATTAAAACTACGCCCACAGTGAGTGGGCGTTTTTATTTGTGCCTTATAATACCCGCATGGCTAAAACACTCGATTTAGAACGCATATTGCATAAGCAGGGCTTTGGCTCGCGCAAGCTGTGCCGCATCATGATTATCAACGAAGAAATCACCGTGAACGGCGAAATGTGCGATGACCCGGATGCGGAATTTTCACTGGAAAATTTGCATTACACTGTTAAAGGTGAGCCGTGGGATTACCGCGAAAAATCTTATTTAATGATGCACAAACCCGCCAATTACGAGTGCTCACACAAAACCCAGCACCACCCGACCATTTACAGCCTGCTGCCGCATCCACTGGTAGAACGTGGGGTGCAGTGCATCGGCAGGCTGGATGAAGACACGACTGGCCTAATTTTGATTTCGGACGACGGACAATTCATCCACCGCATGAGCTCACCCAAACATAAAGTACCAAAAATCTACGAAGTGACGTGTAAACACCCTATCGTGGAAGCCAATATCCATGCGCTTCTACAAGGGGTCCAATTAGTGGATGAGCCTGCGCCCATTGCCGCATTAGACGTCAAACAAATCAGCGAGCGCGTTATCCATATGACGCTGGCGGAAGGCAAATACCACCAGGTTAAACGCATGGTCGCCGCCATCAGCAACCGCGTGGAAGCACTGAAGCGTATCCAGATTGGTGTGCTGAAACTGCCAGAAGATTTGAAGGAAGGCGAATGGCGGTGGCTAAATGAAGTAGATAAGAGTAAATTAATGCTGTAATTTCGGACAAAAAGCACTTATGAGTATTCTCTACCACTACTGCCCGTCCCAAGCATTTTACTCAATCATAAGTAATCGTTCTATACGGCTATCCTCATTGTCACAATCAAGTGATTACATGGAAGGGAAGCTTGCAGATGAGGCCTTAGAAAGGCTTGCCAAGCAAGACAGATTAAATGCTTATGATATTTCAACAATTAAAGAAGAGCTTGGGATTTTTAGACTTATCGCAGATGGCTTAGGCTTTTGCCTATCAGAAGAAGAAGATTTATTAAGTCAGTGGCGGGGCTATGCAGCAGATGCATCAGGCGTAGCAATAGGTTTCTCTAAAGAGTACCTAACCGAATTTATAAAACATACTCAAAGTTCTATATCTATCAATCAGATAGCACTTCATAAAGTTAAATATGAACAGAAAGAGCATGATAAATTAGTAGAACCAACTTTCCGAAGGATAAAGCAGTGTATAGAAGAAGGTGCTCACAAATACCCTGGGCCTAGAGGGCTTTTGGATATTAGATCAGAAGAAGAGATCAAAGAAGACAATCAAAAAATACAGCATGCTAGGTTTAGGCTAGCTCACGAGTTATTTAAATTATCACCAAAGCAGTTTTATCTGAAATCCAAAGCATTTTCAGAAGAACGGGAATGGCGGCTTATTTCATACCTAACCCTTGGGAATGATAAAGACAAATGTGAATTTATGGACAAGAAAAATCAAATTGTACCTTTTAGAACTTATCAGTTAAATGATTTATCAATAAATCCAATTTCAAAGATAATACTTGGCCCAAAAAATGTCACTCCCATTAAAGTTGTTGAAAGCTTTCTAATGAGTAATAATTTTCGTAGTGTTGAGGTAGTTAGCTCAAAAGCTACTTATAGATAACCTTTAGGCAGCCCGCGTAGGGCGCAATATGCTTAGCTATTTCGCCCTACTTTAATTTCACTTCACATACGCGCGCATTCATTAGCAAAACCATCGCCCTGCAGAGCAAGCAGAATGTGCCTTGTAGCCCGATTGAATCTATAATGAATTCGAATGCTCTAATTGCAAACCGTTTATATCTTTTGAATGTGCACTATTGAATTTAAACTATGAGAATTTTTAGCTTAATGATTTTTGTTCTGTTTACCGCTGCATGCAGCAAAGAAATGCCGCAAGCCGCAAAAGAGAGCGTGGTTCAAAGCGTGGATGCAAACCAATACTTAGGCACTTGGTACGAAATTGCACGGCTGGATAACCGCTTTGAAAAAGGCTTGGAGCAAGTGACCGCTAATTACAGCCTGGAAAAAGACGGCAGCATCAAGGTGGTGAACCGCGGCTATGACCTTAAAACCAAAGAATGGAAAGAAGTGACTGGCAAAGCCTTGTTTGTTGACCCTGCCAATGCGGACGGCACACGTACAGGGCGGCTTAAGGTAACGTTTTTTTGGCCGTTTTATGGCACATACAATATCATTGAGCTGGATAAGCCTTATTACAATTACGCGCTGGTGAGCGGCGGGCTGGATTATTTATGGATACTCTCGCGCACGCCGCAATTGAATTACCCCGTAAAGCAGCATTTGATGGCGCAGGCGAAAGAGATGGGCTATGCGACTGATGAGCTGGTGTTTGTGAAACAGGTCAACCAGGTGGAGTACGAGGCTGGTCGGCATGTGCTGCATTAAAATAATTTTTGATTTATTTAGGCATCGCACTTAGTTTGAAGCCCGCTTTTTTAAACACTGCTATCAAGCCATTGTCGCCAGCCAAGTGGGAAGCGCCTACGGCCACAAACACGGGTTTCTCGTTAGCAACTTTAATGGTGCGCTCCGCCATCACTACGTTGCGTTTATCCAGTAACCTGTCGCGCATTTTAGCCCACAACGCTTTAGGCAGCATGCCGCCGGTAATCTGCTCATCCAAGGCGGTGATCTTATCGCTATCGCCCTCTAAATAAGCGGCCATCAGACGCTCAAAATCCGCCTCTTTTTGCGCCTGTGTACGCTTGAGAACCGCACGCAGCATCACCATTTGCTCATCCAGGCTAAAGTCATCCATCACGCCAAAATGCGCTTTGGCTGTTTCAATCCCGATCACTTCCTTTAGATTCTCTTCTGCTTTAGTCATCAGCAGATTATCCTGTGCAAACGGCGTTTGCGGTTTTGGCAGATCAAACACCACCGCCAGCAGCCAGGGTTTCATCCGCATGGCTGCGCCCAGGTGCATCACGTGAAAGTCTGCCAGTTCCCGCACTTGTTCAAACTCTGCCTCTGTTAGCAGCGAAGCTAAATTGCCTTCCTTCAGCATCATCACGCTCGGGTCGCGGTTTTCCGCCACTTCCATCACAAAGGAGTCCACTTGTTTGATAGCAGCAATCACGCCGGGGCTGATTTCTGCCACGCGGTTGTCATCGCTGTGAATTGTGCCAAACAGATAGCTGGTCACGCCGCCGGGCGATTCCAGCTTCCAGAACAGGCCTTTTTCGGTGGCTTGCGCTGCCAACGCGAAACCGGCAATGACTACACCAATAAGGATTTTTTTAAGCGCGGTAGTGAACATATTGTTCTCTTGTTTTGAACTTGCTGTAGTGACTTTGACGCGCGCGGTTTAGTTCAGCCGAGCATCGGGATTAGCGTGCTTTGGAGGTTTTACTGTGCGCAGGCCGCGCCGGATTTTTCATCTGATTAAATCCTTTGGGCATGATTTTTGGTTTACCTGCTTTTGGAGTAAACGTACTGCCGTCCGACTGCCGCACAGTGCCCATCACCGCGGGTTGAAACGCCGGCACCAAGTGCTTTTTGCTGTTGCCGATTAAATCGGCCCTGCCCATTTTTTTAAGCGCCTCGCGCAGCATCGGCCAGTTGGCCGGGTCGTGGTAGCGAATAAATGCTTTATGCAGCTTGCGCACACCGCCCGCTTTGGGGATAGGCACATTCTCGGAATCCGCCGTGACTTTGCGCAGCGGATTTTTGCCGCTGTGATACATGGCCGTCGCCATCGCCATCGGCGTGGGCGTAAAGTTCTGCACCTGATCCAGGCGAAAATCGTATTTCTTCAGCCATAAGGCCAGATTGAGCATGTCTTCATCCGTGGTGCCCGGGTGCGCGGCGATAAAATACGGGATCAGATACTGCTTTTTACCTGCCTTGGCGCTGAACTTCTCGAACATAGCTTTGAACTCATCATACGCACCCATGCCGGGCTTCATCATTTTGCTCAGCACGTTTTCTTCACTGTGTTCCGGCGCGATTTTTAAGTAGCCGCCGACGTGATGCTGCACCAATTCTTTGACATACTCGGGCGATTTCACAGCCAGGTCATAACGCAAACCGCTGCCAATCAGAATCTTCTTGACGCCTTTAATGGCGCGGGCTTTACGGTAAAGCTGAATCAGCGCACTGTGGTCTGTGTTCAAATTCTCGCAAATGCCCGGGTAAACGCAGCTTAACTTACGGCAAGACTGCTCGATTTTCTCGCTCTTGCAGGCAATGCGGTACATATTGGCGGTTGGGCCACCTAGGTCTGAAATCACACCGGTAAAGCCATCCACTTTATCGCGGATTTCCTCAACTTCTTTCAAAATTGATTCTTCGCTGCGGCTTTGAATAATGCGGCCTTCGTGCTCAGTGATTGAACAGAAAGTACAGCCGCCAAAGCAGCCGCGCATGATGTTGACTGAAAACCGTATCATCTCCCAAGCGGGGATTTTTGCATTTTTATAGATAGGGTGCGGCTTGCGCGCATACGGCATGTCGTACACATAATCCATCTCTTTTGTAGTCAGTGGGATCGGCGGCGGGTTCAGCCATACTTCGCGATCGCCGTGCTTTTGCACCAGCGCACGTGCATTTCCGGGATTGGCCTCCAGGTGCAGCACGCGTGAGGCGTGAGCATATAAAACCGGGTCTTGCGTGACCTCTTCATACGCCGGCAAGCGCACGACTTGTTTCGCCCTGTCGGCTTTTGGCTTGCGGATGATTTCGATGGCCTTAGTGCCTTCCGGCAATTTAGATTTAGGTTTGCTATCGTCCGTTGCGCAACTGGCATCGGCTTTGCCTAGCTTCATTTCGTAGGGGTCAATATGCTTATCTACCGGACCCACTCTGTCTAAATGTGTAGATTCGATCTCGATAAAATCGTCAGGAATGCTCTTCCGCAAAAACGCTGTGCCGCGAATATCCTGAATCTCGCTTACTTTTTCGCCTTTGGCGATGCGGTGGCTCAGTTCCACCAGCGCGCGCTCAGCATTGCCGTAAATGAGAATATCGGCTTTGGAATCCACCAGAATACTGCGGCGTACCTTGTCGCTCCAGTAATCGTAATGCGCAATGCGGCGCAAACTGGCTTCGATGCTGCCAATGACCAGCGGCACTTGTGAATAAGCCTCGCGGCAACGTTGTGAATACACTAAAACTGCTCTATCAGGCCGCTTATTAGGCGCGGCATCGGGGGTGTAAGCATCATCAGAACGGATTTTACGGTCGGCGGTATAGCGGTTGACCATGCTATCCATATTGCCGGCAGTGATGCCAAAGTAGAGATTGGGTTTGCCAAGCGCCTTGAAAGCTTTTGTATCTTGCCAATCCGGCTGCGCGATAATGCCAACGCGAAAACCCTGCGCCTCTAGCAGACGCCCGACCAAAGCCATGCCAAAGCTGGGGTGGTCGATATACGCATCGCCCGTCACAAGAATGATGTCGCACGAATCCCAGCCCAGCGCATCCATCTCGGCGCGTGTCATGGGCAACATTGGTGCGACGCCAAAGCGCTTCGCCCAGTACGGGCGATAAGCGTGAATAGGTTTGGCTAGACTGTTGGTATAAACTTCCATGCTTTGTAATTAAACGGCTTTGTAATAAAAACCAGAACGCGCATTCTACGCATTTTCTATTTAATTACAATGAGTTATGTGGTTTATTTTTGCACAAACCTAATGCAGGATCTCAATATAACCATCACTCTGCAGCACGGAGAGCACGACATCCACCTCAATCAAATCCGGATGTGTTCGCTGAATTTCATCCGCTGATGTTGTACCATCCACCAACTTAAGATACTCGCGCAGCCTTAATTGCAGACCTTGGCTACGCAGCGCGGTCTCTTCGACCCCTTTGAGTGTTTTTTTGTATATAGTGTTCATAAAATAAATAACTTTCTAGAAAATTTATTATCTAAACTTCGCTGTTATTAATTTACTACTTTATTTGGTACCACGGATCTGGAAGTTTATCACGATGAAACAAGAAAGAATATACTCAATTTCAGGTTTATCTTGCGATCATTGCGCTGCCAGAGTAAAAGCCTCTTTAGCGCCTTATGCCGATGCCGTTGAAGTGTCGCTAAAGCCGCCACAAATAAGGCTTACAGGCCAGACGGCTGATGTTGAAACGCTAAATGCCGTTTTGAATAATGTAGGCGATTACCGGATTGGTGCAGAAGTATAGGAGCCTCTGATTAAGTCCGCCATGAGCACCGGTTATTACCAGCTTAAAAATGGACGTGTCGCGGCAATTGAAGGCGACTGCCCTTTTCCGCCGCTGACTGACGCCCTTACCGAACCCAACGGCCTGATTGCGATTGGCGGCGATTTATCTGCCGCGCGTCTGTTAAGCGCTTATAAACAAGGCATTTTCCCGTGGTTTAGCGAAGGCGAACCCATCATGTGGTGGAGCCCCGACCCGCGCATGGTGCTGTTTCCAGACGAGTTAAAGATTTCAGCGTCGCTCAAAAAAACGCTCAGGAAGAATTTATTTGAGCTTCGCTTTAATACCGCATTTCGTGAAGTGATGACAGCGTGCAGTCAAACGCCGCGGCATGATCAGCCAGGCACTTGGATTACGCGGCAGATGATTGCAGCATATTGCGAATTACATGCGCAAGGCTTCGCGATGTGTTCAGAAAGCTGGCTGGACGGCAAGCTGGTTGGCGGTTGCTACGGCGTTAAAATCAGCCGCATGTTTTACGGGGAAAGCATGTTTCATCATGTCACCGACGCCTCAAAAGTGGCATTTGTGCATTTGGTAGAGTTTCTTAAAAATCAGGGTGTTGGCATGATAGACTGCCAGATGAAAACACCCCTGCTCGCCAGCTTCGGCGGCCGTGAGATTGCGCGAGATGAATTCATGCAAAATCTTACAAAACTGGTAAACTTTTAGCATGACTTTGCCAAGCGAGCCAGCCTTACACAAACTCCAGTTTTACGTCACCACGCCGTATAAATGCGGCTATTTGCCCCATAAACTCGCGCAAAGCTTAATCGCCGCGCCCCACCATTTAGTAAACGCCCATGTTTATAACGGGCTGATCCAGCAAGGCTTCCGGCGCAGCGGAAAGTTTGCCTACCGGCCGCATTGCGAACACTGCAACGCATGCATTCCCGTGCGCGTGGTGTTGAGCGAATTTGCACCTACGCGCAGCCAGAAGCGTGCGTTCAAGCTACATGGCGACCTAGCCGCGCGCATCATGCCCGTAAGCTACCATCAGGATCATTTTGAGCTATATGCCCGTTACCAGGCTTTGCGCCATGCAGATGACGAGTTAGGCAACACACCCGAAACAAAGGACGAAGCCGAACAATACCACCAGTTTTTATGCGAAAGCAATGTAGAAAGCCTGATGGTGGAATTCAGAGACACTGAAAACCAGATCAAAATCGTCAGCGTGATCGATGTGGTAAGCGACGGCGTCTCGGCAGTTTATACATTCTACGATGCGACCGAAACCAAAGCCAGTTACGGCACTTCTTTTAAGCGTGCCAGTTATGGCACTTCTATTAAGCGTGCCAGCTATGGCACTTATGCCATCATGTGGCTTGCGGAGTGGGCAAAAAACCTTGATTTGCCTTATTTATATTTAGGTTACTGGATTAAAGATAGCCCAAAAATGGCATATAAACAAGCATTCAGACCGCAAGAAAGGCTGGTGGGCGGGGAGTGGATTATCATCCCCACCTCTGATGAAGTGGCACCTGCATGATACAATCCTGCTTTTAAATTTTTTAGAATTTTCTTTTGAAAAAACTCGTCATATTCGGTGTAGGCCTGATTGGTGGCTCTGTCGCGTTGGCTTTGAAAAAGGCAAACCATGCGCCCCACATCGTGGGCGTTGGGCGTAATAGACAAAGTCTAAATCAAGCACTTGAACTTGGCGTGATAGATGCCGCAGAACCCAATATCCATGAGGCTCTTGAAGGTGCTGATTTGGTGCTGATTGCTGCACCGGTCGCGCAAACTGGAAGCATTTTGCAAAGTATTAAACCGCACCTTAACAAACAAACACTTATTACCGACGCAGGCAGCACCAAGAGGGATGTGCTGGCCAGCGCAAAAGAAATTTTAGGCAACCAATTCAACCAGTTTGTGGGCGGCCACCCGATAGCCGGCGCGGAGAAAAGCGGCGTTTCCGCCGCGAAAGAAGATTTATTTGCAGGCAAAAACGTCGTTTTAACACCTGCCCCGGAGACCAATAGGGATGCGGTTGCTGGCGTTGCCCAATTATGGCAAACCTGCGGTGCAAATGTCAGTGAAATGTCAGCCGAAACGCACGATAGTATTTTTGCTGCCGTGAGCCATCTGCCGCATTTGCTGGCATTTGCGCTGGTAGATGAAATCGCCTCGCGCCCCAACGCCGAGCAGTTATTCAACTTTGCCGCTAGTGGCTTTCGCGATTTTACGCGCATTGCCGGTAGCCACCCCGAAATGTGGCGCGACATCAGCCTGGCCAATAAAACCGCCTTGCTGAGTGAATTAACCGCTTACCAGGATGAATTGGAGCATCTAAAAAAATTGCTTGAGCATAGTGATGGTGCTGGCTTGCAAGCCTTGTTCGAGCGCGCAAGTATGGCGCGAAATAACTGGGCACAGAACAAAAAATAACACTAAAGAAATAGAACAAAAATGGAACAACTTACTCTACCAGCAGCCAGCCGCGCCGAAGGCACGGTAAAACTTCCAGGCTCTAAAAGCATTTCAAATCGCACACTTTTGCTGGCCGCACTCGGGAATAGCGGCACAGTCGTTCATAATTTGCTGGAATCGGACGATACAGCAAGAATGCTCGACACACTAAAACTACTTGGCATTGCAATTGACAGTACAAGCGGTGGCCTGCTTGTAAAAGGCTGCGACGGCAATTTCCCCAACAAAGGCAGCGCTGAAAAGTCTGTGGATTTGTTTCTAGGCAATGCAGGTACGGCCTTTCGCCCGCTCACCGCCGCGCTTGCCTTATCCGGCGGGCATTACACGCTATCCGGTGTGCCGCGCATGCACGAGCGGCCGATTGGCGATTTGGTGGATGCACTACGCCAAATTGGCGCGAATATTGAATACTTGGGTAATGAAGGTTTCCCACCGCTTAAAATCTCTCCTGCCAACATTGATGTGAGCAAACCGATTAAAATTCGCGGCGATGTTTCCAGCCAGTTTTTGACCGCCCTCTTGATGGCGCTGCCACTAACCGGCAAGCAAGCTGATATAGAAGTCGTCAGCGAATTGATTTCCAAGCCTTATATCGAAATCACACTTAACCTAATGGCGAAATTTGGTGTACATGTGCTGCGTAAGGGCTGGCAACGCTTCACCATCCCTGCTAACAGCCATTACCAAAACCCCGTCATTATTGACGTGGAGGGCGATGCTTCCAGCGCTTCCTATTTCTTGGCTGCCGGCGCAATTGCGTGCCACAATCCCATTCAGATGGGTTTAGGTGTGGTGGGTGTCGACAACAACAGCATACAAGGTGACGTTAAATTTGCCGAAGAATTACAAAAAATTGGTATTCCTATCATTTATTCTTCTAGCATGATTATGGTTACAGCACCAAAGCAAAAAATTAAGGGCTTTGACCTAGACTGCAACCACATCCCCGATGCCGCAATGACGCTTGCCATCATGGCATTATTTGCAGAAGGCACAACAACCCTCAGAAACATCGCCAGCTGGCGTGTGAAAGAAACCGACCGTATCGCCGCCATGGCAACAGAATTGCGCAAAGTGGGCGCGATTGTTGAGGAAGGCGCGGATTACATCAAAATCACGCCGCCGGAAAAACTCACGCCCAATGCCGTTATTGACACCTACGACGACCACCGCATGGCGATGTGTTTTTCTCTAGTAAGTTTGGGTGGCGTGCCGATTACCATCAACGACCCAAAATGCGTAGCAAAAACTTTCCCCAACTATTTTGAAGAGTTTGCAAAAATTGTCAGCTAATCCTATTCCCGTCATCGCGATTGACGGCCCTTCTGCCAGCGGCAAAGGCACCGTTGCCCAACTGGTCGCAGAAAAACTCGGCTTTCATTATCTGGATTCCGGCGCGCTGTATCGCATCGTGGCATTTGCTGCGCAACAGAACAACATCGCGTGGAGCCATGCCGAAGCGCTTGGCAAGCTGGCAGAGTCGCTGCAAATTCGGTTCAAAGAAGGTGAAATTTATTTGAATAATGCACTGATTACCGAAGCGGTACGCAGCGAAGAAATGAGCCGTGGCGCGTCTGAGGTGGCGGTTCATCCACAAGTGCGTGACGCCTTATTTGCCTTGCAGCAAAGTTTCCGCCAATCGCCAGGCCTGGTAGCCGATGGGCGCGATATGGCCAGCGTAGTTTTTACCGATGCAAAACTCAAAATCTTCCTTACCGCCAGCGTAGAAGTACGTGCTGAACGGCGCTACAAGCAGCTTATTGGAAAAGGCCTTGCCGCCGATTACGCTCAGATTCTGCGCGATTTGCAACAGCGCGATCTGCGCGATAGCCAGCGCAGCGCAGCACCGCTCATTCAAACGCCAGATGCGGTCCTGCTAGACACCACCCATCGCACAATTGACCAAGCCGTAGAATTTGTTCTCGCCGCCTATAAAAATATTTCATAAAAATTCTAATTTATTTAGCTAAAAATGGTTTAAGTCATTGAACATAAGCTATTTTTTGTGTAGTATGCACGGTTCGTGTTATGTTCTCACATTCAAATCAAGAGCACATAACGTTTAATTAACTGCCCCACTGCTAGGTGGGAACTTTTAGGTATCTTTAATTTAATGGCTTCTACTTCTAAATCAACTCCATCTTCAATGGAATCCTTTGCCGCGCTTTTTGAAGAAAGCTTAGCGCGCCAAGAAATGCGCTCTGGCGAGGTAATCACCGCCGAGGTTGTTTCAATCGATAACGACCATGTCATCGTGAATGCGGGTCTTAAATCTGAAAGCGTGATCGACGCTAACGAATTCAAAAACGCTCAAGGCGAGCTTGAAGTTGCCGTAGGCGACTTCGTAAAGGTATGTATCGAAAAGCTCGAAGACGGCTTTGGCTCTACTCAACTTTCTCGCGAAAAAGCGAAGAAAATGGAAGCCTGGCTTGATTTGGAAGATGCAATGAACGAAGGCCGTGTTGTTAAAGGCTTTGTGAGCGGTAAAGTTAAAGGTGGCCTGCGCGTTTCGGTCAATGGCATCATGGCATTCCTGCCAGGTTCATTGGTTGACGTACGCCCTGTGAAGGACACTACACCATTCGAAAATAAAGAATGGGATTTCAAAGTAATCAAATTAGACCGCAAACGTAACAACATCGTGGTTTCCCGCCGTGCCGTGATGGAAGTCAGCATGGGCGCTGATCGCGAAGCCTTGATGGGCACGCTGACAGAAGGCGCTGTTGTTAAAGGCATCGTTAAAAACATCACCGATTACGGTGCATTTGTGGATTTAGGCGGCATTGACGGCTTGCTTCATATCACCGACTTGGCATGGCGCCGCGTCAAACACCCATCTGAAGTACTCACAGTTGGCGAAGAAGTTGAAGCGAAAATCCTGAAATTCGATCAAGAAAAAAATCGCGTTTCACTCGGCATCAAACAATTAGGCGATGATCCATGGGTGGCATTAACACGCCGTTACCCAGTAGGCACACGCTTATTCGGCAAGGTTTCAAACCTGACAGATTACGGCGCGTTTGTTGAAGTAGAGCCAGGCATCGAAGGTTTGGTACACGTTTCAGAAATGGACTGGACCAACAAAAATATCCATCCGGGCAAAATCGCACAATTGGGCGACGAAGTGGAAGTGATGATTCTTGAGATTGACGAAGATCGCCGTCGTTTATCACTCGGCATGAAACAATGTAAGCCGAATCCATGGGATGACTTCTCAGCCACCCACGCCAAGGGCGACAAAGTTTCCGGTCAAATCAAGTCTATCACCGACTTTGGCGTATTTATTGGCTTGCCAGGCGGTATCGATGGTTTAGTGCATTTGTCTGACCTGTCTTGGACACAGACCGGCGAAGAAGCGATTCGTAACTTCAAAAAAGGGGATGAGTTACAAGCCGTGATCCTGGCCATTGATGTGGAAAAAGAACGCATTTCTTTGGGCGTGAAACAGCTAACTGAAGATCCATCAGGTGCTTCATCTGCTTCTACTGAAGAAAAAGCGGTCAAACCAAAAGCTAAATCAGCAAAAACCAAGGCAGAGGACACTAAGGCCGAAGATAATGCTGCCGCAGCCGGTACTACCAATCTTGGCGCATTGCTCAAAGCTAAATTAGACAGCAAGAAATAATAGTTTTTTAAAATTAAACTAAAAAGGCAAGCATAAGCCATGACAAAGTCTGAATTAATTAATCTATTAGCAGAGCGCTTTCCGCAATTAGTAGTGAAGGATGCCGAGTTGTCAGTCAAAGCGATTTTAGATGCGATGACCGACAACTTATCGACTGGAGAACGCATCGAAATCCGTGGGTTTGGTAGTTTCAGTCTGAATTATCGTCCGCCGCGTTTAGGGCGTAATCCAAAAACTGGCAGCAAAGTGCAGGTGCCTGCAAAGCATGTACCTCACTTTAAAGCAGGCAAAGAATTACGTGATCGTGTGGACTCAGCTTCATAAAGCTGTAACCTACATTTGTTCTGTTTCAATAAACGGCGCTTGCAATAAAGCGCCGTTTTTTTATGCCTTCAATTTTTACAGCTTGAGTAGAATGATTAGCCAGTATGCTCCGGCTTAGGTAAAATGACGTTATCTAATCCAATTTAAAGCAAAATGACGGTTGAATTCGAATATTGGTGGTTGCTAGTCCTGCCGCTGTTTTTCACACTGGGCTGGATAGCCGCGCGGGTCGATATTAAACAGCTGCTGTCTGAATCCACCACCCTGCCGGCGGCCTACTTCAAGGGCTTGAACTTTCTGATCAGCGACCAGCACGATAAGGCGGTAGAAGCCTTTTCTGAAGCCGTGCAGGCCAATACCGACTCCCTTGAGTTACATTTTGCGCTTGGCAGCCTGTTCAGGCGCACCGGCGAAACGGACCGCGCGATCAACATGCACCTGAATCTGCTGGAAAAAAAAGAACTCACCCCCAACCAAAAAAGCGCAGTAAAAGCAGAGCTGGCACAGGATTATCTAAAAGCCGGCTTGTTCGACCGCGCCGAGGAGCTGTTTAAAGGCCTGGATGACACACGTTACCGCCAACCCGCCCTGCGCGCTTTGCTGGAGATTTATGTGCGCGAACGCGAATGGATACAGGCCATTGACACTGCGACCGAGCTGGAGCGCTTGTCTGGCGTGCCTTTCAGGCGGGAGATCGCGCAATATTATTGCGAATTGGCCATGAATGAGATTATCGCGCAAAACCACGATGCTGCACGCAAGCAATTAGCCTTCGCCCTGGATGCGAACAAAAACTGCGTGCGCGCCAATGTATTATTGGGCGACCTGGAAACGACAGAAGGTGCACACCAGGCGGCTATTACGCATTGGAAGCGTATCGAGTTTCAGCAACCAGAATACCTAGGACTGGTCGCAGGTAAAATGCTCAAAAGTTACCGTGCGATGGACAGCCTGAACGAGGGCTTAGTGCAGCTCAACACTTATCTGGAAACCTATAAACTGCCTTCGCTCATGTCAGTGCTGTACGAAGCGACATTGGCCGAGGAAGGCGCAGAAAAAGCGGCCAGACTCGCCAGAAACGAACTGATACGCCAGCCTAGCCTCACGACACTGGATCAGCTTTTGCAGGCACGCGCAATGGCTGATGACGTCAATAACCAGGATATTCAGCTCATGCAGCAAACTGTGCGCAATGCCATTGGCAACCGCGCCGCTTATCACTGCAATCAATGTGGCTTCCGCGCCAAGCAATACCACTGGCAATGCCCAGCCTGCAATGCTTGGGAATCTTTGCCTGCCGAACCTTCTGAGGCGGTTAGCCGTGAAATGACTATTAAGAAAAATAATGCAAAATAATGACAGTAAAGTAATTGTCGCACTGGATTATGCCGATGCCGCCAGTGCACTTAAGCTGGTGAATCAACTGGACCCGGCGCTGTGCAAACTTAAGGTAGGCAAAGAGCTGTTTACCGCAGCCGGGCCGCAATTGGTTGAAAAACTAATCGCCAAGGACTTCAAGGTCTTCTTGGACCTTAAGTTTCATGACATTCCTAACACCGTTGCCAAAGCCTGCGAAGCTGCCAGCAATCTGGGCGTATGGATGCTCAACGTGCATGCCAGCGGCGGCAGCGCCATGATGCAGGCCGCGCTTGAGGGCGTGAATAAAAGCAGCCGGAAACCCTATTTAATCGCAGTCACGGTGCTTACCAGCATGAATCAGGCCAGTTTGAACGAAATTGGCATCGAAGACCGTGTAGAAAACCAGGTGCTGAAGCTCGCCAGATTAACGCAGCAAGCAGGCCTGCATGGCGTGGTATGTTCTGCGCTTGAGGCGCAATTGTTAAAACAGTATCTGCCTGATAACTTTATGCTGGTCACACCTGGCATACGCCCCCTTCATGTCAACCAGGACGACCAATCGCGCGTTGTCACGCCCAGCCAGGCCTTGCACTTGGGTGTTAGCTATTTAGTGATAGGCCGGCCGATTACACAGGCGGCAGACCCGCTTAAAGCACTGGAAGCAATTAATGCTGAATGTTTGCTATAAGCTGAGTAATTTAGCAATGTAAGCTTGGCGTAAGCTTGAATGTGGCATGATGTCGTTGTACGTGGTGGCAGTTTGTAATGTGCAGATTATTTAAGTTATGATTACAACCGCATGTTTTTATTAAAAAAAGAAGTTCTTTACTTACCAGTTTTATAACACGGAGAATCAAAAATGAAAAAATTGTTATTAGCATTGTTAGCTTCTATGGCATTCAGTTTCAGTGCCTTTGCGGCTGTTAACTTAAATACAGCAACGCAAGAAGAGTTGGAAAGCTTAGAAGGCATTGGCCCAGTGAAAGCGCAAGCCATTATTGATTACCGCAAAAAACATGGTGGTTTTAAATCTGTGGATGAACTTGAAAAAGTGGATGGTGTTGGCCCAGTCACATTACAAAATGTACGTAAAGATGTTGCAGTGAGCGGCAAAACAACCATTGCGGCACCTGCAGCCGACAAACCGGCCAAAGAAACTAAGACCAAATCTGTTGGCACCGAGAAAGCGGCTGCTAGCGGCAAAACGGCTGACAGCAAGGAAGTAAAGGAATCTAAAACCAAAACAGTTGGCACCGAAAAAGCGGCTGCCAGTGGAAAAACTGCTGATAGCAAAGAAGTAAAGGAAGAAAAATCTACTAAAGAATCTAAAGACAAAAAAGATTCTAAATCTGACAAAGCAAAAGAAGCAAAAGAAACGAAATCTACCAAAGCTGACAAGCCAGCTAAGGAAATGAAAGCAGAAGACACCGCTAAAGCGGACAAGAAAGCTGAAGCTGACAAAAAAGCCGCAGACAAAAAGGCCGCAGAAGCAAAAGCTAAGCAATAATTTTAAACAGAAAATTAAGGTACTAGCATCAATAAAAAAGCCCCTTTCGGGGCTTTTTTATTGTTAGCATCTACCTACCAATCATGATGCTCATGATGATGTTTATCATGCCCATAAGCATGGCCTTTGCCATGCTTGTGTTTATGCTTATAGTGCCGTTTATGATGATGATGCGAGGTCTTTTCCGGTTCGGCAATCACTTTACCTACCACCGCTCCACCAGCCCCGCCAATGCCAGCGCCAACCACCGCACCTGTGCCGCTGCCGCTGACTTTACGCCCGACCACTGCACCTGTAGCACCACCCGCCGCGCCGCCAATCACTGCTCCAGCCTGGCCTTCGCCTTTGGTGGTAACTGCCCCACCCACGCCACCGCCTACGGCACCGCCAATCACTTCACCAGTTCTACCCCCAACCACACCGCCTAGTGCAGTGCCCGCAGCGGCGCCTAAACCACCGCCCACAGCCGTTTTAGCATTGCTATTCTCTGCAAATGCGTTGCTGCTAGCCAATACGCCAGCGATAAGAACTGCATGAATTGTTTTAATATTCAATTGTTAACTCCTTTAAAACCTTTGAAAAAAATAGTTATTATTTAACGCGCATGCCAGCTTGTGCGCCGACATCTGGTGAGAGTATAAAAGGGCCGCCAAGTTCATTACTTGCTGCCAATACCATACCTTCACTCATCCCGAATTTCATTTTACGCGGGGCCAGATTGGCCACCATCACGGTTAAACGTCCTACCAAAGTAGCCGGGTCGTAAGCCGATTTAATGCCTGCAAACACCTGGCGCGGCTGGTCTTCGCCAATATCCAGCATGAGCTTGAGCAGTTTCTCTGCCCCTTCCACATGCTCGGCACTGACGATTTTGGCAATGCGCAAATCCACCTTGGTAAAATCATCAATGCTGATGTATTCAGCTTCTACCGCATCCGCTTTTACTTCGTTCTGCTGATGCACCGCATGGCGCTGCTCAGAGTGCGGTTGTGGCGAAGCTTGCAAACTTTCTTTATTGGCCTCTACCATTGCTTCGACTTGTTTTGGATCGATACGCGTAATCAAATGTTCGTAAGACTGAATCTGATGTTGGACTGGTAACGAAGCGCTTACAGCCAGCCAGTTTAACGGGGCAATATTTAAAAACTGTTCAATTTGATCAGCTAATTTTGGCAGCACGGGTTTCAGATAAAGCGTTAACAATCGGAACATCTCCAGCGCATCCGAACACACCTGCTGCAGCACTGTGTCTTGCCCCTCTTGCTTTGCAATGACCCATGGCGCTTTCTCCGCGACGTATCCATTGGCAATATCACTTAAGCGCATGATTTCCCGCAAGGCTTTGCCATATTCACGCGCACTGTATGCTTCCTCAACAGTTTGCGCTGCCGATTTAATTTCTGAAATCACAGTATTATTTGCTGAGGGATATAGTTTCCCATCAAAACGCTTATTTATAAACCCCGCAGTACGACTCGCAATATTGATGTACTTACCCACCAAATCACTATTGACACGCGCGACAAAATCTTCCAGATTCAGGTCGATGTCTTCCATCGTGCTATTGAGCTTAGCCGCGTAGTAATAGCGCAAGTATTCCGGGTTTTTAATATGGTCTAAATAGCTGCGCGCAGTAATAAACGTGCCGCGCGATTTGCTCATTTTTTCACCATTGACGGTTAAAAAACCATGTGCGAAGATTTGCGTAGGTTTGCGGTGGCCGCTATACTCAAGCGTCGCTGGCCAGAATAATGCATGGAAGTATAAGATGTCTTTGCCGATGAAATGGTAAAGCTCTGTTTTGCTGTCTTTTGCCCAATATTCATCAAAGTTCAAGTTCTGCTTTTCACAAAGATTTTTAAAGCTCGCCATGTAGCCTATCGGCGCATCCAGCCATACATAGAAATACTTGCCAGGCGCATCAGGGATTTCAAAACCAAAGTATGGCGCATCGCGCGAAATGTCCCAGTCATTGAGGCCGTTTTCGAACCACTCTCCCATTTTGTTGGCAGCTTCGCCTTGCAATGTGCCAGAACGTGTCCAGTCTTTCAGAAACGCTTCACATTCTGAGAGTTTGAAAAAGTAATGTTCCGTCTCCTTGCGCACAGGTGCCGCACCGGAAACAGCCGAATAAGCATTAATCAGCTCGGTCGGGTTGTAAGTCGCGCCGCACACTTCGCATGAATCGCCGTATTGGTCTTTCGCGTGGCATTTCGGGCATTCGCCTTTGATAAAGCGGTCCGGCAGGAACATGTTTTTAACGGGGTCGTAAAACTGTTCAATGGTTTTGGTAGCGATTTTGCCGTTGGCTTTAAGCTTTTTATAAATTTCGCTGGATAAGACGCGATTTTCTTCAGAATTAGTCGAATAATAATTATCAAACTCTACCAAAAACTCTGCAAAGTCCGCACTATGTTCCTTATGTACCGCGTCAATCAAGGCTTCCGGCGTAATGCCCTCTTTCTCGGCGCGCAGCATAATCGGCGTGCCATGCGTGTCATCCGCACACACGTAATGCACGGTATGCCCCTGCATTTTTTGAAAACGCACCCAAATGTCGGTTTGAATATATTCCACCAGATGCCCGAGATGAATGCTGCCATTGGCATAGGGTAAAGCTGAGGTAACGAGAATCTTGCGCGCCATAAAATGCTTTGTTCATTAATTAAAGCGCTATTTTAGCAAATTAAGCAATGTTTCGCTTTAAGCATTGGCATCAGCTAAAATAGCGGTTTTCAAATCAAGCATGCAAACATTATGGCAATCACAGAAACCAACATCCAGAACGCGCTAAAAGAACTGGTTGACCCCAATACCGGGCGCGATTTTGTTACCGGCAAATCCGCCAAAAATATCCAGATTAGCGGCAACAATGTGAGTGTAGATATTGTGCTGGGCTACCCCGCCAAAAGCGTAATGAGCGATGTGCAGGCTTTGGTGACAAATCATCTTAAACAACTGGCCGATGTGGGCAATGTGGCAGTGAATATAGGCAGCCGCATCGCGGCGCACAAAGCCCAGCAGGGTGTGACTTTACTGCCGAATGTGAAAAACATCATCGCCGTGGCTTCGGGTAAGGGTGGCGTGGGAAAATCGACTACCTCAGTCAATCTGGCCTTGGCACTTGCCGCAGAAGGCGCGACAGTGGGCCTGCTGGATGCAGATATTTACGGCCCCAGCCAGCCGCAGATGCTAGGCATCAGCGGTCGCCCTGAAAGCGTTGACGGCAAAAGCATGGAACCCATGGTTTCTCATGGCATACAAGCCATGTCAATCGGTTTTTTGGTAGATGTTGATACGCCTATGGTATGGCGTGGCCCAATGGTGACGGGGGCGCTGGAGCAGTTGTTGCGTGACACCAAATGGCGTGACCTGGATTACTTAGTCATCGATTTACCGCCCGGCACAGGCGATATCCAACTCACGTTGGCGCAAAAAATCCCTGTCACAGGCGCAATTATCGTCACCACGCCTCAGGATATTGCACTGCTGGATGCACGCAAGGGCTTGAAAATGTTCGAGAAAGTGGGCATCCCGATTTTAGGCATCGTCGAAAACATGAGCACGCACATATGTTCTAAGTGCGGGCATGAAGAACACATATTCGGCGCAGGCGGTGGCGAAGCGATGTGTAAAGATTACAATGTCGATTTGCTCGGCAGTTTGCCGCTGGACATCAGCATCCGCGAACAAACGGATGGCGGCAAACCCACTGTGATTGCTGCGCCTGACTCAAAAATAGCCGGCATTTACAAAGAAATCGCGCGTAATGCTGCGATCAAAATCGCCAATGCCAGCTTGGATCACAGCAGCAAATTCCCGAATATTGTGATTCAAAACACCTGATTTTTTATTATAAAAACAAATGCCCTGGAAGCCGCATCCAGATTGGCTTCCAGGGCGTCCTTTTGACTAATGAAAATTAGCGCAGCTCTACGCCAAAGCAGTACACGTCCGCGCCATTCTTGCCGTGAATCAAGGTGGCGGGAATCTTCACCCCTTTGCGCCAGCTATCGACTGCCTCCTGCTTACCACTGCCAGTCACCAAAAATAATACTGCATTGGTGTTATTTAAGCGGTTCTGGCTGATGGTGATGCGCTCTGCTGGCGGCTTAGGCGCGTTGAATACAGGCACGGCATCGGCGCTGTTATCCACCACCTGATTCGGGAACAGGCTGGCCGTGTGGCCATCTTCCCCCAGGCCCAGAATTACCAGATCAAATGCGCGCGCCCCTTTAAGCATTTCCGCATACGCCTTGGCGCCTTCAATATTGCCTAATTCAGCGGGAATATCATGAATCTGATCTTGCGGAATCGCCACATGATTCAACCAGGCATCGCGCGCCATTTTGCTGTTGCGCTCAACGTGGTCGACAGGCAAACAACGGTCATCGTTGTGATAAATATGCCATTTTGACCAATCTGCCTGCTGTTTGCTTAATAGCTGGTATACGCTTTTGGGGGTGCTGCCACCAGCCAATACGATAAGAAAGCTGCCATGTTTGGCGATAGCCTCATCTGCGGCTTGCAGGATACGCTTAACTGCAGCCTGGTTAATGTCCTCTTGCGAGTCAAAAGTGTGCCAACGGGTGTTACTGAGTATCATTAAAAAACCTAACTAAAACTTAAAAAAATAAAAAGCAGCCTTTGGAAGCCAAGCTGCATTTGCTATAATTATACCAACTCAAAAAGATAATTCGCTAAGAATTATCAATAATTGATCGTTTGAGTGCATCACATCCAAAAGATGGATGTTTCTTGATAATCCTCTACAAAAGGTAAAAATACGCAATGAAATTAGCAATGATTGGTTTGGGAAAAATGGGTGGCAATATGGCGACCCGCTTACTACGCAATAACATTCAAGTGGTTGGCTTCGATCACCACACTGACACAGTAAAAAAACTAGAAAAAGAGGCTGGACTCATTCCGGCCAGTTCTGTACAAGACGCGGTTAATAAATTAGAAGGTCAAAAAATTGTCTGGCTGATGTTGCCAGCCGGCGAGATTACCGAGCAGCAAATCGCAGATTTGATCCCCATGCTGAACAAGGGTGACATCATCATTGATGGTGGCAATAGCAACTATAAACACAGCCAGCGCCGGGGCAAACTTCTGGCAGAACATGGCATTGGCTTCATGGACTGCGGCACCTCCGGTGGTGTCTGGGGGCTGGAGAACGGTTACTGTTTGATGGTGGGCGCGACAAAGGAAGTCGCCACTGTGATGGAACCTATTCTAAAAGCCTTGGCACCTGCTGCGGACCGTGGCTGGGCACATGTCGGACCGATTGGGGCCGGCCACTTCACCAAAATGATTCACAACGGTATCGAATACGGCATGATGCAAGCGATGGCTGAAGGTTTGGATTTGATTAAAGGTAAAGAAGAATTCAATCTTGACCTCGCAGAAATTACCGAGTTGTGGCGCCATGGTTCAGTGGTGCGTAGCTGGTTGCTTGACTTGACTGCGAATGCACTCAAAGGCGACCAGGAGCTTTCCACAGTAGCCCCTTATGTGGCTGACTCTGGCGAAGGCCGTTGGACGGTGATGGAATCCGTTGAACAAGGCGTGGCTGCACCTGTACTCACATTGGCATTGCAAGCCCGATTCAGAAGCCAAGATGCAACCGGCTATAGCTATAAATTACTTTCCATGATGCGCAACGGCTTCGGCGGTCATCATGTTAAATCAACATCTTAACTGTAATCCAGGCTGGAGGGAGCACTCCCCAGCCACTTTAGTGAGGTAATGCATCATGAAAAAAATTGATCCCTGTACCCTGGTTTTGTTCGGCGCGAGCGGCAACCTCTCCCGCATCAAATTGATGCCTGGTTTGTTCAAGTTGCACAAACTGGGTCGCTTATCCGATGGAATGAAGATTCTTTCCGTTGGTCGCGGCGAAATGTCGCGCGCGGCATGGCACGCAGAAATCAAAGGTATGATGGATGCCAAATACAGGGATGGCTACGATCATGAAGCTTTTGCCCAGTTTTTGGAGCGCAACCACTACCACGCTAATCCACCCACCAACCCGGATGCGTTCAAGAAGATGGCCGCGACTTTGGGCGATGAAAAAGTATTTCCACAAAATCTGGCATATTTCCTGAGTGTACGTCCAAGCGATTTTGCAGAAGTCGTGGAAAAGCTCTCTGGTGTTGGTCTGTTGGATGAAAGCAAATACTGGCGCCGTGTGCTGGTTGAAAAACCATTTGGCACCGATTTAGCTACCGCACAGGACTTGCAGGCAAAACTGACCAAGCACCTGAAAGAAAGTCAAATCTACCGCATTGACCACTACTTGGGCAAAGCCGCGGTACAGAACGCCATGTTGTTCCGCTTCACCAACAGCATCTTTGAAGCATTCTGGAACAAAGATTACATTGACCACGTGCAAATCACCAACAACGAGATTCTGGGCGTTGGCGAGCGCACCACGTTCTACGATGCAACAGGTGCTTTAAGAGACATGTTCCAGAGCCATCTACTGCAAACGCTAGCCATGGTGTCCATGGAAAAACCCGCCGACTTGAAACCGGAGAACGTGCGCGCAGCCAAAATCAAGCTGCTGCAATCCATCCGCCCGATTGATGCAAAAAACATCAACAAACAGGCCTTCCGTGCGCAATACGCCGCAGGCCGCGTGTGTGTGGGTGATGGCCACGGCGAAAACGTGCCAGGCTATCAGGACGAGTTAAAACGCGACAACATGCCGCCAAGCAATACCGAAACCTATGCCGCAGTTAAATTGTTTATCGACAACCCGCGCTGGCAAGGTGTACCCTTCTACGTGCGTACAGGCAAACGCATGCACGAAGGCAATACCGCGATCTCCATCCGCTTCAAGAAAGCTCCAATGATGCTGACCGAGCATCAGCATCATAACTGGCTGATCGTGAACATCCAGCCGCGCGAGTGCCTCAAGTTCGAGATCGAATCCAAAGTGCCCAGCCTAGACGTGAAAACACGCACTATGAGCATTGACCTGGCGCAGCGTGTGGCTGGCGATGACAGCGTGGACTCTTACGAAACCTTGCTGCTGAACCTGATGGAAGGCGACCCATCCCAGTTCCTGCATATCGACGAAGTGGAAGCACAATGGAAGCTGGTGGACCCTATCGTTAAAGCCTGGGCGGAAGACAAAGGTCCGGTACACCAATACCGTGCCGGCCACCGCGATCCAGAAGAATCAAGTATCATCTTCGAATCGCAAGACCAGTTCTGGCGTTACAGCATTGAATTAGGTGGCGACAAGCACTAGTTGGTTGAGCGCTTGTAAAAACGGCAGGCTAAGCCTGCCGTTTTTTATTTTGCAGTGATTAATTATGTAGGTGTTGAGCTTTCTTCTATCGGTTTTGCTTTCACCTGCACAGGATGCAGCGTCTTGGTCGTAGGGTCGGTCTCATTTTCCACCCACCAGTTCGCCCATAATCGATCTTTATCATCCGGCTCCAGGCTTAAAAAGTTGCGTGCCCCGATTAGACGCCGCGTGGTTGCAGGAAACTCATACATCGCGGCAGTAATCCCTCGGTCTACGGTCTCTACATGTTTGCATGCCTGTTCCAAAAAGTAGCGCACCATAGCTGGTGGTGCCGGATGCACTATCCCCGAAGAGGTCAGCTGGTTAATCACGCGCGCATTTGGCGGCACGTCGTTACGGTCTGATTCGATCACCCCCACTGCAGCCACATGCACATCGCCTGATAGTAACGTGACACGGCATTTTTTCTCTGCGGAAAACCGTAACAGCCGGTGCACCATGCGTAGCCGCTCCTGCATATGCGGCGCGCTGGTCCAATGGTCGCGCAAATCGTCCTCCAGTTCCTGCTGGCCAGGTATAAACCCTAACATTTTTTCTAACAGGCCGAAGGTTGGATGCACCACGGGGATGCTCGACACCACCAACAAATGCTGCAATTGTTGTGTTGCCACATACTGATCCAGCCACTTATAAACCGCATTCCAGCTCGCTTCAGACATCACCTGATCAGGCATATACTCGTCGCGCTTACTATTCGGCGTATGTGGTTTGCGCTCACTGCGCATATCCAGCACCAGGATACCTAAGTTGCCCAAATTGTAAGCCTGGTTAAAAGCAGGCTGACCCGGCAGTTCGGCAGGATCAGACGTATCAACGGACTGCTGCTGAAACAACCTAAAATAAAATTTTGCGACTTCAAAAATGCCTTGATATACAGGGCAATTATGCTGCTGATGTGGATACGAACCCCAGCCATCAAAAATATCGTGGTCGTCCCACATCATCACACTGGGCACACTGGCCAATACGGCAGCCACATCCGGCTGCGACCAGTTATCCAAATACAGTCCCTCAAAAAACTTTTCAACCTGGGCGCGCATCGTCTGATTAAATGTCCTTTTAGCGCGCTGAGACCAATCCAGATCCACCCATGCCCTAAGCTCTGGCACCACCTGCCACATGGTGTCTGAATACACCTGATCGCCGCCCAGCAACAACAAGTTCCATGGCCCGTAGCGCCGACCGCGTATCTTATCCTCGCCTTGATGCAGGCGGCTTATGCGATTCCACAGCGTATTCTTATTGGAAACCTGCTTCATGAGCTTAGGATCCGAAAAGCCGTTGCATGAGGCATAAACGATTGCAGGTATGCTGTTTTTTGCAGGCACCTGCAATGTATAAGCCTTGCCATTGAGCTGATAGTCGATGCTTTGTGCCGCCGCTTTTTGCGGGATTTTGCACTCCCACCGCCATACAGTGCATTTGCTATGACTTAGATCGCACAATTTGCGAGGGTTGATGGCACCGGATGCGCTGACGCTGAAACTGGGCGGTTCATCTGCACGATCTGCCAGCGCCATCACACTGATGTGCCACCCGGTATCCGTACACCCCAAAAACTTTACTATTGGCCCTAATTTTAGCAAGACAAACCCTCCTAAAAATTCAGATTAATGCCACTAAATTACCCACATTCATCTTATAATGCTCTACTTTTATTAATCATAAAACAATTCAACTAACATGAGTATTAAATCAGACAAATGGATACGCCGCATGGCGGAGCAGCATGGCATGATCGAACCGTTTGAGCCAGGCCAGGTAAAACAAAGCGCGGATGGGCAGCGCCTGGTTTCCTACGGCACATCCAGCTATGGCTACGATATTCGCTGCTCTAAAGAATTCAAGTTATTCACCAACCTGAACAGCACCATTGTTGACCCTAAAAATTTCGACCCTAATTCATTTGTCGAAGTGAACGCCGATTACTGCATCATTCCGCCTAATTCTTTTGCGCTCGCGCGCACGGTGGAATATTTCCGCATCCCGCGTAATGTGCTAACCATCTGTTTAGGCAAATCGACCTACGCGCGCTGCGGCATCATCGTCAATGTCACCCCATTTGAACCTGAGTGGGAAGGCTATGTCACACTCGAGTTCAGCAACACCACGCCGTTACCCGCCAAGATATACGCCAATGAAGGCTGCGCGCAGGTACTATTTTTTGAAGCGGACGCAGACGATGTGTGTGAAACCAGCTATAAAGACCGTGGCGGCAAGTATCAGGGCCAGGTTGGCGTGACCTTACCGAAGATTTGATTAGCCAAAGATTTAATTAAGGAAATCTAATGAAATTCCGTTTCCCTGTCGTCATCATTGATGAGGATTTTCGTTCTGAAAACTCTTCAGGTTTAGGCATCCGTGTGCTTGCCAAAGCCATTGAAGCCGAGGGCATTGAAGTATTGGGTGTGACCAGCTATGGCGACCTGACCTCATTCGCGCAGCAGCAAAGCCGTGCTTCGGCGTTTATTCTATCGATTGACGATGAAGAGTTCATCGAAGAAAAACCTGAAGCGATTGAACAGCTGCGCAAGTTCGTCGCTGAAATCCGTCACCGTAACGAAGAGATCCCGATTTTCCTGCATGGTGAAACCCGTACTTCACGCCACATTCCAAATGACGTATTACGTGAATTGCACGGCTTTATTCATATGAATGAGGATACCCCGGAATTCGTCGCACGCCTGATTGTTCGTGAAGCCAAAGCTTATCTGGATAGTCTGGCACCGCCCTTCTTCAAGGCGCTCACGCATTATGCCGCCGATGGCTCCTATTCGTGGCACTGCCCTGGTCACTCCGGCGGCGTGGCATTTCTGAAATCTCCTGTTGGGCAGATGTTCCATCAGTTTTTTGGTGAAAATATGCTGCGTGCAGATGTATGTAATGCGGTGGATGAGCTTGGTCAACTGCTTGATCACACGGGGCCAGTCGCGGCTTCAGAACGCAATGCCGCGCGAATCTTTAATTGTGATCATTTGTATTTTGTCACTAACGGCACTTCGACTTCCAACAAAATCGTATGGAACTCAACCGTGGCACCAGGCGACATTGTCGTGGTTGACCGCAACTGCCACAAATCCGTGTTGCACTCGATCATCATGACAGGTGCGATCCCCGTCTTTTTAATGCCGACACGCAACCACTTTGGCATTATCGGACCGATTCCTAAAAGCGAGTTTGAGTGGAAAAACATTCAAAAGAAAATTGACCGCAACCCGTTTATTATCGATAAAAAAGCTAAACCGCGTGTATTGACCATCACGCAATCTACGTATGACGGCGTGTTGTACAACGTGGAAGAAATCAAGGAAATGCTGGATGGCAAGATCGACACGCTGCATTTTGATGAAGCCTGGCTGCCACATGCCACATTCCATGACTTTTATGGTGATTACCATGCGATTGGCGCAGACCGCCCGCGCTGTAAAGAAAGCATGGTGTTTTCTACGCAATCTACCCATAAATTATTGGCCGGCTTAAGTCAGGCCTCGCAAATACTGGTGCAGGATGCCGTTGAAAACCGTCTGGATAGAGATGTATTCAACGAAGCCTATTTAATGCACACCTCCACCAGCCCGCAATATTCGATCATTGCCAGCTGCGACGTGGCAGCCGCCATGATGGAAGCGCCCGGCGGCACTGCGCTGGTAGAAGAATCATTGATGGAAGCGCTGGACTTCCGCCGCGCCATGCGCAAAGTGGACGAAGAATGGGGTGCAGACTGGTGGTTCAAGGTATGGGGACCCACCGATCTTTCTGAAGAAGGCATAGAAGAGCGCGACGCCTGGATGCTGAAAGCCAACGACGCGTGGCATGATTTTGGCGATCTGGCGCCGGGCTTTAATATGCTGGACCCCATCAAGGCCACTATCATTACTCCAGGGCTGGATATTCATGGTGATTTTTCGGAAGAATGCGGCATCCCGGCCGCGATCGTCACCAAGTATTTAGCCGAACATGGCGTGATTGTCGAGAAGACAGGGCTTTACTCATTTTTCATCATGTTTACCATCGGCATCACCAAAGGCCGCTGGAACACCATGGTAGCTGCGCTGCAGCAGTTTAAGGATGACTACGACAAGAATCAGCCATTATGGAAAGTGTTGCCCGAGTTTGTGCAGAAACAGCCTCGTTATGAGCGCGTTGGTTTGAAAGATCTGTGCACGCAAATTCATGCCGTATACAGGGCTAACGATGTGGCACGCCTCACAACTGAAATGTATTTGTCGGACATGGTGCCTGCCATGAAACCAACCGATGCCTTTGCCAAAATGGCGCATCGCAAGATTGACCGCGTGCCGATTGACGAACTGGAAGGCCGCGTCACCGCTGTGCTGCTGACGCCCTACCCGCCTGGCATTCCACTGCTGATTCCGGGCGAACGCTTTAACAAGGTCATCGTGAACTACCTTAAATTCGCGCGTGAATTTAACGAGAAATTCCCGGGCTTTGAGACCGACAACCATGGCCTGGTAAAAGAAATGGTGGATGGCAAGGCGGTCTATTACGTCGATTGCGTCGAAAAATAACGCTAATTATTTTCGTTGGTAAATCAAATCACTATATTCAAGACCACTCGCTGAGACGTGGTCTTTTTTTTCGCTTAATTGCCAATGAGTTAAATCAATGTCCGCAAAAAACGCATCGCCTTCAAATTCAGCATGCACCTGTGTGATATAGAGTCTGGTAGCAAGCTTCAAACCTACCTTATACAACTCGGCACCGCCAATCAAAAACGGCTCGTCATCATCCTTACATAGCGCAATTGCCGCTTCCAGTGAATTGGCGATTAACGCGCCCTCCACTTTGTAAGATTTATTTCTCGTCACAATCACGGTAGTGCGGCCTGGCAACAAACGCCCTAGCGACTCATAGGTCTTGCGCCCCATGATGATATGATGCCCCATCGTCAATGCCCTGAACCGCTTCAGATCCTCCGGCAGGTGCCACGGCAGTGCATTCTTGTTGCCAATGACGTTGTTTTTGGCAAGCGCGACAATAAGAGAAAGTGTTTTCATGGGCATATTATACTAGCCCAGCGCCATAGTTTTAACGCGATCATTCGCTTCATATGAAATCTTTACCTGAAAAGATTGTCCATCCTGGCTTGCAAATCACTTACCCAAAATCATTCTTAAAACTATTGCTGTTTGGCTTTGCGTTAGCCATGCTGCCTTTATTGGCAGCTTTAGTGAATGCCAATGTCTATTTTGACAGGCTCACCAGGCAAAGCCTGTTCAACATGTCGCAAGCGGTTGAGACCACACGCGCCGGCCGCATCCTGCTTGAAGAACTTGCTGTCATGGAACGCAGTGCGCGGCAGTATTTTGTGCTGCATGATAAAGTGCTGCTCACTAACTACCTCAATGCACACGCCCAACTCACTCAAGCCGTCGACACCTTATCGCAGCTACCCATTGCCAAACCGCTCACACCAGAATTAATGCAGTTTTCCGAGCAGGAAAATAGCTTATTCACCTCTATCCGCCATGCCAATGAAACCATGGCATTTGACCAGAACATGGTTGACGCATTTACTGACTTAACTAGCCAGGCAACTGCCATTGTCAATAAAAACAGCCAGTTAATTGATAAAGAAGCCGCGTTGTTTAAAGCCAAAGTTACACATACCCAGCAAGTGTTGTTCTGGCAAACGCTTACGCTCATTCCGCTGGCGATATTAATAGCTGGCTTGATTACCTGGATGATTGCCAGACCCATTCGCCGCATGGATGCGGCCATACACCAGCTTGGCAAGGGCAATTATGAACAAACCATCGTGATAAACGGCCCGGGTAACCTGCGCCAACTGGGAGCCAGACTGGATTGGCTGCGAATCGCGCTGAAAGATCTGCATCAGCAAAAACAACGTTTCTTACAACAAGCTTCACATGAGCTTAAAACTCCGCTTACCGCCATAAGAGAAGCCAGTGAGCTGCTCAATGACGGCGTTGCAGGAAAGCTTAACCAGCAGCAAAGCGATGTAATCCGCATATTACGTGACAACAGCCTGCGCCTGCAAAAAATGATTGAGAATCTGCTCAACTACACTGAAATTCAATTCAACGCATCGAAACTTAAAGCCCGTCGGCAAGCTCTTAAAAGTGTAATCAATGAAATAGCGCAAGCTTACGCCCTCACCATAGCAAATAAGAATATTACGATGCTTATAACCATTGAAGACATTACCGTGCAGGTGGACGCAGAAAAATTGCACACCGCGCTGGATAACTTGATCTCCAACGCGGTTAAATTTACACCTGAAAATGGTGAAATCTGCATCGCAGCCACACAATCGAAATCCACGGTTACCATTGAAGTCAAGGACACCGGCCCTGGTATTAGTGAAACTGTCAAAGCCGGACTTTTTGACCCGTTTTATCGCGGCGAGCAACCCAATAACAGCTTAGTTGGCGGTAGCGGGCTGGGCTTGTTTATCGCAAAAGAAGCCGTCAGCGCGCTAAAAGGTGAAATCAGTCTGGCGCCCGCAAGAACGGGTGCGCACTTCATATTGCATCTGCCTAACGCTACCTGAGGTGCATTGCTTAACATCATGAAAATACGCACTTTATTAATCATGTTTTTCATTTGCCTGTTCTCCGTCGCCTGTGTGAATTCCGCGGCCAAACAAAGTTCCGGCATAAAGGTTAGCCCGGCAAAAAACAATGATGCAAACGAGTTTCTAAATTATGCTGAAACGTTTTCCAATCTATCTCCAGAAGCGCAAAAGCAGGAACTTGCTGCGACCAATCAAGCACTGGCGCTTAACCCGAATGTACTTTCACATCGCATGAAACTGATCATGATTTACGGCTTACCGGGCAGTAATTTGGCAGACACAACAAAAGCGCAGAATTTGTTACAGCAAATATTACAGGAAGATATTTTATTTAACGCGCAATTAGCCTTCGCCCATTTGTTATTCGATCATTTGGTTGCGGCCAATAAAGTGGCTAAAAATAATCGGGATGACCAAAAGCGCATTGAATTGCTACAGCAAAAAAATGAAGCCCTGCAACTGAAATTAGAAGCAGCCCAGCAAAAGCTGGACGAACTTAAGAACATAGAAAAATCTATGGGTGAGCGCGAAATCGCACCCAAAAAATGAAGAATGATGACTAAACACATTTTAGTGGTAGATGACGATGCTGACATTCTAAGGCTATTAGAAATGCGCCTGAATGCGGGCGGCTACCAGGTGTCTGCAGCGCACTCGGCAAAAGAAGCGCTTTCGCTATTTAACATGAAACCAGCAGCACTAGTCATTAGCGATTTACGCATGCCGGACATGGATGGCTTTGCCCTATTCGAAGCGATACATCAATTAGATTCGACAGTGCCTTTTATTTTGCTCACTGCACATGGCTCGATACCCGAAGCCGTACATGCCACACAGCAGGGTGTGTTTAGCTTTTTAAGTAAGCCCTTCGACAGTAAAGAATTGTTACAGCAAGTGGCGAATGCGCTAAAAATCACGTCAAGCAACCTTGACCAACGACACACCGGGGATGATAGCTGGCGTGCTGCCATTATCAGCAGCAGCCAGCAAATGCAGAGTTTGCTAGCCCAGGCAAAACTGGTAGCGGCATCAGATGCGAGCGTACTGATTCAGGGCGAGAGCGGCACCGGCAAAGAGCTTTTTGCAAAAGCCATTCACCAAGCCAGCCCGCGGCGTGAGCAGCCATTTGTGGCCATTAACTGTGCCGCACTGCCCGAGGCGCTGCTTGAATCCGAGTTGTTTGGTCATAGTAAAGGTGCATTTACGGGCGCGATGAGCGATCACCAGGGTTTAATCAAAAACGCACATGGAGGCACGCTTTTTCTGGATGAAATCGGGGATATGCCGCTGGCTATCCAGGTCAAGCTGCTGCGCGCCTTGCAGGAGCGCGTGATTCGCCCGGTCGGTTCATCTAGCCAGTTTGCTATTGATATACGGGTTATTTGTGCCACGCACAAAAATTTAATCGAGGAAATGCAGGCGAACCGGTTTAGGGAGGACTTTTACTATCGCATCAATGTCGTCAGTCTGGAAATTCCCGCTCTGGCATCCAGGCGGGAAGACATTCCATTGCTAGCCAATTATTTTCTGGCCAATTTGATTAAAAAATATCATAAAAAAATTAATGGGTTTGCCCCGGAAGCGCTTGAAATAATGTTTACAGCACCATGGCCAGGCAATGTGCGGCAACTGCAAAATGTTATCGAGCAAGTCGTGGTGCTTTCAACCACACCGATTATTACCAGCAAATTAGTGCAAAAAGCGCTGCAGGACAATATCTCGAGCTTGGCTTCATTTGACGTTGCGCGTAAAAACTTTGAACAGCAATACTTAATTAATCTGCTTAAAACCACACAAGGCAATGTCACGCAATCGGCTCGCATCGCTGGCCGCAACCGCACTGATTTTTACAAGCTGCTGCAGCGGCATCAAATCAATCCCGCTTTATTTAAAAACTCTCAATCAAACGAATAATGTCGCTTTTGAGTGACAGAAAAAATCTTTATTATTCATAGCATTGTAAATTTAACTATAAATCTTGTCTCCAATCAGAGACGATCCATTTGTATCAACAATCTTGCATTCCATCCTAACTCATTGTTTTTAATAAACTAGTTAATATGGCACAGCAATTGCTGTATACCCATTACTGTATATCATATGCAGTAACCTTTTTAATTGTTTAGGAGTATATTCATGTTGAAATTACATATTTCAAATCCCACTTATAAAACAGTTGCAATTACCTCGCTGGCAAGCTTATTTTTCTGTGGCATTACAGTTCAATCTGCAATGGCAGAGACAAAAACCCCGGCTAAAGATGTGGTTGCCGAAGCACCGTCTGATGCCGACTTTAAGAAACTTGACGCAAACGGCGATAAGAAAATTTCACTTAAAGAAGCTGTTAAAGATAAAGCCCTGGCAACGAGCTTTGATGCAACTGACATTAACAAGGACGGCAATATTACACCGGATGAATACTCAAGTTATAAGGCAAGTATGCAGATGAAAAGCATGGACGGCGCAGCACCACCTGCGGCACCTGTGAATTAGATTCATTTACAGTTACCCTGCAATGCTCCCCTTAGAATTGCAGGCATGGCCGCGCTGTTAATGCAGTGTGGCCTTTTTTATTAATTCTCTAATAGGATTGGGCAATGCCTGACTATACTGCGACAAGCCCTTTAATGGCGGGGTGCGGGTCGTAGTTCTCCAACGTAAAGTCTTCAAACCTGAAGCTGAAAATATCTTTAACTTCCGGGTTGATTTTCATTTGCGGCAAAGCGCGAGGCTCTCGTGTAAGCTGCTCTTTGACTTGTTCCATATGGTTTGTGTAGATATGCGCATCGCCTAAAGTATGCACAAAATCACCCAGTTTCAAATCACACACTTGCGCTACCATCATAGTCAGCAGTGCATAGGAGGCAATATTAAATGGCACGCCCAGGAAAATATCTGCACTGCGCTGATACAGCTGGCAACTCAGCCGGCCATCTGCCACATAGAACTGAAAGAAGGCATGGCATGGCGGTAATTTCATGCAGTCAATATCCGCCACATTCCACGCTGAAACAATCAGTCTGCGCGAATCCGGATTTTTCTTAATCGCATTCACCACTTGGGTGATCTGGTCGATATGCGTGCCATCCGGCTTGGGCCAGTTGCGCCACTGGTAGCCGTACACAGGGCCCAGATTGCCATTTTCATCTGCCCATTCATCCCAAATGCGTACGCCGTTTTCTTTCAGATAGGCGATATTGGTGCTGCCCTGCAAAAACCATAGCAACTCATGAATGATGGACTTGAGATGCACTTTTTTGGTGGTCAGCAGTGGAAAACCCTCGTTCAGATCAAAACGCATCTGATAACCAAACACGGAGAGTGTACCGGTGCCCGTACGGTCTTCTTTCTTGTTGCCATGCGCCAGAACATGGCGCATCAAATCGCAATATTGTTTCATAAGAAATCCTGCTTCATATCATGGCCTGTTTCAAGTGTGCTTCGCTATAAAGTCTTTTATTGCCGTAACATCGGCATCCATTACAGTGAATTTCTGCGGCAAATCTTCTATGCCATTCAGGCTGGCTGGGCGCTCTGGCACTGCGCCTAGCGCTTCAACCAGTGCATCTTCAAACTTGGCTGGCAGCGCGGTTTCCAGCACAACCATTGGCGCGGCCTTATCAAAATATTCCAGTGCTACTTTGAGGCCATCCGCTGTATGCGTATCGATCACAACACCATACTTGCTGTTAGCCTCACGTATGGTTTGCATGCGACAGGCATGATTGCTGCTGCCTGACACAAAACCAAACTCACGCACTTTCGGCATCAATTCCTTAATATCAAAAGCGCCGCCTTTATCCACGCTCGCCCACAATTCGCGCACCTTTGCCGCATCTCTTCCGAGCAGATCAAATACAAACCGCTCGAAATTTGAAGCCTTGGAAATGTCCATCGAAGGGCTACTCGTATGGTAGGTATTGGCTGAACCACGCGGGCGGTACACGCCGGTTTTGAAGAACTCATCCAGCACGTCATTCTCATTGGTCGCCACAATCAGTTTATCAACCGGCAAACCCATCATGCGCGCGATATGGCCTGCGCACACATTGCCAAAATTGCCGGAAGGCACGGTAAAACTCACCTTTTGCTGGTTATTTTGGGTGACTGCAAAATAGCCTTTAAAGTAATACACCACCTGCGCAACAATACGACCCCAGTTGATGGAATTCACCGCGCCGATTTTGTATTTAGCTTTAAAAGCGGCATCATTCGAGACTGCTTTCACCATATCCTGGCAGTCATCAAACACGCCGTTTACCGCGATATTGAAGATATTGTCATCCTGCAGGCTGAACATCTGCGCGGTTTGAAAACGGCTCATTTTTTTATGTGGCGACAGCATAAATACGCGCACGCCTTTTTTGCCGCGCATGGCGTATTCCGCCGCGCTGCCGGTGTCGCCAGAGGTCGCACCTAGAATATTGGTTGTTTCCCCCTTTTTCGCCAGCACGTACTCAAACAAATTGCCGAGCAACTGCATGGCCATGTCTTTAAACGCGAGTGTTGGGCCATTGGAAAGCGAAAGCAGGTACAAATTATCTTCCAGCTTAAGTATCGGCGTAATATCTTCTGCGTTTTGTCCTTTACGGGCAAAGCGGTACACATCGGCACGGTAAGTTTTATCGATAATTGCTTTGAGATCAGCAGCAGGAATGTCGTCTATCAGCCTGCTCAGTATGGTAAACGCCAAATCGCGGTAGTTCATACCGCGCATGGCGGTTAAGTCAGCATCAGTGAATTGCGGATAAGTTTCTGGCAGATATAAGCCACCATCGGGTGCGAGGCCGCCTAGTAAAATTTCACTGAAACCAAGTGCGGGCGATTGCCCGCGGGTAGAAATATATTTCATGCAATATTAACTTTATAATTAACGGCCAAGTTTTTGATTAACGGCTAAGCTCTTCCATGCGCAGTTTGGTCACTTTACCCACGATTGCAGGCAGCGCCTCGATCTCGGCAATACCGGCATCCATATTTTTTTCAACGGTCACATGCGTCAAAATCACAATGTCGGCTTCGGTTTCGTTGTCATCCGGCTCTCTTTGCAGCATCGCATCGATCGAAATGTTGCGGTCAGCCAGAATCTTGGTCACGCCCGCCAATACGCCGGGTTTGTCGCTGGCACGCAGCCGTAAATAATAGGCACTGTTGATTTCGCTAATGGGCAAAATCGGTAAATCGGCCACGCTATTGGGCTGAAAAGCCAGGTATGGCACGCGCTGCTCGGCTGTGGCATTACTTAAACGTGCCACATCCATTAAGTCTGCCACCACTGCACTGGCGGTTGGCTCTGCGCCAGCACCAGCGCCGTAATATAACGTTGGCCCAACCGCATCACCCTTCACTACTACGGCATTCATCGCGCCGTTCACGTTTGCAATGAGACGTTTTTCAGAAATCAGCGTTGGATGTACGCGTAACTCAACACCTGCATCGGTACGCTTGGCGATACCAAGCAGTTTCACGCGATAGCCAAGTTCTTCGGCATATTTGATATCCGTTTGCTCTAGCTTGGTGATACCTTCGGTGTATGCCTGCTCAAATTTCATCGGCATGCCAAATGCAATGGCTGACATAATTGTGAGCTTGTGTGCGGCATCTATGCCTTCCACGTCAAAGGTCGGGTCAGCCTCGGCATAGCCCAGGCGTTGCGCTTCGCCCAGCACGTCTTTGAAAGCCAGGCCTTTTTCGCGCATTTCAGTCAGGATAAAATTGGTCGTCCCGTTGATGATGCCCGCTACCCACTCGATTTTATTGGCGCCCAAGCCTTCGCGCAGCGCCTTGATGATAGGAATGCCGCCCGCCACGGCCGCCTCAAACGCTACAATAACGCCTGCCTTTTGTGCAGCTGCGAAAATCTCGTTGCCATGCAAGGCAAGCAGTGCCTTGTTTGCCGTAACTACATGCTTGCCATTGGCGATGGCTTTTAGCACCAGTTCTTTGCTCAAGGTATAGCCGCCAATTAGCTCAACCACCACATCGACCTTTGGATTGCTCACTACCGCAAATGCGTCATTAGTCACATCTACTTTACCACCCGTTACGTTCTTGGCGTGGTCAACATTTCGATCTGCCACTTGCACCACATTAATCGCTACGCCGGTGCGGCGCGTAATTTCATCAGCATTCCGCGTTAAAACAGTGTAAGTGCCGCCACCGACTGTGCCGATCCCCAACAAGCCTACATTAAGTTGCTTCAAACTTTTGCTCCATCTAATTTTGAATCATGCTTTTTTCTGTAATTTTCTAAAAATCTGGCGATGCGTTTCATCGCTTCGGTCAGGTCGTCTACATTGGGCAGAAACACGATACGGAAATGATCCGGCGCCTTCCAGTTAAAGCCCGTGCCTTGTACCAGCAACACTTTTTCTTCCAATAACAAATCCAAAATAAACTGCTGATCATCCTTGATCGGGTAGATTTCAGGATCGAGTTTCGGGAATAAATACATCGCTGCTTTCGGCTTAACGCACGTTACGCCGGGGATCGCAGTCAGCAACTCATAGGCCAGATCACGTTGTTTGCAGAGCCTGCCGGTGGGCGCGACCAAATCCTCGATGCTCTGATAGCCGCCCAGCGCGGTTTGTATCGCCAACTGTCCTGGCACATTGGCGCACAGGCGCATGCTGGCCAGCATATTCAAGCCTTCAATATAGTCTGTGGCGTGGGTTTTTTCGCCAGAAATCACCATCCAGCCCGCTCTATATCCGCAGGTTCGGTAGTTTTTTGATAGGCCGTTAAATGTCACGAACAACACATCATCCGCCAGCGAGGCGATGGAAGTATGCGTGTTACCGTCATACAGCACTTTGTCGTAAATTTCATCGGCAAAAATCACCAGGTTGTGATGACGGGCGATCTCGATAATGCCTTCCAGAATCTCTCGCGGATAAAGCGCGCCGGTCGGATTATTTGGGTTAATCACCACAATGCCGCGTGTGTTGGCGGTGATTTTAGCTTCCATATCTTTTAAATCAGGCAGCCAGCCAGCTTCTTCATCACATAGATAGTGGCGCGCAGTGCCGCCTGCAAGCGTGACTGCGGCTGTCCATAAGGGGTAGTCCGGCATCGGCACCAGTATCTGGTCGCCATTGTTCACCAGCGCCTGCATCGCCATCACAATCAGTTCGGAAACACCGTTGCCAATGATAATGTCATCCACGGTTACGCCAGCAATATGCTTGCTTTGCGTATAATGCATGATAGCTTTACGTGGCGCGAACAGGCCTTTGCTGTCCGTATAGCCAGAAGCTTGATCCATATTGCGAATCACATCCTGCAATATCTCTTCCGGCGCTTCGAAACCGAATGCTGCCGGGTTGCCGATATTCAATTTGATGATGCGCTGGCCTTCTTCTTCCATCTGGCGGGCGCGCTGCAATACCGGGCCACGAATATCGTAGCAGACGTTGGCAAGCTTGTTTGATTTGGCCAGTTTTTCCAGCTTATTAGGTGACGACATAAAGCAGAGGTTTCGCGTGAAAAGCACAATTTATAAAGGCATTAGTGTACATTAGAATAAGGCTTTCGTTCAATGAAAGTCATGTCCAAAACACAGGATAGGATAATGCGATGAAGCTACATTTAACCACTGCGGAAAATAATTATTTGATTACGGGCTATGGCGGCAATTATGTGGAAATTAATCAACAACGCTATGCACAGAATTTAATCGTGATGCCGCAAACACTCATTCTGAATTGGCAAGCAAGTATATTTGCAGATTTAAGTGAAGCACATTTTGCGCAAGTTGGCGATTTAAAACCGGAGGTTGTATTGCTGGGCACAGGTGAGAAACATCAGTTTTTACACCCAAAAGTATATCAAAGCCTTACTGCTCAAGGCATTCCGCTGGAATGCATGACCACAGCCGCCGCATGCAGAACCTATAATTTTTTGATGAGCGAAGGCCGCAATGTAGCAGCAGCGCTTATCTTGCAGGGCTAAGCGTCAGTTGTAAGCCATTATCCGTCACCACCATATCTTTTGGGCTATAGGTAGTGCCGCCAAATTTCAAATCTTCCGGTTTCACGGTGTAAAGCGTGAGGCCATTCAACATTTCGCCGCCCACGGTTTTAGCCAGCGCGTTAAACAGATCGTTAAATTTGCCATTTGCGCCATCAAAGTTAATATTTTCAATTTTGGGTTCATCCAGCACCACGGCACTGGTAGCGGGATCAAAGCGCAGTTTGCCGGAAATACCCAGCTTCCCAGTCAAATATTTATCAGACAATTCGCTGGAAAGCTTGGTGTCCATGGTGGTAATCATGCGGCCAGTGGCTTTGTCAAATGTGACTACCGAATTAGACAAGTTCACATCAAACACTTTAAGCAGGGAAACGGGTAGCGCTAATTTCTCATTGAGTTTTTGGGCAATCTGGTCACCGGTGACATTGACCGTGCGATCGCCCATCATCGTGGCACAGCCAGAAAGTGTTAATAGAATCAACAGGATAAATAGTTTGAGTTTCATTTTTACAAACCCTTCCCTAACGAACACTTAAACCTTCACACACCGTCATTCTGAGCCTAAGATTTATTTAGGCGAAGAATCCATGCTTTGGATGTTAAAACTGGATTCTTCGCTACGCTCAGAATGGCAACCTTGAAAGCTTAACGCGCCTTACAGGTTTTTGGTTGATAGCGTCAGCGTGGCATTGGTGCCGCCAAAGCCAAAACTGTTAGATAATGCAGTTTGAATCTTCACGTTATCAATACGCTTGGTGGCAATCGGCAGGCCCTCTGCAGCCGGGTCAAGATTCTCAATATTGGCAGAAGCCGCGATGAAATTATTTTCCATCATAATCAGGGTATAAATCGCCTCATTCACCCCTGCTGCACCTAGCGCATGACCGGAAAGGGATTTGGTAGAGGCGATTGCAGGTAATTTGCCGTAGGCGTCCCCCGCAAACACGTTGCGAATCGCTTCAAGCTCTTTGGTGTCACCCACCGGCGTCGACGTCCCGTGCGTGTTGATGTAATCCACATGGTCAACGCCTTCCAGCGCCAACTTCATGCAGCGCTCTGCGCCCTCACCGCTTGGCGCGACCATATCGTAGCCATCAGAGGTTGCGCCGTAACCCACCACTTCGGCATAGATTTTCGCGCCGCGTTTTTTTGCGTGTTCGTATTCTTCCAGCACAACAATGCCGCCGCCGCCGGAAATCACAAACCCGTCGCGGTCTGCATCGTAAGTGCGACTGGCTCTTTCCGGTGTATCGTTATACTTGCTGCTTAATGCACCCATAGCATCAAACAATAGAGACATGGTCCAGTGCTCTTCCTCACCCCCACCCGCAAAAATAATGTCCTGTTTTCCCATCTGGATTTGCTCAACGCCATTGCCAATGCAGTGTGCGCTGGTAGAGCAGGCAGAACTGATGGAATAATTAACGCCTTTAATCTCCGCTCCAGTCGCTAAACAAGCCACAATGCCGTTAGACATGGTTTTGGTAACCATATATGGCCCCACGCGTTTAGCGCCCTTTTCACGGAACGTATCAGTCGCTTCCAGCATGCTCTCCGTCGAGGTGCCACCCGCGCCAACAATCATGCCGGTACGAATATTAGAAACCAGTTCTTTTGGCAGATTCGCATCAGCTATCGCCTCTTGCAGCGCAATCCAGCTATAGGCGTGACCTTTTGCCATAAAGCGCATCAGCTTGCGATCAATCAGTCCTTCTAAATCCAACTTGATGTTACCTGCCACATGTGAGCGAAATCCGCGATCGGCATATTCCTGCTGAAAGGTAATGCCAGAGCGGCCTTCATAGAGGCTATCCTTCACCTCTGCCTTGTTATTGCCTAGGCTGGATACAATGCCCAGGCCAGTGACTACGACACGACGCATTTCGTGCTCCCTAAAATTAACGCTTTATTCTATTCAACAATTATTAAGAATTTTGTATTAAAAATTGTCTGTCCTGGTAAACAAGCCTACCCGCAAATCATTGGCGACATAGATCTCGCGACCATCCAGCGTCATCGTGGCATCGGCAATCCCCATCACCAGTTTGCGCATAATAACGCGTTTTAAATCAATCGTGTAAGTGGCCATTTTTGCTGTTGGCAACACTTGGCCACTAAACTTAACCTCGCCCGCGCCCAGCGCGCGCCCACGCCCCGGACCACCCATCCAGCCCAGATAAAACCCCACCAATTGCCACATGGCATCCAAGCCCAAACAGCCTGGCATCACCGGGTCACCAGTAAAGTGGCACTCAAAAAACCATAAGTCCGGCTTGATATCCAGCTCAGCAACAATCTGGCCTTGTCCATATTTGCCGCCGTCTTCAGTAATTTTCACGATGCGGTCAAACATCAGCATCGGCGGCAATGGCAGTTGTGCATTACCTTCACCGAACATCTCCCCCCTACCGCACGCCAGCAACTCTTCTCTTGTGTAACTATTTTGTTTTTTCATTAGATTTATACTTTTCTAGTTTGGGATTTATGCTATTTTCGCTGGAAATTGAATTTAGCGAAAGTACTATCTTATAAAAACTAAAACATTAAAAGTATACAGGGCTGTATACAGCATCAATATTTTGGTTTATATTAATGTCTACAGAGTTGCAAAAATAAATAAAAATAGCCCCATACACAATAAAAAAACATTTACACTAATTTTTCTCTTTCATTCTGCTGCAAATTTTAACAATATATTCACAGGAACAATTCAATGAGCGACCATCAGCTGGCCGACTGGCGTCAACATGCGTTAACGCTGGAAACCGAAGTCAACAAAGTCGTGGTTGGTCAGGCTAACCCCGTACGCTTAATCACAACGGCCATTTTTGCACGCGGCCATGTTTTGCTGGAAGGTGATGTGGGCGTGGGCAAGACCACGTTGTTACGCGCCTTTACGCGCGCCATTGGCGGCGGTTATCAGCGTATCGAGGGCACGATTGACCTCATGCCGAACGACCTGGTGTATCACACCTACTTGGGCGAGGATGGAAAACCGCATGTCAGCCCCGGTCCATTGCTGATGTCTGGCGAAAATCTCTCGGTATTTTTCTTTAACGAAATCAACCGAGCCCGCCCGCAGGTACACTCGCTGATGTTGCGTGTAATGGCGGAGCGCACGCTGACTGCGTTTAACAAGGAGCACTACTTTCCGCACATGCTGGTGTTTGCAGACCGCAATCAGGTGGAAAAGGAAGAAACCTTTGATATTCCATCTGCCGCGCGTGACCGTTTTATGATGGAAATCCCCATCGTTGTGCCGACAGACCCGGATATTATGGAGTCTTTAGTATTTAATACTCGTTTCCATGATGTCGATGCTTTGGTCGAAACCATTGCAAAAGACGTGCTGCAGTTTGATCAGTTAAATACTTTTGCCGCCAAACTGCAGGACAGCATTTCCGCCAGCCCAACATTACGCAAATACACGCTCGACTTGTGGCGCGCGACCAGATCGCCCACGGATTACGGCATCAAGGTTTCTGGTGTGGATATGAAGCGTTTGGTGCTTTCCGGTGCCAGCCCGCGCGGCATGGCGATGTTGTTGCGGGCTGCGCGTGTCAACGCGTGGCTGAATGACCGCGATGCGGTACTGCCCGACGACATCCACGCGGTATTTCATGAAACCATTGCGCACCGGGTCGTGTTTAGCCCGGTCTATGAAATGCGCCGTACTGAAATCGCGCGGGAAATGTTAAGTGGCATTGTGAATGCGATTGCCGCACCTTAAGTCATTACCGGCTCATGCAAGATTACATTAAAGAATTCAGCTACCACATCGCATGGCGTTCGCGCGCGCGGCGCCCCGGCAGCCATAAAAGCAACCAGCGCGGCATGGGTATGGAGTTTCGCGGCCACACCACGCTGCTTGCTTACCCGGATCCGCGCCGCATCGACATACGCCAGACCATACGCGATCCGCTGGAACAAATCTATGTGCGTATTTTTAACCAAAAAAGCGTCGTGCCAGTGTTCGTGTTGTGCGATCTGTCAGGCTCGATGCAGTATGGCAGCCAACAGCGAAAACTCTCGGTAGCGGCAGACATTACCCAATCTGTCGCGCAATCAGCCGTTCACCATAGTGATCCGGTCGGGTTTATCGGCTTTGACGATGAAATTCGCGAAGACTGGATATGCACGCTATCCGCCAGACCGCACGCCGCAATTGAAATGGCAGAAAACCTTAGAAATTATGAGCCGCCTGCTGTGGGTAGCGCCGCTCTTATGGAAACCGTACGCCTGTTACCGCGTGAACGTTCGCTGATATTTCTGGTATCTGACTTCCATATGCCGATGCACGACCTGGAGGAAGCGCTGATCCTGATGCTGCGCCACCACATTATTCCTGTCGTGCTGTGGGATAGCGCTGAATATTCTGATTTGCCTGAGTTTGGCATTGCCAGCTTGACGGACCCGGAAACCGGCGCCAAGCGCACCTTGCTGCTGCGCAAGGAATACCGTGAACGCATTCTGCAAAGCTTTGCTGACAGACGCAAGAAAATCGAGGATCTGTTTCTGCAATTCGACATGCAACCGTTCTTTGTAGAAAACAGCTTCGATGCTGACGATTTAACCGACTATTTTCACCAGTATGTGGCCGCCTAGCGAATGAGTACCGATATGCACCCAAGCTTGATTAAACTGTTGTTCATTTTTATGACCGCCCTGCTTGGCATGCCAGCTGCCTTTGCGGATGTCGCGTTGCCCTCTGTCGATGAAAAATATGTTTCTGTTCAAGAAATTAACCCAACCCGTGATGCCGGCTACGTCGTAGGCGACGTGCTGGACAGAACCATTACCCTTAACATCAAAAAACCTTATGAGCTGGTGAAAGAGTCCTTGCCGATTGTAGGCTATGAACATCGCTGGAAAGGGCAGATTTCCGGCATCGAACTGGTAAACATAACGACCGAGGAACACAAGCACAGCGATAGCGTCACCCATGTGTTACATTTAAGCTATCAGGTTTTTACCACCAGCCGTACTGCAAAGCCTGCGGCACTGCGTGGCGAAATCATCAAGCTTCGCGATACCGGCAATCGGGAAGTAGTGCAGTACCGCATCCCTTCCTTCAATTTCCGTGTCTCGCCACTTTCTGTATATGGCCAAGTGGTACTCAAAGATGAACTGAGCCCATTCCATCCTCCCTTGCTGCTGGATTCGAGTAAAGAAAAACGTTATGTCCAGATTCTAGCCGGCCTGCTTGGCTTATCGCTGCTCGGACTGCTTTACATTCTGGGAATGCATGCGTGGCTGCCCAGAATGGGTGCGCCCTTTGCCAAAGCCTACCGCGACATCCGCAAAATGCCTGATGACACAGCAGGGATACAACAAGCTGTCGCGCGTGTACATCAATCGCTCAACAAAACGGCTGGAAGCAGCGTATTCAGCAACAATATCGAGCATTTTCTGCAAACAAAACCGGCTTTTATTCCCATGAAAGACGACCTGAAACAGTTCTTTGACTTGTCCCGCAGAGTGTTTTTTGAACCACAAATTTCGATCGATACTAACGAGAAACCTAAAGCCTGGTTATTAACATTTTGCCGCCACCTGCGTGATTGTGAACGCGGGCTAAATCCGTATGCAGGTGCATGATGGGATTTAACCACCCTTATGTGCTATGGTTGCTGCCGCTTGCCCTGTTGCCTATTCTGCTGGAGCGCTCGCATAGCCGCAGCTATTCATGGCTAAGCATGCTGCCTAAAGATCCCTTATCCAATCTGGTCGGTTTTCTGCTTAAGGTACTGGCCACTATCAGCCTCTTCTGCATTATTATGGGCTTATCAGGGCCGCACAGCCTGGAACAGCAAGTCGAACGTATTGGTGTAGGTGCGCAAATTGCGATTGTGCTGGACCGAAGCGCCAGTATGGACGATGCGTTCTCGGGAGGCGGCGTTAATGGGCAAGTCGGCGAAACCAAATCAGTCGCGGCCAGCCGCCTGATGACCGAATTTGTCAATGCGCGCCAGAACGATATGATTGGCGTCATTACCTTCAGCAATTCGGCCATGTACGTACTGCCGCTGACGGAAAGCAGAGAGGCCGTTTTAGCGGCTATCCGCGCCACCGCCGGCAATTCGCTTTTTCAAACCAATATCGGCGGCGGCTTGACCAGCGCGGTGAGCCTGTTTGAAAACGTACCGGATTCCGGCTCGCGCGCCATTATCCTGCTTTCTGACGGTGCCGGGCGCATGGGTGCGGAGGCCCAGCAAAAGCTGCGCGATTGGCTGCAACGATACAACATTAGCCTTTACTGGATCGTATTAAGGCAGCCAGGCGGAATCAGTATTTTTGGTGAAAAATACGTGCAGCAGGATGACGGACCGCTCCCGGTAGAAATCGAACTGTACGAATATTTTAAAACCTTGCGCACGCCTTTTAATGCGTATGAAGCGGAAGACCCGACCTCATTGGCGACTGCCATTGCGGACATCAACCAAAAAGAAAAAAAACCTATTAAATACATGGAAAGAATACCCGGCAAAGACTTCACGCAACTGTGCTATTTCATCGCCGCCTTGATGATTGCACTGCTGCTGGGCGTAAAATATCTGGAGGTTAGAACATGGCGTTCGGCTTGAGGTTTATCAGCGTAAAAAAACTCACTATCGTATTGATTGTGCTTGCCATGGCTGCGGCCTCTGGCATTGCCTACGAGCTCAATCGCATTCGCCAGATAAACGCCTTTAACACTGCTGTAAGTACGGGCAAGAATCCGCAAACCGATAAACAAAGCTTTGAGGCAAGATACTCAACCGCATATTGGCTTGCTAAAAATGAGCGCTTTAAAGAAGCCACACTGCTATTTTCGCAATTAGGACAAAAAGGCACGAATAGCCAGCGCGCGGCCGTTCACCACAATATCGGCAACATGTTCTTTCTAAAAAGCCTGCAAGTCAGCGGCGGTAACGACTCAAAAATACGCGATGAAGTTGAATATCTGCTCACTCAGGCACATGGATCTTACAAGCAATCGCTGAAGCTTGATAATAGCAACTGGGGAACACGCAGAAACCTGGACCGGGTGATTTCATTGCTGCCTGAAACGCCCACGCCAGGCGTCGGCGAATCAGATTCGCCAGGACTGATTATGGGCAATATCCCGGTTGGACTGCCATAAATGAGAAAGTTTTTAAGCTACCTGAAAAGCCAGCGCGACACGGCGCTTTTAGCAAGTGCCTTGCTTTTGCTGATGATTGCGCTTTTTCATCCGACGGTGCCGATTAAGCATAATATTTATACCTACCTGCTGGTCGCGGATATTTCGCAAAGCATGAATGTGGTCGATATGAAAATAGATGGCAAGTCGGCCAGCCGCATCGCGCATACTCAAAAAATCATGCACGAAACGCTTTCCTCGTTGCCGTGCGGCACCAAGATCAGCATCGGCTTATTCGCTGGTGTCAGTGTCGCAGCGCTGTATCACCCCATCGAGGTCTGTGCCAACTTTGCGGCCTTGCAAGGCACCATTGACCACCTGGACTGGCGAACGGCGTGGTCTGGCAACAGCCGCATCCGCGAGAGCCTGTATAACACCGCCAGAACAATCCGCAGCTTCCCAGAGCCTGCACAGGTGGTGTTTTTTACCGACGGCGAGGAAGCGCCAAAATTGCATGTCTTTAACACCAGAGATCTCAAAGATTTTCAAGGCGGAGATGGCTGGATTTTTGTCGGCATAGGTTCCGAAAAGGGCGCGGCTATTCCAAAATTAAGTGATAAAAACCAGCTCATCGGCTATTGGTCGAATGAGAGCTTTGCTTTACAGCCGGGGGTCGCACAAATCTCGGAATCGAATATCGGGATAAGAGATGACAACGTTGCAGGAGGCGAAAGTGACCGCTATATCTCCAAACTTAACGAAGAATATTTAAAATCTGTCGCCAAAGAAATTGGCGGCAATTATGTTAACGGTGAGAGCGTTCATACGATACTGGATGCGATGAAAAACCAGAAACCGGCGCGCCGCGATGTCGCCCCATTCGACCTGCACTGGATACTCGCTTCTTTAGCAGGCCTGTTATTGCTTTCTGCCTATATCAGCAGACATCCAATCCGCGACATCCGTGAATCACTGAATTTATACAAAAACACGCTGAAGCGGCGTTATACCAAGAACGAAACTGTCATCGCGCATGACAACCATTTGAATTAGCACGCCCAGTTGGTGATATTGAGAAGCTTGGCTGCCAATCTAAACCGTTAACAATGCATTTGGCTTGCCCCAGCGCAACCAGACTCGTAGCCGCCTTAATTCATTTTCGTTTTCTGTACTGGTGAATAGAATAACGGGCGGCAATGCGAGCCAGAAGCCATTCCGCTTAAAATTCAAAACAGTGACTCTGGCGTGAATAAAGGTATTGTTTGCAAGCGCGGGCTCAAATTGCTGTCCCCGCTTATTGATAAGCCTGAGCTGGCCTTTGGCATTTACTTCCAGTGCCTGCCAGGATGCCGGCAGCAGCAATAAGGCATCACGTAAAATATAATATCCACTCGATAACATAATCAGCAAAATTGTGCCAAACTGCAGAGGCGCAGGGATCGGCAGTACAATTAAAATGAGGCAGCAAACCATTGAAATGAAAACCAGCAGCCCCAACATCATCCTGGAAGGTTTAAGCTTGATATGGATAGGCTGTTGTAATATGGGTTTCATGTTGGGTTGTAATTAAATAAGGCAGATATTGGCATGACAGCAGCAGAATGGCAAACAGGTTTAGCAATGCAAGGAGCGGTGATAGAAAATGGCGCAGTGATGCATTTCGGCAATCCAGACGCGGAACTCATAGCCACCGCAAAGGCTAATGTGCTGTGTGACCTGACACACCTCGGCTTGCTGGAAATCAATGGCCCTGACGCTGTTACTTTCCTGCAGGGCCAGGTCACCAATGACGTGAAATTGCTGGCGGGCAATAACGCGCATTACACCGCTTACTGCACCCCGAAGGGCCGCATGCTGGCGCTCTTTCTGGCCTTTGCGCACCATGATCATCTGCATCTGCAGCTCAACCGTGAGTTGCTGGAACCCATCATGAAGCGCCTGAAAATGTACGTGATGCGTAGCAAAGTGGATATTAAGGATGCTTCTGAAGACATTATCAAGTTTGGATTAAATGGCCTAGAGGCCGCGTCAATGCTAGTGCCTGTATTTACTAAAATCCCCACTCAAGATTATGAATTAGTGAGTCTGGAGAATGGCGCGATTCTTAAATTGCCAACAACAGGAAACAACTCACGTTTTGAAATTCTTACTGACTCTGTCAACGCACCAGCTATCTGGAACGCACTCAAAGTGGATTGCCAGCCAGTCGGAAAGCCTTGCTGGGATTGGCTGGAGATACAGGCCGGCATTCCGGACATCACACCTGCAACACAGGAACAATTTGTGCCGCAAATGCTGAATCTGGATTTGCTCAACGCAATCAGCTTTAAAAAAGGCTGCTATACCGGGCAGGAAATTGTGGCGCGCACTCATTATTTAGGCAGCGTTAAACGGCGCACTTATCTTGCCAGTATTGAATCAGCTCACGCACCCTTGGCTGGAGACAAAGTGATGGATGGTGCAAAAAATGAAGTCGGCCAGATTGTCAGAGTAGCCGTCAATCCTTCCGGCAGTTTCGATGCGCTTATCGAAATGCGTATCGACGCTAAAGAAGCAGGCAACATTTATTGGAACGACTCGGTTGTCACCTCTAAGAGTCTACCTTACGCTTTGGAATCTTAGACCAGACTACTGGTTTTTATCGGAACCTTGCTTGGATGTTTCTGGCAGTTGATTGGCTGGTTGTGTCGGCAATGGCTGATCGATCACCTGATAGAACACTTCATCCTGCTTGATCATGCCAAGCTCGCTGCGTGCGCGTTCCTCAATTGCCGCGGTGCCCTGTTTTAAGTCGCGCACCTCGGCATTCAAGGTTTCATTGCGCTGCTTTAACGCGGCATTTTTGTCTTTTTGCTCGGTTATTTGCTGGTTGACATTCCACACCCGCAACCAGCTGCCCTTGCCTAGCCACAACGGATACTGCAGCAAGGCAATTAGGACCACAAAAATGAGTGTTAAAGCTTTCAAAACAATGCGTTATGCTCAAGCTGACATGAATTATATTTTATTTCAATTGTATCCGAGCCGAGACTAGGCACATTGTCGAAGACAGTACGCTTAGTACGGCGAGGCAATGTAACAACATATCGGCTTGAATACATTTGAAATTATTTGAATAACTGGTAGAACGCGCCCTTACCTGCATAGCTGGTCGCATCGCCCAATTCTTCTTCAATACGCAGTAATTGATTATATTTAGCCACGCGCTCAGAACGGCACAGTGAGCCCGTTTTGATTTGCAGTGCATTGGTCGCCACAGAAATATCCGCAATGGTCGTATCTTCTGTTTCGCCAGAGCGATGTGACACAACAGCGGTATAGCCGGCACGCTTAGCCATTTCGATGGTTTGGAAAGTTTCGGTCAAGGTGCCGATCTGATTCACTTTGATCAACACCGAGTTGGCCACACCGCGCTGAATGCCTTCACGCAGGATTTTAGAGTTGGTCACGAACAGGTCGTCACCCACGAGCTGGGTGGTTTTGCCCAGGCGTTTGGTGAGAATATCCCAGCCGTCCCAGTCAAATTCGCTCATGCCGTCTTCAATCGTGATAATCGGATACTTGTCACACCATGTCGCTAAATAGTCGGTGAATTGCGCAGAAGTCAGTGCCAAACCTTCAGATTCAAGATGATATCTGCCATCCTTATAGAACTCGGTACTGGCACAATCCAGACCCAGATAAACATCTCTACCCGGCTCGTAACCGGCTGCTGAAATCGCTTCCAGAATCAATTGGATAGCGGCTTCGTTGGATGGCAGATTAGGTGCAAAGCCGCCTTCATCACCTACCGTGGTTGCCAGTCCTTTTTTATGCAGCGTTTTCTTGAGCTGATGAAACACTTCCGCACCGCAGCGCAAAGCCTCACGGAAGGTTGGCAAGCCGGCCGGAATAATCATGAACTCCTGCATATCGACGCTGTTATCGGCATGCGCACCACCATTGATGATATTCATCATCGGCGTTGGCAACTGCATGGCGCCTGAGCCGCCCAAATAGCGGTACAGCGGCAAACCGCTCTCTTCAGCCGCGGCACGTGCGCAAGCCATCGAAACCGCCAAGATCGCATTGGCACCCAGACGGTCTTTGTTTTCAGTACCATCCAGCTCAATCAGGGTTTTGTCGATAAAGCTTTGTTCTTCTGCATCCAGCCCAATAATCGCCTCTGTAATTTCCGTATTTACATTTTCTACCGCCTGTAGCACGCCTTTACCCAGGTAGCGGTCTTTGTCGCCATCACGCAGCTCCATCGCCTCTTTAGCACCTGTAGATGCCCCCGACGGCACTGCCGCACGGCCGATTACGCCGCTTTCCAGCAATACGTCAGCCTCAACAGTTGGGTTACCGCGTGAATCCATAATTTCGCGGGCGATGATATCTACGATGGCGCTCATGACTTTCTCCTAAAATTTACAAATTAACTTCACTTAATAACTACTACTTACCGTCTTCTTATAATGTTGATTCAATAAAACCGGCTTTTTTCACTAATTTATCCAAGTCTACCAATACATGCAGCAAATCTTCCATCTTATGCAGCGGCCACGCATTCGGGCCATCAGACAATGCCTTTGCTGGATCAGGGTGCGTTTCCATGAACACGCCTGATATACCACTGGCTACGGCAGCTCGTGCTAACACCGGCACAAACTCACGCTGCCCGCCGCTTTTATCACCCTGGCCGCCTGGCTGCTGCACCGAGTGCGTGGCATCGAATACCACCGGGCAATTGGTCTCGCGCATAATCGCCAGGCCGCGCATATCTGAAACCAGTGTGTTGTAGCCAAAAGAAGCGCCGCGCTCGCACACCATGATGGTATCCGCGCCGCCATTGGCTTCTTTGGCCTTATTCACCACTTGCAACATATCATGCGGCGCTAAAAACTGGCCCTTTTTAATGTTCACCGGCTTGCCGCAGGTTGCCACCGCTACGATAAAATCGGTTTGACGGCATAAAAAAGCGGGAGTCTGCAGCACATCCACCACGGCCGCCACATGCGGCACCTGCTCTTCGGTATGCACATCGGTCAATACCGGCACGCCGATTTGACGTTTCACTTCATCCAGAATTTTCAGCCCCTCTTCCATGCCAAAACCGCGAAAGGTCTTGGTGGAACTGCGATTGGCTTTATCGTAAGACGATTTGTAGATAAACGGAATGCCGACTCTGGCCGCAATTTCTTTTAATTGCCCGGCTGTCTCAATCGCGAACTCGCGCGACTCAATCACGCACGGGCCTGCGATTAAAAATAGCGGTTTGTCCAAGCCAACTTCAAAGCCGCATAATTTCATTTATTTTGCCTTTCTATTTTTTATAGCGGCCTCAACATAGGCTTTAAATAGCGGGTGCCCAGTACGCGGATTCGAAGTAAACTCCGGGTGGAACTGACAGGCCACAAACCAGGGATGCGTGCTTTGCGGCAACTCAATCATTTCGCATAAGTCTTCAGTCGGGGTGCGTGCAGAAACCACCAAGCCAGCTTGCTTGAGCTGCTCAACATAATGATTATTCACCTCATAGCGGTGACGATGCCGTTCATTCACCTGTGTACCATAAATGCCGGCTGCCAGCGTATTCGGTTCTATCGGACAGCTTTGCGCACCCAGACGCATGGTGCCGCCAAGATCCGAGTTTTCATTCCGCACTTCCAGTTTACCTGTTGCGTCTTTCCATTCAGTGATCAGGCCAATCAGCTTGTGCGGCGCCTCTGCATCAAACTCGGTACTGTTGGCGTCTTTTAACCACGCCACATTGCGCGCGAATTCAATGACCGCAAGTTGCATGCCCAGACAAATGCCCAGGTATGGGATTTTATTCTCACGTGCAAATTTGATTGCCGCAATTTTGCCTTCCGTACCGCGTTTGCCGAAACCGCCCGGGATCAAAACCGCATCCATGGCTTTTAACGCATCCGTACCATTTTTTTCGATTTCCTCACTATCAATATAGTGAATTTTCACCTTGGATTCGGTATGAATGCCCGCATGGATCAAGGCTTCCGTGAGCGATTTATAGGAATCTGCCAAATCGACATACTTGCCCACAAAGGCAATATCCACATGGTGTTTGGGGTGGGCCAAGCGTTCAGTAATGTGTTTCCAGCTGGACAAATCAGCGGCTCTGGCCAAAATATCCAGTTTGTGACAGACGATCTCATCCATCATCTGATCATGCAGCAATCCGGGGATTTTGTATATCGAGTCGCTATCAATCGCGCTAATCACGGCCTCGTATGGCACATTGGTAAACAGCGCAATTTTGCGTTTTTCGTCTTCCGGAATCTCACGCTCCGCGCGGCACAACAGAATATCCGGCTGAATGCCGATTTCGCGCAGTTCTTTGACTGAATGCTGCGTCGGCTTGGTTTTAAGTTCACCGGCAGTCGGAATCCATGGCAACAAGGTCAAATGCACATAGCAGGTATTGGTCTTGCCCTCTTCAAAGCCCATTTGGCGGATGGCTTCCAGAAATGGCAGCGACTCGATATCGCCCACGGTGCCGCCCACTTCCACAATCGCGACATCCGCGCCCTCTGCGCCGCGTTTGATGTGCGCTTTGATTTCATCGGTGATGTGCGGAATCACCTGTACGGTTTTACCTAAATATTCACCGCGGCGCTCTTTCTTAATCACACTCTCGTAAATCTGGCCAGTCGTAAAGTTGTTGCGCTTAGCCATGCGCTGCGAGATAAACCGCTCGTAATGGCCCAGGTCGAGGTCGGTTTCTGCGCCATCATCGGTTACAAACACTTCACCATGCTGAAATGGCGACATGGTGCCGGGGTCAACGTTGATATAGGGGTCGAGCTTGAGCATGGTCACTTTGATGCCACGCGATTCGAGGATAGCGCCCAATGAGGCGGCAGCGATACCTTTACCAAGTGAGGAAACTACACCGCCGGTTACGAATACATATTTGGTCATGGAAAAGGCACTTCATTATTCATTGCAGACGGGAGTCTATTTTACTGTAAACGCACCACCGCCACAATCAAAGGTATCGAGATTTAGGCAATTTTTTAATGCCCTTCGCGCAAACAAAATCTTCAGCATTGCTTAGCCAAAGCAAGTGCCTGTTACCCTTTCCATTTGCCGTATCCTTTGAACTGCTGAAACACTTCGCGCATTTCAGCTTCGGACAATATATGCGGGTTACCAATTTGCAAGGCGCGCCAGTATTGCTCGCACAGGTTTTCCACTTCAATGGTCACTGCCAGCGCATCCTCTAAATCGCAACCCAATGCAATCATGCCATGATTCGCTAATAAACAGGCTTTGCGCTCATGCAGAGCCGTAAGCGCGTTATCAGATAAAGCCTGCGAACCAAATAATGCATATGGTGCACAGCGGATGGTATCGCCTCCTGTCACCGCAATCATGTAATGAAATGGCGGGATGTCTTTCCGCAAACAGGCCAAGGTGGTAGCAAACATGCTATGGGTGTGAATTACCGCATTGAGTTCTGGGCGATTTACCAAAATGTCGCGGTGAAAGCGCCATTCGCTCGAAGGCTTTTTTGCTTGTTCGTAACTACCATCAAACTGCATGTGTACCATGCCGGCAGCAGTCATCTGCTCTACGCTCATGCCCGATGGCGTCACTAAAAACCCATCACTATAACGCACGCTCGCATTGCCTGACGTGCCTTTATTCAAACCCAGCTCCGCCAATTTTCTGACGGTATGTAACAAGCCTTCATGCAATGCTGCTTCAGAGGAGTTTTGCATGCGTTCTCAATCCATCCATATCAATAAGCCATTTTCTGTCCATGCGAAATCGCCCATTTTATGCTGGCAATAAACTTGGGTGAACTCGCAGGCAAATCGCCATAATTTCTTAACAGGCCCCAACTGCCCCATTTTGACCAGCTGGACATGCTATGAAAACTACAGATTAAATCACCGCCAAGTTGTTCCCAGGCCGCTAAATTTTTCGCATAGACTTCACCCATTCTTGCATCTGCGTTCGCCTGAAGAAACAGCTTGGTCAGCTTTTCATTATTTTCGGCACCGGCAATACCCACCAAATGCTGGCCAGCCTCATAAGCAACCAGTTTAAGTCCGTATTGATCTGCTACTTTTTTATTCTGCCCGATCCATTTTTCGGACTCAGGCAAACTGACTTTATGAATGTGATCGAATAGCTTGTCAAGACTCCATGATGCAACCTCTTTTTCGGTAATACCATCTTCGGCTGTGGGTGGCACACTGAGCGCAACGTAAGGCGCAATCGCGAGCACATCTGCGTTGCTTGCAGCATCCTGAAAACTTAGAATCTGGTCTGATACATAAGCACTGGCAGCTTGAGACGCCAAAACTCTTATGAGTCGCTCATGCCCGCCATAGACTTCAGTCCAGATTTTGAATATCTGCACTGAACGATAAGCATTGAATTTCCAGGCCGCTTCCCAAGGCTTATCGGCAAACTTCAGGCGTTGGCCCGCTTTCCCTGCATAATCATTTTGGTCAAATGCGCCGTTCCAGACTTCATTCGAATATTCTACCCAGGCATGCAATTCGGGTTTCATATTTTGCTTCACATACAGCGCAAACTGTTTGACGTAGTCGTCATCTGCCTGATGCGGCATGCAAAACCAGGCATCCGTATTCAGGCGGTTGGCCAAATCCACCAACAATTCCAGTGGAACGCCCTTCGATGCATAGCTGGCATCGGTCACTTTAGGTCGATCCGACCATTTGATCTGATCTGAATTGTTAGTTGCCATAAAGTCCATAAACCTTAAACAGGCAATGCCAGACCAGCGCTTCAGGAAATCCGGATGCCAAGGATTGCTTTGGTAAGTTGGCTCAAATCCCGGCAGGATTACCCGAATGTTGCGAAGATAGTTTTGCGGGTTGGTTTTATGAATCTCTAAGAATAGCGGGCCTTTTGCAGCATCAACCCTGAGCACTATCCTGCCGGATTTGTTCTCCAGGCTCGCTTTGTGTGCTATGACAGTACCATTTGAAAAAGTTAGCGCGCCTTCACCATCGTAAAGAATGACATAATCTCCGCTTGGATATTGCTTGCCTTCGAGCGAGCAAATAATCCTGGTCGCATAGCAGTTCTTTGCCAAATGCTTAACCCAGCCATACTCATCAAGCGCCAATGCCGGGCCTGTGCCCCAGTCGCCCCCCTTGATTTGGCTAATCCAGTCTCGTGACATGTAAAAAAAATCAACAAAAGGCTGCTCGGTGCTCCAGTCGGCAATACCCGCCAAATTGATGCCGAGGCGCGCGTTGGCGACAACCTCCTGACCGCCCGGATTCTGTGCTTCCGACTTTTTAGCAAACGCGTTTTTAGCACCTAGATATAGCGTTGCAAGCGCGGCCGATGCGGAAACTGCTAAAAAATGCCTGCGTCCGATATTCAACTTGTTTTTCATTGGCTGCCCATTTATGAGGCTGCTAAATCAACTGCAGCAACTGTTGCGGCGCATATACGCCCCGCTCGGTTATGATGCCGGTTACCAGCCTGGCAGGCGTGACATCAAACGCCGGGTTGGCAGCCTGGGATTCTGCCGGAATCACACGTACCTGCTGCAGCGTATCAGCGCCAGCTAGCCCCTGCATATATGCCACCTCATCACTATGACGTTCTTCAATCTCGATTTCGCTGACACTTGTAATACCCCAGTCTATGGTCGGGCTTGGCACGGCGACGTAAAAAGGAATGTGATTATCAAACGCAGCCAATGCTTTTAAATAGGTGCCGATTTTGTTGCAGACATCCCCATTCCGCGTCACGCGGTCTGCTCCCAGCAGCACCATATCCACACAGCCCTGCTGCATCAGATGCCCGCCTGCATTATCGGTAATCACCGTGTGCGGCACGCCGTGCTGCGCCAGCTCCCATGCAGTCAGGCTGGCACCCTGGTTGCGTGGTCGCGTTTCTCCCACCCATACATGCACGTCCAGCCCTGCGTCATGCGACGCATACACGGGCGCAAGCGCGGTGCCGTAATCCACTGTGGCCAGCCAGCCCGCATTGCAGTGCGTCAAAATATTGAATGTTTTATTTTGATAAGCCTGATGAATAAGCTCCAGACCATGCTGGCCGATGAATTTGTTCTGTGCGACATCTTCCTCGGCAATTCTTGCCGCTTCTTTCCAGGCTGCAAAGTTACGCTGATTAGGCTGCAAAGCCAGCAGATGCGCTTGCATGCGTTGCACCGCCCAGCGCAAATTCACCGCTGTAGGCCGCGTGGATATTAATTCCTGGCCTGCTTGTAACAAATACTCATCGGAATCGTCATGCAAGGTCGCCAGCGCCATGCCATACGCTGCCGCGACACCAATGAGCGGTGCACCCCGTACCTGCATGGCTTTAATGCTATGCGCCATTTGTTCCAGCGATGCCAGGCGAACCGTTTCAAACGCAAATGGCAATCTGGTTTGATCGATGATTTCGACAAATTTGCAGCGAGGGTCTGGCCAGATGGTACGAAAGTGTTGTGCATTCACCCGCATAATTTAGTACATACTTTCTTCGAATTGCATGAATATTTTTTACAATAACAATCGAAATATTTTAATAAAAAGTTTGCTTTTTTTACGGTTTTGTTTTTCACATTTTTTCATCCACAAAATCTGTGGATAACTTTGTGGATTACTGTGTCTTGAAAACGTAACATATCAATTTATAAGGCTTTTTTCAAAAAGTTCATTTTTTAATCTACTTTTTTTATTATATAAATCAATTGGTTACAGTATACCCTTGGTTTAACAAGGGTTTTTTGCCAATGTTAATGTAATACTTGAAGTGGTGTGCATAAACCAGCCAGCTTAGGTAAAATTTGTACTGCGTTTTTGCTTGTAATTTCAATGATTTGCGCGACTTCCATAACCCGTAAATCGGCCAGCACCTGGGCTATTTTTGCTAGCTCTGCGGGGTTATTTCTCGCCTTGGTTCCAATCCATTGCGGCGGAATATCCGGCGCATCAGTTTCAAGCACGATTGATTCGAGCGGCAAGCTTGTAGCCAATTCACGAATATTGAGCGCGCGCGGGTAAGTCATCGCACCACCAAAGCCTAATTTGAAACCAAGCTGAATAAAAGCCTCTGCCTGCTGTCTGCTGCCGTTAAACGCGTGCGCGATGCCGCCACTTACCTTATGGCGGCGCAAATACTTCAAAACCTCATCGACCGCACGGCGCACATGCAGAATCACCGGCAAATTACATTCATTGGCGATTTTCAGTTGCTCGGCAAAAAAATATTCCTGCGTTTCTCTGTTTTGCTTTGTGACGAAGAAATCCAATCCGATCTCGCCCACAGCGACCAGCTTGTTTTCTGTTGAAAGTTGCTGCCGGATGAGCGCGTGCAAAGCCTTGATGTCACTAGGGCTGGCGGTATCAATATACATCGGATGCATGCCCAAGGCATAGCAGCAATGCGGGTACTGAACCGATATGTCAATCACCTGCTGAAAATTGTTCGGCTCAATTGACGGCACGACGATGATCCCCACCCCCGCTTGCCTGGCTTGGCTGGCCACTGCATCGCGGTCAGCATCAAACTCGGCGGCGTCCAGGTGGCAGTGCGTGTCAATCAGCATAATTGGGCTTGGCACGCAGCCGAATATCGGCGCCGATCTGACGCACATCCAGAATATCCAGCACAATCGCCTGGTTCATGCTGGTGAATTCCGGCATGGCAAACATGCCTCTAGCAGCACCGCCCATGAGTTTTGGCGCGTAATAAATCAATAGCTCATCAAGCAGGCCTTGTGCCATCAAGGCGCCGTTCAGACTTTCGCCGCCCTCACACATCACCTCATTGATTTGCTGGCCGGCAAGGTGGCTTAATAACGTTTTGAGACATACTTTGCCCTGCCCATTCGGGATGCAAAGCAATTCTACGCCAGCAGCTAGCAATTGCGCCGCTTTGTTTTGCGCATCATTTGCAAATGCGATGAGTACATTTCCACCATCCAGGATGTTCGCGCTGACTGATATTCGTAACTGGCTATCGACAATCACTTTTAATGGCTGCCGGCCAATATCCATGCTGCGTACAGACATGCTCGGGTTATCCGCCAGCACCGTGCCTGCACCGGTGAGAATTGCACATGAGCGCGCGCGCCAGTGCTGCACATCCAACCTCGCTGCTTCGCCCGTAATCCATTGGCTTGCGCCGTTGTTCAGCGCGGTTTTACCATCCAGGCTCGCAGCGAGTTTGCTGCGCACAAAAGGCCTGTCACGCGTCATGCGTGCGATAAAGCCCGGATTGAGTTCCCGTGCTTGACGCTCCATCAAACCAGTTTCGACCTCAATATTATGTGCTTGTAATTGCGCCAGACCACTGCCAGAAACCTGCGGATTGGGATCCTGCATGGCAACAATGACTTTGGCGATGCCTGCATTGATAAGAGCCTGAGAACAAGGCGGGGTGCGGCCTGTGTGGCTGCATGGCTCCAGCGTAACATAAACTGTTGCGCCTTTTGCCAGTTCGCCCGCCTGACGTATCGCAAATATTTCGGCATGCGGCTCGCCAGTTTTCAGGTGAGCGCCTTCACCTATGATTTTGTTGTCTTTAACGATCACGCAGCCTACGCGCGGATTCGGCATGGTGCTGTATAAGCCCTGCTCGGCCAGACGCAGGGCGCGTGCCATGAATTGATGATCATTTGCCGTAAACATATCTCATCTTAACCATGTTTACCGAATGCCGCATCAATGCGATGAAATCCGGCTTTGCACAAGGTTGTCATTGCCATCAAAAAACACCAGCAGGCCATGATACACATGCATACACTTGCCTAGATCATATTCGATGAGATTCTTCTCTTCATAGCTGGGTCTACCCAGCAAGGCCATTACTGCATCGCGTTTAACGCCTTTAGACAATATGTTTTTTTGTAAATCGTATGCCATGTCGCCACGCTTGCAATCGGTGTTGATGGTGGCCACGCTTTGCATCCATCCGACCTGATCAAACTTCTCATTGCCGAACATGATCGGATCTTTAAACATCCACCACGCAAAAAACACCACGGTAATCAGCGCCGTAATTGCTGCTAATACAATTGAGGATGTTTTAATCAGGTTCATATTTATTTGCTGAGGCCTCGACACATCATTGCAGGCATCATAAGCCGCGAATCACATCATGAAAGTCATCGACATCGGAAAAGCTGCGGTACACCGAAGCAAAGCGGATATATGCGACCTTATCCATGACTTTAAGCTCCTGCATCACGCTTTCGCCCAAGTCGCGAGCAGGAATTTCGCGCGCGCCCAGGCTCAATACTTTTTGCACGATGTGGTCGAGGGCACGGTCGACATATTCTGTCGGTACCGGGCGTTTATGCAAAGCCCGCGTGAATGATAGGCGCAGTTTTTCGCGATTGAACTCTTCGCGTGTGCCGTTGGCCTTTACTACTTGCGGCAGATGTAATTCGGCCGTTTCGTAGGTAGTAAACCGCTTATCACATGCGCCGCATTTACGGCGACGGCGAATCGAATCGCCTTCGTCATTCACTCTGGAATCAATGACTTGGGTATCGGCAGCGCCACAAAAAGGACATTTCACGCTTTGCTTTCCGTTCTATTTTCCATACACCGGAAATTTAGCGGTCAACGCATGCACTTTGTCTTTGGTGGCTGCAATCACGGCTTCATTGGCCGGGTTATCCAGCACGTCAGCAATGAGGTTGGCAACCTGGCGCGCTTCCTCTTCCTTAAAGCCGCGTGTGGTAATGGCTGGCGAGCCGATGCGAATGCCGGACGTCACAAACGGACTTTCCGGGTCATTAGGAATCGCGTTTTTATTCACGGTAATATGCGCCAAACCAAGCGCCGCATCGGCCGCCTTGCCGGTTAAACCTTTTGGACGCAAATCCACCATGAACATGTGCGACTCAGTACGGCCGGAAATGATACGCAATCCGCGCGCTGCCAGCGTTTCAGCCATTGCCTGCGCATTTTTTAATACTTGCTGCTGGTACGCCTTAAACTCGGGCTGTGCAGCCTCCAGGAAAGCTGTCGCCTTGCCTGCAATCACGTGCATCAGCGGACCGCCCTGCAAAGCCGGGAATACGCTTGAATTGAGCGACTTTTCAAATTCGGCCTTGGCCAGAATGATGCCGCCGCGTGGGCCGCGCAGGGTCTTGTGCGTGGTGGACGTCACGAAATCCGCATGCGGCACCGGATTGGGGTACACGCCAGCTGCGATTAAGCCAGAGTAGTGCGCCATATCGACCATGAAATATGCGCCGACTTTTTTTGCAATCTCGCTCATGCGCGCCCAGTCGAACCGCAAAGCATAAGCGGAAGCCCCGCCAATCAGTAGTTTTGGCTTGCATTCCAGCGCGATGCGCTCCATCTCGTCGTAATCAATCTCTTCCTTATCGTTCAGGCCATACGGCACGATATTGAATAGTTTGCCTGACAAATTAGCTGGTGAACCATGCGTTAAATGCCCGCCATGACCAAGGTTCATGCCCATCACCGTATCGCCCGGCTTGAGAATAGAAAAATACACCGCCTGATTGGCCTGCGAGCCGGAATGCGGCTGCACATTGGCATACTCTGCGCCGAACAAGGCTTTCAGGCGGTCGATTGCAAGCTGCTCTACCTGGTCCACAAACTCGCAGCCGCCATAAAAACGTTTGCCTGGATAGCCCTCGGCATATTTATTGGTGAGCTGCGAGCCCTGCGCCTGCATCACGGCCGGGCTGGTGTAGTTTTCTGAGGCAATCAGCTCGATGTGCTGATCCTGGCGAACCACTTCAGCATCAATCATTTGGGCGAGTGCTGGGTCGGCGATATGTAGAGTTTTCGAAGTGCTGAACATGACTGTAATTTTTTCCAAAAATATTTAAAGAATTGAATGCTGCATTTTAACACGCCGCAGCTTTACATAAAGTTGTTGTTGCTAAAATCTCTGTGACTTAAAAGCCAAACCAATGCACCAAACTGGTTCAATAAACACAGGTTTGGCTTCGCTTAGTACCCAGCCATTGAGTAGTAAAATATTAACTTATTGTTTTGATTGAATTAAATAATTGGCATACAGATTGCTTAATATTAATTAGCGTATATCTCCAATGTCGCTCCCCATTTGCCCAGCACCAGCTGGGCTTTTTTTGCCAAATTTTTTACGTCTCGCGTATTATGCTGATGCCAGCACCCCGGGTGCACGCTATAATCACGCTACAAAGTATTGAGGGCAGCATGATGAAATGGACAGACAGCCAAAGAATTGCCGAAGAACTGTTTGACAAGTATCCGGATATCGACCCGAAGACCATTCGTTTTATCGATCTAATGGAGTGGGTCATGGCGCTAGAGGACTTTGACGATGACCCGAAACACTGTGGCGAGAAAATATTAGAGGCGATTCAGCTTGCATGGATAGAGGAGGCTGAATAGCCATGTTCGAGGCCCTGTTTCTACTGTTTATCAAGCATTTTATTTGCGACTTTCCCCTGCAGGCTAACCCGTGGATCTACCGCAACAAAGGCACCTACATGCACCCGGGCGGCATCACGCATGCCGGCATACATGCAATTGGTACGCTACTGGTGCTGGCCCCGTATATAGGCAGCGCATGCCTGCTGTATGCCGCAATTGACATGGTGCTGCATTACCACATCGACTGGGCGAAAATGAATGTGAGCAAGCATTATGATTTACAACCTAATAACAGCGACCGTTTCTGGATATTACTGGGATTTGATCAGTTGCTGCACCACATCACCTATTTTGCGATTGTTTACTTTGCTTTTAACTTAAGTCTATAAAACTATGTTGCCACCTAAAGAAATCTTCAAAGCCTACGATATTCGCGGCATCGTCGGCAAAACCTTAACTCCAAGAATCGTTGAAGCGATTGGCCACGCACTGGGCAGCGAGGCAAAACAGCGCATGCAGCATGAAATCTGCATCGGCTACGATGGCCGCTTATCAGGCCCCGAGCTGGCCGAGGCCTTGTCGCTAGGCATACGCAAAGCCGGCGTGAATGTAGTGAATTTAGGCATGGTCGCCACGCCGATGGTGTATTTTGCGGCGTATCACCTAAACAACAACTGCGGCGTCATGGTCACGGGCAGCCATAACCCGCCCGATTATAACGGCCTGAAAATGGTGCTAGCAGGAGAAACGCTTTCCAACGAAAGTATCCAGAGTTTGCGCAACCGTATCGAACAGAATCATTTTGCCTATGGCGAAGGCCTCGAGCGCCATTACGACATTGCATCAGACTATATCGCAAAAATAAAGGCTGATATCAACCTCGCGCGTCCATTACACATAGCAGTGGATTGCGGCAATGGCGTGGCCGGGGCATTTGCCAAACAGCTATACAATGCCATCGGCTGCCATGTCGACGAGCTATTTTGTGAGGTGGACGGGCATTTTCCGAATCACCATCCTGACCCTTCTGTACCTGAAAATTTAAATGACTTGATTGGCACGCTCAAAACAACGCATGCAGAAATCGGCCTGGCGTTTGACGGTGATGGCGACAGGCTGGGCGTGGTCACCAAGGACGGCAACATTATTTACCCGGATCGGCAATTGCTTCTGTTCGCAGAAGACGTACTAAGCCGCAATGCCAGGGCCAATATTATTTTTGACGTGAAATCGACACGCAACCTGAGTCCGTGGATACACAAACTTGGCGGCAACCCGATCATGTGGAAAACGGGCCACTCGCTGGTCAAAGCCAAAATCAAAGAAACCGATGCCGCGCTGGCGGGCGAGATGAGCGGGCACATCTTCTTTAACGATGCCGATAGCCACGGCAAGAAACGCTGGTATGGCTTTGACGATGGCCTGTATGCCGGCGCACGTCTGCTGGAGATTTTAAGCCATTTTGACAATCCATCCGAAGTGCTCAACAACCTGCCCGATAGCGTCAGCACGCCTGAGCAGCATATTCAGATGCAGGAAGGCGAACCGCATGCGCTTATTGCACAATTACAAAACCAATCTAATACCTCGGCCAAATTTGCAGGTGCAACCAAAATCATCACCATCGATGGTTTGCGTGTGGAATATGCCGATGGCTTTGGTTTAATGCGCCCTTCCAACACGACGCCGGTGATTGTGCTGCGCTTTGAGGCAGACAACGAAGCTGCGCTAAAACGCATTCAGGCACAGTTCCGTGAGGTGATCTGGAGTGCAGCGCCTCACGTCGCCTTGCCTTTCTAGCTTAATTGAAAGGCATGTCACGCAGCTCTATTGTTTTCGCCATCATTTGGCTTAGCCTCGCTTTCATCATTTACATCTTGGCCGATAACATCCAGAACCCCAATAAGGCATGGCGACTAGGAGACAATGCTAATTCTGTCGTGCTTAAACGCGGCACGGATGGCCACTACCGTGCCGAAGCGCTCATAAACAACCAGAAAGTGAACGTGCTGGTGGATACTGGCGCCACTGGCGTGGCGATCTCGCAGGCTGTCGCCGACAAACTCAACTTGAAAAGCATCGAGGCCATACGCACCAGCACCGCCAATGGTGATAGTATCGGCTATATGGTGCGGCTGGATTCGGTAAAAGTGGGCGGCGTAGAAGCACGCAATGTTTCGGCCATGATTGCGCCCGGGCTTGATGGCGATGTGCTGCTAGGCATGAGCTATTTAGGCCGTATGGACGTACGATTATACAAAGGCCAGATGATCATTAAACAGGTAAGCGATTAAGCTGGCTGAATCATTTTTTTACCTTCTAACAAATTGTATTTGAAGCATTTATTTTAAATCTCTAAAAAATTGTAAGTAATTTTAGTTTGGCCATGACTAATGGTGGCTAGCTAGCAAACTTAACTTACTCGCCAATTAGAACTTTTAGGAGATTTAAAATGAACTTTCAACTTAAAAATGCAGCGCTTGCTGCCAGCATGTTACTGTCTGTTTCTGCTACGGCTTTTGCTGCAGACGCCATGCTGGCTACTGGCGGTTATGCTCGCCAGTTACAGAAAATGGAAATGATGAAAATGCTGGATGCAGACGGTAACCATATGGTCACTGCCGCAGAAGCAGATTCTTATTACAACAGTGTTTTTGACGTACTCAACAAGGATGGTGACGACTCATTGGAAGCCAGTGAATGGGCTGGCCCAAGCAATAAAACCAAAATCGATTTCGCCACTGGCGGTTATAGCCGTGAACTGCGCTCAATGAAGATGATGAAAATGATGGACGCCGATGGCGATCATAAAGTCACGCGCGAGGAATTTCTAAACCATCATCGTGCTGTGTTTGCAAAGCTTGACACTTCAACTGACCAGCAATTAGATGCTCAAGAATGGGCCAAAGGGTTGCTCAGCAAGTAACTGACATAAAAATGTACAATGATAAAGCCAGCTTTTTATTGCTGGCTTTATTTTTGTAATTGTTCACTAAACTAATTTTTCACTTAACTTAGGTAATTACCGTTGGTTTCTCGCGTCCTGTGCGTTGTTTTAATTCAGAAATCTCAAGCGCAATCTGTATCATCTCAGCCAACGCCACCTGGGCATCCAAATGGTGGTTATTTACATCTGGCTCGAACGCTTCCAAATAGATGCGTAGCGTCGCGCCTTCGGTGCCGGTGCCGGAAAGCCTGAACACAATGCGCGAGCCACAGGCGAATAGAACCCGGGTGCCTTGCCCGGTACTGACAGAGCCGTCTACCGGGTCGGTATAGCTAAAATCATCGCATGTTTTAACTGTGTATTTGCCGAAACTTTGGTTCGGCAATGTGCCAAACTGGCCTTTGAGGTGCTGCATCACACCGCTGGCAGTCTCACTGGGGATTGCCTCATAATCATGCCGGGAATACACGTTGCGGCCATATTCCGCCCAATGTGCTTTCACAATAGCTTCTACGCTTTGTTTTTTGGCAGCAATGATATTGAGCCAGCACAATACTGCCCACAGACCGTCCTTTTCACGCACATGGTTACTGCCCGTACCAAAGCTTTCTTCGCCGCATAGCGTCACTTTGCCGGCATCCATCAGGTTGCCGAAAAACTTCCAGCCGGTAGGTGTCTCATAACAAGGGATATTCAGTTTCTTGGCGACTCTATCCACCGCCCCGCTGGTGGGCATGGATCGCGCAACGCCTGCCAATCCTTGCCTGTAGGCTGGGATCAGTCTTGCGTTGGCAGCAATAATCGCCAGGCTATCCGAAGGCGTCACAAAAAAATGGTTGCCTAAAATCATGTTGCGGTCACCATCGCCGTCAGAAGCCGCACCAAAATCAGGGGCATCGCTCCCGTATAAAATATCCACCAATTCATGCGCATAGGTCAGATTCGGGTCTGGATGGCCGCCACCGAAAGTCTCGCTCACTTCACAGTTCATGAGGCTGGTTTCTGGCGCGCCTAAACGGCTCATAAGAATCTCTTTGGCATAAGGCCCTGTCACTGCATGCATGCCGTCAAACATCAGCCTGAATCCTGATTTTAGCAATGTCCTGATTGCATCAAAATCAAACAGTTCAGCCATTAAATCTGCATAGTCGGCGACCGGATTAATCACCTGCACGGTGAATCCGCCCAAATCCGTTTCACCGATAGCATTGATGTTAATCGAAGGCAAATCAGCTACTTTGTATTGCGTAATAGTTTTGCTTTTCGCAAAAATCGCTTCGGTGATTTTTTCTGGCGCAGGGCCGCCATTCGCTGAATTGTATTTAATGCCAAAATCTTCCTCTGGTCCGGCCGGATTATGGCTGGCAGACAGAATAATGCCGCCGAAAGTCTGGTATTTGCGAATGATGTGCGATGCAGCCGGGGTAGACAAAATACCACCCTGCCCGACAATCACTCTGGCAAAACCATTGGCGGCCGCCATTTTGATGATGGTCTGAATGGCTTGCGCATTGTAAAAACGACCATCCCCACCCACCGTCAACGTTGCGCCGGCAGAAATATCCAGCGTGTCAAAAATACTTTGCACAAAGTTTTCCAGATAATGTGGCTGCTGAAAAACCTTAACTTTTTTGCGCAAACCTGAGGTACCGGGTTTTTGATCTGAAAAGGGCTGTGTCGGTGTGGTGATTATTTTCATCACTTTTTGCTCTATGAATGTAATTATCTACAATATAAATTATGTTGGCCTCAGCGGCAACCATCCTGTTAAATAGAAGCCTTGTCACAGCTCGTATTGACGCCCTTAGGCAATTTTAGGCCATAATTCAGCATCAGGATGAAATCTTTATCTTTGGCCAGCACCTCAGGATCTTCCTCGCAGGCTTGCTGATTGCCAGCCGAATCGTTGCCGGCGGCTGTAAAGCCGACATTCAGCACAAACAGTTGCTGATTGGTGTAATTGTTGAGCATTGGGTTCAAGTCCACCAGACCCGCCGCATTACGAGGGTTGCCACTTATCCCACTATTCGGTACAGGAACAGTAGGTGCTGCAAAAATGGTGAAGTTATTGCCGATATAGCTTAATGCATAGTTACTGCCGGCATCCAAACTGCCTTGGTTAATCGCATAACTGCCTACTGCCTCACCCGCAATGCGGCTAAGCGCGCCGGTGAGCGTATCGCTACCCACCAATCCCAGGCCGCCAATCGTAAAGGTAAATGGTAACGGATCGGCATTGCCTGCGACTTTACTTTGTCCTGGATTTGCCGTTACTGTTATCGCGCGCAGCGTAATGGTTCCAGCTGCTGCATTGGTCGTCACATTATAATTGTTGCCGCCATTGCCATCATTTAAGACATAACCGGCATCTACAGTTAAAGTTCGGCTACCGGCATTTTTACTGTCAAAGCTTTGGGTAAGCCCAGAGAGCGCATCCCCGAGTTGCAGTCCGCTAAAGGTCACCAATCCTGCCGAGTCAGTAAGTCCATTATAAGTGCGTGTATCGCTTGCAGCATCAAGTGTCAAGCTGGCTTTGTTGATCGTGCTGGTTGTGTTATCGGCAAAAGTGACTGCGTAATTGCCGCCGCCGTTGCCATCATTCACTGTCACGCCACTTACAGTTACTGTCTTGTTGCCAAGTCCAAAATTCTTATCAGCAAAAGCAAAAGTACCGCCGCTTAAATTATCCAGCACGCCACCGTTGCTGGCATTGTTAAACAAGATGCCGGACGTAACCGTTGCTGTGCCTGATGCCGTGGTCGTGCCATCATAGGTTTTAACCACATCTGTTGTGCTCACCGTGAGATTGGCTTTATTGATGGTACTGGTAGTGTTATTGACATAAGTAACATTGTAGTTGCCACCGGCGTTACCATCGTTGACCGTGACACCCGCTACGGTCACGGTTTTATTGCCCGCGCCTGCGTTAGCATCAGCATAGGCAAACGTCCCTCCAGACAAACTATCCAGCACGCCGCCATTGCTGGCGTTGTTAAACAAGCTACCGCTGGTGACAATGGCAGTGCCTGCGGCGGCTAACGTACCGTCATAGGTTTTTACGACATTGCCCGTGCTGATGGTGAGATCGGCCTGATTAATAGTGCCCGTATGTGTCCCGCCGGTAAGTGTGTAATTAGCAGCCAAGCCTGACCCATCAGCCAAGGCCAGCGAACCCAGTGACACGGCTTGTGCAGCGCCAGCGTTGGCGCTGGCCACAGAGCCCGCACCTGACAGATTGAGTGTCTGGCCCAACACGCCACTGACAGTACCAAAGTCACCTGCGTTAAAGGCAGTTGTGCCATTGTAAGTGCGCGTACCGTTTAAGTTAATGGCGGCAGGGCCTACCGTCATCGCGCCATTGATATAGTTAATATTGTAGTTAGTGGCATTAAACGTACCGCCTGTCGCCGCGCTGGCAGAAACTGCATAGGGACTGCCAGCGACATTAGCCGTATTAACCGCACCGGCGCTGGTCAGGGTTGCGCTGCCGATAGTTTCGCCATTCTGCAAGCCGCTGCTGGTGAATTCGGTGCCAGCAAAGTTAAAGGTTTGACCGTAGGTTTTGGTTTGATTGCTGGCAGTGACGGTGAGCGTAGCAGGGTTTACAGTGAGTAAACCGGTGGAGTTTTTAGTGAGCGTGTAACCAGTTGTGGCCGTGATTGGTGCGACGCTTATCGCGTAACTGCCGACATTGGCCGTGGTCGGCGATCCTGTTGAGGTTGCCGAACCTGATAACGAGTTAACGGCTATATCTTGCGTAAACACGTTACCAAAAGTCGCCGCGTTAATAAACCCTGATGCCGTATAAGCATTCGCGACTGTCGGCGCGCCATCCTGGCCGTAAGTTTTGCTCTGATTGGTTGAAGTAACTGTTAAAGCCGGGCTGTTGGCAAACACATAGCGATTGCCTGTTTGAGAAACCGCGGCTGGAAAAGCAGTTCCCCAAACCGCTTGATTCGCACTATTCAGACCCCCGAACGTATTGCCGGTATGCGTGTTGGCATATACCAGCCAGCGTCCGCTGGCTGAAAGTGCAGAAACGCCTGCGGTATTAATAAAGTTGATGCCTGCCAAAGTAATATCGCCGCCAGTTGTAGCAATATTATTAGCCATCGTCACATTTCCGCCTGCCCGCACCATTAAATTACCAGTCAGACTAGATACACCATTACCTAAAGTAATGGCATTAACATCACGCAGACTGACATTTTTAGCGCCGTTAATATTCACCGTAGTCAAGTTATTGCTGGCGTTGGTGGCTGTGACATCGCCAGTGCCAACTATGCCTAAGTTATTGGCTGCAGTCACCACGCCATTTAAACTAAGCGATGAAGCAACAGAAGTCGTACCGATGCTGCTATTGCTGGCTGTCGTGACGTTCCCGCCGGCTGCCGCGGCGCCCGTTCCTGTGAGAGCGCCTGCACCGCCGACACCCGTGCCGTTAATCGTAATCGCTTCATTCGCCAACGTTACATTGTTTACATTTAATGTCGCGCCTGTGGCAACTGTCGTGCCAGTAGCCGTAGTGCCCAGCGCGTTGGCATGGGCGGCTACCAGGGTACCTGCATTTACCGCGGTCGCACCAGTGTATGTGTTCGCACCAGCGAGTGTCACTGCACCATTGCCAGCCTTGGTCAAGCCAACACCACCGCTGACTACAGCAGATATTGTCAAGCCATCCGCCGCATTAGTGGCGGTCACCGTACGCGCAGCCGCGCCCAGGTTCAAATTCCCACTGATTAACGCATTGCCAGCGCCGCCAGTTGAGGTAATGTTACCGCCCAAAGTCAGTGTGCCCGCGCCAGTGGTCACAGAACCGCCGGTAGCGCCACTATTCACGGCCAGCGCGCCTATCGTGTCAGAAAAACCATTCAGATCATAAGTGCCGCCATTGTTCACAGTCACGCCACCTGTCGCGATGGCATTATTCGCGCCATACCTGAGCGTACCTGCATTAATTGTAGTTGCGCCTGTATAGGTATTAGCCCCAGAAAGCGTTAATACTCCGGTGTTATTTTTAGTGAGGCCGCCAGTGGTCGTGGTAATGGTGCCGTTAATAGTGGTATTGCCAGCACCATCAACAGTGAGTGTTCTAGTCGCGCCTGTGACTGAATTTGCAGCGCTTAGGGTTAGCACTCCTGCATCTGATTGGATTTCAGCGTTGCCCGCTAAGGTGACTGTACCTGCAAAGCTGTTATTACCGCTCAGGTTACGCAAGGCGCCATTAGCCCCCACTCCAGCCCCATTAATGCTCAATACTTCTGCGCCAACGCTGATGCCACCTTGCAAGGCAAGCGTTGCGCCGTTAGCCACTGTCGTGCCTGCGCCTGTTCCGCCAAGCGCCGTATTATTCGCGGCAACTAATGTACCCGCGCTCACGGTGGTCGTACCTGTATATGTGTTGGCACCTGACAGCGCCATGCTCCCTGTGCCTGCTTTGGCAAGGCCGCCTGCGCCGCTCATCACCCCGGAAAATGCCGTGCTGGTATTATCACCGCCGGTTGTCAAGTTGCCGGTCAATATGACATTGCCGGAGCCCGCCAGGGAGCCGATAGTATCCGCCGCATTCACAGAAAATGTTGCCCCCGCAGCCACATTGACAGCACTTGCATTGGGAATAGCGCCGCCGCTCACGCCCAAAGTGCCCTGGTTAATATTGGTAGCGCCGGTATAAGTGTTCGCTCCAGTTAAGTTAACTGTGCCTGCGCCATTTTTATTAATTGATGTGCCAACGCCTGAAATCACGCCTAAAAGCGTTGATGTGCCGGTAGATGTGCTTAAATTAACAGCACCGCCTGCACTATTGATTGCACCCGCGGCATTCGAAGACATGGTGGCACCCGATAAAGTGACCGTTCCGCCCGCTGTGACAATACCCGCGTTCAACGCCACAGCGCCAGCGCCTGAATTATCAGCATCCGCCCGCATAGTCACGCTACCTGTTCCACTTGCCGTCACCGTAGCACCCGCATTTACAGTGATATTGTTATTCGCCTCCAACACCAAGCTGTTATTCGTACTTCCCGTTGCTGTAGCCAGGTTGAACGCATTTGCCACAGTAATATTATTGGTGGCCTGCAAAGTAATCGTGCTGCCTGCGGTGATACCCGCAAAACTGCCGCCTGCATTCACCCTGAAAATACTATTCAAGCCGGCATCGTCAGCAAAGGCTTCTGTAATATCGCCTGGCGGAGTGAATCCCGTCGTATTGGTATCTGCGCCTGTACTGATGGTGATATTGAGCGGATCCAGCAACAGATTGCCGCCAACGCCTTGTGTGGCGCTTAAATCAACGTTACCCAAAAAGTTAAGCAAGCGCTTGCCGGAAACCTCTGCAAAGCCGCCATTACCGCCATTTGCACCGCCCTTCGCTGAAATGCTGCCGTAGTAGCGGGCAATGTCGTTTGCCCACACTACCACTTTACCGCCATCGCCGGAATCTAAAGCATCTGCTTTAATTCTGGCCGCGCTTGCTACATAAGTACGTTCAGCATTCTGAAAATTGGCATTTTTACCTTGGACATCGCCGCCTATAAGGGCAGTGCCGCCGCCCGCACGACCACTCACATCAACGCTGGCGTCGTCGAGCAAAGCCACACGCTCGCCAGTAATATTCACTTCCCCGCCTTTAAGGCCGGTTATATTGCCTTTTGCACTGATATTACCCGATACCTGAACGGTGCTATTTTTACCGCCCTCAAGGCGAACCACGCCATTACGCTCAACCAGGCTGTTGGCTTGCACCACGCCATTCACATTAAGCGCAGCAGTGCGGGCGCTTGTAGCCAACTGCACAGCACCGCCATCGGCTGTGATGTTGCCGGTATTTTTAATGGCGGCATTGAGGGCGTCGCCACTTAATTTCACGCGGACCAAACCATCGCCATAAATATCCAGCAGGGCGGATTGTGCTGCACCCAGCACTACGCTGCCGTTGTTGGCTTGCAACGTGCCGCTGTTTTCAACTGCATTACCGAGCAATGCGATGTAGCCACCATCTTCAGCACGAATCACGCCTTGATTGATGACTGCTGCATTTGAATCGCCATTAAACTGATAATGCCTAGCCAAAAAGTCTTGGTCGCTTATTTGCATGGTCGTGGCCAGCAGACTGCCCACGTTGACTTGTGCACCGGGCGCAAACAGCACACCGTTGGGATTGCTTAGAAACAGGCTGCCTGTCGAGCTTAAGCTGCCGAAAATCTGTGATGGATCGGAACCAACGACCCGGAACAAGGCTATGCCCTGATTCGGCTGATAAAGCCTCACCGCCTCGTTGGCAGCGATGCCGAAAGACTGCCAGTTTACAATAGCCTGCTGGCTGGTTTGGTTGATGTTTAATGATTGCGCATCGCGAACAAAACCAATATTACCTGCCTGCACCTGCTCACCTATCGGCAGTGCTTGCGCCTGATTAAAAGCCATGCAAAAAGCAACAGTCAGCATGACTCTCATGCGCGCTTGTTTTGTTAAACTAAGCCGAGTTAAATTAAACTGCTGCTGTGGTTTCATCATCTTGCTCATGTCCTGCTCCCAAGTTTTATTATTTTTTCTAAAACTCAGTTCTAATCTGCCCCCATGCTCTGGTTTCCGAATCTGAATCGACACCTTCAACCTTGCTTTTCTGGTGCGATACCGTCAAATCCAGCATCCATTTTTTTGCAAACTGCACATCCACGCCTGCACCATAATGCGATGACCTGACATGGTTGTCACTGCTTAACGCGTTGTGGTCAATGATGCCCCTGCCATAATCAAAAAACACATACGGACTGAATTCTGTACTTTTAAATACAGGCAAAAAGCTTGCCAACCCTGCAATTGGCAACATGGCTCTCCGTAACTCGGCCCCGATAATCAGACCCCTATCCGATGAGGTCGGCAACTCACCGAATTCACGCCAACGGTTGATGCCGCCGATGGCGAGTTTTTCAGCACTGTCCAGGTTTTTACTTGTGCCTTGATATTCACCCCTCAGCAATAGATGATATGTCGCAGACAAAGGCTGTATGCGGGATCCGAACAGATTGTATTTAACAAAATCCCCCGCCGTATCAGCGCCGGTTTCATCCAATGATTTAGCCAGGCTGTTCTTAAAGTTAACCTCTGCAAGCTTTAAATTCATGCCCAGCTGGTTAAATCCATTCCACTCAGCGTCGCGCCAGTCGCCAAACAATCCCAGCTCTACGGCATTGATACTGCGGTGATTTTTTAACGCAAATGCCGAGACATCGTCAGAAACATCCTTGTAGGAAAGCCCAACTCTTGAGGTGAGGTTGCCTTGCCTGGATCTCAGTATCGGCTGATCCAGAAACGCGCTGACATAAGCATTGCGGCCAGATGCGTCCAGTATGGAAAATTCCCCGCCCAAACGATAGTCCGAATAGCCCGCATTCAGATTCAGGAGGGTTCCTGTTTCATGTACAGGGATAATATACCCGAGCTGCGCAGCGCGCTGGCGCTCGCCATTCGAGGTTTTTAGATTGAGTCCTAATCGGTCTCCCCTGCCTGCCAGGTTATTAAAAAACAAGCCCGCATTGAGCACTTCCCGGCCGGTAAAGCGGTTGCCGTAGGTATTGGCCGCCACATAGCCCGAAAAAAATGGCTGCGCCTGCACTTCTATCGACACGTCGCTATAACCAACCTCCTGCCCGGGGGACAGCTCGGAGATTGCCTTCACGCCAGGCAGCGAGTTGACCAGGGTCACGTTTTTAACCAGATTGGATTCTTTGATTGTGTCGTTACTTGCCAATTCATGTGCCACCATCCTTTTCAGGAAAGCTTCATCCAGATTGCCTTTCATCTGCAACTTCAACTCCCCCAAATACCCCTCTACTACAGCTATGGTGAGTGTGTTTTGGGTAATATCCTGTTCTGGCAGATAAGCCTCTGCCAGCATGAAACCCTGTTGGCGATAATAGCGCGTCACCAATGCCGTCATTGTATTTAATTCTTTAATGCCTAAAGGTTTCCCAAGATACTCCTTCAGCAGCAGAGACAACTGAGCAGCGTCGACATTTTTGTTGCCGGTAAACGCAAGCTGGTCGATGGTGACTTGAATGCCTGTATTAGTTTGCAACGGCGCGGGGTAGGGTTCACCCTTTCTTTCGATCTCAGGACGGGTGATCACCGGCGGCGCGGGCTGCGTTTCCAGGCGAGGCAGATTGGCAGGATCTGGTAAGTCGGTTGCGGCGAAAGCCGGTGAAGCAACAAATGACACAAGAATTGGCAGACTGAACGTCGCTATCGCAGCGCGTGATGGCAGTTTGAAACGATTTACCCATGATTGCATAAGCGCTATTCTAACTTAGAAAAGCATGCAGTAAAAAGCAAATTTACATTTGATATGAATGTGTTACGATACTTTTCATACAAAATACTACAAGAGTGCCTTGTAATTGAAGCAGGGTCAAGGCCAGGTCAGATAGCGCTGGTACTCCCAGTCACTGACTGAACGGCAGTAATCAAGCCACTCCGGAGTTTTGACGGCCAGATATTCCGTCACATAATTTTCACCCAAGGCCTTGTTCAGCGCAGCATCGGCCGCTAATGCCGCAAGCGCGTGACCCAGTGTTTGCGGCAAGGTTTTAACCCTGTGTCGCTTAAACTCGGTTTCATCCCACTCATAGATATCTTCATCTATCGGCATGGGCGGCATCAGTTGCTGCTCTATGCCATCCAGCATAGCGGCAATAGTGGAAGCCAAAGCCGCGTAGATGTTGCTGCTGCCGTCAGTTAAACGGAACTCCATGCGGCCTGCGACCACACGCGCAACAGTGGTGCGGTTGTTATAGCCCCAGGCAATGTGTGCGGGTGCCCAAGTGGTGCCAGAAAGTGAGCGGCCAACCACCAAGCGCTTGTACGAATTAACCGAAGGTGCATGAAACGCCGCCAATGCCGGACTGTGGGATAGTATACCGGCGATGCATTCGCGGCCGATTTTTGATAAACCATGCGAATCTGCCTTGTCCGCCATGACGGCGTTGCCCTGCGCGTCTGTGAGTGACAGATGCAGATGCAAGCCGCTGCCGGGGCGATCTGCAAAGGGCTTGGGCATCAGGCTAAAAATCAGGCCCACCTCTTCGGCAATATGGCTAGCGGCCATTTTGAACAAGATAAAATTGTCGGCCGCTTTGAGTGCATCGCTGTAATGGTAATTCAGTTCATATTGCCCACTGGCGTCTTCGTGATCGATCTGAAATACGTCAAAACCACAAGCCGTTAACCCTGTTTCCATGCGGTGTAACACATCCCGCACACGTGACAGCGCTTGTAAATCGTAAGAGGGCTTGTCCTGATCGTCTTTATTGCACGGCACCGGCCGGCCATGTGCATCTGTATGCAGCAGAAAAAATTCCGGTTCTATCCCCACATTCAGTGTCCAACCGCGCGCCTGCAAACGCGCAATCTGGCGTAACAGCAAGCGGCGCGAACAGCCCTCAAACGGCTTGCCATCTACCACGCCATTGCACACAATCCGCGCGTAGCCTGGCATCCACGGCAGCGGCTGCAAGGTGCTTAAATCGCCTTGCCCGTAAAATTCAGAACGCGCACCATTGCGTGGCAACCCTGTGCCCCAAATCGATGGCCCGGCAAAGCCGGCACCTGCGCCGACAATATCGTCCAAATGCGCAAGCGGAATATATTTGCCTTTAGCTGCGCCATGAATATCCACAAACTGCGCGATGACAGTGTGCACGCCAGCCGCTTGCATGCGCTGTTTGGCTTGCTCAATAGCTTCAGTTTTTATAGCAGTATCATCCATTTTATTACTTAAGCCTTTAATAAAGCGCGGTCAATAATATCCAGCGCTTCATCAAACACATAGTCTTGCACTGTGAGCGGGTATAGAAAACGAATCGCATTGGTATATACGCCGCAAGTAAGCAAAATCAGGCCTTTATCCAGCGCTGCCTTTTGCACGCGCTTGGTAATCTCGGCTGAAGGCTCGCCCGTGTTTGGATCAAAAAACTCTGCCGCAATCATCGAGCCTAAGCCACGGATTTCTTTAATTGACGGTACTTTGGCCTGCGCGGCTTTTAATCTATTGGTCAGTTTTTCGCCTAAAAAATTAGCGCGCGCAACCAGTTGCTCTTCTTCGATGATATCAATCACCGCATGCGCCGCCGCAATCGCCAGCGGATTGCCGGCATAGGTGCCACCCAAACCGCCAGGCGCAGGACCGTCCATCACTTCCGCTTTGCCGCTCACGGCGGATAACGTGGTGCCACCCGCCATGCTTTTTGCCATGGTAATAATGTCTGGAATCACATCATAATGCTCTGCCGCAAACATTTTGCCGGTACGGCCAAAGCCGGTTTGCACTTCGTCGTAAATCAGCAGCATGCCATGCTCGTCACATTCTTTACGCAATGAGCTCATCAACGCTGGCGGCGTGACATAAAAACCGCCCTCGCCTTGCACCGGCTCAATAATAATCGCCGCAACGCGCTTGGGGTCTATATCTGCCTTAAACAAGGTATGCAGCGCATTGATGGAATCCTGCTCACTGACACCGTGTATATCAATCGGAAACGGAAGATGGTAAATCTCTGCAGGAAACGGCCCGAAGCCAACCTTATACGGTGCCACCTTGCCCGTAAGCGCGCAACCCATCATGGTGCGGCCATGAAAAGCGCCGGAGAAAGCAATGATGCCGGGACGGCCGGTGCTGGCACGCGCAATTTTAATAGCATTTTCTACCGCTTCAGCACCGCTTGAGAAGAAGCAGGTCTTTTTGGCGTGATTGCCAGGGGTTAATTTATTAATGCGCTCGGCCAATGTCACATAACTTTCATAAGGCAGCACCTGATAGGAGGTGTGCGTAAATTTCTGCAATTGCGCCTCAACCGCAGCCACCACCTTGGGATGGCGATGTCCGGTATTCAGCACCGCAATGCCACCCGCAAAATCAATATAGCGGCGGCCTTCTACATCCCACACTTCAGAATTAAGCGCGCGCTCAATAAAAAAATTGGCCATCACACCGATACCGCGCGGGGTAGCAGCCAGACGGCGCTCATGCAAGGCTTGGTTGCTCAGCCTTTTATTATCGGCCATTGGATCCGTCATTTTATTCATCCTGTTTCCTTAATTTAGATCGATTCAGCTAAGCCAATCGAATCCAGGTCGTCTTAAGCTCGGTATATTTTTCCAGCGCGTGCAGTGATTTATCACGGCCATTGCCTGATTGCTTATACCCGCCAAACGGCACGGTAATATCGTCTTCATCGTAACTATTCACATGCACAGTGCCTGCGCGCAAGGCTTTCGCCACTAAATGTGCACGTGAAATGTCGCGCGTCCATACCGCTGCGGCCAGACCGTAATGGGTGTCATTGGCGATGCGAATCGCTTCCTCCTGCGTATCGAAAGTGATGATCGACAGCACGGGGCCAAAAATTTCCTCCACCGCAATGGTCATATCATTGGTGACTTCATCGAACACAGTTGGGCTGATATAAAAGCCGCCCGTTTCACCGCGTACGCGCTCACCACCCGCCAGCATTTTTGCACCTTGTTGTTTACCGCTCGCAATATATTTAAGAACGTTTTCCATCTGTCCACAATCCACCAGCGCGCCCATCGTGGTATCAGCATCCAGCGGGTTTCCGGGCTGATAATTTTTAAGCTCTGCAAGCACTTTTCTAACAAATTCGTCTTTAATAGAACGCTCTACTAGCAAGCGGGAAGGCGCATTGCAGCTCTCCCCCTGATTGTAAAAAATAGAACCTGCAGAGGCTTCTGCTGCGCGGTCTAAATCAGCGCAATCAGCAAACACGATGTTGGGCGATTTTCCGCCTAGCTCGCACCAGGCACGTTTCAGGTTGCTTTGCCCCGCCATTACTTGTATCTTTTTGCCTACCGCAGTCGAACCGGTAAATGCGATGCAATCCACATCCATGTGCAAGGCCAGCGGTGAGCCGGCATCTGGCCCAAAGCCGGGCAACACATTCAACACGCCTGCGGGGATGCCCGCCTCCAGGGCCAAATCACCTAGTCGCAAAGCCGTGAGCGGTGATTTTTCGGAGGGCTTCAGCACCACACTATTGCCTGCAGCCAAGGCAGGGGCAATCTTCCAGGCGGCCATCGCCATGGGGTAGTTCCACGGCACAATTGCACCGACCACTCCAATCGGCTCACGCGTAATCATGGCCAAAGTATTGTCTGCTGTCGGCGCGATTTCGTCATAAACCTTGTCGATGGCCTCACCAAACCAGCGCAGCGTATTGGCCGCAGAATTCACATCCGAATTCAAACTCGCGGTAATCGGCTTACCCATGTCCAGCGTTTCCAGCAATGCCAATTCTTCTTTATTTTTTAGAATCAAATCAGCAAAGCGAATCATGGTTTGCTTGCGCTCTTTGGGTGACAAACCTGCCCAGCGCCTGTCGTTAAAGGCTGCGCGCGCAACGCTGACCGCCAAATCCACATCAGCGGCTTTGCAGCTCGCCACATCAGTGAGCTTGCGATTATCAATCGGCGAAAAACACTCAAAAGTTTGGCCATCAACAGCATTTACACGCTTGCCGTTGATCAAAGCACGGCCATCAATTTTTAGTGCTTTTGCACGTGCATGCCAGTCAATCATGTTTTTCGAGTCCATGCCTATTTATCCATCTTTATTTTTCTAGACCGGCCATAGCGATATATTTGATTTCCAGGTACTCATCTATTCCGTGATGAGAGCCTTCACGCCCAAGCCCCGATTGTTTCACGCCACCAAATGGCGCGACTTCGTTGGAAATCATGCCGGTATTGACGCCCACCATGCCGTATTCAAGCGCTTCTGCCACGCGCCAGATGCGGCCAATATCGCGGCTGTAGAAATACGAAGCCAACCCGAACTCGGTGCGATTGGCCATTTCAATGACTTCTTCATCTGTCTTGAAGCGGAATAACGGCGCCACCGGGCCAAAAGTCTCTTCGCGGAAAATCATGCTATCTGCAGTCACATCCGCCAACACGGTCGGCTCAAAAAATGTGCCGCCCAGGTTATGGCGCTTGCCGCCCTGCACAAGTTTTGCGCCTTTTTTGACGGCGTCCGCCACATGGCTTTCTATTTTCTCGACGGCGGCACTATCAATGAGCGGGCCTTGCGTCACACCATCTGCTGTGCCTTCGCCGACCTCAAGCTGGCCGACTTTGGCCGCTAGTTTTTTGGTAAACGCATCAAATACGCCATCCTGCACAAACAGCCGATTGGCGCACACGCAGGTTTGGCCGGCATTGCGGAATTTGCTGATCATGGCACCATCTACCGCGGCATCCAGATCGGCATCGTCAAACACGATGAACGGCGCATTGCCGCCCAATTCCAGCGAAAGTTTTTTGATGGTATCGGCACACTGGCGCATTAAAATGCGGCCGACTTCGGTGGAGCCCGTAAATGAAAGCTTGGTCACAATCGGGCTTTCGCACATCACTGCGCCGATTTCGCGCGCCTTGCCGGTAATGACTTGCAGCACACCTGCTGGCACACCTGCTTCTTCGGCCAACACCGCCAAAGCGATAGCAGAAAGCGGCGTTTGTTCGGCCGGTTTGATGATCATGGAGCAGCCTACCGCAAGTGCAGGCGCCGCTTTACGCGTGATCATGGCCACAGGGAAGTTCCATGGCGTGATGGCGGCCGTTACGCCTATCGGCTGCTTAATCACCAGCAGACGGCGGTCGCTTGCTGGTGACGGAATCACCTCACCATACACACGCTTGGCTTCTTCGGCGAACCACTCGATAAAGCTGGCACCATAAGTGATTTCGCCGCGTGCTTCTGCCAGCGGCTTGCCCTGCTCTGCCGTGAGAATCTGCGCCAGATCTTCGCGATGCTGAATAATTAAATCAAACCAGCGCCTCAGAATCACCGCGCGGGCCTGTGCGGTAAGCGTTTTCCAAGTTTTTTGCGCGGCTTCGGCAGCAACAATTGCGCGCTCAGTTTCGGCACGACCCATGCGCGGCACTTCACAGACAACCCGCCCGTTTGCAGGGTTGGTTACAGCGATTTTCTCACCAGAATCCGCCCCGACCCAAGCACCCGCCAGCCAAGTGCTGCCAGACCGAAGTAACGTTGTATGATTCAATTTTAGTGTCATGGAGCTGCCTGTTATTTATTCGCATCGCTGTAGGCAAGCGCCATTTCACGTTTGCGTTTGCGCTCCTGATGCGACTGGTAAAAACTCGATGCCACAACGGCGATAGTCACGACAACGATGGTCACGGTGGCCACCGCATTGATGGTAGGATTTAAGCCCAGCCTGGCACGCGAGAAAATCACCATCGGCATCGTGGAATAGCCTGGTCCAGACAAGAATGAAGACAGCACGACATCATCAAACGAAAGCGTGAAGGTCAGTAAAAACGCCGAAACAAGCGATGGCGTTAACAATGGCAAAGTCACCAATGTAAACACCTGCCATGGTTTGCAGCCCAGGTCCATGGCGGCCTCGTCTAACCTGCTATCCATTTCTCGCAAGCGGGAAGTCACTACTACCGCCGCATAGGCGGTGCCTAACAGCGCATGTCCAAGCAATATGGTAAACAGGCCTCGCTCTGGGAAACCCAGCCAGTGCTGGATGGAAACCAGCATTAATAGCAATGACAAACCCACAATTACATCAGGCATCACTAGCGGGGTGCTGGCCATAGAAGAAAGCAGAGCGCGCCCGCGAAAGTGCGTGTAACGATGCAGTGCAAAAGCCGTGAATGTGCCAAAAAACACCGACATGAGCGCGGATAAAAAAGCAATTTTTAACGATAAAAATACCGCTGCAATCAAATCACTGTCTTCCATTAATGCACTGTACCAACGCATACTGGCATGTGACCAAACGGTGACCAGCTTGGAATCATTAAATGAAAACACAACGAGCGTGATAATGGGTAAATATAAAAACGCATAAACCGCGAACATCCAGCCCTTGGCAAAGAGCTTATTTGAGGCCTGACTCATGATTTAGCCTCCTTTAGCTTCGCTTCCGCTTTATTTAAAATCGCCATCGGGACTAGAATAATCAGTATCATCACCACCGCCACAGCGGCTGCCATCGGCCAATCGTTATTGCTAAAGAACTCATCCCATAATACGCGGCCAATCATTAAAGTATCAGGACCGCCTAACAACTCTGGAATCACAAACTCGCCCACTGCCGGGATAAACACCAGCATGGAGCCCGCAATAATGCCCGCTTTTGAAAGCGGCACCGTAATCAGCCAGAATGCCTTGAAAGGACTGGTGCCCAAGTCCGCCGCCGCTTCGAGATAACGCAAATCCATTTTGGACAGATTGGCATATAAAGGCAAAATCATAAATGGCAAGTAGGAATACACCATGCCCACAACCAATGAAAAAGAATTATTCATCATCGCCAGCGGCGCATCGATAATCCCCAAACTCATGAGCGCATTATTGATGACGCCGTTACTCACCAATAAAGTTTTCCAGGCATAAATACGCAATAAAAACGAGGTCCAGAACGGCAGCATAATCAGCATGAGCAGCATGGGCTGCAGATGCTTGGGTGAGCGCGCCATGAAGTAGGCAAACGGATAACCAATGGCCAAACACAGAACGGTAGTGAGAAATGCGTACTTGATGGACGAAAAGTAAGTTTTAACATATAGTGCATCGCTGGCAATAAACTGATAGCTCGCGAAATTGAGCTTGAGGGTCGGCCAGCCCTCGCTCCAGCTAATCATGCTGGAAACTGAGGTGGCCTGCATCTCAGATACGCTGATCTTTAGCACAATCAGCAGCGGAATTGCTACCAGCAGGATAAACCAGCCGTACGGGATCCCAATGACGAGTTTATTGCCTTGAAACAAACCGCGGAAGTATTGAGTGAGCTTGTTCATGGCAGCACCTTATTGGGTCAACACAACCATCGCTAAATCATTCCAGTGCATATAAGCGCGGTCGCCCCACGTCAGACCACAGCTTAAATCACGCGTATTGTTCATTTCTTGCGCTTTTATGACCTTGCCCGTGCTGGTTTTAAGGTGATAAGTGGTGTGGTCGCCAAAATACACAATCTCCACCACTTCACCCTCGCACCAGTTGTATTCACCTGCTGGCTTATCTTTGGAAAGCATGATTTTTTCTGGCCGTAACGCCACACTTACGGACTGCCCCTGATGCCCGCTGATGCCGTGGCCTACATAATGCACACATTCCGGACAACGGACCGTAACGTGATCTGCTTCGTCTTCTTCTATCACACCTTCAAACATATTCACATTGCCAATAAAATCGGCCACTTGGCGACTATTCGGCATTTCATAAACAGTGTCTGGCTCGCCCACTTGCAGGAAATAGCCTTCAGCCATGACCGCAATGCGCGAAGCCATGGTCATCGCTTCCTCCTGGTCGTGCGTCACCAGCACACAGGTCACGCCAACTTCTTCAATAATATTGACTAATTCTAACTGGGTGGACTCACGTAATTTTTTATCCAGCGCACCAAGCGGCTCGTCCAGCAAAAGCAGTTTAGGGCGCTTAGCCAGGCTGCGCACCAGGGCCACGCGCTGCTGCTGTCCACCAGAAAGCTGATGCGGCTTACGCTGGGCGTATTTATTAAGCTGGGCAAGACTCAGCATGGCTTCTACGCGCTCTGCAATTTGCTCTTTGGGCAGATGGTCACGCTTCAGGCCAAACGCAATATTTTCCCAAACACTTAAATGCGGAAAAAGTGCATAGGACTGAAACATCATGTTTATTGGGCGCTGATAAGATGGTATGTTGGTAATATCCTGATTTTCAAGAAAGATTCTGCCTTTGGTAGGCTGCTCAAAACCTGCCAGCATACGCAACAAGGTCGACTTTCCACAACCGGAGCCACCAAGCAAACCAAAAATCTCACCTTTTGTGACGGTGAGCGAAACATCATCTACCGCCTTGATCGTTCCATCATAGATTTTGGTAATGCCTTCAACCCTCAGCAAAACCTCTTTTTCAGCTGGTTTGCTGTCTGTTTGAGATTTAGGTGCTGTCGCCATGCTGACCCCGAATTAAAGAAGCTATAAAGAAATTATGATTAAACCATCAGAAAAGCCTGAACTAGCCAACCAGCTAATCCAGGCAATCATTTTAATAAATTAAGTACCTGTTTTGAATTGTGTGAATAAACGCGTTTGGACACGACGTGTTGCATTATCCACATTGCCTGGTGGAATCAGATTTTTAACATCGGCTTCCGACAAAAAGATGGTTTTATTGTTTTTAATTTCCTCATCAACAAACGGTGTAGCCGCTTTGTTCGGATTAGCATAAGTCACTGCATTGGTTAGCCCTGCATGCACTTCCGGCCTTAAAATGTAATTGATGAATTTATGCGCATTGTCTGGATGCTTGGCATCTGCCGGAATCGCCATGGTATCCATAAACATATAACCGCCCATTTTAGTCACCAGTGCCTCAATGTTTTGCTCAGATTTGTTTTCGATAGAGCGTTTGCGTGCCAAGTTGAAATCACCCGCCCAGCCAAGCGCCACGCAGATATTGCCGCTGGCTAGATCTTCAATTTGACCACCTGAATTAAAGCGTTTGATATCAGGACGCACTTTCATCAGCATATCAAAGGCCACTTTGTAGTCATCCGCATTCAGACTGAACTCAGGCTTGCCTACATAACGTAATGCGATGGGAAACACTTCTGATGGTGCATCCAAAAATGAGATGCCGCATGATTTAAGTTTGGACGTATATTTAGGATCAAACACCAAATCCCAGGTATTTTCTGGCATTGGCATATCGCCCAGCGCCGCCTTTACTTTATCCACATTGATACCTACTGTCGTGTAGCTCCACAGCCAGTCCACCAGATATTGATTGCCTGGATCAAGCTTGGCCATTTGCTCCAGCACAGCAGGGTCTAAGTTTTTCCAATTAGGTAATTTGCTTTTATCTAGTTTTTGCAGCAAACCACCTTCCATTTGCATTTTGCCCCAGTTGGATGAGGGCACCACAATGTCATAGCCTGTGTTTTTAGCAATCATTTTTGCATGCAATATCTCATTACTATCAAACACATCGTAACGTACTTTAATGCCGGTTTCTTTTTCAAAGTTAGGAATCGTGTCTTCTGCCAAATAATCTGACCAGTTGTAGATGTTAAGGACTTTATCTTCCTCGGCCACTTTCGCTGGCTCGCTTGCTTTATCTCCGCTGGTTTTATCGCCGCACGAGACCAGCATCATGCCGGCAGCCACTACTGCAATCAAGCCTAACCAGCGCTTGCTAAAAGATACATTCATATTCATTACCCCTTCAATTTTGGTGAGTGATTAAAAACGTTTTTTCAGTAAATTTACATCATTCATTTGAGCCGTGAAACACCCGTATTCATTATCGATTGCTCGCCAGCAATCTTACAATATGTATCAGCCAACAACCACAATTTTATTGGCGCACATTGCAAATTCAATCAAAATTTTCGCAGAAAATACTTACAGCAAACCTCGTGTTTTTAAATCCAGCAGCGTCGCATCCAAACATTTGTAAATTAGCGCAATCATTTCATCAATCTGCGCCTTGGTGGTTACGAGCGGCGGCGCGATAATCATGCGGTCGCCCACGGCCCGCATGATTAACCCATTGGCAAAACAATGTCCACGGCAAATCATGCCAACCTCTAGTGCTTCATCAAAAGCAATGTGGTTTTGCTTGTCCTTCATCAGCACAAACCCTGCCACCAGGCCGCAAGTTTCGGCACCACCCACCAGTGGATGTTTTGCCAGTTCTGCATATTTCTCGGCCAGGTAAGGACCGGTTTCATGCAGCACCCTGTCCACCAAGCCTTCGCTTTCAAGAATTTCAATATTTGCCAATGCCACAGCGCAAGCGACCGGATGGCCTGAATAAGTGTAGCCGTGATTGAACTCGCCGCCTTTGTCAATCAGCACATCGGCCACGCGCTTACCTACCACCACGCCGCCAAGCGGAATGTAGCCTGAAGTCACGCCTTTGGCGAAAGTCATTAAATCCGGTCTGGCGCCCAGCAATTGCGAGCCGAACCATTTGCCCAGCCGGCCGAAACCGCAAATTACTTCATCGCAAATCAGCAAAATGCCGTACTTGTCACATATTCTTTGGATTTCCGGCCAGTACGTTTTAGGCGGAATAATCACGCCGCCTGCACCCTGCACCGGCTCGCCAATAAAAGCGGCGACTTTATCCGCCCCAACTTCCAGGATTTTATCCTCCAGCCACGAAGCCGCTCTAATGCCAAACGCGTCCCTGTCTTCATTCGGCGCCAGACCGTAATGATATGGCTGCTCAATGTGCACAATGCCGGGAATCGGCAGACCACCCTGCGCATGCATGCCGCCCATGCCGCCTAAAGAAGCGCCTGCCACGGTTGAACCGTGATAGGCATTGTTCCGGCTGATGATGACTGTGCGTTCCGGCTGGCCCAGTGTCGTCCAGTAATGACGTACCATGCGCAGATTGGTATCGTTTGACTCCGAGCCTGAACTGCTGAAAAACACATGGCTATAGTTGTCACCCGCCAGCTTGATAATTTTTTCTGCGAGTTTTACTGCCGGCACATTAGTGGTTTGAAAAAAACTGTTGTAATAAGGCAATTCCAACATTTGCTTAGCAGCCGTATCCACCAAGGCTTTGCGGCCGTAGCCAACATTCACGCACCACAGCCCCGACATCGCATCAAAGATTTTCGCGCCTTCCGAATCCCAGATGTACACCCCCTCAGCTTTGGTAATGATGCGTGCACCCTTGGCCGCAAGGCTTTTGTGGTCGGTAAACGGGTGCATATAGTGTGCGGAATCTATTGCTTGAATATCTTTAGTAATGGTCATGTCGTTCTCAATTCGTTATTTGGCGGCTCAGCCTGAGCAATTTACACATGCATTAACAAATGCTCTCGCTCCCACGGGCTAATCACGCGCATAAATTCATCATGCTCGGTTTCTTTCACAGCCAGATACACATCGATAAAGTTTTTGCCCAGCACTTCATGCAATGCTGTTGCATCTTCCAGCTCGCGCAACGCCTCCGACAGGCCGCGCGGTAGCTGGTAATCATGGGCGTAGGCGCTGCCGGTGGTGACTTCAGTCGGCTTTAGCTTTTCCTTGATGCCCAGGTAGCCGCAAGCCAATGTGACTGCCATTGCCAGATAGGGGTTGGCATCTGCGCCTACTACACGATTCTCAAGACGACGCGCGGAAGGATCGGAAATCGGCACCCGGATACCCACCGTACGGTTGTCATAGCCCCATTCAATATTAATTGGCGCCGCGCCATTGCGTACGATGCGGCGATATGAGTTCACATACGGCGCAAGCAAGGCCATGGCGGCCGGCAGGTATTTCTGCAAGCCAGCAATGTAATGGTAGAAAAGCGGTGAAGCCTCGCCATCCGGCTTGCTAAAAATATTCTGACAGGTTTTTGTATCAATCACGCTCTGGTGAATATGCATGGCCGAGCCTGGCTCATGTTCCATGGGTTTTGCCATGAACGTGGCATACATATCATGCCGCATGGCCACCTCCCGCAATGTGCGTTTGAAGAAGAATGCTTTATCCGCCAGCACCATGGGTTCATCATGCAGGAAATTGATTTCCATCTGCCCTGCCCCGAATTCATGAATCAGCGTATCCAGTTCCAGCCCCATAATTTCGCAGTAGTCGTAAATATCTTCAAACAATGGGTCAAACTCGTTTACCGCATCAATACTGTAAAGCTGGCGGCTGGTCTCCTTGCGGCCGCTCCTGCCGACAGGGGGTGTCAGCGGCAGGTCCGGGTCAGTGTTACGCGCCAGCAGATAAAACTCCAGCTCGGGTGCCACGATGGGCGTCCAGCCCAAATCCTTGTATAAATCCGTGACCCGGCGCAATACGTTTCTTGGTGCAAAATCAATCAGTTTTCCATCATGACCGACACAATCCATAATCACTTGCGCGGTGGGATCAACTGCCCAAGGAACCAACCTCAGGGTCACGGGGTCCGGCAATAGCACCATGTCTTTATCTGTGAAGCCCATCACCCGGTCATAGCCTTCATGGCCTTCCGGCGACTCCCCCGTCACAGTCACGCCCAATACGGCCTCCGGCAAGCGCATGGCACGCTCGGTAGAAAACTTCTCGCGCGGCAAAATCTTGCCGCGTGCTACGCCAGTCAAATCGGGTACCAGGCACTCTATTTCCGTGACATTATTCTCGGTCAGCCAGCGATCCATTGCTGCAAGATCAAAATTTTTACGTTCATGCATTTTTGTTCCCCAACTTCTTTTTATAAATAAATTTGAATCTATGTTACATATTGTTCGTTAGTTAATTCTAGCGTTCATCCGATTCCGGCAGGCTTCACCAAACGCTTTAAAAATTGCCAAATATTGCGGGTTCTCCATCACTTTCCACTCCGGATGCCATTGCACGCCTAAAGCAAAAGATCGGGCATCATCCACATGCAAAGCCTCTATCAGGCCATCCGGTGCATGTGCTTCTGCCGTCAACCCTGCCCCCAGCTTGTCAATGCCTTGGCCGTGAATCGAATTCACCATCATGTGCGTGCTGTCCACTATCGATGCCAGTTGTCCATTGGCCACCAGGTGAACCGGGTGTGCTGGCGCATATTGCGCTTCTGCTGGCGTATCATCCGCCTCGCGATGATCATTCAGACCAGTAACTTTATGCACGGCTTGATGCAGACTGCCACCGAACGCCACATTCAGCTCCTGAAAGCCGCGGCAAATGGCCAACAGCGGGATGCCTGCGTCAATCGTCGCGTGAATCAGTTTTAGCGTAAGCGCATCTCGCGCAGGGTCTAGCGGCAACGTGGGATCATGTACCTCCTGGCCAAAATGTGAAGGATGCAGATTAGACACTGAGCCTGTTAGCAAAACACCATCCGCCATCGCCAGCAACTCTTCCAGCTCAATATGGTCGCTGACCGCAGGCACCAGCAGAGGCAAGGCTCCTGCCGCTTCCGCCACCGCCAGAATATATTTTTGCCCGACCGCATGAAAGGGGTGCGCGCCGAGTTGCTTCACGTCAGCTGGCAGCAATACTACTGGTTTTCTGTGCACAGGTTTCTTCATCGTTATTACTACTCAGCAACCCTATCAATATGCCTTCAATGCTCGTTATACCACTATTTTCAAGGATTGCAACAATTCGGTTACAAGTATACTATGCCTTTAATTGGTAATACCACAAGAGCCATTTAAGTTATTTAATTAGAACCACTTTAGAAAAACAATATTGCCTGATGAAACAGCCTGTTCTCTCTGAATGGTTATTAACGCAGCTTAGCCAGAGCAGATTTCCCGCCCGCATGCCCAATCACCGGCGCGTGTACGAAGCTATCCGCCGCGCCATTACAGAGCAAGTATTGCCATCGGGCTGCCGATTGCCTTCCACGCGCAGTCTTGCGACTGATTTAGGCATGTCCCGCAACACTGTGCTGACGGCTTTCGACCAATTGCTGGATGAAGGCTATGTAGCGGCCAGGACGGGTAGCGGCACCTATGTTGCCTACAATCAGCCTGATGAATTCTCAAAAAATCCAAACGTGATACACTCGCTTAACCCGGAGGGCAATATCATCGGGCTTTCCAGGCGCGGACTGATTGCATCCAGCACACAAAATAATCATCCAAGTGACCATTCAAGCAATCACCCTAGCAACCATGAGGTACAGCCATTTACGCCGGGCGCGGATGATTACTCCAAATTTCCGTTCGAGCTCTGGCGGCGCTTGCTCAATCGTCAATGGCGCATGCTAGACCCAGCCCTGCTGGACAGCAGCCATGACGGCGGCTACTTGCCGTTACGGCAATCCATTGCCGATTATTTGCGCGTATCACGTGCGGTGAACCTGAAGGTAGATCAAGTGCTGATCACCTCTGGCACCCAGCAATCAATCGACTTGTGTGCACGTTTACTCACCGACCACAACGACTGTGTCTGGGTTGAAAACCCCTGCTATTGGGCAGCACGGCGCGTACTGGAAGCGAATGGCCTGCAACTGCATCCGGTTGCTGTAGACAACGAAGGTATGGCACCCACCACACAGGACTTTCGTGTGAAGCCGCGTCTTATTTACACCACGCCATCGCATCAGTACCCTAAAGGCATGGTCATGAGCTATGGCCGCCGCCGGCTGCTGCTGGATTACGCGCAGAATCAGGGCGCATGGATTATTGAAGATGACTATGACAGCGAGTTTCGTTTTGAAGGCCGTCCCATCTCGTCACTGCAAGGCATGGATCAGGATGGCCGTGTGCTGTATCTGGGCACATTTTCAAAAGTGATGTACCCGGGCATCCGCCTGGGCTACATGGTGATACCGCCGCAACTGGTAGCCCCGTTCAAAAACGGCCTTTACGAACTGCAACGTCCAGGTCAGGTGATGATTCAGGCGGCATTGGCCGATTTTATTGAAGAAGGCCATTTTGCCAGCCATATCCGGCGCATGCGCCAAACCTACGGCGAAAGACGACGTTTGCTGCAGGCCGCACTGGCACCGGTGGCAAATGCTGGCGCACGGCTTTCACCTGTTGATTCCGGGCTGCATCTGGTGGTGGAGTTCGACTCGAATGTTGATGACATTCGCGTGGCTGAAATGGCTGCAGAAAAGGGTTTGCGCGTGTATGCGCTTTCAAACTACTGCGTGGGTGCAAAACAAGAAAAAGGCCTGATTATCGGTTATGCCTACGCTGCAACCGAACACATCACACATTATGGCAATATATTAGCTAATGTGATACAGGAATCTTTAAGAAAACAGGCATTAGCCTAAGGCATCGCGCAACTGATACCACGCCATGCCCAACACCAGAGCGGGCGTGCGCAGTAGTTTACCACCAGGAAAATCATGGTGCCTGATTTGCGCGATTAAATCCAAGCGTTCTGCTTGGCCAGAAACTGCCTCCGCTACCAGTTTTCCTGCCAGGCCGGTAAGCGCCACACCGTGGCCTGAAAAGCCTTGCAGGTAATAAACATTTGGCGCAATGCGGCCAAAATCGGGCGCGCGGTTCATGGTGATATCGACAAAGCCACCCCAAGTGTATTCAACCTTTGTATTTGCGAGTTGCGGAAATGCTGTAGTCATGCGCGCCTGCATGCTGGCTGTCAGGTTGCGCGGCGTCATGGCGCTGTAGCTCACGCGGCCGCCAAAGATCATGCGTTTGTTATCTGAATTGACATCTCGGGCAAATCTAAAATAATCCAGTACGAAATTGGAGTCGCACACAGCTGCGTTAGTGGGAATAAGTTTTGCTGCAAGTTTTGAATCAATCGGCTCGGTGCCGATAATGTAAGTACCCACAGGCATAATGCGTCTGGTCAGATTCGGTGCAAGTTTTGGCGACACTTCTGGCAAATACATATTACCTGCCAGCACCACAAATTTGGCTTTTACATTGCCGGTTTCTGAATGCAAAGTTACTGTGTCGCCTTGCTGCATCGTATTCACAGGCGAATGCTGAAAGATGCGCACACCCAGACTGGCCGCGCCTTTTGCCAAGCCCAAGCAGTAATTCAGCGGATGCAGATGCCCTGAACGCTTATCGTAGAAGCCATTAAAATAACGCGGGCTATCAATCCAGCTAGGAAGGTGCGCGGGTTCAATCCACGTTGCATCGCTGTCATAATGGTACTTTTGTGTCATACCATCGAACCACTGACGCAGCTTTTTACCTTTACGTTCGCTTACCGAAACACCCAAAAAACCATCGGTTAAATCGCATTGGATATCAAAGCGCCTCACACGCTCGCGCACCATATCCAGCGCTTCCAGCGTCATGCGCCATACCTGTTTTGCGGCTTCAAAACCAAGCGCGCTTTCAATCACACCCTGTTCACAAGCCAGGCCGGCAATAATTTGCCCACCATTGCGTCCGCTGGCGCCAAAGCCGATATGATTGGCCTCTAATACAACAACTGAGTAACCACGGTCTGCCAGCTCGATCGCCGCAGACAATCCTGCAAAACCGCCACCCACCACACATACATCTGCCTCAGCATCGCCTCGCAGCTTGGGGTAAGCAGGCTGCTCATTCGCGCTGGCGGCGTAATAAGAGTTTTGCGTAAGTTTTAAATCTGCAGATTTAATATTAGTCTCGAGCATGTTTATTTTTTGCTGCAATGCGCCCACAAAGCCATGTCCACACCAGGGTTGCAGCCGCGTTGGATGTTAATTCCGCATGGTCATACGGTGGTGAAACTTCGGTGCAGTCCATGCCCACCCAGTTCAAATCATGCCAGGCTTCCAGCAGCGTCATCGCTTGTGTGGTGGTCAAGCCGCCTACTTCTGGCGTGCCTGTGCCCGGGGCAAACGCCGGGTCAAGCGCGTCAATATCAAACGTTAAATACAGCGGCGGATTACCGGCCTTAGCCATGCGTTCGCGCACTTCATCGACCACCTTTTTTAAACCATCACCATCTTTGCCGCGCAATTCGCGCGCGGTGTAAATTTTGCCGCCTTGGTCATTTACAAACTCACGCGCAGAGCGCTCGCCAGACGAGCGGATGCCGATTTGTACGAAGCATTTAGGGTCAACCAAACCCTCGGTCACCGCTTCATACACCCAGGTGCCATGGCCTGACGGTTCGCCAAAATGATCAGTCCAGGTATCGCAATGTGCATCAAAATGGATGCATGCCAGCGGTTGTTGGTAATGTGCATGGTAAGCACGCAGCAGCGGCAAAGTAATGGAGTGATCGCCGCCCAGCCACACCATCGTCTGGTTTTTAATCAATTCTGCTGCTAGCGGCATCAGCGCGCTGCGCATGGCGTCAATGCTGGTGTTTGGTAAAAGCAAGTCACCCACATCCTTTAAAAACTCAAGTGGCGAAACATCAAACAAAGGATGTGTTGCATCGCACAACATCTGGCTGGCGTGGCGAATCGCACTCGGCCCGAAACGCGCACCAGGACGATTGGTCACGCTGCCATCCCAATTGATACCCGTGATGGCGTATGGTTTTTTAGCAGCCATATCAATAGACAGAGGATTTTCTATTGACAACCCTAGAAAACCGCTAGTGGAAAGATAGGCAAACGCGTGATTCATTCATTGCTCCGAAACTGGATGTACTCATGTGACATTATAGGTAGAATGATAATTCTATGCTGGCCTTATAAGTAGAACCATTTATTTAAAATTGATAGAGCCAATTTAAAGCGAAATTGAATGCAAAAAATTATCAACAGCGCCACAAAAATGATACAAGCCGAGCGCGAGCGCTATCTACAATTGCATCCGAGTTCAGTTGCATTATCACAAAGCACAAGCCAGCACTTTCTCTATGGCGTGCCCATGCACTGGATGAACGACTGGGGCACGCCGGTACCTTTATTTGTCGAGAAAGCGCAAGGCGCGCATTTCACTTGTGCAGATGGTCTGGATTATACGGATTTCTGTCTGGGCGATACTGGCGCGATGTTCGGCCATAGCCCACCAGCAGTTGCGAGAGCCATCACAGACCAAGCCAATAAAGGCTTAACCGCCATGCTGCCTTCTGCCTTGGCAGCCGGCGTGGGTGAGACTTTGGCAGCATACTTCAATTTGCCCTTCTGGCAGATGGCCACCACTGCGACCGATGCCAACCGCTTCGTACTGCGCTGGGCGCGCGCCATAACCAACCGTAACAAACTGCTGGTGTTCGATGGCTGTTATCACGGAACTATAGATGATGCCATGGTGGATTACACCATGCGAGATGACACCATGGTGGACGCCGTTAATGGCAAAACGAGAAACCGCGCCAGTTTGCTCGGCCAAGTTTATGATTTAAGTTTGCACACGGTCGCTGTGCCGTTTAACGATTTAACCGCGGTTGAGCGCGAATTGGCCAGGGGTAACATTGCCTGCATACTCACCGAACCTGCGCTCACTAACTGCGGCATGGTGCTACCGAACGATGGCTTTATCGAAAGTTTACGCGAACTCACCACAAAATACGGCACGCTGTTAATTTTGGATGAAACACACACCATCTCCACCGCGTGCGGCGGCTGGGCTAAATATAATGGTGTCGTTCCTGACTTTTTAGTGGTCGGCAAACCGATTGCAGGCGGGCTGCCGGCGGCAGCTTACGGCTTTAGCGCAGAAATGGCAGATCGCATGAAAACTGCCAAAGATAACGCACCGGCCGGACATTCCGGCATCGGCACGACGCTCTCCGGCAATATGATGACGCTCGCTGCCATATATGCAACTCTTACAGAAACAGCCACTGATGCGGCTTACAGGCACATGCTGGCATTGGCCGACTTACTGGAGCAACAGCTTACCGCATCATTAGAATCGCATAATCTGCCATGGAACATCACACGGCTGGGCGCGCGGCTGGAGCTGCAGTTTTGCGAAAATCCGCCTCACGACGCACAAGCTGCAAGGCTTGCGCAAAACGACATTTTAGAAAGCGCCATCCATCTCTATTTGCTAAATCGCGGCGTGCTGCTGACACCATTCCATAACATGATGTTGGTGTGCCCCGCTACCAGCCAAGAAGACATTAAGAAACTAGTACAAATATTTAACGACTGTTTAACCGAGCTGACTTCAGAATAAAAAAGTGATGAATCGATGAAGCCAGCTAATAAATTAATTCAAAGACACAATCGCTTCAATTTCCACCAGCACATCACGCGGTAATTTAGCCACTTGCACGGTGGAGCGTGCAGGCGTATGGCTGCCGAAAACATCGCCATACACTTTGTTCATCGCCACAAAATCATCCAGATTTTTTAGAAACACAGTGGTTTTAACGACTTTGTTCAGGCTCGCGCCGGCGGCTTCAATCACGGCTTTCAGGTTCGCCAACACCTGCGTAGTCTGCACGGTAATATCGCCATCATTCAGCGTGCCATCTGCACGTAATGGTATTTGGCCCGAGGTGAATAATAAATCACCCACTACCATGGCTTGTGAGTATGGACCAATGGCGGCTGGCGCGTTTGAGGTTTGGATGACTTTCACTTGAACACCTTTTTAGTTAATTATCAGAATACCTAAATTGTACCCGTTTGGTATTGCAAAACAATTCATAGGCAATGGTGCCAGCGGCTTTTGCAACGTCATTAGCCAATATTTGGTCGCCCCACAACTCAACCGTTGAGCCAATGTTAGCAGTTTGAATATCAGTTAAATCCACAAACAGCATATCCATCGAAACCCGGCCAATGATGCGCGTCTTTTTGCCTTCAACCGCAGCAGGCGCGCCCATCGCAGATCTTGGGTAGCCATCCGCATAGCCGCAAGCCACCACGCCGACTAACGTTTCCTTTTCCGCCGTGAATATGCTGCCATAGCCAATGGATTCGCCTTTGGTGATTTTGCGGATTGAGATGATCTGCGAAGTAAGTTGCATCACCGCGCGCAGCGGCGTTTTCGCGTCGTAAAGTGGATCTGCGCCATACAGCATGATACCAGGGCGCGACCAATTGGCGCGGGCTTGCGGCCAGCCAAGAATAGCAGCAGAATTAGCAAGGCTCACATCCACGACGCCCAAATTTTGTACAGTTTGCTGAAAAAGGGCGATTTGCTGCGTCGTGTGCTCGCTGCTTAAAGTATCCGCATTGGCAAAATGCGACATCAGTACGACTTTCGCTACATTGGGATGTCCATTTAAGCGCGAATAAGCTTGAATGTACCCACTTGGTGACAAGCCCACTCGGTGCATGCCACTATCCATTTTTAGCCAGACATGCACCGGTTTAGCGAGTTTTGCCGCGAGCAATATCTCCACTTGCCACTGCGCATGCACCACCAGCCACAGGTCATTTGCAACAATTTCCGGCAACTCGGCGGCCTCAAAAAAACCTTCCAGCAACAAAATAGAGTTTTTAATGCCCGCCAGACGCAGTTGCAGCGCCTCTTCCAGGCACGCAACAGCAAAACCGTCAGCCTCATTTTCTATTGCTTTGGCGCATTGCACCGCACCATGGCCATAGGCGTTGGCCTTGATGACCGCCAGCGCTTTTCCACCGTGCATTTGCTTGGCAACGCGATAATTATGGCGAAACGCATCCAGGCGAATGTGCGCAATAGCGGGACGGGACATAAAGTTAGGCTTTTATAAGTGTTTGTTTTGTACTGGCACGATTTTGTACGCGCTTATTGTAACGATTTAAGCTCAAGTCGTCACTTTGGATCGCGGGCTGATGGTTCGCCACCAAATCTGCCAGCAATTGCCCAGAGCCGCAGGCCATGGTCCAGCCTAAAGTACCATGGCCTGTATTAAGCCATACGTTGTCATATAGGCTGTTTGTTTTGCCAACACTGGACGCTTTGCCGATAATCGGTGTGCCGTCTGGCGTCATCGGCCGCAGACCTGTCCAGAACAGTGATTTTGAGGCATCTCCCGCATTGGGGAACAGGCTGTTCAGCACCATTTCCAACGTTTCGCGCCGACGCGGATTCAGGCTTAAATCAAAGCCCGCCAGTTCCGCCATCCCGCCCACCCTGATTCTATCGTCAAAGCGCGTAATAGCCACTTTGTAAGTTTCATCCATCACGGTAGAAACAGGTGCAGCAGCAGGATTGATAACAGGCACGGTGAGCGAGTAACCTTTGACCGGATACACGGGAATCTGCAAACCCAACCCCTGCATCAGCTGGCGCGTGTAGCTGCCGAGCGCGACTACATATTGGTCGGCTTCCAGCATTTCCGTACCAACATCGGTACTAATTTCTACACCAAAAAGCTTGTTTTTGCTGGTAAGCAGATGTTTTACACTCACGTTTTGGCGAAATTTAACGCCAAGCTGTTTTGCCTTTTCAGCCAGATTGGTTGTGAATAGCTGGCAATCACCGGTTTCATCGCCGGGCAAGCGCAGGCCGCCTAACAGCTGGTCTTTAACCAGCACCAAAGCTGGCTCCACCCGGGTGCAGCCATCAGGATCAAGATGCTCAAACGGAACGCCTAAGCGTTCGAGTACAGCAATGTCCTTTGCTTCAGCATCCAGCTGTTTTTGTGTGCGAAACACCTGTAAAGTGCCCCGTGTGCGGCCTTCATAGGCAATGCCGGTGCTGGCGCGCAATTCAGCCAGACAATCGCGGCTATATTCCGCCAGGCGCACCATGCGTTCTTTATTGCGGTCGTAGCTCTTGGCGTTGCAGTTTTGCAGCAATTTAAATGTCCACTGCAATTGCCATAGCGTCCAATCCGGCCTAAGTGAAAGTGGCGAATGGCGTTGAAACAGCCACTTTAATGCCTTCATCGGCACGCCGGGCGCAGCCCATGGCGCAGCATAGCCCGGCGAGATTTGCCCCGCGTTAGCAAAACTGGTTTCCAGCCCCACTGCTGGCTGGCGGTCTATCACTGTGACATCAAACCCTTTCTGTGCCAAATAGTAAGCGGAGGTGACACCCACCACGCCGGAACCCAGTACAAGCACCTTCATTTCAACCTCTGTATATATCAAAGATAACACGTACAGTCTATTGAATTCAGACGCATCGAATTAACCAAATTAGTTACTTTTATTTACATAATTAACTAATAATTATTAATTAGTAGTAGTATTTGCTAAAAATTAAATAAAAAATAGTTTATTCAACATTAAGGAGAAATCATGCGCATTCGTACCCATGCCGTGCGCGAGCTGGATCGTATTGATATGAAGATATTGTCTGTGCTGCAGGCCGATGCGCGCATCCCCATAACCGAGCTGGCGGAGCGCGTGGGCTTGTCCGTCACGCCCTGTGGCGAGCGCATCAAGAACTTGGAGAAGGAAGGCGTGATTCTGGGTTATCAGGCGCGCTTGAATCCGCATGCACTCGGCCTTGGCTTGCTGGTATTCGTGGAGCTCAAACTTGCTACCAAATCAGGTGCGATTTTTGGCAAATTCAAACAGGAAATTCTCAAACTGCCCAGCGTGCTGGAGTGCCATTTGGTTTCCGGCGATTTTGATTACCTGATTAAAGCACGCATTGCAAAAATGGCGGATTACCGCACCCTGTTGGGCGACATATTGCTCACCTTGCCCGGTGCACAGGAATCGCGCAGTTATATCGTGATGGAAGAAGTAAAAGAGGGTCTTGCGCTGCCGCTTGTAGAAGCTAAAGAATAACAACAAGTGGCTCTAGCAAAATATTCCAAATGGCTCTTGTTGCATATCCAGTTTAAGAAAACAATGCTATTGTAATCGGTAAGATTTTGCTTTAGTTTTAGTGATGTATGCCCGATTTAATATTTTTGAATTCTGTCACTTTTTTAAGGGGATTAAAATGATTTCAATTTCAATTAAACAAGCTTTAGTGGCAGCGCTTGCTACAGGTTTGGCTGCCAGCATCTGCGGCGCGCATGCAGAACATGTAAGCAAAATTGGTGCAGGCGAAGGCAAGCTTGATATCATCGCTTGGCCTGGTTACCTTGAGCGTGGCGAATCGGATAAGAACTACGATTGGGTGACCGGATTTGAAAAGGAAACCGGCTGCAAGGTGAACGTAAAAACCGCCGGCACTTCGGATGAAATGGTATCGCTGATGAATAAAGGCGGTTATGACCTGGTGACTGCCTCGGGCGACGCCAGCCTGCGATTGGTTGCAGGCAAAAAAGTACATCCGATCAATTCCGCTTTAATCCCCTCATGGAATACGATAGATTCCCGCCTGCAGAATGCACCCTGGCACACCGTTGGCGGCAAGCATTACGGCGTGCCTTACCAGTGGGGCCCAAACGTGCTGATGTACAACACACAAGTATTTAAAACCGCACCCACCTCATGGGCGACGGTGTTCGAGCCGCAAAACCTGCCCGATGGCAAACCAAATAAAGGCCGCATCCAGGCTTATGATGGCCCGATTTATATCGCAGACGCAGCATTGTATTTGATGAAGAAAGACCCGTCACTTGGCATTAAAGATCCCTATGAACTCAACGAAAAACAATATGCGGCGGTGTTAAAACTGCTGCGCCAGCAAAAAACCCTCACCCACAGATATTGGCATGATGTGACCGTGCAGATGACCGATTTCAAAAAAGAAGGCGTGGCAGCCTCTGGTGCGTGGCCATATCAGGTCAATGCGTTAAAAACTGAAAAGCAGCCGATTGCGTCTGTGATTCCACAAGAAGGCGCGACAGGCTGGGCGGATACCACCATGCTGGCCGCTGGCGCGAAACACCCGAATTGCGCGTATAAATGGCTGGAGCACTCGCTGAACCCGAACCTGCAATCGGGCCTGGCAGAATGGTTTGGCTCTAACCCGGCCGTGCCAACCGCCTGCAAAGCCAAAGCACCGGGCGGTAGTGACTTCTGCGCTGATAACGGTTTTGAGCGCTTTACCGAAATTAAATTCTGGAGAACGCCGCAAGCCAAATGCTCGCTTAAAGAAGGCTGCGTACCATACAGCCGCTGGACGAAGGACTATATCGCCATCATGGGTGGCAGATAGTTATAACCTATGGTTGCAGCCGTCGAGTTTTCCGCCGTCAGCCGCCATTATGGTAACGTAAAAGCGGTTGATGATGTAACGATTGCTGTCGCTGAGGGCGAGTTTTTTTCCATGCTTGGGCCAAGCGGCTCGGGCAAAACTACTTGTCTTCGCCTGATTGCAGGTTTTGAGCAGCCAAGCTTTGGCAGCATAAAAATCTTCGGCAAAGAAGCTGCTGGCGCGCCACCTTACGAGCGTGAAGTGAACACTGTTTTTCAGGATTATGCGCTGTTTCCGCACATGAACGTGCTGGATAACGTGGCATATGGTTTGCGCGTAAAAGGCATCGCCAAACCGGAAAGTTACCAGCATGCCAAGCATGCACTAGCGCAAGTGGCGCTGGCAGAATACGACACGCGCAGGCCTGGTGAGCTTTCAGGCGGGCAGCGCCAGCGTGTAGCCTTGGCGCGGGCGCTGGTGAATGAGCCGCGCGTGTTGCTGCTGGACGAACCGCTGGGTGCGCTGGATTTAAAGCTGCGTGAGCAAATGCAACTGGAACTCAAAACCCTGCATAAAAAACTTGGCATTACGTTTATCTACGTCACGCACGATCAGGGCGAAGCATTATCCATGTCTGACCGCGTGGCCGTATTTAATCGCGGCAGAATCGAGCAAGTGGATTCGCCGCGCAACCTTTACACCCACCCAAAAACCAGCTTTGTAGCGGATTTTGTCGGCACTTCAAATGTGGTAAGCGGGGATTTGGCACAACAAATTACCGGCAATAGCCAAGCCTTTTCGATTCGCCCCGAACATATCGGCATTAACACCGGGCAGGCCGGCATCTTGAAGTTAAATGGCGAAGTCGCAGATATTCAATATCACGGTGCAACCAGCAAAATAGAGGTTGCCGTGGATGGCCAATTGCTATCCATGGTACTTTCCAACACGGAAGTAAGCGAAGCGCAGCTGCCGAAAATCGGCCAGAAAATTACTTTGTGCTGGCCGCGAAGCCGCATGGTGATGCTGGAAAATTAACCCGTTATTCTCAGCCATGCTACCTTCTGCCAGCTTAACCCCACCCGCAAATCCACTCCTGAGATGGTTGGGCAACACACTCTATCGTAAACATCATCTGTTCCTATTCTTGCTGCTCACTCCGCCGCTATTATGGTTTGGCGTAGTTTACCTGGGCTCGCTATTTGCGCTGCTTTGGCAAAGTTTTTATACATTTGATAGTTTCAGCATGTCGGTTTCACCCGATTTAACGCTCGAAAACTACCGTAGCCTGATTGACGCCGCCAATTTTGACATTATCCTGCGCACCCTCAGCATGGCGATTGCGGTGACGCTGGCCTGCGCCTTGATTGCCTTTCCCATTGCCTATTACATGACACGCTACGGCAGCTCCGCTGAAAAAGGCTTTTTCTACATCGCGGTCATGTTGCCGATGTGGGCAAGCTATATCGTTAAAACCTACGCATGGACGGTGATTTTATCGCAGCAAGGCATTTTATACTGGTGCATCAATCACTTAGGTTTAACGGCTGCACTCAATCACATCTTACAAATACCTGTCATCGGTGGCAACACGCTCGCCACATCCAACCTCGGGCGCTTCATGGTGTTCACCTATATCTGGCTGCCCTTTATGATTTTGCCGATACAAGCCGCGCTGGAGCGCGTGCCTGCAAACTTGCTGCAGGCCTCGGCCGATTTGGGCGCGAAGCCTGCACAGACTTTTCGCCACGTATTGTTACCGCTAGTATTTCCCGGCGTAGTAGCAGGCTCTATTTTTACTTTTTCGCTCACACTGGGCGATTACATTATCCCGCAACTCATCGGCCCCAGCGGCCTGTATATCGGGACCATGGTGTACACCATGCAAGGCTCTGTAGGCAATATGCCGCTGGCAGCTGCGTTCACTGTGGTGCCGATTGTTTTGATTTTTATTTACCTTGCGCTAGCCAAGCGGGCGGGGGCTTTCGATGCCTTATAACATAAAGCAGTCAGGTAAAGGGTTGCGCGCTAAACCATCCAATGAAAATCGGGCACCCGTATGGTTGAAAACGCTTGCCTATGGCGGCCTGGTGTTTTTGCATTTCCCCATAGTCGTCATCGTCATCAACGCTTTTTTGGCGGGAGATGGCGATAAGGCTTACTTTACCTTGCGCTGGTTTCACGAGGCTTTTGCACGCGAAGATGTCATGCTGGCCATCGCGCTGTCACTCAAGGTGGCGGCTGTGGCGACTTTGCTGGCATTAGTGATGGGCACTATGGCCGCCGCAGCGCTGTACAGACGCAACTTTTTTGGCAAAGAAGCCATTACCACCATGTTGATTCTGCCGATTGCCCTGCCCGGCATTATCACCGGCATCGCGCTGCTCTCTGCGATGAACATACTTGATATCACCCCTGGTTTTTGGACCATTATAGTGAGCCATGCCACGTTTTGTGTGGTGATGATTTACAACAACGTGGTCGCGCGCTTCAGGCGCATGCCGCACAGCCTGGTGGAAGCCTCCATGGACTTGGGCGCGGATGGTTTCACCACGTTTCGGCACATTATTCTGCCGCAACTCGCGACCGCCCTGCTTGCGGGTGCATTGCTGGCATTTGCGCTATCGTTTGATGAGCTGATTGTGACTATATTCACCTCGGGACATGAAATCACGCTGCCGATCTGGCTGCTTAATCAGCTCGCGCGCCCACGTGACGCTGCGATAACCAATGTAGTCGCCATGATGGTGATGCTGATTACCGCATTACCGATTATCGCAGCCTATTATTTAACGCGCGGCACGGAAAGCATCGCCGGCAGCAGTCGCTAAAAAATCGGGTATTATTTTTGAAAGAGGATCGAAAAATGCATAACATTCAAACGCAATTACTGATTAATGGCCAATTCGTAACTGGCGAAGGCGCACCAATCAGCGTGCTGAATCCAGCTACTGGTGCTGAGATAGCTCAGGTAGCGGAAGCCTCATTGGCACAGATTGAAACTGCAGCAAGCGCTGCAGCAGCCGCTTTCAAAAGCTGGAAAAAAACCACGCCGCGCGACCGTTCCACAATGTTACTCAAATTGGCAGATGCCATAGAGGCCGATGCGGAAGGCTTTGCCGGTCTGGAGTCGCTAAATTGCGGCAAGCCTTATCTGGCGGCGCTGAATGATGAAATCCCCGCTGTTGCGGACGTATTCCGCTTTTTCGCAGGCGCGGTGCGCAACATGACCGGCGCGCTGGCAGGCGAATATCTGCCGGGCCACACCAGCATGATTCGGCGCGATCCATTAGGCGTAGTGGCCTCGATTGCGCCGTGGAATTACCCGCTGATGATGGCGGCCTGGAAGCTGGGCCCGGCGCTGGCTGCAGGCAATACCGTGGTGTTAAAGCCATCGGAAATGACGCCGCTTACTACGCTTAAACTGGCGCAACTCATCGCCGGAATTTTCCCTGCCGGTGTAGTGAATATTTTGAATGGGCGCGGTGAATCCGTCGGCGCGACTATGATTTCGCAGCCACAAGTACAGATGATTTCAATTACGGGGGATATTTCAACCGGCCAGAAAATCATGGAAGTCGCTGCAAAAAGCGTGAAGCGCACCCACCTTGAATTAGGCGGCAAAGCGCCTGTGATCGTGTTTGACGATGCGGATTTAAGCGCAGTGGTAGAAGGCGTGCGCACTTTCGGTTTTTATAATGCAGGCCAGGATTGCACCGCCGCCTGCCGTATTTATGCAGGCAAAAAAATCTACGAAAAACTGGTTGCCGAGCTGTCTTCAGCCACCGCCAGCATTAAAGTGGGCGAACAAAAAATGAGCGGCGTAGAAATGGGACCGCTCATTTCCGCACGTCAGCGCGAGCGTGTGGCGGGGTTTGTAGACCGGGCAGCCGCACAAAAACATATCGAAATCACCACTGGCGGCAAAATGCGTACCGGAAGTGGCTTTTTCTACGAGCCCACCATTATTGCAGGTGCCCTGCAAACCGATGAGATCGTCTGCAAAGAGGTGTTTGGGCCCGTGGTTTCTGTCACGCGTTTTGATGATGAAGAAACTGTAGTCAGCTGGGCGAACGATTCAGAATACGGCCTCGCCAGCTCGGTATGGACAAGTGATGTTTCACGCGCCATGCGCGTATCTGCCGAATTACAGTACGGCTGCACTTGGGTGAACACACATTTTATGCTGGTATCAGAAATGCCGCACGGCGGCATGAAAAAATCAGGCTATGGCAAAGATATGTCGATATACGCGATTGAAGATTACAGTGCCGTGCGGCATGTGATGGTGAAACTTTAAAATCCTTGCAGGGTGAGCAACTTGCTGCTCACCCTACCCCAACCAGATACGGGCTTGCTATCTACCGATCTGGTTGCCGATAATACCGCCAATAGCCGCGCCGCCAACTGTCCCAACACCGCTGCCGCCAGTCAGCACCGCACCTGCTACAGCCCCGACACCGGCACCAATCGCAGTGTTTTTGTCACGTGTTGACATATTGCTACAGCCGCTTAAGCCAACAACGAGTGTTGCCGCAATGAAAGTCATCGCTAATTTACTTTTTGTTTTCATGGTAATCTCACTTTTGAAAATTGATTTACGATAAGGCATTCATGAGACTCGCTTTTAAGTCAAAAGGTTCCGTTTAACTAGAGGATGGTGTGCACGAACTGACCAGTGCAGCCCCCTCATTACCTGCGCCGTCCTTCAGAAAGCATGCATGGCTAAGGTTAATTGTCTTTCCATAATTTCTGCATCTCGATGAACATAAAAGATGCGGTCCAGGAGATTAGAACCAGGCCTGTTAATGCTTCCAGTCCAGCTGTAAATCGAACATTGCCTTTGGCGACAATGTCGCCAAAGCCAAGCGATGTGTAGCTCACAAACGAAAAGTAACTGCAGTCCATCAGACTCTGATTAAAGTGCCCCTCCAATGAGCCAAAACCACCTTGATGAATCATGAAATAGTAGCCAAAAGCAAAAGCCCATATTTCAATAACATGTGCAAATAATGCACCAAAAACACCGAATAAAACACGTAACCGTGGCTTGATGGTAAGCCTGGGAATCAGTTTTGAAAGCTGGTTTAGCGCCTCAAAATGGATCAGCACAGCAGTTGCAACAAGAACACTATTGAGCGCGTAAGTAATAATCATCGTTTATCTTCGTGTATTGATGGTTTTATAATAACTGAGATCAACCCAAATCCCTATGTATTCTGCATTAAAACGTGGGTGGGCTGCACGAACTCACCAAGGTACACACTTCATTCCCCACATTACGAAAGCGGTGCGGTTGACGGCTGTTAAAGTAGTAAGCATCGCCAGCACCCAATACCCGCGTAGATTCTCCTACAGTCACTTCCAGGCGTCCAGACAGTATCACAGCACCTTCCTCACCCTCGTGCTGCAGCATCATCATGCCCGTATCGGCGCCTGCTTCATATGTTTCATAGAGAATCTGCAAAGCATGACCAGCCTTAGCCGAGCCAATCTGGCGATATGAGATACCTTCACCAGCGCTAATTTCGGTCAGATCCCGGGCGCGGTAAAAAACCTCGCTCTTCATGCCCGGCAATTCGTCTGAGAAAAATTCAGCCAGTGTCATCGGAATGCCCGCCAGTATGCGTTTTAAGGCGCTAACAGATGGACTAGTACTGCCGGATTCTATGAGTGAAATACTGGCATTGGCAACACCCGCCCTTTTTGCCAATGCGCGCTGCGATAGCTGGTGCCGTAGCCGCACTATTTTGAGTCTTAAGCCTACATCAATATCCATAATCTAATCACTTGGTGTTTAAAGTGTTAAATATACAATAACACTCATAAAATTAATACTAGTATAATCAATAGATTAATAAAATTAAAAACCAGACTTGACACAATATGCTAAACACTAAAAGATGCTAAATAATCGTATGCATGAAAAAGTAATATTTAAGGATTCTCGCATGTCAAAATCAGAACAAGCCGAGCTGCCTAACCTGTCGCACTATTGGGTGCCGTTTACCGCCAATCGGCAATTCAAAGCCATGCCGCGCCTATTCAAAGCGGCCAAGGGTAATTACTACACGTCTATGGATGGCCGGCAAATACTAGATGGCACGGCAGGCCTGTGGTGCGTGCCGGCGGGACATGGACGCGAAGAAATTGCGGTGGCCGTAGCCAATCAACTACGCACGCTGGATTACGCACCGGCGTTCCAATCGAGCCATCCGCTCGCGTTTGAAGCCGCCACCCGTCTGGCAGCCTATATGCCCACTGGTTTAGATCGGATATTCTTCACCAATTCCGGTTCAGAATCTGCCGATACTGCGCTTAAAATCGCGCTGGCCTATCATCGTGTAGCAGGCAACCCGTTGCGAAACAAGTTGATTGGCCGTGAGCGCGGCTACCACGGCGTCAATTTCGGCGGCATTTCGGTAGGTGGTATCGCAGGCAACCGCAAGGCATTTGGCAATGCGCTAAGCGGCGTGGACCATATTCGCCATCCGCTGGATATCGAAAAAAATGCGTTTACCAAAGGCATTCCGCAAGATGGCGGCATTGCACTGGCGAATGAGTTTGAACAGCGCATGCTGACTTTGCATGACCCCTCTACGATTGCCGCACTCATTGTGGAGCCCATGCAAGGCTCGGCGGGCGTGATTGTACCACCGGCCGGCTACCTGAAACGCTTACGGGAAATCTGCACCAAACATGGCATTTTGCTGATATTTGACGAAGTCATTACCGGTTTTGGCAGACTGGGCGCCAAGTTTGGCGCGGATTATTTTGACGTCATCCCCGACATGCTCACCTGCGCCAAAGGCCTCACAAATGGCGTCGTGCCGATGGGTGCGGTAGCGGTGAAACGCGAAATCTACGATGCGTTTATGCAAAACTCTGCCGTCGGTAGCATAGAACTGCCGCATGGCTACACCTACAGCGCCATCCCCATTGCCTGCGCGGCGGTAATCGCCACGCAGGATATTTTTGCCGCAGAAAAACTGGAAGCGCGTGCGGCGGGTTTAAGCACTTATCTCGAATCAGCCGCGCACAGCCTGAAAGGCCTGCCGATGGTGAAAGATATCCGCAATATCGGCCTGGTGGCAGGCATTGAGTTTGAGGCAAAGGCAGGCGCTTCTGCTTTTGCCGTATATTTGAAATGCTATGAACTTGGCCTGCACGTGCGCTACACGGGCGACATCATTGCCATCTCGCCGCCGCTCACTATCGAAAAACATGAGATTGATCGCATCTTTAACACGCTCGCGGATGCAATTAAATACGTGGCTTCGCAAGGTGAGGCTGGGCTGGATGTCAGCCGTTATCTTAAAAACGAACAACAATGGGCATTGCATCAGCAACATACCATTTAACAAGCAATGAGGAATTCAGCATGAAAACAATCGGTCATTATATTAATGGTAAGCATGTCGCCGGCGCGGGCAAAAGATTAGGCGATGTCTATAACCCTGCCACTGGCTCCGTGCAGGCGCAAATTACTTTCGCAACCGCAGAGGAAACAAGCGCAGCGATCAACGCGGCCCAAGCAGCCTTCCCTGCCTGGGCTGCTACACCCGCGCTAAGACGCGCACGCATCATGTTCAAGTTCAAAGCCTTGCTGGATGATCATGCCAACGATCTAGCCAAGGCCATTTCTCTGGAGCACGGCAAAACCATTTCTGATGCACGCGGCGAAGTGACACGCGGCATCGAAGTGGTCGAGTTTGCTTGCGGCGCGCCGCATTTGATGAAAGGCGACTTCAATGACCAGGTCGGCACCGGCATCGATACCTACAGCATGCACCAGCCGCTGGGCGTGGTAGCGGGCATCACGCCGTTCAACTTTCCCGTCATGGTGCCATTGTGGATGATCCCCATGGCGTTGGCGGCTGGCAATACGTTTGTGCTGAAACCCTCAGAAAAAACGCCTAGTGCAAGTTTTATGCTGGCAGATTTATTGGCTGAAGCCGGCCTGCCGGCAGGCGTATTCAACCTGGTGAATGGCGACAAAGAAGCCGTGGATGTACTGCTCACAGACAAACGCGTGCAAGCCATCAGCTTTGTAGGTTCTACTCCGGTAGCTGAATACATTTACAGCACTGGCACCAAAAATGGCAAACGTGTACAGGCGCTGGGCGGCGCAAAAAATCATCTGGTGGTGATGCCGGATGCAGATTTAGACCAGGCCGCCGACGCACTCATTGGCGCGGGTTACGGCTCTGCAGGCGAGCGCTGCATGGCTATTTCCGTGGCAGTGACTGTGGGTGATATTGCCGATCAATTAGTAGAAAAAATCACTGAAAAAGCAAAAAATATCACCATCGACCAAGGCTTGAACGAGAAAGCCGACATGGGGCCCTTAGTCACGCCGCAGCATTTTGCAAAAGTAAAAAGCTATGTCGATTTAGGAGTAACCGAAGGGGCAAAGCTGGCGCTGGACGGCCGTGGTTACAGCCACAAAGGCCATGAAAAGGGCTTCTTCCTGGCACCGTGTCTGTTCGATCATGTGACCAAAGATATGCGCATTTACAAAGAGGAGATTTTTGGTCCTGTGCTCTGTGTAGTGCGCACCAAGACATTTGAGGAAGCGCTGCAACTGGTCAACGACCATGAGTTTGGTAACGGCACCGCAATTTTCACGCGCGATGGTGAAGCCGCGCGTGAGTTCACCAGCCGCGTACAGGTCGGCATGGTAGGCGTGAACGTGGCGATTCCCGTGCCAATCGCCTTCCACAGTTTTGGCGGCTGGAAACGCTCGCTGTTCGGCGACCATCATATCTATGGTATGGATGGCATTCGTTTTTATACACGGCTTAAAACTACCACCTCACGCTGGCCTGCCAGTAACAACAACTCAGGCACTGAGTTTGTCATGCCGACCATGAAATAAACTGCTTTATCCAAATAAAAAAGGGTGCCGAAGCACCCTTTTTTAAAACCCTAGAGAGTATGCAATTACCAGGTACGTTTAATATAAAACGTCAATTTTTCTTCGTTTGTATCTCTGCCATCGAAAGCGTTGTAAAACGCTTCGTTCTTCACGTCGAATGTATTCGTGTAAACTGCGCCCGCATTAAAGCCTTCGATCGGTTTACCGGCACCTGGCAATGAAAAGTTTCTGTTCAAGCCGATTGCCCAGTCACCCTGGCTGCCTTGAAGGCCAGGTGTATGTTGGTAACCTACTTTAGCCAGGAAATTTAAATCGCCAATTGGCAACGTGTAGTTAAATTTCAGCTCGTTGTAAGTAGCACCATCTGTGTCACCTTTTTTGATCTGAGTAAGAGTACTATCAGTTCTATTGGCACCATAATAATCAGTAGGAATGTAATAGAAAGTATATGTTAGCCATTTGTAAGACAAAGCTGCAGAAACTTCGAGGGTATCTTGGTTTTGACCTTTAAAAGCAGGGCTTCTGAATGAATCTTCGTGATCTGGGTACCAGTAATAGTTTGCCAAGAAGTTAACGCCAAAACCATTCTCAAATGTTTTTGCCCAGCCTGCGTAAATGTCTACCTCTAAACGGTTACCACCAGAAAATCCATCACCATGCCCTGTGAACTCTTTATCGATGTTAGAAAACCAGGTACCTGCATAAAAACCACTGCTGTGTGCATAATCCGCACCGCCTTGTAAAGCCGGGCCATCACTTAGCGCAACACCACGGAACATGTAGTTGCTGTATGCCCCAAGATTGAAAGTGAATGTGTGTGGTGATGCTGGTTCGGCTGGAGCAGCCGGTGCGGCGGCTTCAGCTGCAGGAGCAGCTTCTGCGGCAGCTGGTGCAGCTGCTGGCGCCGCTTCATCCGCGAATGTATAAGCGCTGCTCAATAAAAGTGGTGCCGCACATAATGCGCTCAACACATGACGGTTTAATAACCAACTAATCGTTTTCATAAGACTCCCTTGATTTCCCTTAACAAATAAAAATATTGCAACACTTAAAACTTCAACCTAAACTTGCACCAAATTCGTTCGTAGTTATTTTTAATAGTGGTCATAACTACCTGCGCTAGCATTTTTAGCGCCCTTGAATACACAGTATCAAATAGCCTGCGCATAAACAAGGTAAGTTATATTGAATACAAGATTATTTTAAAGACAACACCGCACTTTTTGCGTTTTTACCACAACATTTCGGCATTTTTACACAAAAAAGCTATGTTATTGATATATATGTTAATTTTGCACTCAATTAGTGCAAAAAATTCCAAAATGGTGCATGGAAATATACATATTGAAGTGGTTCTATGCGAAGCCTAATTAACATTTACAATTGGGTCTGATTATTGATAATTCGACTAGAAGTCTGAAACAAATTTCAATTGATGATGACCATCAACCAATTTAAAGATTGATGTAAAAAATGATTGTTATTTTTGGTCGGGACGGCAAGATTCGAACTTGCGACCCCTTGCACCCCATGCAAGTACGCTACCAGGCTGCGCTACGCCCCGAACCGCGTTGCTGTTGATTTGCAACGAGCGAGCATTATAAATGAAATGACCGGATACGGATTAGATCTGGCGCATTAAAGATAAAACTTTTTTGATTGACGCCGGAATTGGCTGCTTTTAAAGCTAAGCTCGCAATAACTGAATGACTTCGCGCAGCCCGTTTTTGAACGCATGAATATCAAAATCGCTTGTGGATGCCGTTTCACTGTTGGAAACTTGTGCATTCGCCTGAGGCATGACTGCTGGCTCTGTGACTTCTTCCGCACCATCCAGACGATTTCGTGCACCGCTGATGGTGAAGCCTTGCTCATAAAGCAATTCGCGGATTTTGCGGATTAAGAGCACTTCATGATGCTGGTAATAGCGGCGGTTACCACGGCGCTTGACTGGCTTGAGCTGCGTAAATTCCTGCTCCCAATAGCGCAATACATGCGGTTTTACGCCACACAACTCACTCACCTCGCCAATGGTAAAGTACCGCTTGGCGGGAATGGGGGGTAATTGTACTTTTGCGGCGGGATCAAGCATTGTTAATTATTGACCTTAACTGGCGTAATGTTCTTCTACTTTACTTTTTAATTTCTGGCTGGCATGAAATGTCACCACTCGGCGTGCTGTGATCGGGATTTCTTCGCCTGTTTTTGGATTGCGGCCTGGACGCTCGGATTTTTTGCGCAATTCAAAATTGCCAAAACCTGATAACTTCACGCTATCGCCAGTTTCTAAAGCGGTGCGCACTTCCTCAAAAAACGCTTCCACCATATCCTTCGCCTCACGCTTATTTAAGCCGACGTGCTCAAATAATAAATCAGCCAGATCGGCCTTTGTTAATGTCATGCAATTTCCTCCACGAACCTTTATTGCTTGCTCTAAATTAATTTAATACTTAATTACGTAACGATGCGCCGAATTGTTTTTCCAGCAGTTTGAGCAGTTCGGTCATAGCCACTTCTGCTTCTGTATCCAACAAAGTTTTATGAGTATCTTGCATAAGTACAAGAAATGCAAGGCTTTTTTTATTTTCCGCGATGCCTTTTCCCTGGTAAACATCAAATAATTGTATTTGATGCAACAGTGGAATTTTAGCCTCATGCACTGCATTCACAATAGCCTGAACGGGTAAGTCCGCATCGACGACCACGGCAATATCGCGGCGCACCGGCAAGAATTTAGACACTTCCTGGTACTGCGCCACCTTGGTTTGCATGAGCGGCGCTACAGCCAACTCGAACAAAACCGTATTTTTAGGCAAACTGTAATGCTGCTGCCATTTTGGATGCAGCTTGCCCAGCCAGCCTATCGGCTTGCCGTGCAGATAAACTTGGGCAGATTGTCCAGGATGCAAGGCTGGATGAACCTCAGCACGATACTCCGCCTGGTTGTGTGTCAAGCTATCTACGATAGCTTTTACATCAAAAAAATCCACGTCACGCGCCTTGTCGCCCCATTGCTCAGGTTGAAACTCGCCGTAGGCCAAGCCTGAAACCTGCGTTTGTTCGCCATAGCTTTGTTTGTCAGCAAAATAACTGGCGCCGATTTCAAACAGCATGGCACGCTCTTGCTTGCGGTTCAAATTGTAAGTAAGCGCATCCAGCAGCCCGCCCCACAAGCCGCTGCGCATCACGCTTAAGTTGCTTGCAATAGGATTCTTGAGCTTGATCGGATTCGCATTCCCCATCAACTCGCGCTCCCAGTGTTCATCCACAAAGCTGTAAGTCACGACCTCCTGATAGCCTTGCGCCTGCAGAACATCTGCCACCCAAGCCTTATTTAACAAGGCTTCCGGAGTATCAAGCATGCGCAATTCAGCATGTGGCACAATCGCGGTCAGGTGATCATAGCCGTAAAGCCTGGCAATTTCTTCGATCAAATCTTCCTCGCGCGCAATGTCAAACCGGTAACTAGGTGCCTGCACCGTATACACGCCGGCATGCTCGCTATTTGCAAAACCTAACTGCGTGAGCAGTTTCGTGACCGTGGCTTGCGGAATCTGCATGCCCAGCACCGAACATAACCGCGCATAGCGCAGGCTCACCGTGTTACGCGCGGGCAATTCAGTGATCGCTTGAGCAATCGCCCCGGCCTTGCCGCCGCAGATCTCCAGAATAAGCGCAGTCGCGCGCTCCATGGCGTTCAGCGTATTGCCAAAATCCACGCCACGCTCAAAACGATATGACGAGTCTGTGCTCAAGCCCAATCGACGCGCCTTACCAGCCATGATGTCAGGGGTGAAAAAGGCACTTTCCAAAAATATAGCGCTGGTGGTTTCGGTAACCGAAGTCGGCTCACCGCCCATAATGCCTGCCAGCGCGATGGCGCCACTATTATCGGCAATCACCAGATCATCATTGGCCAGTTTCACTTCGGTGTCATTCAGCAGCTTAAGCGTTTCGCCCGCTTTGGCAAAACGCACTTCAATATAGTCGCCCAACCTGGCCAAATCAAACGCGTGCATGGGCTGGCCTAGCTCCAGCAGCACGTAATTGGTGATATCGACAATTGCGCTGATACTGCGCACGCCACTGCGCTCAAGGTTACGCACCATCCAATCGGGCGTTTGGGCTTGCGCATTCACGCCTTCAATTACGCGGCCATAATAGGCCGGGCAGGCTTGCGGCGCATTCACCAGCACTGCCTGCGTGCGTTGTGACTCAATTTTCGCAGGTGTGATTTTCGGCAAGGTTAGTGGCGCGCCGGTAATCGCCACCACGTCGCGCGCAATGCCCAAAATACTTAAACAATCAGCACGATTGGGCGTGAGTTTCAATGTAAACAGATTGTCATTCAGGCTTAAATACTCACGGATATCCTGGCCAACAGTCGCGTCTGCAGGCAACTCCAGCAAACCTGATGCCTCTCCTGCCAAACCCAGCTCTTTGGCCGAGCACATCATGCCGAACGATTCCACACCGCGCACTTTGGCCTCTTTAATGGCAAAGCCGGGCAATTCTGCTTCCACCAAAGCGCATGGCGCTTTCAGGCCAACTCTGGCGTTGCTTGCGCCACACACAATCTGCAAGGTTTCTTTGCCCACATTCACTTTGCATACTTGCAGGCGATCGGCATCCGGATGTTTTGCAGCTTCGATGATCTCGCCAATCACCACTTTTGTAAATGGCTTGGCGACAGGCGTCATCTCCTCCACCTCAAGCCCCGCCATGGTCAGCGCGTGGCTTAGTTCTTCTGAGCTTAAATTTGGGTTAACAAAGGTTCTTAACCAGTCTTCTGAGAATTGCATAAGTGTTTACTTGTTGAATTGCTGCAAAAAGCGCAAATCATTATTAAAAAAGTGACGCAAATCATTCACGCCGTAACGCAGCATGGCCAGGCGCTCTACACCCAAACCAAAAGCAAAACCGCGGTATTTCTCACTGTCGATATTCACGTGTTTAAACACTTCCGGATGCACCATGCCACAGCCGCCGATCTCCAGCCAGCCGCCGTTCCAGCTCATATCCATCTCTGCAGACGGTTCGGTAAACGGAAAGAATGAGGGGCGAAAACGCACGGTCAAATCATCGCGCTCGAAGAATTTTTGCAGAAAATCCTGCACCACGCCTTTTAGGTTGGCAAAGCTGACATTTTCGTCCACCCACAAGCCTTCCACCTGGTGAAACATGGGCGAATGCGTCGCGTCTGAATCCACGCGATACACGCGGCCTGGCGCGATAATCTTGAGTGGAGGTTCTTTATTTTCCATGTAGTGAATTTGTACGGGCGAAGTGTGCGTACGCAATACGTTTGCGTCATCCACATAAAACGTATCGTGCATGGCTCGTGCCGGATGATTCTCAGGGATATTCAATGCGGTGAAATTATAGAAATCCGTTTCGATTTCCGGGCCGGTTGCCACCTCAAAACCAATCGAGTGAAACAAGGTTTCAATACGCTGCAGGGTTAATGTGACGGGATGCAAACCTCCTTGCGATTGCGCGCGCGCGGGCAAGGTGACATCAATCGATTCCTGCGCCAGCTGTTTCGCTTGCACCGCATTTAAAATGGCCTCGCGGCGTGCATTTAACGCGGCTTCAATCGCCTGCTTGACCACGTTGATAGCGGCACCTGCGGCGGGGCGCTCTTCTGCACTTAGTTTGCCCAGGCCTTTTAACGCTTCGGTCAAGAGACCCGTTTTGCCCAAATACTTGGCTTTAGCATTTTCCAGTGCAGGCATATCTTCGCAAGCTGAAAAGTCGGCCTGCGATGCTGCGATTAAGTGATCCAAATTAGCCATGCGTCATTTTAACTTAGTTAAGTGATTGATTGAACATAAAAAAAGAGGCCGCAGCCTCTTTTTTTAATTGGGTAACTTAAGCTGCTAAACCGGTTTTTGCCATTTCTACAAATTTGGCAAATGCGGCTTTATCAAATACAGCCAAGTCCGCTAACACTTTGCGATCCACTTCCACAGCGGCTTTTTTCAAACCATTCATGAAACGGCTGTAAGTCAAACCGCACTCACGCGCACCGGCGTTGATACGTGCAATCCACAAGGTGCGGAATTGACGTTTTTTCTGGCGGCGGTCACGATATTGATATTGACCCGCTTTCATTACCGCTTGCTTGGCAATACGGTAAACGTTTTTACGACGGCCACGGTAACCCTTGGCAGCGTTTAATACTTTTTTGTGTCTCGCACGGGCGATGACACCACGTTTTACTCTAGGCATATCGGTCTCCTTATTGGGTTGGCATCATGGCGCGAACGCGCTTGACGTCGGTTGCAGAGATGATCGCCGTGCCGCGTAATTTACGCTTTTGCTTGGTGGTCTTTTTGGTAAGAATATGGCGCAAATGTGAATGCGTACGCTTCACCTTGCCATTTCCTAAGAACTTAAAGCGCTTTTTGGCGCTGCTCTTTGTTTTCATTTTTGGCATTTTTTTCTCCTTAAGAGTAGTTAAGAGCGCCTAGGCATGCCATTTCGCCGTATCGCTCGAATAAAACTTTTAACTTGCTGCTACTTTTTCCACTGTTTTCTCAGCAGTTTTTTCTGCCGGTTTTTCCTTAGCCGCTTTCACTGGCACTTTTTTGGCGGGTGCGAGCACCATCACCATTTGCCGGCCTTCCATTTTAGGAAACTGCTCGACCACTGCGTGTTCCTGCAAATCTGCTTCTACACGTTTCAATAAGGCTAACCCAAACTCCTGGTGCGTAATCTCGCGGCCTCTGAAACGCAGCGTAATCTTGGCTTTATCGCCCTCACCCAAAAAGCGGATGATATTACGCAGCTTTATATTGTAATCGCCATCATCCGTACCCGGGCGAAACTTGATTTCTTTAATAACAACCTGTTTTTGTTTAAGTTTTTGCTCATGCTGACGTTTGCTTTCAGCGTACTTAAACTTACCGTAGTCCATCAACCTGCACACTGGCGGCACTGCATTTGGCGCGATTTCCACCAAATCAATATCGGCTTCTTCTGCTTTTGCAAAGGCTTCTCGTAAACTCACAATACCTAACGGCTCGCCTTCTATGCCCACCAAACGAACTTCGGGTGCAGTAATATCCCCGTTAATTCGCGTTTCTTTGTCCTGTGCTATTGCTGACTCCTGTTCTGTACTATAAAAAATTAAACCGCGCTAGCCAAAAAAACAGTTTACCCCTTGGCTTCAACTTCTGCTTTCAATCGAGCGATCAGCTCGCTTACTGGCATAGAACCCAGGTCTTCACCTTTTCTGGTACGCACGGCCACATGTCCAGCCTGCATCTCACGCTCACCCGCCACAAGCAGATAAGGCATTTTTTGCATGCTATGTTCGCGTATTTTATAGGTAATCTTCTCATTTCTCAAGTCAAAATCGCATCTGATGCCATTTTTCTTCAAATTTTCAACCACTTGCATCACATAATCGGCCTGATTGTCAGAAATATTCAACACCATCGCCTGCACGGGCGCCAGCCAAAGCGGCATTGCACCGGCGTAGTGTTCAATCAAAATCCCTAAAAAACGCTCCATCGAGCCAACAATGGCACGGTGCAGCATGACAGGTCTTTTTCTAGAATTATCTTCAGCCACATATTCTGCGCCCAGGCGTTCCGGCAAGTTCGGGTCGAGTTGTATGGTGCCACATTGCCACAAACGGCCGAGCGAATCTTTGAGCGTAAATTCAATTTTCGGTCCGTAGAATGCGCCTTCGCCCGGTTGATACTCGAACTCCAAGTTGTTGATTTTAAGCGCATTCGCAAGTGAAGTCTCCGCTCTGTCCCAATCTGCGTCTGTGCCAATGCGCTTTTCCGGGCGGGTCGATAATTTCACCAGCACATCTTCAAAACCAAAATCACTATACACTTTGTAAAGCATTTTAATAAAATCAGCAACTTCCGCTTCCACTTGCTCTTCGGTACAGAAAATATGCGCGTCGTCCTGGGTAAAGCCGCGCACGCGCATCAAGCCGTGCAGCGCGCCGGAAGGCTCATTGCGGTGGCAAGAGCCGAATTCAGCCAATCGCAACGGCAAATCACGGTAGCTATGTAAGGTGCTGTTAAAAATCTGCACATGGCCTGGGCAATTCATCGGTTTTACCGCGTAATCACGGTTTTCTGAAGCCGTGACAAACATGTTGTCGCGGTAGTTCTGCCAATGGCCGGACTTTTCCCATAAAGTCTTGTCCATCACGGTCGGCGTGCGCACTTCCTGATAATTGTAATCACGAAACATCTGGCGCATGTATTGTTCCACTTCCTGCCAGATGCTCCAGCCGCGCGGATGCCAGAACACCATACCCGGCGCGTCGTCCTGCATGTGGAAGTAATCGAGCTGCTTGCCAAGCTTGCGGTGGTCGCGTTTTTCGGCTTCTTCCAATTGGAATAAATACGCGTCCAGCTCTTCTTTATTGCGCCAAGCCGTACCATACACACGCTGCAGCATCTCATTGTTACTATCGCCGCGCCAGTAGGCGCCTGCCAGCTTCATGAGCTTGAACGCTTTTAGCTTACCAGTGCTCGGCACATGCGGACCGCGGCAAAGATCCGTAAAGCGGCCTTCTGTATAGAGCGAAACCTCTTCTCCAGCTGGAATGGAACCAATAATTTCGGCTTTGTAATCCTCACCGATGCTTTTGAAGTAAGCAATCGCCTCATCACGCGGCAATACTTGCCGTGTCACTGGCTCGTCTTTTTTAGCCAATTCCACCATCTTTTTTTCAATGAAGATCAAATCTTCCGGAGTAAAAGGCCGCACATAGGAAAAGTCGTAGTAAAAGCCATTTTCAATCACCGGGCCGATGGTCACTTGCGCTTCAGGGAACAGCTCTTTCACCGCATACGCCAATAAATGTGCTGTCGAATGGCGAATAATCTCCAAGCCCTCAGGATTTTTATCGGTGACAATCGCCAAATCGCTATCCGATTCAATCAGATAACTGGTATCCACGAGCTTGCCATTCACCTTGCCAGCCAACGCTGCCTTGGCAAGGCCCGCACCGATATTCATGGCGACATCGGCCACGGTAACCGGTGCATCAAAGCTGCGTTGAGAGCCATCTGGCAAGCGAATTACAGGCATGCTATATCCACATTCAAATAAAAATAATAAAAGCCGCTAGATTAACGGCTTTACTTTCAACATTTGGTAGGCAGTAGCAGATTCGAACTGCTGACCTCTTGGATGTCGACCAAGCGCTCTAACCAACTGAGCTAACCGCCTGTATTTTACAATTTTATTGCGAGGCCGAATTTTAGCCTATATACAGTTCGGGCGCAAATCAAGGCTGCAACAACTGCTGATACAAACTGGGGCTGGCATAGCCATCTTGCGGCAAATTTTTTGTAGCTTGATATTGCCGGATGGCGGCTTGCGTTTTAAAACCGGGAAAGCCGTCGGGCGCGCCACAATCAAAACCCAGCTCGTTCAATTTGCCTTGCAGCGCCCACATCTGATTGAAAGTGAGCGCTTCACCTTCAGCCTCCAACCCAGCCATGATGGGCTTATCGCCTACAAACTGATTGGCAAGATGTGCCACCGATAGCGCGTAATTGACCGAGCGGTTCCAATCCATAATCACATCGAAATTGCTGAACACCATAAAGGCCGGGCCTTGCCAGCCTTGCGGCAATAGAATCGCTGCGTTATCCAATACTGGTAAAGGGTTGCCGTCTATATCCACCACGCCCAATTTTGACCAATCGGCTGTGCTTTTACGATTCAGCAGGTGCGCCAAACTATAATCAAAGTGTTCAGGCAATTTCACTTCCGACATTGCCAACCCGCCCTTGCGCCAACCTGTTTTTTCCAAGTAATTCGCGGCTGACGCAAACGCATCCGGCAACGATGTCCAAATGTTGATGCGGCCGTCGCCATCAGCATCCACGCCGTGTTTCAGCATGGTAGAAGGCATAAACTGCATATGCCCCATCGCGCCCGCCCATGAGCCGCGCATGCCCGCGACATTGTTATGGCCAGCATCGACAATGCGCATGGCATCGAGTAACTGGCCGCGGAAAAACTCCGCACGGCGGCCTTCGTACGCCAGCGTCATCAAAGCCGATGGCAGCCCAAATCCGCCCTGGTTTTCACCATAGTGCGTTTCCAGACCCCAGAACGCGACCAGTATTTGTTTTGGCACGCCGTACTGTGTTTCGATGCGGCTTAAAAGCGTTTCGTGCTGTTGCAGCATTGCCCTGCCCTGCGCTATTTTGTCAGGCGTGACGCGCCTGTCAATGTAACTTAAAAAGGGAGAGATGAATTCTGGCTGCGCCCGGTCCAGTACAATGACTTGCGGCAAATATTTGGCGTTCTTAAAGGTGCTTTTGATAGTTTTTGGCGAAATACTGTCGGCTTTCGCTTCCGCCTTCAGTTCATTTAGCCAGGCATAGAAATGTGTTTTATCAACAGCTTGCGCACAAAAACTGGCAACTGCCATACAAACAGTCAATATTATTTTTTTTAGCATATTACTTTTTACTTTAAATTTTGCAGGATCAAGTTTTGCAATATCGGGCTATAGCCCGCCTGATAATTTGGATATTGTAGCTGAAAGCCCGTTGCGCGCAGGCGCAGATTGCTCAAGCGCTTGCCACCTTGTGCGATTGGCGCTTTGATATTGGAGGTATCGATACCCTGCTGCTTTGCCAGCCAGGCCAGCACCTCGTACTGCTGGGTCGGCATATCGTCTGTGACGATATAACAATCGGCAACTTCATGATTCCTGCTTGCATGCTCAACCAGAAACGATATAAACCCGGCCGCATCGTCACGATGAATGCGGTTGCTCCAGCGATTTTCTTTTGGCCACCGCGTTAAGTCCTTCGCCATGTTCGCCAGGTACAGACGGCCTTCTCCATAGATGCCTGAGAGGCGCATGGATGTTACCTTGCAGGGCAGACCTTTTAACACATTTTCTGCTTCTAAAAGGCGCTCGCCACCAAAATCTGCAGAGATTGCAGGTGTATTTTCGTCTAAGACTTCTGAGTTGTTTTGACCGTAAACCCGCGTGCTGGAAACGAAAAACACGTGTTGCAGTTGTTGATTCGCCTGCTGTGTCGCGAGTATGTTTTTAAGTCCATCCACATAAATGGCTTTGTAGTTTTCATCAGCTTGGGCGCTGGCCGAGACGCAGTAAATGATAAAGTTCGGGTCGAGTTTTTCGAGTGCAGTTAATGTATCAGGTTGCGTAACGTCGGCTTGAATAGTTTGCATGCCATGCGGCAATTGTAGGCTGCTAAGCCGCAAGCCAATCACCTTGTGGTTTTGTTGCAAGCATGTAGCAATAGCTGAACCTAAATCTCCGCAGCCTACAATTAAAATTTTAGCCATGCTTTTGCAGATATTTCTCGGCAAAAAATAAGGCAATCATCGTTTTGCCATCAGTAATTTCACCATTTTGTATCATGCTTAAACATTGCTCAAACGGCGCTTCAAATATATCCAAGTGCTCGTCGTCATCACGCTGATGCGCGCCAGCGCTCAGCCCGCGTGCCAAATAGATATGGATGATTTCATTAGAGTAGCCGATGCAGGGATGCTGATGCCCGAGCTTGACCCAATCGCTCGCACTGTATCCCGTTTCTTCTAGCAATTCACGCTGGCCTGTGATTAAAATATCTTCGCCCGCATCAATCTTGCCTGCGGGCAATTCGATAAAGACTTGATGCAATGCATAGCGAAACTGCTTTTCAAGGACAACATTGCCATTAGGCAATATTGGCACCACCACCACCGCGCCCGGATGGATGACGTACTCACGCTGGCTGATATTACCATTGGGCAAACGCACCTGGTCACGTTTGACTGTAAGCATACCCCCCGAGGTGATGGTCTGCGAGCTAATGCAATGCTCGCTTAAGTCTATTGGCACAGCGTCATGCATGATGATTAAAGCGATGCAACGTTAAAGGTATTGCACTTATTCACGTCACCTGTGCTTAAGCCCTGATTGAACCAGCGCATGCGCTGTTGCGACGTGCCATGGGTAAAACTATCTGGTACGGCATAGCCTTGCGCTTGCTTCTGCAGTGCATCGTCACCAATCGCCGCCGCCGCAGTCATGGCCTCTTCTACATCGCCAGCTTCCAGTATGCGGTTTGTGCCATCGGCATGATGCGCCCACACGCCTGCATAGCAATCCGCTTGCAGCTCAAGCATCACAGAATACTGGTTCGCCTGCGCTTCGCTGCGCGCACTTTGGCGCGCCTGCTGCACTTTGTCGGATGTACCCATGAGATTTTGAATATGATGCCCGACTTCATGCGCAATCACATAAGCCTGCGCGAAATCACCGGGCGCATGAAAACGGTCTTTCATTTCCTGATAGAAACTGAGGTCGATATATACCTTTTGATCGCCGGGGCAATAGAAGGGCCCCATTGCGGCTTGACCGGAGCCACAGGCGGTAGGTGTTTGGCCGCTAAATAGTACTAATTTAGGTGCGGGATACTCATGCCCGGAATTTTGAAATATCTTGCCCCATGTGTCTTCCGTGCTCCCTAACACCTTTGCTACAAATTTAGCTGCGGGGTCGTCTTGCGGTATGGGTTTAGCCTCAACAGGGGCATTCTGGCTCATGCCTTGGCCGATATTAAGCACGACCGAAGGATCCACGCCAAAATACATCGCCACCAAAGCCAGCGCAATGGTTCCGATGCCGATACTGCGTCCACCGATGGGGAAGCCGTCGCTACCGCGCCTGTCTTCAACATTACTACTTTCACGTTCATCATCTAAGCGCATTTTTAACCTTTTACATTCCCGACATATTTCATTAACAATACATGCTTAATATTAGCTTGAAAGATAAAACAAAAGCGTCTTTTTAGCCAGCACTACTTTAATTAACGTTGAAACATTTTGTTACTTATATTAAATAGTTATTTAATCTCTAGTTTTTAGAATATTTATTTCAAATTCATTGACTTAGCGATTGAAGCTTACCTAAAATGCCACATCTTCTTGATATTCCAACGGATAGACACTATGCCAAAATCGATTGACCGTACACAAACCTTAGCATTTACCCTCTCTGCAATAGCCATCGCAGTCACCAGTAGCGCCGCCCAGGCAGAGGTATATAAATGGCGTGACGCAAGAGGTGTTGTCCAGTATTCTGACAAACCGCCAGCTTCTGGCTTCACCAAAGCGTCACAAAGTGAAATCGTGAATGCCTTGCAAAAAAAAGAATTATGTTCTACTGACTCAACTGGGACAAAAACAAAGAATTCAAAAGAAGCAAAAGACCTTAGTGCATTTATAACAACCTTTGGCACAGCTGGCGGCGCCACTCCAGGCATAGCATCAATTGGTGCATCAACCGCCCCAGCAACCGTAGCAACTACAGCCGCCCCTAAGCCAGTAACCGTAGCAGCTACAGTCACCCCTAAGCCAGCAACCCTAGCAACCGCACCAGTAACTGTAGCAACTACAGCCGCCCCTAAGCCAGCAAGTGTAGCAACCGCACCAGCTCCCACTAGCAGCTTTGGCTGGGGAAGCCTAACTAAACTCTCAGGCCTTGGTAAG